>OIFD01000017.1_pt1 | contig 223456 bp, 200 predicted proteins | sample 1582021 | NCBI WGS metagenome assembly OIFD01 (sample SAMN07501059, study PRJEB24779) | human gut metagenome | isolation source: stool | host: human infant | place: USA: Pittsburgh, PA | reverse complement strand
TTTTTTATTCTCACCGAATTATTGTTTGGTTTGTACTTCTCTCAAAGTATTTACTTTATTTAATTTATTAAGGTTCTATAGTTTGTTGTCTTAATGACAACTTTCTTCGCACTTTCGTGACGACTTTATTAGTATATCATACTAACTTTTTCTTGTCAACACTTTTTTTGAAATATTTTTAAATCAAAATGTGTTTTCTTGAAATGTTACTTTAGTGAACTATTATAGTTTACTATCATCATTTCATTTTGTCAAGTGTTTTGTAAAACTTTTTTTATTTCTGTTTTACATGCATTACTTTCTTTTAAGTAATTTAAAAAGCACTTAACTCAAAGTGCTTATTTATAATATCAAGGTTTTTATTTTTTGTCAAGTGTTTTTTTGTTTTTTATTTTAAAAATCGAATTTGTTTGTAAATGCTCTATTGTATTATGCTTAATCGACTTAGATGATAAGGATGCTACAAGTATTCCAAGAGCTATACTGGCGGCAAATAACATTGCATTTCTCGCATGTGAAAAAGCTAGTTTAGAATTTTGCTGAATTGTGTAATACATTGTGTAATACATATCTGCCCCTGGAACCAAAGAAATTATTCCTGGTATTACAAAAACTGTAACTGGCATGTGAACTTTTCTTGAAGCTATCTCCCCTATTATTCCTACGGCAATTGATGCAAACAGAGCTGCGATAAATTTATTGTTTAAAATCATTGTTAAATATTTGTAAACAAACCACGCTACAAATCCAGATACCATAACTATTTTATAAGACCTTTTTGGTGAATCGTAAAATAGTGAAAATCCTAATGTGGCAAATGATGAAATGATTGATTCTATAATTATATATATCATTAAATCGCCTCCATCATAACCGCAAAATACAATATACTACCAACACCTAGAGCTATACTCAACGCTGTAATCACAGCGTTAATCATAGAACTTATCCCAGATAATAAGTCCCCACTAAGTACATCTCTTACAGAGTTTGTAATGGAAACACCTGGAACAAATGGCATGATACAACCAACGATAATACTGTTCATATCCAAAGCCACACTAAACATTCCAAAAATTTTCAATGTAACTAAAGTTAGAAATGTCATAAACGCAACTGTAATATATGTATTAACAAATTGTGGGTTTTCTTTTCGTTGAAAAAATCTAAAAACTAGCATTTCTAATACAGATATAAAGAAAGCTACGACAGGTTCAATAATGCCACCTACTAATAAATGTGCAAATAATCCTGAAGCTGCAGATGCACCTAGGATGTACAATTTTTTATCTACAGCTCTATTATCTATTTTGTTTATTATTTCTATTGATTCATCCAAAGTGTACACATCTTTTACAAAATTTCTGGAAAAATTATTGATTTGATGAATTTTCCACAAATTTGTCGCTTTTGGAATTGTTCTTCTCATAGTAACAAGATCTCCAAAATCAAAACTCAAACATATAATTATACATGTATAAGATACAAATACATTTATTTTATTAACTTTTTGAATACTTTTACTCATTCTAAAAGCTGTATCTTCTACACGATATGTTTCTGCACCACTCTCGAGCAAAATTCTTGCAGTGTCAGCGACAACATCCATTAGATTTTGGCAATCTTCTTTTGTTTTAACAAATTGCAAAATATCTCCTCCAGTATTAAAATTATAACATATAGGAGGCAATTATGGATATTATCAAAAACAGAAGATCGAGAAGAAAATTTACATCTAAAAAAGTATCAATAGAAGATATGAAAAAAATCGTAGAAGCTGGAACCTATGCTCCAACCGGTATGAATAAACAAGACAACATAATCGTCGCTATTTCTGATGATAGTACAATGGAAAATTTATTAAATTCCATCAGAAAGCACTTAAACAATGAAAACTACAACGGATTTTATAATTGCAAAAATATGATTTTGATTTTGAGTCCGCACGATAACAGAAATAGAAAATTCGACTGTGGATGTATAATGCAAAATATGATGTTAAAAGCTTGTGAATTAAATGTAGCAAATGTTTGGATTAATCAATTTTATGATTCTTATGATAGCGAACACATTAGAAAATTCTTACAATCTATAGACATCGATGAAGATTATGAAATAACTTGTGCACTTGCTTTAGGTCACAGCGAAGAAACCCCAAAAATCAAGCCAAACAAATTTAAAACTAAATTTATCGAAAAAAAGATCGATTGAATTCTGACTCATAATCAGTTTTCAATCGATCTTTGTATTTTAGAAGTTATCGTAATAAATTCTGTCGTCAGTTACTCCAACTTCGTTCAATGCTTTTGTCAAAGACTCTATCATTCTTGGTGAACCGCATAGGTAAGCTGAGCTGTTCTTACCAGTTTCTTTGCAATATTTCTTGATTGCATCGTCAGCATGTCCAGTTTCTCCTTCCCAATTCATTTCAGGAGTTGTTCTTGACAATACTGGGATAAATTTGAAATCGTACAAATCTTCTTCAAATTCTTTCAATTCATCTAACAAGAATAAATCATCTGGAGTTTTGGCCCCAAAGTAGAATCTTGCTTTTCTCTTAACATCATGATCTCTCATATGGTTAAGGATAGATCTTATTGGTGCGAAGCCAGTTCCAGCTGCTCCCAATATAATTTCAGTATCTTCATCATGATAGTAGAAATCACCATAAGGACCATTAATAGTAACCTTATCGCCTTCTTTAAGAACTTTGTGGCAATAAGTTGTACAGATACCCTTGGTATAACCAATTAACAATTCTATATGTTTTTCATCTCTAATACTAGATGCAATAGAATATGCTCTGAATACTTCTTCATCTGATCCTTCATATCCATCGCCTTTTGGATATTCTTCTGCTTTTAATTGTACATATTGACCTGGCTTAAATTTGATTGTTTCTCCTTCTGGAAGTTCAAATCTAAACTTAGTTATTCTATCAGTCAAAGGTAACTTTTCAACAAGAGTTGTTTCGTATTCTTTTACATTAAATAATTCTTCTGGAATTTGAATCGAAATATCTTTTTTAACTTTTACTTGACAAGATAATCTAACGCTATCGTTAAGTTCATCTTCTGTTAACATTGGTTTTTCTGTAGCAAGTACAGGACCTGCTCCATCCAAAACTTTCACCTTACAATAACCGCATGATCCCTTTCCACCACAAGCTGATGGAATGAATACTTTTTGGTTTCTAAGTGTAGATAATAAACTATCTCCACCATCTACCGTAAATTCTTTATCGTTATTAATAGTTAGTTTTACTTCACCATAATCTGCAATGTATTTATCTGCAAATGAAAGTAGCAATGCAAATAATGCACATAACACAGACACTACAATTGTTGTTATAATTATTTGTCCCATGATTCCTCCTTATGATATTTGAACTATACCAGAGAATCCGATGAATGCCATCGCCATGATTCCAGTTATAATTAAAGTTAGAGGAGATCCTTGGAGACCTTTTGGCACATATGAATCTTTGATTTTGGATCTAATTCCTGCCATTGATACAATTGCTAGCATCCAACCAAGTCCACTTCCTATTGCAAATCCAACTGTTTGCAAGAAGTTGTAGTTTCTGATTACCATGAACAAACTTACCCCTAAAATCGCACAGTTTACTGTGATAAGTGGCAAGAAAATTCCCAATGCGTAATACAAGTTCGGAATGTATTTTTCCAAAATCATTTCCAATAATTGAACAAATGCTGCTATCGATATAATAAATATTATATATCTCAAATATTCTATATTAAATCTAACAACTAATTTGTATAAGAAAAAGTTGATTATAGTTGTGATTGTCAATACGAATGTTACAGCTATTCCCAATCCTGTTGCAGTTTCAATTTCTTTACTTACTGCTATGAATGAACACATTCCCAAAAAGTTTGAGAAAATCATGTTTGAAGTAAAGATTGATGCAAAAAATATAACTAAAGGACTAATTGTCATTACTTAGCATCTCCTTCCTTTTTAAGATGAGCATTAGCAATCCACATAACAATAGGTAAAATGAAGAATGCTGCTGGTGGCATAACCATCATTGTCCAAGGCACAAAACTTTCAGGCATTATTCTGAATCCAAATACACTACCGAATCCCAATAACTCTCTGATTAAAGCTATAAGCACAAGAACTACAGTATAACCCAAACCTGATGCCACACCATCTACAAAACTACTTACAGGATCGTTACTAATAGCAAATGCTTCTGCACGTCCCATTATTATACAGTTGGTAATAATCAATCCTACATAAGGTCCTAATGTTTTACTCATTTCTGGCATGTAAGCCTTTAAGAAAATATCAACTATTATTACGAAGAACGAAATAATAAATACTTGAACCATCATACGAATGTGTTTTGGAGTTACTTTTCTAAGTAAACTAATCAAAAACGAAGAACATCCTGTAACAAACGCTAGTGCGAGTCCCATAACCAAGGAGTTCATACACAAGTTTGTTACTGCTAATGTAGAACAAATTCCAATAACTTGAATAAGAACAGGGTTGTCATCAAGCAATCCATTTTTCAATAATTTGGTATATTTATTTGAATTAGCCATTATTTACCTCCATTCTCAATAAACTCATTCACATCTTCATTAATCATATTAACAACAAATGTAGATGTTTGAGTTGCACCACTTATAGCATCAATGTTACCGCCGTTTGCTGGTTTATTGATTACAATTTTACCGTCAACTGGCTTTGAAATATCCAAATCTCTATATTGGTTTTTGTATTCATCTTCTGTAATACGTCCACCCAAACCAGGAGTTTCGTCTTGTTTAATGAATTCTATTCCAACAAGTTTTTTCATATCTTTACTTATCCCTACATATCCACTGATTGAACCCCAAAGACCAGGTCCGTTGATAGGAACTGCATAAGCTTTTTCTTCGCCATCTTGTTTTAAAATGTAAAGTTTATTGCCTTTATAGTCTTCTTCTTCGACATTGTCTTTAAAAGTCTTGTCAATGTTTGATGCAGAAGTATCTTCAGGTAAGATATTAAATACATTTAAAATTTTTTGTTTTAATTCGATATCTTGATTGAATTCTATTGTAGGAGTTGTAACATGATTTAACAAAGCCAACGCTAATGTCAAAACTAGTGTCAATCCCAACATAAAAATTACTGGATATACAACTGATTTTTTCTTAGCCATTAACCTTGACCTCCTTATTTGCTTTTGCTTTTTTATTAGCTTGAACTTTATTTACACAATAATCAATTATTGGTGCAAAAGTGTTGCCAATAAGAACTGCAAACATAACACCACCTGCAAATAGTGCAAATCCTCTTATAATTACAGTTACAATTCCTATTATGAAACCATAAATCCATTTACCAATTGGAGTCTTAGCTGCAGATACTGGATCTGTTGCCATGAACACTGTACCGAATAAGAATCCTCCCATTAACATTCCGTAAATAGGATTAGGAACAGAGGTTACACCTACTGCGTTAAAAATTAAACTTAATGTGCAAAAACCAAGCACACTTCCTGCCATAATTTGCCAACTTGCAACTTTTTTATAAATCAAATAAATCGCTCCAATAATAATCAAAACTTTGCAAGTTTCACCGATAACGCCAGGAATTTGTCCTAAAAGCATAGTTGGAATTGTTTCAAATGCTGAGTTAACCTTAAATGCTGTCATTGGAGTTGGTTGTGTCATAGAATCCAATGATTGAGTTAAGTAAGTTCCAAATCCTCCAGGAAAACCACCTACAGCTTTGTTCCAATAAATAGTCATTTGTTGAGGAAAATTAACATAAATAAATACACGAGCCACTAAGGCTGGATTGAAAACATTTTTTGCGAATCCTCCAAAAACCATCTTCCCGAAAAATATACCAAACGCTATACCAACCGCTGAAATCCAAAAAGGAATAGATGGTGGTAATGTCATTGTATACAAACAGGATGTGACAATAGCTGCTTCAGATATTTTGTTTCTTTTGAATATCTTCGCGTTAGATAAATATTCAACAAGGCATGCAACAATTATGTTTAGCAAAAACAAAGCTAACACTCTTAGCCCATAAAAATATATCGCCACTACAGCAATCGGCAAAAGAGCAAACATAACAGGATGCATCATTTTTTGTTTCATAAAATACTTATTATAAAACTCTTTCAAACCTTTCACCCCTTATAAAATTTTTTATATATAAAATCCATAAAATACGGATTTGTTTTCATAAATAAAAGCTTTTCATTATGTACTTAAAAAAATATTTCTTTTATTTATCATATCATAAGCCCTCTCAAAATCAATGATAAAATTTGTTATTTTTAATAAGTACAATATCATGCACCAAATATATTGACCATATATAATATACCCATTTGATTAAAAAAATATTTAACACGTATCATTTTTTAATAAAAAAATCGATCTAAATTAATAGATCGATCTACTGTTCTTGATTCAGTTTTATAAGACTGTTGTTTTTCTGATAATTTTTACGATTAGTCTTCACTAATAAAAAGTATAGCCCTGCAAAAGGTACAGCTAAGTAAAATGTAACAAATCTATTGATTGCCATAATACTAAATGCCAATGATTTTGGCATAAATGAAGAATACACAAGCATCATGCTACCTTCAATAACTCCTACACCTCCAGGAATATGAACACTTTCGAATGAAATTGTAACCACAGCTTGAATCAGAACCAGAGTCATAAAATTATATGAATTCAAACCAAATGATTTGTACAAAATTGCAGGAATTGCAAATGAAAACAAAAGCATTGGAATTGATATACACAATAATTTTGCAAAAACTTTTTTGTTATTTATCAAAAATTTTCCGAAATTTTTGTGTTCTTCTATAGTTTTTGTAATATCTTCTTCAGATTTGCTGAAACGTTTAAGAATTTTAAATTTGGAAAATACCGTGTTAAAAAATCTAATTACTCTAGCCGCCAATTCGCTATCAAACATTAAAAATCCTATTCCGATTACCAAGACCAATTGGCACACAATTCCATATATAACCAAGTACTTAAAATTAGAAACCGACGCAATTTTTCCGACTAAACCAAAAAGCATTGCTACAAAGAAAATAATTACCATAGACAAATGATAAATCCAATTAAAAGAAAGTAGTGAATTAATTGTAGTCAATGAATCAATATTATCCGTTCTCATTGTATGATATTGCAACGGTTGTCCAAGGCTACCTCCTGGAGATATCATACTGAAAAAATAATCTGTAAATGTATATCCGAAGCATCTTTTAAACGATACATCATATCCTTGTATACTTAGAAGATATTTGTATGATATAGCTTCCAGTAGAAAAAACATGAACATAGTCAAAACACACGCTGCTATGAAAACTGGTCCTATCTTTTTTATTACATCAAAAGCATCATCTGCTCCAATTTTATTTTTTATGAAAAAAATTACTCCTACACTAAATGCAAATACTAAAATTGCTCTTAAAATTGTGTTTTTGTTTTTCATCTTCCACCTCATATGATATAAGTATACCATTAGTGTAGTACAGTTTGCAATTAGTTTTTTTCATTGTTGACTTTTTGTATACTTTTGAAAGTAAAAAGCCTACCGAAATTAATCAGTAGGCTAATTCGTTATTTTCTTATAACTTCAATTCTAACATTTTCTCCATTCAAATCAACATCTTCACCATCTACATTTTCATCAATAATTATATCGACAGTCAATGTTTCATCTTTTATGAAGTCTTCATATTGTTCAATTGCTTTTTTAATATCATCTGTAGGATTGATTTTGATGATGATATTATCTAAAACATCAAAGTCATTTGATTTTCTCATTTGTTGAACTTTACTTACAAGTTCACGCGCATATCCTTCCATCAATAATTCATCAGTGATTTCTGTGTCCAAGATTACAAAATAATCTCCTTGCATTGTCACATCGAATCCTTCTTTGGAATTAATTCTTACATCAACGTAATCTCTCTTGATATCAATGTCTTCATCGTCTAATTTAATATTCAAATCTGATTTGTCTAGTTTTGATACGAAATCCTTGGCGTTTATATCTTTCAAATAATTTCCAAAAGATTTGATGTGTTTACCAAGAATACTACCTGCAACTTTGAAGTTAGGTTTTAGTTCGTAATTCATAAATTCAGACAAATCCTTCTTGTATTCGATATCTTTTAAGTTGATTTCTTCTTTGATTAAATCCTTGAACTCTTCAATCTTATCCTTAAATCTTTCATCTAGGACGATTTTCTTCAATGGTTGACGAACTTTAATATTCACTTCTTCACGAGAAGCTCTTGCAAGAGTTACAAAAGTTCTTACCATTTCCATCTTTTCTTCTAATTTATTGTCGATTAAATCTTCATTTACCTTATCGAAATAAGCTAAGTGAACTGATTTTTCGCCTGTTAAATCGTGATACATTTCTTCTGCTATAAATGGAGTAAATGGAGCAATTAATTTTGTAAGTCCAACTAATATTTCGTAAGTTGTGTTGTAAACAGATTTTTTGTCATCATCCATTTCTGTTTTCCAGAATCTTCTTCTGTTACGTCTGATGTACCAGTTTGATAAATCTTCTATTACAAAGTTAGAAATTTCTCTTGCAACTTTTGTATATTCAAATTGATCCATATTTTCAAAGTAGAATTTTTGTAGATTTGTAAACTTAGACAAAATCCATTTGTCAATTACAGCTCTGTCTTCGTATTCTACAAAATATTCTGTAGGGTCTGTTTCATCAGTTGTTGCATACATTTGGAAGAAGTTATAAGTGTTTCTGAATGATCTGAAGAATTTACTTTCAACTTCTTGTAAACCACTTACATCAAATTTTGTTGGAATCCATGGTGGAGATACATAAAGTGAGTAGAATCTAACAACGTCTGCTCCATATTTGTCGAATAGTTCAATCGGATCAATTGTGTTTCCTCTCGATTTACTCATCTTCTTTCCATCTTTATCCAAGATTAAATCATTTACCAAAACATTTTTGTATGGTGCTTTTCCTGTAATCATTGTAGAAATAGCTAACAATGAATAGAACCATCCACGTGTTTGGTCAATTCCTTCGTTGATAAAATCTGCTGGGAACACTTTATCAAAATCATCTGTATGTTCAAATGGCCAGTGTTGTTGTGCAAAAGGCATAGCTCCAGAGTCAAACCAAACGTCAATGACGTCTTTTTCTCTAGTCATTATTTCGCCACATTCTGGACATCTAATGTGAACATCATCAACGTATGGTCTGTGAAGTTCTATATTTTCATCGATATCTTCAATCGCCAATTCTTTTAATTCTTTTCTTGAACCAACAGAAAGTGTGTGATTACATTTATCACATTTCCAAATATTTAATGGAGTTCCCCAGTATCTATTTCTAGAAATTGCCCAGTCTTTAATATTTTCAAGCCAATTCCCAAATCTTCCTTCACCAACGTGATCTGGATACCAATTTACACCGTTATTGTTTTCAACTAATTTATCTTTTAGTTTACTAACTTCAATGTACCATGATGGTTTTGAATAATAAATAAGTGGTGTGTGACATCTCCAGCAGTGAGGATAATTGTGTTCAATTTTTTGTTTTCTGAATAATTTGTTTTCTTCTTTTAATCTTTGCAACACTTCTGGATCTGTATCCATAACGTGTTGGCCATCCCAAGGACCGCCAACGAATTTTCCTTCTTCATCAACAGGATTGATTAATGGCAAATCGTATCTTCTTCCTGTTTGATAGTCATCTTCCCCAAAAGCTGGTGCAGTGTGAACAATTCCTGTACCATCTTCAACAGTTACATAATCTGCACAAGTCACATGAAATGCTTTTTTGTTAACATCATAAATAGGCAAAAGTTGTTCGTATTCCATATACTCCATATCTTTACCCTTTAATTCTTTGATTAAAGTGTAGTCTTCGCCTTCGTGACCCAACAAATCGTGTGCTTTATTTTTTGCAAGATAAATTTTTTCTCCGTCTTTTTCTGCCAAAATATAATCGATATCTGGATGAACTGTCAAACAAACATTTGATGGCAATGTCCAAGGAGTTGTAGTCCACGCCAAGAAATATTCATCCGCATCTTTTCTTTTGAATTTAACATACGCTGTTGTAGTTTTGATATTTTCATAACCTTGTGCAACTTCGTGTGATGCAAGACCAGTACCACATCTTGGACAATACGGAAGGATTTTCGCTCCTTCGTAAATCAATCCGTCCTTGTACATTTTGTCAAGCAACGCCCACACTGATTCAATGTAATTATTGTCCAAAGTAATATATGGATCATCCATATCCACATTGTATGCCATTCTATCTGACATCTCTTGCCATTTTTCTCTGTAAGAAAATACAGATTTCTTACATTCTTCGTTGAACTTTTCTACGCCGTAATTTTCGATTTCTTTTTTATCGTGAAGACCAAGTTTCTTTTCAACTTCGATCTCAACTGGAAGACCATGAGTATCCCAACCAGCTTTTTTGTAAACTTTATATCCTTGCATAGTTTTATATCTGCAAGTCATATCCTTCAAAGTTCTACTTATAACGTGATGAATTCCTGGTTTTCCATTTGCAGTTGGAGGGCCATCATAGAACACATATCTATTTTCTTCATCTCTACTGTTGTAAGTTTCATTCAAAAGATCAATCTCTTTCCAATACTTACTAGTAGCCTGTTCACGTTCCTTAACAGGCTTCTTAGAAAGTTCCTTAAACTTTTTCATAAAAATATCTCCTTATAAAATAATTAAAAAATCCCCTGGAAATTAATTCCAAGGGACGAATAAACCGCGGTACCACCCTAATTGTGTAAACCTCTCATTTCTTGTAACGCCAAGTAATACGCACAGACCTATTAGATCTGTGAGCTTCTTTCAGATGATTCAAATATTTTTTAATTTATCCCTCTCACCAAACAGGATTCTCTGTAAAATTAATCAAAATATTCCGTTCTGATCACAGCTTTTAATAGAATTATAATAATATATTTTTAATAATTTGTCAAATATTTATAAAAATTATACAAAATTTCACGTACCAATTCAGCTAAATTATTTTTCAAATGATATAATGAAATAAACAATTTATGAAATTTACATAAAAACTTTAAATTTTAATATTAGGAGGACAAAATGAAACACTTTAAAAATTTTAAAATCATTGCATTAGCTTTTGTATTATCGGTTTCAATATCACAACCAACATCAGCTATAAAGCAAATCGAAAAAGTTTCAATCGAAGGAAAAAACCGATACGAAACAGCAATACAAATATCCAAAAAATCTTATCCAAAAACATCTGACACAGCGATAATCGTAAATTCCGAAAAAATCGCAGATTCGTTGTCAGTTGGAGTGTTGGCGCATCAAATAAATAGTCCAATACTTTTAACAGATCATGATGAAATTAACCAATCTACATTAAGAGAAATTCAAAGACTCAAGGCAAAAAATATCATACTTGTAGGTGGAACGCAAAGTATTTCAAAGTCACAAGAAACAAATCTAATAAACCAAGGTTATAAAGTAAGAAGAATATCAGGAAGAGATAGAATTGACACATCATTTGCAATCGCAACAGAACTTTCTAATCTCAACCAAACAAAAGAGTTCGACAACGCATTTGTAGTTCACGCTACCAAATCAATCGTAGATTCTGCAAGTGTCAGTGCAGCTGCATGTAGTATGAATAGTCCAATCTTATTTGCTGGAAATGATACAACATCATTTGAAAAAAAATATGCAAAATATACATTCAACAACACCTATTTAATAGGTGGAGCTACAGCAAAATTATCCAAAAATTTCCCAAATTCACATATCATTTATGGAAAAAATAGAAATGATACTAGCATGAAAATAGCTGACACATTCTTCAAAGATTCGAAGTCCGTATTCTTAGCGAAAAACGGAGAACAACGATTTTCGGAACTTATAGACTGCGTTACAGTAGCACCATTTGCAGCAAATGAAAATTCTCCGATTATATTTGCATCAACAAAAAATAATCTAACAGAATCAGAGAAAGATTTCTTCGACAAATTAAATCCCCATAAAATAACATTAGTCGGTGGTGGTCTTCATCCTAAATTTGACGAAATAATTGGAAAAACTCCACCGAAAAAAGAATATGTATTATTAAATGTATCTCAAATTAACCAAAACAAAGCCGGTTTGCCGATGGGCTGTGAAGCAGCATCACTTCTGCAATGTTTACACTACAAAAACATCAAAACAAACACAAATATCCATCAATTTATAAAAGAAATGCCACTTGCAAAAGACAACAATCCAAATCACGGATTCGCAGGTTCTCCTTTTAATATTGACGAAAGAATTTACCAATCAATATTCCCAGAGCCATTAACAAAATGGGCTAACAAATACGCAACAGCAGAAAATATTTCTGGCAAATCTTCAGAATACATCAGAGAAGAAATCGCAAAAGGAAACCCTGTAATATTCTTTGCTACGTATAAATTCAGAAATCCAACATTCAAAGATTACTTCTGGGGCAAAAATGCACTCTACAACGCACACGTAATGGTAGTTGATGGTTACGACAAAAACAGAATGCACATAGTAGATCCAGCAGAAGATAAACCAAACGGTTATTGGATATCCCGCTCACTTTTTGATAGCAGATACAACATCAAAAAATACGCCGTCGTTGTTAGATAATTTTATAATAGATACAACAAAAGCCACCTTAAGGTGGCTTTTTGTTATTAATCTATTTTTCTAATCTTAATAAATTTTATTCATAGTAAGATTGGAATTGTTGTACTAATTGAGCTGCGATAACACTTGAAGGTCTGATTTTTGCCAATTCTTCTTTTGCACGGTCAATTGCTTTACCAACTTCAACTCTCTTGTCGCCATGTCTTCTAGCTTGGATAGCTTTGTTCATAGCTTCTTTTAATGTTTCGATTTCAGTTTTTGTTGCTCTGTAATCTTCGCTGTTTAATGCTTCGAATACTGCTTGGTCTAATCTGTCGCCTAATTGATAAATTTCAGCTACAGTTGCTTGTGGTCTTAATCTTAAAGCTGTTATTTCACTGATTTCAGCGTTTAATTTTTTGATTACTGCATCAGACATATTTTTCAATTCATGATATTTTAATGATCTAGCTTTTGCTAATTTGTGATCCAAATCAGATCTTACATAGATGTTTGCAGTATCATTCAATCCAGCATCTGGGTAGCTAAGCAATTTTTGTGATAATGCTTCGAATTGTGCCATATAAACTTTCATGTCTTCTACTGTGTGGAATGGAGATGCTGCTATTACAAATCCTCCGAAGATGTATTCAGCGATTTCTGCATGTGCTGCATCTACTTTGTATCTTAATTGAGTTGTAGCAAATCTGATTGCTCTTCCCATTCTTCCTAATAACAATAATCTTTGTGGAATAGATGATAAGTCATAAATATCTGCTACTCCCATTCCTACTGCTGTTTGGTCTATTTTTTCGCTAATTTCAAGAGAAGTTTCGTTGAATTTGTCAACCATTTCTTTTTCGTCTTCTCTTTTAACTTGGATTGAGTTAACTTCGTTTTGAATTGATTTGATTTGTCTTTTGTAAACTTCTGCTTCATCAATTCCTAATTTTTCAGTTTCTTCTGCGCCTTGAACGATTTCAAGTTTATCTTCTTGTGCATAAGATACTGCTGGTGCTACTGTTCCCAATAACATACTAGATAGTAATACTACTGATAATGCTTTTTTTAACATATTTTTCATCTCCTAATAATTAAGTTCAAATGTTTTTACTTGGTCTTTTAATTCGATTTTAACGTTGAAATCTTTAACCCATGTTCCAAATTCAAATCCGTTGTATTTAACTGATGCAACTCCGTTGTTAAAGTAAACGTCTCTTGCGATTGCTTTTTTAGTGTTTGACACTGTTACTTTTGCTGGTCCGTTGTACTTTTTACCGTTTTTAGTTGCTTTGAATTCGATTGAGAATATTCCAGCTTTTCTTTCTGAAGGGTTGATTTCTGTTATTTGATATTCGTCTTTGTCAACTTTTTTGATTACGTTTAGTTTGAATTTATTAGTTACTCCGTTTTTTGTAGTTGCAGTTATTGTAGTTGATCCTTCTGCAACTGCTTCGATTGTTCCTTTTTCATTAACTGTTGCAATAGCTTCGTTGTCTGATTTGTAAGAAACTTGTTTTTCTAATGCATTTTCAGGGAATACAAATGTCTTTGATGCTAAATCAAATGTATCTCCAATTTTTAATGTAGTAGATTTTACTGAGAAACCAATATTTTTAACTTCATAAATATCTTTTCCAACTGAAGAGTTACCTCCAACTACACCGCCACCATTTGTATTAGTGTTAAGATATTCTGAGTTTTCTCCAGTGGCTTGTAAGAATGGAATTCCTTCTACGCTGTGACCAGGTTCTACGATATGAAGTTCAAAGTTTGATTTTGCACAACCATCTTTTGAAACTACTGTAATCATTACAGTTCCTGTTCTTAGTGGAATTATTGTTTTTCCAACGACTCTTGCCATGAATGCATTAGATGAGTAGATGAACACTTCTTTGTCTTTAACTTCGTTAGGTCTTACTATTGGGCTGATTGTTGTAGTTTTGTTGATTGAGATGGCTCCCATGTTGCCTTCTTTAAATTCGATTTTTTCAGCCTTGATTTTTGGTCCAGTAATTTTTTCCATTGCTGCATGAAGTTTCTTAACTTGTTCGTCTAATTCACCACATTTTACTGTGATTCTGAATTGCAAACCAACAGTTTTTGAAATTTCTTCACTTAATTCTTTTACGATAAATGAATTACCAAATTTTGTTCTTGAAGCACGTACTTTTTTAGCTTCTCTGATTTCTCTCCAAACTGCAGCTTTTTTGTAAATAGTAGCTATGTCGTTTGGTCCCAAATCAGGATAAGCTAACAATTCTTGTTCCAATTGGTCAAATTTTTGGATGTAATCCATAATTTGAGCTTCACTAGCAAAAGGATTAACAGCATATAATAATCCAGTTATTATATATTCTGTTATTTTAGTGTGAGCTGCTACAACTTTGTTAGATAATTCAGTAGATGCAAATCTGATTGCTCTACCAATTCTAATCATCAATTGTACTCTTACTGGAATTGTAGATAAATCATAGATTGTGTTTTCTAATGCTCCTACAGCTTCTGCACTTCCTACTGCTTGGCGTTGTTTCATTTCAGCTACTTTAATTTCTTTGTCTAAGAAATCATGTGCTTCATAAAACTGATCCATAACTTCCTTGTACTTTTCATCAGCTGGTTCTATGTCTTCAACTGATTTTACAGCTTGTGTCAAACCTTCTTTTAATTCTGAAATTTCAAGTTTAGGTTCTTCTTGTTGTACTTCCAAAGAATCTGCGAAAACTTCACTCAAAGGTGCAACAGCTATAAAAGTCATAGCGAACACTAAAATCATTGCTAATGATTTCTTTAAATGTTTCATATTTCCCTCCTATGAACTAAATATTTTATTTAACAATCGGCACTACCCGCTATTGATTAAAACCCAAATTTTATGGTCTCTTCGTGATTTCTTATAGTTATAGTCGCTTCGAAATCTTTTCTCCACACTCCAAATTGACCTCCGTGGAATTTAGATTGTGCATGACCTGAATTGAAATATATTGTCCTAGTTAATTTTCTATCGCCACTTTTTACTGTTAGCTTTGCTGGACCAGAATATCCTCTGTCTCCTTCTTTTGCATCTATAAATACAGTGAATATACCAGCGTGTCTTTTAGATGGTGCAAATTTTTCTACAGTAATTTCGCCTTTTTCTTTTGGTATTACAATTATGGTAATGCTTGTTTGTAATCCTTCTTTTGTTTTAATATCTACCTTTGTTCTTCCGATTTTTTTAGCAGTAATCACTGATTTTGAATCAATGTCAATTATGTCATGGTTACTTATACTAAAATCAAAATTTCTTGTAGCAGTTTGTGGATAAGTTAAAATTTTTGAATCCAAATTAAACTTATCGCCTTGTTTGATAGTGACTGATGGAACTGATACTCCCAAACTTCTAATGACTTTAGGATCTAATTCTTGATTATCGATCGGTGGTTTAGGTGGTATAACTGGGATTTCTGTATTATCCGGATCTGTTTTTGGATCATAATCATTATCCCCAATTACCTCAATCATTTTTCTATCAGGAACTCTAATTCCTTCTGGAGCTACCAATAGATTAAATCTTTGTGTAATTTTTCCATCGACTGTCTTTATCAAAATATTTGCATTTCCAACATTTACTGGATATACTGTTCCGTCGTTCTTTACAACTGCAACATTTTTATCCAATGATTCAAAAACAACTGGATCGTTGTTGAATTTTTCTGGTTGAACTGTAGCGTGAAGTTTTCCTTTTTTCTTAACGCTTATGAATCCTTGGCTACCTTCTTTTACAGTGATTGAAGTTGGCTCTTCGATTACTTCATCCGGATCAACTTCTGGAACTGTATCTCTTGGAAGTACTTCTCCAGTAGTTCCAATAGCTTTGATACAAGCATTTGCGTTTTTGACTTCCTTAGTCAAATCAGTCCATTTGTCGCCTTGTGATGAAACATAAGATTGACCTTCTTGTGCTTTTGCTTTGGAAGCATAATCTGCAATCGGCATTTCAATAGGCATTGGATATTTGTAATTAGCAGCTGACGAATCCATGTATGCTACTATTGCAAATCTTTCGCCTTTTTTTACTTTGATTTGGTCTGTATCCAATGTGTAGTATCCAGGATATTCAATCACACCGCTGCCGATTTCTTCTCTTTTAGCTGCCAAATCATCTGTAGATTGTAAATCTCTTACAATGTACAATTTGTATTGTGTATTCATAGCAACTGTGAATAAACCCGCTTGGTAAATTGTTTGATCTTCATCAGAAGTAAATACATTCGCAATGTATCCTTGCATATTGTATCCAACACTTCTTGTTGCTCCGAAATCGTCGTATTGTGAGATTACCGCATTAGGATCTTTTCTTTGAGGAATAAACACTGCATTGGATTTGCCACAGAAACCATCGTAATACGATACGTAATAGTAACCGCCATCCATGAAGCTTGTTCCCCAACTATTTTTTACAATCCATGCTCCATCTCCAGGAGCCTTTGCTTGGAATAAATTTTTTGAAAAATTATCATCCCATCCTACAATTGTTCCTGCGTGATCTGCTTTTCCACTTCCAGGATTGTAGTAACTTTTAGTTTCTTTCTTTTCGTAATATTTTTGAGAACTTAAAGTTGTATACACTCCACCGTATTCCATAATAGCTTGTTTGATAACATTAGTTTCATTTGCATTGTGAACATCAGGTAGATAAATAACTTTATCCAAATCAAATGCTCGTTTCACATTTGTAGGTGAAACATTAATGTAAGCATCGTAAGGATCGTCTTTTTCTAAAATCGGACCAGTTCCTCTTGCAAGATATGATGTTGCAATATCTCTATTACCTCCATCATTTGGACCCCAATCGAATCCATGCATGTTTCTCATGTGTTTTTCACTAAAATCAAATTCTTTTCCAAATAATTTTAAATAAGACTCCATGGAACCATATGTGGCAAATGTCCAGCAAGAACCATTTTGTCCTTGATTTTTGACTGAGGAAACTCTGTTAGTTTTTCTCAAATCATATTTTGCTGGCAATGCTGCTCTAGAAGCTGAACGAACTGAATCGTAAGATGTCTTCAATGGAGAGATTAACAATTCGTCATTCTTGGAATTTTCTTTAAAACTATTTTCAACAGGACTTAATTCTAGTTTGGAATTTTTGTTTTCATCTGCAAACGTTGGAGCAGTTACCATCATCGATGAAACTAGAACTGTTCCTAGTAGTAGACTCAAAAATTTTTTAATTTTCATAACGCCCTCCTATTGAAATATGCTACTAAATTAATAGCCTTAATAAATATACTCTAATTCTGAAAGTTATTTTAAATCCAGATATTTATTAATTTAGTATTTGGTATTTGTTGACTTAATTATATCACATAATTTCAAAAAATCTATATTATTAAGGAAATTTTACATTAATTATTTAAAAATTTACATTTTTTAAAATGGATTTTAACATACTACAGCATTAAATGATTAAAAATCACAATATTCTACATTTTTATGAATTTGTTCAAGATATATATTTATTCTTCCAAAAGTAGTATAATATAATTGTTAATTCTTAATAGTGTTATGTATACTATTTTAATCATGAATTAATATTTAAAATCATTGCAAGGAGTTGAATATGAAAAAAAGAAATTTATTGCTATTAATTGCGGTTTTTACGTTGCAATCACTGTTTTCTAAAAGTTTTGCAGGAAGTCAAAACAAATTCAAATTAAACGATGATTTAACTGTAAAAGAAATCGATTTTTCTGAAGCACCTCGTAATCCCGCATTTAACAGGCAAAAAAGTAGTCCTAAGACTACTAAAAACTACGGTTCAAACGAAGATCCTTTCTTGGTTAATACAAACTACGATTTGTATAATCAAAATGAAGACATTCCAAGACAAAAAGCTTATGGAATTCCTGCAAACTACGATTTGCGTCAACACAACAGAGTTACTCCCGTAAAAGCTCAGGGACCAAACGGATCATGTTGGGCGTTTGCTACTTATGGTTCTGCAGAATCGAATATGCTCACGAATGGTCAATTCACAGATTTTTCTGAAAAACATTTGAGAAACACTCATGGTTTTGACTGGGCTCCTGATCAAGGTGGTACAAGAGCAGTGGCCGCAGCTTACTTAGCAAGATGGTCTGGCCCTGTTTGGGAAAAAGACGATCCTTATTCTGCTTACGATTTTAGCTCTCCCTATAATTTACTTCCAGCAAAGGAATTAAAGGAGGCTTTGTACATTCCAGATGTAAACAATAATCAAGATCGTGACAGATTAAAAAGAGCGATAATGAGATACGGTGCATCTTACACAACTGTAAATGGTGACACAAATTATACTAATTTCTATACTATGAGTCATTACAATCCTGGTTATGGTTGGCAAAATCACGCTGTAACTATTATAGGATGGGACGATGATTATTCAAGATACAATTTCGGGCTAACCCCACCTGGAGACGGCGCTTGGCTTGTAAAAAATAGTTGGGGCGATCGTTGGGGAAATCAAGGTGGATATTATCACGTATCCTATTATGATGCTCACATTTCCAAGGGAAACTGCATTTTTGTTTTAAAGGAAAAAGATAGAAATAAATCCATCTGGTATTATGACGATTTAGGAATGACAGATAGCATCGGCTACAATCAAACTGGTTGGTTTTCAAATATTTTTGGTCCCGTAAGTAGAACTAGTCAAATCGACGAGGTTGGTTTCTTCGTTCCATCAAACGGTGCCCAATACGAAATTTATGTAAATACAAATATCGGCGGAAATAGTGGTTTCAACGATAAAGTTTTGGTTGCACGTGGAACTGTTGAAAATGCAGGATATACAACTGTCAAATTCAATCCACAAAAAATAAATGCGGGAGCTTATTTTGCACCAATTGTAAAACTAACAACCCCAGGTTACAGCTACCCTATTCCTATTGAATCTATGATTTACGGATATTCATCAAGAGCAAGAGCTGGATATAATCAATCATTTATTTCTAACGATGGATATAATTGGTCTGATTTGGCGAGAAACAGAGCAAACGCAAATGTATGCTTGAAAGCTTTTACAAAACCTTATTCAGGAAACAATGTCGATCCAACACCAGACCCTGATCCAGTGGATCCTACTCCCCAACCAGATGTTCCCGAACCTGATCAAGAAATCAGAGTAAATAAAATCACAGTGTCAGAAGACAATATTACTTTAAGAGAAGGAGAAGATTCTCAAATCAATACAAAAGTTTATCCAGAAAATGCGACAAACAAGGAATTGATGTGGTCATCCTCTAATACGAATGTATGTGCTGTAGATAATTCTGGATTAATAAGAGCTATAAGTCCCGGACAATGCTATGTAACTGTTAAGTCTGCAGACAATCCTAGAATTTTGCAATACATCAGAGTTAACGTACTAGAAAATGAAAAGCCAAATATCGATGATAGTGTTGACAAAGATGTTAAAGTCCAAAGTATTATTATGTATCCTTCCTATAAGAAAACAAAAGTAGGCGACAAATTCAGAATTGATACTAGAATATTACCTGCAAATGCCAAAAACCGCGATATAACTTGGGAAAGTTCGGACGAAAACATCGCATCAGTAGATAACGCTATGGTTGTATGCAACAATCCAGGTAAGGTAAAAATATTTGCTAAAGCAAAAGATGGTTCGAATGTTTCAAACTTTGCTGTAATTTATGTAGAGGGTGACAGCCCTGAAAGCAATATGGCAGTAAATATTAAGTCCAATGCCTACAGAAATTCAATTTCTATTGGTAATACTAATAATATTTCCGCTGTAGTAACAGATTCAAACAAACGACATATAAAAGGTGCAAAAGTCAAATTCACAATTACTAAACCATCCAAGAAATTAATAGAAAAAGAATTGACTACAAACTACCGTGGACAATCTATACTATATTTAAAAGCCGACGAATTAAATGAAGCTGGAACTTACGATGTAAATATCACAGCGACAGATTCAAAAGGCAATACTAACGAAAATAATGTAAGTTTTGAAGTAAAAGATAACAGAATAACTTTTGAAACTAAAGTTGATTTGGACAATACAGAAATCAAATTGAACCAAAATTCTATGATAACTGTAACTTCTAAGACTAATACAAGAAGAATTTCAGGTGCAGATGTAGTATTAAGCATCACTGATGAAAATGATAATAAACAAGAAAAAAGATTTAGAACTGATAGCTACGGTAATTGTTACTACACATTCAGACCAGAAAAACCAGGAAGATATTATATTGAAGCCTCAGTTTCAAAAACAGGCTACAAAAATTCTTCAGCAAACACAACACTTATTGTAAAAGATACTGAAAACAAACCTGAAACAAAACAAACTGTAAAGTTGAAGTTCGAAACAGATAAAAAATCTTATAATCTTACTGATACAGCGAACATTAAAATATTTGCAACAGATGAAAACGACAAGAAAATCGCAAATTTAAAATTAAATATTAGAATTAGAAATCAAAAAGGATTCGACCAAACAATTACTAAAACAACTGATTCAAATGGTGTTGCAACCATGTTTATAAAACAACAAACTGCAACATCACCAACAGATTTCACAGTAAAAGCTTGGTGTGAATCAAATCCTAACACTTCGTTTGATTTGAAGGTTTCATTTGGTAGTTCAGACAAACTTCAAATCAATTCAATCTACAGTCCGTATAATTTGTATAGCAAATATAACAACAATTATGTAATTCACAATTACATTAGAAATATTAGATAAAATTAACGCCCTTTATCCTGTGTGATAAAGGGCGTCTATTTTAGTTATTCAAATAATTCTTCAAGAATTCTTTTACTCTTTCATGTTTTGGATTTGTGAACATTGTCTTTGGATCTGTATCTTCAATGATGTAGCCTTCATTCATGAAACAAACTCTTGTAGACACATCTCTTGCGAATTGCATTTCATGTGTTACCACAACCATTGTCATTCCAGATTCTGCAAGTTTTGACATTACTTGCAATACGTCGTTAACCATTTCAGGATCTAGTGCAGATGTTGGTTCGTCGAACAATAAAACTTCTGGATTCATACACAGTGCTCTTGCAATAGCAACTCTTTGTTTTTGTCCACCTGATAACATGCTTGGTTTTTTGTGTACATGGTCAATCATTCCTACAAGTTCCAAATATTTTTTAGCTTCTTTAACAGCCGATTCCTTGTCTCTATTCAAAACTTTGATCTGAGCGACAGTGCAATTATCCATTACACTCATGTTTTCAAACAAATAAAATTGTTGAAATACCATGCCTACTTTGGATCTGAATTTATTTTGATTAAATTTGGAAGAAAGTATGGATTCTCCATGATACAAAATATCTCCACCTGTTGGTTTTTCAAGTAAATTGATGCATCTTAACATAGTAGACTTACCAGAACCTGATGATCCGATTATAGATAGAACTTCTCCTTTTGATATCGTAAAGTTGATATCTTTTAGAACTTCTACTCCGTCGTAACTTTTTTTCAAATGCTGTAATTCTATTATTTTATTTTCCATTGAACATTCCTCCAGTAGTAGCTTCCATTACGTATTCTCTGTTATATGATTTCTTTTCAATAAATAATAAAAGTCTAGTCAAAGAGAATGTCAACACGAAATATATAATGCAAGTAACTGCATAAGTTTCAAATATATTATAAGTTGAGCCTGCAATTGATTTAGATACGAAGAATAATTCTGTAACACTGATTACGTTCAATACTGATGTATCTTTAATGTTGATTACAAACTCATTTCCTATAGAAGGCAAAATATTTTTGATTGCTTGTGGTAAAATTACATTAATCATGGATTGACCGTGTGTCATTCCCAAAGCTTTACAAGCCTCCATTTGTCCGATATCGACAGAATTAATTCCACCACGTACAACTTCAGACAAATAAGCTCCTGTGTTGACACTAACAATGAACAAAGCTGCACTAATTGGTGCCATATCAATTCCAAGATATAATTTGGCTCCAAAATAAATCAACATTGATTGTACCATCATTGGTGTTCCTCTGAATATTTCAACATAACAAGCTAGAATAAAATTGATGACTTTGTGAAGATAATAAGTAAATTTATTTTTATCTTTATCCAGTTTCATATTTCTAATAACTGCAACCAGTATTCCGATTAGAAATCCAATAATTGTCGATACACTGGCTATAAACAATGTCATCAAAGCCCCTTTTAAGAAAAGTGATCCGTATTCATTAAAAATGCTTTTTACTTTTGATAAGAATCCTTGTGGTTGGTCTTTTTCCACGTTCAATCTTACCATTTCCTGCATCAACTTATCTCTTTCTTCTGGACTTATTTTCTTCAAAGCTTCGTTGATTTTTTCTGTCAAATCAGAATTTTTCTTCACACCAATTGCAATTGATGTATCTTCAGCTGATGTTTCAAATCCCGAACCTTTTTCAAATTCAATGTATGAAAGCTCAGCATTAGATGCTTCTGCACTTAATGCTTGTGGTTTTTCTGCGACATATCCGTCTATCTTCTCTGCCAAAACTGCAGACAGCATTGATGGAAAACTTTCCATTGCTGGTAGTTTGTCGCAATCTTTGATTTGATCAATTACTGTATAGTGGAATGTGTTCAATTGGCCAGTAATTTTAAAGTCTTTTAAATCATTTAATGATTTTGCTTTGATATATTTACCGTCTTTTTTTGTTACAATTACCAAATCAGAACTGTAATAAGTATCTGAAAAATCAATTTGTTCTTTTCTTTCTTCTGTTGGACTCATTCCTGCAATTATCGCATCAACTTTTCCGCTCATAACTGCCGGTGCAAGTCCGTCCCATTCCATTTTTACTACAACTAATTTCTTGCCCAAACTGTCGGCGATTTTTTTAGCTATTTGCAAGTCGTATCCGTTTGCATATTCACCTTTGCTGTTTTCAATAGGATAGGCTCCATTTTCATCTGTCGATTGTGACCAGTTAAACGGTGCGTAGTTCGCCTCCATTCCTATTACAAATGTATCTTTTTCTGCAAAAGATTCGGTGTCAATGAAAACAAACATCATCATTAGTATCATAAGTACGCTGATGAGTTTTCTGGTAAAGTTTTTCATTTACTCCCCCTTTTAATATTCGATATCCATTAAATACAATCCACAAGGTTCAATCGTAATTCCTGCAGACTGTCTGTCTTTATTTTCCAAAGCATTTTTAAGCCATTCTATGCTTTTTCTCCCTCTGGCTACATCAACCATGCTTCCAACCAAAATTCTAACCATATTCCTAAGAAAGCTTTCCGCCTTAAATGTAAATACAATATCGTCGTCTATTCTTTCGATTGTAATTTCATCAATAGTTCTAATTGGATTGGTATCTTCTTCCAAATCATTAACGAATGATGTAAAATCATGTTTTCCAATGAGCATATCTCTGCATTTTAGCAACAAATCAAAATCTAAGTAGTATTTTCTGTGACCTTTATAATCATTAAACCAAGGCTCCATATAGTATTTGTTGCATAAAATGTATTTATATGTCTTTGATTTTGCACTAAATCTCGCATGAAAATCCAAATCCACTTCTTCTGATTTTACTATGACAATTGAATCACTCGTGAAGTGGTTGACTCCCATTAGAAATTGGTTTGCTGAAATATCTGTGTCAACAATGAAGTTACATACTTGACCTTTTGCATGAACTCCTTTGTCAGTTCTTCCAGCTCCATTTATTTTGACTGGTTGATTAACCATTTTTGTCACTGCTTTTTCTATTTCTAATTGTACGGATGGCAAATCATTCAACTTCTGCCATCCGTAAAATTTTGAACCGTCATATTGAACTGTCAATTTTATGTTTTTCATATTATTCTACTCACAATAATTAAAATGAATAATAAAATAATAACAGCATAAGCTATGAAATCTCTTTTTTGATAGGATAATTCATTCAGCCTTGTCCTTCCTTCTCCTCCACGATAACACCTAGCTTCCATGGCTACTGCAAGTTCTCCTGCTATTTTTAACGCATTTATAAACAGTGGAACTAGAAGTGGTACGAGGTTTTTAGCTCTCTTGATTATATTTCCCGATTCAAAATCTGCGCCTCTAGCCATTTGAGCTTTCATTATTTTGTCTGTTTCTTCAAATAGTGTCGGAATAAACCTAAGTGCTATTGTCATCATCATTGCAAATTGATGAGCAGGAAATCCTATTTTAGCAAAAGGATGAAGCATTTTTTCCATAGCATCTGTCAATTCAATTGGTGATGTTGTCAAGGTCAATAAACTCGTACCTAAAACCAAGAATATCAATCTAAATGCCATAAAAAATCCCAAGTTCAATCCTGATTTTGTAACAGTAAATATTTTCCATTTCCAAACAACTTCACCCGGTGTCATCAATACGTTAAGTATAAATGTCAACAAAATAATTGGGAGAAGTGGTTTAACTCCTTTGAATACAAATTTCGGTTTTATCTTCGAAATTTTAATTATAGTTATTAAGAATACCAGTACTGGTGCATATACCCAAAGTTTACTTATAAGAAATATCGCAATAATATATAAAAACACAAAAGTGACTTTGACTCTTGGATCAAGCTTGTGAATTATACTATCAGATGCAAAATATTGACCAATTGTTATATCTTTAATCATGATTTTGCCTCCATAGCATTTTTGATGCTTTCATAGGCTTGCTCAACATTCAAGCAATCCGTTTTTAAATCTATTCCCTTTTCTTTCAATCTTCTCACAACTTGTGTAGATTGTGGAATGCTAAGTCCTATTTCTTGTAGCTCTTTTTCTTTACTAAACACAACTTCCGGTGTATCGTCCATAAAGATCTGACTTTTATCGATAACAATTACTCTGTTACATAGTTTTGCGATATCTTCCATGCTATGGCTGACTAAAATGACTGTCATCTCTTCTCTTTCAAAAAGTTGTTTTATTTGATTTAAAATCATATCTCTTCCCAATGGATCAAGACCTGCAGTTGGCTCATCTAATACCAAAAACTTTGGTTTCATCGCCAAAACACCGGCAATTGCAACTCTTCTTTTTTGTCCTCCGGATAATTCGAATGGTGATTTTTCTTTCATGTGTTCAACATCTAATCCAACAGCATCGCAAGCCCACTCTACACGTTCTTTGATTTCTTTATCTGTAAGTCCCAAATTCTTCGGTCCAAATTCAATGTCTTTGTAGCAAGTTTCTTCAAATAATTGATACTCTGGATATTGAAATACTAATCCAACATTTTTTCTTATATCTGTTTTTACTTTTGTCTTTGTTGATATTCTGTCAACCAAAACATCGCCACCTGTTGGTTCCAATAATCCATTTAAATGTTGTGCTAGTGTTGATTTGCCGCTTCCAGTGTGTCCTATAATTCCAATAAATTCTCCAAGATTTATCTCTAAATTGATATCTTTGAGGGCTACTTTTTCAAATGGATTTGATTTGTTATAAATATGTTCTAAATTTTTGCATTCTATCTTCATATCTATCACCTAACACTCTCCAAAGCTTCAACGAGTTCGTCTACAGTAAGGACATCAGCTCTCACATTTATATTTGATTTATTTAAAAGGTAGCTGATTTCAGTAGGCTCTGGAACATCAAGACCAATTTCTTTCATTTGTTCGACATTTGAGAAAACTTCCCTTGGAGTTCCTTCAAGCACTACATCACCCTCATTAATCACGATTATTCTGTCGGCATTTACACATTCTTCCATGTAATGGGTAATGTGGATTATAGTTTTGCCCATTTCTCTTAGTTTCAAAACAGTATTTAAGATGTCTTTTCGTCCTTGTGGATCGAGCATTGCTGTCGGCTCATCCATTAGCAAACACTTTGGATTCATTGCTAGTATCCCAGCAATTGCAATTCTTTGTTTTTGACCTCCAGATAATAGTGCTGGTGAATGTCGCTTGTACTCACTCATTCCCACAAGTTCAAGACATTCATCTACTCTTTTTCTAAGTTCTTCTCTTGGTACTCCCAAGTTTTCGGGCCCAAATGCAACGTCCTCTTCGACGATTGTCGCTACCAATTGGTTGTCAGGATTTTGGAATACCATCCCACACATTTCACGAATATCCCACAAGCTATCATCATCTTTTGTGTTCATATTTCCAACTAAAATATCCCCTTCGGTTGGAATGTATTGAGCATTAATGAGTTTTGCTAGTGTGGACTTTCCAGATCCGTTGTGGCCTAATACGCAGATGAATTCTCCCTCTTTAATATCTATGTTTAAGTTTTTTAATACTTTTTTTGATGAACCTTCATATTGAAAACTTAAGTTTTTTATTTCTATGATGTTTGTATCCTTTTTCATCAAAACTCCTCAATTTTATAAAAAAAGGGATGCTAATTCACATCCCTTAATTCTTAAATATTATTTATCTTCATCTTGTAATGATTCGTAATTTCCAGATTTTACTGTAGATTCTTCCTCTACTTCAGAATCATTTATTTCTTGTGCTTTTTCAGCTTCAATCATATCTTCTTCAGCTTTACCGTCATAATCTACTTCAATTCTGTCATATTTTGCTATTCCTGTACCGGCAGGTATAAGTTTACCAATTATTACATTTTCTTTTAAGCCTATTAAGTGATCAACTTTTCCTTTAATAGATGTTTCTGTTAATACTCTTGTAGTTTCTTGGAATGATGCTGCAGATAAGAAACTTTCAGTTGCAAGTGATGCTTTTGTGATACCCATTAATGAATGAGTTCCTGTTGCAGGAGTTTTTCCTTCTTTGACAAGTTGTTCATTTGTCATCTTGAAATCTCTCGCATCTACTACGCTGCCTGATAAGAATCCTGAATCTCCACTTTCTTCGATTTTAATTTTGCTCATCATTTGTCTGATTATAATTTCAATGTGCTTATCGTCAATGTCTACACCTTGTAATCTGTAAACTTTTTGAACTTCTCTTATTATATAATCACGAACGCCTTCAGCCCCGTTAACTCTAAGAATATCTTGTGGATTGATTGAGCCTTCTGTTAATGGTTCTCCCTTTTCAACATGATCTCCTTCGTTAACTCTAATGTGAGCGCCGTATGGAATTTGATAAACTTTTTCTTCGCCGTCTTCAGCAGTTACGATAACATCATTTCTCTTTTTGTTTTCTTGGATTTTTACAGTACCTTCTATTTCAGTAATGTAAGCAAGTCCTTTTGGTTTACGAGCTTCAAATAATTCTTCAACTCTAGGAAGACCGGATGTGATTCCTACTCCGGCGATACCACCTGAGTGGAAAGTTCTCATTGTCAATTGTGTACCCGGTTCACCTATTGATTGTGCTGCGATTATTCCAACTGCTTCACCAATGTTTACAGGTTTACCAGTAGCTAAGTTTCTACCGTAACATTTAGCACAAACACCGTGCTTCATCTTACATCCAAGAACACTTCTTACCTTAACTTCTTTGATACCTTTTGATTCTATTCTTTCAGCAATAGCTTCATTAATCATATCATTTTTATGAACGATGATTTCTCCAGTATCTAAATCGAGAATATCTTCGAATGCGTATCTACCGATAATTCTAGATTTCAAATCTTCAACTTGTCTGTTGCCGTCTTTGATTTCTTTTGCAACAATATATTCATCAGTACCACAATCATCTTCAGTTATTATTACATCTTGTGATACATCTACAAGCCTTCTTGTCAAATATCCTGAGTCTGCAGTTCTAAGAGCGGTATCTGATAGACCTTTTCTTGAACCGTGTGTTGAAATAAAGAATTCTTGTACTGAAAGACCTTCACGGAAGTTTGATGTGATAGGAATTTCGATAGTGTTACCAGCAGTATCGGACATAAGACCACGCATACCACCTAATTGTCTGATTTGGTTTTCACTACCACGGGCTCCAGAAACGGCCATTATATTCAAGTTGTTATCAGCAGGAAGGTTTGTCATCAACGCTTTAGTTACATCTTTAATACATTGTTCCCAAATTTCGATAACTTTCTTGTATCTTTCTTCGTTTGTAATATCCCCTTGAAGGTAGATATCTTGAACCATATCAATTCTTTGTTCAGCTTGTTCGATGATACCTTTTTTAGAATCAGGAATTGTAATATCTCCCATTGATATTGTCAAAGCACCAATTGTAGAATACTTGTATCCCATAGATTTGATGTAGTCTAACAATTCAGCAGTTCTGATGTTTCCGTACTTTCTGAAAGTTAAATCGATGATTTTAGATAGCATTTTCTTGTCAACTTGCAAATCAACTTCAAGTGAATATGGATCTTCTTCTCTGTTTACCATACCCAAGTCTTGAGGGATTCCTTCGTTGAAGATAAATCTACCAACAGTGCTTTTTACAATTTTGCTTGTTCCATCGTTATTCACACTGTTTCGTCTAACTTTTACTATTGTTTGTAAAGTTACATAATGCATTGCATAAGCTAACATCATTTCATCTATATCTTTGAAGATTAAGCCTTCTCCTTTTTGACGCTCTTTTTTAGTAGTCATGTAGAATGAACCCAATACCATATCTTGTGAAGGAGTTGTAATTGGCTTACCATCTTTTGGTGCAAGAATGTTATTCGTACTTAACATCAAAAGTCTAGCTTCTGCTTGAGCTTCTGGTGAAAGTGGTAAATGGACTGCCATTTGGTCACCGTCAAAGTCCGCATTATATGCTGTACATACTAATGGGTGAAGTTTGATAGCTTTTCCTTCAACTAATATTGGTTCAAATGCTTGAATACCAAGTCTATGCAATGTCGGTGCACGGTTTAATAATACTGGATGATCGACTATAATATCTTCCAAAACATCCCACACTCTGTCGTTTTCTCTTTCAACTAATTTTTTAGCATTTTTAACGTTATGTGAAATTTCTCTTTTAACTAATTCTCTAATTACAAATGGTTTGAATAATTCAAGAGCCATTTTCTTAGGAAGACCGCATTGATAGAATTTCAAGTTTGGTCCGATAACTATTACTGAACGACCAGAATAGTCAACTCTCTTACCTAACAAGTTTTGTCTGAAACGACCAGATTTACCTTTAAGCATATCTGACAAACTCTTTAATGGTCTGTTACCAGGTCCTGTTACAGGTTTACCACGTCTACCATTGTCGATAAGTGCATCTACTGCTTCTTGAAGCATTCTTTTTTCGTTTCTTACAATGATTTCAGGAGATCCAATGTCCAATAATCTTTGTAGACGATTGTTTCTATTGATAACTCTTCTATACAAATCATTCAAATCACTTGTAGCAAATCTTCCACCTTCAAGTTGTACCATTGGTCTGATATCTGGTGGAATTACTGGAATTACATCCATAATCATCCATGAAGGATCATTTTTTGATTCAATGAATGCTTCTACAACTTCGAGTCTTCTTAAAATTCTAACTTTCTTTTGTCCAGTTGCCCCTTCGAATGTTTCAGTTAAATTTTTGTATTCTTCTTGTAAGTCTATTTTTTGAAGAAGTTCTTTGATTGCTTCAGCTCCCATTTTAGCTCTGAAATCAACATCCTCTTCGTACTTGTCACAGTATTCTTCGTATTCTTGTTCAGTTAATAGTTGTTTTTCGTATAAATCAGTTTTACCTGGATCTATTACTACAAATGATGCAAAATAAAGAACTTTTTCAAGTGCTCTAGGACTCATATCCAATAACAATCCCATACGTGATGGAATTCCTTTGAAATACCATATATGACTTACAGGAGTTGCAAGTTCAATGTGGCCCATTCTTTCACGTCTAACTTTTGATTTAGTAACTTCTACGCCACATTTTTCGCATACAATACCCTTGTATCTTATTCTTTTGTATTTACCACAATTACATTCGTAATCTTTTTGAGGTCCAAATATTTTCTCACAGAATAAACCTTCTTTTTCAGGTTTTAGCGTTCTATAATTTATAGTTTCTGGTTTTTTGACTTCGCCCCTAGACCATTGTCTGATTTTGTCTGGTGAAGCCAAACCAATTTTCATAGCTTCAAAAGTATTTTTTTGTACCAAGGAGCCCTCTCCTTTCTTATAGTCTATCATCGCTGTCGAATTCGCTAGAATCATCGTCTTCTTCTATCAATTCGACTTCTTCATTATTTTCATCAAGTAATTTAACATCCAAAGATAATGATTGAAGTTCTTTAATTAAAACTTTGAATGATTCTGGAATTCCTGGTTCAGGAATGTTTTCGCCCTTAATAATAGCTTCGTAAGTTTTAACACGACCTACAACATCATCTGATTTTACTGTTAAAATTTCTTGAAGAGTATGAGCTGCACCATATGCTTCTAATGCCCAAACTTCCATTTCTCCAAATCTTTGACCACCAAATTGAGCTTTACCACCCAATGGTTGTTGAGTTACAAGAGAGTATGGTCCAGTTGATCTAGCGTGGATTTTTTCTGCAACCATGTGATGTAGTTTCAACATATACATGTATCCTACAGTTACTGGGTTGTCGAAGTATTCTCCACTTCTACCATCTCTTAACCAAATCTTTCCTGTCTTTGGATATCCTGCTTCTTCCAAAGCATCTTCTATTTCAAGGTCGCTTGCACCATCAAATACTGGTGTAGCAACTTTCCAACCCAATTTACTAGCAGCAAGTCCCAAGTGAACTTCAAGTACTTGTCCGATGTTCATACGACTTGGTACCCCTAATGGGTTAAGAACTACTTGTACTGGTGTACCGTCTGGTAAATATGGCATGTCTTCTTCTGGCATAATTCTAGAAACGACACCCTTGTTACCGTGACGACCACACATTTTATCCCCAACCATGATTTTTCTCTTAGTAGCTACGAATACTCTAACTACCTTATTTACACCTGGTGATAATTCATCGCCGTTTGCTCTTGAATAAGTTTTAACATCAACAACAACACCAGATTCGCCATGAGGAACTCTCAATGAAGTATCTCTTACTTCTCTAGCTTTTTCGCCAAATATAGCTCTCAATAATCTTTCTTCAGCAGATAATTCTGTTTCTCCTTTTGGAGTAACTTTACCAACTAAAATATCTCCTGATTTAACTTCAGCACCAATTCTAATAATTCCTTCATCATCAAGATTCTTTCTCATATCTTCTCCGACATTTGGAATATCTTTAGTGATTTCTTCAGCGCCTAATTTTGTTTCACGAGCTTCTGATTCGTGTTCTTCTATATGAACTGATGTCAATACATCATCAACAACTAATTTTTCGTTTAATAACATCGCATCTTCGTAGTTGTATCCTTCCCAAGTCATGAATGCAATAAGAATGTTCTTACCTAAAGCCATTTCTCCCATGTTTGTACTTGGACCGTCTGCGATTATATCATCAACATCAACCTTGTCCCCTTTATTCACGATAGGTCTTTGGTTGAAAGTTGTACCTTGGTTTGCCTTTTTAAATTTACGAATAGTGTACTTGTCAACTTTTCTATCTTCATCACGAGTGATTTCAATCAAATCAGAAGATACCTTAGTAACTGTACCTTTGTGTTTTGCTTTAACTACTACACCAGAGTCCTTAGCAGCCTTGTGTTCAATTCCAGTACCGATAATTGGTGCTTGAGTTGCCAACAATGGAACTGCTTGTCTTTGCATGTTTGAGCCCATCAACGCACGAGTAGCATCGTCGTTTTCCAAGAAAGGAATCATAGCTGTACCTACAGATACGATTTGTTGCGGACTAACGTCCATGTAGTCAACAAGTTCTCTTGGATAAATATCATTTTCGCCGTTGATACCACGACCAGAAACTCTTTCATTTATAAATCTAGAGTTTTCATCCAATGGTTCGTTCGCTTGTGCAATTATATATTTATCTTCTTCATCAGCTGTCAAATAAACAATATCTTCAGTAACTTCTCCAGTTTCTTTGTCTACACGTCTATATGGAGTTTCTAAGAATCCATACTCATTAGTTGTAGAGTAAGTTGTCATGGAAGTAATAAGACCGATGTTTGGTCCTTCTGGTGTTTCTATCGGACAGATTCTACCGTAGTGAGAGTCGTGAACGTCACGCACTTCAACGCCTGCTCTGTCTCTAGATAAACCACCTGGTCCCAAAGCTGATAATCTTCTCTTGTGAGTAAGTTCTGCCAATGGGTTTGTTTGTTCCATGAATTGTGACAACTGACTTGAACCAAAGAACTCTTTGATTGCAGCTGTAACTGGACGAACGTTGATTAGTGATTGTGGAGTTGCCAAGTCTGGATCTTGAGTGCTCATTCTTTCTCTTACAACTCTTTCCATTCTTGATAAACCAATTCTAAATTGATTTTGCAACAATTCACCAATAGTTCTTACACGTCTGTTTCCTAAGTGGTCAATGTCATCAGTTGAACCAATTCCAAAGAATAAATTGAATTCATAGTTAATTGATGCCAAAATGTCTGAATGGATTATATGAATTGGAGATAATTGATGAACATTTTCTTCAATCGCTCTTCTGATTGATTTTTCGTCATCATTTTCTTCCAAGATTTTTTCCATAATAGGATAATAAACTTTTTCAGACAAATTCAAATCAGATAAATCCATATCCAAGCCAAAACTATCCAAATCGACAAAGTGGTTACCGATAACACGAACGCTTTGACCTTCGTGTCCGATAACATCAACAACATTTATACCTGCGTTTTCGATTTCGATTGCCATTTCTTCAGTAATCAAATCTCCAGCAGTAGCTAAAATTTCTCCTGTTGATGTATCCACAACATCTTCTTTTGCTTTTTGATTAGTAATTCTATCTCTCAAAGATAATTTTTTATTGAATTTGTAACGTCCTACCTTTGCTAAGTCGTATCTTCTACTGTCGAAGAACATATTATTAATCAAAGGTTCTGCACTTTCTAAAGATGCAGGATCTCCCGGTTTTAATTTCTTATAAATTTCAATTAAAGCACTTTCTCTGTCTTTTGAAATTTCTTTTTCGAGAGTTTTTCTTAAAATTTCAGAATCTCCCATAGCTTCAATTATTTCATCATCAGTGTCAAATAATAAAGCTCTAAGTAATGTAGTAACAGGTAATTTTCTAGTTCTGTCGATTCTAATATTCACTACACCACTTGCATCAGTATCCATTTCAAGCCAAGCACCTCTGTTTGGAATAACTGTAGATGCGAAGTTGCTGTTACCTGATTTATCAATTTCTTCGGCGAAGTAAACACCAGGACTTCTTACAAGTTGGCTTACAATTACCCTTTCAGCACCATTGATGATAAATGTACCACTGTCTGTCATCAAAGGGAAATCACCCATAAAAACTTCTTGTTCTTTTACTTCTTCTGTGTCGGTGTTAATTAATCTTACTTTCACTTTTAACGGGCAAGAATAGTTAGTATCTCTGTCTTTTGCCTCTTGGATTGTATATTTTGGATTTTCCTCAAAATAATAATCCACAAATTCCAAAACAAGACTTCCCGCATAATCTTTTATAGGACTAATGTCTTCAAAAACTTCCTTGATACCTTTTTTTACAAACCAATCGAAACTGTCAGTTTGAATACCAATAAGATTTGGAAGTCCCAAAACATTTTTGTTCCTAGAAAAGCTAACTCTGTCCGTTACTCCATACTTTTCAGTATGCATATACTTCACCCCTTATACTATCTTAAACTCCTAAATAATCTACTTTATAGCATAATTATCCATTTTTATACTGTATCTTAGAATTATATAACAACATTTTTATTTTGTCAATTATTCTTTTATTAAATTTCGGCTATTTTTCATATTTAAAATTAAAAAAACTCACAAAACAAAAAATCATTTTGTGAGTTAAATTTATTTCGTAATTTTTATTGTTGTTTTCAATACTCCATTAGAAATTAATTTGAAATAAATACTGCAATCTTTTTCTAATTTATAAATCTCTACACTTTCATCTAATTTAAGTTCTTTTTTATACACAACTTCCACTTTCTTGATTGTATCATCGTCCAGATAATTTTCAATCCATTCGATATATCTAGCATTATTTGCGTGATAATTGTAATCTATATCTGTTTTTCTTACAGTGTATTCGCCACACTTTTTATAATCGCCGTCTATTAGTTCCAAATCCTTTTCGACAATGTCATAACCATCTTCTCTTCCGTAAATCACTCCAAGTTCATCACTTATTCTCATAGGAAGCTTCTTTTCCGGATTAACAAGCAGCCATTTTGTTTTAGCTCTTACAATTAATTCACCATTTTTAAAAACATCGTAGTTACGAAAAGCGTAGAATTTTCTTGTATATGTGTGGTAAGTTTGAATTGTCAAATCGTCAAATCTTTCAGGCATGTCATGTATATCAACATCCCATTGATATATAATCCAACTTCCATTCAAATCTTTTAGTTGTTCTTTGAGTATTTCTTCTTGTTTAATGGAACATTCAAGCATATAATCGAATAACTTGTTCAATCTGATTTTTGAATTTATCCCACAAAACACGTTCATAACTTTCGTATTTAAACTAACTTTCATATTACTCCTCTCTTAAATAATAGCTTTCTCCCATGATAGATTTTTTCTTGGTAATATATCCATCATTGCTAAGCTTATTTAATTTGTTTTCCAAATCATTGACACTCATTTTTATATTGTGTCTTTCTTCGATTATCTTACAAATTCTGAACAAATCAAGAGTTATTGGAAATACGTTGTCTTCTTTTAGCATGTTGAATAATTCCATATCCGATTGATTTTTCTTTTGAACATTTATTTGTAGCATTCGATACATTTCATCAAAAGGATTTTTGAATTTCGGTTGTGTAGTGTATGCTAGTCTTATCCTTGCAAACAACGTTTTTCCGATTTGAGCTTGGGAAATGAATACATCACCATTTGATAGATATGGAAGTCTTCGTATTTCTTCAGATGACAAATCAGTTTCTTTTCTGATGGCTTCAAGGTCCTTTTCGGTTGATATTCTGAAAATAAATTTTGTGGACAACTGTGCAATTGTAGTCTGTTCGATAGCTGCCATTCTTTGGGAAGCTAGTATGAGAAAAACTCCGTATTTTCTACCTTCTTGTGCGATTTCCTTGATAATTCTTCGTGTTACAGATATCTGGTCACTACCACAGAAGTTGTGGGCTTCATCAAAAACCATACAAATAATCGGAAAATATTCACTTGTCATTGCATCTACGTATCTTCTTCTTTTTCTATAACAAGAATTCACTGCGTACGATGCGTACAAATTTAGCATCTTTTGCGTACCTTGAATTATAACTGTTTTGCCGTCTTTTAGTGCTTCGAAAAGTTTTTGCGAAGTGTTCAAGAATATATCTGTGTTCAGTAATCTATTAAATCTCCTGATAACAGCTTGAAGTGAATCGACATTCACAAGTTGTGAAAATCTTTCATAGTATCCTGTCGCGTCATCCTCCTTATCTGATAATGCTTTGGATATTGTTGTCAAGTAATCCAAAAACGCATTCGCACTGGATTGGGTGATGGAGTCTTTGTCAAGAATAGCTTCATAAGCAGATTTCATGGATTCTGTGAGTTCTCCTTGTGTTTCTATCAAACTGATAAGCTCATATCTGTTCAAGTCAGGAAAATTAATTCCCAAATCTTCACCAACTTTTAAAACTTCAAATTTGTCAGAAAAATCAATGCCATAATTTTCAAGTGTCCTGTCTTTAAACACCATTTGGTTGTGTGGATCAAACACAATTGTTGGAACAGATTTCTTCATCAATTCTTCAATTACTACTCTTAACCCGTATGATTTACCAGATCCTGATCCACCAAAAATACCAATATGCGGATATTCAATCATGTTGTAGTAGTTAAATAAATACACCAATTCTTCTTGATCGTGGACTTTTTGATTAGAATCCATGATTTTAAGCAAATTTTTGTATTCTTCAGGACATGTTTTATAAATTTCTTCTGTGTTTTTTATAATTCCTATTTCAAGCGATTTGTCAATTGTACCAGAGTAAAATAAATGTTTAATCTCATCAAATTTCGGTTTTCTGACTGTAGATCCTGCTTCAATCGCAAATGCCGGATCGTCCATCACTCTTAATTTGTAAATGTATTTGATTCCTTCAGAAATGTTGTATCCTACTGCTTGAAGTTTTAGAATTTGTTCTTTGGTTATATAAGAATCGGCGGTGTTTGACTCCATAAATTCATTAACACTGTGAGTTTCTGTGACTTGACACAAAATATCTCCTTGCTTAATATCTTCCACAATCATATATTCATTGATTCTTAGTCTATCGTATTTACTAGCCACGTAACATTCGATTTGGTCGGTCATTCCGACTACTCTAAAATCTAAATCATTCATTATATAACTCTTTTGCTCCTTTGAGATCTAAATATCGATTGATACATTTCCGTATCCAAGTATTTCTTCGCCAATATTTCAGCTTGTTTGTTGTCAATTCTTGTTTTCTTGTCGACCAAATCTAACAAAAACGGCACTCCTCTTGTGTTTTCATCAGACAGTGTAAGCACAAATGAAATTATTTCATCAAAATCATCCATGTTTTGCGATGGAATGTCGATAGCTATTACGCACGGATCCTTAGATGTTCTTATAAAAGCTTGTTCTATATCGTACTCTTCTTTTCTAGATTTATGTTCTTTTACGACAAACCCTTCATTCATATCTAATACATTGAACAAAGCTTCCCTGTCGAAGAGCATACCCACATTAACTCCGTTTTCGTTAAATGTGTTCATGATAATTTTCGTGTTGATTTCTTCTACAACTCCAACTAAAATAACACCTTTCTCATCACAAAGTTCGACCAAATCTTCATATAAACCTTCCGCTTCAAGGCTATATCTCATTAAAGTTCCATCCATCATAAGTATTTTGACGTCGTGATGTGAAACTGCTTCGATCGCTACAGCAAGTTCTGTAGCGCACAATTTTTCTTTTGAGATTTGGAATTGATCGCGTTCTGAAAATTCATCCACCAACGGACACAAAATATCCGCCTTTACCAACGGCTCTTGGTCAGAACTTAGAAGAGCCATCGATTGAAAAAACTCCACATAGTTCGGATAATTTGCGCCTATTCTATTAACTGAGCCGTCTACAACGCAAATACATCCATCTTGCTTAATTTCTTTTAGCTTGTCAACACTAAATCTATCGTAAACTTTGATTTTACCAATCTCATCTGTAATTAAATCCCTTACTTTTTTCCTGCTTAATTTAGAGACATTTTTTCGATTTTTAAGTCTCTCATTTAAATGAGTGACTTCATCTATTAAATCTTTTGAAATCATAATTCCAAGCTCTCTTTGTAGACATCATTTTTCTTCAATCCGTACATGTCGCTCACAATCTTCACCGCTTGTTTCTTAGATATTCCGTCGTTGATAAGTTCGGTGAGTTTTTCTTTTACATCTATATCTTCATCTTCTTCGATGAGTTTATCGATCACTATTACGAATTCACCTTTTACAGTTTCGTTTTTCAGCATTTCGATAACTTCAGCACATGTCCCTTTCATAACGGATTCGTGAATTTTCGTAAGCTCTCGTAAAACACAAATCTTCCTGTCTCCTAAAAACTCACTGAGTTCTTCGACCGTCGCTTCAACTCTGTGAACCGATTCGTAAATTATTGTAGTCATAGTTGCATTTTTGATTTGGTCGTAAAACTTATTTTTCTCAGCATTTTTTCTTGGCACGAATCCCAAGAATGCAAATTGCAAACTATCGAATCCACTTCTAACCAAAGCAGTTATTGCAGCACTTGCCCCCGGTAATACTTCAATATCGATATCTCGATCAATCGCCTTTTCCAATAAAATTTGTCCTGGATCACTAATAGAAGGCATTCCCGCATCACTTACTACAGCGCAATTTATATTCTCCAATAAAATTTTGTCAATAATTTCTTCTGATCTGCTTTGTTCGTTGTGTTTGTGATAACTTACAAGAGGTGTTTTGATGTCGTAATAATTCAGTAATTTCGATGTATTTCGTGTATCTTCACAATAAATCACATCCACATTTTTCAAAACGTCCAACGACCTCAAAGTCATATCTGCCAAGTTTCCAATAGGAGTTGGCACAACGTAAATTTTAGACTTTTCTAATTCCATATATATTCATCACTTCTTCCGTGTAGTCTTCATCATTGTAAATAATCAGATTTTTCTCAAAAGTCAAGAAAGGTTTCTGATTTTTCACAAATTGTATCATCACGAGATTGGGCTTATCGTCAATTCTCGATTGTACAAACCTAATTCTCTTTGCTTCCATATTATATTTTCTTGCAATGCTTAATAAATCGACCAATCTCTCGCATCTATTTATCATAAACAAAGATCTATTAGATTTGAGCTTCAACTTTGCAAATTCAAATAAATCTTCCAATTTCATCTCATTATCGTATCTCGATGTTTGAAAATTAGTATTCTTATTAGAAATACCGTGGCCGTTTTTTTGATAAGGTGGGTTAACTATTATGTTGTCGATTGAATCATTTTTGATGTCGACATTTTTGAAATCGTCATTAATAACTTCGACATTTGACAAATTATTAATCGCAATAGTTTCTTCCAGCATATCTGCAACATCTTTTTGAATTTCAATTCCAATGCATTTTGATAAATTGTACAAAGTCATACATCTCAACATCAATATCCCTGTCCCGCAACCAATATCTATAAGATTAGTGTCTTTTTTCATTTTTGCAAAATCTGTAAGGAGGATGGAGTCAATCGTAAAAGAAAATTTCTCGTCATCAACAATTATTTTTAAATCGGTTTTTGGTATAAAATGTTCTCTTTTCATATTAAAAAAATAGACCACTCAAAAATGAGTAGTCTAATTCTCCCCTAAAATTAGCAGTCTTGATGTGGAGCATCTACTGGACATACGTCAGCACAAGAACCACAATCAATACATGCGTCTTGATCAATTGTATAAATGTCCCCTTCAGAAATACAATCTACTGGACATTCAGGTTTACATTGTCCGCAAGCGATACAATCGTCAGAAATTTTATAAGCCATATTGCTTTACCCCCTTGTAATTTTAGAGCGTATTATGTATTTATGCTCTACAATCATTATTACACACTATTAGAATAAATGCAAGTGTTTAATGACATTTATGATTACATCCACCGCACTTATTAAAATCGATTAATTCGTCTACATTTACTTGGATTAATTCTTCTGTTTCATCCTCTGTCATCACTTTTACTTTCACAGATTCCAAAAGAGTATTAGTTTCAGTCACAACTCCTTCTCCCATCTCAGTAGTAACTTTTTGACCAACGTGTGGCATTTTCTTTAATTTGCATTCATAACCTTCTTGCTCATAATTCAAGCAACACATAAGTCTTCCACAAAGCCCACTGATTTTTGAAGGATTAAGCGATAGCGATTGGTCTTTTGCCATCTTGATACTAACTGGATTGAAATTTCTCATATATCTGTTGCAGCAGCATCTTTGACCACAAGGGCCAATTCCTCCTGCAATCTTCGCTTGATCCCTCACTCCAATTTGTCTCAATTCTATTCTGATTCTGAAAATTCTCGCTAATTCTTTTACTAATTCCCTGAAATCAACTCTTTCATCTGAAGTAAAATAAAAAATAACCTTATTGTTATCAAATGTATATTCACAGTCCACTAATTTCATATCCAAACCGAATTCTTTTACTTTTTCTTTGCAGACTTCGATAGATTCCTTAGCTTTCTTCTTATTTTCCATATAAATATAATCATCTGCACTATCAGCCAATCTTATGATTGGTTTAAGATCAGACGATAATTCTTTTTCATTAATTTCAAAATTTTCTTTTACAACAACTCCATACTCAATACCACGAGCAGTCTCTACAATTACGTGATCTCCTAGTTTATATTGAAGATTATTGGAGTCGAAGTAATACACTTTACCAGCTTGTCTAAAACTAACACCAGTTACATCAAGCATAGTTTTCCTCCATTATATACAATAAAAGCTCTTCCATAGAAAGCTCAAAATTCGCATTAACTTTAAAATATCCTCTTACAGACTCAATCTTGTCCAAAGTATCCACGATAATTCTCTCATTAGCCTTTGGATATTTCTTGTACAATTTCACAAAATCTTTATTCAAAGAAGACTCGTCCTTAGTCTTCACAAATTTCAAAAACGACGAATAAAACTCCATCAAAAAATCAAACAATACATCTGTGTCTTTTTGAAAATCTGACAAATATTCCTTAGAATCTAACATTGTAAGAAGATTTTGCCCCATAGATTTATCCAAAATGTCCAAAGCTGTGGTATAATCAAATTCTTCATTTTCTCTTTCACTTAGATAATTAATTACTTGACATCTTGAAATAATAGTTTTGAGAAGTTTATTCTTATTGTCTGTAAGTAGTATAAAATACACAAAAGGCTTTGGCTCTTCCAAATTTTTTAAAAGAGCGTTAGAAGCCTCTGTCCTCATCAAATCAGCCTGTTTTATCAACACGACCTTGTCATTAGATTCAAAAGGCTTTGTGGATACAAATTTTGAAATATCTCTGATTTTGTCTATGGTTATAGAATTTTTCTCAGGTTCTATAACCAACAGATCGGATAACTTATCTCTGTCAAACTTCAACTTCAAATTTGAGTTACTAACGAGCAAATTGTATATCAAAGCCTCAGCATCATAATTTATTTCGTTTAAATTCTCACCATATAGTAAATATTGGTTAGAAATTTTATTATTCTTGACTTGATTTATCAAAGTTTTGTTTTTCGGTAACATTAAAACTTTTTAAAATCCTCTAAATCCATAACGAAAATATTAGCCTTTGATTCATTATCAGACTCAATATCATTTTCGTCACATACTTTTTTAATTAAATCTAAAATAGATTGTTCTTTTTCCACATCAGTACCTATCAACATTGTAGTATTTCCTTTTTTCAAAAAACCACCTGTTGATGATAATTTAGTAGAAGAAATTTTATTCTCCAACAATTCTTTTGAAAGAATATGACTCAAGTCATCTTCCATAATTACAACTATAAGTTTCATAAAATCACCTAAAATCTCAAATACTTATCTACTTCTAGTAAAAATACAGTAGCTCCACCTACCATAACCTCTACAGGATATGATATGTAGTTAGTTCCTGGCATACTAACAGAAAGCATTGAAGTTGTAGTTTCTCTTGATTTGCAATCATTTTCAATGATTTCCAAACATTTATCTACATTTTCATCTTCAGTACCTATTAACAAAGTGCTGTTTCCTGTCTTCAAAAATCCGCCAGTTGAAGCCAACTTTGTAATTCTAAAACCAGCTTCAGTAAGATCTGCATTTAAATTATATACATCTTGATCTTGAACAATTGCAACAACTAGTTTCATAAAACATTTCTCCTTTTTAAAACTTTTATACATTGATTAAATACGTCTTCTACAGATTGAGTTGCATCAATAATTTCTATATTCTTTTCAGAATTTAGAATCTCTTTATATCCATTATATACCCTTTCATGGAAATTATTACCCTCTTTTTCAAGTCTATCTGCCGTATCCAAAGAAGATTTTCTCTTCAAAGTAGTAATAGGATCAACATCGAAAAACAAAACGAAATCAGGAAACACTCCATTTATAGCAAATTCGTTTATCTTCCTAACATTTTCAATTCCTAAATCTCTTCCTACACCTTGGTATGCGAGAGAAGATATAAGAAATCTATCACACAAAACAATTTTATTTTCGTTTAATGCAGGTAGAATTGTTTCTTCAACATGTTGTGCCCTAGAAGCTGCATATAACAAAGCTTCCGTTCTATAACCCATTTCGGTGTTTTCAGTATCAAGTATCAAATTTCTGATCTTTTCAGCAATGGGACTTCCACCAGGTTCTCTAGTTTTAATTACATCGTAATTATTTTCGATTAAATAATCGTAAACTTTTTTAATTATGGTTGATTTCCCACTGCCATCTGGACCTTCGAAAGTAATAAACATATTTTATCCTATAAAAAAAGCGAGTTAACTCGCTTTGTTTTTTCTATTTATTATTCTGCGTCTTCTTCTTCAGTTTCGCCAACTGTTGGAACATCTGCAGATACTTCAGCATCATTATCTTCGATTACTTCTTCTTTTGGTTCAGATAATGAACATACTGCTTCTGTTTCATCTTCAAGAACTTTTATATCAGCATTTTTGAATACATCCAAGTCTTTTACTTCGAAAGTATCACCAATTTGCATATCTACAACTGATACAACAGCTTCGTTTGGTAAGTTCTTTGGTAAACATTCGATTTCGATTTCTTCCAAGAATTGCATCAATACAGATGGTTGAACTCTGATTTCATCTCTTCCTTCTAATACAACTGGAATAGTAAAGTTTGCAACTTCTCCCATTTTGATTGCTTTGAAATCAACGTGAACATATTGATTTTTAAATGGATGCTTTTGAACTTCTCTTATGATTACAGTGTGATCTTCACCATCAACTTTAACATCGATTAAGCTTGAAGTTCCTGCCATTAAGTGAACTTTTCTTAATTCTTTTTCATCAACACATACATTAATTGGTTCTAAGTCTTTTCCGTAAATAACTCCTGGAACCATTTCTTTTACTCTTAATTTTCTAACTGCATTAGAGCCAACTTTGTCTCTTTTTTGCATATCTAATTTATAGTTAGTCATTTATTTTCCTCCTAAGTAATCTAAAATCTCTATTAATTATACCAAATAAGTGATTTCTTCGCAACAAATTTAATATTTTAGTTGATAATTTCTTGTTAGATAACAAAATAATATAAAAATAAAACAATCAATCCCGGAACTCCAAAAATACCGACAATCAACATATCAATCAAATTATATGGAATATGCATATTAAAAAAACTTAAGAAAATATTTAAAATAAAAATTCCTACAAAACCAGAAAGGGCATGCATCCCCAATTTAAAAGAAATTTTAAAGAATAACGCCAAAATCGCAACGCTAATTAATACAATAATAATTGTAGCTGTGCTCATTAAAATCAACTCCTCTTGTTTATTTAAATAATTTTTTGGGTATATACCATTTGAATGAAAATGAAATTATAAGGAGGTCTATAACATGGACAAAAGACAAGAAACAACATTTGGAAACAACCCTGTGACATTATTAGGAACTAAAGTAAACGTAGGAGATAAAGCGCAAGATTTCACTTGCTTAAACGCAGAATTAAAACCAGTAAAATTATCTGATTACGATGGAAAGAAAAAATTAATTTCTGTAGTACCATCAATTGATACTGGAGTTTGCGAATTCCAAACAAAAGAATTCAACAAAAAAGCTAGTGAATTTGACAACACAATTATATTTACAATTAGCTGTGATTTGCCATTTGCACAATCAAGATTCTGTGCAGCTGAAGGAATCGACAACCTATTAGTCCTAAGCGATCACAAAGATTTAGATTTTGGTTTGAAGTATGGTTTCGTTATGGAAGAATTCCGTCTTCTTAACAGAGGTATTGTAATTTTAGATGAAAACAACGAAGTTAAATACGTTGAATACGTAAAAGAAAATACAAATCACCCTGATTACGATAAAGCTATAGAAGCCTTAAAATCACTTTAATAAATTATATCATACAAAAAATTGATAATACTTTCGAAAAGTATACAAAATATTAAAGATTAATAAACAAAAATCTCGTAACCGATTTTGTACTGCCCCCTTATTTCCGTGTCCGGATTTAAAGAGGCATTACATTTGTCGATTACGAGATTTTTTTATTTAAATTATATTTTGTATTTATTCATATTTCTACCGGCAATCATAACCGTTGATAAATTGTGAAGGAGTGCCGATGAAGTATTGGTCAATATTCCCAAAACTCCTAATATTATCAAAGTTGAATTGAATCCTACGATTTGTCTATAATCAGAATCAATTCTTTTTTTCATAGCTTTTGATAATTTTACAACATCAACAAGCCCTTCTAAGCTGTCTGATCCAATCGAAATATCCGAGATTTCCTTCGCAATATCTGCTCCTTGATGCATTGAAATTCCCACATCTGCGCTAGATAATGCAACAGAATCGTTAATACCATCGCCAATCATTACAACCTTATTTCCCTTTTCTTTTTCTTGCAAGATATAGTTTTGCTTATCTTCAGGTAAAACTTGTGATTGATAATAATCCAAATCCAATAGTGAAGCAACACTGTGAGCAGAATTTTCTGCATCGCCAGTTAACATCGTGATGTTTGTAAACGACAAATCTCTCAATGATTTTACAACATCACAAGCCTCATCTCTTAGAGGATCTTCAATACAAATTACAGCGATTAATCTACCGGCAAATGCCAAGTACAATAGCGAATAATCTTCTTTTAATTTATCTATAATTTGTTTTGTTTCATCATTAATTTTTATTCCCTCATCATCAAGAATAAAATGTTCAGATCCAATCAAGGCATCCTTGTCAACAATCTTAGTTCTGATTCCGTGAGCAACAATGTACTCTGGTTTAGAGTGCATTTCTTCGTGCTTCAAATTTTTATGCTTTGCGTGTTCAACCACAGCTTTAGCAATCGAATGCGGGAAATGTTCTTCCAGACAAGCCGCTATTCTTAAGCACTCATTTTCCGAAATTTTATCGAGAGCTATTACTTTTGCTACTCTTGGCTCAGATTTTGTCAACGTACCAGTTTTGTCAAACACGATTGTATTTGCTTCAGACAAGTTTTCCAAATATTTTCCGCCCTTTACAAGGATTTTTTCTTCAGATGCTTGACTAATCGCCTTCATTACGGCAATTGGAATAGTTAATTTTAATGCACATGAGAAATCCACCATTAAGAAGGACTTAGCTTTTTGAAGATTTCTTGTGAATAAATAAGTCAATGCTGTGCCTATAAATGAATACTTCACAAGACTATCAGCCGTGTTCTCAGCTTTCTTTTGAGCGAGTGACTTGTTCTTTTCACTTTCTGAAATCAAACTGATAATATGAGATAATCTTGAATCATCGTGTTTTTTCGCCGTTTCGATTAGAATAGAACCTTCTTCAATTGCAGTTCCAGCAAATACAACACTACCCGACGTTTTCTTGACAGGATTTGATTCTCCAGTGAATGAAGATTCGTTAACCATGGCAACACCTTTGATGACTTTTCCATCAACAGGAATACTATTACCCATTTCAACTTCGACAATATCTCCAATCTCAACATCTTTAATATTTTTAATGATTTTTCCGTCATTTTCAATGACAAATACATTATCTATATTCAATGCCAAAGAATGTGCCAAATTTTCTTGAGATTTTTTCATTGTATAATCTTCTATTTCTTCACCTAATCCCAACAAGAACATAATATTAGCAGCATCTGCAAACTGTCTTGTTGCAAGAGATACAGAAATAGCTGTTGCATCCAACAATTCAACATTTAGTTTTCTATTGAGTAAAGATTTAATACCATTTTTTATAAACGGATAAGCTCTAAAGAACAATGCAACTGTTCCTATTGGAGCAGGAAGCATATATTTGAAAAAGATTCTTCGATACATCGCATTTCTCAGAATATTAAACAAATCATTTTCTGATTGTGCTTGAAAATCTACATTATCTATTGATGTATTCTCAATTGTATCCATATCTAAATCAAGAATAAACTTCGCCAATTTCGAAACACAGTTTTCATCATAACTAACAGTAATAGAATTAGTAAGAAGTGAAATCTTACATGATCTCACTCCACTAACTTCTTCTATACAATATTTAAGTTTATTAAGATTTTCTTTTTTTAAATTATCTTCATAAACAAAACGGCATCTGCCCTTTATTCTGTGGGCTATTGACGCTCTCATTATTTATTTTCTTCCTCTTTTTTATCTTCAACTTTTTCTTCAGTTTTTTCTTCTTGTTCTTCAGCTACTTTTTCGATGTCCATTTCATCGTTTTTCTTAGCTTCTTCTTTTTCTTCTCTTTCTTTTACATCTTTTGCTTCTGCAATAACATCTTCTGCAGAAACTCTTATATTTTCAACAGTTTTATCGATAGATTCTTTAACTTTTAATCCTCCAACAACTGTACTAACAGCAGCTTTTTTAGCTAGCTTTGAATTCAAAACTTTTCCACCAATAGCTCCAGCTATTATTCCTGCACCTATGCTAATTATTTTTTTGTTTATCATAATATACCTCCATAATTTTATACCTTAAAATATTTGTAAGTTTTTACATAAAATTTACAATTTCTTTATATTCTATCTCACCTTTATTATACAATGTTTTTCGTAAAAATATAAGCCCCTTTTATTTTTTTAACTTTTTATTAAAAAAGAACTAATCTCATAATTTTTTCGCGCAAAAAAGTCTAACCCCATTTTAGATTAGACTTATTATAAGTTATTTGATTTTACTTAACCTCTTCAATTTTTCCTGTTTCTATGTTTATGTGGTATTCCTTTAAAAGAGTACCTCCAAATAATTTATCTGCATCATGCTCTTCTTTGTCAACGTAATCATGTATTGCAACATCTAACATATTCCCAATAACTGATATTCTAGTAGTGGTTTTATTGTAAAAATTTACTATAGCATGTATTTCATCGTCCTTTTTAAAGTTATCTTTATAATACTTTAAGGCATAATTTTGAATTTCAATATCTTCTGATATAGTAGCAATTCTCCATCTTCCAGTTTTATCATTTCGTACTTTTGTAACCGTAAAAGTTACATCTTTTTCTTGTTTAGAACTAGTTTTTTCATTATCTTTATCTGAATCCGAAGCCTTTATAGATTGTTTTTCGTTATTTTTGCTACTATTCTCATTTCCTTGACTTCCTATAATTCCCATCAGGGCTATAATTACTATGATCCAAAACCACCATTTTTTATAAATAGGTTTTTTTACTCCATTCTTTGATGATTTTCTTTTCATGTTAAACCTCCATTATAAAAAATAATTAATAAGTCTAACCCCTTTTTGAGATTAGACTTATCGCAAGCTATTAGATTTGTTATTTTAGCATATCCAAAATATATTCTTTTTCAACCATACCTACAGTAGATTTTATGATTTCTCCATCTTCAAATACCAAAATTGTAGGAATACTCATTACTTTGTATTTTCTAGAAATTTCTTGTGCTCCATCTACATTTAGTTTACAGATTTTGATGTTTTCGTCTTTGTTTTCTTCATCAATTTCTTCAATTATTGGGGCAAGTCCTTGGCATGGTCCACACCAATCTGCATAGAAATCTACCAAAATTTTGCCTTTTGCTTGAATTACTTCTTCATCAAAGTTTTCATTGTTTAAATAAATCATATTTCACCTCTAATTATTGTTATCATTGTTGTCGTTGTTGTCGTTATTTCTGTCATTTTGATTATTATTTTGTCCATTATCTTCAGAATTTTGATTGTTTCTCTTCCTATCGGAGTTCTCTGAGTTTTCGTTATCAGAATTATCTCTGTTATTATTTGAGTTTTCACTATCCGATTTTCTCTCAGAGTTTTCTTCAGAATTTGATGGTTCTTTTTCTTCGTTGTTTTGTTTGTCGCTATCTTCTTTCTTGTTGTCTGTATTTGTTACATTTTCATCAGCAACTTTAAGGTATTCTTCCAATGTCAAATTTTGATCGTGTAGAATTTTAGCCAAATCAATTCCAACATATCTGAAATGCCATGGAGCAAAGCTTAACCCTGTGATGTCTTTCTTTCCTTCAGGATATCTCAATACGAAACCGTATTTATAAGCATTGTCCATCAACCACTTGTATTCTTTTGATTTTGAGAAATCTAATTTGTATTTAAGTGTGTAATCTTCACCTATCAAATCATAAGCAAGCCCTGTTTGATGTTCAGAAGTACCAGCTTTTACAAATTTTACATCTTCTACATCTTCTAACTTAGATTGTTGTTCGAATGATCTATAATCGCTAACACTTCTTAGTATTACACCGTCTTTGTTTGCATCATTAACCATTAAAGTAAATGATTTACGAGCGTCTTCATCAATACCTGGATCGTAATCTGATGGCAATGTGTAGTCACTGTTTACAATCAGAACGCCTTTTATTACTTTGAATTGATTTTTGTTTTCTATATCTGACAAATCAGATTTTAAAATATATCCTTTTTTTCCATTATACACTACGTATGAGAAATCTCCTTGATCTGAGTAATACTTTACATAAGCATTGTTAGGGATTTGTTCAAGGACAGTGGATACTTTTTCGCTCTTTTCATACAAATTAGTCATTTTATTTGTCTTTGAGAACTTAACTAATGATTGAACAATCGGTTGTGGTTTTACTGGTGTTTGGTTAGTTATTGTTGTTTGTTGTTTTGGTTTTGCGTTATTTTTATTTGCAACCTTCTTAACCGCAAAAACTATTAAAAGTATCAAAACTATTGCCACGATTGCGGAAATAATTCTTCTTCTTCTCAACTTTTTCTGTCTAGCTATTCTTTTTTGTCTGGCTATTCTTTTTCTTTCCATTTCAACCATTTCTGGGGTCAAAACTATTGTTTTGCCCATGTCTTGTTCATGATTGTAACTATTTCTTTGTCGTCTCATTTCTCTACGATTTTTCTCGGCGTTTTTCTTTCTGCGTCTCATTTCGCTTTCTGAAACTCTGCCGCTTGAAAAACCATATTTTTTATTAATATCACTGTAACTTGATTTTCTTTTCTTGTCAGCCATATTCCACCTCTTTTATTGATGTTCTACATCCGGAGTATAATTGGGTACGATCTTTTGCAATTGTTCTACAATTACTAACTTAGAGTTTTGTTCTGTAGTTTTCTTCAAATCTACTAAGTCGTCAGATAATTTTTCTATATCGTGAACCACCGGTTCTTCTACAAATATCATATCATATTTTGTCTTACTTATATTATTAGCTTCAATCAAAGTTTCTTCGTAAAGTTTCTCTCCAGGTCTAAGTCCTGTAAATTCTATCTTGATATCTTTGTCCAATTCCAAACCTGACAACTTTATCAATTTTTTAGCCAAATCTACTATTTTTACAGGATCTCCCATATCTAACACAAATATTTCTCCACCTTCTGCCATTGCTCCAGCTTGCATAACAAGTTGACAAGCTTCAGGAATTGTCATGAAATATCTAATGATATCCTTGTGGGTAACAGTAACTGGTCCACCTTCTTGAATTTGCTTTTTGAATAGTGGAATTACTGAACCATTTGATCCAAGCACGTTTCCAAATCTAACTGCCACATACTCTGTTTTAGAAATTTGATTTTTAGATTGTACTAATAGCTCACAAATTCTCTTTGTGCAACCCATTACAGATGTCGGATTAACCGCCTTATCTGTAGAAATTAATACGAATTTCTTGACGTTATGAATATCGCAACAATCTATTATATTTTTCGTTCCAAATACATTGTTCAAAACAGCTGCTTGTGGTGAATGTTCCATCAAAGGAACGTGTTTGTGAGCTGCAGCGTGGAACACAACATCTGGTTTGTGAATTCCAAAAATCGCATTCATTCTATCGAAGTTTCTTATAGATTCTATAATAACATCAATTGGTGCATCAGGATCATTTCTCAAAATTTCATTTTGTATATCATAAGTAGTGTTTTCATAGATATCAATCATCACCAATTTTTTTGGTTTATATTTTAATATTTGTCTACAAAGCTCACTACCTATTGATCCACCTGCGCCAGTTACCATTACGACTTTATTATTCAAAAATTCATTAAGAATTTCTTTATCCAATACTACTTGGTCACGTCCAAGCAAGTCTTCGATTTGAACATCTCTTAAATCTTTCAAATCAACCTTGGAATCTATAAATTCATAATAGCCAGGCATTATTTTAACTTTTGCATTAAGTTTTTCGCATTCATTAAGAATTTGTTTCTTTCGTTCTGAATCTATAGTTGGTATCGCTAAAACAATTTCTTCAACGTTGTACTCATGTGCCTTTTTAACAATATCATTTGTGTCACCTACAACCGGAACCGACGAAATACTTTTGTTTATTTTTGTATTATCATCGTCGATTATACACACAGGTTTGGATTTCATTTCAGGGTGATTTAACATTTCACGTACAACCAAAACTCCCGCAGCACCTGCTCCTATTACCATTGAATTAACTTGACCTTCGATAGTTTGTTCGACCGCTGATTTTTTATCAGTTTGAGTTCTTGCAATCATACGAACTATTAAAATCAAAATAACTTCAAAAACAAGCGCAATCAAAAAGCTTGACCTTGGAAGCGTTGATTTTACTAAAATCAAAAACAATGATGAACCAACACTTGCAATAGCAGTGTATACACCAGCTTTTAGGTAGTCTTCAAATGTTGCATACCTCCACATTACCTTGTACATTTTGAAAATAAAAAGTATTAAAATTTGTATTATTGTAACTACAACTGCGTATTTAAGATAGTAACTCATGTATCTTGAAGGTACTTGTCCGTCAAATCTTAAAAGTAAACCTACAATATACGATATATTAATGATTATAGCATCTAAAATTGCCAATACTATATTTCTGTATTTATTCATTTTAACTCCTCTGACAAATATTACTTATCGTATTCATTATACCATAAATACAAGATAAAATTATTTGGAAAATGACTTTTACCGTTTAAATCTCAACTCTCCAATTAAAGTTATCTTCAATCTTTCCAAATTGTAAATTAGTTAATGTTTCATAAACGTGAAGGCTAGTTTTTCCGATTTGACCATCGTTAATAATCATTTCATATTCATCATACAATAGCTTTCCAACTGGACTGATAACAGCTGCAGTTCCGGTTCCAAATATTTCTAGAAGCTCTCCATTTTTGTAATAATCTACGATATCGTCAATGGAAATTCTTTCTTCTGAAACTTCCATACCTTCGTATCTTAGTAATTCGATAACAGATTTTCTAGTTATTCCTTCCAAAATACTTCCGTTAATCATTGGCGTTATAACTTTGTCTTTTAGCACAAAGAATATATTCATCGCACCAACTTCTTCGATGTATTTTCTTTCTACACCATCTAGCCATAAAACTTGTGAATAACCCCTATCGTGAGCAATATCTTGGCTTTTCATACTAGCAGCATAATTTCCACCAGTTTTTGCCATTCCCATTCCGCCTCTTACAGCTCTCACATAATCTTTTTCTACATAAATACTAACAGGGCTCAAACCATTTTTGTAATAAGATCCGCTTGGAGAAGCTATTATGATAAGTTTGTATTCATTACTAACTTTTACTCCTAATTGTGCATCAGTTGCAATGATAAAAGGTCTGATATACAATGAGCAACCTTCTTCTTCAGGTATCCAATCTCTTTCCAAATCGACAAATTTGTACAAATATTTCAAAACTTTTTCTTCATCGATTTGTGGAATACACAATCTATCATTGCTTTTATTTAATCTTTTTAAATTTTCTAATGGTCTAAACAAATATACTTTGCCGTCATTTTTATAAGCTTTCATCCCTTCAAAAACAGTTTGTCCATAATGAAAGACCATAGAAGAAGGATCAAGACAAATATTTTGATATGGAATTATCCTTTCATCGTGCCAACCATTTTCTTTGTCATAATCTATTACTAACATGTGATCTGTAAATATTTTTCCAAATCCCAATTCTTCACTATTAGAGTATTTTTGTTTTGGTGTTGTTGTTTTTTCGATTTTTAAACTCATTTATATCTCCTTATATGTAAAAAAAGCTACCATCAAGGTAGCTTAATTTTTTCTTATTCAGCACTGTATGGTAATAGTGCAACTTGTCTAGCTTTTTTGATAGCATCAGTTATTTGTCTTTGATGTTTTGCGTTTAATCCAGTTACTCTTCTTGGTAAAATCTTACCTCTTTCGCTGATATAGTTTTTAAGCATATTTACATCTTTATAATCAATAACTTTTGTTTTATCCTTTTGGAATGGATCTATCTTTTTTCTAGGTCTAAATCTTCTTTGCATATCTTTAAAACCTCCTACTATTAGAATGGAAGTTCGTCAATATCAGTCGGAACTGCATTGTCTCCCATTCCGAAATCGTCATTACTCTTATGAATATCGTTTGAATTTTGGAAATTATTGTTTTGGAAAGAATTATTGTTGAATGATTGGTTATTGTTGTAACCTTGATAGTTACCTGAATTTGGTTGTGAATTACTTGATTCAACAAAATCAAATTGATCGACAATTACATCAGTTGTATAAATTCTTTGTCCTTGTTGGTTTTCATAAGATCCCGTTTGAATGTGACCTGTAATCGCAATTCTATTTCCTTTGTGGAAATATTGTCCAATAACTTCTGCAGTCCTTCCAAAAGCAACGCAATTGATAAAATCCGCAGTTGGTTGATTGTTGTTTTCAGCTTCCATTCTTTTTTCTTTAGATAATCTTCTATCTACAGCAACACTAAATCTAGCGTTAGCTAATTGAGTATTCGCTGAATATCTCACTTCAGGGTCTCTTGTCAATCTACCCATCAAACTAACATTATTCAAAACATTTCCTCCTCTTACGATTATTGTTCGTCTACTCTAACAACCATGTATCTAATGATTTGGTCGAATAATCTACATCTTCTTTCGATTTCCTTAACAAATTGTGGATATAAATCAAAGTTTACAATATAATAGTATCCTTCTTTAATGTAGTTAATTTCATAAGCTAATTTTCTTTTTCCCCAATCGTGAACTTCTTCAAGTTTACCATTTTCGTCAATTACTTGTTGAATTCTTGAGAATACAGTATTTCTGTCTTCTTCTGATAATTCTGGCTTAAAGATTAGCACTAATTCATATTTATTCATATGACACCTCCTTGTGGTCTATTTGGCCCCTATCCGGAGCAAGGATTTACCTATATATATTACCATAATCTTCTAAGAATTACAACAAATTCCCAAAATATTTTTTAGCTTTTTGATTTGCCAGAATGGCTTTATCTATTATAATATAAATATGAAATTCATTTTATGGAGGCATCTTATGGAAAAGAAATTTATACCAGAAGTAAAATCTAATTTGAGACACAGAATGGTACATATTCCAGAAGCTATGTACAAAGCATCTGGCATAACAGTTTTAGGAAAAAGAATAAAAACTCTTGTCTTCACAACAGACATTGCAATAATTAATAATACAAATGGTCACGCAATAATGGCAGTTTATCCTTTCACGCCAACATTATCAATCACAAATGCTATTATAATGTCTTCAAGTCTTCCAGTTTTTGCCGGAGTAGGTGGTGGAATTACATCTGGAATTAGAAGTGTAAATATGGCATTACAAGCAGAAATGTTAGGAGCTTACGGAGTAATCGTAAATGCCCCAATGAAAAACGAGACTATTGTTCAGATGAAAAAAGTTTTAGACATACCTATCGTCGCTACAATCGTATCTGCATACGATGATATCGAAGGTAAAATAAATTCTGGTGCAGATATTTTAAATGTATCTGGTGGAAAGAAAACTGCATTTTTAGTTGAAGAAATCAGAAAAAAAGTTGGATATGAATTTCCAATAATTGCAACAGGCGGTGACAATGAGCAAAATGTTATCGATACGATCAATGCTGGAGCAAATGCTTTAAGTTATACTCCACCAACATCAGCAGAAATTTTCCACGAAGTAATGGCAAATTACAGACAAGACATGAGAGAAAAGCAAGATGACTAATAAATCAAATACAAAAGAACTTATAAAAATCGCTTTATTTAGCGCTCTAATAATAATTGGATCATATATAATTATCCCTCTATTTCCTGTTCCTATATCACTACAAAGTTTGTTCGCAATATCATCTGGATATTATTTAAGTAAAAAATACGCAAATATGTCAGTTTTATTATATATTATACTTGGTCTTATAGGTCTTCCTGTTTTTGCTGGAGGAAAAGGTGGAATGCAGGCAATATTCTCACCAAGCTTTGGTTATATACTTGGCTTTTTAGCACAAACTTTTTATGTTAAATACAAAAAACGAAACTTATCTAAGATAAATCTTTTTATTATGTTCATGGTGTCATCAATTATAATTTATGCTTTTGGTGTCGCATACATGGGAATATTTTTCAAATTATCCAACAAACAATTTGATTTGTGGAAATTATTGTTTACTGGTATGATAGTTTTCTTACCTGGAGATATGCTAAAAGCATTGGTTTTTAGTTTCGTAACAAAAAGAATAGAAAAATACATTTAAAAAAGTCACACAAATTTGATATTAAAATCAAATTTGTATGACTTTTTTTATTCTGTAATTTCTTTTAATTTTCCAAATATTTTGTAGTCCACATTTTTAAGCTCATTGATGTTTTTTGCTCCGAGCATTACCATAAGCATTTTTAATTTATAAATCAAGCTATCCAAAAATTCCTTAGCAAATTCATAACCACCATGCATTAAATAAGATAACACTTCGCCGCTCATCGCTGTCATATCTGCACCAAGGACTAATGCTTTTACAATATCAATTGATGTTTTTATTCCACCACTTGCAATCAAAAACAAATCGTCAGGTTTATCTTGCATGTCCAATAAAATCTTCGCCGTAGGAATTCCCCAACAGTAAAATTCAGAAAATTCCATATCGAATCTTCTATTATCTTCTATTTCAGAAAAATTTGTTCCACCAAAACCAGCAATATCAATGTATCTAACACCCAAATTGTATAAATCATAGATTGTTTTTTTGTTCATTCCGTAACCTACTTCTTTTACGATTATAGGCACATCTACATTTTCTACTATATTTTTAATGTTATTTTTTATTCCGGAAAATTCTCGGTCTCCTTCTTCCATAATCAACTCTTGAATTGGATTTAAGTGAAGGCCAAACATATCAGAGTCTATCATCTCAATTGCTTTTTGAACTGATTCCAAGCTTTCTCTTGCAGAAAGATTTCCTATTACGATGTTTTCGTTCTTAATCAAATTTTCACGTACAAGTTCAAAACTTTCAATCGCTTCTGGTTCAACAAGACCTATTTTTTGACTACCAACTGCCATTGGAATATTGAATGTTTTACACAATCTAGCCAAATCTTCATTGATGTCACAACAGGAATCTCCGCCCCCAGTCATGGCGTTTATCATAAAAGGATAGTCGATTTTTTTGCCATTAAATTCTATCGACAAATCGACATCATGCAAATCTAATTCTGGTAGTGATGTATGCTCCAAATACACACAATCAAATAAATTGTTGCCCTTGTATTCTGATTTTAAATAGTTTTCAATGTGTTCTTGTTTTCTTTCCACAAAAATACCTCCAAAAAAACAAAACCGCTAATTATTTTGTGATTCTTCCTCATTTTCATTTTTTTCGTTGTTTTCACGATTAGTGGTTTGATCATCCAGTTTGTATTCAGCAAATAACCTGTCTACAATTTCTGGTAATTGTTCTTCATCAGCCATATACCAACTAATTCCGTCATTCTTATATTCTCCTGGTAGTATATAGCTATGTATTTTACTAGATGAAAAGTTAGGAAGTTTTGTAAGATAAGCCGTCATATCTCCCAATGGAATATTCGTCTTTACATCTCTTTTGAATATTTCAACCATCTTTGGCATTTTTGTAATATTTGCAGGACTCAATAATTGATCTATCAATGTTTTTATAAAATAATGTTGATTTTCAATTCTAGCGTCATCAGATCCGCCGAATGGATGACGTGCTCTTACATACTGTAATGCTTCAGGGCCATCTAATTTGGATTTTCCTTTTGGAATATGCATATTTATTGTAGGAAGATTAATTTCCACTGGTGAATCAACTTCAACTCCACCCATAGCATCTACGATGTGTTCTACACTATCAAAATCAACTTCAACGTAATAATCCAAATCTATTCCCAATAAATCTCTCAACGCCTTTAAAGATCCCTTCGCTCCTTCATAAGCGTGTGCTGCATTTACTTTGTGAATATTTCCATTCAATCTAATTTGAGTATCTCTTGGCACAGACAGTATGTCCACATTACCAGAATTAAAGTTAACTTTGCAAACCATTATAGTATCAGATCTTTGATGATCTGTTGTGCTTACTTCTTTGTCAATTCCTAATAGGACAAACAAAAATTCATCCGGTATATTTTGTTCAATTACGTTATTTTTTCCTAATTCATCGCCTTTAATATCAGAGCCAGTTGTTTTTAAGCTTCCCAAAAATTTACCAGCACCGAAATAAACTCCCAAAAATAGTGCTAGCGAAATAAAAAAGACAATAACAGCTCTTTTCTTCATTCTATCCTCCAATTACTTTTTTAATGAACAAAGCACTCGGATTCACCGGTGCTTTGTCTTAACACTTATTTAATTATATCAAAAACAATAAAAATTTACATTAAATTTGATTTTTTGTAAGTTTTAATTATTAATTTTCTCCTTTGCTTGTGAAAGCATAAGTTTAATTCTGTTAATTTGGTTTACTTCACTTGCACCAGGATCGTAGTCAATTGGAATTATGTTTGCTTGTGGATACAATTGTCTAATTCTCTTAATTACTCCTTTTCCTGTGATATGGTTAGGAAGGCAACCAAATGGTTGGATACATACAATGTTGTTGGCGTTGATGTGAATTAATTCTATCATTTCTGCAGTTAACAACCATCCTTCACCATATTGATTTCCTAGCGATACAATTTCTTGTGCGTAATCTTCCAGTTCTTGTATCTTAAGTGGATGAGTAAACTTCGATTTGATTAATTGGTTTCTGATGTATTTTCTGTAATGTTCAATCAAATTTACTCCCATATTGCACATGAATCCTGTGAACTTTGATTTGGATAAGAAGTTTCCCTTATGGTATTCATTTCTCAAGCAATAAAGTACAAAATCTGTCAAATCAGGCATTACTACTTCACAGCCTTCTTTTTCCAATAAATCTTGCAAATTATTATTGGCTTGAGGAAGATATTTTACTAGAATTTCTCCGACAATACCAACTTTTGGTTTTTGTATATCCAATAATTCTATTTTTGAAAAATCTTCAATAATTTCATCGACAGTTTGTCTAAATAGTTTTGAACTTGATTTCAAAACTCTCTTTTGACATTCTTCAATCCATTTTTGTTTTAAAGTATCAGTTTCTTTTTCCTTTTCGTAGGCTCTTGTGAAGTTTGATAATCTCATTATCAAATCCCCATATAATACTGCAACAATCATTTTTTGTAATACTAATGGAGAAAGGTTAAAGCCTTCGTTTGTTTCGATATTTTGCCAAGAAATAGCAATGACAGGAATATTTTCATATCCCGCTTCTTTTAATGCTTTTCTTATGAAACCAACATAGTTACTTGCTCTGCATGCTCCACCAGTTTGACTCATTAACAAAGCTAGTTTGTCAGTGTCATATCTACCAGAATTTATAGCTTCCATCATTTGTCCAACAACAGTTATAGATGGATAACAAGCGTCGTTGTTTACATATTTTAATCCCTCGTCGATTACTTTTGAATTAACATCTTTTAAAAATTCCACTTTGTAGCCATTATCTTTGAATAAAGATTCCATTATTTCAAAGTGATCCGGCGCCATTTGTGGTGCTAGGATTGTGTATTCTTCTTTCATTTTCCTAGTGAATTCAACTTTTTCAACGTGATATGATTTTTTCACATTTGGAACGAAGTTTTTCTTTTCAAGTGCTTGTATCAATGATCTTATTCTGATTTTAACGGCACCTAAGTTACTAATTTCATCGATTTTTAATACAGTGTAGATTTTTCCTTTAGCAGACAATATTTCATTAACTTGATCTGTAGTTACAGCGTCTATTCCGCAACCGAATGAATTAAGTTGAACCATTTCCAAATCTTCACTGTTTCCAACAATTTCTGCTGCTCTGTAAAGTCTGGAGTGATATACCCATTGATCCAATACTCTCAAATCGCTATCAACGTCATCATCATAATCAATTATAGAATCTTCTGATAAAACTCCAAGGCCTAATGAAGTAATCAGTTCAGGAATTCCATGATTTATTTCTGAATCAACGTGATAAGGTCTACCAGCTAACACAATTGCTTTTTTGCCCATTTCACGAATTTTGGACAAAGCTTTCTTCCCTTCAACCTTTACATCTTTTCTGTATTTTTCAAGTTCATCCCACGCTCTATCAACGCTGTTTGAAATGTCCTTATCAGAAAGTCCTAGCTCTTTTAATTCGTCGATAAGTCTTGTTTTTAATTTATTTTTATCTTGGAATGATATGAATGGGTTCAAATACTTCGTGTTTTTCAATCCATCGACATTATTTTTAATAACTTCCGGATATCCTGTAACTACTGGGCAATTAATGTGATTATTCGCCTTATCGTATTCTTGTTTTTCAAAAAATACCGAAGGATAGAATATCATATCGACATTTTTTTCTAACAAATCTTCTATGTGACCGTGAACTAATTTTGCTGGATAGCAACATGTTTCACTTGTAATAGAAGAAATTCCTTTTTCGTAAATTTCTCTTGATGATTTAGAAGACAATACAACTCTGTATCCTAAATTTGTGAAGAATGTATGCCAGAAAGGATAATTTTCGTACATATTCAACACTCTTGGAATTCCTACAGTTGCTCTTGCCTTATCTTTTGGAATGCTCTTATATCCAAATAATCTCTTGTTTTTATAATCGTACATATTTGGAAGCTTGTCTTTTTTATCCAGACTAATTCCAGCTCCTCTTTCACATCTATTTCCAGTTACAAACTTTTTGCCATTTGCAAATTTGTTGATAGTTAATTTGCAATGGTTAGAACAATATTTACATTCTGCTTGTTCTTGAGTATATTCAAATTTTTCAAGTTCATCCTCAGATAAAATCGTAGAATATCCTGTTGATTTTTCTTTTGCAATCAAAGCCATTCCCATAGCTCCCATAAGTCCAGAAATATTTGGTCTTGTAGGAACTTTGCCTGTGATTTTTTCGAAGGCTCTTAGTATCGCATCCCCGTAGAATGTACCACCTTGAACTACGATATGTTCACCTAATTTTGATGGATCTCTAAGTTTGATAACTTTTTGAATTGCGTTTTTGATTACTGAATAACATAAACCCGCTGCAATATCACTGACACTGGCGCCTTCTTTTTGTGCTTGTTTCACTTTCGAATTCATAAAAACTGTACATCTTGAACCTAAATCCACAGGATTATTTGATTCAAGTGCTTTTTGTTGAAATTCTTGTACGGATAAATTCAAACTGTGAGCAAATGTTTCAATAAATGATCCGCAACCAGAAGAACACGCTTCGTTCAATTGAATAGAATCAATTATTCCATCATTTACATGCATAGCTTTCATGTCTTGGCCGCCAATATCTAATACAAAATCAACATCTGGATCAAAATATCTTGCAGCAGTCAAATGCGCTATTGTCTCTACTTCGCCAAAATCGACCGACAAAGCTTGTTTTATAAAATCTTCTCCATAACCTGTTATACCACTACTTGCAATTTTTTGGTTATCATTTAGTTTAGAATAAATTACAGATAATTGTTCCTTAACTAAATCAAGTGGATTGCCTTGGTTATTCGCATAAAAATCATATACAATATTGCAATCTTCATCAATTACTACAATTTTACTAGTAGTTGAGCCCGCATCAATCCCCAAATACAAGTTTCCTTGTACTTCGTCAAGATTTTTGAATTTTACGTTAGATTTCTTGTGATTTTCATAAAATTCTTCTTTTTCTTTCTCATTTTTAAATAGTGGCTCAAGTATTAACTCATCGCTAATTTCTTGCTTTTTATCGTAAGATCTGTTCAACAAATCCTCATACTTCACAACTTCTCCATCCATTGATGCAATAGCTGCTCCCAATGCCACAAATACTTGAGCATTTTCAGGACTGTAGAATGTGTTGACACCATCATCTAGTGTCGTGATGAATCTATTTCTTAATTCTGATAAGAAATAAAGTGGTCCACCCAAAAATACGATATTTCCTTCAATAGGTCTACCACAAGCAAGATTTGATATTGTTTGATTGACAACAGACTGAAATACACTTACTGCCATGTCTTCTTTTGTTGCGCCTTGGTTGATCAAAGCTTGAATGTCAGTTTTTGCATATACTCCGCATCTACTTGCAATCGAAAATATTTTCTTGTAATCTTTGGCTAATTCGTTAAGACCAGATGCATCTGTCTTTAACAAAGCTGCCATTTGGTCTATGAATGCTCCAGTTCCACCTGCGCAGATGGAGTTCATTCTTTGTTCTACGTTTCCTTTTAGATAAGTTATCTTACTGTCTTCTCCCCCAAGCTCAATACACACATCGGCATTAGGGATATATTTTTTAATAGCTGTAGTTCCAGCCACAACTTCTTGTATAAATTCGATATTTAGATTATCTTCAACATACATTCCGCCACTTCCAGTGACCATAATTGTACAATCGCTGTTTTTGAACTCTGGATGTGAATCGTATGCTTGTTTAAGAACATTTTTGGTAGTTTCTTCTATGTCAGAACGATGTCTAGTATATTCTTGAAATAAAATTTCGTAGTTTTCATTTATAATGACAAGCTTGACAGTAGTTGAACCTACATCTAATCCCATGTGGATTTTCATTTTTGTTATTCCCTCCATATTCCTATACTAAGTTAGTATATTTCAAACGCACAAAAACTTCAATAAATTTTTTTATGTATTGTATGTTTTAATTTTACTATTTATCTCAGAAATTACTTTCAATTTATCACAAGACCATTTAGGCAGATAAAGTTTTGGCTTGTAAGCATCTCCAGTCATTCTATGCACAACTGTATCCTCATTTAAAATTTTGAAACTATCTACAACCCAATCAGTGTATTCATCCATCGTTAGAATTTTAAATTTATTTCGTAGATAATAATCGTACAACCTTGAATCTGTTTGTATATATAATGAATGAATTTTGATTCCCCAAATATCATGCATTTGCGTTTGATACACACTTTCCAAAAAATCATCCTCAGTTTCATATGGAAGGCCTGCTATTACATGCGAGATTACTTTAATGTCATTATCCATAAGTTTTTTTGCCATATCAAAATAAACATCATTGCTATAAGCACGATTGATTAATTCTATCGTAGACTTTTTAGTGGATTGAAGGCCCATTTCAACCCACACATCCACCTGTTTGTTTATATCAATCAAAAGCTTTATCTTCTCATCATCTAAGCAGTCTCCTCTGGTGGCTATATCAAGTACCAGCACATTTTCGTTATCAATAGCATCTGAGTAAATTTTCCTAAGTTCATTTACAGGCTTGTAAGTATTGGTGAACGATTGAAAATACGCAATGAATTTGTCTGCTTTTTTCTTTTCAGATAATCTTTTAATTTGCAATTCGACTTGGTCCTTAATTGAATATTCATTAAAAGTAAATTCACCAGATCCACTTTCAGAACAAAAAATACAACCGTTAGAATTTTTTCTATTAGGACAACTGAATCCACCATCTAAAGGTAACTTGTAAACTTTCGTGCCGTATGTTTTTTTCAAATAATCACTTAATCTATTTATTTCTATTTTTTTCACGAATCCCCCTAAAAAAACTCTGCAACAATTCTACGCACTCTTTTTCCATGATACTTTTTACTTCTATTTTATGATTGAGTCCTTCGTAATCATTTAATGATAGTAAAGACCCACAAGCGCCTCTTTTTTTATCAAAAGCTCCGAACACAACTTTTGGTATCCTCGAATATACCAAAGCTCCTGTGCACATCACACAAGGCTCCAATGTCACATACATTGTGCAATCATCAAGCCTAAAATTTCCAATAACCTTAGTTGCTTGATTAATAGCTTTTAATTCTGCATGCATTGTCGCATTGTTATCTGTTTCCACACTGTTATAAGCTTGAGCAATTATTTCGCCATTTTTTACAATAACACATCCAACTGGAACTTCGTCCATATCAAATGCAATCTTCGCTTGTTCGATAGCTTTCATCATGAATTTTTCATCATTATTCATCATTTATAAAACACCTTTCCTATCCGATTATATCAAAAAGTTTGTGTTATTTAAATTTGAATACGGAAATTGTTTGTGATATTCTTTATATATAATGTAGTATTTAAGGAGGACTTATGTCAGAATCAAAATTTGAAGAGTTTCCATACGGAGAACTTGGAATCATAGCTATGAAAAACATTGAAGGTTTGGCAAAAGAAGTTGACGAACTTTTAATGAAAAAAAACGGTGCAACAGAAAGTTATTTATTAAAGATAACAGAATCCAGATTTAGTAATGGTGAAGGTAAAGTTACAATCGATGAATCAGTTAGAGGTCGTGATATTTTAATCATATCAGACGTTGGAAATTATGGATTGAAGTACAATATGTTCGGTGAACAAACTATAATTGGTCCAGATGAACACTTCCAAGACATCAAAAGAGTTATCTCCGCAATTAATGGAAAGGCTTCTCGTATCAATGTAATGATGCCTCTTTTATATTCATCACGTCAACACAGACGTAAATCCAGAGAATCACTTGATTGTGCAATGGCACTTCAAGAATTAGAAGACATGGGAGTAGATGGAATTTACACATTTGATGTACACGATCCAAACGTACAAAACGCAATCCCATTGATGACATTTGAAAATATCTATCCTACAGCAGAAATAGTTACTCACTTCTTAGAAAAAGAAAATATTACTACTGATGAATTAGACAAGAAAAATATGATTATTATTTCACCGGATACCGGTGCAATGGATAGAGCAATTTATTATTCTAATATTTTAAAACAAGACATAGGATTATTCTACAAAAGACGTGATTACACTAAAGTAGTCGATGGCAAGAACCCTATTATTGAACACAAATACATCGGACGTGAAGTAGAAGGCAAAGACATATTAATCGTAGACGATATGATTGCCTCAGGTGGATCTGTTATTGATATTGCAAAACAATTGAAAAAACAAAAAGCAAACAGAATATTCTGCGCAGTAAGTTTCGCACTATTTACTGAAGGTCCTGACAAATTCGATCAAATGAATAAAGAAGGCTACATCGACGGAGTTTATTCTACAAACTTAACATACGTACCAGAGTCAATCAAAAACAAAGAATGGTTCCACGCTGTAGATATGAGCGAATTGATGAGTGAATTTATTCACCACATCAACAGAGAAGAATCTATCTCAATTTTGTTAGATAAAACAAGAGGTATTAATATTTTATAAGGAGAAAAAATGAAATCATCTCATGGAGCAAATCTTTTTGAAATTCAAAAAGAATACGGATTTAATATAGATGAAATCAAGGATTTCAGTTCAAACGTCAATCCTTTGGGCCCTAGTCCTAAAGCTATGACTAAGCTTGAAAATAATCTTAATAAAGTCGGAGTATACCCTGACCCAAATTACGATCAATTATTATCATCTATTGAAAAATACACCAACGTATCACGAGACAAAATCTTGCTTACATCTGGTAGCACTAATTTGATTTCATCATTTATATCTCTAATCAATCCAAAAAACGCAATAATATTCAACCCTAGTTATTCTGAGTACGAAAGAGAACTCAACAAAATCAACTCCAATATAATTTCTTACGATTTGGATAAATCAAATGATTTTGCGATAGATTGTGAGAAATTATCGAGAATGATAAAAGAAAATGACGTAAGTCTTGTAATATTAACCAATCCTAACAATCCAACAGGATACGCTATTGAAAACAGAAAACTTGAAGAACTCATCAAATCAAGCAATTGCTATTTTATGATAGATGAAACTTATGTTGAGTTTTCAGATGTAGACAAATATTCAGCAGTAAATTTAACTGAAAAATGCGACAACCTACTTGTTATACGCTCTACATCGAAGTTTTTCGCAGCTGCAGGGATAAGATTGGGTTACGGAATAACTGGAAATAAAAAACTTTACGATGAAATAAATACACACACCAATTTGTGGAACATAAATATCTTTGCAGATATTCTTGGTGGCGAGATGTTCACGGATACTGATTACCACAAAAAAGTGTTCGAATTTATTAATAGTGAAAAAGAAAAAATGATATCTACTTTAGAAAAAATAGATTGCTTGAAAGTTTATCCTTCAAAATCAAATTTCGTACTATGCGAAATATTGGACAAAAAATTAACTGCACATGAATTAAGAGAAAAACTAATTCCTCATGCTCTTATCATAAGAGACTGTGCATCGTTTAATAATTTGAGTGAATACTTTTTTAGATTTTGTATTTTGGATGAGCAATCAAACGACAAATTGCTAAAATTGATTGAAGATATTTTAAAATAATCGCAATTTAAAAGATCCCAGATTTTAAAAATCTGAGATCTTTTTTGTTTGCTTATATTACTTTTTTATCTTTTTTGTGTTCGTCTGATAATAAAGTTGCCATGTTAACAAATCTTTGAATTGTATCCTCATGATCTGGATGTAAATCAACTTTTTCAACATGAATTGCACACACTTTATACTCACCAGTTCCTGTAATTGGATCGTAGTGATTTGATGTCACTTCATTTACTGGAGATTCTCTGTAGTGGAATGTCATGAATATCATATTAGGTAATACTCTATCAGTTACTACAACACGAGTTACGATACTTCCTCTTCTGGATGTAACTCTAATAGTATCCAAATCTTTTACTCCCAATCTTTCTGCATCCACTGGATTGATTTCTGCAAGTTCGTAAGGACTTACTCCATCCAAATCTTTTGAGTATCTCGTAGTTATATTGTAATGATACAACATTCTTCCTGTACTTAAAATCATTGGATAATCTTCATCTGGCAATTCTTCTGATGGTCTGTATTCTATTTCCATCATTTGACCTTGACCTCTTGCAAATATTCCTTTGTGCAAGTATTTTGTACCAGGGTGAGATGTTGTAGGACATGGCCATTGTAATCCAACTTTGTCAATTCTTTCGTAAGTCATACCTCTGTAACTTGGCATAGTTACTCTCATTTCTTCAAATACATCTTCACTTGTTTCATAATCAAAGAATACATTTGGATTGATGATTTTACTTACATCGCATAAAATTGACCAGTCATTTCTAGCTTGTCCCGGAGGAGCAACAGCTTTTCTAACTCTTTGAACTCTTCTTTCAGTATTTGTAAAAGTTCCATCTTTTTCTGCATAGCAAGTTGCAGGGAATACAACATCTGCAAGCTTTGCTGTGTCAGACATAAATATATCTTGAACTACTAACAAATCTAAATTGTTCAAAGCTCTCTTAACGTGATTTGCATCTGGATCTGATAAAACAGGATCTTCTCCCATTATATACATTGCTTTAACATTTCCCTTAACTGCTTGATTAAACATTTCAGGGATTTGGTATCCAAGATTTGGACTCAATGGAGTCTTCCATACGCTTTCGAAAAATTCACGAGCTTTTGGATCAGTAACTTTTGCATAAGCAGGATAAGTGTTAGGTAATGCTCCTAAATCACATGCTCCTTGTACGTTGTTTTGTCCTCTGATAGGGTTTATACCGCCAGATTCAATTCCAACGTGTCCAGTTAGCATTCCTAGATTAGCTAAGCTCATTACGTTTTCTGTTCCATGAGTGTGTTCTGTGATACCAAGTGTATAGAATATACCAGCTTTTTCTGTCTTCGCGTATAACAAAGCTGCTTGTCTGATTAATTCCTTGTCCACACCTGTAACTTTTTCAGCTTCATCCAAATCGTATTTCATTACAGTTTTCTTCAAGCCTTCAAAGTTTTCAACACGTGATTCAATATAATCTTTGGCTTCTAATCCTTCTTCTATGATAACTTTCATCATAGCGTTTAATAAGAATACATCCGTACCTGGATTTAATCTTAACCAAATATCCGCTTCTTCCGCCAAGCCAGTTTTTCTTGGATCTACAACTATAAGTTTAGTTCCTTTTTTAACTGCTTGTTTCATCTTATTACCAATAATAGGATGTGCTTCAGTAGCATTAGAACCTATAACAAACAACAATTCTGCACCCAGAATTTCTTCTATAGAGTTTGTCATAGCTCCACTTCCTAATGTAGCTGCAAGACCTGCAACTGTTGGAGCGTGTCAGGTTCTGGCGCAGTGATCGACGTTGTTTGTTCCAATCGCTGCTCTCATCATTTTTTGGAATACAAAGTTATCTTCGTTTGTACATCTAGCAGAACTTAAACCAGCAATAGAATCTGGGCCAAATTCCATCTTAATATCTCTTAGTTTATTTCCAACATAACCTATAGCTTCATCCCAACTACATTCAACCAGTTCTCCATTTTTTCTAATCAATGGAGTAGTCAATCTTTCGTCTGAGTGAATCATATCTGTATGGAAACGACCTTTGATACAAAGAGCATTTTGGTTTACATAACCATCACAGGGTTCAACACCTTGAACTTTTCCATTTTTTACAATTAAATTGAATTGACATCCAGTTCCACAGAATGGACAAGTTGTCTTAACTTTTTCAACTTCCCAAGGTCTTGTATCTTTTAATTGTTTATTGATTAATGCACCTGTTGGACACACGCTTATGCATTGTCCACACATACGACAGTTTTCCTTAGATAAAGGAAGATCAAAAGCTGTAGAAATATAAGAATCAAATCCTCTATTTTTAAAATCTACTGTATGTGTACATTGGACTTCTTCACAAACTCTGACGCATTTTCCACACAAAATACATTTGTTTTGGTCCCTAAAAATCAATGGATTTGTGTCATCAACTTCGTGATTTTGAACTTCTATGTCATAATTACCGTATTTGCCTAATACTTCTGGATTTTTAACACCATATCTGTAGCACAAATCTTGTAATCTACAACTACCAACTTTTGAACAAGTTAGGCAATCTTTAGGGTGATTCATCATCAAAAGTTTAAGTATATTTTGTCTAGTTTTTACTAAACGATCAGTTTCTGTCTTAACAACCATTCCGTCTTTGACCATGGTAGAACATGACGTTTGAAGTTTTCTGGATCCTTCTATTTCTACTAAGCACATTCTACAACCGCCAAATTCGCTCAGGTATTTATCGTGGCACAATGTCGGAATATCAATCCCTATTTTATGCGCCGCTTCTAATACAGTGGTATTTTCTTCAACTTGAACATCAATACCATCAATATTTATATTTAACATATTACACCTACCAAACTTCGTTAAACCCTACATTCAAAAATATTTCTTCTAGTTCAGTTTTATGCAATTTTTCCATTTTAGATAATCCAGCAAAAATATCTTGTTCAGCTTTATCTAAGCAAGAATTTGCAATATCAGCGTACAATTGCATAGCTTCTTCTTCTCTTTTGATAGCTACTTTGATAGCATCTCTGAAGTCCATTTCTGTAGTCATTCTTGGTCTATCAATGTCTTGTGATAAATTATAATCTTCGCTATCATCAATTTTGATAGTTTCAGCTTTAGTTTCTAAGAATTTTTGTAAGTAATCTTTGTGCTTTAATTCTTCTTTGCTAAGTCTTTCAAAAAGACTTTTAGTTTGTGGATCTTCAGCTTTTTCAGCTGCATCTTTGTAAAATGTATACGAATCATCTTCTCTATTTACAGCATCATCAATAATTGATATTAATTGTTCTCTATTCATTATCTCACCTATTCATTCTTTTTATTTATATATTAATTATCTATTTTTTCGATTTTGTCTAGAATCTTATCCAAACCTAATACATTATTCCAGCTAGCTTCGACAAATTCTCCGCCAATCTTTTTGTAAGGTTGTTTTGGGTTATCCACATTCAATAATTCTGTAGTCAATCTACCCTTTAAGCAAAGTGGTCTGCCATTTTCTGGACTTAATGCTCTCAATGCAAGATTCTTTCCATTTTTTCTCAAGACTTCAAATTCACAACCGTATTCGCAAACTTTGCATTGAACTTTCTTAGTTTCTAACTCCCATTTTCTTCCTAAATTCATAGCTCTCTTATCCATCAATGCACCTACTGGACAAGCTACTACGCATCTATTACAAGAAATACAGTAAGAAGATTCAAATGTATCGTTGATATCTAAGTTAATTCTTGTTTCGTATCCTCTATTTGAGAAATTAAGAATTTTTCTATCATCCATAACATTACATGTTCTTACGCATTTACCACATAATATACACTTACTATCATCTCTAATGATGTATGGTGAAGAATCATCAACTAATTTTTCTCTTCTTGCTCCGTCATGTTCTCTGAATTTTACTCCGTATTCATAAGAATATTTTTGTAATTGACATTCACCGGATTTTTGACAAGTCAAGCAATCATTTGGATGAGAATCCAACAACATTTGAAGAATTCTTTGTCTGTGTTTTATTAATCTATCAGTTTTAGTATGAACAACCATATTGTCTTTTGCCAAAGTAGAACAAGCAGTCATTAATTTTTTGCTTCCTTCAACTTCAACTAAACAAAGTCTACAAGCGCTCACCACAGCCAAATTTTTATCGTAACATAAATTTGGAATATCAATCCCATTTTCTCTTGCTAAATCGATAATGAATTTAGGCTTATCAGTTTGAATTACTTTTCCATCAATAGTTACAGTAATCATACTATCTATCTCCTAACTACTGCGTGAACAGGACATACAGTTTCGCAATTACCACATTTTATACATTGAGATTTGTCGATAACGTGTTGTTTCTTAACTTCTCCTTCTATACAACTTACAGGGCAATTTTTAGCACATTTTGTACAACCTATACATTTGTCTGTAATTTCATATGATAAAAGTGCCTTACATGCATGAGCAGGACATTTCTTATCGTAAATGTGAGCTTCGTATTCATTTCTGAAGTATTTTAATGTTGAGATAACTGGATTTGGAGCCGTTTGTCCAAGACCACAAAGTGAAGCTGATGTGATAGTATCACACAATTCTTCTAATGCTTCGATATCTCCATCTTCACCTTTTCCGGAAGTGATTTTTTCTAGAATTTCAAGCATTCTCTTAGTACCTTCACGACATGGAACACACTTACCGCAAGATTCATCTACAGTAAATTCAAGGAAGAATCTAGCAATATCAACCATACAGTCGTCTTCATCCATTACAATCATTCCACCTGATCCCATGATTGAACCGATTTTTCCTAATGATTCGAAATCAACTGGAGTATCCAGGAATTCTTCTGGAATACATCCACCAGATGGTCCACCTGTTTGAACAGCTTTGAACTTCTTGCCATCTTTAATTCCGCCGCCGATATCAAATATTATTTCTCTCAAAGTAGATCCCATTGGAACTTCTACCAAACCAGTGTTTACAACTTTACCACCTAAAGCGAATACTTTAGTTCCTGGTGAACCTTCTGTACCAAAACTTGTAAACCAATCTGCACCTTTATACATAATTGCTGGAACATTAGCAAATGTTTCAACGTTATTGATAATAGTTGGTTTATCCCACAATCCTCTTTCAGCAGTTCTGAATATTTTAGTACGAGGCATTCCACGTCTTCCTTCGATAGATTCCATCAAGGCAGTACCTTCACCACATACAAAAGCTCCTGAACCCAATCTCAATTCGATATCAAATGAAAAATCAGATCCAAAAATGTTGTTTCCTAAAAGATTCATTTCTTTTGCTTGTTGTATCGCAATTCTCAATCTTTTAACAGCAATTGGATATTCTGCTCTTACATAGATAAAACCTTGATTAGCGCCAATCGCTCTACCGCAAATAGCCATACCTTCTAATACTGAATGAGGATCTCCTTCAAGAATCGCTCTGTCCATGAAAGCACCAGGGTCTCCTTCGTCCGCGTTGCAGATAACATATTTTTGATTATTTTCTACTTTATAAGCTGATTCCCATTTTCTACCTGTAGGGAAACCTGCTCCTCCACGACCTCTCAATCCTGATTTCTTCATTTCTTCAATTATTTCTTTTTGGTCTAAATCAAAAATGGCTTTATGTAAAGCTTGATAACCATCTGCACCAATATATTCATTTAAAGATTCTAATTGAATTTTTTCTACATTTCTTAAAGCTATCTTAAATTGTTTATCGTAGAAATCAACTGAATTGTATTTCAAAATCTTATCGTCTTGTTTTGCATTTTCGTAAACTACATCTTCATCAACTTCGTCATTTACAATAGATTTATCGACAATGCTCTTAACATCTGATAATTTAACTCTTGTGTAGAAAATTCCTTCAGGATATACAACAACGTTAGGACCAGTTTCGCAAAGTCCAATACATCCTACTGGAACAACCACTACGTTTTCGATTTTTTCTTCTTTTATATATTTGTTAAACTCATCAATCAAAGATTTAGCGCCTGTAGCTTCACAACCAGCTCCACCACACACAACTATTTGTTTTTCTTTTGGATTAGTATGTTCAACATAAATTTTATCCTTTACGAGTTCACGCATTTTGATATTTTTTGCATACTCTTCTCTTATCTCATTAAGTTTTTCAATATTCATAACAAATCCCCTAATAACTAATTATATTTACTAACAATTGATTCTAATTCATTAACAGCTACCTTACCGTACACATCGCCATTAATAACAATAACTGGAGCTAATGCGCACAAACCAACACATCTACATGGTGTGATAGAAAATTTTTGATCTTCAGTAGTGCTACCTGCTGGAATCTTCAAAATCTCTTGTAGTTTTTCAGAAACTCTTTGAGCTCCTTTTACATAACAAGCAGTTCCTTCGCAAACTTGAATATCGTATTTTCCTTTTGGAATCAAAGAAAATTGTGCATAAAAAGTTATAACACCGTAAATTTCTGACAAAGGAATGTCTAATATTTTAGAAATCATTGTAATAATTTCCTTAGGCAAATAACCAAATTCATCTTGTGCACGTTGTAAAACGGGCATCAAAGGACCTTTAATATCCTTTTTGCTTCTTACAAATTCTCGAAATTCTTCGACTTGAGAAGCATGTTCTTTTAAGTCAAATGTAAAACTCATTAAAATCCTCCTATAAAATTGTTTTCCTTCCGTTATTAAAATTATTTTTTCTTTTATATTCTTAATTATACCACTTATATTGCCTAAAGTAAATTAGTATTATATTGAAAAATCACATTAATATTCATTATCATTGTAGCTAGCATCATATTTCGCCACTTTTATTGAATATATATTCCTTATAATGTATTATGCAGATAATTAACTTTATTATATTAATAAAGTAATTGATATGTTTACGTCGCTAATACTTTACCATATTAAATCAATATGTTTGTACAAAAATTTATGAAAATAATTTCCTTATGTTTTATAAAAAATAACGAAATATGGTATAATATACAATAGTAAATTAATTGGAGGTTATATGGATTTTATTATAGGTACATCGGGCCATATTGATCATGGAAAAACTACATTAATAAAAGCTTTAACCGGAAATAGCACTGATAGACTACCGGAAGAAAAAAAGAGAGGAATTTCTATCGATTTAGGTTTTAGCTATTTTGATCTTCCAAGTGGTCAACGAGCTGGAATAATTGACGTACCAGGTCACGAAAAATTCGTAAAAAATATGATGACCGGTACTTTTGGAATGGATATGATTCTTTTATGTATTGACAGTAAAGAAGGCGTTATGCCACAAACTGTTGAACATTTGGATATACTTAGATTTTTAAATAAAACCGAAGGCATCGTCGTTTTAACCAAAAGAGACTTGGCAACTGATGAAGAAACAGAAAAAACAATCGAACAAGTTAAAGAATTAGTAAAAGGAACTTTCCTTGAAAATTGTCCTATTTGCGAAGTAGATTCTATTTCGAAAAGAGGAATAGATAATTTGATTCAAATGATAGATTCTGAATCCAAGAATTTAAAGCAAAAACATGCAGAAAGAGATTACAGAATGAATATCGACAGAAAATTCAACGTAAAAGGAATTGGAACAGTTGTTACAGGAACTTTATTAGACGGAGACATTCATAAGGGAGAATCTTTTATTTATCCAATAGAAAAAGATATCAACATTAAAAATATTCAAGTTCACAATAAAAATGTAAACGTCGCTCACCCATCCCAAAGAGTTGCTTTGAATATAAATCTTAATTTGGATGAAATAGACAGAGGTTATGTAATAGCTAAGAAAAACTCATTGAAAGCTTTCAATATGATAGATGTTAGACTTACGCTACTTGAAAGTGCTTCTCCACTTAACCACTGGGACAGAGTTAGATTATTCCACGGAACAAAAGAAATTTTCGGAAGAGTTGTCCCTCTTGATAAGCAAGTAATACAACCAGGTACTCAAGCACTGGTTCAAATAAGACTTGAAGAAAAAATTTATGCAAAAACATCCGACCCATTTATTTTGAGACAATTTTCACCACAAGTTACAATTGGTGGCGGCATTATAATAGATGGTTCTGTTAGAAAACATAAATTATTCGATGAAGAAATCATCGAAAATCTAAAAATCAAAGAAGAGGGTAAAATCAAAGACATCATCTTAAATTATCTGCGAGACGAGATTTTTCCTACTAAAATCGATGATTTGGTATTCTATTCTTCTGAATCAAAAGACAAAGTTTTAAAGGAATTGGACGGATTAAAACAAGAAGATAAAGTTGTAATTAGAAATGATAAAGTATTGGAAAAAGAAGCTTACCTAAAATTATTAGGAAAATTAAAAATGTTCGTAATTTCATTCCACAAAACAAATCCTTTATTGCCTGGAATTAATAAAGAAGAACTTCTTAAAAAATTACAACTAGATGATGACAGACCTTTCTTTAATTACATGATTAAAGATTTAATCGACCAAGAAGTTTTAATAGAAGAAAGTGGTATAGTTTCCTCTACAGGTCACAAAGTTAAATTAAGTGATGAAGACGAAAAAATCAGAAAGAAAATGCTTCAAGATATTTGTCAAAACCAGTTCGACAAATTATTGAAAATAGACAATGTTGTTCACAACCAAAAGGACAAGACTATTTTGGGAATTTTATTGCAAAAGGACGTCGTAATTTTAAGAGATAACTTCTTGATTTCTAAAAAATGTTACGACAAATTCATCAAAACTGTCGATGATCATTTCAATAACAACAAAACTTTGAATGTAAAAGAACTCAAAGATATGCTTAATATGTCAAGAAAAAGTGCAATCACTCTTCTAGAAACATTGGACATTAAAGGCTACACTAAAAGAATTGAAAATGACAGGGTTAAAGTAAAAGATTTTAAATAATAGAATTGGGCTTTGCTTGTGCATTGCCCTAATCTATTATTTATTTATTACATTTTTGTGAATTAATTGTAAAATAATTTGTAAATTAACTTTGTTTTTGGTATAATATTAAGGTATTTGGGAATTGATGGGTGCTGGTGTGCCCTGCGGTCTTCAAAACCGTCTCAGGTAGTTAAGAGCTGCCCGGGTAGGTTCGATTCCTACCATTTCCCGCCATACATACTCTAGATAGCTAAAATTAGCTATCTATTTTTTTTGGAGTACTAAAAAAGTACTAAAAAAATCAGCGAATGTTGAAATACTTTAACATTCACTGATTTTTATTTTATAGATATTTCTTCAAAGCTTCAGCTTTGTCACATTTTTCCCATGATAAATCCAAATCATCACGTCCGAAATGTCCGTAGCTTGCAACATCTCTGTAAATAGGTCTTTGTAAATCCAATTTGTCGATTATTGCTTTTGGTCTTGCATCAAAGTTTTCATTTATTGCTTCAATAATTTTTTCTTCTTCGATTTTATTTGTTCCAAATGTGTTAATGAACATACTGATAGGTTTTGCAACTCCGATTGCATAAGAAAAACCTACTTCACATTTGTCGCAAAGTCCAGCTGCTACGACATTTTTTGCAATATATCTTGCAAAATATGCTGCTGATCTATCTGTTTTTGTAGGGTCTTTTCCACTGAATGCTCCACCGCCGTGATTACAGAATCCACCGTAAGTGTCTACTATTATTTTTCTTCCTGTAAGTCCAGCATCTCCCATTGGTCCCCCAATCACGAATTTTCCTGTTGGGTTGATGAAGAATTTTGTGTTTTCATCAATCATAGATTCATCTACGATTTTCAAGATAACTTCTCTTTTGATGTCTTCTTTTAATTGTTCATAATCAACGTCTGGATCGTGTTGTGTCGAAACTACTATAGCCTCAATTCTTTTTGGAGCGTCATTTTCGTATTCAACAGTTACTTGTGTTTTGCCATCTGGTCTCAAATAATTTAAGATTTTTTCTTTTCTTACAGTAGCAAGTCTTCTAGCTAATTTGTGTGATAATTCCAATGGCAATGGCAATCCTGATTCTGTTTCATTAGTCGCATAACCAAATACCATTCCTTGGTCTCCTGCACCGTATCTATCGTATTCGTCTGATTTGTTGCCCTTGTATTCTTCAGATTCATCAACGCCTTGTGCGATATCTGTAGATTGTTCTTCTAATGAAGTGATGATTGCGCAAGTTCTTGCATCAATACCATAATCTGCATTATCATAACCAATTTCAGCCAAAGTTTTTCTAACTATTGATCTGATGTCCACGTAACTTGTTGTAGTTATTTCTCCCATTACCATAACAAGTCCTGTTGTTGAACAAGTTTCACAAGCAACCCTTGCATCCTTGTCTTCTTTAATTATTGCATCTAATATTGCATCTGAAATTTGGTCACAAACTTTGTCTGGGTGACCTTCTGTTACTGATTCAGATGTTAAAAATATGTTTTTCATAATACCTCCATAAAAAAATCCTCACCTGAAAAGGTAAGGATGTGTAAACTTATCTTTCAGGATTTCCTGTGGGATTTAGCACCTAATTTAATAGGTTGCCGAGTTTCATAGGGCCCATTCCCTCCACTGCTCTTAATAAGATAATTATCTAATTGTTACAATATAACACTAACACTATTTGCATATTCTGTCAAGTGTTTTAATCGATATTTTCCATTGCGCTTTTTCGATACATTTTTATTGCTTTTATTAACAACAAAACTATCACTACAAGCATCAATCCAAATGATATTCCTATTTCCAATAACTTCACATCATTCAATAAAAATCTAACTGGCATCAAGGTTGCAGATGAAAAAGGCACAAACGATAATATTTTAATCAAAATATCGCTGTCTTTTCCTAATGAATTGATTATTACAAAGAATAATCCAACGAGTACCAAAAATATTGGAACTATTAGGAAATTAACTTCTTCCGCTCTTTTTACAGCAAGGCCAAGAATTTGGAACAATATCAAATACAAAACAAATCCAAACACTACAAACAAAAGTATAGTCACCAAGAATTTTAGACTCAAAGTATTTGTGAAAAACGTCCATATGCCTTCTGGATAATAGTTTTTATTGACAAATATTCCGATTATTCCCGCAATAATAAATATAAAGTATTGGATTATTCCCAAAACTGCTGAACTTAATAGTTTGCCAAACACAAACACACTTGGTTTTGCAGATGATAAGAGCACTTCAATTGTCTTGTCTTTCTTTTCTCTTGAAATATTGTTGCTCATAACACTTCCATAAAATAGTATCATCAAATCGAAAAGAATAACAAAAACTATTGAAAATACAAATGAATGTGACCTGTCTTTATTCAAAACTTTTTCTGTAAAATTAATCTCCGCTTTTGAATTTTTCTCAATTATTCCAGGATCTACTCCATTATTAATTAAACTTTTGTCGTAATTATACTTTTCCAAAGTCCTTGTGAATCTTTCGGAATGATCGTCCATAAATTCTTTGTTTTTGATATAAGAATTGAACTTCGTTGGACTTTCTACTACAAATCCTATATTGTATTCACCATTTTCTACAGCTTTTTTTACATAAGCCTCAGATGTAAGCACATCTTTGCTATCCAAACCCATTATAGTCTTCAGATATTCAACATCAATATCCTTATTAGATGAATAAATGCATGTGTTTTTGAATGTAAGTGCATTGATATCAACGGTTGCGTTTTTATTTGCCCCTGCATTGGCGTTATTAAAAATAGATGGCATAAATCTTGGCAAAAAAGACAAAGCAAACACCAATACCGTAATTACCAATGTCGCAATCAAGTAAGAATTGTGTCTGATTATGGAGTTAAATTCAAAATTAAATACTCTACTGAATTTTTTCATTATTCTGTAACACCAACCTTTGACACGAACACATCTTGAAGACTTGGTTCATATTGGCTGAAACAATTGATGTCAATCTGATTGAGCATCATAAATTCCAATATATCTTCTTTTGTTACATTTTCAGTAAGTCTAACCAAAAGTTTGAACTCTCTAACAACTGCATCTGGATAAATCAAATTTTCTGCTTCTAACAGTTCTTTTAATTCCCAAATTCCCATGTTGTTTGCATTAAGTAGCATTTTCTTCTCAGCCATAGAAGTTTTGATTTCATTCAAATCCCCATTCAAAATAACTCTACCTTCTTCAATAACGCATATATCTCTGCAAAATTCTTCTACATAACTCATCAAATGGCTGGAGAATATAACTATTTTTTGATTCTGTATAAATTCTCCAACAGCCAATTTTAGTTCGTGGGCATTGATTGGATCAAGTCCAGAAAACGGCTCATCAAGAACCAAAATATCTGGATCATTTAAAAGAGCAGAAATGATTTGAACTTTTTGCCTTAAACCTTTGGATAAAGTGGACAATTTTCTGTTCTTGTATTTTGCAAGGTCAAATCTGTCAAGCCAATATCTTACATTTTGAAGAGCACTTCTTCTGTCTGTACCTTTAAGTCTGGCAAAATAATACAATTGTGTAAACACTTTTTCGTTGGAATACAATCCTCTTTCTTCTGGAAGATATCCGATATTAACTTCATTATAATTAATGGGAGAGCCGTTAATCAAAACTTGTCCACTATCAGCACTCAAAACATCCGTAATGATTCTCATAGTTGTAGTTTTGCCGGCTCCATTTCTACCCAAAAAACCAAAAGCACGTCCGCTTTCAACTTTAAATGAAATATCGGTTAAAACTTTGTTATCTCCAAAAGATTTGTTCACATGTTTTAACTCAAGATTCATACTATTTACCAATTATTTCGATGTTAAATCCATCTGGATCCTTCATGAAATAAAATGTTGCAACACCTTCAAGTCCACCTAATTCATCAACTTCATAACCTAAAGATTTGTGATATTCGTGTGATTTTTTCAAATCTTCAACTTCAAAAGCCATGTGACCGTAGAAATCTCCATGAGTATAATCTGTCTTTCCGTAGTTATAAGTCAATTCGATTTCGTAGTTGTGATCGCTTGTCATATACACAAGTGTGAACTCATCTTCAGGGAAATCTTTCTTGCTAGTAACTTCCATTTCCAATGCTTTTTCATAAAACTCGATTGATTTTTCCAAATTAGTTACTCTGATACATGTGTGTAATGATTTATATTTCATGAATTTCTCCCCTATTTATTGACAATTTTTTCAAATTCTAATACTTTTTCTTTAAAAACTTCAAAAGCAGTTCTCAAAACTTCTTTATCTTTGATGTTTGCTCCAGCGTTTTTAAGTTGTACTAGAGGATAGTTTTTGTTACCATCTTTTAAGAAATTCTTGTAGTTTTCCAAATCTTGCTCATTTCCCGATAAAATCTTTTGTGACAAGATTGATGATGAACTAAGACCTGTAGCATACTTATACACATAGAAGTTAGTGTAGAAATGAGGAATTCTTGACCATTCGTACTTAATCAAATCATCAGATACAACGCTATCTCCGAAGTATTTTTTGTTTAAGTTAAGGTATATTTCGTTGAAATCTTCTCCAGTTAATGCCTTTTCTTCTTCAACTAATTTGTGAGTTTCTCTTTCGAATTCTGCAAACATAGTTTGTCTGAAAATCGTTGATTTGAATGAGTTGATGTGATGATCTAACAAGTATAATTTTTCATCGTCATTCTTTGCGTTTTTAATCATATAATCTAACAACAACATTTCGTTACAAGTACTTGCAACTTCTGCAACAAATATAGTATAACCTGCATATTTGAACTCATTGTTAGCTCTTGAATAATAAGAGTGGATTGAATGACCCAATTCGTGAATCAAAGTGAACACAGAATCCACATCATTTGTGTAGTTTAATAAAATGTATGGATAAGAATCGTAAGATCCCCAACTGTAAGCGCCTGGTTTCTTACCATCTTTTGGATAAACATCAATCCAGTTTTCTTCAAAAGCTTTCTTCATGATAGATTGATATTCTTCTCCCATTGGTTTTACAGCTTCAATCACCATTTTCTTAGCTTCTTCAAATGGGATTTCACGGTCAAAACCTTTTGTAGATGGAACATAAACATCGTACATGTGGTGTTCATCTAATCCTAACAATTTTGTTCTTGCCTTGTAGTATTTGTACAAATATGGCAAATATTCGTGCACAATGTCGATTAAATTATCATATACAACCTCTTCAACATCATCGTTGAACAATTCCATTTGTCTTGCCCTGTCGTATTTTTTGATTTTAGATAGTATAACCAAGTTTTTGATATTCGCATACAAAGTAGATCCAAAAGTATTGTTGTACTTCGCTAATTCATCGTAATATTTTTCGAAAACTTCTTTTCTTTGTTCACGTGGAAGCTTAGATAATAATGGAACAAAATTAGCATTAGTAAGTTTTTCATCGATTGATTCTACATAAGGAAATTCCATATCTGTGTTTTGCAAACTGTAGAAATCATTGTGAGGACTTGACATAGCTTCACTCATAAGAGAAATAATGTTTTCTTCTTCTGCGGATAAAGTGTGTTCCTTAAATCTCAAAATCTTCTTGAAGAAAATTTCATAACTTGGATTTTCTTTGATAAGTTTGTCTTGTTCATCTTCTTTTAATGATAAAACAAATGGTTCAACAAAAGAAAATCTAGATTGTAGCTTGTTGTACAATGATGACAATTCCAATTCCAATTTTACACTATCTGAAACCTTGCTGTTTTCATCTTTTTTCATTGAAGCGTAAGTGTACAAATTATCCATAACTCTATCAGTTTCGAAAAGTAAATCCAATATTTCTATGAAATTATCCTTTTCATTTTTCTTCAATTCATCAATTTTATTAATATTTTCGTTAACTAATTTAATATCTTTTTCTATTTCGTTATTGTCCTTGTACATCTTGGACAAATCCCAATTACACATAAAATCACCTCTCTTTATATAATACCCCAAACACACATCAATCACAAACAAAAAAAGGAATTCGTTTTAGAATTCCCTAAAATTATTTTTCAGTTATTTTCAAAATATTTTCTTTATTAAAAGCTAAAAAAAACAATCCAACTAAAGAAAGTTGCCAGTCCAAAATCCAAAATCCCCAAGATAAAAGAGGTTTGTCTTCAGATATTTCCAACAAATATGATCTAATAGCCCCGAATGTCAACAAAGATAACACTACATAAACAGACAAAATCACATAAACAACTTTGTTCAAGTTGAAATTTGTCAAATATATTATCAACAACCAGCTGATAAATAATTCCAATGCCATATACAATATTCTTATAATATTTTCAGAAATTTTCTCAGGTTTTCTAATATCTTGCCACCAAATACATTGTGCTAAAAATTTTATCAAGTTCTCATCTCTCCTTTAAATTGATTTGTTATATCTATACTATAACAAAAAAACGGTCAGGCAAATCAACTGCCCAACCGAAATTTATTTCTTTTTCTTTTTGACCATCTTCAATCTGAAGAATTCTTCTCTTTCTTTTTCAGCTAAGATATCTTCAGTATCTTTGATGGATTGTTCGTATTTTGGAATTTGTATTTTATCCAACGCATTGGCACGTTTTTGAGTTTTTTTGATTTCCTTACCCAATTTGTACACTGCATTTTCCATTTCAGCTAATTCGTAGATAGTTTCTCTAATTTTGTTGAATGCAAGAACTGCTCTATCGAAAGAAGCATTTGTTCTGAAGAAACCATATTGCGCTTCAGCTTTTGATTTTGGATATACAATATTTGGAACTTCAACTCCCATTACTGATTTGTAAATTATATCGAATTCTTTTTCGTGACTAATCGAATGGGAAATTTCTTCAAGTCTATCAGTTCCAACTGTTATGGATGCTTCTGTTAAAAGAGCATAAGCTTCATCGAACTCTTTTTCGATGGAATCTTGAAGAGTTTGAGCTTTTTTCATTAGCCCCATCATTTCTTTGATGAGGACAGTTCTTTTTTTGTCCAAAAGATTGTAACCTTTTTTGGAAAAATCCAACGTCTTTTTAGCTTTTATTAAATTCCCCTTTGTAGGAGTCATCTTATAAACTGCCATATAATCACCTGTTCATATGTTGTTTTATCATTTCTGGTGATAATCTGTCCAATTCGTTTTCTGGTAAAATCTTCAATAAATCCCACGCAAGATCCAATGTTTCTTCGATTTCTCTGTTTTCATAATAATCTTGTTTTACAAATCTATTTTCAAATTCGTCTCCAAATTTCAAATATTTTTGATCTGCTTCACTCAAATCATCTGCGCCAATAATTTGTGCCAAATCTCTGACTTCTTGAACGTGAGAATAACTTGAAAATAATTGGCTACTTACATCTGGATGATCTTCTCTTGTGTATCCTTCACCAATACCATCTTTCATAAGTCTGGATAATGATGGAAGAACATTGATTGGTGGATAAATGTCTTTTTGCATCAAACTTCTTTCCAAAACAATTTGTCCTTCAGTGATATATCCTGTTAAGTCCGGAATAGGATGAGTGATGTCGTCGTTTGGCATCGTCAAAATCGGAATCAAAGTTACAGAACCTTCTGCATCTTTTATCATACCAGCTCTTTCGTACAATGATGCCAAATCAGAATACAAATATCCTGGATATCCCTTTCTGGAAGGAACTTCTTCTCTTTTTGATGAAACTTCACGAAGAGCTTCTGCATAACTTGTCAAATCAGTTATGATTACCAAAACGTGATAATTTTTTTCAAAAGCCAAGTATTCTGCTGCAGTTAGAGCTGCTCTTGGAGTTATAATTCTTTCCATTATTGAATCGTCAGCGTAATTTACAAACATACACACATTATTCAATACACCAGATTGTCTGAAAGTATCTTCGAAAAATCTAGCTTCGTCGTGTTTTACACCAATCGCTCCGAATACAATTGCAAAGTTATCTTCGTTTGCACCTTTGATTTTGGCTTGACGAACGATTTGTGCAGCCAATCTGTTGTGACTCATTCCAGATCCTGAAAATACTGGAAGTTTTTGTCCTCTGATTAAAGTCATCAAACAATCTATTGAACTAATTCCTGTTTGGATAAAATCTCTTGGATAAACTCTGGAAACTGGGTTGATGGCACGACCATTTACGTTGTAGCGTTTTGCAGCGTAAATATCTCCACCGTCATCAATTGGTTGCCCAATTCCGTTGAATTTTCTTCCCAAAATATCTTCTGACAAAGCTATTTCGAATGGTCTTTGTGTAAATCTAACTTTAGTATTTTGTGTACTCATTCCTGTACTGTCACCAAATACTTGGATAGTAACAGTATCGTCGTTAATGTTTACAACTTTACCAACCATTGATTTATCTGATGCAGATGATTTTACTTCGACAACTTCACCAAAAGATGCTTCATTTACATTTTCAACTTCTATAATTGAACTTTCAACTTTTTTTAGTTTAATGTATTCTTTTATCATAAAATCACCTACTTTTCGTATTTGCTAATCAAATCGCTATAAAATTCTTTGATTTCGTCATTTAAATCTTTGATTCCACTTAAATCTTCGTTGGAAATTGTGTTTTTCATGGCGATAACTTTTGAATACAAATCTGCATTTTTAACTTGAGAAATAGGAATTTGTTCTTTGATCGCTTTGCGTCCTTCTTCGTACAACAATTTGATAGTTTTAAGCATTTCAACTTGCTTTTTAAGAGGAACATAAGTGTCCACTTTACTAAAAGCATTTTGTTGCAAAAATCCTAGTTTCATTACATTTGAAATATCCAAAATCAATCTTTGATCATCTGGAAGAACATCTTCACCAACAAGCATTACTATTTCTTTTAATTTGTCTTCTTCGTATAACAATTTAAGCATTTGATTTCTCAAATCTACAACATCTTCGCCAAGTTTGGATTCGTAATAATCTCTTAATTTTTCTACATAAGAAGAATAACTGCTCATCCAGTTGATTGCTGGATAGTGTCTTGAATATGCCAAGTCCTTATCCAAACCCAAGAACACATTTACGAATCTCTTTGTGTTTTCTGTAACTGGTTCACTGAAATCCCCACCAGCTGGAGAAACTGCTCCGATAATTGTAACTGATCCTTCGTTGTCGTTCAAAGTTTTTACAATCCCTGCTCTTTCGTAGAATTGTGCAATTCTTGATGGAAGATATGCAGGATATCCTTCTTCTGCAGGCATTTCTTCAAGTCTTCCTGAAATTTCACGAAGAGCTTCTGCCCAACGAGAAGTGGAGTCTGCCATTATTGCGACATCATATCCCATATCTCTAAAATATTCTGCCATTGTAATTCCAGTGTAGATACTTGCTTCTCTGGCTGCTACTGGCATGTTGGAAGTATTGGCTATCAATACAGTTCTTTCCATAAGTGGCTTTCCGTTGTTAGGGTCGATAAGTTTTGGAAAATCTTCCAATACTTCTGTCATTTCATTACCACGTTCACCACAACCAATGTAAATAATAATATCTGCATCGGCGTATTTTGCTAATTGGTGTTGTGTCATTGTTTTTCCTGTACCAAATCCACCAGGAATTGCTACAGTACCACCTTTTGCAAGAGGGAAGAACACATCTAAAATTCTTTGGCCAGTTTCCAATAAGCGATCGACATCTAGTCTTTCCTTGGAAGGTCTTGGAATTCTGATTGGCCAGTCTTGGTACAATTTTATATCTGTTAAGTTCCCAAAATCATCTTCCACTTGCATAATAGTAGTCTCAATATTGTACTTGCCATTTTCAAACACATTTTTTACAGTACCATTAACTCCAACTGGAATCATAATTTTGTGAACGATAGCTTCTGTTTCTGGAACTTCTGCTATTATTTGTCCTTGAGTAACTGTATCACCATTTTTAACTTTTATAGTGACATCCCATAATTTTTCTTCGTCAATGGAAATAAGTCCGATACCTTCTGGGATAAAAGTCGAAAATTTATCTCTTATTTCTTTTAATGGTCTTTCTATTCCATCAAACATATTTTTCAATAAACCAGGTCCTAATTTTAATGAAAGTGGTTTATTAGTGTGATAAATTTCATCGTCCTTTTTCAATCCTTCAGTTTCTTCATAAACTTGGATAACCGCGATATCATCTTCTAGGCTGATAACTTCTCCGATTAATTTCTTTTCACCGATTAACACCATTTCCTTGGCTGTGAAATCGGTCATATTTCTTCCTTTTATTACAGGACCATTAATAGAAAAAATCTTACCATTATTCATTGATATCACCGCCTGTCATTAGATTATGAATATCTTCACCCATTTCATGTTTACAATCTTGCATTTTTGACAAATAAGTGTAATCAAAATTCACCGTTTCTTCTACATCTTGAATCATAAATCCACCCAAGTAATTGTTCGCAATGGATTTGATTTCTTCGACTTTTTCTGAACTGAAATTCTTAGTTACATAATCATAATCGTTTTGTAAAACCAACAACACTATCTTGTAATCCAAATCAGTCAAGTTTTCTTCAATATTCTTGATTAATCTTTCTTTATACTCATCAGTCTTCACAAAATCCAATATTTTTTTAGTAACATTATCAAACAATTTTTGCAATACATTTTCTTTTAAAACCAAAAGCTCTCTTCTGCTTTCTTGTTCAGCAGTTCTCAATTTTTCGATAGATTTTTGTTCAGCTTTTCTGGTTCTTTTTTTCAAATTTAAATTGTATTCATCAATTAATTTTTGTTCGTAGTTTTTTAGCTCATTTTGATTAGAGTTTTTTACTTCAAGAAGTTTCTTTTCATAATCTTTTTTCTTATTTGCATAGATTATTTTGTTAAAAATATCTAATTTCTTTTCTAATAAAATCATTTCTACCTCTAATCTACCTTAATTCCTATAGACCCCTTAATGTATTTCATTAAGAAATCTTTGTCTTCAAGTCCTTTTCTTCCGGGTATTGTTACAACTAACGGCTTCTTACCCTTGTCTTTGTGTTTTGTCACTTCATCTTTTATAGTATTGAACACTTCTTCAGTGATAATGACAACGCCCAAAGTATCATCAATAGTTGCAGCCCTAAAAGCTCTCTTCATTTCAGCTTCGTTTTTCGCAACTAAACCTGTGATTCCAGCAAGGCGCATACCAAGATTTGTAACATTATCCGCACTTATAATTACGGATTTCATAATTATAATTGTTGCAAAATAAGAATTGAAATAACCAATCCGTAAATTGCAATACCTTCTGCTAATCCTACATAAATTAATGATTTACCTAATAATGATGGATCTTCACTAACAGCTCCCAATGCTGATGAGCCTACAACACCTACTGCATAACCAGTACCAATTGTTGCAAGACCTGTTGACAAAGCAGCTGCCAAAAGTCCAAGACCATTAGTTGTACCAGCAGCAGATTCTGCAAATGCAGAGTTAGGCATTAAGAATACAAATGCCATTACAAGACATGGAATTATAGCAAAAAGATTAGTTCTTAATGCTTTCTTTAATTTTGTTTTTGATGAATCAGTGTTGTTGTATAACAAATAAACACCTGAACCTATAGTTAATAAAACTATTATTGCTGTTGAAATTAAAATAAAATACATAAATTTATCTCCTTTAAATTCTCTTTATAGTTGGTTGGAACAAAATTCCATCACCCTTAAAATATTTACTAAACAATTCATAATATTCAAGTCTCAATGATTGAATGAACACAATCAAACCTTCAAGACCCAAAATCACGATATTTCCTACGATTATCATAGCTATGTTACCTGCATTAGTTCCGATCATTTTACCAATAGATGTAAATGCCAAGAACAAACCAACGTGGTTGATAGCAAATGCCCCTACTCTTATGAATGATACAGTTGAAGAAAACATCGAAATCAAAGTTTCAATAATCGAAAATGAACTTTCAACATAATAACCTGTAACATCCAAACCATTGTGAAGAGGTCTTCTCTTGTACAAAAGCTGTGTCAATGGAACTTTGAAAATCATGACAAAAATCACAATCAACATACACGCCGCAATCACTCCAACAGAAACAATGTGCAATTCTAATGCAACTGTTGCAGCTAATAATAAGAATAACAAGAATAGCAAAAATCCTGCCAAACCTTCTTGTCCGAAAAGTCCTTCTTGCACATCTTTGAAAATGTAATTGTTACATAATCCCAAAATGTAAGCTATCAGTAAAAGTACGACACCAAGTCCAATAGCTATAATCAAAACTTTGTTGATATTTTCAAATGGTTTCAAAAACAATGCCGGAATAATTCCTTCTAGTCCAAAGAAAGAACCGTAAAGAATTCCAAACACCATGGAACTTGCACCAATTCTTTCAAGAAGTCCGCCCATCATCTTATCTTTGAATTTCGCTAATAAGACACCTGCTACAAACATCACAGCGCCTTGTCCCAAATCCCCAAACATAGCACCGAACAACAACATATATGTCAATCCGAAAAATACAGTTGGGTCGATTTCCTTGTAATTTGGAGTGCCATACATATTAACTAAAAGCTCAAACGGCTTAAAAAATTTGTTGTTTTTGAGCTTGGTGGGAGGAGTTAGTCCACTTTCATCTGCATCCAAGAAATTAATGAACATATCATCGTATGCTGATAATTTTTCTTGAACAACACTCTTAGCTGATTCAGGAACCCATCCTGCCAAGTAAAAGTAGTTTTCACTTCTTCCAAGTAAACTCTTCACATCTTCTAATTGAATCAACAAATTAGCAGAAATCACCATATCAATGATTTTGCTTTTGTTATCTCTGTAAATCTCATTTAAGCTTTGATTTAATTCTGAGATTTGTGCTCCCAAGTTTTCATTTTCCAATTCAATTTTAGAAATTATTTCTTTTGGAACTTCTTTTCTGTTTTTATTAATATTGATATCAGTCCAGTTCAACGATCTCAAAATTCTGTCTGTTTCAATGGACACATCCTTTGGATAAATAGCTACATAAACTTCCTTTTTGTTCTTACTTGCCAAATGAAGTACACTTGCCATGATATTATCGTAGTTTTTCTTCAACTTTAATCTATTTTCCTTAGACAAATAGCCAAAGCGATAATCGAAATACTTCATATCACACAAGCTTTCAATAGATACATCCAAATCTTCTATCAAATACAAATCTTCCAATTCTTTTTTATTTTCATCAATTTGGTTTTCACAATCGTAGATCTTGTCCACCTTAGATTTAATAGAACTGTAGAAGTCTTTGATTTCATCTTCTGTGTACTCTCTTTTTAATCTCTCATCTTTCAAATCAATTTTGAAAATATCCTTCAAATTGTCAGCAATAGAATTTAAATCCTTAACATCCCTGTTTTCAAAAACAGTAACATTATTAAACTCCATAGTTTTTTCGATATTTTCACTATTGATATTAACGATAAAAGTATTGTTTTCGATTTGGCTCAAACTATCAGTAAGTTCGACACTTCCAATATCCAACAAATCTTTTATAGTGGATTCAAGATACTTCAGATTTCCAACTACATTCATCATGTACATTTTTTCTGCTCTCAATTTACCACTTCCTTAAACTCTTCTAATCAGATAAGACTTGGACTTTTCAAAATCCAAATTAAATCTCTTAGATTCCACACTTTTTTCAATATCAAATTTTTCAAACTCAAGTAATTCGCCAATCGCAATAAGTTTCGAAATATTGTACTTATTAGTATGTAGCAAATCCATAGCCTTGAAATAAAGATATCTGTAAACTCTCCTATCCATGTACAAATCAATATCATTTTCGGTATTAACCAAGAAAGAATACTTGCTTTCGGAAATAAACTTCATTAACTCATCAAAATCCATATACGAAATCTTCTTCAAATCGTCCAATTGGAACAATTTACCGCCCAAAATCGTAAAGTTGAAAATAATCTCGCTATTGATTTCATAATATTTGTTAGCTCTATAAATCCATTCCAAATTTAATAAGTCGATTTTTTCACCATAATAATCTTGGACAATCTTAGAATCTTGTTTCGATAAACCTTGACTCATCTTGATAATGTTTGAATAATAATTTCTATCCAAGTTCATCTCAATAAAAAACAAAATTCTGTGACGATTTTCTTCCTTGTACCTATCGACAATAGATTTATATGGCTCATCTAACATATCCACAAAATCTTGAATCGTAGTTGACGAAGAAATTCGAGAAAATTTTGTATCCTTGAGAACTATAAGATTATCATTCAACCTATCGGTGTATTCCCTTCTAACGATAACACGCGCCAAAGTTTTAATATCTTCAACGACATAATACTCCAACAAAGAATTATAAAAATCCTTGTATCTGCCGTTCATATAATACTTCAACTTTTCTTCAGTTCTAATCATCTTATCATTAAGACTATTTTCAAACTGACTCACGCCCTCGTTTGCGTATTCACCCTCAATCTTTCCCAATTTCAAAAGATAATCATATTGATCCTTATTAGTATCAGCTTCTAATAATTTCTTAAAATCATTATCAGACAAAAGCTCTGAGCTAATCTTAGAAATCTTAGTATTAAGCGCACTATATAATCTTGCAGATCCCATAATTACTCCGTAATAATGTTGAAGAATTTATCCACCAATCTATCCTCGTTCTTATCGAAGATTTCCTTCAAGTGATTTTTCTTTTCTTCAATACTCTTCTTTTGATTTTCGATATTATTTTTTTGGCTATTAATAATATCATCATGGACAGAATTAAGTTTAGTTACAGATTCTGATTGATATTTGTCTTCAAGCTGTCTTATAGCTTCTTTTTGTTTTTTTTGTTCAGTCACAAGATCATTTTGAAAAGATTCATCCAAATCCTGTGCTTTTTTATCAATCTCAATTATTTTATTGATTACATCTTTCATAAACTCACTTCCTCACATCTAACTATTATAACCCATATAATTTTTTAAATCTAAATTGATTTTAGATATATTGTTGAATTTTTTATAAAAATTGCTATATGTATAAATGAAAACATTTTTATTATATTTTTTTGATTGCTGTAACTTTGATATTTTTAATTTACATTTTTTAAAATGAAAAATAAATTTTTAAAAATTTAGACAAAGTTTTGCTTTTTGTGATTAAAGTTTTCTGTTTTTTACAATAAAAAATGCTGCACGTTTTATTGTGCAGCACCCAAATACTTTATTTCATTGAATTTACTATTTGTTTCATATTTTCAACTGTTGTTCTACCTGTCAATGTATATCTAATTCCATCCGCTACGAAAACAGCTGTCTTTTTAGATACAAAATTTTGTGGTTGATTTCCGTCAATTGTTTCTTCAATTAAATTAACTTTATACCCTTGTTCTGAAACGAACTGCTCTACGAAACTATACATTCCCAAATAATCAGTAGTCCATAAATTATTAAGCTGAGTTTCACTTAAAACTATATCTGCTTGTAGTGATATTGGAGATTTGTACAAGTTTCCTTCATCATAACTATAAAATCCATCTTCTTCATTGTAAGAGTAGTTCGATGTGTCTCCAATAATATAATTATCACACTTGATTATAGCATAATCTTTATTGTCAGTTTCAACATCTGTAATCATATACTTATCGTCTTTTGAAAGTTCACTATTTAAAAGGGAAATTCCCAATCGTTCTTGTATTTGTTTATAATTCTCCCTAGAGATAGATTGTGATTTTATATTTCTTTCTCCATTTTTTATTTGTTTTGTTATCTTCATAGAATCTAATTCTGGTAATTCTAATTCATTAACCTTAGTTTGTTCATTAACTAATTTAACCGCATAAATTGTTGAACTAAACACAATTGCAAAAACAATCATACATAATATTACTGTTAATTTTTTTGTTGATTTTCTTCTACCATTATAATTTTTCATTTTAATTTCCTTTCATTTTTTCATTTTCATTGTTAAATTATATAACAATGTTGAGCATTTTGTTTTTTCTTAAACTTCATTATTGATTATATTATTTATGTTGTATTGACTTTAATTTATACCATTTCTCGTAATGTGTCAAGGCTTTTTTTAAGTTTCCCTAATAAAAAACTGGGAGATATTCTCCCAGCGATAAACTATTTTTTGTTTTTGATTCTGTTGTATCTTTCTATGTTTTGTTCATTGGACAAAAAGTCGTATGCATTGTTAACTTCTTGGAACTTAGCAGTTGCATCAGCTGCCTTGTTTATATCAGGGTGATATTTCTTGGCAAGTTTTCTGTAGTTCAATTTGATTTCGTACTTGTCTGCGTTGTATCCAACTCCCAACGTGTCGCAATGTTGTTCGTAAGTTCTTACAAAATCATCCACTGGATTTTGGTATTGATTTTGATATCCATATCCTTGTTGACCATAACCTTGGTTGTATCCACCGTATTGACCTTGTTGTTGGTAATACCCGAAATCATCGAAGCCAAATCCGTTTTGATTGAACCATTCGTTAAATCTTCTAGTCCATTCTTCTTGTTCACGTCTTTGTCGTTCTTCACGCGCTTTTCTTTCTTCTTCTTGTTTGTTGAAGATGTATTTTTTCTTGTAATCAGAATAAGAGGTGTATTTTGTTGGTGAATTATTGAGATAATAATCCCCGTATCCAAGTAGGAATTCAACCATAGAATATTTTACATATTTTAGATAATTGACGAATCCTTTACCCAAAATAGGAAATATCGTTATGAACAAAACCGTAAATGTAACCCATTTGTATTTGAAAAATATATAAGGAAAGAACAATATAAATATACAACCGAAGGATAATATGGATCCTAGTACATACCTAAATCCCACAGTTAAATTCACCAATGTTTCTATAAATGCTATTAAAAATCCGAAAAATCCATCTAAAAATTTCGCAAATCCTTTTACGAAACCTCCCCATGCTTTCTTCATTTATTCACCTACTTCCAATTTCTTTTAATTTATTATATCATACTAATGACACAAATTAGATAGTTTATGAAAGAGGTAATATGATTAATTTACTTGAATCACAAAATATAAATAAAAATTTAATAAAAGATGTAGAAAACTTTTTGAAGGACAGTGATGTAAATGACAAATTCAAATCCAGAATTCCTAAACCACGATTTAACTACTATGGAAAAGAAGCTTTGGAGATGGCTATAACAAGCATTTTGGAAGCGAATAATTTGCTATTGGTTGGTCCTAAAGCTACCGGCAAGAATATATTGTGTGATAATTTGGCATATATTTTCCAAAGACCACAATGGAATATTTCTTTTCATGTGAACACGGATTCTGAAAGTTTGATTGGTATGGATACTTTGAAAAACGATGAAGTTATTTTCAGAGCAGGTCCAGTGTTGGAATCTTCATTGAATGGAGGTTTCTGCGTGTTCGATGAGATTAATATGGCTAAGAACGATTCTGTTGCTATTATGCACTCCGTTTTGGATTATCGTCGAATTATAGATATACCTGGTTTTGAAAAAGTAGACATTCACGATAAAACAAGATTCTTAGCTACAATGAATTACGGATACGCTGGTACGCGTGAAATCAATGAAGCGTTGTTGTCCAGATTTTTTGTCATAGATATGCCAAAAACAGACGAAAAAACTTTGAACAAGATACTTTCAGAAGAATTTTCATTGACAGACACCGCTCAAAAAATGTTCGTGAGATTTTTTATGGATTTACAAGAAAAAAGTTTGAATTCTGAAATTTCTGGAAGATGTATCGACTTGCGTGGTTTGTTATCTTCAATCCACGCTATGAAAAGAGGTTTGAGCGTTAAATCAAGCTTAAAACTTGGAATTGTAAATAAAACATTTGATGAATTTGAAAAAACAATCGTGCAAGATATTATCGATACCATATTTAAGGACGATTTAAAACCGGAAGAGATATTTGAATAATGGAAGATTCAAGGTCCAAAAATCTATTTTGGTTGTTGAGTGAAGATTACAACATTAACCCTAATTTAGATTTTATTACAAAAGAAAATGTCAATTCAGAGATTTTTCAGACTGCGCTTTTTGGATTTGCCCACAGATTCTACGATATGAATTCCGTTATGAAAATAATTGATAATGTGTCAAATAAAACGGATATTTTTACGATTTTGATGATAATTTTAGACAACAATCTAAAAGATAAAATGTTAAATGAAAGAAATGGGCTTGAGGATTTTGACAGGTTACAGAAATTATACTATTCTGACAAGTATTATAGGTCCAATCCTAGAAACATTTCTGAAGAATTGGAAAAATATCATTACACTGATAAGCCCTGGACAACTACAAAATCCATCAGAGAAATCTTGATGTTGACTAAAACAAAGTGCAATGATAGCTTGTCTCTTATAAATCTTTTGATTGAGATTATAAATAAATATTTCTACTCATATAAAGATATTAGCAATAATGATAATTTCGAAAAGATAAAAAAAGAAGTCAAACCAGTAATCCAGAAAACTAATCAGAAAATTATAACAAAACAAGAAAATGTATCTCAACTTGAAAAATATTCCATTGGATCACAAGAATTTACTGAAGATTTGTACAAATTATTGGAAGATGAGGATGTTGACAACGACTCTTCCACTCAAAAAACTTCCCGTACTAAGGATGTTCATCAAAATATCGAAAGATTGTACGGAAAAAGTATCGTCGATCAATCTATTTTGAATTCTTTGAAAAATAAACTGTCTACCGATATTCATTCTGATATAAATTTTCACATAGTGAATGCCAATTCTACTAGAATTGAAAACTACAGAACGAATCTTTTGGTAGAATCTTACAATGAGAATATTAAACATTTCGAGAAAAATATCCTCATTTACAATCGCCAAGTCAATGTTTTAAGTGAAATGCTGAAACTTGCTCTTCTCAAAAATGAAGATGATGATGTTAGAAGGTCGACGTTCGGAACTATCGATATCAAAAGAGCATGGCGTCACACCAAACTAAACGACAATAAAATTTTTAACAAAATCTACAAAAACGAAAACAGTCCAATGTCTGTTGATTTATTGCTGGATATGTCTGCGAGTCAAAGTGAGAAGAAGGAAATTATAGCAGCACAAGCTTATGTTATAGCGAAAGCATTAAGTGATTTGTCCATAAAAGTTCGTGTACTTGGTTTTCAAAATATGTACGATTATTTGATAATTACAAAATTCAAAGACTACGACGAGCAAAACTGCAAAAATATTTTTCATTATCATCCAGAAGGCTCAAACAGAGATGGATTGGCGCTCAAATTTATGAGAAATATTATGGTAGAACAAATGGAATCCAAACTTTTAATAATGCTGACAGATGGTAAGCCCAACAATATTGTAAATCTCAATTTTGTTGGCAAAACCAGATTTAAAGCAGAAGATTATGTCGGAGAATTGGCAGTAAAAGACAGCGCAAAAGAAGTATTCTTGACTAGAATGCAAAAAATAAAATTACTAGGTGTGTTCACTGGATCACAAGACGATTTGACTTTTGAGAAGGAAATCTTCACTAATGATTTCTGCTACATTAAATCTCCTGAAATGTTTAGCAAAACCGTCGGCTCATTTATCAAAAATATAATATCTAATATGTAATTAATTGCAAAACGAAACCGTTAGAACCAGCTGATTCTAACGGTTTATTTATAATTTATTTTCATCAACTAATATGATGTCATCCATTGTGGTCTTGTTCAAATCAATCAATCTTTGATTTGAAGATCCACGAAACTTCAATCTCAAATCTTTTAATTCTTCTACGAATCTTCCATCAACAAGTACATCGCACATGTCCAATAGTTTTTTGCAGTTTTGTTTTTGAGAAAGTGTTTCGTAAGTGTATCCCGAAAAAATCCAGATACTTTTGTTTGTATTTTCTCTGATTTTTCCTACAATTTCTATTAAATCATCGCATGATTCGAATGGTTCTCCACCTAAAATTGTGAGTCCATCAATTTCTTCTTGGTTCAAATAATCTATTACTTGATTTGTTTGCGTATCGGTCCATTTTTCTCCAAAATTTGGATCTTGGTATTCTTTGTTAAAACAATTCTTGCAATTGAGGCTGCATCCGGTTACAAAAAACGTGCATCTAATTCCAGGGCCGTTTGCCACATCGTATTGTCTGATTTGTGCGTAATTCATTAAATGTGTAATACCCTATCTTTGATTTCTTTTGTTCTTCCTTCGTTCCAGAAGTTTTCTCCAAGATATCCACAAGTTCTTCTGACAACATTCATCGTAGCATGGTCTTTGTTTCCGCATTGTGGGCATTGCCAATCACCATCTTCGTTGATTGTAATTTCTCCATCGAAACCACAGTTTTGACAATAGTCGCTTTTTGTGTTGAATTCTGCGTATTGAATATTATCGTAAATGTATTTGACAAGAGTTTCCAAAGCTTTCAAATTCTTGCTCATGTTTGGAATTTCTACATAAGAAATACATCCGCCTGATGATTTGTCTTGGAATTTCGATTCAAACGAGAACTTTTCAAAAGCAGATATTTCTTCTCTTACATCAACGTGGAATGAATTTGTGTAGTAACCTTTATCTGTGATGTTTTCGATTACTCCGAATCTTTCCCTGTCTATACTATTAAATCTGTGGGTTAGACTTTCTGCTGGAGTTCCATACAATGCAAATCCTAGATTAGTTTCCTTTTTCCATTGTTTTATTTTTTCATTCATGATATCCATTATTTTCATTGCAAATTCTTTGCCTTTTGGATTTGTGTGGCTTTCACCAATTGTTAGTAGCGTTGCTTCGTAAATTCCAATGTAACCCAAAGTCACAGTCGCATATCCTCCTATCAACAAATCTTTGATTGGTGTGTGTGGTTTAAGTCTCGCGATAGCTCCGTGTTGCCAATGAATTGGAGAAGAATCGCTAGTGACATCTTTCAGTAAATCGTAACGCAATACTCCTGCACGTTTGCACATTTCTAATCTTTTATCTAATATTTCGAAGAATTTGTCTTCGTCGCCATCTGCCAAAATTCCGATTTGTGGTAAATTAATCGTAACAACTCCGATATTAAATCTACCTTCAAATTGATAGTTTCCATGTTCATCTTTCCATGGAGACAAGAACGCTCTGCATCCCATTGGACTGAACACATTTCCTTCATAGTTTTCTCTCATTTTCTTAGCCGAAATGTAATCAGGATACATTCTCTTAGCTGTGCAACGAATTGCAAGTGAAGTCAAATGATAAAATTCGCTGTCCTTGTGAATGTTATTTTCATCCAAAACGTAAATTAACTTAGGGAATGCTGGTGTAACATACACTCCTGCTTCATTTTTAATTCCTTGAATTCTTTGCTTCAAAATTTCTTCTATTATCTTTGCAGTTTCTTCCTTGTATTCATCGTGATCTTCAATAAACATAAACAAAGTCACAAATGGAGCTTGTCCATTGGAAGTCATCAATGTATTGATTTGATATTGGATTGTTTGAATTCCTGATTCCAAGTCTTTTTGAGTCATCTTATCTGCCATTTTTTCAGCCATGTCGATGTCTCCAAGAGTTTCAATGCACAAATTCAAATTCTTTTCGTAAGATTTTCTCAAATACTTTGACAAACATCTAATATCTATACTTTGACCACCGTATTGATTACTTGCTATTTGCGCGATTATTTGAGTCATTACATTACAAGCAACTTGGAATGATTTTGGCGATTCGATTAATTTGCCGTTTACAACGGTTCCCTTATCAAGCATATCTTTCATATTTACAAGGCAACAGTTAAACATTGGTTGAATTATGTAATCCATATCGTGAAGGTGAATTGCTCCTTCATCGTGAGCTTGAAGCAAATCTTGAGGAATAAGCTTTCTTCTAGCAATATCCTTACTAACTTCACCAGCGATTAAATCTCTTTGCGTAGAAGCTATCACTGCATTTTTGTTGGAGTTTTCTTCTAACAAATCCTTGTTACTTTCTTCCAATAAACCGATTATACTTTCATCAGTCGTGTTAGTTTCTCTTTTATATTTTTGTACGGCTTTATAGTTTTCGTATGCTCTTGCCGTAGCGGGATTGTTGTACTGAATTAACTTATAATACACTTGGTCTTCGATATCGGTAATACTCAAAACTTTTCCAATCGTTTTGGCATATCCTTCAATTTCTTTGGCGATTTTTTCAGCCAAATTTTCCTCGTAAATTCCTGTACTACTATTCATAGCTTTTTCTATCGCAACGACAATTTTTTTAGCATCAAATTCAACTTGTCGTCCGTCTCTTTTTTCTACAGTTAGCATTTGCAATCCCTCTTCTCTTTCCTTTTTTTATAAGATTAAATTATTTTTTACTATTTCCTAATACTGCTTTATTATATCAAATACTACAGATAGTATCAATATGTGGGTTTTTGATTTTTATTCATACTATATATAGTTAGTAGGATTTAAAACATTAAAAAAGCACCTTATCAAAAAGGTGCTCTGCATAATAATTTAATTGTGGCAAATTTAAGCTAATATTTATAATTTTAAAATTATTTTAAAATTCCAAATTCATATCCCTTATCTTTAAAATTTTTAATAATTGCTGAAAGTGAATCAACAGTTAGTTGTTTTCCTGGTGCATCGTGACACAAAACTACAACTAAATCTTGCTCAGCTTGATAAGTTAATGAAGTATTTGCAAATTCAACCATACCTTCTACAGTCGTTGGTCTTCTGCTTTTTGGTTCAGCATCTCCAACTAAACTGTTCCAATCTATCCAGTGAATGCCCAAAGATTCTAATGCATCATCACCTGGCTTTAATTGTTGCCAACTCATGTGTCCGCCCGGATATCTCCACACACTCGTTTTAAAATCTGGACCAAGCACATCTTGCAATGCTTTTTGTGCCATTTCTGCTTCCTTTTTAATTCTATCAGCGTTTGCAACTCTTCCTGGATATAATTTTGAATAATCGTGTTCAAAAGAGTGAAGAGCAATTGCATGACCTTCATTTAACTGGCGTTCCAAAATATCTTTTGTATCTTGTGAAACATGTTTACCAACTACAAAAAATGTAGCAGGAACATTTTCTTTCTTTAATACATCCAAAACTTGTGGAGTTATGCTGTGATTTGGACCATCATCAAAAGTCAAGAAACAAATTTTTTTGTTGTCAGTGTTTTTAACATAGCCCTCAGATTTTGTTGGTCTAATAAATTGACTAATTGTTTTGGCATCATAAGCATACGAATCTGCTTTTAAAATATGATTTGAACCCTTCATTAATTTATTCGGATCTTGTTTTGGCTCTTCTTTTTTCTCTGCGTTTTTTTTGTTCGATTTCTTAGAAGAATTCTCAGCTACTTTTGGATTAAGACTTTGTTCGCTGTTGGCTACTTTTACTGCAACAAAACTTCCTACAGCCAACACAAAAACCAAAAGAACTATTGAATTGATGATTTTTTTTCTTCTCTTGCGTTTTCTTCTCGCTTCTCTTTCTTCTCTCATAATATCTCCTATTTTTTATTTAAAATCTCTAAAGCTTTTTGAAGTTGATTATCTTCTTTCATAAACTCAACTCCGATACCCTTAGCTTTTTCATCTAATTTAATTTCAACATCTGGTTTAACACCTTGCTTGTGAATTTTGTTGCCATTTGGTGAAAAATACTCACTAATAGTAAGCTTCAACCCTTCGCCTTTATCCATAGGAATAATCGTTTGAACGATACCTTTTCCGAAAGTTTTCTCTCCGACAATCGTAGCTTTCTTGTAATCCTTCAAAGCCCCTGTCAAAATTTCAGATGCAGAAGCACTTGAACCATTCACAAGAACTACCATTGGTAGATTTTGTTCCGAAGAATCACTCTTTTGGACATCTTCTTTTTTATTCTTATCTACAGTCTTAACTATTACTCCTTGTGGAAGAAGATAATCTGCTATTTTAACCGTAGAATCCAATAAACCACCAGGGTTGTTACGCAAATCCAAAACAATTGATTTCACATTTTGCTTTTTCAAATTTTCGTATTGTTCGATAAACTCCTTGTCAGTTTTCCTATCAAATTGAGTTATGTTGATATATCCAATATCTCCAATTTTTTGAGAATTAACAGTAGTCAAACTAATCATACGACGCGTAATATTTACATCGAAAATCTTACTAGTTTTGTTCTCCATTCTGGCAATAGTAAGCTTAACATCTGTATTAGGCTTACCTTTCATAACCTTCACTGCATCATTCATTTGTGATGCATTGTAATCCTTGCCGTTAATTTTAAGTATAATATCATCTTTTTTGATGCCTTTTTCAAAAGCTGGACTACCTTTTATAGCACTAACAACAGTTATAGCACCGGTTTCAGAAGGAGTAACCACAATTCCAACACCTGCATATTCTCCCTCAGTTTGTTGATTCAAACTATCCATCTCTTCTTTAGTCAAAAACTCAGAATAAGGATCTCCCAAAGCTTTTACATAGCCTTCAACAGCTCCTTCTTGTTGCTTGTTCTTGTCTATATCAAAAAGATAATATTGGTCAATCAAGTTTTCAATCTTATTGATCTTCGCTAATGGAATACCATTTTCATTCGCAATCGCTGTTCTTTTTCCTGTAGCATTTCCTACAGAAAAACTTAGATACACCAATAAGCAAAGCCCCAATCCAATAAAAACTTTTTTAAATGTTTTCATAAATCACCTCTAACTAATATATAGTATAACAGATTAACGATTTTTTGTATTAAAATTGAGTTACAATTTGTCTAAGATTATTGTTCTTTTAATAAAAAATATCCTCTTTTAATAAATAAAAGAAGATATTAATTACATTATTTAATTATTAATTGCGTAATTCATAACCTTGTCATTTCCAATAGCATAATCTTGGATTTGATTTTCGATAAACATATCGGGATACCACGTCAAACCATCTTTTTTATTAAGATTGGAACAGTGCATTATATCATTATAGTTATAGTCAAATCTAAATAAATAACTTGATACAGATGAAGTAAATAGGTGACTATTTCCGAAATACAACATAGAACCAGATGAGGATGTTGTCCAACCAGATGGTCCTCCTGTAAAATTACCCACTATAGTAACATTATTTAACCCCTTCTTAATATCATCAATTAAAAATGTCGCTGCTGAATAAGAATTGTAATCTGTCAAAACTCTGAATTCAAGTTGCGGATTTGATATTTGATATGTTTGTAGTTTTCTAGATAATTCTCTAAAATGTGTTGTTTCTCCTCCATTATTGTATCTAAGGTCTAATATGATCTTGTTCGTATTATTTTTCTTGATAATACTATCCATATTTTTTTCTAGATTTTTTAAACTAATCTCTTCACTTTTATCAGCTGCCTGATTATATTTTACAATAAGGCTTCCTTCTCTTTCGTAACAATAAAATGCTTCATCATCGGTAAATCTTTCCTTATTATTTTGTACGAATTTTTTACCTATTTTATCGTTAATATCATAAACAAATCTCTTTGATTCGCTATCTTCAAAATATTGTTTGAAGATTTTAGTAGGTTCCATTTTTATAGATTCTATATCGATATTTTGAATCTTGCCATCATTTTCAAGCTCTAGTGATAACCTGTTATTCTTACTTATATTTTCTTTATTATATATATCAATATAACTCAAGTAATATGATTCAAGTTTAGCTTTCTTAAAATATTCATTCTTTCCTGAAACATATTTATAAAACTTATCAAGCAAACTTTTTGCAGACTCTCCATTGATGCTAATAATTTTACTATACAGTAAATTCTTGTAATTTTCTGTAGTATTAATTATGTAAATATCGTCATCAATAATTTTCATTTTTATCGGTAAATAAGCACTGCCTACATTAATCATACCCGAAGCATGACCATCATTAGTCATAGCTATAATTTTATCCATATCAAACTTTAAATCAGCAACTGTTCTGCCTGTTTTGTTTTGGATAATTTTATTTAATTCTTTTTTCATTTCATCTTCTGTTGAATACCCAAGATAAGACTGTGACTGAATAAAATAATGAAGAAAATTAGATAAATCTGTATTATATTCCTTGTCAGTTAAAGTCTTATTAAAATCTATATTTTGTACAACAGTCGTCTTAAGCTTACTGTAGTCTACATTTTCATCTTGAAACATAGAATTTACATCTATTGTTAATACTTCAACATCATCTAATTCACTATCTGCAAAACTGTTTGTATTTGTTAATAACAGACTTATTATCAACAAAGATATTACAGTTATTGTTTTAATTTTTTTCATAAATCTCCCCACTATATTTAAATTTATTGTTTTCTCAATGCGTAATTCATAACCCTGTCATTACCAATGGCGTAATCTTGGATTTGGTTTTCGATAAACATATCGGGATACCACGTTAATCCATCTCTTTTATTAAGATTGGAACAGTGTACTACGTCTTCTAATGTATAATCGTATCTTCTAACTCCACTTGATTTTTTGACAAATAATTTACTATTTCCTAAATACATAATTGTTGACGCTTCTGTCGTCCACCCAGAAGGTCCTCCGGTATTTTCCCCAATTATCTGAAGATTATCAAGGTTTCTCTTGACTCCGTCTACGAACAAGGATCCAGCAGAGTAATTTTCTGGTCCAGTTAATAATTTTATTTCCAATTTAGGATTCAATAATTGATATCTTTTCAGTGCCAATTCAAGTTCTCTTGCATGTGCTGGCCAACCACCTGTGTTGTATCTAATATCTACAATTATTTTTTCTACATTATTTCGTGAAACATCTTTATCCATTTTATCTATCATATTTTTCAAGATGTTATCTTTATCAGTATTATAACAATTGTTGTATTGGATGATTAAGTTATTATCATTTATATAATAATGAAATGGTTTCATTTGCATGTATCTCATCTTGTCATTTTTTGTGAATTTATTTTTTGTGATATCTGTCATATCGTATAAGATTTGAGAAAAATCTGTATTTTCATAACTATATTTGTTGATTTTAACATCTGGCAGATCTATCATTTTGATTTTTTTATTAAGCGTTTTACCATCAGTTTCTATCTGTAATTTTAATTTTCCATTTTTAATTATATTTTCTTTTTCTAGTGCATCTCCATAATATAAATAAAAATCTTCTATTATCGTATTTTTGAAATATTTATTTTCTGCTGAAGTGTATTTATATAATCTTTCTGTTATGTCCTTGGTATCAATATCGGCAAGTTTTATTATCTTAGAGTATAATAAATCTTCGTATTCAGGTGTTGTATTAATTATGTAATAATGTCCATTTATAATTCTAATCTTAATTGGCATACAGCTTTTCCCTATTTCATACATAGATGAGGTATGTCCATCATTAGTGTTTGCAATTAATTTTGCAAAATCTAAGTTCAAATCAGAAACCGTTTTATTGTCCGATGTTTTCAATAGCTCTTCAGCAAGTTTCTCTATTTCTTCTCCTGTAGAATTTCCTAAATAAGCTTGCCATTCCAAATAATAATTTACAAAATTTTTCATATCTTTTTCATACTCAGATTTCGTAAGTACTCTGTTTAATTCAATTTTTCCCAATTGTTTAACTCTTAAGTCATCAGGATTGTAATTTTCTAATTTCAAATTATCTTCTATTGGAAATGTAAGAATTTCATTATCCAATTCATTCTGTGCAAATCCTTGTGATTGCATATTTAATGCAAGAATGCACGTTAATAAAAATAAAAATATTTTTGGACTTCTCTTAGTTTTTTTTCATTTTATTTCCTCTTAAATATTGTCAATCGTTTTCTATAACTCCATATTACAAATAAAACACATAATTGTCAAACATTTGGTTATATATTTTTTTAAATATTTTCAAATAATTTATTGCATTAAAAAAACTAAGTTATTGCTAACTTAGTTTCATAATTATCTTAAATAGTTAAGAGGATCAGTGTGTTGACCATTGAATCTAACTTCAAAATGAAGATGAGGTCCTGTTGAATATCCAGTTGATCCCATAAATGCAATTAGTTGTCCACGTTTTACTCTTTGACCTACGCTACAATTAAATCCACTCAAGTGTCCATAATAAGTCAAAGCTCCATTATCGTGTTGAACTTTTACAAGATTTCCATAGCCGCCGCTCCATCCAACGTGAACTACAACTCCATCTTCTGCAGATACGATTTGTGTTCCCATTGGCGCTGCAATATCAAGTCCTGTGTGGAATCCTGATCCTCTTCCGAATGGATCGCTTCTCCATCCATAAAAAGAAGTCATTCTGTGAGATGATGGTACAGGCCATTGTAAGTATGCTCCGTCGTTATTGATGACTGGTGCTGAAATATTAGTATTGATTGCCTTGTTTCTTTGAGCCATTTCACGTCTTCTTTTTTCAGCTTGAGCTCTTTGTGCGGCAAGTAATTTTGCTTGTAGAATAGCCTTTTTTTCTTGGTCGATTTTGCCGTCAATTTTTTCAAGCTCTTTAATTAATGAAGATATTTCTGATTCAGTCATGGTTACATTTTTAGAAATATCGTCGATTAACTTTTGTTGTTCAGCCAAAGTATCATTTAATGCTACAACTTTTAATTCCAAATTCTTTTTTACAATTTCCATCGTTTGCATTTTGGATTTTAGCTCATCTTCTTTGTAATCTAATGAAATTTTTTCGTGTTTTAAATCATTCAATAGATTTTTATCATATCTAGCAATATAATTCATCAAACTCACGTTGTTCAATAAATCATTCAAATTTCCAGATCCGAAAAGTACATCGACTTTTGCGCCGTCTTTTGATATGTACATTCCTTTTAATCTTTTTTGAAATTCTTTTGTTTTTTGGTTGATACTAGATTTGTAATTTTCGATTTCTTTTTTAGTGTCATCTATTGATTTATTAATTTTTGCCAATTCTTGTTGTTGAATAGCAAGTTCTGACTGAGTTTGAGTTAATTTTAAGTTGATGTTTTTCAACTTTTCCAACTCAGCGTCTTTGTCATCTTTTAATTTATTTAGGTTGGATTTAGATTCGTTTAAATCCGAAGTTTTTGCTTTTTTTTCGTTATTTAATTCGGTTAATTTGTCTGCATACACTGCGTTAGTCATAAGCATCATACACAAGGCTAATGCAACAATTTTCTTCTTCATAATTCCTTCCTTATATTTTGAGATATTTTTTGCTACTTAATACGGAACCGAATGCCCCAATTCCGATACCTAGACTGATAAAAATCTTCAATAAATCCCACCTAATCATCACTGGTGGAACCAAATAAGTTGATATCAATCCATACACAGTCTTATTATACCTCAAATATCCATATCTGTACAAGTAATAACAAGCCAAAAACGCAACCACAGCGCCGATTATTCCGAAAAATATTCCCTCGACAACAAGCGGTGCAGATATTACCAAATTCGATGCACCAATATTTTTCTTAATGGCAATTTCTTTTCTTCTGGCATACACAGTTAATCTAATCGTATTTGAAATATTTATTATTGAAATCATCACTAATATTGCAACTACGATTGATCCAGCGTATTTTACAATTCTAGATGCATTTGAAATTTTCGCAATTAAATCCTTGTAAAAACTTACCTTTTCAACGCCATCTATTTTTTGAAATTCTCTGACATATCTTTCAGCATCGTTTACATCCTTCAGTGTAACTTCAAATGACGCAGGAAAAGCTGATTCCATTCCTTCAATCAAAGTTTTATCATCTAAAGACTTGGAGAAATTTTCCATAGCTTGTTTGTTGGAAACATACTTCAAATCCTTAACGCCATCTTTTTGTTTGATAAACTGCTCAATCTTTTTCGTCTTGTCCTCTTGAATTCCATTTTCCAAGTACACATTGACAAGATTAACTTTTCCTTCTATGTCTTTTACAGCTTGATTCATTGTCAACATAGATATAATTACAGATCCCAAAATCAAAAGCGCCAGAGATATCGTCGTCAAAGATGCAAGTCCCATCGATCTGTTTTTCCAAATACCTACAAATCCTTCCTTCAAAGTGGATATCATAACTCTAATTCTTCTCATACATTCCACCTTCTTCATCTCTAACAATAATTCCTTTGTCCAATTGAATCACTCTTTTTTGTAATTTGTTCACGATATCCTTCTCGTGAGTTATCATCAAAACAGTCGTGCCACGTTCATTAATTCTAACCAAAGCATTCGCTATGTCCATGCTAGTCACTGGGTCCAAATTCCCCGTAGGTTCGTCTGCAATAAGTAGTTTAGGTTTATTAACCATTGAACGTGCAATGCACACTCTTTGCATTTCCCCACCGGATAATTCGTGTGGATATGCATTCTTTTTGTCTTTCAAATTTACCAAATCAAGCACAGTATCAATCGTAGATTTTATCTCTGAAGAGCTTTTCCCCAAAATTTGCATAACGTATTTTATGTTTTGGTACACAGTCTTATTCTCCAATAATTTAAAATCTTGGAACACCATTCCTATACTTTGTCTTAATTTAGGAACCTTTCGTGCTTTTAATCTGGTTATGTCTTCACCGTAAAGGTAAATCTTACCCCTATCTGGATTTATTTCTTTAAGTATAAGTTTAGTAATAGTTGATTTGCCCGCACCACTTGGCCCAATCAAAAAAACAAATTCACCTTGTTCAATTTTAAAATTGCAATCGTTTAGTGCGCACACTTTATTTTTATATGTCTTATCGACATGAACGAATTCTAACATTTTTCACCTCGCAAACCTAATTATATCACAGTCTTTTTAAATTTTTAAACAACTGGATATTTAAATCTTTTTAGGGTATATATATTTTAGGTGATGAAAATGAACAAAAAAGAAATTAGAAAACAAATGTTAAAACAAAGAGACTCCATCTCTGATAAACAAAAAGTCGACGATGAACTCTTGAAAGAATTGGAAAACTTAGAAGAATTCAAAAATTCCGAAAACTTTTTTGTGTATGTAAGCTTTGGATCTGAGTTTAACACACACAAGCTCATAAAAGATTTGTTGGAACAAGGAAAAAAAGTGTACGTTCCATATATAAAATCAAAAGGACACATGATTGCAGTAGAAATCAAAAGCATGGACGATTTGGCTCCTGGAGCTTACGGAATCTTAGAACCTAAAAATCCAGTTGAATCAGACGTTAAATTTGATTTCATGTTAGTACCTGGACTATGCTTTGACAAAAACAAATACAGAATCGGCTACGGTGGAGGATTCTACGACAGATTCATCGACAAAATCGGCGAAGATTCGTATAAAGTATCCATAGTGTACGATTTTCAATTAGTTGATGATTTAAATCCAGAAGAGTTTGACAGACCAGTTGACAAATTAATAATTCAAAAATAAACATCCACAAGCAAAAAGACCACAAAATTGAATTTCAATTCATGTGGTCTTTGAAGCTTCTCATATTTCCTAGAAATATCTAATTAAATATTCCCTTTATTCTATCAAACAAAGAATTGTTTCCTTCATCTCTCAGCACATAATTCATAACCTTGTCATTGCCAACTGCGTAATCTTCGATTTGGTTTTCGATAAACATATCAGGATACCACGTTGATCCATCGCCTTTGTTTAAATTTGAAGAGTGTATAACATCTTTGTAAGTATAATCATATCTTCTCATTTCTCCTGATGTGTATATGAATAGTTTGCTTTTCCCGAGATATACAATATTTCCTCCAGACATATTATGATTTGAAGCTCCCGCAGTATTTGTTCCAATCATCTGTACATTTTCTAGGTTTCTTTTTACACTATCCAACATTCTTATCCCAGCTGAAAAAGTATCTTCACCAATTAACACTTTAATATTGATTTTTGGATTTAATAATTGATATTGCATTATCGCAAACTCTAATTCTTTTGCGTTTGTAAACATGCCACCACCATTATATCTGATGTCTAATATGATGTTGTCAATATCTTTTGCTTGTATTTCATTTTGCATTTTAGTTATCATATCTTTTAATACGTTATCTTTATTGATATCGTAAGAATAATTATATTTAATTACTAGATTTCTGTTTGATTTATAGAAATAAAATGGTTTATTTTCTGTGAATTGTTCTTTTCCCCAATTTGTATATGCATCCCATTTTAATTCACTAGTATCAAACATTATTTGATTGTAGCTTTCATCATCGTAATAATTTTTGTATATTCCAATACTATCAGTTTTAATGGTGTCTACAATTTTATCAACGATTTTTCCATTTTGCAAAATTTGTAAATGTACTTTATCTCCTTTTATTATATTTTCTTTTTTAAGTAAATCTGTGTATAACATGTAACCATAATGTAAAATATTTTTCTTTCCAGTTTCATTCTCTGCAGAAATGTATTTGCACACTATTTTCAATATTTCAGATGATTTTACACCTTCAATGCTTACGATTTTAGAATACAATAAGTCCTTGCATTTTTCCGTTGTATTTATGATGTAGAATTCGTCGCCAATTATTTTTATTATGAACGGGAATTGCTCTGTCCCCAAATGCCACATAGCAGTTGTGTGTCTATCGTTCATGTTAGATATTATTTTACTAAGCTGTAAATTCAAATCTCCAACTGTATTTCCTGTTGGATTTTGTAGTAATTTATCAATGTCTGAATTTAATTGTTCTTTTGTATATCCTCCCAGATATCCTTGTTCATGGATATAAAAGCTTTTAAAATTATTAACATCTTTTATGTAATCTTCTTTTGATAAAATTCTATTTAATTCAATCTCTCCAAGTTTTTTATGTTTTTCCTTGTTTGTGTCCAAGTTTCCCTTATTATACATGCTATTTACAGAGAATGTAAGCACCTCTATATTATCAAGTTCATTGTCAGAATATGAAATATTAGAAAAAGCTACTGCTATAATTATAATTATAGCAGCGCTCATTTTTTTGATCTTATTTATCATTTTTGATTTGTATCCCTTTTCTGTATGGATTACACATGGATGAGGATCAGGTCCTACTTCACCTCCATCTAATACAGTATAAGGTGAACTTGAACTCGTTTTTATTTTAATTAAGTTTCTACTGTTTCTTTCTTTAATGATTTTCATACAATACTCCTTTCAATGTTCCCTGATATTATTTTTTCAAATTTTTTATTCTATCAATCAAGGAATTGTCTCCCTCATCTCTCAATGCATAATTCATCGCAGGATCATTTCCTATCATATAATCTGCAAAAGACTTTTCTGCGTGGAAGTCTGGTGTAAGCATATCACCTTCATAATCATAGTTTTTGTAATTATGATTAAATACATCTTCTAACTCATAATTTTGAAATAGTAAAACTCTTGCATACTGGCAATACGCTTTTAAATTTTTAATATATAATAAACTATCAACTCCTGTTGTAGTTTTAATTGTAAATCCCGAATCACTACCTATTATTTCAACATTGTCCAGCTTTCTCATTGTTTCTATTGTTGCAAATCCAGCTGCAGAATAAGATTTATTACTTATCAATACTTTTACCTGTGTATTTGGATTTTTTATTTGATATAACCCAATTTCTTTTAATATGCTAAGATAATTTTTAAGAAAGCCTCCAGTATTAAATCTCAAATCAATGACTATTTTAGAAGGTTTGTTTTTATATAATTTTTCATTTATTTCTTTAGTAAAATTATATGTTATATATTCCGGATTCTCGTAACATGAATTGTAATAAATTATTAAGTCTTTATTCTTCGCTTCAGAGTAAAAATTTCTTTCAGTATAATTTTTTTTATTTAATGGCTTGATACTAGCGAAGTTTGAAACTTTAGTTATGTTTAATATTTCATTCACATTAAAAAAGTAAAAATCTGTATAACTAGAATTTATTTTTCCAAATTCCCAGTTTTGATGTTTAATTGGTATTAAATTTTTATAGAATATTTTTCCGTTTTTTTCAAGTTTAAGTGTTATTTCATTGCCATCCACTATATTTTCGCGCCTTAAGTTATCAACTATTTTAATGTTTTCAGTTGCAAATACTCTTGAAATATTCTTGTTTTCACCTAGAAAATATTTTGATACTTTATCTTCTACTTCTTCAATTGGAGTATTATTTATTGCTAAAAGTTTGCTTCCTAACATATCATTGTCTTCTTCGGCACATTTTTTTATGTAGTAACCATCGTTGAACATAATTAAATCAATTGGCAATTGTTCAGTAAAAAATCCTGAACGAAATCCAAGATGTCCTTGTTTTAAACTCGAAGCCAGTACATTTAAATCTAGTACGGTATCTACAATTGTATGTTCTTTTTTATCTTTAATAAATTTGTCGCATTCTTTTGAAAATTCTTCTCTGGATGTATTATTAAAAATTACATGATTTTCTTTCAAAAAGTTTTCTACGTCTTTTATTGTAGTTTCATACTCTTCTTGTGATATTTTAGTATTTAAATTAACATGAATTTTATCTTTTAAGTTAACATTTTCTAAAAGATCTTCTTTTATATAATCAGGCACATCTTCTATATTATTTGAATATGTAAATCCAGTAGTAGTGATGATAATTATCGTAACTACTACTAAATTTTTAATAAATCTTTTAAACATTTGAACTATTTTCGGATTATATCCAAATACTTTGACAGTCCAGCAAAATGATATCGGTACATAAACATTTCCGCAACTATTTGAACCACAAGGATTGTTATTTACACAACCACCTTTCTTTATACTACATCCTCCGCCAGCAGTTGCACAAGGACTACTACTATTTGTTCCTGCTCCGTAATTTCTACCATAAACTAAAATTTTCATATTTTTCTCTCCTTGAATTTTACACCGTTTCGCCAAATTTATTTTTAGAGAATGTTATTTTCCAACTACCTGTTTTATTTTATTAATCAATAATAGACTTCATTTTATTAAATAACGAATTGTCCCCCTCATCCCTAAGTGCATAATTCATAGCCGGATCATTTCCTATCATGTAATCTGCAAAAGATTGCTCTGCGTGGAAGTCTGGTGTAAGCATATCACCTTCATAATCATAGTTTTTGTAATTGTGTTTAAATACATCTTCCTTCTCATAATTTTGACTTACTAAAATCCTTGCATACTGGCAATACGCTTTTAGATTTTTTATATATAATAAACTATCAACTCCTGTTGTAGTTTTTATAGTAAATCCTGAATCATTTCCTATTATTTCAACATTATCCAGTTTTCTAATTGTTTCTATTGTTGCAAATCCCGCTGCTGAATATGATTTATTACTTATCAATACTTTTATCTTTGTATTTGGATTTTTTATTTGATATAATTCTATTTCCTTTAATATTTTAGAATATAATTCAGACAAACCTCCAAGATTAAATCTTAAGTCTATAACAATTTTCTCAGGTTTATTTATATGTAATTTTTCATTTATCTCTCTTGAAAAATTATACATGTCAAATTCTGCGTTATCTTTACATGAATTATAATAAATTATTAAGTCTTTGTTTCTACTTTCAGTATAAAAATTTTTTTCAGTTAAATTTATCTTACGTAAAGGAATAATAGTTCTATAATAAACCTGGTTAATCTTGTCGTACATTTTTTTTACATCTACAAAGTACATGCCTGAATAATCTGAATCAATTTTACCATATTGCCAATCTTCAATTTTATAGATATTAATATTTTTATAAAATATCTTACCATTTTTTTTAAGTTTTAATTTTATTTTTTGTCCTTTTACTATATTTTCCCTCTTTAACATATCTAATATCACTAAATTGCCAATTGAACTTATATGTCTAAAATTTTTGTTTTCTCCATAGGCGTATTTAAATAATTTACTTTCAACTTCTGTAATTGAAATATCGTTTATCCCTAAAAGTTTACTTCCTAATATATCAATATCATTTTTATAACTTGTAGTTATGTACACTCCGTCTGAAAATTCTGATAGTTTTATTGGCAAAATTTCAGTGAAATAATTAGATTCAAGCCCTAGATGTCCTTGCTTTAAACTAGATATTATAAGCTTTAAATCCACCAGAGTATCTATTATTGTGTGCTCTTTTTTATTTTTAATAAATTTGTCGCATTCTATCGAAAATTCCTCTCTGGACGTATTATTAAAAATCACATGATTTTCTAGTAAAAAATTTTCTACTTCTTTTATAGTGTTTTCATATTCTTCTTGTGATATTTTACTCTTTAAATTAACATGAGTTTTATCTTCTAATTTAATATTTCCTTTTAAAATATCCTCTTCTATATAATCAGGTACTTTCTGTACATTATTTGAATATGTAAAACCAGTAGTAGTTATGATAATTATCATAACTACTACTAAACTTTTAATATATTTTTTAAACATTTGAACTATTTTTCGGATTATATCCATATACCTTAACAGTCCAGCAGAATGGTATCGGTAAATAACCTTTTACACAATCATTTTTGTTAATACTACACGCAGTTGAACACGGACTACTACTATTTAGTCCCGCTCCATGATTTCTTCCATCCATAAGTACCTTCATAATTTTTCCCTCCTTGAATTTTACGTAATTTCGGCAAATTTATATTTAGAGAATGCTATTCTCCAACTACTTGTTTTAATCTATTAATCCATAATAGACTTGATTTTATTAAATAAAGAACTATCTCCTTCATCTCTCAATGCATAATTCATAGCAGGGTCATTTCCTATCATATAATCTGCAAAAGATTGCTCTGCGTAGAAATCTGGTGTAAGCATATCATTCTTGTAATCATAATTTTTGTAATTGTGCTTAAATACATCTTCCTTCTCGTAATTTTGAACATCTATGAATCTTGCAGCATACTGGCAATAAGTTCTAAGATTTTTTATATAAAACAGACTATCAACTCCAGTAGTAGTTTTAATTGTAAATCCTGAATCTCCACCTATTATTTCAACATTATCTAGTGTTCTCATTGTTTCTATTGTCGCAAATCCTGATGCCGAATATGTGAAGTTACCTACTAATATTTTTATTTTCGTCTCTGGATTTAATATTTGATAAAATTCCAATTCTTTTAATATTTGATGATATAATTCACTTCTTCCTCCTCCATTAAATCTTAAATCAATAATGATTTTTGAAGGCTTAATTTTATGTAATTTTTCATTTATTTCTTTTGAAAAACTGTGCATGTTGAATTCTGCATTATCCGAACATAAATTATAATAAATTATTAAATTTTTATTTTTTACTGTAGCATAAAAATTTTTTTCAGTTTGATTTATTATCTTTAGTGGTCTAATAGTTGTATGATCAATGTTTTTCATGTTTTCATTCATTTTTTTTACATCTATAAAGTACATGCCCGAATAATCTGAATCAACTTTACCATATTGCCAATCTTCAATTTTTAATGGATTAATATTTTTGTATAATATTTTACCATTTTTCTTCATTTTTAATTGTACTTCTTGTCCTTTTACTATGCTTTCTCTCTTTAACATATCAAGATTCACTAAGTAAAAAGTTGCACTTATATCTCTAAAATTTTGGTTTTCTCCATACTCATACTTAAATAATTTACTTTTAACTTCTTCTATTGAAATATCATTTATTGCTAAAAGTTCGCTTCCTAGTATATCTGTATAATTTTTAGGACAATCAGTAATAAACACTCCATCAGAATACTTAAATAGTTTTATTGGCAAAATTTCTGTAAAATAATTATCTTTAATCCCAACATGACCTTGTTTTAAGCTAGATGTCAGTATCTTCAAATCTAATATAGTATTTACTATTGTATGTTCTTTTCTATTTTTAATAAATTTGTCGCATTCTGTCGAAAATTCCTCTCTGGACGTATTATTAAAAATAACATGATTTTCTTTCAAAAAGTTTTCTACATCTTTTATAGTTTTTTCATATTCTTCTTGTGATATTTTGCTTTTTGAGTCAATAGTAATTTTGTCTTCTGAATTGATATTTCCTTCTTTAATATTTTTATGTATATAATAAGGTACTTCTTGTACATTATTTGAATATGTAAATCCTGAGCAAAAAGTTAAGAAAATTAAACTAAGTATTGTTTTAGTAATAAAGCTAATTAATTTTTTCTTTTTATAACTTATACAAATGTGTTCTCTTTCCCTATTGTTTTTCACCATAATTTTCACTCCTTTTGATATTGAAACATAAAATTTGCAATTTATTTGATATTTGACTTCTAATTTGTCGATATTAGTTTAAATGATATTTTTTTGTTTTTTTAGTATAGAATTAAACCGCGTAACGTTTTCATAATATTTAAATAAAAGTCTTGCTATTAATTCATATTATCTTTTATTGATTTTTTTGTCAACAGTTTATTTATTTGATGTTCTAATATATAAAGATTGATACGGATTAGTTTTTGTTCTTTTGTTTATAATTTAGATGCTCCTTAATAATCAAATATGGATATTATCCACTTTTGCTAATTTATTTCATTTATTTGAAAAATCTATAAGTATTTGTTTTTTAAGACAAACTATTTTTTTTGAAATTATATTATGACATAAAAACAGGGACATATTTTTCTAAATGTCCCTGTAAGATTGCTCTAATATTTTATTTAAAATCCAATTTATCTACGAATTTTAATATTTCTAATAGCTTTGTTCTTTTTTTGAATGTTTTCTCTATGTTTTTCTTCAAATATTGGTACAAATCATCGTTTCTAGCTTCGAATGATTTGATTTCCATAACTATATTCATGTATTTTTTGTCTTTGTATGTGCTTTTTAATCTCTTTCGATAAATTTCCCACACTTTTTCAAATGTTTTGTCTTTGTCTTGTTTGATAAGTTCTTCTACGAATAGTATAAAATAATACGAATCATGTATTGATGACAAGTTTTTGAACACATTCGTATAATCTTCTTCGTTCAAATATTTCTTGGTTTCTGATATGATTTCTTTTTCCATTTCAATTGAGTAATTATCATTGTCCAAGCTTTGTGAAAGCATGATTACGTAATCGTTGATTAATTTGAATGTGGATTCTTTGTCGTCGACTTTTGAGTATTTGTATAGAAACTCTCTCCATTTTGCTATGAATTTAGTCATGTAATTCATAAGTATATACGTTCTGACATCTATTGTGAACACGTAATTGGATGTGAAGATGAAAAACTTCTTGAAATAATCAAAATATTTTAACAATGCATCTGATATCATGCTTATTGATAAGGTTGTGACTATTTCTTGGTTTTCTTCTGTTAATTGGATTTTTCCTTTTAATAATGATGGACTATTTCCATATTGTATGAGTTTTTTGACTGCGTATACGAATAGATAAGAATATGATTGATCATCTTCGATTTTGTCGAACAAATCTTGTAACATATCAAAATCTTTGTCTTTTATGAGATATAGTATCGTCTTTTTATGAAGTTGTACTTCGCTCATATCGCTGTAGTAATTCACAACTGAAGAAAATGAATTTTCTTGTTCACGTTCAACTAAATCGATTAGTTCGATGTCACTGTTTCTGTCGTTGATGTATATGTCATTAATTTTAAGAAGCTCTTGTTCGCTATTTTCGTTTTTGAATACGAACTTCTTTTTGTTCCAATCGTAGATGCTTAGCCCATCTGTTCCTGTTTTTTTGTATATTAAAAAGTTGTTTAATCTAAAAATATCGTAATTTTCCATAGCTTAAATTATATACAAAAAAAGCTACCAAATCAAATTTGATAACTTTTTTATAAAATATGTAGTTTAGATTATATACCCACAGATATTTTTAAAGCTTCATCCAACTTTATCAGAACTCTATCGTCAAAGCTACCTACTTTTTCACGAAGCCTTTTTTTATCAATAGTTCTTATTTGTTCAGCTAAAATAACTGAATTTTTCGGTAAGCCGTACTTGGATCGTTCTATTGCAACATGTGTTGGTAATTTCGCTTTATTTATTTGTGAAGTAATAGCTGCTATGACTACGGTTGGACTGTATTTGTTTCCCACATCATTTTGAACAACAACGACAGGTCTTACACCACCCTGCTCAGATCCAACAACAGGGCTTAAGTCTGCGTAAAATATGTCTCCTCTTTTTACTTTCATAAACTCACCCTATAAACTCTTCGCTATTTTAAGAACTATTTTTATTATATCCAAAACACTTCAAGAAATCAATATAATAAACTTGCCCAACTTAAAAGCTGGGCTAAGATTAGTTGATTTTTTGTAAATAGTCACACACTTCTACGACTTTTCCATTTCTAGTATAAATTCTAGGAATTCTCATTGTAACTCTACACAAAAGCTCATAGACATTTGTGTTTGCCATTTCTGCCAAATCATACAATGATATTTCTCCCATGTCATCCTTTCCGAACAACAAAACTTTGTCGCCAACTTTTACATCTCTAATGAAAGATACATCTATCATGATTTGATCCATGCAGACTTTTCCCAAAATTTTTGCTTTTTTGCCGTTGATAATCACATATGCTTTGTTGGATAATTCCAAAGGATAACCGTCAGCATAACCTATTGTCGCTGTTGCAACTACTGTTTCAGAGTTTGTCGTGAATGTTCTTCCGTATCCGATGTCTGTTCCTTTTGGAACTGTTTTAATCATTGACACTGTTGTGTAAAGCGAAGATATTTCTTCCAGATTTAGCCTAGAATTTTCTCTTACATAATCTGATGCATGATATCCGTAAAGTCCTATTCCACATCTTATCATATCCAAGAAATATCCGTGAATTATCGCTCCAGCATCATTTGCTATGTGTTTTATTGGAACAGTTATTCCTCTGTTTTCCACATCAATCATAAAACCAATGTATGTATTGTATTGTTCTTTGGTATAGGAATAATCTTCGCTATCAGCATCTGAAAAATGACTGTAAATTCCTTGCAACACTACATTATCCATTTTATAAATTTTGAATATTTCTTCCAAGCATTTATCTTTGTCAAGTCTAACTTGGAACCCTAATCTTGTCATTCCTGTGTCGATTTTGATGTGAACTTTGCATATTTTATTCAAACTTTTTGCAACGTTGTTGATTTCAACTGCAGTTTCATAATCGTAAACTGTTAATTCGATATTGTTTTTGATTGCGACTTCAATGTTTTCATTGGAAATATATCCTAAAATCATAATTGGTTTGAATATTCCATTTTTGCGAAGTTCCAAGGCTTCATTTATATTGGACACTGCAAAGTAATCTATTCCCAAATATTCCAATTCTTTTGTAATAAATGCTGCGCCTTGTCCATAAGCATTGGCCTTAACTACGGCACACATTTTGACTAAATTGCTTATGTTTTTGATTTCTTTGTAATTGTGTTTTAATTTGTCCAAATCAACCTTCAAATAACTTTGATATTTAAACATTATTTCTCCTTACAAGCATTAATCGCCTCCGGTAAATTTCTAATAATATCCGATGCAATAATGCTGTCCTCTCCTATTTTTTGTTTTGCAAAATCTCCAGCTAGTCCGTGAATATACACTCCCAATTTACAAGCTTCGAACACATCTGTGTTGTGCATAAAACTTGCAATAATTCCAGACAAACAATCCCCACTTCCAGCTGTTGCCATTCCTGCGTTTCCTGTATTGTTTACATAAATTTCGTCATTTTTTGCGACGATTGTGTGATGGCCTTTGAGAACTACTATACATTTGTGTTTTTTTGAAAAATCCGTAGCTACTTCCTCACGATTTTGATTGATATAATCTACATCCAATCCCGAAAGTCTACTAAATTCCAATGGATGTGGAGTTATGGCAACTGAATAATCTTCAAATTCTAGTTCACAGAAATCTTTTATTGAGTTTAATCCATCAGCATCTATCAAAATTGGTTTATGGAAGTTTTTGAGTACGGCTTTTATCAATTCATAATTTAATTCATCTTTTCCCATGCCACAACCAATTGCGACACAGTTTTTATTGGAAATATATTCTAGAACTTGAGAAATAGAATTATCACTCAATTTTTTGTCGTCACATTCAAGTGGAAGTATTATATTTTCAACGGATTTAATTTGCATGATTTCCGAGATAATTTCAGGGACAATTGTGTACACCAATCCACTACCACAACGAAGTGCTGCCATGCTTGCCAAGTAGACGCTTCCACACATTCCGTTCGAACCACCAACTATGCAGACTCTTCCGTAGTTTCCTTTATTGGAAAAAGGGTCGCGTTTTTTTATTGTAAAATCCATTTTAATCCTCCAACATCAACACACACATTGCTATTGCGTATTCTTTATCGTGAGAAATGGATGCATCAATATCTAAAACTTTTGGAAATTTATCTGTATTTAATTTTACAACTAAACCGTCATCATGTATAGACTCCACATCCATAAAACTCATTTTACCAATTCCTGTCTTCAAAGCTTTTGACACTGCTTCTTTAATACAAAACATCCCTGTAATCGTCTCGTAATTACGATTTTTCGATTCAATGTATGAAATTTCTCGTTCAGTAAAGACTTTTTTCATAAATTTATCCAGATTTTTTATGTTTTCAATTCGTGAAACTCTTAGAATATCAGTTCCACATCTAATCTTCATTTTTGATTCCTTCAAATTTTTCCAAGAATTTGTTTCTCAATGCTAAAAAGTCTAGTTTTTCAATGTCTTCCACGCTTTCCACATCTTTTACGAATTCTTCTACGATTTCTCCTATTATTTCGAATGAATTTTGTGAAAAATTATTAATATTATATGATTCCGACAAATATTTTATGCTTTCTTTCATTAATTTATCCGTCAAAATATCTTGGTAAGTTTGATTGATGTTGCAGTTGCTGATTTCTTTTTCGATGACTTTTTTTATGGAATATATCACATAATACACAAAATCCATAAAAATCTCGTTGTTTTCTCTGTCATCAAGGGCAAAAATTATCGACAAACAGAAATTCCAGTTGAAGTCCTTGTCCAATCTGCTGTTAAGTCCCTGTGCAAATGAAGTGTGAATGTAATCTCCAAATTCCATATCCGAAAAATCATACAATTCACCAAAACTAATTGGTTTGTTACTTATGGCATTGACTTTGTTTAATATGTCGATCAATCTTTCTTCGTATTGTTTTTTCTCCAAAACATCCATTATTGAAAACAAATAATCGCTTACTACATTTGCAATATTTCTCATATCTATTACAAAACCTAAATTGTATTTTAATTTAAGCATGTATCCATCGTGAATCATTTTTGTTATGATGCTTTTAAATTGTTGTCTTGTAGCATCATCTTCGTTGGATTCTACTGTCATCATTTTTTTGTAAACACTGTTGAGTTGTTTGTCGATAATTGTAAGGTTGTTTTTGATTGAATACATTACATCACGTATCAAATCTTCCGTCATGACGTAGTTTGAATTTTTGTACAAAATCGAATGATCTACCTCTCCCCAGAACACATTAACCATGGATTTGATTTGCACTTCAAAATTGATTTTCATATCGTCGTTTTCCACAAAAATAGCGTCAATTTTATAAATTTCAAACCCGTTTTTTTGTTTTTGTGGTTGTGGTTGATCTAGGTTAAGTCTGATTCTCATATCATACTTAGAATAATAATAGCCATTGTCATCTTTGTAATAAAAAAGTCTTTTCAAATATTCGTACAAATCTTTTTCATTTTCGTTGAAACGACATTCTATTCTAACTCCAATTAAATCTGGAAATAGATTGAACACTTCCTCTACGTCTTTACATTTTATATAATAATTTTGTTTTAGTATTTTTTCTTTGATGCTGTCTTCTTTTTTTACACGTGCGTTAATATTAATAACATCTTCGTTCGTTTCAAAAACTTTACTAAAAAACTCTTTTGTTTCTTCTGCAACAAAGTTTATGAATTTGTAACGACTATTAATTAATTTAACAGCATCATTCATAAATTGAAAAATTCCAGCTCTCATTTTATTCTCCTTTTTATTGCTACTATTATTTTACCATATTTAAGCATTTCACAAGCATCAAAAAAGAGCACTGCGTGTGCTCTTTTGATTTTACAATTTACAGAAACTTCATCCTGTTAGGATTAATGTCTCGTTCTATTTCGTGAAAGCCCTTGATTTCGATGTTGTTTTCTTCTATGATTTTTTCGATTTTTGGTTTGTCTTCCAAGTTATCGTACAATATAGAAATCCCACAACACACATCCAAAACTCTTGGAGTCGGTGCAATCGTAGCTTTTATAGAATTTTCTTTGATTAAATCGTAAAGTTTTTGTCCATTTGCCACATCTTTAAACAAGATGTAGTTCATTTTATCTGCCATTTTCAATCATCTCAACGAAGGCTTCAATTCTTGTCTTCAATTGTTCGCTGTCTTCGTCTGTATAGTCAGTTTCAATTCCCAATACTGGAATGTTGTGGTCTTTAAGTTCTTTTTCTACAATGTGACCTTCTGTATCGTAAATATTACAGAATTTTAGGTTAACGTCGATTACACCATCAACGTTGTATTCTTTTGCAAGTCTGATGATATCGTCAACTCTTTCAGTGTTTGGAGTGTAACATGCGCAGTTAATACCTTTCATGTATCTGTCTGTTAAGTGATCAACCATTTCGTCCATAGTTTTGCCGGATTCATCTACAGTTAATTCGAAATATCTTGAACCTGTACACATTTCTTCACATACAACAGCTGCTCCACTTGATTCAATGATGTGGTGTAGCTTCCAGTTTGGAATGGACAATGGAGTTCCTGTTAACATTAATCTTGTAGCGCCTTTTTTGTATACGCTAACGTTTTGTTCTTTTCTCTTATCCAATTCGTCGCACAATTCATTAACTTTTTGTGCAAATCTAGTTGGATCATCGTAGAATGCGATTTGAGAAATTAATAAACAATCTTTACCACTGATTGGAACATTGTCTAATTTACGGAATTCCCACAATCTTTGCATTGCACGTCTTTTATTGTTGATTAAAACAATTGCATCATGAAGAGATTCTGGAGTTAATTTGTTGCCAGTTAATTCTTCGATTCTGTCTATGTATCTATAAACTTCATCTTTGAAGAATTCTACGTCTTTGTCTCTTTTCATTTGTGGCAAATCAAAGATGTACATTGGAGCATCTTTTGACATGATTTCCCAAGCTTTTTTCTTGCCGTCGCAAGTTGTTTCTCCGACGAATAAATCTGCAAGTCTGAAGAATGGACAAGTTTTTTCAAATCTAGCACCTAAAGATGCTTTGATTAGTGGACATGTTGCAGTTGGAAGATATTTTTCTCCACCTGGTACCCAGAATTGAGATCCTGAACACAAACCAGTATTAATAGCTCCGCATCCAAATACTACTTCGTCAGGAACGTGAATGCAGAATGTTCCTACAACTTTTCCGCCGTTTTTTTGGAATTCGATTAATTCAGCTGGTCTAATTCCGTGGATTTCTGCAACAACCATGTTGAAATAATCCATTTTTTCTGGTCTATTTTCTTGTGATAAATATACATCACCAAATGCTTGTGGTAAAACTTCACACAAAACGTCGTGTTGATCGACATCCATTCCTAAATCTTCCCACATTTTTCTGTAATCTGCCATTTAAATACCCCCTAGTAAGTAATTACATTATCATCATAATCAAATTGGCTACAGTTATTAATCACATAATCAGGTTTGAAATCAAATTGCCTGTACTTTTCATCTATGTATTCAAAACCTTTTTTTGTAAAAATGTCGTGATATTCACCTTCACAAAAATAGCCTTCTTTGATTAATTGATCAAATTTTTTGTACACTCCAGCTGCTGCCTGAAGTTTTACAGATGATTTATCCCTAAAAGAATCATCTATATGTTCTTTGATGAATTCTATTCTTTTGTCTATGTCGAAGATAAATTTTGAGAAATATTCCACCTCGTATATTCTTCTCTCATCAATATCGCATTTTCTGAGATTGAATATAAGAGATGAAATTTCTCTGGATTTTTCAATTAATTCGTCAAATTTTTCTTCGTCAAATTTTTTGTCTAATTTGTCTTCCAGATACTCAATCAAAGATTTATAATCCCTGTATTTGTACACGAAAACATCTTTGTCAGTTTTCTTTCTCAAAGTTTCGTAGCGAATTTTGCAACTATCATCTACTATGAAAAACGATGAACTAAACATAAAAGGACATTTTCCAAGTTCCAAATAAGCAAAAGAAGAATTCAACATATCACAGTAATTATTATCTGTATAATCTTCTGTGACTTCTCTGTCCATTCCATAAGAATACACTGTTGTAACTCCAAAACTCTCAACAATTTCCCATGGAACTCTGCCCCATAATGAAACAACAGTTGTTGATTCTCTCAAAGTGAGTGCATCAATATATGCGTTTTTTCTAATATCTAAATAATCCATTATCTTGCCAAGACTGCTGCTCCTATTGCTCCTGCAAATCTTGCGTTTTCATTTGTTTCTACGGTTGCCGACAGAAGTTGTGACAAGTGTTCTGTCATATAATCATTCCCCGAAAAACCTCCAGTTAAGAAATAATAATCTGTAGCAGGAAGTCTGTGAACCAAAGTCTTTACTTTATTAATAATGGAATTAATTACACCACATGCAATATCTTCTTTTGGTGTACCTTTTCCAATTAATGAAATGATTTCTGTTTCAGCAAAAACCGTACACATCGAAGAAATTTTGACATCTTTTCCAGTTCTTGCCAAATCAAACATTTCGTCCAGTCCAACACCAAGACGATTTGCCATTACTTCCAAAAATTTCCCAGTACCAGCAGAACACTTATCATTCATTATGAAATCTTCTACCATACCATTTTTGTAACTTATGGCTTTTGTATCTTGTCCTCCAATGTCGATAATAGTCATATCAGTATCGTTGAAAAAACTTGCGCCTTTTGCGTGGCATGTTATTTCTGTAACGACTTTGTCCGCAAATGGAACAGAAACTCTCCCGTATCCTGTAGCGACAACTTTACTATTATCTTCGTTTACTCCATTTGATTCTAGCCATTCTTTTATAGTTTTACTTGTTTCAACAGAACTCCAGCCCGTTGGCATAACTTTTTTGAAAAGAATTTCTTTTTTTGAATCATCTAAAACAACTACCTTTGAAGCAGTTGAACCTATATCAATTCCTACATAATACATATTTATCACCATCTTCATTATAACATCAAACAAAACTTTTTTATGATTTATAGGATTATTCAATAAATCAAGCGTTACTTATAGAAAAAATCTATAAATAAAATGTGAATTAAAAAAAGCCTTGAAAAATTAATTTCAAGGCTCTCATTCTTATCCTATTACTATAATATTTCCCCACCATCTAAAAATTGATTGTGACAATTCATTTGCAGCGTATAATCTGTCTTTTCCTTTTGGTTGTCCATTAAAGTACATTTCTCCCCAATTGTTTGGATCGTAAACTTCAAAATACAATCTATTATTGATATGAGTGTATCCTTTTACAACTAAGAAATGTCCTCCTTGGTAGTTGTAAAATCTACCAATATTTGAATTGTTGTTATTATTAAATGAAATAAATCCAGTATTCACACAAACAATTGCAATATTTCCATTATCCAATATATCTGTCAAAGTATCTTCTCCATTGTATACAATTGTACGATTTGGAATTCTTTGATCATTCAAATATTGTGATACAGTGTTTGTTGACCACCATCCACCTTGCATAGGATAACGATCTCTTGCTCCTGCTGCTGTCGCAATTGTATTTCTATTGAACCATTTTTCGACCATTACACTTGAAGATGGACCACAATTTGAGTTACTAGCCCAGCCAGTGTTTCCTTGATCTATGTACCAATTATAGTTTCTATCGTTGTGTACTTCTTGTCTTACTGCGCCTGTAAAAGTAGGTGTTACTAAAACTACGATTGCCATTAAAAGCATTAATATTTTTTTGCTAAATTTCTTCATATTTTTACTCCTTTGATTTTATTTTTAAAAAGAAGACGTTTTACTTATATTTATAACCTCCTTATTTTATTTTTCTTCTTTTTATTGCCTAAATTATTTGATTTTATAACAATTAATTTCATAAATCTATGTATTCTCTGTAATTATGTTATCGTTTACAATAAAAGTATAACACTTAATTTTAAATTTTGAAATAGTTTTGGACAAAAAAATAGTAGCACATTTTTCATGCACTACTATTTTTACTTAATGTTTAAAATAAAGGCCAAATTATTCTTAAAACGAATACTATTGCCAAGATATACATCAAAATAGAAATATCTTTTCTTTTTCCTGCTAATAATTTTATTAAAACGTAGCTTATCATTCCAAAAGAAATTCCTTCTGCAATTGAATAACAAAATGGCATCGCAATTATTGTTATAAATGCAGGAATTGCTTCTGAATAATCGTAAAAGTCGATTTCTTTGATTGAGCTAAGCATAAATAATCCTACGATTACCAATGCAGGTCCTGTTGCTTGTGCAGGAATCATGCCAAATACAGGGAACAAGAATAAGCTTAGGAAGAAAAAGAATGCTGTTGACAAAGCTGTTAGACCAGTTCTTCCACCTTCTGCAACTCCTGATGCCGATTCAACAAATGTGGTTACTGTACTTGTACCAAGTAGAGCTCCAGCTGTTGTTCCAATCGCGTCTGCTAATAATGCAGGAGATGCTTCTTTTAATTTTCCTTGTTCATCTAACATACCAGCTTTTGCACTAACTCCAACTAAAGTTCCTACTGTATCGAAAATATCTACAAATAAGAATGTGAATACTACAGTGAACATATCGAAAGTAAATATTTTATCGAATTGTATTTTAAAAGCTACTGGAGCTAATGATGGTGGCAATGTTATTGGAGATCCGCCTTGGTATTTTGACACTCCCAAAATTAAAGCTAAAATCGTAGAAGCCAAAATCCCATACATCAATGCACCTTTGATTTCTCTAGCCAAAAGTAAAGCGATAATGAATAATCCTACAATAAATACTACGCTTTCTCTGCTCAAGAGATTTCCCAATTGTAAAACAGTACCTTCACCTTGTAAAATAATTCCTGAATTTACCAAACCAACTAGCGCTATGAAAAGACCAATTCCACAGCTAACTGCTTTTTTCAAATTAATTGGAATCGCATCAAAAATCATTTCTCTTACTTTAAATAATGAAAGAATTAAAAATACAATACCTTCCAAAAATACTGCAGTCAAAGCAAATTGCCAAGTATAGCCTAGTGTTTTAACAACTGTAAATGTAAAAAATGCATTAAGCCCCATACCTGGTGCCAAACCAAATGGCAAGTTGGCTAAGAAAGCCATACAAACCATGGCAATAATACTTGCAATTACACTAGCAGTAAAAACTCCACCCTTGTCCATTCCAGTTTGACTCAACATTTGAGGATTGACTGCCAAGATATAACTCATAGTCATAAATGTAGTAAATCCCGCCATTAATTCCGTCTTTACATCTGTTTTCCTCTCAGATAGACGAAATCTTTTTTCTAAAAAATCCAAGTTTTCCCTCCTTAATTTTTATCAAAATCTTCGTATTCCAATTGTTTATCTTCCCAATCTGAATACAAAGAATTTTTGTCAGCGTTAAGATGTTCCAGTTCTTCATTTAATTGAAGAATTTTTTGAGGATCATCGTAAATATCATTTTGACAAAACAGGTCTTCAATTTCTTTGATTCGTTCGTCAATTTTATCTATAGTCGATTCAATCGTTTCAATTTGTTTTCTCAGTTTTTTAAGATTATTTGTGATAGCACGTTGTTTTTTCTTTTCTTTCAAAGCGGCAGTTTTGTTCAAACTTTCCTCTGTTTTGTCCACTTTCAAATCGTTAATTTTTTCTTGATAATAATCGTAATTTCCAAGGAAAGTAGTCGTTTTATCTTTTTCCAACACAATGATTTTATCACAAACTCTGTTCAAGAAGTATCTATCGTGGCTAATTACAAAAACAGTACCTTCGTAATTTATCAGAGAATCTTCCAAACTTTCCTTTGAGTCAATGTCCAAGTGGTTAGTAGGTTCGTCCAGTAACAAAAAGTTTGATTTTGAAAGCATCAACTTCAATAACGATACACGCGCCTTTTCTCCACCACTCAAATCTTCAATAAGTTTGAAAATATCGTCTCCCACGAAATTCATAATAGCAAGAGCACTTCTGATTTCGTAGTGAGTCATTTTAGGATATTCGTCCCAAATTTCATCTATAATTGTGTTTTTATCGTTCAAATACATCTGTTCTTGGTCAAAATATCCGATGTTTACATTGGAACCTAACCTGAATTTTCCAGAAGTTGGTTTTAAATTTTTGGTTATAATATTGAATAAAGTCGTTTTACCAACTCCATTTGCTCCAATAAGTCCTACTCTTTCTTCCTTATATATATCTAAGTTACAGTTCTCAAAAATAAGCTTGTCGTCGATTTTTTTTGACAAATCTTCAACCATCAAAACGTCCTTGCCGCTTGGTGAAGATATTTTGAATTTAATTCCAAAAGTTCCATCATCATACGTTGGCTTATCCATAAGCTTCATTTTATCCAACAGTTTCTTTCTGGATTGTCCTTGTTTATTCTTCTTAGCATTATCAGTGCTAGTGTATTTTTCGACGATTTCAAGTTGTCTCTTGTACTCACGTTGCTGATTTTCGTATGTTTTACGTTGAATATCCATGTAGATTTTTCTTTGTTTCATAAAACCAGTGTAATCTGTCTCGTACGTTTTGATGGTCCTATTTTCCATGTGAAAAATCCTGTTTACAATTCCATCTAAGAAATATCTATCGTGAGAGATTATAACGCAAGCACCTTTATAATTTTTTAGAAAAGTTTCCAAAAACTCGATAGCTTTGATATCCAAATGGTTAGTAGGCTCGTCTAGTAACAATACGTCACATTTTTGTAGAAGAAGTTTTGCGAGCATTATTCGAGATTTTTGACCACCACTGAAATTAGTGACATTTTTATCCAAATCACCATCTGAAAATCCCAAACCTTTTAGTGTGCCTTTGATTTCAGAATCGTAGAGATATCCTCCCATTGATTCAAATCTTTCCAAATCTCTGTGGTATTTGTTCATCAAATCTTCCAAATCTTCGGTATCCTTCATTTGATTTTCGTATTCTCGAAGTTTGTTCTCCAATCTCAATACTTCTGAAAAAACACTCAAGCATTCTTCGTACAAAGTATTAGTCGAATCGAAAGAATTATGTTGCTTCAAGTATCCTATTTTCATATCATTTTTGATGAACAAGTCTCCACCGTCTTTGGACAATTCTCCTGTCAAAATATTAAACAAAGTGGATTTACCAGCACCATTTATTCCTATGATTCCAATTTTATCATTGTCGTTAATATTAAAAGTAACATTTTCTAAGATACTTTTATCTAAGAAAGATTTTTTTATGTCTTTTGCGCCTATTAGAATCATTTTTTCACTTCCTAACTAAACAGTCAATCAACTCAATTCTGAGTTAATTGACTTCATATTTTCAAAGATGACAAAACTTTGTTTGAATCTGTATCTATAAGTTTGATTTCATCGTCATCTATTATTGCAACTGATTTTACACCGTCTTTTGGAATAGAAGGACTACCTGGATTTAACAAAATAACGCCTTCTTTATCTTCCAAAACTTTTACATGAGTGTGTCCTGTTATTACGATATCACAATTATTGGCCTTAGCAATCCTAATTCTCTTTTCTTCATCTTCCTCGTATCCATGAATTGTGAAAATTCTAAATTTGCCAATATTTATGATTCTATGTTTTTGTGTCAAATCGTGTTCAATAACCATTTGATCCACATCACTATCGCAATTTCCTCTTGTATATATCACATTATCCATAGATTTGAAAATAACTGCCAAATCTTTGGGATTGTAATCTTCTGGAAGAGCATTGCGTGGTCCGTGATACAAAACATCTCCCAAATGAAAAATCGTGTCGCAATCTTTTAGAATATCCAAAGCTTTTTTCGTATTATCTAAAGAGCCATGTGTATCGCTTATTACACCTATTTTCATTAGATTAATACCTCATCCAAAATTTCTTTTACATTATTTGTAAAATAGAATTTGATTTTTTGTCTAATTTTAGGATCAATGTCTTGGATATCTCTTTTGTTTTCTTTTGGCAAGAAAACTTTATTGATTCCGTATCTATGAGCAGCCAATACTTTTTCCTTGACACCACCAATTGCCAATACCCTTCCTGTAAGTGTGATTTCCCCAGTCATTGCAAAATCGTGTTTTACTTTTCTTCCTGTCAATGCACTTACTAGCGCTGTAACCATTGTAACACCTGCTGATGGTCCATCTTTTGGAACAGCACCTTCTGGAACATGAATATGAATATCTTTTTCTTTGTAGAATTCTCCTTTTATACCCAAATCCTCTTGGTTACTTCTGATGTATGAAATTGCAGCCATTGCAGATTCTTTCATTACATCTCCAAGTTTTCCTGTAAGTTGTGTTTTGCCGCTACCGTCCATCACATTAGCTTCAATTGTAAGGATAACTCCACCAACTTGTGTCCACGCTAAACCATTCACAACTCCAATTGTGTCTTCCCTTGGAATTTCATCATCTAAAACTAATTTTGATCCCAAGAATTTTTCTAGATTTTTATTGTTGACGACAACTTTTTTAACATCATCTCTTACGATTTTAACAACGGCTTTTCTGACTACTTTTCCAATATTTCTTTCAAGCTCTCTTACTCCACTTTCTCTTGTGTAGTTGTTTATAATCGTATAGATAGCATCTCTTGTGATGTGGAATTGGGATTTGTCCATTCCATTTTCTTTTAATTGACGTGGAAGCAAATATCTGTTAGCTATTTCAAATTTTTCATAATCTGTATAACTTGTAACTCTGATAACTTCCATTCTGTCTAACAATGCATCTGGAATTTGTTCTTGTGAATTTGCAGTAGTGATAAATAATACATCTGACAGATCAACTGGAATTTCGATGTAATTATCTGTAAATTCACTGTTTTGTTCCGGATCTAAAACTTCCAACAAAGCACTTGCAGGATCTCCTCTAAAATCAGATGCTAATTTGTCAATTTCATCCAATAAGAAAACTGGATTTAATTTCTTAGCTTTTTGCAATTGAGTTATGATTCTTCCTGGCATTGCTCCGATGTAAGTTTTTCTGTGGCCTCTGATTTCTGCTTCATCACGTACGCCACCAAGTCTCATGGATACGAATTTTCTATTAGTTGCTTCAGCTATAGATCTTGCAATTGAAGTTTTACCAACCCCTGGAGGGCCAACTAGACAAAGGATAGGTCCTTTTAATGATCCAGTCATCTTCTTAACAGCTAAATATTCCAAAATTCTTTTTTTAACATCTTCTAATCCAAAATGACCATCATTTAGAACTTTTTCTGCAACTTTTAAATCAATCGAACTTTTTGATTTTTTGTTCCAAGGAATATCCAATACTTGATCGATATAATTTCTAATCACTGTGCTTTCGGGATTATTTGGATTCATCGAAGATAATCTATTGATTTCCTTTAAAACGTGTTCTTCAGAATCTTTTTTAAGTTTTAATTTCTTTACTCTATTTGCATAATCATCTGTGTCTTCAATGTCGTATTCTTCACCCAATTCCATCTTGATTTGACGCAATTGTTCTTGAAGAAAATACTCTTTTTGTGTGTCAGATATTTCCTTGTTTGTTCTTTGTTCGATATCTTCTTTTATCTTCAAAAATTCAATTTCTTTTATTACAAATTTGTACACCAACTCAATTCTTTCATCCATATCCAAAGTTTCCAATAATAAAATTGAATCCTTATCGTTTAATGAAATTAGCATTGAAATTGTATCTATCAAAGAACTTGGATCTTCTTCGTTTAAAAGTCCCCCAAGCAAATCTTGTGGTAATGGTTTTTTGATAATTTCTGCCAAGCTTTCAAACGAAGAAATAATCATCCTAATCATAGTCAGTGATTTATCCGTAGGATGATATTTTGTTTTATCGTATTCCATAACTTCAACGTTTGCTTCTAAGAAACTGTCGTTTTCAACAAAGTCTACGATTTTTGCTCTGTCGTAAGCTTCAACCAAAACTCTGACATTTCCGTTTGGCATTTTAATAGTTTGTTTGATACTTGCAAGAACTCCTGTATGATAAAAATCTTCTTTTGTGATGTTTTCTATCATTGGATCTTTTTGCGTACAAATAAAAATCTCAGAATTTCTGAGCAAACTAGCATTTAAAGCATTTAATGAAACTTCCCTTCCAACTTCGAAATGTTGGATATTATTTGGAAACAACCACAAACCACGCAACGCGATTATTGGAAGTTTCTTTTCTGATATTGTATAGTATTCTTTCATCAAACTCCTCTTTCGAATTTAATCTATTGATAAAAATAGCTCACCTAAAGTGAGCTATTTGTGTTATTTATTATTTGTTTTGAAAACAAGTTTTGGGTCTTTTCCTTCTAGTACACTTTCTTTTGTCAAAATAACTTTGGAAATGTCTTGTCTTGATGGTAGCTCAAACATAATATTCATCAAAGATTTTTCTATTATTGTTCTCAAACCTCTGGCACCTGTTTTTCTATCGTAAGCTAACTTGGCGATAGCTTTCAATGCTTCTTCATCAAATTCCAACTCAACATCATCCATTTTGAATAATTCTTGATATTGTTTGATAACTGCATTTTTAGGTTCCAAAAGTATTTTAATTAAAGCTTGTTCATCTAGTTCATCAAGTGTAACTAAAACTGGAATTCTTCCTACAAATTCAGGAATTAAACCAAATTTAATCAAATCTTCTGGCCTAATATCTTTGAACAATTCAGAAATTCTCTTATGTTCATTTTCTCCCAAATCTGCCCCAAAACCTATTGATTTTGTTTCTGTTCTTTTTTCGATTATTTTTTCTAAGCCGTCAAAAGCTCCACCGACAATGAATAAAATATTTTTTGTATCAACTTGAATATATTCTTGATTAGGATGCTTTCTTCCACCTTGTGGCGGTACATTACAAATTGTACCTTCAACTATTTTTAACAAAGCTTGTTGTACACCTTCACCGCTAACATCTCTAGTGATGGAAGGATTTTCGCTTTTTCTAGTAATCTTGTCGATTTCGTCAATGTAGATGATTCCTTGTTCTGCTTTTTCTATATCGTAATCCGCCGCTTGAATAAGCTTCAAAATTACATTTTCTACATCTTCTCCGACATATCCAGCTTCTGTAAGGCTAGTTGCATCGGCAATAGCAAAAGGAACATCCAATATCTTGGCTAAAGTTTCAGCTAAAAGTGTTTTTCCGCTTCCAGTTGGACCCACCAATAAAATATTTGATTTTTGTAATTCTACATCATTATTCATTAGATTAGAATTAATTCTTTTGTAATGATTATATACTGCAACAGCCAAGGCTTTTTTGCCTTCTTCCTGTTTGATTACATAATCATCAAGCACATCCTTGATTTCGATTGGCTTAGGCAAATCAATTCTTTCTTGGGTATTATCTATATCTTTGAATTCTTCTTCTATTATGCTGTTACATAATGAAACACATTCATCGCAAATAAATACTCCAGGTCCAGCAATTAATTTTCTGACTTCATCTTGTGATTTACCGCAAAAAGAACATTTATATTGATTTTCATTTTTTGGCATAAATATTTCCTTATTTAGAAGTATATATAACTTCGTCTATCAATCCATACTCTTTTGCTTCTTCTGCTGTTAGTATGAAATCTCTGTCTGTATCTCTTTCAATTTTTTCTAGAGGTTGTCCAGTTCTTTCAGATAATATCTTGTTTAATAATTCTCTCTTCTTCAAAATATTCTTAGCGTGAATTTCGATATCACTAGCTTGTCCTTGTGCTCCTCCAAGCGGTTGGTGGATTAAAGTGTCTGCATTTGGAAGTGCATATCTTTTTCCTTTTGCACCACTTGTTAGAAGAATTGCTCCCATACTTGCAGCCATTCCTACACAGATTGTTGAAACATCTGGTTTAACGTATTGCATAGTATCGTAAATTGCTAATCCTGCACTTACAGAACCTCCTGGTGAATTGATATATAATTGAATATCCTTTTTTGGATCTTCACTTTCTAAGAACAATAATTGAGCTATAACAAGATCCGCCATCTGATCATTAACTTCGCCTGTGACGAAAATAATTCTTTCTTTTAAAAGTCGAGAGAAAATATCGTAAGATCTTTCGCCTCTATTACTTTGTTCTACAACCATTGGTACTAAAGATGGCATAATAATAACCTCCTATTATTAATTCTAATATATTGAAATATTATTTATCTTCTTTTGTGTCTTCAGCTTTCTTTGTTTCAAATTTAGTGTTTTCTACTAATTTTTCTAAAGCTTTCTTTCTCTTGATGTCTTCTTTTAAGAATTCTACGTTTGGACTATTTTTGAATTCTTCGATGAATTTTTCTTCATCATCTTGTCCATATACTTTTGCAAATTCTTTTAATTGTTCATCTAATTCTTCATCTGTTGATTCGATTGCTTCTTTTTCGATATATTTTTCTAATACCAAATCACCTTTAACTTTTAATTCAGCGTTAGCTCTTAATTCGTTTTTAACATCTTCTTCTGAAGTGTTAGTGATTTGGAAATATTGATCTGTATTTAAGCCCATTTGTTGAACTCTTCTTGCAAAATCTTGGAATTGACGATTAACTTCGTTGTCAATCATTGATTCTGGAACTGTAATTTCAGTAGCATCAATCAAAGCTTCTACAGATTTGTTTTGTTTTTCAACTAATTGTCTTTGTTCGTTGTCTTTTTCTAAGTGTTCTTTGATGTCTTTCTTGTATTCGTCAAGAGTATCGAATTCAGAAACATCTTTTACGAATTCATCATCTAATTCAGGTAATACTTTTTCTTTGATTGAATTGATTTTGCATTCAAACTTAGCATCTTGTCCTTTTAAAGAATCTTCGTGGTAATCTTCTGGGAATTTAACATTAACGTCAAATTCATCTCCAACATTGTGACCTACGATTTGTTCTTCAAATCCTGGAATAAATGTGTGTGAACCTAAAACTAATTCGTAATCTTCTGCTTCCCCACCATCAAATGCTTTATCATCTACAAAACCTTTAAAGTTGATAGAAACAGTGTCATTTTCCTTAGCTTCTCTTCCTTCAACTTCTTGAACTCTTGCGTTTGATTCTAATTCGTGATTGATTTTCAAATCAACATCAGAATCAGTTACTTTGTATTCTTCGATTTCAGCTGAAAGATTAGAATAATCACCTAATTCGAATTCTGGTTTCAAATCAACAGTGAATTTTACTTTTACATCATTGTTTTCAGTAATGTCATCAAGATCGATGTCTGGTTGTGAAACTGGTTCTAATTCTAATTCTTCGATAGCTTTTTCGTAAATTCCTGGTAATAATAGATTTACAGCATCTTCGTAGAATAAACCTTCACCATAAGCTCTTTCCAACATTTTTCTAGGAACTTTACCTTTTCTAAATCCTTTTAAACTAAATTTAGATCTATTCTTTTTATAACTTTCCTCAATTGCGTTATTGAAATCTTCTGCAGGTATTTCACATGTGAATACCGCTTGATTATTTTCTTTACTTACAAGCACTGCGCTCATACTTTCCTCCTAATTTTTATTTAAAACTTAAATTAATTTCACTTAAAATAGAAATTCCAGCTAATATTATACCCTAAATACCATTTTTTTTAAAGTTTTTTAGCTAAAATGATTAAAAATCTGTTATTTTTGTTCAACTTTGTAGTATAAATCCAATTTATTTGCTAATTTTTCGAAATTTTCTTCTTTTTTTCCGATATATACACCATTTTGTATAGATGTCGTAAGAAGTTTATTTGTAGTCTTGTCTACATTGCCTTCATTTACTAAAATATTTACGTAATTTTTTTGTAGACTAACATACGATGCCAATAAAGATGTTCTAATATCTTTGTATTCAGTAAATATAATTTTAGAATACTTAATATCACTGTTTTGAACATAATTTGCATCATAGACCGATTTGTAATCATTTCGTGTAACCTTGAAGCCATTTTGCTTTAGCTTCTCGTCGTATTCACTACTTATAATCGATGTAGGTTGATCTATCAAAATATTTGAAATTCCCTTATCAATAGCAAACTTTGTAATTGAATCTTCAAATTTCTTACCTTGTACAAATGTAATTGCGTATCCATTTTTAAGATAGTAACCCATCTTTGCTTGAATAAAATTGAAATTGGACAAATCGCTAATAACTAAAGTATCCGTAGGATTCAAATTCGTGTTTTCTTTGATTACATTCTTGGACACTTCGACGCGATCTCTGCCATCAATTCTTGTAACCAACAAACCGCTCAATTTCAAATTATCAGAGATTTCTTCTGAAACTGATTTTGGTCCGCCTATGATATATACATTTTTCGCTTTCAACCTATTAGCTTCATTTAATATCGGACTTTCTTTCTTTATATATGCTCCATCATTTTGAATAAGCAAAATCGCAGCCTTATTCTTATATGCAAAACTTAGGGCTGAAATTATGTCGCTTTCCTTTTTTTCATTTACTATGACTAAGTTTGCATTTTTGTCGTAAACTTCCTCTGTCAATTTTTCTGACAAATCGGAACAGTCTTTCTCAATTATTTTATCCAGAACTACATCCGTATTCGCTAGTGATTTTGTCGATAAAAACAACAAACACATACACAAAATTAAAATTCTTTTCATAATTACCTCTCCATTAATTATATATTAAAATCAAATCAAATTGCAAAAATGTATCATTTCTTGCAATTTCAAGCAAATTAGTTATATAATTAATTCGTAACACTCAAAAAATGAAAGGAATTGTATATGTTCGAATTGGAATCAAAGTTAATAAAGGCTGTTCAGATAAAATCAAACAAAAAAGCACATGATTTAGCTGAAGAAATACTAAAAAATTGGGAAGATTCTGAAACTAATATTAGATCCCAAAAGAACACAATTATTCAGTTATTAGCGATATTTTCATGGAATCAGATGAAAAATATAAACGATTCTCAAAGTTTAAAATATTGTGAAAATGAAAAAAACAAACTATTATATAAAGTAGAAAATAATGAATCTGAAAACACCAGTGAAATACTTCACGAAATCGTAGAATATTACACTACAAACCAAAATATATTTACAAAGGGTTGTGAAAACCCATTAATCAGAAGGGCATTGGATTATATTTACAATAACAGTGAGCAGAAGATTTCTTTGGATATTCTGTCTGATCACTTGCACGTGTCCAAAAGCTATTTGTCGACATTGATTTGTCAAAACACGGGAAGCAATCTTCCAAATATTTTGACTACTTTTAGAATAGAAAAAAGTCTACTGCTTTTGACTTACACCGACAAATCCGTTAGCGAGATTTCAAAGGAAGTTGGGTTTCAATCTGATTCATATTTTTGTCAACAATTCAAAAATATAAAACAAATTACACCTAAAAAGTTTAGAACAATAACAAAGCGTGACCTCTGCTAAAGGCCACGCTTTTTTTATTGTTTATTGTAATTATTAGAATGAGGGCAAGAAGTGGAACCGCAATCACAGCTGCCACCTTTTTTAATAATACGACGCACTGCAAACACAATTGCTACGACAATTATTGATAATACTACTATATCAGCTATATTCAAAAAATCACCTTCTTTAAAATTCTATCTCTATTCTACTGCTCTTTTTGATTGATTGTTTTTGTATTTATCTTTTCTAAATATCATATACAACATTCCAACCAACACTACAAGCGCTATTGCTGTCATAATTGTAAATGGTTGTTTTACTACCAACACATTTAAGAATTGATATACCATAAACGATATTAAATATGCAAAAACAATTTGATAAATAATCGCAAATGCTGTCCATTTTGAAGAATTCATTTCTTCTTTTATAGCACCAACTGCCGCAAAACAAGGAACTGTTAATTGGTTGAATACCAAGAAACTCAAAGCAGATGCTATAGTGAAGTTACTTTTTACCAAATCAGCTATTTTAGCTGTATCATCACCTACACCAGAAACTATTCCGTAAACGCTGACTACCATTTCTTTAGCAACAGTTCCTAAGAATGAAGCTACAGTTGCAGTCCAATTTCCGAATCCTAATGGAGCAAATATCGGAGCGAATATTTTTCCGATGAACGCCAATATAGTATCGGTACTATCATCAGCGAAATGAACAAATTCTCCCTTAACAGAAATATTTTGTAAAATCCAAACGCAAATTGATGCAACTAAGATTATTGTACCTGCTTTTATGATAAATGATTTAGTTCTATCCCAAGTTACACGCAAAACATTTGAAACAGTTGGTTTGTGATATTCAGGAAGTTCCATTACGAATGGAGCTGGTTCTCCTGAAAAAGCTTTTGTCTTTTTCAAAATAAGGCCACTGATTATTACTGCCAAAATTCCTGTAAAATACAATAATGGAGCAAACCACCATTGACCGAAAATCGCTGCTGCAAATAATGCTATGATTTCTGTTTTTGCACCGCAAGGCATGAATGATGCAACGATGATAGTCATTTTTCTGTCGTTTTCATTTTCAATAGTTCTTGTTGCCATAATTCCTGGAACTGAACAACCAGTACCAATTAAGATTGGAATAAATGATTTACCAGATAAACCAAATTTTCTGAACATTCTATCCAACATAAATGCGATTCTTGACATGTATCCTATATCTTCTAAAATAGCTAACAATAATTCCAACGTTGCAACCAAAGGCAAGAATCCCAATACTGCACCAACGCCGGCAACAATACCATCAACAACAAGGCTTGTTACCCATTCGCTAGTTCCGATTGCTTCTAATCCTTTTGTAGCTAAATCAGCTAATGCAGTTCCCATCACAGTATCTGCCCACCAATCGTGGAATGGAGGACCACCAACAACCTTTACCGCAATAAAGTAAACGGCTATCATTATCAATACGAAAATTGGTAATGCCAAAAATCTGTTAGTAACCACCCTGTCGATTTTATCACTAGTTGTTAATCCCGATCTTCCTTTTTGTACAGAATCTGAAATTACTGAAGTAATGAATGTATATCTTTCATCTGTAATTATGGATTCACCATCATCATCGTATTCGTCTTCAATTTTTGAAACAATTTCTTCAACTTTTGCTTTTTCTTCATCAGTGATATGAACAGCTTGTAATGCTTTTTCATCTCTTTCCAAAGCTTTTACAGCAAACCATCTTTTTGATTCAGAATTTTTAATGGATTCTACACTATTTTCTATTTCAGTAAGCACATTTTCAATTTCATCACTAAATGATTTTATCGATTCATGATGAGACTTCACTTGTTTTTGTGCAACTTCAATTAATTCATCCAAGTTTAATTTTTTAAGTGCTGATACTTCAACTATTGGAATTCCCAATTTTTCAGATATTAGTTTTGTGTTTAATTTATCGTTATTTTTCTTAACGACATCCATCATATTAAATGCCAAAACCATTGGAATTCCAATTTCAGATAATTGTGTTGTAAGATACAAGTTTCTTTCAATATTTGAAGCATCCACAACATCAATAATTACATCTGGTTTTTCGTTTATTAAGTAATTTCTACTAACAACTTCTTCCAAAGTATATGGAGAAAGCGAGTAAATTCCCGGTAAGTCGGTAATTTTAATATCTTTGTTATTTTTTAAGGTTCCCTCTTTTTTTTCTACAGTAACGCCTGGCCAGTTACCAACATATTGATTGGATCCTGTCAACGCGTTAAACATCGTGGACTTACCACTATTAGGGTTACCTGCTAAAGCAATTCTTATTGACATAAGTCCTCCTAATTATTTATTTATCAATTCTATTAAAATATTTTCTGCATCATCTTTTCTAAGACTCAACTCGTATCCTCTCAAATTGATTTGAACTGGATCTCCTAATGGTGCTACTTTTCTGATATAGATTTCTACATTTTTTGTAATACCCATATCCATTATTCTTCTTTTAACAGGACCTTTCCCCAAAATCTTAACAACTCTGTAGTATTTTCCTACTTCGGCGTGTTTAAGATTCATTTCGTTATCCACTTATGTATCCTCCTTGATAAAATATCATTAAATATGATTTACCATAATTCTCATAGCTATATCTTTTCCTATAGCCACTCTTGAACCTTTGATTTTAACTATCAAATTTCCGTGGCTTTCTGAAACAACACTCACGAGCGCCCCTTCAACAAAGCCCATATTATTCAACAGTTTTTTTTGTGAATCATCTTTTATTTTTTTTATTTTTACGATTTCAAAATCTTCATTGAGTGGCACTAATGCCAAATTCATTTAATCACCTTCATTTAAACGTTTAAATCTATTACATTTATATTATATTGATAAAGAGTATTAATGTCAAGTGAAAATCATTATTATTTTTTCATTTGTTACAAAATTATTGCAATTTGCTAATAAAATTTACACTACATTTTATATTTGATATAATATCTCAAGAGATAAAAACAAAAAAGCGCCAGACCTTTACGGTTAACGAGGGATAGAGTTATCGAATTTTTCGGCGGGAGCTCTATAGGTAACACAGCCTTAGCATTTAACAAAGTTCAAGAGCAATTTTGAAACAAAAATAATGAAGTGTATCTCTAAAAAATTTGGAGGTAAATATATGTGCGGAATAGTATGTTATAACGGCGAAAAATCAGCCGTAGAAATCATATTAAACGGATTAAAATCTCTGGAATACAGAGGTTATGATTCAAGCGGTATTTCTGTAGTAACAGATAAAATCGAAACAGTAAAAAGAAAAGGAAAATTGCAAAATTTAATAGATTCTATCGATGAAATCGACAACAACGCAAGTGTCGGAATCGGTCACATTAGATGGGCAACTCACGGTGAACCAAATGAAATTAACGCTCACCCACAAGTAAGTGAAGATGGTAAATTCTCAGTTGTTCACAACGGTATTATCGAAAATTACAAAGAATTAAAAAAAGAATTAGAAGATAATGGCTACACTTTCAAATCAACTACAGACACAGAAATTGTTGTTGCATTGATTAGCCAGTACTATAAAGACGATTTATTAGAAGCAGTAAAATCTACAATCAAAAGATTAAAGGGAGCTTATGCATTAGGAATTGTTTCAGAATACGAAAAAGACAAACTAATCGCTGTAAGAAAAGAATCTCCGTTGATTTTAGGAAAATGTGACGACGGAATAATTCTAGCAAGTGATATTCCTTCTGTTTTAAAATACACAAGAGACATCGTGTATTTGGAAAATGGAGACATCGTAGAAATAGATAAGAAAAATTACACAATTTACGATAAAGATTTCGAAAAAGTAGATCGTGAAGTTAAAACTGTAAACATGACAATTGATCAAGCAAGTAAAGGTGGCTATGAGCATTTTATGTTAAAAGAAATTCACGAACAACCAGAAGTTGTTAAGAAGACTTTGGAGGTTAATGTAAAAAATAACGTAATAGATTTTGCAGAAAATTCATTAACTAAAGAAGAATTATCAAAAATAAACAAAGTATACATCGTTGCATGTGGTACAGCTTATCATGCAGGTGAAGTTGGTAAAGTTGCTATTGAAAAATTGGCAAAAATACCTGTAATTACTGATATCGCATCAGAATTCAGATACAACGATCCATTTATCGATGAAAACACTCTAGTGATTTTGATTTCTCAATCAGGAGAAACTGCTGATACATTGGCAGCTCTTAGAGAATCCAAAAACAAAGGTGCAAAAATCTTGGCAGTTACAAACGTAGTTGGCTCATCAATAGCAAGAGAAGCTGACAAGGTTATCTACACTTTGGCAGGTCCAGAAATTGCAGTAGCCAGTACTAAAGCATACATTTCACAATTGGTTACAGTGATAATGTTGGCTTTGGATTTCGCAAAGAAATTAGGCACAATTGAAGATTCTGAATATTCAAAATACATCGAAGAATTAAAAACAATGCCTGAAAAAATAGATGAAACACTAAAATCAGAATCAATAACTGAAAAAATAGCTGAAGCTATCAAGGAAGATAAATCGATGTTCTTTATCGGACGTGGATTGGACTTCTTGAGTGTAAAAGAAGGAGCTTTAAAATTAAAAGAAATTTCCTACATTCACACTGAAGCATTCCCTGCAGGAGAATTAAAACACGGTTCAATCGCTTTGATAGAACAAAACACTCCAGCATTATCAGTTATTACACAATCAAAATTAGCTGAAAAGACAATTTCAAATGTTCAAGAAGTTGTGACAAGAGGAGCGAAAGTATTCACAATCACAGTTGAAGGAAATGACAATATGAAAGATTTCTCAGAAGAAATCATCTTCATTCCTAAAACTTTAGAATTATTGTATCCGATACTTTCAGTAGTTCCTGAACAATTGTTGGGATATCATACTTCTTTGAAAAAAGGCTTAGATGTAGATAAACCACGTAACTTAGCAAAATCAGTAACAGTTGAATAAAAAATATGGAGTCCTCATTTTAAAGTGAGAACTCCTTTTTTAATGTTAATATTTAATTTTATAGCTACATTTTATAATTCTAAATTAGGATAAACTTTCAAATCAAGTCCATCTTGTTTTCCGTTGATATAATCATAGTATCCCGCAGTTGCAATCATTGCAGCGTTATCTGTGCACAAGATTTTATCTGGAAAATACACTTGTATTCCTTTTTCTTCTGCTTTTTCCAAAACTCTCTCTTTTAATCTAGAATTTGCTGCTACTCCACCACTTAGTACGAAAGTTTTTTGATTTTTTTCTTCTAATAATCTAAAAGATTTTTCAACCAAAACATCTATGACAGCTTCTTGGAAAGATGCTGCAACATCTTCTTTTATTATTTCTTCGTTTTTTTGATTTTTATTGTTCAAATAATTTAGAACAGCCGTTTTCAATCCACTAAAACTAAAATCGTAGCTGTCTTTTTCAAGCATTACTCTTGGAAAATCTATCGCTGTTGGATTTCCTTGTTTTGCAAGCCTGTCAATAACAGGCCCACCTGGATATTCCAATCCCAACGCACGTGCAACTTTATCATAGCTTTCACCACAAGCGTCATCTCTTGTAGAGCCAATTATTTCGTAATCTTGATAATCCACAACATCTATTAAATAAGTGTGGCCACCAGATACAACCAACGAAATAAATGGTGGTTCTAATTCTTTGTGGCTAATGTAGTTTGCACAAATGTGGCCTTGCATGTGATTTACCCCTACAAGTGGTTTCTTCAAACAATAGCTCAATGATTTTGCACAAGAAATCCCAACTAATAGTGCTCCAATAAGTCCGGGACCTTTTGTAACGCAAATCACATCCACATCTTTCAAAGTAATATTAGCCTCATCCAACGACTGTTGCAAAATAGAGTTCATTGCTTCTAAGTGAAGGCGGCTCGCAACTTCCGGAACCACACCACCATATCTTTTGTGTACATCTATTTGAGAAGAAATCACATTACTCAACACTTCTCTTCCATTTTTTACAATCGCAACGCTTGTTTCATCGCAAGACGTTTCAATCGCAAGTGTAATTATATTTTCTTTAATATCATCCATATTCAACATCATCCTCAATGCGTCCTCTTTTGGAGTTTCGTAATATCCATTAATTCTGCCATTTTTTTGAAATCCAAATTTCGTGTAAAGATTAATTGCTTCAAAGTTAGACTCTCTAACTTCCAAGAAAATATTTTTGACATTTTCCTTTTTGCAAAAATTTAACATAAATTTTATAAATTCAGTTGCAATCCCACAGTTTCTACAACTTTTTTTCACAGAAATTGTTTGTAATTCAGATTCATCCACAACCACTGAAAATCCGTAAACGCCTACGATTTCTCCATCTTTTTCCCCGACAAAATAATGATTGCAATCATTTTTTAGACAATTCTCATAGCCTGTTTTGCTCCAAGCATCTGAAAAACTTTCCCTTTCAATTTCTACAACATCATCCAAATCAAAGGAATTCATCTGTCTAATTATCATTACTGTGTCTTCTTTCGTAATCTCGTTGTGCTTGTGATTTTCTCACATAATCTGGACTAAGAGTGTAATAGCTATCAAATGTTTCAGTTTTATTTGCCAAGTCACAAATAGACCTTGTAATACAGTTATTCATCGAAGAATTTGCAAGTTGGAAGTTCTTCTTAGATTTGATTTCATCTAAGAAAGAATACACTCCATCTCCCACGAAAATATATTCCTTATCATCGTCAAGTTGTTCAACCAAATCTTCAAAATAAATCAAATCATCATCCATCAAACGTTCTAATTTTGAATCGTTAGTGAACATCGAGTAGTAAACTCTCCCACCTCTTGCATCCAAAATAGGAATAATGATTTTGTCAGTGCTAATCATATTAGCCAAAGCTTCCAAGGTAGATATGCCGACGATTTTTTTATCGAAAACTTGTGCAAAAGTCTTTGCGGTGGTCATTCCAATTCTAAGACCAGTAAAAGATCCAGGTCCCTTGCACACCGCAAACACGTCCACATCTTCAATATCTGTATCTAATTTTTCAAGCATTTGCTCAATCATCAAAACCAAAGTTTCGCTGTGAGTTTTCTTTTGATTTATATTATAATCTCCAACGATTAGTCCATCTTCCATCAAAGAACAAGAGCTAATCATAGTTGAAGTATCAATCGCTAAAATTTTCATTTAATTCCTCTATAATTTCTTTTTCTCTTTTGTTGTTCCCGTCAATTCTAATTTTTCTAGAAACATCACCAGTTTTTTCAATGTAAATTTCAATTAAATTTCTAGGCATATAAGACTGTGCTTGACTTGCCCATTCAATGATAGTAATTCCTTCTGGATACAACAACTCATCTATATCTAAGGATTCTATCTCCATCTCATCTTCTAATCTATACAAATCAATATGATTTAAATCAACATCACCGTAGTATGTATTTACCAATGAAAAAGTTGGACTGGTTACATTTTCTTCAATCCCAAAACTTTTAGCAATAGATTTAGTAAGAGTAGTTTTTCCAGCTCCCAAATCACCAATCAAAGATATAACATCTTGTTTTTTTAAAGCTTTTGCAAAAAGTTGTCCGAATTTTTCAGTATCTTTTAAATCATTTAAAATATATTCCATAAATATCACCAAATAAATTATATCACAACTGAACAACAACAAAAATGACCCATTATTTTAGATTAATGAGTCATTGTATATTTTATGAATTTTTACATGTATGTTATCGATTATTTTTTCAAAAATCTTGAAATTGGCTTGTAAAGTGCGATTGTAACTGCAGATACGATGATACCTTTTACAATGTTAAATGGCACGATACTAAAAAGTACGAACATCAATGGAGTGCCTGCCAATGAATTTACTTTCGCAAACTCTTTTGTAAAATCAACCAAATTAATTCCGTACAATGGGAAAATTACAAAATAGTTAGAAATACAAGCAACTACTGTGTACGCCAATACACCAAAAACTAATCCAGTGATTGCTGATTTTTTGCTTTTTCCTTTGTTGTAAATTGAACTTGCTACAACAACGAATACTGATGATAAGATAAAGTTAGATAATTCCCCAACTCCACCAGTAGTTGTTCCGTTAATTATAAAGTTCAACAAAATCTTAACTGCAGAAGTTAACACTCCTGCTACAGGTCCTAGTGCAAATCCTGAAATTAATACTCCCAAATCTCCTATGTCCACTGTCATAAATGGTGGTGCAAATGGTAGAGGGAATTTAAAAATCATAAGCAATGCACTTATTGCCCCTAAAATACTGATTTTCACCATAGTTTGAGTACTAGAATTTTTTCTTGTGGTTTCCATAACCTACCTCCTAAGATTTTCAAGGGCAAATAAAAAAGCCCTTATATTTAGGGCTAAATGTTAATTATTACATTTACTTCTTTCGTCCAGACTTTACTGTCGGTATTGGAATTACACCAAATCATGCATAATGCTCGCGGACTATAACCGCCGGTGAGGAAATCAACCTCGCCCTGAAGTAACTTCATTATACCACTAAGTATATTTTTTGTAAACTTTTGCTATTAAGTATTTTTATTTTTGGGTATACTATTATTGAGGTGATTTTATGAACATAACAAAAGAATTAATGAGTTTTATTGATAACAGTCCATCTGTTTTTCACGTTATCGATAATTTTAAAAAAACACTAACAGAAAACGGGTTTACTGAATTAAAATTTAAAGATAATTGGAAAATCGAAAATGGCAAAGGATATTTTGTAACAAATAACGATTCATCAATTATCGCTTTTAAAGGAAGTTCTGATTTCGATAATATCAGATTGATTGGGTCTCATTCAGATAGCCCAACTTTTAGAATAAAACCAAATTCTATCGTAAACAAAGACGGATTTTTGACTTTAAACACTGAAGTTTACGGTGGACCAATACTAAGCACATGGTTCGACCGTCCATTGTCTGTAGCTGGTAGAGTTGTTTTAAAATCAGATAATCCTTTCAAACCTGAAATCAAACATGTCTATGTAGACAAAAATTTATTGATAATTCCTAACGTTGCAATCCACATGAATAGAGATGTAAATAACGGATACAAATTCAATGCACAAAAGGACACTTTGCCACTTTTAGCATTATCAGAAAAAGATTCAAAGATTTCTTTCGAAGAAATTTTAGCGAGAAATACCGGAATAAATTCAGAAGATATTTTAGATTTTGATTTGTTCTTATACGACAGACAAAAAGGAGAATTTGTCGGAGAAAATGACGAATTTTATTCAGTTGGAAGAATTGATAACTTGGGAATGGCTTTTAATTCTATCAAATCCTTAATAGATTCCGACGTTACAAACACATTAGCCTTAGCTATGGTTTTTGATAACGAAGAAATCGGATCTTCTACAAAACAAGGAGCAGGAAGTACACTTCTAAGCGATTGCTTCAAAAAAATAGTCGAAGATAACAGCAAAAACTTCTACGAAGTATTGCACAATTCTTATCTAATAAGCGCTGACCAAGCACACAGCTTGCATCCAAATTACACAGAAATGGCTGACCCTACTAACAGACCACTAATCAACAATGGCCCTGTTATAAAATATGCGGCAAATGGAGCATATACTTCTGACGCAGTTAGCTCATCAATATTTAAAAAATTATGCTTAGATAAAAATATACCTTGTCAAGAATTCACAAATAGATCAGACAAGAGAGGTGGATCTACAATTGGACCAATCACTGTATCTAACTTGGACATTCAATCTATAGACATTGGAAATGCAATTTTGTCAATGCACTCAGTAAGAGAATTAGGCGGATGCAAAGATAACGAATATATCTACGAATTATTTAAATATTACTACGAATATTAAAGTAATGTAAATAAAAAGTAAAAAAATTTAAAATCTTAATAAAACGGAGGTAAAATGAGATATTTGAAATTATTTTGTTTTATCTCCGTTTATTTTGTTATAAACAGATTTGTATTAAACCGAAATCTATCGTATACTAATAAAGTACTTGAGATAAGCAAGTAATAAAAAACGTCGGGGTGTAGCGCAGTCCGGTAGCGCACGTGGTTTGGGACCATGGGGCCGGGGGTTCAAATCCTCTCACCCCGACCATAATCACAAATTATATTTGTGATTTTTTTGTTTCCTTTTGTTATTGATATTATGAAAAAATACATCTGTTTTATACAGATGTATTTTTTTGCTCATTTTTAAGCAAAATAAAAAACGTAGGACAAATTTACATTCATCCTACGAATTCATTACATATTTTTAATCAACACAACTACACTGTGTGCAGCCTTTTTTGTTTTTTCTTCCAAATTATTATAAAATTCATCATCTGCATCATCGTCTGCAAAATCAGACAAGCTTCTTATAACCAAGAACTTCACATTATTTAGATAGCAGGTATGAGCAATGGAGCATCCCTCCATTTCCGTTCCCAACGCGTGATATTTTTCGAATATTTCTTCTTGTTTTTCAGTAGTTGATATAAACTGATCTCCTGTTACAATAAGACCTATTCTGTGTTTTAGGTTTTCTTGAGTCATTATTTCGTCTAATTTTTTCAAAGTTTCAATATCAGCTTCAAAAGTATCAGTGTATGGGATATTGTCGCTGAAAATATCCAAATTTATGTCGTGGTATTTTAATTTATCTGCAAGAATTACCTCATCAAAAGTAAGAGTCTTATCCAATCCACCGCACACACCACAATTTATTACCAAATCCGGATTGTACATATCGATAATTCTTTGTGTTAAAGCTGCTGAGTTTACTTTTCCAATTCCACAAACGCAATTTATAATTTTCTTGCCTTCAAATTCCGAAACATATATTTCATAGTGATTGAACTTGTCCTTTTTAACAGGCTTAAATTGTTCTCTGAAATACTCTTGTTCACTTTCTAATGCCGAAATAATCGCTATTGTTTTCATATTAGCTCACATCTTTCTTCTATCAAATCTTTTAATTCAATAGCTTTTTTCTCTAAATATTCTTGGTTTTCCCCCTCAATCATAACTCTAATCAAAGGCTCAGTTCCAGAAGGTCTTATCAAAACTCTGCCTTCATCTTTGAATTCATGCTCAAGTTCAGCTATTTTTTGATTGATTACTTCATCATCTTTGTACACTTTTTTGTATTCATTATTAACCTTTGCGTTCACTAAAACTTGTGGGAAACTAGTCATCAATTTGTTCATTTCTGAAAGTTTTTGTTTTGATTTCACAGCTATTTCCGCTAATTTAATCGCCGATAATATTCCATCACCAGTAGTATTATCTTCTATGAAAATAATGTGTCCTGATTGTTCTCCACCAATAATGTAGCCATTTTTTCTCATTTCTTCAAGAACGTATCTGTCCCCAACTTGTGTTTTAATAACATCCACGCCAACTTCTTTTAAGCTTTTGATAAGGCCGATATTAGTCATAACAGTTCCTACAACTGCATTGTTCTTAAGCTTGTTGTTTTCTTTTAAGAAATGTCCAACTGCACAAATAACGTGGTCTCCATCCATTATTTCACCAGTTTCATCACAAGCAATCAACCTATCCCCGTCTCCATCAAATGAAAATCCCATATCAGATTCAGAAATTTTTACCAAATTACTTATAACTTCAGGATTTGTTGAACCGCATTTGAAGTTGATATTCTTTCCGTCGTATTCTGTATTTGTAACAGTCACATCAGCATTTAATCTATTGAAAATAATTGGTGCGATTTCAGAAGTAGCTCCATAACCACAGTCCAAGCTCACCTTCACACCAGTCAAATCCAAATCAACCCTGCTCAAAAGATAATTGATATATGTATCCTTTGCACACTCTTCTTCATAAACTCTACCTACTTTTTCTCCTGTAATTTTTACGTCGATTTCACCTTGATGATCAATCAAATATTCGATTTCTTCTTCAAGACTATCTTTTAATTTGAAACCTTCATTCGAAAAATATTTTATTCCATTAAATTCGTAAGGATTGTGGCTTGCAGAAATCACTATCCCGCAACAAGCATTGTAAAATCTAGTCAAATACGCCACAGCTGGTGTAGGAATTACTCCTAATCTGTACACATCAAAACCCATGCTAGTAATTCCACTAATCAAAGCTGCTTCCAACATATCCCCAGAAATTCTAGTATCTTTTCCTATAACAATTAATTTATTATCTACATCTTTTAATTTATAACAAGCTGCTATCGCAAGCTTATAAGCTAATTCAACAGTTAAATCTTCGCCTGCAACGCCTCTTATACCGTCAGTTCCGAAATATTTTCCCATCAATATCCCCCTCATATTTTTATAATCTAATTATAACACATAATGTAAAAATAAATTAAAATGTACATTTTTTACAAACAAAAAGCGAGTTTGCACTCGCTTTTTTATAAACATAAAACTTGTAATCGGTAACAAGAACAATGTATTTATTATTAAGTTTTTAAAGTTTTCAGTTTTATATGAAAAGTACACACCAATAAAAGATGTTATTGCCAATGAGAAAAATATTACTTGGCTTAATAATTTTGGTAAGTCTGATGAAGTTTCAGCAACTTTTTCCACATAAAACGAAATTATTGTTAGAATTGCACCTAGCACAATTGTTATCAATGGGATTTCGTTTTTAGTTTTCATATTATTTTTCCAGGACAACTGTTGCTGTAATTCTTCCGTTGGAGCCTTCTGCAAGTACAATTGATTGCGGCAAGTCCAATGTTACATCTACTGTGTTTTCTCCCTCTTTAAAACCTTTTAAATCTATGGCTTTTGTTGTTATATTTGAATGTGATTTTATAATATCATCTTGACCTTTTATCTTTACTGTCGGTCTACTGAATGTAACTTTCTTGACTTTCAACCCGTCTGGAATATTAGTCACAACTGGTTTGATTTCAACATCTTTTTTAAGCAATACTTCGATTATTACTTTGCAGCTTTCAGATGATTTGGTCAAGTATGATCTTGTAGTGTCGTCTTTTAAGCTTAGATTAATCGGTAAATCTAAGTTGATATCCTTGTCAATATTTGATTGATCAATTTTGACTGATGCGTAATCAATTGAGTTGAGATACGTCTTAGCTCCAGATACTTTTATATCTTTTGGATCTAATTTGATAGAATCAATTTCTACATTTTCCTGCAAATCTCCTACTTTCATTATTCTTATAGGAAATTTAACAGTATCAACTGTTTCTGTTTTCACCAAAATAGTTTCGTCAGATTGATCTGCTACGTTAACTCCTTGAGGAAGGCTTATCTCTACGGGTAATGTTTCAGAATCAACTTTTATAGATTTAACATCTACAAAAGCCTTTATTTCCGAATTTTTCATTTTAGTGATTGTATTTCTTCTTCCTTCGACACGCATAGATATTGTAGGAGTTTTCGGCGATATTATCACTCTTCCATTTTCTCTTAACTTATCTACGCCACGATATTCAACGTTGACTACTGGAATATCTTTTGTGACTACAGGGTTTTTATTTCCCATCACAAAAGACCACAAAAATACCGCCAAAAAAAGACAGACTATTTTGATTATAAGATTGTTTGAATAAAATCCTTTGAAGTCAATATTTTTTAAGTATGAATTATTCTTTATTTTATCTTTCATCTTCTATTTCCTTTCTGTTGAAAATATAAGAATCTTGATCATTGTATAATTTTGTCAGAATCTTTGTTAGAGTTGGTTCATCAACGTATCTGTTGATTTTACCGTGTTCAGCTATTGAAATACCTCCTGTTTCTTCTGAAACTATAAGTGCCAAACAATCACTTTTTTCACTCATTCCTATAGCTGCCCTGTGTCTTGTTCCCAATTCTTTAGATATGGATTGTTCTGTGGACAATGGCAAAAAACATGCCGCCGCTTTGATAGTATCATTTTTGATTACAACCGCACCATCATGAAGTGGAGTATTAGGTATGAATATATTTATCAAAAGTTCGCTAGAAATCGCAGAATTTAAAACTGTGCCTGTTTCTACAACGTCTCCAAGACCTGTACTTCTCTCGAAAATAATCAATGCCCCAATTCTTTGTCTTGAAAGTGAAAATACAGCGTGTACAATTTCTTCCACGCACTTATCCACTTTCTCCCCTCTAATATCTGCAAATGATTTGGTCAAAATATTACTTCTACCTATTGTTTCCAAAATTTTTCTAAGTTCAGGCTGGAATACCACTATTATCATGATGGCCAAAGCCGTCATCATGTTCTCCAAAACCCAGTTTACAGTGTATAATTTCAACGAATCACTAATTTTTACAAAAATAAATATGATTACAAGTCCTTTTACGAGTTGTTCAGCTCTTGTTTCTTTTATCATCATATATAGTTTGTAAATACAGACCGCAACTATAGCGATATCTATGATATCCAAAAATCTTAGTGTATTGATCATATTAAAAAATTTATCCAAAAAAACCAAATTAATCATTCCCATCTATGCTTCTTTAATTATATGATACCATAAATTATCACTAATTTTTCGCAAAATTAAACGATTATAGCGCTGTTTGTTCGTAAAAACATTTTCACACTCTATTTTAATAATCTAATCCGTTTTCAATTAATTCGCTTAATTTTTCAAGTGCCAATTGCTCATCTTCACCATCGCATCTTAAAATAAGCTCACATCCTTTGTGCGCTGATAATGACAAAATGCTTATAATACTTTTAGCACTGTATGTTTTATTGTCTTTTATGAATTCAATATTAGAATTGTATTTTACTGCTTCATTCAAAAATTTGGATGCAGCTCTTGCGTGAAGTCCTATCTCGTTTGTTATACAAACCTTTTTCTCTACCATAATTTCCTCCAGATTTTAAAAATATAAGCCGGTATTACCCGGCTTATATCAAAAAATTAATATTCTATGAATTTTTCGGATTTGCATCCGCAAATTGGACATGCATCGATTTTTTCAAATCCTATGTATCCGCATACTGGGCATAGTAATATTTCTTCTACTTCTAAGTCTTTTCCACCGTCAACGAATTCTTTTGCTTTTCCGAATCTTTCAGCGTGAACTTTTTCTGCTTCTACAGCAAATCTCATAGCTCTTACTGCTTCTTTTTCTTCTTGCATTTCAGCTACTTCTATGTAAGCTGGGTACATTTCAGTTGCTTCGAAGATTTCTCCGTTTCTAGCCCCTTCTAAGTTTTCAGAAGTGCTTCCAATTCCGAAACCAGCCATGCTAGTTACTGCGAAATCACCGTGAACATCTTTTAATGCATCAAAGTGTAATGCAGCGTGGATTTTTTCAGCGTCAGCTGTAGCATTGAACAATCTAGCAACATTTTTAAAACCGTCTTTTTCAGCTTTATTCCCCCAAATGTTGTATCTGTTTCTTGCTTGAGATTCTCCTCCGAATGCTGATTGTAAATTTGCTTGTGTCATCATTTTCATATCAAAATACCCCCTATTTTATTTTATACATATATTATATCACATCGTTAACAAACAATGAATACAATTTGTAATAATTACAATTTTATCTCATTCTGCTAACAATTACTTTTCTTCTCAAATCCTGATGAGAATCACTGTCTTCTTTTAATTTATCCATCCACATTAATGATTTACCAGTTCCCCTAACAACTGCCGTGATTGGACCATCTACAATCCTAGCGTTCACACCAATTCTTTCAGAAATTAATTTATCCAATCCTTTCAATAGACATCCACCGCCACTCATAATGATTCCTCTTTCGTAAACATCTGCCGCTAATTCAGCTGGAGTTTGTTCCAAAACTTCTTGAACAGTGTCTACGATTTTGTCAATTGGCTTTTTCAATGCAACTGAAATATCTTTTGACGAAACGTAGATGTGCATTGGTAATCCATTTACCAGATTTCTACCTTTAATTTCAAACAACTCACCATCATCTCTAGGATATGCGCTGCCTACATTTATTTTAACTTTTTCTGCAGTAGATTCCCCAATTATCATATTGTATTTTGTTTGGACAAAATCTTGAATTTTTTTGTCAAACTCATCGCCTGCAACAGGAATTGATTTATTAATTACAATTCCTCCCATAGAAATCACCGCAACATCTGTAGTTCCTCCACCGATATCTACAACTATATTACCTCTTGCATCTGTTACATCAATTCCCGAACCTATAGCTGCTGCTAAAGGCTCTTCTATTAAATATGTGTTGTACGCTCCAGCGTATTTTGAAGCTTGAATGACAGCTCTTCTTTGAACTTGTGTGATTTGACTTGGAACACAAATCAAAACCTCGGGTCTGATTAATGATTTGCCCAAAGTTTTTCTGAGCAAATAAGAAATGATTTTTTCTGTTGAATTAAAATCTGCGACCACACCATCCTTTAGTGGTTTTTTTGCGACAATATTTCCTGGAGTTCTCCCCAAAATTTTCTTAGCATCTTTTCCAACAGATATTATTTTGGAATTAAAACTATTCATAGCCACAACTGAAGGCTCGTTTAATACGACACCTTTGTTTGGCAAATACACAAGAACAGACGCAGTTCCCAAATCTATTGCTATTTTTCTTCGAAAATTCATATTATCACCTATAAAGCTTTTTTATTTAATATGCAGACACTGTTAGCTGTAATGCCTTCACATCTGCCTTCAAAGCCAAGTTGTTCTGTTGTAGTTGCCTTGACTGAAATGTTAAAAGTATTAGTGTGCAAATCTTGTGCGATATTTTCACGCATTGTATCAATGTAATCTCTAAGTTTTGGTTTTTGGCAAGAAATCGTAGAATCAATATTTCCAACCTCATAACCCATATCATCCATGATTTCAAAAACTTTCCTAAGTAGCACTCTAGAATCAATGTCTTTGTATTTCATATCAGTGTCTGGAAATAATTTGCCGATATCTCCCAAACAAAGTGCACCACAGATCGAATCCATTATAGCGTGAATCAAAACATCAGCATCGCTGTGACCCAAAAGTCCCTTGTCGTGTGGAATTTCAACTCCGCCTAATATCAATTTTCTATTTTCAACAAGTTTGTGTACATCTAACCCAAAACCTATTCTCATTCGTTTTCTCTCTTTCTAGCAATTAACTCTCCAAATAGCAAATCTTCTTGTGTTGTTATTTTGATATTGGAATAATCGCCCTTAATTATTTTAACTTTTTTACCGACGATTTCAAGTAAAGATGAATCGTCTGTCACATTTATTTTTTCGTCAAATACTAATTTGTATGCATCTTTGATAGACTTATACTTGAAAACTTGTGGAGTTTGCGCCATATACAAGTGTGATCTATTAGGAGTGTTAACAACTCTCATATCATCGTCAACATATTTTATGGTATCCTTAGCTCCAACGCTCACCACAAGCCCATCATAGTCGCCGATAGATTCGATAGCTTCAAGTATTTTTTCACGTCTAATAAACGGTCTTGCTGCATCATGGCTTATTATCAAATCACAATTTTCATTTACTTTATTCAAGCCATTGTATGTAGATTTTTCTCTTGTATCTCCACCGATAGCGATTATGATATCTCTGTAATTTTTATCTTTTATAAAATTTCGCACAAATTCTTCGTCTTCTTCTCTAATTACAAGAATGAATTCCTTGATTTCGTCAATTGTTTGAAACACATCCAAAGTCATCTCCAAAATCATTTTGTCTTTTATTTTCAAAAATTGTTTTGGAATTTTTTTATTCATTCTTTGAGAGGATCCAGCCGCAGTTATAATAGCTGAAATATATTTATCCATATAACACCTCATTATTATTATATCAAAAAATCAATTTAATTAAAAAGATTTGCCATTGCAATAAAAAAGAGAACTACACAAATAGTTCTCTAATAAGTTCAAATATAAATAAAATATATAACTACTAATCTTTCCCCTCAGATTTCTTTGCAAAAATCATTTTCCCTGCAGAAGTTTGAAGAACACTTGTAACAGTACACTCAATAACTTGTCCCAAATATTTTTTGCCATCTTCCACTACAATCATGGTACCATCGTCTAAGTAACCTATACCTTGATTATTTTCACGTCCTTCTTTGATGATTGACACATTAATCGGCTCACCCGCTACAAAAACAGGTCTCATAGCATTTGCCAAATCATTTATGTTGAACACGAAAACTTCCTGCAAGTCTGCGACCTTATTCAAATTATAATCGTTCGTAAGTAAATTTGCATTCAATTCTTCTGACATTTTCACAAGCATTGAATCGACTTTGTCAATATTAGGATATCTTTTATCAACCACTTTAACCTTGTCCTTGTACTCAGTTTGCATAGTTTTTAAAATATCCAATCCACGTCTCCCTTTTTGCCTTCTCAAATAATTATCCGAATCTGCGATATGTTGAAGTTCTTCGATGACAAATATTGGAATTATTAAATTTCCTTCCAAAAATCCCGTCTTCAATATATCTATAATCCTACCGTCAATAATAGTAGAAGTGTCTACGATTTTAGGTCTAACTTTGCTATCTTTGCTTGAAAATTTGAGATTTGGTTTTTCTTTGGTTTTGATTCTATCGAAAAATGCAAGAAAATCATCGTGATAATTAAGAGCAAGTTTTGCTCCCAAAAATCCCATTCCAATATAAAACACAATTTCAAAAATAACAGTCAATACAGTTCCTATCCCTGGAATATTTAATTTTAACAACGGTTGTGATATCAAAAAAGCTAATATCAGCCCTACCACAAGACCAATTGTCCCTATAACAATATCGACCAGAGAGAACTTTTTAAGCGAATCTTCAATAGATTCTATCAATTTTAATTCTACTGATATGAATTTCGGAGCCAAAGCATAAAATATAAATCCAAATACGACTGCCGCTACAATCATAGCGACTATCTTAATAATCACACTAGTTGATTTTTCAATAAAATTACTAAAAATAACGTTAGTAAATATAATTCCTAATATAGCCCCGATGATAGATATCAGTATTGACATCCCTCGTCTGAACAAAATATTTCTCCTTTCACAAATATTTTAATCTAAATCGATTAATTCGTTCACCATACTTTCAGCTTCTGATGGTTTAATATTCAAACCACTTGCTATTTCGCTAATAAGCATTTTTCTGGAGGTATTAAGTACTTTCTTTTCAATCATGGATAGGCCTTTTGAATAATCTAATTCATACAAACCCTTATACACAATGGCAGTTTCTTTTATATCTCCCGTTCTCAATTTTTCGAGATTTTCTTTGTACCTTTTATTCCAATTTGAAGGAAAATCAACTTCGCTATTCTTTAAAATATCTCTTAAAGAATGAATAGTTTCTTCTTCTGCAACAAATCTTATTCCCATATCATTTATCTTATCTACAGGTATCGAGATTTTCATTTCCCCCATTGGCATTTTCAAAATATAATAATCTTTTTTAACTCCCAAGACCTCTTTATTTTGTACTTCGGTAATTATGCCTGCACCGTGCATAGGATAAACAATCTTATCGCCTACTTTAAACATACTATCACCTCACTATATATTATAGCTTAATCACAAACTTAATTCAATAACAAAACTTTTTATTATATCATATCTTATGTATTTGTCAATCAAAAAAAGACGATGAAATTCATCGCCTTCATTAATCGTAGTAATAATATTTAATTAATTTAAAATTGTAACTCTAACAGTTCTTCTTCCCCAATTATTGCTTTGAGATTTTGAACCAAACACCAAGTCGATTCTATTTCCTTTAATAGCTCCACCAGTATCTTCTGCTCTAGCGTATCCATAACCTTCAATGTACAATCTAGTTCCTAATGGAATAACTCTAGGATCCACAGCAGCCACACCATATCTAATTGCCGTTCCCATTGCAGTTGTAGAATATCCACCATTTTCTGCAGGATCTGAAGTATAAGCAGTAGATCTCATTGTGATAGTTCTTCCTGAAACATTTTGAGGAGCTGATTGTGCTTGTTGTTTTTCCTTCTTAGCTCTTTCTTCTTGTTCTTTTTTTCTTTTTTCTGCAAGTTTTTGAGCTTGGATTTTTCTTTCTTTTGCTAATCTCTTGTCTCTATCTGCTGGAGACTCCTTTGTTGTATTCTTTGCAACAATATAAGCAGTTCTTCCGAAATAAGTAATTCTCAAATTATCTTCATCGATATGACCTTTGATTTCTGAGTCTTTGTCGATTACTCCCAATTCTTTTGCTTCTTTTTCTTTTGAATCGAAAACTTTAGTTTCTTCGTTAACCCATCCTTCAAATTTGTTTGGATCTGGTTTAACTTCTTTTTCTGACAAATATGATTTAAAAATAAAACCTTCGAATTTTTTGTCATCTTTTGTGAAATTTACTTTCGCAAAAACTTCTCCGATTTTTTCAACTTTTACATTGTCACCTTGTTCCAATCCTTCGATTATTTTACTATGTTCATTTTTTTCCTTAAACAAATCTGTATCATCATTTATCCAATATTTTTTTGATTGTATATTTTCACTTGATTTTTGTTCTACTTTAACATTATTTAAATCTTTTGCTTGTGAATTTGATGGTACAAATGCTAATAAACTTGTCATGATGACAACCGAAGAATTTAAAATTAACTTTCTAAAATTCATTTGTATCTCCTCTTTCTTTTTTAGATTTTTTTGTGTTTAATTTTTACTACTCGGCTATTTTATTAAACCGAGAAAAATAATTCAAGAAAAAGGAACATATTTTTGCCCATTTAAATGATATTTGTTCTCATTAGAACTCTTTGTATCTATTCGCTCAAATTTTAAAATTGTTAAATGCTTGAAAATTAAGGGTTACAAAAAGGTTACAGCAAATTTTAATTTCATTTGTTAATTGAGTACAACAGTCTAAAATATTACATTTTTGTAATATTTGAAATACTTTTGACTAGATTTAGAATAAATTGCCATTATAAAACGAAAAAATCCCCATGAAAGTTATCCAAAACAAGAAATTTTGAATTACAATCATGAGGACTATGTCATATATTATTCAATTAAAAACATTGATGTTCTACAATTCTCCCAATTCCTTTTTCAATTCATACACTAATTTATTCTCTAGTTTTTCCACATCCATTACGAAATTCATCAATCCGCCGAATAATGATTTGTTGTGAAGTTTCATATCAACATCCACAAAACTTCCTGAATTTGTATCTCCAAAATCAAAATTCAAATATCCATCTATGCTTTTGGAGTTTAAATCAATGTACATTTTTTCGTTTTCAACGATTTCTTTTATAGTGTAAGTCATTGTAACTCCTAAGTTATCTATTACGTACTGATTTTCAACTCCTGTTGGTTTTGAATTGTCTAACAATCTATCTTTTATCGTTTGGAAAACTCTACTTTTATCCGATTTGAATTCTTCTCTTTTCTTTAGTTCACCCATTGATGATTTCCACCTTTCTTTTTATTAATTCGTCTAATTTTTCCGAATAATCTCTTAAATTTTTGTAGTTTGTGTATTTTATTATATCATCTTTTATGATTTTAGAATTAGCAGTCATTCCAAATCCAATTATGCTTTCTAATTCTTCATTGATTACGATATTGTATCTGGAAGGAATATCCTTGCAATAACCGATATTTTCCATATTATTCAGAATGTTTTTCTGACGATATAAATAATACGGACTGTAATTATTTTGCAATGTCCACTTCTTTACCAATTGCATTTGTTTCTCTGCAATATTTTCTTCAAAATTTTCCTTGTCGTATTTTTGTGAGTACTTGCTTCCATTTTTTATCGAAAGTGTATGAAAAGTTATATTATCGGGTTGTAGTTCTTTTAAAATTTTCAGATTATCTTCTGTATTTTTCACATCATCGTACAATAACCCAAGTATAAAATCCATATTTATCACAAATCCCAGACTTTTGGCTTGAGTGTACAAATCAAGCAAATTCTCATTATTTTGAATTCTTCCCATAGCTTTCAGTGCTTTTTCGTTAAATGTTTGTGGATTCAAGCTAATTCTTGTCACGTTGTACTTTTTTAACAACTTTAGCTTGTCAAAGTCCAAGCTATCTTCTCGTCCAGCTTCAAATGTGTATTCAACCAAGTTTTCTGACACAAAAAAGTTTTCAATAACTTTCAATAATTTTTCAAGCATTGTGTAGTCCAAACTTGTTGGAGTGCCACCTCCAACATAAATTGTTTTGATTTTGTATTTGTCGATACTTTTTGAGACTTCGGTTATTTCTTTTAATAAATAGCCCAAGTATTCTTCTCTCCTGTCGTTGTTTTTGTAAACAATAGTAGGAAAAGAACAATAATCGCATCTGCTTGGGCAAAACGGAATATTGATGTAAATGTTGTAATTTTTCTCATCAAAATCTAGGCTAGATTGAACCTTGTCAATATCTCTAAGTAATTTCAAATTCTCATCATTAATTAAATACATTTGTTTTAATTCTTCGTCTGTGTGATTTCTCAAAATCTTAGAGGGTTTCGTTCCAGTTAATATTCCCCAATCATTTGTATAATTATATTTTTGTGAAAATATCGTGTAGAGTATTCTTTTTAATTCTAATCTTGTAGTGAATGGATATGTTATATCTTTTTTCACGTAATCTTTCCCTATCACAAAATCACTTTCACCAAATTCTAGATTCTGTTTGGAATCAAATATCGTAAAAATATCTATGCACTCTTTTTGATATCTTTTGTCTTCTAATTGTATTTTCATTTTCCCTCAATTAAATAATCCGGCATTTCCTGTATGAAAAATGCCGGTTTTATTTTATAAATCGTCTTCTATTATCGCTGATTTGGAATATGCTGATGGTTTTGCTTCGAAGAAGTCTGTCTTGATTTTATTTGGATCAGAATATTCGCTTACCCATTTCATTGAAGGGATTTCTCTCTCATAACCTGGATAGATAACTCCAAAACCAAGTCCCGTAGATCTCAAATTACCCAAATATTTGATGTAATCTTCAACCATTTTGATGGACAATCCTTGGATTTTTTCTCCGATAACGTATTTTGCCCATTCAATTTCAGCTTCTGAACCTTGTTTTATCATTTCTTTGTATTGGGCATTTTTTTCTTCAGTAAACAATTCTGGACGTTCTTTTTTCAAATCTAAAATCATAGATCTGAACAACCACAAGTGAGTGTTTTCATCTCTATTGATGTATCTTATTTCTTGTACAGTTCCTGGCATTTTGCCCATTCTTCCCAAATTATAGAAGAACATAAATCCAGAATAGAAGTAAATTCCTTCCAAGATATAATTTGCGATAAGAGCTTTCATAAAGTTTCTTTCGCTTTTTTCTTCAAAAAAGTCGTTGTATTGATCGCCAATAAATCTGTTTCTTTCTAACAAAAACTCATCATCTTTCCATTGATACAAAATATCTGTTCTTTCTTCTGGAGAACAAATCGTATCCAAAATATAACTGTAAGATTGTGAGTGAATAGATTCTTGGAATGCTTGAATGGACAAGCACAAGTTTATTTCATTAGCAGTGATGTATGCTTCTAAGTTTGGAAGTTGTGCAGTTTGTAAACTATCCAAGTAAATCAAAAACGATAAAATCTTGTCGTATGCAATCTTTTCGTCTTCTGATAAATTTCTGTAATCTTTGATATCTTGATTCAAGTTGATTTCTTCAGGAATCCAGAAGTTATTCATAGCTTGTCTGTACCATTCACTTGTCCAAGAGTATTTTATGTTGTTAAAATCGTTCAAATTAGTAGTATTGCCATTAATTATTTTTCTCTTTGATAATTCAATATCTCCGTGTTCATTAAATAAACCACGTTTTTGTAATTCGTCCATTGCTCCTCCTTGATTTTTCATACCTATATTATATTCTATTTAAGAAAAAATCGATAGCCTCAATATATCCATCTGCGCCTTTTCCCTTGATAACTTTTTTTGCAAAAAATGATACAAAGGAAAACTTTCTAAAATCCTCTCTCTCATCGACATCTGATAAATGCACCTCAACTGTATCAATATCCACAGCTTTCAATGCATCCAAAATCGCAACAGATGTATGCGTATATGCCGCAGGATTTATGATTATTCCGTCTGCTTTTTTGTAAGCACTTTGAATAATATCCACGATTTCTCCCTCGTGATTTGATTGATAAAACTCTACGTCTATTTGATTTTTCGCACAGTATAATTTTATCTTGGATTCAATGTCTTGTAGAGTCAAGTTTCCGTAAATTTCAGGCTCTCTTATACCAAGCATATTCAAATTAGGGCCATTAATAATAAATAGTTTCATTGAAATCCTCCACGATTAATTTGGCAGTTGTTTTTGCGTTGTAATTGTTGAAATATTTGTCACTGAATCTTCGATACAAATAATTTCTGTTCTGTCTAATCTCACTCATTGTATTTGTTTTATATATTGGTCTGTTTTTTCTGGATAATTTACTATTCGGTCTGTCAATCCAATAAATAACTGAATTTTGGTGAAGATAATAAAAATTCTTTTTCACAGTTACAGCCCCTCCACCAGTTGCGATAATCAAGTTCTTTTCTTTGGAAAATTCCTCCAAAACTTCAGATTCTATTTTCCTGAAATATTTTTCTCCTTGTACTGCAAATATATCATTAATACTTCCATATCTTTGAGTGATGATTTTGTCGATATCCACAAGTTTCTTGTCGGTATTTTTTGCGATGATTTTGGCAACCGTACTTTTCCCACTCCCTGGCATTCCAACTAGTGCAATATTCATATTTTTCGTTCTAATTTTCTGTACGATTTCTTCTACAACATCATCGTCTATTTTCTTCGAAGTGAAAATCTCACACGCTTTGACAGCTTGGTATACCAGCATTCGCAAACCATTGTCGTTTGGAATTCTAAGTCTATCGCAATCCATTAACAAAGAAGTTTTGTTTGGATTATAAATCACATCGAACACAGCTTTTGGTCTGATTTTTCCTAATTTTATAACGGATTTCAAATTGTTCGGATACATTCCAACTGGAGTTGCGTTAATTAAAACGTCGCAGTTTTTGTAATAATCTACATCTTCAAACTTATGCTCACCTTTTCGTGAAATCACTTTAATAGTTCTTGATTGAAGTCTTTTCGCACATTCTACTGCTGTTTTGCTAGTCGCTCCATCTCCCAAAATCACGACTTTTTTTCCTTTCAAATCGATAATTCTAGAAATCATGTACTCCATTCCGTCGATATCGGTGTTGTATCCTTTAATCGTGTCTGCGAATTTAATCGTGTTTACGCATCCGATTTTCTTCGCATCTTCGCTCATTTCGTCCAAATATTTTATGACGTCTTCCTTGTACGGAATAGTTACATTGATTCCATTGATGTCGTTTCTTGCGAAAAATTTATCCAAATCATCTTCTTCAAAATATTCGTACTTGTAGTATCCCAATAGTTCGTGAATTTCTTTGGAATAGCTATGCTTTAAAGATTTTCCTAATAATCCGTATTTCATTTCAAATTATCCTGAATTTTTTTTGATTCTAGTAAAATTTTGGATTCAACTTCCTTTATATTGTCGCGGTATTTTAAATTTGTTCGTTCTATTTTTTCAAAAATTTCCTTTTCTCTCGATTTGTCTTCTGTTTCAATATTATTCTTTGTTTTAAAATCGCCAATTTCAGAACAAATCTCAAATCTTTTTTCTAATAATCTAGCGATTTCAGAATCAATTTTATCTATTTCTTTTCTAAATCTTTCCATCCGTACTCCTTTAACAAATCGTAAATCACAAATGCAGTGATTGACTCCATCACGCTTACGGCTCTGATTCCAATGCTTGGGTCGTGTCTTCCTTCAACAGTCAACGTAGTATTCGTTCTACTTCTCAAATCAACTGTATCTTGTGTTATTCCAATCGATGCTGGTGGTTTGAAAGTAACTAAGGAAATTATCGGCATTCCCGTCGAAATTCCTCCCAGTATTCCACCATTATAATTCGTTTTTGTTTTGATTTGTTCGTTTTCTATATAATAGCAGTCATTCACAACAGATGCATTTGATTTGTCGAATGATTTCCCCAAACCAAATTCAACCGATTTTACTGCTCCAATTCCAAAATAGCTTTGTGACAATCTAGATTCAATCGAATCAAAAAGCGTATCTCCAACTCCCGATCTCAAATTATACACAACAGTTTCGACACTTGATCCAACGGAATCTTTTCTATCTCTTAAACTTTCTATCTTCTTGTCTATTTTATCGATTATTTCATCGTTTATTACTTCGATTTTTTTATTTTTCAAGTAACTGTAGTCTGTAAATTTTAAATCATCAAATCTTTCATCTACAATATCACCGAGTGAATACAAGTGGCTGAACACATAAATATCGTGTTGCTTCAAAATTTCTTTTGCAATAAATCCTGCCACATTAATGACTGCAGTCAATCTTCCAGAAAAATGTCCACTTCCATTGATATCGTTGAAACCATTGTATCTAACAATTGCTGGATAGTCCGCATGCGATGGCCTTGGCGTATTGTAGATATTTGTGTAATCTTTTGAGTGATGATTTGAATTTTTAATCACAAAAGATAATGGAGCACCCGTTGTTGTATCATTCAATATCCCCGACACGAACTCAACCTCATCGGATTCTTTTCTAAGTGTCGTGTTGGATTTGCCGGGAGATCTTCTTTTCATATGTGCTCTCAATTTTTCGTAGTCGATTTTGATTCCTGAATCAACTCCATCAATCACTCCACCAATCATCGAGCCATGAGACTCTCCCCACACGGTTAACTTAACTAATTTACCTATCGATGACATCGCTACCCAACCTTTCTATTTCATCAAAAAACGATGGATAAGATTTCTTCACAGCTTGCCAATCTTTAATTTCAATTTCTTTCGTAATGATAGATGCTATTGCAGCCGCCATTACAATTCTGTGATCATCAAAAGAATTTACGACTGCAGGCTTCATTTCTGATTTGTAGATTACGAGATTATCTCCTTCTATCTCGCAGTTTACGCCGAATGATGTTAACATATCGTAAGTTGATTGAATTCTATCCGATTCTTTGAGTCTCAATCTTTTGGCGTTTTTTAAGACTGATTTGTCGCATTTTTGAGACAAAACCACTGCCAAAATTACAAATAAATCTGGAGTTTGTGATATATCTATTTCACAGTAATCTCTGTTTTTATTTATTTTTTCTAATAATTCAACTATTTTTCTGTCTGCTTGAACTGAGACCATGTTTAAGTTCTGAACGTTTATATCTGCACCCAATTCATTTGCACACAAGAAAAACGCCGCGTTTGACCAGTCTCCTTCTACGATTATTTTCCCAGGTGATTTTAAAGCCCCTGGTTTTACGATGACTTTATCAAATAAAATCTCGGAATCTACTCCAAATAATCTCAAACATTCTTGTGTGATTTTGATATATCCAGTAGATTCAAGTAGTGATGTCAATTTGATTTCACAGCCACCAATAAGTGGTGCAATCATCATAATCGCAGAAATATATTGGCTGGATACATCGCCAGGAAATTCGAAATCAATTTTATGAAAAGTTCCATCAACTGTAAAAGGAAATTTATCTGCACTAAAAGTAAGACCCGATAATTTCAATTGATCCATCAATTCTTTTATCGGCCTATCTTGTAATCTTCCAGTGCATTTTACGTTAGTTTTTTGAGATAAGAAACTCACCAATGGAAGCAAAAATCTCAAAGTTGAACCCGAATCATTTACATTAATATCAGACACATCTTTTTGGAAAAACGAAGGATGAACTGTAACTTCATTTTCGTTTATGTCGATTTCTACTCCCAAATTTCTCAGACAATCAATAGTTGTCATTATATCGTTTGAGAATTCATTAATAATAATTGTTGTATCGGTATCTGCAACACTTGCTAAAATCAAAAACCTGTGTGCAAATGATTTGGAAGATATAGCATCCACCGTTCCTTGTAAATTGTCCGTTTTAATCTTCATAAATATCACTCAAAACCTTTTTGTAATCCGATTTGTTCATACTCAAAACCGTACAATCTCCAATTTCTTCGGAAACTATCAAACTAATCATGTCTTTTGTGTTTTTCTTATCGCGAAGGCTAACTTCATACATATCGTCCACAGAATAATCGTAATTTCCATCCAAATTATACATTTTCAGAACTTCCAATATTCTGTCATAATCTTTGCTGTATTTTTTCGCCATGCACTTCATTCCATAAGCCACGGCATGTCCGTGCATAACGTTATAATCGGACAATTTTTCGACAGCGTGTCCCAATGTATGGCCGTAATTTAATAATCTTCTCAAATTTTGTTCCAATTTATCTTGGAGCACGATATCTTTTTTTATGCTCACACAAATCTCCACAATTTCCGATAAATCGCTTTGTTTAGTGTATCTTTTAGTACTTATCATGTCGAATAATTCTTCATCAAAACAAATCGCATATTTGATAATTTCCCCGAAACCATCTTCAAACACGTAATCGTCTAAAGTTTTCAACAAAAGTGGATCAATAATGCAAAGCTTTGGGTCCTTGAACGCTCCAATTAAGTTTTTCCCAGTTGGCAAATCAATCCCAGTTTTAGAGCCCACGGATGAATCCACCATTGACAAAACAGTCGTAGGAATTTGAATGAAATCAATCCCACGCATAAAAGTCGCCGCTACAAAACCAGCCAAATCTCCAACGACTCCTCCACCAAAAGCAATCACAGTGTCATTTCTGTGATAAGACATACTCATGTAAGTCATTATTTTTTCGTACTCTGATAAACTTTTGGAAGATTCTCCTGGTTTTATAACGTAAAATTCATGTTCAATCTCCAATTCATCTAATAAAATATCCAATGTTTTGTGATGATACCTATCGACATTTTCATCGGTAATAATAATTGCCTTTGATTTTATGAAATTTTTCAAATAATCGCGTGATAGATTCAAAGCATCAAGACCAACTATTAGATCGTAATTTTTGACATTTATTACTGAATACATTGCCTTAATTTCCTTACTTTTCTCATTATAGTTCTAAATCTTTCGCAAGTTACAGATTGTGGTCCGTCGCTTAGCGCATTTTCTGGATCATTGTGCACTTCAATCATAAGTCCATCGCAACCTGCAGCAGTCGATGCAAGTGATAGCGGTTCTATCAAAGTATATTTACCACTTGCGTGTGATGGATCCATTATAATAGGAAGTTGCGACAATTCCTTCATCACAGAAATAGCTGAAATATCCAAAGTGTTTCTTGTATAAGTTTCGAAAGTTCGAATTCCTCTCTCACACAATACGACATTTTCGTTGCCACCAGTCATAATGTACTCTGCGCTCATTATCCATTCCTTGTAAGTAGCACTCAAACCTCTCTTTAGTAAAATCGGCTTATCTGAATGTCCCAACTCTTTAAGCAAGGAATAATTTTGCATATTTCTAGCTCCAACTTGCAACATATCGACATCGTTAAAATAATCCAAATCAGACAAATCCATAATCTCTGTAATAATCGGAAGTCCAGTTTCTTTTTTTGCTTGGATTAACAAATCGATTCCCTTTTTGCCTAATCCTTGGAATGCATAAGGCGAAGATCTAGGCTTAAAAGCTCCGCCTCTAAGGATATTTGCTCCGTTCTCCTTCACGCTTTTAGCAATCGTAATAATCTGTTCCTCGCTCTCAACAGAACAAGGCCCTGCCATCACGCAGAAATTTCCGTCACCTATTTTTACACCATCTACATCGACAATTTTAGGTTGTGGATGGTATTTTTTGTTTGCCTTACTGAAAGGTTCTTCTATTCTAATAACCTTGTCCACAATATCAAAGCGTGATATTAGCTTTTCATCAATGCTTGAGGTATCTCCTATTAACGAAATAATCGTGTATCTATCGCCAACAGTTTCGTCAACTCTGACATTTTGTCCATTTAAAAAATCTATTAGTTTTTTTACTTCCTTTTCGTTAGGATTTCTTTTTAATTTTACAATCATAATTTTCTCCGATAATCTTATTCTAATAATAGTATATCAAAACTTGAAAATTTAGTATAATATAAGTAGAGAAATTTAGAAAGAGTGATAATATGATAGAATCAAACGATTGGCTACTAAAACAAATCAATGTGGTCAGTGAATTTTTGCAAAAATTATTTACGGATATGGAAACAAATAGAAAATTAAATGAGAATGAACAATATCAAAAAGATTCGTTCGAATTTGAAAGATTGTTGGAAAATCTAATCGAAGAAGATAGAATAAACGATGCTGAAAATATTTTGTTCGAAAAGCTAGAAACAAATAATCTTATGTATGCAACAATCGCAACGAGATTTTATGACAAATTAAAAGGACTTTCGGATGAAAAACTTCAAAAATCAAACTACAGTCGTGACGAAATCCTACAAGGATTAAACGATATGTGTGATATGTTTGGTTTGGAAATATTCAAGGGATAAAAAAACTGGTTTTTATAAACCAGTTTTTTTAATCGTATGATCTTTGCCATATATCTCTAATCTTTTGCATTATATCACGGTCAACCCTCTTCGGATATTCATATCCCAGAAGCTCTGCGACATGAAGTCCTTGTTTTCTAAAAAGATCACACGATTTGAATAATGTACTCCACAAATTCTCTATTTCAGGAAGTGGATATGTTTGCAAATATCTTTCGTAATGATCTTTTGGAAGATAAGTCTTGATGTATTCGTAATTGTATCCTATATTAACATTGAAGTCGTAATTACTACCAATATAGTAACCAGTCATTTTATCTACGTTCTCTCTGACATGATAAAACATTTGAATGGCGTAGATTTCTTCTTTTCTATACAATCCCTTTGCTACGTTCAATGAATTTATGAACATCTGATTGACTAGTGATTCAAATTCATGCTTAGTTGGCTTTAATTGTCTGAAACAAACATCTGATTTGATACTATTGCCAACTAAAACTTGGTCTTTGTCTACTAAAATTTCCGCTTGACTATCTTCATTAATATAAGCTTGCATCGTGTTTTCCTTAATGAAAAATATTCTTATTTTAGAAATATCATTAAGCACAATAGTGTAGCTTATATTGTGAGGATTAATTTTATTTGTGTAGGTTAATTTATCAGATTTCTCTAACATTAACACATCACCGAATAAGTTTTCAATGAAGTGTGAATCCTTAAACTTTTCAAGATCACTTACGCCGAAAACAAAGTGGTAATCAGTGTTTTCGTCCTTTTTCAAAGTAGGATTAAGTCTTCTTCCAGTTTCTATAAGGCTTCTAACTTCTTCATTTTCTTTTGAAAATTCCATAACCGTATTTTTAATATTATTAACCATTCAAATCACCTATCATTTTGATTAATCACAAATTCATACACATCAGTAGGATTATCTGCAACAAAAACCGCATTTTTATATTCCTCTGCATTTCCAAATCCATATCCTGCAGCGATTGCTTTAATATTGTTAAGTCTTGCCCCTTCAATATCATGATGTCTATCTCCAACCATAATCGATTCTTCTGGATTTATATCAGTTTTATCAATTAAATAAGCTATTACATCTTCCTTCTCTACTCTTGATTGATCCATAGTCGCACCAGCAGTATATGAAAAATATTTCAACAAATTATTATCTGACAAAATTTTCCTAGCTGAAGATTCAACCTTACTTGTAGCCAAATAAATTTTATATCCTTCATCATAAAATTTGTGTATAGTTTCTACAATTCCATCGTAGAGTTCCATTTCTTTCATACCTTTTTTGAAATAATAATCTCTGAAATCTTCAATTCTTTCTTTTGATTCAATTTCACTAAAACCCAACTCCGTATAACTGTCTTTTAATGGTGGACCTATAAAAGATATAAGCTTACTTTCATCGTATTTGAAATTTATTTTATCCAAACTAAACTTAACAGCATTTACAATTCCCTCATAAGAATTGGTAATAGTACCATCAAGATCAAATATTATATTTTTAATCATAATTCTCCTCTCGATTTATTATATCATAGCAAATTTACTGTGGTGTAATTATAAATTAATTTTAACACCAATGGTTATTTTATCATATATTTGTTTTTGTGTTTGAATTTTGGACAAAACAAAACCCCGCACATGGCGGGGAATATAATTTATTTTGTCATTCCTGTTGAATCGATGTTTCTAGCTTGTGCTTCATCATCTAATCTCTTGCCCATTTCTTGTTCAGCTGTTGTTTCTTCAACATTTTCTTGAACTTCAGATTGTGGTGCACGACTAAGCTTAGCATCTTGTTCTTTCATAGCCCTTATACCTTCGTCTAATCCCTTATCGAATAAGTGACAGGCTACAAAGTGTTTATCAGCAATTTCTTGTAGAACTGGTCTATCAGTTTTACATATTTCCATTGCATAGTTACATCTTGTACAGAATTTACATCCTTCTGGTGCGTTAATTGGTGAAGGAATTTCACCTTGTAATTTAACACGTCCTTCGCTTGAAACATCAGGATCTGGAATAGGAATTGCAGAAATCAATGCTTTAGTATAAGGGTGAAGTGGTTGATGGTAAATCTTTGTGTTTGAAGATACTTCTACCATACTACCCAAATACATTACTCCAATTCTATCTGAAATGTGTTTTACCATTGATAAATCGTGAGAAATAAACAAATAAGTTAATTTCTTTTCTCTTTGTAATTCAATAAGTAAGTTTACTACTTGTGCTTGAATACTTACATCAAGTGCTGAGATAGGTTCGTCACATACGATAAATTCTGGTTCTACCGCCAAAGCTCTGGCAATACCAATTCTTTGTCTTTGTCCACCAGATAATTCGTGTGGGAATCTAGCTCCGTGTTCAGCGTTAAGTCCTACAGTTTTTAATAATTCTGTAATTCTGTTTTGAATATCTTTTTCTTTCATTTCAGGGAAGTGTACTCTGATACCTTCTCCAATGATATCACCAATAGTCATCTTAGAGTCAAGTGATGAGTATGGGTCTTGGAAAATCATTTGAGCTTTTTTCTTGAAAGATTGTTTTTCTTTACTGCTCAACTTGGTGATATCTTTTCCTTCATATATAACTTTACCATTTGTAGGTTCATATAAATTAATAACTGTTCTTCCGCATGTAGTTTTACCACATCCAGATTCTCCTACAAGTCCGAAAGTTTCCCCTTTATATATTTTTAAATTTACATTTTCAACAGCTTTTAAAGTCTTGTTTTTACCAACTTTGAAAAACTTATCTAAGTTTTCTAAATCAACAAGCACTTCTCTGTTTGAATAATCTATGTTCTTTTCTTTTATTACTTTAGTTTCTGACATAATTCACTCCTAATAAGGTCTTTCAACTTTTGGTGCTTGTTCATGTGTTAACCAACATCTGCAAACATGATGGTCTGAATATCTAGTTTCAGGTGGTTTCTTTTCTCTACAAATTTGCATTGCATAATCACATCTTGCCGCAAATGGACATCCTGGAATTTCCATCAATAAATCCGGTGGAGTTCCACCTAATGAATACAATTCATTCTCTTTTGATGAATCAAGTCTTGGAACGCTCATCAATAATGCCCATGTGTATGGGTGATGTGCATCTTTAAATATTTCTTGTACAGTACCAGTTTCCATGATTTCACCGGCATACATTACTTGAATTCTGTCTGCAAAGTCAGCTACTACACCTAAATCATGAGTTACCAATACTATAGAAGTATTTTTAGTATCTCTTAATTCTCTCATCAAGTCCAAGATTTGTGCTTGAATAGTTACATCAAGTGCTGTAGTTGGTTCGTCAGCCAAGATAACATTAGGGTTACATGCCAATGCTATGGCAATCATAACTCTTTGTCTCATACCACCTGATAATTCGTGTGGATATTGTTTAACACGTTCTTCAGCATTAGGAATATTTACAGTCTTTAATAATTTAATAGCTTCTTTTTTAGCTTCATCTTTTGATAAATCAGTGTGCAATAAAAGAGATTCTGTAATTTGTTTACCTATTTTCATAGTTGGGTTAAGAGAAGTCATAGGGTCTTGGAATATCATTGATACATCAGAACCCTTGTATTGTCTTAATCTCTTCTTATCCATGTTAAGAACTTGTTCATCCATATATTTAATTGAAGATGGTTCTTTGATAACTGCTGATTGAGGTAAAATTTGAAGTATTGATTTACTTACTACTGTTTTACCACATCCAGATTCACCTACCAAAGCCAAAGCTTCTCCATCGTAGATGTCAAAGCTTACGCCTCTTACAGCCTTTACTTCACCAGCGTAAGTATTGAAAGATACGTTTAAGTTATCTACTTCAATTACTTTTGGTCTGTTAGTATAATCTTTTTCTACTCTAGCAGTTCTTGTAAGTTCTTCTGATAAATTTTGTTTTTCGTTCATATTTTTTTCTTCGTTAACTTTATCTTCTACAACTTCAGAGGAAACATATTTAGTTGTAGTTTCAACTTCATTATTTTCATTAATTACAGTTTCTTCAACTAATGTTTCTTCTGAAAGGTTTTGTTCTTTTTTTAATTCGTCTACATCTTTGTATTTATTCTTGCTCATGTTTTTTCCTCCTACTGTCTAAGGTTAGGGTCAAGCGCATCTCTCAAACCATCACCTAACAAAGTAAATGAAAGCATTGTTAACCCGATCATTAGAGCTGGGAAAAACAATTGATAAGGATAAAATTGGAATACTTGTTGAGCTTGTGAACACATAAGTCCCCAAGAAGTTTCTGGAGGTTGTACACCAAGTCCTAAGTAACTTAAGAAAGCTTCACCGAATATATATCCTGGAATATCAAATGAAATTGATACAAGTATTACGTTCAAAGTATTTGGAATAAGGTGTTTGATAATGATATCTTTGTTGCTTACTCCCAATACACGAGCTGCCATGATATAGTCTTGTTCTTTTAATGAAAGAATTTGACCTCTTACAAGTCTTGCAAGACCACACCATCCTGTGATAGTCATGGCTAAAATAAGTGTTCCTACACCATTTGAGTTTAAAGCCAATCTTAAAATGATTACTAATAATAGGTAAGGTATAGAAATCAAAATTTCTACAATTCTCATCATAATTGTATCAACTCTTCCACCAAAGAATGCTGAAGCTGCACCATAAATAGAACCAATTACAGTACCAATAATAGCACCTGCAAGACCTATTATGATGGAAATTCTACCGCCTCTCCAAATTCTTGTGAATATATCTCTTCCAAGTTCGTCAGTACCGAACCAGAATTTTGAGCTTGGTGATAAGTTAATTTCTCCTACTAAATCTTCGTGAGAATATCCCGTTAACATCGGTCCGATGATAACCATTACAATTAAAACTACTAATATAATGAATGCAACTAAGGCTGCCTTGTTTTCTTTAAATCTTCTCCAAGCGTCAGACCAGTATGTTACTACAGGTCTTGCTATAAACTCAGATGTTCTATCGTCATCTGAAAGTCTTTGAAATTTGCTTTGATCTATTTTTTCCATACTAATCCCCTAATCTACTATTTTAATTCTTGGATCTGCTATTCCGTATAAGATATCTACAACTAATTGAGAGATTAAGAACAAGAATGCATAGAAAATTGTTGTACCTATAATCATAGGATAATCTCTGGCAGTTATAGAGTTTACAAAGTAACTTCCTAAACCTGGTATAGAATACATACTTTCAATAATGAAAGATCCTGTAAAAATACCAACGATTTGTGGAGCTATTATTGTGATGATAGGAAGTATAGCATTTCTGAATACGTGTTTTCTAATTACATTGAAGCCTGATACCCCTTTTGCTTTTGCAGTTAGTATGTAGTCTTCGTTTAAAACTTCCAATACATTACTTCTCATGTATCTAGCATAAGTAGCTATTGAACCAAAGCATAATGCTATTGAAGGCAAAATTGTATACTTGATTTCGTCTCCGTAGCCTGAAGTTGGAAACCAATTTAGTTTTACTGCGAAAGCGTATTGTAAAAGAGCCCCCAAAATAAATACAGGTATCGTAATACCCAAAATAGCCAATACACTGATAATATAATCTGGCACTTTACCCCTGTTTAAGGCCGCAAGAATACCAAAAATAATACCGATAGTAATACCTATTACCATGGCTTGTCCACCAATTCTTCCAGATACTGGAGCAGTTTGAGCGATTGTAGCTTTTACTTCTCTACCTGGATATTTGTATGAAGCACCTAAATCTCCATGTAATGCATTTTTCAAAAATATTGCATATTGTGTTGATACCGGTTTATCTAAACCGTATCTAGCTTTGTAATTTTTTATTGTTTGCTCTGGAAGAGTCTTACCCATAGCAGACAATGGATCCCCTTGAATGTTATGCATCAAGAAGAATGTTGCTGTTGTAATTACAAACAATGTAAGCAACATATACAAGATTCTCTTTATAAGATATTTTAACATGAGTCCTCCTATATACAATTAGTAGGCTGTTACAAATAATTTGTAACAGCCTGCCATTTGCTACTAGTTATTTTATTTTTTTTCTAAATAAGTGTCTTTGTATCCTGCTGTTGAGAATTGGTTTAAGTTAATATTCTTTACATAATCTTGATAGTACATGTTAGTAGTACCAGAAATGATTGGAATAATAACTGTTTCATCAGCTAGGATTTGTTCAGCTTTCTTATATAATTCAACTTGTTTGTTTTTGTCTTTTTCTTTGGCAGCGTCTCTGATTAATTTATCGTATTCTTCGCTCTTCCATCCAGTTCTAACTGCGTTAGCACTTGAAGTGAATAGAGACATCATTGCTGATGGGTGGTTGTAGTCAGCAGTCCATGCTAAATAACCCATTTGGTAATTACCTTTGTTGATTTTACCAGAAAGGATAGCCCATTCCATCATTTCCAATTTAACCTTAACACCAAGTTTGTTTTGGAAGTTTTGTTGGAAATATTCACCGAATTTTTTCAAGTCTGGTGAGTTAGTCATAATTAAGCTTACTTCTAATTTAGATGGATCTGGATCCATTCCCAATTCTTTAAGACCTTCAGATAATAAAGCTTTTGGATCGCCTAATTTATCAGCCATTTCTTTAACAGGGTTACCTGCCATTTCTCTGTATTTCAAATCTTCAATTGTAATAGCTTTTGGTACCCAGAAATAAGCTGGAGCTGATTTTCCTTTAAGAACTGTTTCATTGAAGCCTTCTCTGTCTAAAGCGATGTTGAATGCTTGTCTAACTTTTTTGTTCTTAAATAATTTATCTTTGTGGTTAACTGCGAAGTAATCTACTGCTGGAATATCAATTTTTTGAGTCTTAGTTCCTTCTCTCTTGTCGAACTTAGAAGTCCATTCTGGTTTATTAGTACTTACACTCATTACTTCTCCAGATTGGAAAGCGTTCATCATTGTGTTTGTATCAGTGATAACTCTTATGTTAACTTTTTCTAATTTAACTTTGTCTTTGTTCCAGTAGTCTGGGTTCTTTTCAAGAACTAATTTAGAGTTGTGAGTCCATTCAGTTAATTTGAAAGGTCCGCAACCTACGATTGTGTTAGCTTCAGAACCGAATTGTTCACCGTGTTTTTCAACTATGTCTTTTCTTTGTGGGAAACATACTCTGAAAGGTACAATGTTAATGAAATATTGTGCTGGAGCACCTAATTTGATTTCCAATGTTTTATCATCAAGAGCTTTAACTCCTAATTTATCCAATGGAGCTTTGCCTTCGTTAACTTCTTGGAAGTTAAGTATATCAGCCAATAAGAATGATGAACCAGAACCTGTCTTAGGATCTACAGTTCTTTTAATACCATATTCAAAGTCTTTTGCTGTTAGTGGTTGACCATCTTCCCACTTTAAGCCATCACGTAATGTGAATGTGTAAGTCATAGCATCTTCGGATACTTTCCATTCTTTAGCTGCTGCTGCTTCTGGTTTCAATGTTAAGTCTTCGTTTTGAACTAATCTGATAAGTGGTTCATATACGTTATTAACAACTGTATTACCATAGCTGTCGCTACCTTTTTGAGCATCGATAGAGTCAGGGTCTGCACTTAAGAAAGTATTATATACTGTGTTTTCTCCTTTTTCTCCACCCTTTGAGCCTCCATTTCCACATGCTGTACCAGCAACCATAAGGCCGGCTAACATCAAGGCAACAAACCTTTTCTTGTTTCTCATTTACAATTCCTCCTTAAATATTTTAATCTTTATGAGAAAATCCGAATTAATCGTGAATACATATTTGAAAATATATAAGTTCTAGCATTCACTTTTTTCGTAATTTCATTATAACATGAATTTATGAAAATGATAACATAATCATCGTTTTTTCAAAATATTTTAATATTAAATTGTTATTTTATTGTCTTGTTTGAATTTTTTTAAAATTTTTCGTTTTAATTTATCTTTACTTAATTGTAGACATTTCGTAATAATCGCTATTTTGTTGAAATATTGTTTTCATGAATTTATTATTTGATATTAGTTATCATATCTACCATGAGTGAAATATTTTTACATTTTTTCGTAGCTTTTTTTTGTTTTTTGCGCAAAAAGATTAATAAATGAATTTAAGCAAATAAAAGATTGGATATTTTAGGTATTTACACCATAAAAGCATTTAGTAGATTTTTGTAAATCATTGTAACTTTTTTGTAATATTTTTTTATTTTTAAAGAATCTCTATTAAAAAAGCGACCATTTAAGGTCGCAATTTTATAAGTCATTTATCAATTCATCTACCATGTGCTCTTCGGTAGACCATGATGTACAAATTCTTACATTTATGTAATCATCTGTTTTGTAGTTTTCACAAAAATTATATTTGTGTTTTAATCTGTGATATCTTTCATAATCCATATTTACGAATATTGTGTTGGTAGTAGATTGAGTAGCTAACACATAGTTTTGTTCTTTTAATCTTCGTCTGATTCTGTCAGCCTGTTCATCTGCTTTTTCAGCTAATTTGAAAATTAAATCATCAGTAAATAATTCTCTAAATTGAATTCCTAAAAATCTGGATTTAGCAATCAACATTCCAGAGCCTTTGATGTAGTTTTTAAAATGAAGCTTGAAGTCATCGTTGTTTAATATCAACGCTTCTCCAAACATAGCCCCGCATTTTGTTCCTCCGACATATGTCGCATCGACAATCTCACAAATTTCTTTTAATGTTAGGTCGTTGTTTTTTGCAGCTAATGCATATGCAAGTCTTGCACCATCCATGAATAAATACAGTCCATGTTTGTCGCAGACTTTTTTTATTTCCATAAGTCTTTCTTTAGTGTAGATTGTTCCAGATTCCGATGAATTGGTTATGTAAACCATTTTTGGAATTGGCTTGTGAAAATATGCAGGATCATTCATTCTTTCTGATACAAACTTATCTATTACTTCTGGAATTAATAATCCATCTTCATCTTCTACTATTTCTATTTTGTGACCAATATCTTCAATAGCTCCTGTTTCTAATGTATTAATATGAGCATTATCACATGCGATAACACTTTCAAAAGGTCTTAGCGATGTTTTGATAACAAGTTTATTACAAGCTGTAGAACCATGTAGAAAATAAACGTCTTGATCAGAAATCTTTTTTCTGATAAGTTCTTTTGCTTGATGAGTGTATTCATCGTTGCAATAGCCTTGTTGTTGAACCATATTGGTTTCTTCAAGTGCTTTTATGATATTTGGATGAACTCCTTCTAGGTAATCACAGTTAAAATTATACATAATTTTTCTCCTCAATCGACAATAATTAGTTTGTTAAAATACAGATTTATTATAACACTTGATAATTTTTTGTAAAGAATATTATTCACTTATTTTGTGTATAAACATTTGATGTAATATGTCATTTTTTGTCCATTGTCATAAACACATTCAGCTCTTTCAAGTATCGTCTTGTATTTACGATTGTTAATTACACCTTCATCTTTTATCAAATTGTCAGGATCTTCTGTGTTAATATCAGGGCCTTGTAGATTCCACAATTCTTCTAATCTGTTATTAAATATTTCTATGTTAAATTTACCAATTATTTCATTTTTGTATTTTATAACAACAATATTTGATTTTTTGGAAAACGTAACATTTTGATTTCCTAAATTTTCGATATTTTGTGTGTTGGAGTCGTATTGAAATTGAATATTTTCCAATAAACGGTCGTAGTTTGTCGTTTCAATTTCTAACCTATCATTGACAAAGGATCTGATTTGTCCGTATAGCGACTCAAATTCGTCTCCTCTGAATCCAAATACACGATTCATATCCTCTTGTGAAGTTGTAAATTTATCACCCAAATAAGGAAGTTCTTTTGTGCTGTGTTTGACTACAAAATAGTCAAGTTTGTCTTTTATTTCCTTTATTTTAGCTGGATTTACATTGCTTTGAGATTTTATTTTGCCATCGACAAGCAGATTTTCTTCAACTAGCATTTTTTCTAATTTGGCTTTTTGGTCTATTCTACTGATATTATATGCAGAAAGAGGTCCCACCGAAGAAATCAGTGCCAATATCAAAAACGTTGTCGGTATAGTGATGTATGTCTTTTTATTGAAAAACAAATAGTAAACCATTGATATAACAATGAATATTCCACCAACTACAACAAGATATCTTTCTTCCGTGACTCCATAATATGATATTCTGATTCCTATTGAGTAAAACATCATGACTGAAAGTATCAATAATATTATAGGTTGAATTTTATTGTAAACATTTATGAATTTATCTTCTACCGTTTTTGATATGAACAAGACCACTACTGAAAGCAATCCATACCGCAAAATAAGATTTGTGATGATATTGTTAGGTATCGTCTTTAAAACTACTACCTTTATTATATATAGAAGTAAAATAAAACCGTATATCAAAAATATCGGAGCAATAATTCTCGTAAATAAAAACTTAAAAGGCAAAAGCCATTTAATTTTTAGATTTTGATCACAATATTTCAATGGAAATTTGGATAAAATTATAGATGAATTTAGCAATAGAAAAATTACCGCTGCACATGATACCATGACATTGCTAAGATTAAATTGTAGTTTGAACAGTTCCTTTGTCGTGAACAAAATCGCAACAATTCCAATAAAAATCGTTACGCAATAAATTAACGATTCTATTATTGATAAAACTATTTTAACTGCGTAGTCGGCATAGTCATTTTTCTTATTAAAGTGACCTGCGATAAACATTCCGACAAAAAGCGTCACAAATAATCCCATTTCCGTGATTTGATTTCTAAGTACGAAGGACTTATCTACCTTTATTATTAGGAAATAGCACACTAATCCCATAATCAATGAAACAATTGTATATACCAAAGCTTTTTTGCCCTTGGTGATTTCTATGTTTTTGTCTGTGATTATCAGCTTTACAATCATGTAGCTCATCGCAAAATAAAGCGAAGAAATAAGTAAATCAGCTGTTAAAGTGCTATTCAATGCACCTATTTCAATATACCATATCCCCATAATTGCAAATATTGTAGCGACAAATATGGAAAACAATACTATCGGATATAGTTTGATTGTTTTCTGTAAGTTTTTTAGTTTCGATTTAAAAATATCTAACCTCATAATTTCCTCCTGCTTTTCTATATTATATCACGATAAATATCTTAAAAATCGCTTGAAAACATTTGTTGCAATTTCGTAAACATTGCTCAAATATTTACAGAAGGTTTGTGATTTTGTTCCAAATCTAATAAATACTTTTTCTTTTCTATACCAAATTTATATCCAGTGAGCTCATTGTTTTTTCCGATCACTCTGTGACAAGGTACTAAAATCATCAAATCATTTGAGCCAACAGCTCTTCCAACTGCTCTTGCTGATGTTTTTGTGTTGTAAATTTTTTCGTATTTTTCTTTGATGTCGGTGTATGTCGCAGTTGTTCCATACGGAATTTCACATACTAATTTCAATATCTTAGTTGCATAATCTGATTTGTCTATTAATATATCGTCAAATTGCCCTGTAATCTTACCCGAAAAATAATCGTCCAAATAATTCTTACATTTTTCAATTATTTCATCAGTCCCCTGTTCTACAAAATAATCCACGAATTCACATTTTATTATATGTTCTCCGTCGCTTTCTATAAGAATATTTCCTATTTTTGATTTGTAAATTTCTCTCATATAAAAAAGCTCGGATTACTCCGAGCTATCTCCTTTATTTTACATTTAAGCCTTTGATGAAGTTGGTAAATAATATAGATAATACAAGTGCTATTACCCCAGCTCCCAAATAAATATACATATTAAGTCCACTAAATAATTTGAATGCTGATATTAAATATTCTGAGAAGAATACATTTAAAGCGATAATAATTGCAGTAAATAATATGAATATTTTCACGGCACCGAATTTGTACGCTAAGAATATCAACGAATTAAATGCAAGGCTACACACTGATGTGATTACAAAAACTATTGGCATATATGATAACAATGAGCCTTTTGTGAACAATCCTATCTTGTCGTAATAAATTTCGATTTGTCTAGCGTGTAAGAATCCCGACAAAACTCTTGTCAAATAAATTACACCAATTATAATTGCGAATACCAACACGACGTTGAAAATTCTTTCAAAAATCGTAGCTTTTTTGATTTGTTTTCTGTGGTAAGATGATTCTATGTTCATTCCAAAATCTTGGAAATAATCCTTACTTGCTACTAATAAAAAGTAGAAAGTATTGAATAAAAACATCGGCACAACGTATGTGAATAGTGGCAATTTACCAAAATCGAATTTCCATATATTAAAGTAGGAAAGTCCTCCAATGATTGCTAATATCACAACAGATACAAGAAGAGTGTAGAATGCGTACGCAAAACTATTCGACAACTTCTGTTTTAACAGTCTTTTCATAATTTCCCTCCTCAATCATTGTAATTAATTCGTCTAATGGCAATTGTTTGATTACACAGCCGTTATTTTCAAGTAAAATTCGTTCGTCTTCGTTGATATCATCGAACATTTTAATTTCATCTTCTAATCCATCAGAAGTTCTCGTCAAAATCCTCTTGTAATTCATAGCAGTGATGATTTCCTTAGGTCCACGAACTACGTTTGCTTTGGTAAGTATGTTGTGCTTAGAATCCTTGAATTTAATTCTACCATCTTGCATCAACACCAAATAATCAAAAAATACTTCCTCCACTATCGGTGCTGAAATCAATATCGTGTTTCTGATTAATTCTTGACGCTTTTTCATTATATCTATGAATTCCAAAGAAAGCTTTCTGTCTGCTATTTCAAAATTTTTCAGTAATACTATCTTTTTGTTCGTAGCAAGTGCCGCAGTCATAAGCACGATGTTGCAGTAATCTTCTTTCAAATCTTCAAGCCTTGCGAATTCATCAATTGCAAATCCTTTTAGCACAGAATCCACAAATTCTTCGTCGAAATAAGGATTCAACTTCTTTTTTAATTTAAGATACTTCTTCACCTTCATTGATGAGTTGTAATCTTGTAAAAATGTTGAAAACTCAACTTCATTAGTTAGCTTTGGATCCTTTAGGACGTTTTCTTTTTCTTCAAAACCATACAAGAATTCTCCATTGTATTTTGTTGTAAAAGATCCCAAAATATCAAACAATTCATCAATGTTTTTGTCGTGACCCGTAAACAAATATATGTAACCTTCTTCTATTTCAAGGCTACAATCCAAGTCAATTTTTTTCAATCTTCTTTTTTTGTTTATGTTATCTATCGTATACATAAAATCTCCTATTTAAATCTCGAATGAGACAACCTACTTGCCGCAGCCGCTGCAATCGCAGCTACTATATCATCCAAAAATGTGTTAACGCAATCTGTTTTTTCTACGTCTAGCTCTTTGATAATTCCGATCTTTTCCTTATCCAAATACCCAAAATTAGTAAATCCGATTGACCCGTACACGTTGATTATTGACAAAGCCAACACTTCATCAATTCCATAAAGTCCTTCATCTGATTCGATAATTTTTTGAATAGGATCGTCGAATAACTTTTTATCACAAGCTTTGTCGATTGCAATCCCCGTTAATACACATTGCAACACTTCACGCTTTTCTAAAACCCTCTCCACATTTTCAGTGCACAATTCCATCGTCAAATTCGGATAGTATTTTTCTTGTAAAGTGAACACTATTTTTGAAATATCTTCTATCTCAACGCCTCTTTCTTGTAATTGGCGAATCGTAATCTCTTTCAATTCTTGAATAGTATAAGGATATTCAGAAACTTTTTTTCTACCCATGTTACCTCCTAAAAATATCTCTATACTATATTTTACCCAAAATTCAAGTGTTTTACTCTAATTTGTCGGCAATTTTCTTTTAGAATATATAACTTTTACTTTATCTCCTATTTCATTTGTAAAATCATTGTTGAGCATATATGAATCGATAGTTTTATCTTCCAATTGAATAACCACTTTAACGCTCGATCCCTGGAATACAATATCCTTGATAACTCCATCTTCTCCTTGATCTGAAAATTTCACATCCTCTGGTCTAACGTAATATCCTTCAAAAATATTTTTTTCTCCGATAAAATTCAACACGAAATTATTTTTCGGATTTTTGTAGATATCTAAAGGATAGGAATGTTGTTCGATTTTACCTTTGTTCATCAAAATAATATCATCTGCCAACTCAAAAGCTTCGTTTTGGTCGTGTGTTACGAAAATCATCGTAGTTCCTAGATTTTTTTGAATATTTTTGATTAACAACCTCATGCTAACCCTCAATTTTTGATCCAAATTGCTAAGAGGTTCATCAAGTAATAAAAGTTTTGGACTCAAAACCAAAGACCTTGCAAGGGCAACTCTTTGTCTTTGTCCTCCAGATAATTCGTCAATTATTTTCTTCTCATGACCTTTTAAGCCAACAAGATCAATCATTTCGTTGACCTTGTTTTCAATTGTAGCTTTGTCCATATTTTTGAATTTCAAACCATAGGCGACATTTTTGAACACATTCATGTGATAGAAAAGCCCGTATGATTGAAACACAGTAGTGATGTCCCTTTTTTCAGCAGTTAAGTGCGTAATATCTTCTCCATCCAAAATAATTTGTCCTGAATTCGGCTTCACAAAACCACCGATCATATTCAAAATCGTGCTTTTACCACAACCAGAAGGCCCCAAAATACACAACATTTTTCCTTTTTCTAATTCAAATTCAACATTATCTACTACGGTTTTATCTTCGTAAATTTTCGTAAGATTTTTTACACTTAAAATCATTTTCTATCTCCTATTTTTGTCGCCAAATAATATGCACCATTTACAACAAGACATATCAAAATTATTATTAAAGCAATTACAGAACCAATATTGTAATTACCACTGTTTATAACATCAAACATAACAAGCGTTAAAACTTTTTGCCCTGGATAAACCAAGAAAATAATCGATCCAATTGTGGTCATCGTCGCAGTGAACGCATTGATGAATGTAACTGTGAATCCCTTCTTAGTTAGTGGAAGCACGATGTCTTTAAATACATAAATGAAATTTGCCCCCAAATCCTGTGCAGAATTGATTTCATCTTCGCTAATTGACAAGACGTGGCTGTTCATAACTTTTGTCGAAAAAGGCATTTGTTTGAACAAAACATTCAACACTACAATTGCACTAGTTCCAACAAGCATCAACGGTTTGTGATTGAACGCCAACAAATAACCTAAACCAAAGAATGTTCCCGGCAAAATATAAGGCAAATTCGAAATATAATCTGCAACTTTAATTACCTTGCTCTTTTTTATTATCGAATAATAAGCCATCAACAAACCAATCATACTTCCGAAAAATGCACTAATCAAAGAGTACACGATACTTCTTGTGATTGTGTTTGTAATGTACGATTTGGAATTTCTGAAGTTTTCCAAAGTAAATGTAAGTTCGTTGTTTTTCATTTTTGTAAATGCTGACAAAATAATTGACGCATATTGAATTACAAGCCAACTCAACAAAAACACACTGATTGCACACAAGAAATAAAACACAGCAGACTTTTTATCGATAATTGGTGTGCCTGACGAATTAGAATTAACATTACTTTTTCTCATTGATTTCGAATAAATGATAAACATAATAACAGAAGGAATCAAAATCATTATGTTGATAACTGCGGCAGTTTTAATATCCCCTTTGCTAATGACAGCCATGTAACCTTCACTTGCCAAAACGTTAAACTTTCCACCTATAATTGCAGGTGTTCCGAAATCTGCGATCGAACGAATAAATGTTAGGAAAAACACTGAAATCAATGTGTTTTTTAATTGTGGAATCAAAATATCAATGACTATATGATTCGTATTTGCTCCTAAATCAACCGCTGAATTTATAGAGTCTGAATCCAAATTATTCAGATAAGATATTACCATCAAACTGCTCAACGACAAAAATCCCAAAGTTTCCATCAAAATAATTCCCGTCATTCCATAAGGATTGGTGTTTAATTTCAACAAATTGTAAGTGATGAATCCTCTTCTCCCGAATAAATTTATGTAAGACAAGCTTGTTACAAAAGGAGGCGAAATCATCGTCAACAATAAAATTGCGCTGATGATTTTTTGATGAATTTTACCACTCAAAAAACAATACAATCCAATTATTGCAGAAAAAACCGTCGTTAAAACGGATACAATAAAACCAACTGTAATTGAATTCACAAACAGTTTTCTATTTTCTTTAAATACATTTAATATAAAATCTATGGAATTACCGCTATCCGTTGTAAAAGCTTCTTTAAATACGTATAAAAATGGCAGTCCGATAAACACGAATATGAGTAGGAAAATTATGTATTTAATAAATTTATCTAATGTTTTCATGATTTACTCCATATAAAACAAGCACCCGTTAAGGTGCTAGTTAAATGGGAGAAACCAAAAATGATTTCTCCCTATTAAATTACTTACTTTTTACAAATTCTGAGAATTTATTTAAAATAGCTTCTCTCTTTTCACCGAAAGTAGACAAATCTTGTTTGATTAAGTTTTCTTTCTTCAAACCTAAATCAAGACCTTTGATTCCATCTTTAACCATTTGGTTAGAATCTTTTCCGTCTATTTCTGCTAACATTTGTAAAGATTCATCTTCTAACATGAAATCAATGAATGCTTTTGCAACTTCAGTGCTAGGTGAATTTTTGAAAATAGCTACTCCTTCTGGAACCCATGGAATACCATCTTCAGGATATACAACAGTTAAGTTGTTGTCTTTTGCTGTATCAAATGCTGATTTGTCAACTGGAATAATACCAATTCCAAATTCTCCGGCAGCTGTTTTTTCTTGTGGATCTTTTCCTCTCTTGCCGTAGAAGCTGATGTTATCATTTAATTTAGATAAATAATCCCAACCTTTTTCTTCTCCGTATTTGTCCAATAATCCTTTAACTGCTGCATAATTTGTACCAGAGATTGAAGGATCACTCATGATTACTTCGCCTTTGTATTTTGGATCTGCTAATTCATCCCAAGTTTTTGGAACTTCTAAGTTTTTAGATTTTAATACTTCGTTATTTGCTAAGAAACCAACAACTGTGATTCCTTTTGATAACCAGTAACCATCTTTGTCTTTGTAATCGTCTGGAATTTGTTTCAAAGCTTCAGATTCATATTTTTCTAACATATCGTCTGATTTAGCTTTCATGAAAGCGTCGATTCCGCCTCCAAACCATACGTCAGCCATTGCTTTACCTTCAGCCTTCGCTCTTGATAAAACTTCACCACTTGACATAGATAAGAATTCTACCTTAGCTCCTGTTTTTTCAGTGAACTTGTCAAACAATTTTACGTATTTGTCGCTTGTTGCAACAACGTTCAAAGTTTTTCCTTCAAACTTCTTAGCGTCGTCAGCTTTTTCTTCAGTTTTTGTAGGTTCTTTTGATGTTGTTTCTTTTGAGTTATCTTTTGATTGACAAGCAGTCAATGCAAAAATTAACATTAAAGAAAGACTTAACATCTTTAAAAATTTGTTTTTCATAATCCCTCCATATTTTTTAATTTTATCATTAGATAGTATATATTATTTTGAAATATTTTACAAATATACAAAATGACCACTATTTTGTGGAGCCATTTCGTGTAAATTATTTCTCAATATATGATTTTATAAAGTAATTGCCGTCCTTGTTTTCAAGAGTAAGAGTCGCATAGTTATTTTTTAATATCAAATCATTGCCTTTGATTTCTCCTTCATTTGGATAAAAAGTTCCTATCGAAACATCGCTTACAAATGTATAATAAGCGTTGTTTTCTTTCAAATACAAGCATTTTTCTTTGCTTTTAACATCATCAGAAACAATACCTGCGTATTTTTTCAAAGTTGCATCTACAAGATTCTTGTCGATTTCTACAAGTGGCATATTTTTGCTTGAAAACTCGAATTCTGAAAAACTATCTAGTTTTTTCAATTTTTCTATTATAGCTTTGAGCTCATCTGAATTTTCTTCATAATTTTTCGATGGAAAATATTTGATAAAACCATCCAAATCTATTTCTTTTGGATCGTTGTATCTTCCTGCCTTGAAGAAATTAGAAGTTATGTTTTTAATTTCATCAAATTCTGATCCAGGACGTTTTTCCACAAATACTTTTTTAATTTGATTGACCTCGTCATCTGTAAGCTTTCTATCTTTTCCTGCCTTTATCCCTTTAAAAGCTTGTTCAAAGTAATTTCCGACCCATTTTTGTTGTTCTTCAGTTAGTTTTATTTCTTCTTTTTCCGCATCATTTTTACTACAAGATGCTAGAAAAATTATCGCAAATAATAAAACAACTGAAAATCGTAAAAACTTATGTAATCTTTTCATACATACTCCCCCTTTATTTGGTTTATTTATACCCTGATTTTTAAAATTTATAACAAAAATATCCCCTCAATATAAATTGAGAGGATACCTAAAATTTAGAAGTTTATGGGATTACTTTATGATACTTGTTAATTGATTGATTACATCTTCAGATACTGATTTTTCTCCACCAATTACATAAGATTTGTTGAATTTAGTATCTTTGATGAATTGTTCTGCTTTTTGTCCTAATTTTTCTTTGTTAGTAAGAAGGATTGCGCCATTTTGTTTTGCTGAGAATGGTGCTGCAACTAATGCGTCTGCAAAGTTTTCGCCACTTGTTACTACGACAACTTCTTTTGCTCCAGAATATTTTGCAAGAAGAATACTTGTTTCGTATCTGTCAGCTCCGCCCATTCTGTTTACTGTAGCATTAGAGATTTTTTTGATGTTAGCTTTTGTGTTTTCAGATACTGATTTTTCTCCACCAGCTATGTTTATTAATGATGCTTTTGATGATTTGATAACATCTTCAACTGATTTGTCGATAGCGTTAACTCTTACTAAAAGTATTGGAGCTTTGTCTTTTTCAGCTGCGTTGTTAAGAGATAATGCATCTGCATAATTTTCTCCACTTGCGATTTCTAATGTTGTTGTCTTATCGCCGATAAGTTTAGCTGCGATTTTGGCACTTGTTTTGTATCTGTCAGATCCAGAAAGTCTGTCAACTTTGAAGTTTCTCTTTTCTAATTCTTTTTTCAATCCTTCATCGACAGATTTTTCTCCACCAATAATAGTGATTTCTTTTGCTTTTAATCTAGCAATTTCACTCATAACTTCCTTACTGATTGAGTTAGAAGATATATACAACAAAGATGCGTTGTTTGCTTTTGCAAATGGAGCAGCTGTCAAAACGTCAGAATAATTATCTTGGTTAGCTAATACGACTTTGTTAGTTCCTTCTTTGAACATTTTTTTAGAAACTTCGATAGATGTTTGTACTCTGTTTTCTCCAGAAATTCTTTGAACATTTTCATTTGTAGTGTTCGCAGTTGATTTTTCGATCTCAACTTCATCAACAACTTTTAAAGAATCTGTTTCATATGTTGTGGCTACAATTGATTTGTCAGTCACTTTAACTTCTGTGAAGTTTGGTTTGTAATGTTGGTCTCTAACTGCCATGTAGTCTTTGAATTCTACTAAATCATAGTGTTTTGAACCTGATGCAGAGTTTGCAGTTAAATATAATTGTCCTTTTGGATTTACGTATTTTGATGGAACCTTTCCTTCTTCTTTTGATTTATCAGTAAAGTTTCTTTCGCTTTCAATTGCCAATCCACCATCCATCATACGGCTTCTAGTGTATACGTGGTCGTGACCTGCTACTATTAAATCAATACCGTATTGTTTCATCAACGCTGGATATTCTGCTCTTCTTTTGATGATATCGTCATCATTCGCATGAGTCGCTGCAGAATAAATAGCGTGGTGGAAGCCAACTACTTTCCATCTGATGTTTTGATTTTTTGTCATTTCAATTGCTTTTTCAATTGTAGCTTTGTGTTCAGCAGTATTCATGTTGTTAGAATTTAATTGAATGAATAGCGTATTATTGTATACGAAATAATAGTTGGAACCTGCTTCTGTTTTTCCTTCAGCTTGAAGGTTAGGAAGTGCAAAGTGTTGTGAATAAGAATTTGCTTGTGAATCGTGGTTACCAATTAACGTTGCAAATGTAATTCCTTTTGCGTTTTCTCTTTCAATATATCCACTGTATTCTAATTCTGATTTAGATGTATATTCGTTGACTTGGTCTCCCAAACTGTACAAGAAACTCATTTGTGGAACTTGTTTTTTGATAGTTCCCAATGCTTTTTCCCATTTGTCTCTGTCAGCGTAGAATTTACCAGCACCAATTTGAGGGTCCCCTGCTAATACAAATGTAAAGTCTCCTTTTGGTTGAGTTGTAAATTCGAAAACTTGAGATTTTTTGCCATTACCATTGTAAACTCTGTACATGTATTTAGTGTTTGGTTTCAAGTTTTTGATGTTTACTTGAGAGTTTGACATATCTTTAAGTTCATACAAATCTTTTAAAGCTTGATCTTTCTTATCTTTTTCGATTTTTACTTTTGCGTTTGATTTGTCATTGATATCAAATGTTGTGTTCTTGTCAGAAGTTACAGCTTTGATTTTCGTTGCATTTGAAAAATCTTTTTGATCATTTGCTTCTACGATTTCCAAATAACCTTGTTCTTTGCTCTTGCTGTACCAAGTGAAGTTTCTTTCACTTTGGTCTTTACCTATAGTCAAGATTGGAAATCTTATTTGAGATTCTTCTTGAGTTTGTGTTGCTGTTGTGCTAATATCATTTTTTCCATTAGTTTCAGCAAATGTAGTTGTGTATGTAGCTGTTGTTGCTATTGAAAATACCATACCCAATGCTAATAACGCTTTTGCCGTTTTGTTCATTAATTTTCCCCCTTATGATTATATATAATTGATGAGAATAATGATGTCACTGGCACCATTATAATCACAACGACCGTACCTATCAGCCCTTTTGTGATTTCCACTGAAAAGAAATCAGAATTTACAAGCTGATTAAAACTTACTCCGTGCGATATCAAAACCATAATCGTCACTAGAGATGATCCAATAAATGCAAACACCAAAGTGTTTACCATTGTTCCAATAATATCTTTACCTATATTCATTCCGCTTCGAAAAAGCTTCCTGCTATCCAAATCTGTATTTAATGATTTAATTTCTTTCAAAGAAGATGAAATCGACACACTAACATCCATTGAAGCACCAAGAGATGCTATGGAAACTGCGGAGAATAATAAGTTCTCAATCCTAAGTCCCCATGTTTTTCCTACCAAAATCAAAGTTTCTACATTTTCCATATTGTGTCCAGAAACATACAAAACTTTTCCAATGATTTTGACCATAATTGCCGCTATCAAAAATGAAGTCCCTATCGATATCATATTTACCAAAGTCATTTTACTGTATCCATACAACACCACTAGAGAATAGACTGCACACAAAATTATCGTTATAATCGTAACCAAAATATTATTGTATCCATTCATCAAAAGCGCCACATCAAAAAATAAAATTATGTAAATACTTACAAATAAAGCTATCGCACTTTTGAGACCTTTTATCCCAGCAATCACAGCCAAAAATATTACAAATAATGCTATAATCACAAAAATTCTTATACTTCTATCGTAGTTGTACACGGAATAGTAATAATCATCAGTTGAACCTGAATTTTGATTTTGAATTAGGATAACATTACTTCCTTTGTGAACTTTAATGCTGTGTGTGTTCACAAGTTCGTTATCCAACTCTACAACTTTTCCAGTTTTTAAAATCTTAGCTTTAATCTTCTGAACGCCGACAGGTTTAGAATTGTCCGGATAATCTAGCGATTCATCCACAACTTCCACAACCTTCGCCCTCAGATATTCCACACCCTTGTAACTAATCAAGCTTTCATTTACATCTAGCTTTCTATTCAAAAAGAAAATTCCAATCAATAGCAAGATTAAAATTACATTAACAATTTTCTTCAATATTTCATCACCTATTACATTGTACGATTAAAATATTAAATTTATGTTTTTCAAAGTTAATAAAATGTAAAAATTTGTTAAAAAAACATTAAAAAAAGCATATCATTCGATATGCTTATAAAAAATATTCTCACTGTATATTTTTGAAGCAAAAAAAGAAGTAACCGGAACCATTATAATCACAACGCTAATTCCAATTAACGCTTTCGTAATTTCCACTGCAAAAAAATCAGAACTTACAACTCTATTAAAAGTATTTGTTCCGTGCAATATAAAAATCATAATGCTCACAAGTGATGATCCAATAAATGCAAATACCAATGTATTTACCATTGTTCCTATAATATCTTTGCCAATACTCATCCCACTTTTAAATAATTTTTTGCTCGATACATCTTTATTTAGTGATTGAATTTCTCTTAGCGCAGAAGCTATCGATACACTTACATCCATTGACGCTCCCAAAGCTGAAATAGCAACGGTAGAAAATAGTAAATTTTCGATATTTAATTTCCATTCTTTTCCTATTACGAGTATCAATTCTCCGACATTTTCCAAATTATATCCTGAAATATTAAGTCCAATACTCATTAACTTAACCAAAATGCTCACAAATATAAATGACACCGAAACAGAAATCATGTTAATTAAACTCATTTTCGAATAACCATATAAAATCAATGTCGAAAAAACAGTACACAAAATTACAGTTAAAATCGTAATCAAAACATTATTAAATCCATTCATTATCAATGAAATATCGAAAAACAAAATTATGTATATACTAATAACAAGTGCAACCGTGCTTTTTATTCCTCTACTTCCTGCAACAAGTGCTATGAAAACTAAGAATAAAACTATCCAAAAAATTGTGCCAAAACTTCTATCGTAATTATACATCCTGTAAAAAGTTTCAGAATTATGATGAGGATTCCTGCTTTTTGCCAAAATAACCTTATCATTTTCCTTTACTAAAACACTATGAGAAGCTTCTAGTTTGTTTTCCACATCTACAATTTCTCCGGTATTTTTAATTTTTGCTTTTATGTTTTGTATTCCAACGGGCTTTGAATTGTAAGGATAATCCAATGTTTCATCAACAACGTCTACTACAATAGCTTTTACATAATCAAGTTCAATTCCATCATAACTTACCAAATGATCGCTATTTCCCCATTTTAAATTTATTACAAAAACCGCGACCAAAATTAGTCCTAAAAATATATTACAAATTTTTTTCAATTATTCACCAACTCCATTTATATATAATACTACAAAAAAATGTGTTTGATAATTGATTTCAATAAAAAAGTTCTTCAGCAATCGCCAAAGAACTTTTTCAAAAATTATTCAATTAATATTTTGCTCTTGAAGAATATTCAGTGTGAAGCAAATGATGCGCTTTTTCTGAACCAGGAGCATCCAAATACTCATCGTAAATCTTTTTGATAGATTTATTTTCGTATGATCTTCTGATTGGTTTGTCCCTGTCTTCTTTATGATATGTGCCAATAGATTTGAACCAGTCTGCTCCATTGTTTATTAAAGGATCAATATTTGCTAATGTTTCAACGTAGCTGACAAATACGATTTGATAATTCATTGTGGTGGCTGTATGCAAAACAAAATGTACATGCAAAGCAAAACAAATTTCGCAAAATCTCATGACATACCAATGACCAATTATGGAATTGTCCTTGCGAAAATCAATAAAATATTAGACAGAATCACATATTAAAAACGAGCTGAATTAAATCAGCTCGTTACTTTATTTTACATGCATTGTTTTGTTGCAATATTTTTGTACTTTTTTGTCATGACTTATAATGAACACGATTTTATTATCGATATCTTTAATAAAATTCGAGAAGAAATCTTCCTGTGATTCTGAATCCAAGTTGCTAGTTATTTCATCAAAAATATAAACATCGGCATCTCTCATAAGACTTCTAACGATGGATACTCTTTGTTTTTCTCCTCCAGACAAGTTTTCTCCATTTGCCAAAATTTCTGAATCCAAGTTTTTATTCTTCAACACAGGCTTCAAAACATCCATAGACAATATTTTTTCATCTATAGATTTGTCTTTGACTGTATCCACCAAAATATTTTCCCTCAAACTTGCAGGAATGATAAGTGGATTTTGTGGAACGTATGCGACTTTTTCTCTTAATTCATCCAAAGATAATGAATTGACGGACTTTTCGTTAATAGATATTCCATCGACATCTCTGATATTCAACAGCGAACGTAGAAGTGTACTTTTACCCGCACCACTTTTTGCGTCTATGTATACGATATCTGAAGGATAAAATTCTTCATTAATTTCAAATTTGAACTCAGTGTCCAAAATTTTCACAACAGGATTTTCAAACTTCACTTTGCTAATAGTATTTTCAACAGCAATCCCGTCTTTGTTTTCTAAATTATCTAAAATATGTTCCTTATAAAAACCAGAGTCAACCTTCAAATTCGTTAAGTCGATATTTACTCCATTTAATGAATACAATGAGTCGAAGAATACATTGATTACCAAAGTAAACACCACAATTGAGTATAACTTAGCATTTCCAATCGTAACATTGTAACTTATCCATATCAACAAAGCGTTTTGCACAAGCTCGTTAAACATTCTAATACTACTACTTGCTGCACCTGCGAATTGATTAACGCTTTTGTGTGCTTCAAAAATTTCCACGATTTTCTTGTTGATAAGATTATCAAAACCATCAAACTTGGAGTATTGTTTCAAAAAATCTGGATTGCTGTAAATATTGTTAAAATCTTGGTAGTTTTTGGAAGTAATTGCAGATAGTGATACGCATTTTTCAGATAATTTCTTATTGATTAATTTAAATCCGAAAAATGTAAATGGTATTATCGCTAGTAAAATCAAACCATAATAAATATTTTGAATTGAAACAAAAATCAAAGCTCCAATAATTATCAAAATAGAACTAACCATTGTATTTACATCATCAATCAAAAAACTGTAAATAGAATTAGTCAACTTAGAAATCTTCGTAATCAGTGAATTGTTTCCCAAATTTATCATAGTGTCGTACTTCACGTGAAATAAATCCTGCATAAAATTATCTAAGTTTTCTGAATTCACATTCACCGCTACTTTTTCTTTTAACAATATCAGCCCTATTTGAATAAAATAATTTAACACCATTATCCCAAACAATAAGTACAAATCACTTTTTTGAATGTTTGTTATATCTCTGAAAATTTTATTACTTAAAAATGGTACGGACAGTATCGCCACAACCATAATTAAACTCATAATCAAAGATACTGCCATAAACTTGATGTTCTTCTTAAGAATTACTTTTATCATAATGCCCTATCTCCTTCAATTTTATAATTCTTACCCAAAGCTACAATCAATTCTATTGATTAGAAAACGCTTTACTATTATTATACTCTTCAAAAAAAAATAAACAATGGTTATAAGCTTCTCGTTATATTTTCGGCATTTTTTACTCAAATTTTATCGAAATTTAAAAAGATTAACTTAAATCTCATAAAATGATATAATTAGAATAATATTAGGAGGAAATATGAAATTTATTAGCACTAGGGATAATTCAATAACTATCGATTCTCAAGAAGTAATCTTCAATTGTATAAATGATGATATTTACGTTCCTTTGAATTTAGATAATTTGTACGATATTGATGTGCTTAGAGATATGACATATAACGAACTTGCTATATATATTTTGAAGCATTTTTTAACTGATATTGACGAAGATTCAATATCAAGCATTGTAAATAACGCTTACGATGGAGATGAGCCTAATGTTTTTTTGAGAAAAACGAATGATAGATGCTACGTTGAACTTTTCAACAACAAAAGTCTGTCTTATAGGGACTTGTCATTGAGTATTATCTCTAAATTTATAGATATTAATTTAAATAATAATGAAGATGTGAAAAACTTATACCTGTTCACAGCTTCCACTGATATTTCTGTGTCCACGATTGAGAATTTTAAAAAGATGAACACAAAAGTTTTCGTGTTTTATCCAAATAATATCTCAGATATCGAAAAATCAAAATTATTATCCACGCTTTCCGATAATGTCTGTGCAATTGGCGTAGATGGCGATTTTTATGAGTGTAAAAAATTGGTGGATAGTTTGATAAATGATTCTGATATCAAAAATTTGATTGCACAAAAAGAATCGGTTATTTCTACGTGCAATTCTTTGAATATAATCAGAGTTCTCACTCAAGTTATTTATTATTTTTACAGTTATGTGACTATGGTAAAATACGGAGAGATAGAAGCTGGAAAAAGAATCAACGTAAGTATTCCTACGGAAAATTTCGGCAATATAATGGCTTGTTTCTACGCAAAAAGAATGGGACTTCCTATTAATAAAATAATTTGTGCCACAAAAAGTCCATTGTCTTTCAAAAAATTCTTGGATACTGGAGAATTTGTATATGACGAAGTTTTCGGTGAAGAATCCACATCATTTGAAAGATTGGTCTTGGCGAATATCGAAAGATTGCTACATCATTTGATAAATAATCAAGATAGAATAAGAGAGATTTACACAGATTTTAGAGAAAAAAATAAATTCACTTTGTATCCTGAAGAACTACAAAAATTGAGTTGTATTGAAACGTACAGCATGACAAGTGATGAGGTCAGTCAGAAAATTTTGAGATTATTCTTGGAATGTCAGTATCCATTATCCCCTCAAACTGCAATGGCTTCTCTTGCCTACGACAAATATGTCATTGATTCTTATGACTACACTCCATCAATGATTATGGCTACAACTTCTCCATATTCATCTACAGATAAGCTTTTGAAATCATTTGGATACAATGAAGATTTGGATATAAATATGGCTTTGGAAAAGTTAAACTCTTTTATAAAATCGCCTATTCCCGATAATTTACAAAACATCAAAAAAGTTGACACTACGATTTTTGATTCAACTGAAATCAAAGATATAGTTTACAAAAAAATACAAGAAATGAATTAAGCGGCGCAAATTTTACGCTGCTTTTTGTTTTAAATAATCAAATATCGGATATATATTAAAATAAGAGAAATTTCAAAATAAAACAAGGAGGCATTATGAACAATTTTACATTTTACAATCCTGTAAGAGTACATTTTGGTAAAGGTCAAGTTACAAACTTAAAAGAAGAATTAAAAGATTACAATAAAATTTTAGTAACTTATGGTGGAGGAAGCATCAAGAAAAACGGAGTCTACGATGATGTTATGAAAAATTTGAAAGGCAAAGAAGTTTTTGAACTTTCAGGAATCACTCCAAACCCTAGAACTGACAAAGTTTATGAAGGAATTAAAATCTGTAAAGAAAATGACATTGATTTTATACTAGCTGTCGGTGGTGGCTCAACATTGGACTGCTCAAAAGCTATTGCAATGGGTGCAAAAACTGATGAAGATTTCTGGGATTATTTCTTCGAAGAAAAAAACAAACCAACAGACGCTATCAAACTTGGAACAGTAATTACAATGGCTGGAACTGGTAGTGAAATGGATGGTAGTTGTGTAATTTCAAATATCGAAAGAAAGAAAAAATACGGCTACGGACACAGATTATTGTATCCAGTATTTTCAATAATTGACCCAACATACACATATTCACTTCCAAAATATCAATTAATCAGTGGAACATGCGATATGTTCAGCCACATAATGGAAGAATATTTTTCAGAACCAGATTATGAAAACACAACAGATAATATATCAGAAAGCTTGATGAAAACTGTAATCGACAGTATCAGAGTATCTCTCAAAAATCCTGAAGATTACCAAGCTAGAAGCAATCTAATGTGGGTAAGTACACTTGCAATCAACGGACTTACTGCCACTGGTAAAAGCTCAGATTGGTTAAGCCACAAATTAGAACACACATTATCCGCATATTTTGATGTAACGCACGGAATGGGACTTGCAGTAGTTCATCCAAATTATTTGAAATTTGTCTACAAAAATCATTTGGAAAAATTCAGAAGCTTTGCAATCAACGTGTGGAATATAGATCCAGAAGGAAAAACAGATGAAGAATTAGCGCTAGAATCAATCGAAGCACTACAAAACTTCTTCAAAGAAATCGGAGCTCCAACTACACTTCGTGAACTTGACATTCCAAAAGACAAAATCAAAGAAATGGCTGAAAACACAGCTGCATATAAAACAAGCTACTCAGATTTGTCAACATCTGACATCGAAACAATTTACAATAACGCATATTAAAACTAAAATCTGCCTTGCAACAGGCAGATTTTTTAGTGAGATAAAATTATTTCTTTATTGTAGTTTTTAATTATATTTTTATGGTCGACAAAAATAACTATTCCTTCAATTTCATCAAAAACTTTCAGAAATTTTTCGGTTGATTCGCTATCCAAGTGATTGAGTGGTTCGTCAAATATAAATATATTTGAGTTTCCTATTAGCGCCCTATCCAAAGTTATTTTGTGTTTTTCCCCACCAGATAGACCATTCACATCTGTTTTCATTAGTAACTTGTTATCTGTGAATACAGTATCTATTTTATTCTTTCCAAGAAAAATATTCTCTTTCACAGTAGTTGGAAAAACATAAGAGTTTTGACAAAAATAATTTATGTTGATATTCTTCGCATTATTTAACTCTGTGTTGTTAATACTAATATTTCCATTATAATCGGTATAAATGTTACTTAAAATTTTAATTAAAGTTGTTTTTCCAGTTCCATTTTCTCCGGATATTTTAACTTTATCTCCTTTTTTTATAATAAAATTTACAGGTTTTAAAATATTTTTGTCATTTACCGTGTAACTTAAATTTTTAGCATTTATTTCGATTTCACTATTGCCATTATTAGAAACCTTATCTTCTGGAATAATTGAATAAAATTTTCCCACATTAACTTTTAAACTTTTTAATTGAATAAATGAGTCCACAGATTTTTTAACGCAATCAAAAAATTTATTGATAACAACAGACATAGCTAAAACTTTTATTATTGAGTTTATGCCTATAATTTGCTTAGAACATAGAATAATTCCAAATCCCACTACTAGTATTAAAAACAATCCATCTGCTAAATTTCTTACTGCATTTTGAGTTTTTGTATACATTTCTCCTGTTGATATTTTATCATTCAGAAATTCATCAAATAATTCTTTGTATACCTGTATGAATTTTGTGTACAAATTATTAAATTTCAACCAATCTTTTTCAAAAGAGCAAGAAAATAGTATTTTTCTTTCATTTTCTTTAAATGTATATTTATCTCTTGTATATTCAGAAACTTCATTCTTAAAAGTAGTAAATGATACAAATCTTAAAAATCCCATAGCAACTATGAATATGAAATAATAAATTGGTAATTCTTTCAAGCTTATTATCAAAATTAAAACTATTATTAAAGCTTCTGAAATATTTTGAAATGCCCATATAAAATTCAATCTAAGCATAGTTGCTTCTTTTTCTATAATATTGTCAAATTTATAAGATTTTATATCTCTTAAAATACTTTCATCAAATTTTAAGTATTTGTCTATTAGCAAATTTTCGTGAGTAAAACTATTTTTCAGGATAATTTTATTTGATAAAATCTGAAAAATAGGTACCAAAACTACAGTAATCAAAATAGCAATGAGCAACTTATATATTGAAGATTTCATCATTTTTATATCTGAATTCAATACTGCAGATGTAAAAGTTCCCAAAACAGTCGCTATGAAAACTGCTGACACATCTTGAACTATATTGCTAATCAGGCCTAATATTGTGCCAAGTCTCATAGACTTGAATAAATCCTTATACATAAGTATCACCGCTATCTAAATCTAAAATCTTATTGCATATTTTATTTAACCTTTCATCATGACTAATTACAATCATTTCTCGTGAATCAGATCTTAAAACACCGATTAGTTTTTCCACCGATTTATCATCTAAATGATTTGTCGGTTCATCTAACAAAAGTATATTCTTATCAGATGCCAGACACACTGCTAATGCGAATTTTTTCCTTTCTCCACCTGATAATTCATCTAAGTATTTATCCCAATCAAACTCCTTAATCCCAAAATAATTGCAGAGTTCTTGCACTTTCTTAACGTATTCTTTTCCTTCAAGCATACTCATAATCTCTCTCATAGTAAAAGAAATACATAAATCATTTTGATTTAAATAGCTTATAAGTTTTTCTGGAATATCTCTAATAACCAATTCGCTATTTGAGTGTAAAATTCCTAAAATTAAATTGAAGATTGTTGTTTTACCTTTGCCATTACTCCCAGAAATTAGAATTTTATCTCCTTCTTCTAATTTAAGATTTGTTCCATTTAAATTTTGACAAAAATCTAAATCCTTAATTTTTAAATCTATTAGAGAATTAGTATCTGAAATCGTTACATCGTTACTATTAATATCTTTATTTAAAATATTATTAATTCTAGTTTTTGATACATTGAATTCTTGAACCTTCGAAATATATTTTGTTATATTCTCAAAATTGGAATAGAACGTACTCAATAACATAATCATAAACACCGACTCAGCAATAGTAATTTCCTGATTATAGATTGCTATACCAATAATTGCATAACTAACTATTTTTAAAATCAAATCTAACAGAGAATACATCGCATTTTCTAGAGCAAATGCAATCTCAGCCTTAGTACCAGCATTTACATTCTGTTCATCCAAATTCCGTTTATTTTTAAAATACCAATCAGCCGCATTAAAAGTTTTTAAAACATCTCTTCCATCTGATGCTGAAATAATCCAGTTAGTAGTATCTTGTTCTATTTTCCTAGTATCCATGTAAATCTTATATAAACTATTTTTAGTAATTATTGGCGGTATTACTTGCAAAATAGCTAACAAAACAAAAATAAAAGTCACCTTATAACTTAAAACCAAAAATGAAACAAGTACCGTCGCAAAAATAAATAATGAAGAAAAAAATTCTACCAAATATTCATACCTAAAACTTGCTACAATGTCGCTATCCTTATCTACGATTTGCAAAACTTGCTCTCCTGTCAATTCGAACAATAATTCTTTTCGTAAATTGTAAATATCTCTAAGTATGTTGTTTTTTAACTGAAATTTTAATTGATGTTTTATCAATTCTATTCTAGAAGGTATTAGTTTTTCTAATAAAAACTTCACACCAAATATTAGTATGATAATTAACATAGTTTTTATTGTATTTTGAAATTCTACTGTTTTGAGTTTTACAAAGTTGTCTGCAAAATTTGATGTAATTACAGACACTAAAAAATCAAGCACAAAAATAAATACATAAAACAAACTTGAATAAATAAAATATTTCTTCTCTTTAGTTTTCATAATCACAAATTCCTCTCTTTTTTGATTATACCACCTAATAAAATCTTGCGAAATAGAATAAATTTCAAATCTACATTGTTTTATGATATCATTTATTAATACGGAGGTAATAAATGAATAATAGAACTAAAGGTATTATAGCAATATTATTATCAGCATTTGGATTTGCTCTTATGAATTTATTCATACCACTTGCTGGAGATTTGCCAACTATACAAAAAAGTTTTTTCAGAAATTTGATTGCTTTTTTGGTGGCATTCGCGCTTTTACTAAAATCAAATAAAAAAGAAGAAGTAAAAGAACTTCACGATGTTAAATCAATCCCATGGAAAACTTTGATTTTGAGAGCAAGTTTGGGTACTGCAGGAATTTTTTGTAATTATTACGCGTTGGATCATCTTTTTATTTCTGATGCATCAGTTCTCAACAAACTAGCTCCATTTGCGACATTGATTTTGTCTTGGGTTTTCCTAAAAGAAGATTTGAGAAAGGAACACATAATTTCGATTTTGATTGCATTTGTAGGGGTTTTATTTGTTGTAAAACCTACACTACAAATCCAAGAAATCCTTCCATATTTAATAGGAATTTTGGGTGGAGTTTGTGCAGGTGGAGCTTACACTTGCGTTAGAAAATTGAACACTCTTGGAGTTAATAGTTCGTTTATCGTTGCTTTTTTCTCAGGATTTTCGTGTATAGTATGTATTCCTTTTATGATATTTAATTTTGTTCCAATGGGCACATCATCAATCCTTGCTCTTATCGGCGTTGGACTTGCAGCCCTTATCGGACAATTTGGAATTACATTGGCTTACAAATTCGCTCCTGCTTCTGAAATTTCAGTGTTTGATTATTCGACGATAATTTTTACAGGATTGTTTGGATTTTTATTCTTGCATCAAATCCCTGATTATTTGAGTATAATTGGATATATTTTAATATTCAGTGGAGCTTTGATTAATTTTATGAACAATCGAAGAAAACAAAGAATGCTAATAAATGAAAAATCTGCACGAGTATAATCTCATGCAGATTTTTTTAAAAAATACATTTTTTTATTTTTTATCATATTAATAATTTCGCTATCATGCGTGATCAAAATCACTATTTTCCTTTTAAAATACAACTCATTTATCATATTCGCTATTTTGATTTTATTTTCTTCATCTAAAAAATTAGTAGGTTCATCTATTATATAAACACTCTTATCCGTATTTAATGCTAATTCTATTTGTGCTTTTTTCTTTTGTCCAGAAGAAAAATTTATTTTATCAGATAACAATCCAAAATTAGATATATTATAATCAGATGATATGTACACCATATCATAGTAGCTCTCTTTTAATATTCTTCCATTTATTAATATATCTCCATTGTATCTATCAGTATAATTCAAAATAGATTCTATCACAGTTGTTTTTCCTACACCATTATCTCCAGAAATTATATTTATATTTTTATTATCAAATTTCATAGAAATTTTTTCATTTAATACTTTCCCTTTATTACTCAAACATTCAAAATTCACCAATTCTATTTCTTTTATAATATCATAATTGTATCTTGTTTTTTTTACTTCCATAAAATTCAAAAAACTATTTATTGCTGGCTTTGCTGTTAAATATTGATTTCTTATGTCAAACAAATATTCTACTGGTGTCCAAAATCTAGACACATAAAGTTGTGTAGCATAAAAAGTACCTATTGTAATCATATTTCTATACACATAATATCCAGAAATCAAATACATAGAAATTATTACACCATTTAAAACAAAATAAATCATCATATTATTTACAAGAGATTCTAATTTATATTTTTTATTTAAGGTATTTTCATAATTTTCTAATAAAATTTTTATATCAAACATCTGCTTTTTTTTTAAAAGTCTTTCTGACTTTGTAATAGAATATTTATCTAGCAGATATCCCTTAATATCTCTATTATTCGTTAAATCCTTTTCCGAATAATCTGAAATCAAATAACCTAATTTATATGATATATATGCACCTACTGGGACTACAATTATCATAACTAATGCTAAGCTAATAGACAATTTTAACATTATTAAAAATATTGCTATCATAGTAATAATAGAAAATACAATACTAACAGGTATATCTACAATAAAGCCTTTTATTAATGTAAGATTATTTGTTATTTCTTGATTAATCCTATCTCTATTAATTGAATGTTCTTTTACTCTATATGTATCCAAATTTTCATTTACCTCTTTGAAAATATTAGATATTGCTGATGTTTCTACTTTTTTACTGAAAATATCAAATATATAAGATACAACCTGAGTTAATACAAATAAGAAAACATCTATCAGTCCGAAAATCAACATATTATTAAAATTTTTATTCATTGCATTATCTATAAACTTTTTTGCAACAAGTGGAGATACTAAAAACAAAATTTTTAATAGACCATTTATCAAACAATAAATGGCAAGGCTTTTATTTGAAACATATCTTTTTAATTTCAACATTATTTATCACCTCCAATGGGTTTTCTATGTAAACACCAAATTCATTTGACAATTCAAACAAAAATATACTTTATTCAAATAATTTATAGATTCATAATTACAATTTATTATAAATCTTTTCATTTATTATAAAAAAAGGAAACATTTTGAACTGATTCTCAAAAATTAGATATAAAACCAACTTTAAGAATATTCGCTCATTTTTGATTCCTCTTTTTTACAATTCAATATTTAAGCTCTTCTTGGGCATTTATCTTCTCCGCCACTGCCACCTTCTCTTAATACTGTAAACATAAATAAACCCACCTCCATTGCTAATTTAATCCTATCATATATATTATTTAATATCAAAATCATATTTACCCGCCTTGTGATTCGTAATGTTTTATTCCTCTTCTCCACATAAAATAAATTATTATGGAAAAAATCACGATGTAAATTACTTGTTCTAATATCAACAAGCTCATATTGTTTGAGTTAATTATGTTTGCAGGGATATAATAAATTCCTGCAAGAGGATTGTGTTGTATAATTTCAAATTTCCCAGAGAAAAACGCTAAGGGAACTACTTCTCCTGAAAATATTGCCAGAATATACCAGAAAATATCTCTGAGACTAAGTACAGATTTTAACCAAAATGTTAGTAATCCTAAAATGCATAATACTTGAAACATCAAACAAAATCCTAGAAACAAGGATATTATAAAATAACCAAGCGATGCAAATGAAAACTTATTGAAATACAACTGAACTGCTATCCAAAAAACTATCCCCAAAGGCATTGATATTACAACTCTTCCTATAGATATGCAAAATCTAGTAAGAGGATAATAAATTGGCTTAGTTATCAGAGTATCAATATTTCCCGAATTTATATCTTGAAATATGTAATAAGTTTCAGCCATTGTATTTGATATTGAATTTTTTACTACCAAAATCGTCATGAAATACGCAATCACATCATCAAAATTCATTCCAGCAATATCAGCTTGTTCTTTCATTATGAATTTCCACAAAAAATAATAAACAATTATTGTAATTGGTATATAAAATATGGAGGAAACAAAAGAAATAAAGTATTCTTTTGAATTTAGGTATTCTATTTTCAAAGACTGCAAGTATTTTTTCATTCTAACCTCCATTTGAAGAATATCTTCTAAGTCCACGATTGTACACAATGTATAAAATCATCAAGCTCACTGCTAAAAAAATTAATATTAGAGGAAAATGTCTAGTAGGTTTTCCGCTTAAAGCTAGTGTTGGAACAAATGCTATCAATGAAACAGGAACTACATAAGTCAGAAATTTTCTCAAAAAATTCGGGAAAATTGTAGTAGGATAATTTTTTGAAAAATTAAAATTGAAAATCAAATCCCTTAATGTCGATATTTTTTCAAATCTTAAACTCAACATCGTTATTGTCGCATAAAGCGTTTGATAATACACGTTCCCTATTATTAAAAGAATTATCATCTTTAATACAGCTACAAAAGAAATCGCGATATCAAATTTCACTACTACCAAAATTATTCCAACAATTCCAAGCACTAGTTGTTCAATGAATGCAACAAGTGGAATATTTTCTATCATTATCATAAACAAAGTATTTTGAGGGCGATACAAATACCTATCCAAACTTCCGTCACGCACCAACCACTCAAAATCTCTGAGTCCGAAAAACATTTCTTCAATAGCTGAAGATAACATCCCGACCATTGCCAACAAATATATGAAAGATTTGTCGTATCCAAAAGATTCTACATTGTCAAATAACACAATCCAAAACAAAATCGTCGACAATAATTGGAAAAGGCTGTGAAAAAATATCATGATTATTTCATTTGGATAGGCAAACATCTTTTTCAGAGCGATTCTTAGAGAACAAGCAAATAATTTCATCATTCAACCCTCAATTTAGTTTTCAAAACATCTTCCAAGCTCAATTCTTCGATGGTGAATTCGGACTTAGAAAAGTTTGAAATATCTACACTATTTAACTGATCGGTTGTCAATAAAGCTGTCGCCTTCTCATTTTCGATGTCTGGATTAAAACCCTTCAAATAATTAACGTATTTTGAAGATACAGTTAGTTTTCTATACTTATCCCTATCCAAAAATTTATTGCACCTTCCATCGTAAATCACTTCTCCATGATTTAATACTATAATTCTAGGGCAAAATTTATCTATATTTTCTATCTCATGTGTGGTCAATATGATCGTAGAATTGTATTTTTGGTTTATCATATTCAAAAACTCAAATATATTTTCTTGAACCACAACATCAAGACCAATAGTAGGCTCATCCAAAAATATTGTTCGCGGCAAATGAATAAGGCTCACTGCCAATTCACACTTCATCCTCTGACCGAAAGACAATTTTCTTACAGGAGTATGTAAAAGTTGTGAAAGTCCAAGGACTTTATCAAATTCTTGTAATCTTTCCTCAAAATCCTTATCTGAAATTTCATAAACTTCTTTAAAATACTTGAAAGATTCTATCACATCAATATCGTAAAACATACACGAACGTTGTCCCATTGATACTCCAATTTCATTCAAAAATTGCTTTTTCCTGTCAGACGGAGTGAATCCATTCACTTTTATAAAACCATCTGTTGGATACAAAATTCCAGTCATCATTTTAATCGTAGTAGTCTTTCCAGCTCCATTAAGCCCAATGAGTCCGACCCTTTCTCCATCTTCAATTTCAAAAGAAATCTTCTTCACTGCATTCACGATAGTTTTTTCTTTGTTTAATAAACTTTTTCTCTTAACTATTTCATAATCTTTTTTCAGGTTGTTTACTTCTATCATATTCCGCTCCATAATTATACTCTCAAATATAATTATAGAACAAATCCTAAAAAAAACAATTTCCTTAAACATATGTACAAGAAAAAAACGCGAAATTAATCGCGCAATTTTTAATTTAAAAACTTATTCAATTGTTTTCTACAACGCTCCAAGTGTTATTAGAAATACTTCGATAAAAAGCAATGAAATATATGATTTTTGAAATTTTATCCTTGAAGCAAATCCCACAATACAAAATATCGACCACATTTTTAAAACATTAACTGTAACCGCAGGATCACTTGCTTGTAGCACAACCTTTATGCTAAGAAATATACTTACCAATAATATTGAGAATTTAAGTACATCTCCAAGTCGAAATAGCGAATCTTTTAATTTGGTGCGGTTATTAAATATTAGCTTCCCGTCTATTACTACTGCTTTTCCTGAAAAATAATCGTGCAAATCTCCAATAAAATAAATCAAAAAATTAATAATTAGAGAAATACAAACTCCCACATTCAGACTGTTTAACACTAAGTTTGTATTTCGTGACCATAATAAATTCAAAACCAAACTAATCACAGAAATAATCAATAATATACTGATAAATGCTACAGATTTTTTAATGGAAACTGCTTGGAGAGCATTTTGCTTTTTTATAATGGATTTTAACTCCGTATCCTCCTCAGAATTATTTGCAAATACAATATACGTATTATTTTCGTGTATAACTTCAGTTTTATTATTTTTCATTTCTCTGATTTTTTCATCGATATGTTCGTCCAAACGCTTACGCAAAATAGTAAAAGATTTACTTTTTTTATCTTCCATGTGACTAAACTTTAATACATCTAAAAATTCTCCCACTGCACCACAAAAACTATAGCCTTTTATTGATTGTTCTTCCAAATATTTAGTCAATGCTGGTGTTTCATAAAATTGATAGTTGTTATAAGTGTTTTTAGTTCCCATATCATTACCCTCTTTTAGTTTACATTGTAACTGGTACTAATTTCCCGTCTTCTAATTTTAAAACACAGTCGCTCATTTCAATAGCTTTACTTGTCAAATGATGTGTGATTGCTATTACTGTCAAATCTTTTTTCGAAAGTATGCATTCTTCAACAATATCTACACTGTGTTTATCCAATGAGGATGTAGATTCGTCTAATAAAATACAGTCGAAGTCTTCATTTAGTAGTCTTGAAATTGCTATACGTTGTTTTTCTCCACCTGAGATAGATTTGTCTTCGCTGGAGATTAAAGTGTCAATTCCTTTTGGTTTGGAATTAATCAAAGTATTTAATCCCAATTGTTCAATAATTGTTTTATCTACAGGTCTGTTGTCAAACAAGGATATGTTGTCTTTGATGCTTGCTGTGAATATTCCAGTGTCTTGTGTTGCGAATCCTACTTTTGAATAATAAGTTGAATCCATAATATCCAAAATATTTTTATTATTAAGCTGAACTTCTCCCTCTGTTGCAATTTCTTGTTTTTGCAAAATCTTGAATATAGTTGATTTACCCGTTCCACTTTCTCCAATAATAATATATTTTTTGCCTTTTTCAAATGTAAAATCCAAATTTTTCAAAACGTATTTGTCACTTGTTGGATATTTGAACGAAATATTGTTTAATTTCAAATTATTAAATTCAAATTCATCTTCTACTTCAACAGGTTTTTCTTCTGAGATGAAATTCATAATTTTGTTTTGGACTGGCTTTGCTGATTTAAAACTTGTCATTATATCTGTGAAATTCAACAACGGTTCTGTCACATAAGCCATAAGTTGGCTTGATTCTATTACTTGACCAATGGTTATTCTGTCTTTAAATACTAGCCAAATTCCGACCAACATACAACCCAAATACATTGCCAATGAACTAGCAAATGATAAAACGTAAATAGTTTTGCTCAAAGTTTCCTTAGTATTTGATGCGTTACGATATTCAATGGATTTATCTTGATTAATTTTTTGAAAAATAATTTCTCTTTTGAAAAACTTAATCAAATTGAAATTGTTCACGAATTCTTGCAAACTAGACGTGTATTCATTTCTTATATTCATAAGTTCTTCTTGTCTTTTTTCGATTAATTTTTCGAAAATAAATGGGACTGCTAGTTGCACCACAGAAAATATTATTATTGTAATTGCCATTATTATGTCGATTTTGACAAGCAACACTAAGGATATTACGAAATTGAGAATTTCATGATATGAAGACACCATATTTTTGAAATAATCCATCTTCAAATCTTCCAAATCATTCAAAAACATTGATATATAATATCCGCTATTTTGTTTGGATATTTTGATTAGTGATTCGTCTGTTATACTGTTGAACAAATCATTTCTAACATTATATATACAATTATTCGTAAGTTCTACTGTGCTTTTTCGATATAATAAATCGGAAATACTTGCAAAAATTATGTACAACACAGAAATTAGAATTAATCTAGGCAAAAGTTGTTCTTCTCCATTAGTTCCTGCATCTGTTATAATTCTTAAAAACCACGCCAATCCAATATCAAATCCAACGGCAATAGGCGCTGTAAGAAGTGTTAAGTAGAATAATTTTTTATTTTGTGTAATGTAATTGAACATTTTAATCTCTCCCTTTAAAATAAATATATCACTTGTCTTATGTTTATTCAATGATTTATTTTATTATTCAGGCAAATTATTATCTCTCACATTTTTTTAGAATTTATGATATAATTATTTTGAGGTGAATATTATGGAAAAACATATTAAAACTTTAACACCTAACACTTTGAAAGAATCAGCTTGCAAAGGTGGTTGTGGTGAATGCCAAACATCTTGCCAATCAGCTTGCAAAACTTCTTGCACAGTTGCTAACCAAGAATGTGAAAACGAAAATAGATAATCTTGTTTACATAATGATTGAAGACTTTTAAGTAAACAATCAGATATGCGATTATTAAATTAATGCCACTCTTTTGAGTGGTTTTCGTTTTTTATTGACTTAATTCAGAATTTTCTATAAAATAGTACGGTAGCTGAAAGGAGAATTATATGATACATAAATACAAAATGAATGGCCACAACATTGTTTTAGATGTAAACGGTGGAAGTGTCCATGTTTTTGACGACATAAGTTACGATGTACTTGATTATTACAAAGATTTAAGTGCAGATGAAATAGTAGAAAAATTAGCTCAATATCCTGAAGAATCTGTCAGAGATTCTATCAAGGAAATCGAAGAATTGGAAAAAGCGAATATGCTTTTTTCATCGGATGATTATCTTCACATTGAAGATTTCAAAAAGAGAGAACCTGTGTTAAAGGCAATGTGCCTTCACGTTGTTCACGATTGTAACTTGAAGTGTGAATATTGTTTTGCTTCACAAGGTGATTTTGGTGGACACAAAGCTTATATGACTGAAGAAGTCGGCAAGAAAGCTTTGAAATATTTGGTTGACAATAGTGGTTCAAGAAAATTCTTGGAAGTGGATTTCTTCGGTGGAGAACCTTTAATGGATTTCGAGCTTGTGAAGAAATTAGTGAAATACGGCAACGAAATAGCCGATGAAAAAGGTAAGAAATTCAGATTTACGATAACTACTAATGGTGTTTTGTTAGACGACGATAAGATTGATTTTATCAACGAAAATATGCACAACGTTGTTCTTAGTCTTGACGGTAGAAAATCCGTCAACGATAATATGAGAAAAACTTTGAATGATAAGGGCTCTTACGATTTAATCGTTCCTAAATTCCAAAAGCTTATTAAAGGAAGAAAAGGAAAATATTATTATGTTAGAGGAACATTCACTAAGAAGAATTTGGATTTTTCAGAAGATGTAAAACATTTCAAGGATTTAGGATTTGAATTGTCAAGTATTGAACCTGTTGTAGACAGCGACTATGATGATTACGCTATTACTAAGGAAGATTTGGACACTGTTTTAGAAGAATACGAAAAGTTGGCAGTGGATTATGCAAAGGATCAAGTAAATGGTTCTAATTTCAAATTCTTCCATTTTATGGTGGATTTAACTCAAGGTCCTTGTGTTATTAAAAGAATGCAAGGTTGTGGAGCTGGCTGCGAATACGTTGCAGTTACTCCAGAAGGTGACATTTACCCTTGTCACCAATTTGTTGGAAATGAAAAATTCAAAATGGGCAATATTTTAGATGAAAATTTAACTTTACCAGAAGATATGCGTGAAGAATTTTTGAATTGTCATGTATTTACAAAAGAAGATTGCAAAAATTGTTGGTGCAAATTCTACTGTTCTGGTGGTTGCCATGCAAATGCGTACAATTTTAATAATGATATTTACAAGCCATACGAATTGGGATGTGCAATGCAAAAGAAACGTACTGAATGTGCAATTATGGTTGAAGTGGAGAAAATGTTGAATGCGTAATTTGTATGAAAATCTGATAAATAGAAAAGAAAAAGTAAGCTTTCACATGCCTGGTCATAAGGGCAAGATGTTGGAAGGAATGAACGATTTTCTTGAAAATATTTTAAAGATTGATGTAACGGAATTATCTGATACAGATGATTTGTACCATGCAAATAATATTATAGCTAAGGGCAGGAATAATCTTGCCCTTTTTTCACATGCAAAAAAATCAATGTATCTTGTCAATGGTTCAACATCTGGAATTGTCGCAAGTATAATGAGCGTATTAGATGAGAACGAAAAAATTTTGGTAGAGAAAAATTGCCACAAATCTGTCATCAACGGTGTACGACTTGCTCGTGGAAAATCTGTGGAAATAGACTGTGATGGAGTGTGTGAACAAGAAGTATTGATAGAAAATTTGAAGAAAGATTCATCCATCAAAGCAGTTCTCATCACACGCCCCAATTATTATGGGATTTATCAGCCAATCGAAAAACTTGTAGCATATTGTCACGAAAATAATATCAAAATTATTGTTGATGAAGCACACGGAGCACATTTCGCACTGGACTGTTTCGACAAAAATGCAATGCAACTAGGTTGTGATATTTCTATTAATTCGTATCACAAAACGATGCCAGCATTCACGCAAACTGCTGCAATTAATTTCAATTGTGAAGATGAATTGATAGATAAAACCATCTCCAATCTACAAATGATTATGACATCTTCCCCATCGTATATTTTTATGACATCAGTAGAATACGCTATTGATTACTGTATTAAAAATGAAAAAAAATATTCAGAATTAAAAGAAATAATAGATTGGTTTTACCGTGAGATAGATTGCTTAGATTACATTAAAAAATCTCCGATTCAAAAAAATTGCAAGAGAGATTTTACTAGAATTGTTCTTGAATGCGACAATCCACATGATGTAAATGAACATTTGATAAAAAACGGAATCTATATTGAAATGATAGACGACAAAAACTTGGTTTTGATTTCAACGATTGCAGATGAGAAAAAAGATTTCGAAATCTTGCTGGAAGCTCTTCGTTCATATGAAAAATCAGACTCTACGAAAATTTATAAAACATACGATTATTTACTAAACACAAAAATCACCAATGATATCGTGATTTATCCACCAGGAAAGATTTTCGCTAAGAAAAATTCCATAATCAATCAAAAACAAATCGATGAGCTGAACGATTTATCATCAAAAGGCGTAAATATTTTATTAAAATAGCTTGACTTTTTTATTGTAATGGTGTATTATTGTTATAGAACAGATGAGAAAGGAGATAATATGCAATTTGATGATAATAAGCCTATCTACATTCAAATCGTAGATTATTTTAAATACAAAATAATCAGGCAAGAATTAAAGTCTTCTGATAAAATTCCTTCTGTCAGAGAAACTGCGAAAGAATTGAATGTAAATCCTAACACAGTTCAACGTGCTTATGCAGAATTGGAAAGCTGTGGAATTACTATGAGTAAACGAGGACTTGGTTCATTTGTCGATGTCGACGAAGATAAATTAAAAACTTTGAAAAATGATATGGCACAACAATTGATAGATGATTTCTTAAACGAAATGTATCAGATGAATATGCCAAAAGAAAAACTAATGGAACTTATAGATGAAAGGTGGAAAAAATGAGCGTACTCGAAATAAAAAATTTGTCGAAAAAATACGGCAACAAACAAGCACTTAATGATGTATCATTTACAGCCGAAAAAGGAGAAGTCATCGGACTTCTAGGTCCAAATGGTTCTGGCAAGACAACTTTAATCAAAATTTTAGCTGGAATCATAAAAAAATACGAAGGCGAAGTGAAGATTGATTCGCAAGATGTGAATTACAAGACAAAAGAATTCGTAAGTTATTTGCCGGACAGATTTTTCCTAGACCCTAACCTAACAATCGCCCAAACACAAGCATTGTTCGAAGATTTTTATTCCGATTTTGATGGAGAAAAATTCACTAACTTTATTGAACAAATGAGTTTGGACAAGAAAATGAAAATTAGCAATCTATCAAAAGGTATGACTGAAAAGTTGAACTTGGCACTTGTGTTATCACGTCACGCTAAGCTTTTCATTATTGATGAACCAATAGCAGGAGTTGACCCTGTAGCTCGTGAACAAATTTTGGATGCAATCATTGATAATATCGATCCTGATTCTACTCTTGTTATTACCACTCACTTGGTTAGAGATATCGAAAGAATTTTCGACAGAGTAATCATGCTCAACAAAGGTTCTGTGGAATTAAATGATAGCGTAGAAAATTTGAGATCAACTTACAACAAAGGCATTGAAGATGTGTACAAACAAATTTTTGGAGGTCACCATGCTTAAACTTTTAAAACACGATTTAAAAAACAACTTTAAACTATGTTTGATATCATTACTTGTAGGATTGTTGGGAAACAGCTTTATATATGCATTATTTAAAAATTCAATAATCGTAAACACTCAAACGATGGGATTTGTCGAAATGCTTTTCTTGATTTTATGTATACTTGCAGTTTTTGGAAGTTTCTTGGCATTGACTGTACAAATAGTTATGGTTTTCAGACGCGATTACTATTCCGACAGAGGATATTTGATGTTCACACTTCCTGTTAAAAGCAACGACATTTTAATGAGTAAATTATTGTTCGCTCTTATTTGGACAGTAATATTTGCAATAGCATTTTCTTTAATAAACTTTTTGGGAATGTATTTTGTTGGTGAATCGAAATTCTTAGAAATGATTAAATTGGCATTTAATAATCCGTACTTTACGATTTCTCCATTTACATTCATCATTTTGACTGTAAACTTTATTATAAGTACATTCATCAGTTACATTGTAATGTATTTCTCAATAGTTGCTACGAAATCATTGTTCCCATCAAACAAAACTGGTTACTCATGGATTATAATTATGATTGTGATTAACGTGGTTATATCTCTAATCGACCAAGAAATATTCACAAGATTCCCTTATCTAATCTCATATGTAGGTGAAGGAATCGTAAATGCCAGCGAATTAATAACGCTAAAAAATTCAGATACAATTACAATGAGTACGTTCACAAAATTGATGGGAATTCCTATCACAAGCTCTATTATTTGGATATTGACAGGACTTGGCTTATACCAAGCGTCAATAAAAATGATGGACAACTCAATAGATATTTAAACGACAAAAAGCCTCATGAAGAGGCTTTTTTTAAATTACAAATTGATATATTAGTCCTATCGTTGCGCACACGCCGATTATCTTAATGATAGAAACTTTTTTATAATACATTACAAATCCTACAAAAAATGAAATTACAGCTACAACGTTTATGTTTGTCGTATTAAATGTGCCGTTAAACACTGCCGATTCGAACAAATCGATAAATGCAATGAATATCAGTGCTGCAACTGCAGGTTTGATCCCTTTTAGTATATAATCCAAAAACTTTAATTCTTTTCCCGAGAAAATCAACTTAGACAACGGAAGTAGAATAATTAACGCCGGAAATACCAATCCAGTAGTTGCTACAACAGCGCCAAGCACGGAATATATTTTCATTCCAACAAATGTCGCGGAATTTATCGCTATTGGTCCTGGCGTCATTTGCGATATCGTAAGTACGTCTGTCAATTCTCTAAGACTGATCCATTGATTTTCATTTACTACAAAATTCGTGATAAGTGGAAGTGTTGCATATCCTCCACCAAATGCAAATAATCCAACTTTAAAAAACACCCAGAATAATTTAATCAAAATCATATTTTCCACCTACAATCTTTGAATACATTACTCCGATACAAGCACATGCAAGTAAAATTATCGCAACATTTATGTTAAATACAAATCCCATTACAAATGCTAAGATCATTATTCCAATTCCAAGTGCTCTGTCTTTTTTCAAATTTGATTTTGCCAAATCCACAACAGTTAAAAGTAATATCGCACTGATTGCTCCACTCATACTAATAAGCATCATATTGATAAATGGATTGTCGTGAATTTTGTTGTAAATCAAACTCACAATCGAAATAATAACCAAGCATGGAAGAGTAGCAGCCAATACACTTGCGATTGCCCCTTTTGTTTTATTAATCCTGTATCCCAATAAAATCGACGTGTTAATAGCCATCGCTCCTGGACAACTTTGAGCCAAGGCGATTATCTTCATCATTTCGTCGTCGTCAATTATTTTTTTGTTCTTAACAAACTCATCTCTAATTATAGGTACTATTGTGTATCCTCCACCAAATGTTACGGCATTAATTTTCAGAAGAGTTTTAAATAAATCTATGTTTTTCAAAATTATCACCTAGATAATATTATCCTATACAATAAAATTTTTTTCAAATCAAAAAACCGAATCTAAATTAATAGACTCGGTTTGAATTCTGATTATATTAAATTAGTTTGCTTTGTCGATTGATCCAAAAATTTCCATTTTTTCTTTAACTTTTGCTTTGATTGCTTCGTAGCCTGGTTTCAAAACTTTTCTTGGGTCAAATCCTTTCTTTTCTTTGTCCTTATTTTCTTCGAAATATTTTCTAGTTTCTTCTGTAAATACGATTTGACATTCAGTGTTTACATTTATTTTGGATACTCCAAGGCTGATCGCTTCTTTTATCATATCAGTTGGAATTCCTGTTCCACCATGAAGAACTAGGGGCATTTCTCCGATTTCTCCTTTGATTTCTCCAAGAGCATTGAAGTCTAATCCCTTCCAGTTTTCAGGATAAACACCATGGATATTACCAATTCCTGCTGCCAAGAAATCTATTCCTAATTCAGAAATTCTCTTGCATTCGTTTTTGTCGGCGATTTCTCCTTGACCGATTACTCCGTCTTCTTCGCCACCGATAGCTCCAACTTCTGCTTCAACGCTGATTCCTTTTGAGTGAGCAAGTTCAACTATTTCTTTTGTTTTTTCTATATTTTCATCAATTGGATATTTAGAACCATCAAACATTACTGACGTAAATCCTGCTTCGATACATTTTTTTGCTCCTTCGAATGATCCGTGGTCTAAGTGGATTGCTACAGGAACTGTTATGTTTAATTCTTCAATCATTCCTTTAACCATTCCTACAACTGTTTTGTATCCGCCCATATATTTTCCAGCGCCTTCGCTAACTCCCAAAATAACTGGTGAGTTGTTTTCTTGTGCTGTTTCCAAAATAGCTTTAGTCCATTCTAAGTTGTTGATGTTGAAATGACCTACTGCGTATTTTCCTTTTAATGCATCTTTTAACATTTTGTCTGCTGCTACTAACATAATTTCCTCCTTGAAAATTTGAAAATTTGTAAATTACATTATTATTATAACATTATTCTGCTTTTTGTTTCCACAATCCATAAATGATTGCTGAAACCAATGATCCCACTGCTACAGATAATACGAAGAACAACGCTTTGTCTACAGATTCCATAGCTGGTAAAATGAAAATTCCTCCGTGTGGTGCAGGTGATTTTACTCCAAATGCTTGTGTAAGTCCGCCTGCAATCGCACTACCGATTACAGATGACACAATCACTCTCAATGGGTCTTTTGCTGCAAAAGGAATCGCTCCTTCTGTGATAAATGATGCACCCAAAATATAATTTGTGATTGCTGATTTCTTTTCTTTTTCGTCAAATTTATTTTTAAATAAACTAGATGCTAAAGCTATTGCAAGTGGTGCAACCATTCCTCCAGCCATCGTAGCTGCCATAAAAGCACCATTACCAGTATCTGTGAATACTCCTATTGAGAAAGTGTAACTTGCTTTGTTAACAGGACCACCCATGTCCACACTCATCATCGCTCCGAGCAAAGCTCCAAGTAAGATTGAGTTTGTAGTTCCCATATTTGCCAAAAATCCGTTGATTGTTTTATTGATTACAGTAAACACTGGAGATATTACAAAAATCATACCCAAAGATGTTAATAGCAACCCAAATACTGGGAAAATCAACATTGGTTTAGTTCCTTCGAGAGATTTAGGAAGATTTCTAGTAATTTTCTTCAAGAATAAAATAACATAACCTGCTAAGAAACCACCTAACAGTCCTCCCAAAAATCCTGCACCTTGTCCAGCGATGTAACCTGCGACCATACCAGGCATCAATGCAGGTCTATCTCCAATACTCATCGCAATGTATCCAGCTAAAATCGGAATCAAAAATCCAAATGCAGCTTTTCCACCTACTGAGAATAAATTATAAATTGGCGATGTGTCAGAGAAAAATCTTTCCACTAAGAAAGATAATGCCAGTAAAATTCCACCACCGACTACAAATGGCAGCATGTGGCTAACACCATTCATAATATCTTGGTATAGTTTTGATTTCCAATTTGTCGTTTCTTCTTCAACTTCTTTTGACTCTGATTCATCTGCGTGATAAATCTTCGCTTTGCCGTCTACTATTTTTTCAATCAAATCTTTTGGATTTCTAATCGCATCGGAAACAGGACATTCAATTACATTCTTGCCATTAAAACGTGCAGTTTCTACTTTTCTATCCGCAGCTATAATAATTCCCGTAGATTTTTCGATATCAGCAGCGCTTAATTTGTTCTTAACACCATCAGATCCGTTTGTTTCTACCTTGATGTCAACTCCCATTTTAGATGCTTGTTCCTTCAAAGCTTCTTCTGCCATATAAGTGTGTGCAATTCCCGTTGGACATGCGGTTACAGCTAAGACGAATGGCTTTTCTGTATAAATCGAGCTGGTTTCTACTGGTGCTACTTTCGGCTCAGATTCTTCTGCATAATCGTCAATAGTTTTGTAAACATCTTCTGGATTTTCGCTAGATTTTAATCTATCGATAAATCCTTCTTTTAATAAAAGCTTGGACAGTTTCGCCAAAGTTTCAATGTGCATTTGGTTTTGTCCTTCAGTTGCAGCAATCATGAAAAATATATAAGTATCTTCTCCATCTAATGCTTCATAATCCACGCCAGTTGTACTTCTTGCAAATACAATCGCAGGTTTATTCACTGCCGATGTTTTCGCATGAGGCATAGCAACTCCTTCTCCAAGTCCTGTCGAAGATTCCAACTCTCTTTTCATAATTTCAGATCTAAATTTTAGTACATCATTAATAACATTGTTTTCGTACAATTTTTCAATCATCTCATCTATAACATCTTTTTTTGTTGTAGATTTAAGATTCATAATCATTAGATCTTTTGAAAGCAAATCTTTAATTTCCATTATTTTCCCCCATATTTATTATTTTTAATTTGCCAAAAATTTCATTTATTTGATCCTTTTCTCCCATGTCATATGAGAAAACAGTCGCAGTCGCACTTGCTACTGCCATTTTGAACATATCTTCTTCACTCATTTCATTCAAATAAGCGTAGATAAATCCTGCAACCATACTATCTCCAGCACCAACGCTGTTGATAACTTCTCCTTTTACAATTGGAATGTAAAATGAATTATTTGCACTCACAAAAATCGCACCATCACTTCCCAAAGAACATATCACATGCTCTGCTTTTGGAATCATGGTCGATTTTATATACGAAATTATTTCTTCTTTTGAATTAAACTTGTCTCCGTAAATTTCTTCTAATTCTGCTTGGTTGGGTTTTAAGAGCAAAGGATTATAATCCAAGCTTTTCAATAACACATCACCAGTTGTATCCAATGTGAATCTAGTATTCGGAGATAATTTTTTTATCATCTCAATATAAATATCCTTGTCCATATTCGCTGCCACAGATCCGGAAAAAGATACTATTCCACCATCAATTCCAGAAAGTTTTTCGTAGAAGTCTTCTAATTCTTCTTGAGAAATATCTGGCCCTGGTGCGTTAACTTCTGTTTCAGAATCCATTTTTAATTTTACATTAATTCTGTTGTTTCCATTAATTTTTGTAAAATCGTGGAGAATTTCCATCTCATCTAATAATTTTTCGATGTAATCCCCTGTAAATCCTCCCAAAAATCCAATATTTTGGGTTCCTACATCCAAATTATGTAGCAATTTGCTAACCATAATTCCTTTTCCACCAGCGTAAAGTTCAGTAACTTTCGCTCTATTAGTTTCTCCAAATTCTAAATCATCCAATCGCATTATGTAATCAATCGAAGGATTTAATGTCACTGTATATATCATATAATCACCATACTATATATACCCATTTGACACATTGATAAAAAGATAAGACAATATATTTGGTGATAAAATGAAATACGTAAAAAATGTTACAAAAATTGGGAAATTAGACGAATTTACTCATGTAATTTTGGTTAGCAAATCTCCAAGAAGAAACGAATTATTGAAAAATATTTGTGAATTTGAAAGCACATCTACAGATATTGATGAGAGAAAAATAGAAAAACTAGCTTATGAAAAATACAAAGACCGTGAAAATATAGAAAAACTTGCACTTGTTTGCTGTGAAATATCCAAAGCAAAAATTCTTCCATTAGAATTAAAAGAAGACACGCTCTACATTTCTTCTGACACAATCGTAATTAATGACGGTAAAATTTTGAACAAGCCACAAGATTATGACCAAGCATTGGATATGCTAACATCCTATCTCGGAAAAGTTCACACAGTTGTGACATCTGTTTGTTTGAAATCAAAAAATTATGAAGAAATATTCTACACTTTCAGTAATGTAAAATTTTCAGATAAAACAGATAAAAATATCCAATTAATCAAAGACTACATCGACGAAGGCACCGTTTACGACAAAGCTGGTGCCTACGGAATTCAAGATTTAAATCCAGTTCTTATAGAATACATCGAAGGTGATTTGAACACAATTATAGGCCTTCCTGTCAGTGAAATTAACAAAAGGATTTGCAAAAAATAAAGGAGACAAATATGCAAAATGTTTTAATTAGCGCTTGTTTATTGGGAGTTGATTGTAAATACAACGGTTCTAATAATAAACTAGACGAAGAAACTATCAATTTACTAAAAGAAAAATACAATTTAATTCCAGTGTGCCCGGAAATTATGGGAGGTTTGCCAACGCCAAGAAATCCCGTTGAAATTAAGGATGGAAAAGTTTTTGATTATGACGGAGAAGAATTCACAAAAGAATTTGAAAAAGGAAGCGAAGAAGTCGTTAAACTTGCGAAATTATACAATCCTACAATTGCAATTTTGAAAGAAAATTCTCCATCTTGTGGATCGAATTACATTTACGATGGAACTTTCAATCATCAAAAAATAAAAGGCATGGGGATTGCTGCACGAAAACTATCAGAGGAATATATTAGATTATTCAACGAAGAAAATATAAAAATATTACTGTAAAATATAAAAATATTACTATTTGTTTGATTTTTTTACTTTGATAATCATTTTTAGTTGACAAATTGAAAAACCGTAGTATAATGATAATAGATATCAATTTATATCAAACAAACCCCTTGTAAGATAAAATTGTACTTAAGAATCACGGCTCCCCCTAAAGCCGTGATTTTTTTCATGAAAAAAGCTACGCAAAATTTTTGCGTAGCTTTATGCTATATTAATCCAAGTGCAAATTGCATTGCAATTGAAACTATAGTGATTCCTATCCAGCAACAAAATCCAAGTAGGATTGGTTTGCCACCTGTTTTTATTAATTTTACAATATCTGTTTTAAATCCAATTGCAGCCATTGCCATTACAATGAAAAATTTAGACAATTCTTTTAATGGATTAAAAACTTTCGCATCTACTCCCATTTTCAAAGCAACTGTAGTTATAATACTTGCAAGAACGAAATACAAAATAAACATAGGAAATATTTTTTTGAGTTCAACTTTTTCTGATTGTTCTTGTTTTTTAGTTCTCAAATACGACAATACCAAAGTGATTGGAATAATCGCTAATGTTCTAGTCAATTTTACAGTAACAGCTTTGTCCAATGTTTGTGTTCCCAAATTGTACAATCCATCCCAAGTTGCGGCTGCCGCTGTTACTGATGATGTATCATTTACAGCAGTTCCTGCAAATATTCCGAACGCTTCTCCAGAATGAGTGGAAAATCCAATCACGCTTCCCAACAACGGGAAAATCAAAGCCGCAATTACATTAAAGAAAAATATTACAGAAATTGCCTGTGCAACATCTTCATCATCAGCTTCTATTACTGGAGCAGTTGCTGCAATTGCAGATCCACCGCAAATTGATGATCCAACTCCCACTAATATCGCAATGTTTTTAGCAATATTCATTTTCTTTGCAAGTACATAAGAAATAATTAAAGATGTGGAAATAGTTAGAATAATTATTGGCAATGATTGTTTTCCAGTTTCCATAACAACCGCCAGATTCATTCCAAATCCAAGTAAAATTACAGCATATTGCAATATTTTTTTCGATGCAAATTTCATTCCAACTTCAAATTGTGATTTGTCTTTAATAATATATCCCATAACAATCCCAACCAAAATCGCTAGGACTGCCCCACCAATTACAGGAAATTTTTTCCCTAAAAAGTGGCAAGGAATAGCTATTGAAAGGCAAAGCAATAATCCTTTATAATTTTTATTTAACCAATTCATAATTCCTCCAAAAATTTAGTTACCTATATATTTTAACTCAAAAAATATTAATGTAAAGTATAAAAATCAAAAAACACCACGATAAATTATTTACCGTGATGTTTAATTTATTCTTGAACTAACAAATAATCACTGTCGATATTTTTAACATACAACACTTCGTCGAATTTTTCCTTGATAAATGGATTAACGTCCTTAGCACAGTATATTGATCCATTGAATCTCAAAATGAAATCCTCAAGCAAAATATTACCAGTATTTTCATCCAAATTTTCAAACAAATTAACTACCATGTTGAATTCAGAATCTTGGTTTATTATTCTCTTGTATCTAATCAAGTTCTTGTCTCTATCACTATATTCAGAATATCTTTGTTTTGAAGTCAATTCTTCATCGAATATTTTTAGCAATGGTGGGATTTTCTTATCCGCAAAAGAATTAAATAATGTAACATTATTTCTAAAATCAGTATCGAAGATGTAACTTTCATCGTAAGTGACAAGCATATTCGAAGACAAATCAAACTCTTCTAACGGCTCATTATTTACCAAAATCATTCCGCTTTGTGGAGACAATGTTTGAATAAATGATTTTGCTAGTAAGTTTACAATTTCTTCATTATCACAAATAATTAAGTATTTTTTGTCAGTATAAAATGTGTAGTTGATCTTAACTTTAACATTTGAAGAATACAATTTCACATCTCTGAACTCAATATCTTTTATGTGTTCTACAATTTTATCTGACTTTTCTTGATTTCCAAAAATTTCTTCCATTTCGAAAACTTTTTGTTCAGATTGCACAATCATAGATCGTTCTTTTACAATTTTTTTAATGATGTGATGAAGCAACATAATTGAACTTATAAGAATGATAACTTCACCGGTGCTGATTTGTGGCTGTTTAATAATATAAATCAAACTAATTATAAAATATACTCCGATGAATAATAATTTCAGATTGTATTTTGTGAGCTCTTCCTTGTCAAGTTCCGTCACTTTTTCTGATATGTCTTCTATTAATTTACTGTGAACAACTTCAAGCGCTTTGTTAGCCTTTGAGTTGATTACTTTCTTGGAGTTTAACATATCATCTAGAAAATACACGTATCTTTTTCTTAAATTCGATGTATTTGTTTTCTTTTCTATTATTGATTTGTCGATTCTCACATTGATTAAACTGAAAATCAACACTCCCACAGTTATAATTGACACCGGAATAAATGAAACGCAGTATCCTGTTGTAACAAAAACTGCAATCAATAAAATTGCATCAGATATCAACTCCAATGTCGGAATAATGTAATATTCTTTTAAGTATAGCGATGTCGATGTAATGTCGTTTGAAAAAGTTTTGTCTTTTTGTTGTATTTCATAAAAGTTTTGTGAAATCACATTGTGAAACAAATCTTGTTTAAACCCTTCTACAAAAGAAAGTCCCATGTTGTAAATCGTCCTGTCCTTGAGATAATTTATTCCAGCGAACAAAATCAACGATGCACTAATTACAATAAGTGAGAAGGTCTTATTTTGGACTTCAAATAATCTTTTCGTAAATACTATAGCCACCGACATGAAACACGACAACAAAATCGTCAGTAAAATTTGCACCAGCAAATTGATTTTTTCTCTAAAAATATACTTGTTCATACTTTCCCTCTTATAATACAAAATAGAGCTTTCGCCCTATTTTGCATTACTCATTTTCTTTTTTCTCCAATGATTTAAATACATTGCCCGCATTGTAGGAACTTCTTACAAATGGACCGCTTTCAACGTGTTTAATTCCGATTGATTCTCCGTATTTTTTGTATTCTTCAAATTCTTCCGGAGTAACGTATCTGTCCAACTCTGCATGTTCCAATGTTGGCATCAAATATTGTCCAATAGTAACTATATCTACTTTTAATTCGTTCAACTTATCTAACATTTGATGAACTTCTTCATTTGTTTCTCCAAGTCCAACCATAAATCCAGATTTAGTTACAAGTCCTTTTTCTTTTGCATATCTTAAAACTTCAAAAGAATTGTCCAAGTTACCTTGAGGTCTCATTTCTTTGAAGATAGAACGAACTGTTTCAACGTTGTGATTTAATACATCTGGTCTTTCATCAAAAACAATATCCAATAATTCATGCTTTGCGTGCATATCAGGAATCAAAACTTCTACTAATGTTCCTTCATTGTATTTTCTAATTTCCTTGATAACATTTTTGAATTGAGTTGCACCTTCGTCTTTTAAGTCATCTCTGTCAACTGAAGTAATAACAGCGTATTTCAACCCTAATTTTTGCACAACTTTTGCAACATTTTCAGGTTCCTTTTCATCAACAGCTCTTCCTCTTCCAGTAGTTACGTTGCAATATCTACAGTTTCTAGTACAAATATCTCCTAAAATCATAAATGTAGCTGTACGTGATTCGTAGCATTTCATTCTGTTAGGACAATTTGCTTCCTTGCAAACTGTGTTCAATTCAAAACCATCTACTAAACTTTCTACTTCGTGAAGGTTTTGGCTACCTTCTATCTTTACTCTCATCCATTTTGGTTTTCTAATCAAATATATCACCTAAAAACACTTTCTCATCCATTCCAACAATGTATTCCCCGATATTAACATCATTCAAAACATTGTGGAAACCATCTATTGTCATAGTCTTTCCAACAAACATATCGCAAAATTCTGAAATATCTTTGTTTGAAAAGAAATCCCCTTCTATTTTGAAACTATCAATCAAATTATCCTTGATGTTGTAGCTATACTCCACAACTCCAAACTTGTGTTTTCTTTGATAATTTGCAGTAGTTTCTCCTTTTGAGTAAATAAATTCTTCATTTTTAAATAAATCGATGTATTTATTCACTTCTTCTTTTTCAGAATCGTTAAGCACGTATTCTTCTAAGTTATCATCTTCAATGATACCGTTTTTAATTTTATTGAAAAACTCATCGTATTCCATATCAATCATATCATTAATAGTTGTGATTCTGGATTCTACAGATTTGATGGCTTTTCCTTCGAATTTTATTTTTTGAGGAGTAAGTGAATGCATCATCTTTTCGACACCAATATCGAAAAGAATTGTACCATGATGAACAACCATGCTGTTTTTCATATATTGTGCGTTGCCGCTTATTTTCTTACCGTCAATCAAAATATCATTTCTACCGCTGAATTCTGGATTAAGTCCCATTTTTTTCATTTGATTGATTATCATATTAGCGAAATGTTTGAAGTCATTTGCGTAGTTTTGACTTTCAATAAAAGTGTATTGCATATTTTTTTCATCAGTATATATGCAACCACCGCCAGATAACCTACGAACTAGATTAATTCCATTTTCTTCAGTGTATTTCAAGTTAACTTCTCTGTAAATGTTTTGATTTTTGCCTAGTAGAATTGAATCCTTATTTCTCCACAAAATAAACACTGGAATGTTATGCTTTGCGAAAAAATATTCAACCGCAAAATTGTAATACGGATCTACGCTGTCATTATTAAAATAATATTTCATTTATCTCCTTTAAATATCGTATAAATTTAAACCTGTTTCAGAATCTTTGAATCTATCAACTTTTTCGTCTATTTTATTAATTATGATTTCACAAGTTGCTGATATGATAGCCTCGTTCAAATGTCCGCCGTGAACATTCAAATTCTCATCTGCAAATGTAATATGCATGTGCAAATAAGGTTTGTCATTCATAGTAGAGATATTTCCAAGGATGCTCGTGATTTCCATTTCACCTGTGAAATTTTTCTTAGTGTATTCTTGTTTTTCGACACTATATAATCCCACAGTTATATTATCACTGGCGCCAATTCCTGAAATAGAACCATTTTTTAGCTGAAGCTTTTCAACTAATTCGAATAATTTTTCTACAACGTCTTCGCCCTTTTCAATTCGGACTAAAACATTATCATAATATTCTCTATATTTCAAATCATTAACCTCCTGTAAAGTTCATACAATCTAATTATACATTTAATTTCTTTTTGTTTCAATTTTAAAAACTTGCGATTGATTTCATTTTTCCGAAAATAAAATTTTATACTATAATAGAAGTAAGAATTAAAAGGTGGAAAATATGAAAACAAAACAAGATACAAAAACAATTGTAAAATTCAGAGCAAATGGAGATATGGGTAATTTTTACGGACTTCTTCACGGAGGAGAATTATTCAAAATGATGGACACAATCGCAGGTGTGTGCACGAGAAGATTTTGTTCCAATAAAACATTGACCAAAGCTGTAAATAATTTGACATTTAATGCTCCAACAAAATTAGGTGAAATCATAAAAATCACAGCAATCATAGATTACGTTGGAAAAACTAGCATGGAATGTTTCGTTCGTGCAAAAGTCGAGGGAACAGATATCATAAAAGCTTCGGGATATTTCACAATGGTAAGTGTGAATGAAGACGGAGAATCGGAAATTGTTAATGAAAAAATCGAATATGTAACAGATGAGGATAAAATGTATCGCGATTTGGCGATTGAACGAAGAAAAATTTACAAGGAAGTAAATTTGCTTCAACAAAATTATAAACTATGAAAAAAGAAATCAAACTTTCTGTCAGAGATTTGGTTGAATACACTGAACGAAGCGGCGATATAGACGATAGATTCAGAAATGTGTTCGACAGAGCAAAAGAAGGACAGAAAATCCATAAAATGATTCAAAAAGAATACGATATTGGATTTCTGCCAGAAGTTACTCTCAAAAACACTACCCTCTACAAATCGGTAAATTACATCGTGGAAGGTAGAGCTGACGGAATAGGAATTAAAAATGGTAAAACTTTAATAGATGAAATAAAATCGACTACGCGTGATTTGGAAGAATTGGAATACAATTCCAACAAATATCACTGGGCACAAGTAAAATGCTACGGGTATTTTTATGCTTTGGACAACGACTTGGAAGATATTGATTTGCAACTTACTTATTATCAAACCGATACCAAGAAAATAAAATTTATCAGGCAAAATTTTACTTTTGAAGAATTAAAAGAATTTTATTTTTCATTATTAGAAAAATATTCCGTGTTCACAGAATTAATCACACAACACATAAAGAATCGTGACGAATCCATTCAGAACTTGTCATTTCCCTATCCTGCATTTAGAGCTGGTCAGAAGTATTTGAGCCAAAACGTGTATTCTGCAACCAAACAGGGTGTAGATTTGATGGTGGAAGCTGCAACAGGAATTGGCAAGACTATCTCCACGCTTTTTCCTTCAATTAAAGCTATGGGAGAAGATTTGACGGACAAGATTTTTTATTTGACTGCTAAGTCTACGCTAAAAAAAGCTTGTAACGACCAGTTGTATTTAATGAAACAAAAAGGTTTGATAATAAAATCAGTCGAGATAATCGCAAAAAACAAAGTCTGCATCAATAATGAAGTCAAATGCAATCCAAATGATTGTGAATTTGCAAAAGGTCACTACGACAGGGTGAACAAATGCATTCTCGATATGCTTGAAAACGAAGATATTATAGTGGAAGAAATCATCAAAAAATATGCATTCAAATACAGAGTTTGTCCGTTGGAATTGGAGCTGGATTTGTCCAATTTCTGTGACATTGTGATTTGTGATTACAATTACGTTTTTGATCCGGTAGTATATCTAAAAAGATTTTTCGAAGTTCCTTATTTGAGAATGTCGCTTTTGGTTGATGAGGCTCATAATTTGGTGAGTCGAGGGCGTGATATGTATTCGTATTCGTTGAGTTTCAACCAACTTATGGACTGTTGTGATGAGCTTTTAGATGATAAAAAAGAACTCAAAATCAAACGCAACTTGAAGAAACTCGCGAAACAAATCAAAGATGAATCTTTGGGAAAACCAGTCAACACATACAAGGATTTGTCAGTAGATTTGATTGATTATTGTGTACGTTGCAAAGAATCCATGACGAAATTCTTGATCGAAGAAAAGGACAAACCATACTACGACAAAGTATTGGATGTGTATTTTGAAATCAATAAATTTTTGAAAATTTCTGATTTTTACGATGATTCTTTCGTCACTTTGATAAAATCAGAAAACGATGATGTTATTTATAACATTATGTGCTTGAACACTCACAATATTTTTAAAAATCTTTTAAAAAAATGTAAATCCAACGTATTTTTCTCAGCGACACTGTCTCCTATGACCTACTTTGCAGATGTATTGGGCTTGGAAAAATTCTACAACATAAGATTGGAATCCCCATTCCCAAAAGAGAATTTGAAAGTAAATCACATCAACATTTCAACTAGATTCAAAGACCGCGAAGATACGAAATATAAAATCGCAGAAATTCTTCGAAAAATCAACGAAAAGCCTGGAAACAAACTCATATTCTTCCCTTCTTATTCGTATTTGGAATCAGTGTATGAGATTTGTGATTTCGATATTTTAACGCAAGAAAGAACGCTAACTGATATGGAAAGATTAGAATTCTTGTCCCAATTTACAACAAGTTCAAACATAATGGCGTTTTGTGTTTTAGGTGGAGTGTTCAGCGAAGGCGTTGATTTGAGCGGCGACAGATTGAATACTGTAGGGATAATTTCCGTCGGACTTCCCGGAATTAGCGTAGAAAATGATTTGATAAAAAAATATTTCGACGAAAATGGAAAAAACGGATTCGATTACGCTTACGTTTATCCAGGAATGAACAAGGTACACCAAGCTGGTGGAAGATTGATTAGAACAGACACCGATACTGGAGAATTATTTTTGATTGATGATAGGTTTGATTCATATCCTTACAAATCACTTCTTCCGAATAGCTGGAAATAATTTTTCTGAGAAAATTACAACACAATATGGTAAAATTAACTTAATCCCAATGGGAAATTTAAAAATGAAGGTGAAATTATGTCAGAACAAATAGAATTTAGATTTGATACACAATTATTAATAGCAGGAGAAAACTTATCAAGCGATACAATTAGTGAATATATTACAGAACATTTCAAAGGAGATTGCCTTTTGGTTGTAGGTGGCGATGATTTGATTAAAATTCATTTCCATACTAATGAACCTTGGCAAGTATTGGAATACGGACAATCAATCGGAGATATTCACGATATCGTCGTAGAAAATATGCAAAGACAAGCAGACGGTCTACAAGGATAATGAAAAAAATTTTAGAGGCAAAAGTAGAATACAATGTATTTCCCAACAAGGGAATTTGCAAAATAGACGATAATTTGTATTCTATAAAGAACACAATTCAAGGACAAACAATCTCTTTTCAACGAAAAAGAAAGAAAAAGGGATTTATTGAGGGAAAACTTGTTGAAAGACTAGAAAACTCCCCTCTTGAAACTATTGAAGGTTGTCCTGTAAATGAAAGATGCGGCGGTTGTATTTATCAAAAATTAGAGTATGATGTGGAGTGCGATTTGAAGAAAAAAACGCTCACAGAATTATACAAAGATATTTACGATGAGGATATCACGTTTCACCCATCGCCTATTTTACAAGGCTACAGAAACAAAATGGAATACACTTTTGGAGATAGTGTCAAAGGTGGTCCACTTGTTTTGGGACTTCACACTAAAAACAAATTCTACGAAATAACAGACACCGTAGATTGCAATATAATTGATGAAGGCTTCAACAAAATCAGACAAGCTGTTCAAGAATATTTTCGTGATAAAAATTACGAATTTTTCAAAAAAATAAAACATACTGGGCTTTTGAGACACTTCATAATCAGAAAAAGCTTCAGTGATGATGAGTACATGATTAATTTGGTAACGACAAGTGATGATTTTGATGTGAATGATTTCGTTGAATTTGCAAAACAAATCGACAACAGAATCGTGTCTATTTATCACACAATTAACGATAATATTTCAGATGCAGTAATAGTCGACAAATTAGAATTGTTGTACGGCAAAGAATATTTGACAGAAAAAATAAATGGCTTGGAATTTAGAATTTCTCCATTTTCATTCTTTCAGCCAAATCCCGCACAAGCAGAACAAATTTATAGCAGAGCATTGGAATTGGCCGGAGATTTGTCAGGAAAAAACGTCTACGATTTGTACTGTGGAACAGGAACCATCGCACAAATTTTTGCAAAAAAAGCTGAAAGCGTAATCGGAGTCGAAATAGTTGCTGAAGCTGTCGAAAAAGCAAAAGAAAACGCAGAACTAAACGGATTGACTAACACAGAGTTCATCTGCGATGATTGCTTGAATTTCATGGAAAAAGTAGAGAAAAAAGACGTAGTAGTCCTCGACCCACCAAGAGATGGAATTCATCCAAAAGCAATCGATCGATTAATTGCCATCAATCCCGATAAATTCATCTACATTTCTTGCAATCCCATAACACAAAGGATGGATTTGGATAAATTTATCGAAAAAGGGTATAAAATTAAGTCATTGGAGTTCTTCGATCAGTTCCCAAGGACTTACCACTGCGAAGCTGTTGTGCTGCTATCAAGAAAATAAGAATATAGGATATTTCTACTTTATTTAGAAATTTGGAGGAAATAATGATAAAGAAAATTGGAGTTGTGAGCTTATCAAGTG
>OIFD01000015.1_pt1 | contig 240219 bp, 249 predicted proteins | sample 1582021 | NCBI WGS metagenome assembly OIFD01 (sample SAMN07501059, study PRJEB24779) | human gut metagenome | isolation source: stool | host: human infant | place: USA: Pittsburgh, PA | reverse complement strand
ATCAAATTACAAAAACCAATCGCTCTAGAAGAAGGATTAAGATTCGCAGTAAGAGAAGGTGGAAGAACAGTTGCATCAGGAGTTGTTTCTAAAGTTATAGCTTAATTTAGCTAAAAATTTGAAATAAAATACTTTCATTAAAAGGCGGGGAAGTCCCCGTCTTTTTTTAAAGGTTATTATTGAAATTTTATTTAAAATTTAATGAGGAAATTAAATGAAAGAAAAATTGAGTGATTTTAAGGAAATATTTAAGAAAATATTTTTTATATCTGTATTAATTCTTGTAATTGTAGAATTTAGAAAAATATCCAAAGAAATAAAACTTGAAGATGTAAAATTTATTTTTTCTAGCTTATCAGTTATTACATTACTTTTTATGGGAATCTATGGGATTTTTGCTAATATTCCAGCAAGTTTGTATGATTTTATTTTGAATGAAGAGCTTGGAAATGATTATGATAAAAAATACATAGGAGAAACTGGATTTTGCATTAATAATTTTAATGATCTTTTAGGGCTTGGTGGATTTATTTCTATTGGACTTAGAACGGCTTTTTACGGTAAGGGACATGAAGCTACAAAGCTTGTGAAAAAAATTTTACAACTTTTGGTATTTTTACCATGCGGTTTATCATTTTTTTCTATTATTTCCTTAATTTCTTTAATGTTTCACTCAAATCCAAATTTACAAAGTTATATGCTTTTGCTTGTTGGTGCAAGTTTGTATATTCCTTTTGTATTGGCTTTGTCTTTTTTTGGAAAGATTAAATTTTCTAGAAAAAATCAAATAAAATTATTTTTAATTTCAATTGCTGAATGGTTTGGAGTTATGAGTGCCTTTGTGGTTATTGGGTATTTGATGGGCATTAAATTTGATTTGATAAGCTTATCAACTTTGGTTGTTGCTGCAAATATTGTAGGATATATTTCTATGATTCCTGGTGCCATAGGTTCTTTTGACCTTATAATTTTATTTGCTTTAAAAAGTCAGGGTATAAATCAAGAATTGGCACTTGCTTGGATTCTTCTTTATAGAATGTTTTACTATATTGTTCCATTTTGCCTTGCTTTTGTATTTTTTACTAAAAATTTTACAATTGCTTTTCAATTTAAGGAATCTGCTTTTATAAAAAGACTTTTCAAAAATATTCTTTTGGTTTTGAATACTTTTTTGTTGTATATTTTTGGACTTTTTATGATTTTGGCTGCAACTTTGCCAGATAAGGCCTATGGTGGAGGTCTTCTTACAAAATTAAATCCTATAAGGGCTTCGGCTATTTATCAGTTTCCATCTCTTCTTTTTGGATTTATATTTATAGTTATGGCAAGAGCTTATATTTCAAAACAGAAAAAATCTTTTCTTTTAAACACCATAATGTTAATTCTTGTATTTTGCTATACTTATATAACTGGTTATAGTTTATCTACTCTTATTTATATTTTTATAATGTTTGTAATTAATCTTATTACAAAAGATGAACTTTATACTAAGCAATTTATTTATGCTAGTGAAGATAGGTTTATTGATTTACTTTTGACAAATTTTATGCTCATAGTTTATGTAGGGAAAATTTTGAAACGTGGATCTATCATTGATGTTAATATTAGTGAGGCTAATGATTTTATTTTGATTCCTTTTGAGTATAATTTTATTTCAATAATTGCTACTATATCAATAATTTATTTTCTCGTTTATCTTTTGGTTAGGAATTTGCAAGGCCCTAGGTTAAAAGTTGGGGAAAAATTTGATTATGATAGGTATTTAAATTTGCTAAAAAATCAGGGTGGTTCCAAAGAAGCCTTTCTTTCTTTTTTGGATGATAAGGATCTTTATTGGTTAAAAAATGATGAATGTGATTTGGCTTGTCTTCAAATTAGGACTGTGGGCGATAAGGTAATTGTCATGGGGGATCCTATTGGAAATGAAAAATATTTTGATGAGCTTTTGGAAAAATTTATTTATGAAACTGATGATTTGGGTTATAACATTGTTTTTTATGAAATAAATAAAGATATAACAATGAAAGTCCATGAATATGGTTTTAATTTTATGAAATTTGGGGAAAGTGCAAATGTAAATCTTGAACAATTTAATCTTGATGGCAAGAAAAAGAAAAATCTAAGAAAGACCATAAATAAACTTGATAGAGAAGGATATAGTTTTGAAATTTTACAAGGACCGTTTGATGGAAAAACTATAAAAAGACTTCAAGAAATTTCTAATTCTTGGCTTGGAGAAGGCAAAGAAAAGGGATTTTCTTTGGGATTTTTTGACAAAGATTATTTGAATAGCGGAGATATTGCTGTAATAAAAAATCCTAATCAAAAAATAATTGCTTTTGCAAATTTATCGCCAATTTATGTAGAAAATTGGGCAACAGTTGACCTTATGCGTTATGAAGAAAATGTTGATGGCTTGATGGATTATTTGTTTATAAATATTTTCACATATTTGAAAGAAAATAATATAAAATATTTTGACCTTGGGATGGCTCCACTTTCAAATGTAGGAGTTATGAGACATTCATTTTTGCAAGAGAGAATGGTATATACGATTTTTAAATTGGGCGATCATTTTTATTCTTTTGAAGGGCTCAAGGCTTATAAGGATAAGTATGCAAGTTTTTGGGAAGAAAAATATCTTTCCTATTCTAGGGGTTCATCTTTGATTTTTTCTGCCATGACCTTATTTTATGCTATAAATAAAAAGGCGAAATAATTTTGTGGCAAAATCAAGGACAATAGTATAATAAATTATGAATCTATACAGAAAATTAAATTCTAATAAAAACAATTTTAAAGGAGAAATAAATGGAAAATCCAATAGTTACATTTGAAATGGAAAATGGTGCAATCTTTAAAGCTGAATTATATCCAGAAATTGCTCCAAATACTGTAAATAATTTTATTTCATTAATAAAAAATAATTTTTATGATGGCTTAATCTTTCATAGAGTTATAAAAGATTTTATGATTCAAGGAGGAGATCCACAAGGAAGTGGAATGGGTGGCCCTGGATATGCTATAAAAGGAGAATTTTCTTCAAATGGTTTTGAAAATAATTTGCTCCATGATAAAGGAGTTTTATCAATGGCAAGATCATTTATGCCAGATTCTGCAGGAAGTCAATTTTTTATAATGCACAAAAAAAGTCCACATCTTGACGGAGATTATGCAGGATTTGGAAAAATAATTGAAGGTATAGAAGAAATTGATAAAATCGCAAATGTAAAAACAGATTATAATGACAGACCTGTTGAAGATGTAAAAATTAAAAAAGTTACAGTTGATACAAAGGGAATTGATTATCCTGAAGTTGAAAAAATGTAAATTTAAGGCAGATTAATTTCTGCCTTTTTTTATTTTATAAATATGGTATAATTTTATTCGGATTTTTAAAATAAATTTTAGGAGGTCTTATGACTTTTAATGACATTATGGCAGCCTTGGGTGTAGTAATTAATGGAATTCCCCAAGCACTTTTGGCACTTTCGGTAGGTTTTTCTGCATTTCCAACTTCGCTTGGTTTTGCTGTGGGAGTAGTTGCTTGTATGCTTTTGCAATCTCCAATTCCAATTTCTATGCAAGCTGAAACAATTGCCCTTGCAGGATCTTATGGCGATAATATTAGGGAAAGATTGTCGGTTGTATTTTGGGCAGGAATTATTATGTCCATACTTGGAATTACTGGTAGCTTAAATTTTATTGTTGATTTGGCTGGAGTTTATGTATTAAATGGAATGATGGCAGGAGTTGGATTGATTCTTGCAAAAATTGCAATTGATGGACTAAAACTTGAAACAAAAATGGTAAGTTTAATTTCTATAATTTCAGCCCTTATAACATATTTTGTTTCTGGAAGAAATCTTGTTTACACTATTATAATTTCTGTTGTTATTTCTTCAATTTATGCAAATATTATGAAAATGGAAATAGGAAAAGAGATTAAAAAAGAAGAAAGAAAACTTTCTATTAAAAAACCTATTTTAAATAAAAAAGTTATCAGAGGTTCTTTATCTCTTGCTTGCCTTACAATTGGTGCAAATATTGCCTTTGGAAATATTACAGCATCTCTTGGAGATGGAAATTTGACTGCAAATATTGATCATTTGACAGTTTATTCAGGTCTTGCTGATTCTATTTCTTCACTTTTTGGGGGAGCTCCAGTTGAGGCAATAATTTCTGCAACAGGAGCAAGCGATAATCCAATTAATTCTGGAATTTTGATGATGGCAATTCTTGGAGTAATAATGTTTATGGGATTTTTGCCAAAACTTGGAAAATATGTTCCAGGAGAATCAATCCACGGATTTTTATTTGTACTTGGCGCTCTTGTAACAGTTCCAACAAATGCAAATCTTGCTTTTGCAGGAGGAGGCGATACAATATTAGTTGCAGGTATAGCTATGGCAACAACTGCAGCAAGCGATCCTTTTATGGGACTTGTAGCAGGAGTAATTCTTAAATTTATAATTTTATAGGAGATTTTATGGATTATTATAAATTAAATGTGTGTGGAGTCGAAAGAAATTTGCCAATAATACAAATATCAGATAATTTAAAAATTGCATCATTTGTTTTATTGGGAGATACAGAGCTTGCAACAAAAGCAGGATATGAATTAAGTAAAAAAATTGATTGCGATATAATTCTTACAGCAGAAGCAAAAGGTATAGCCCTTGCACATGAAATTGCAAGAAATATTGGAGAAAAATCATTTGTAGTTGCAAGAAAATCACAAAAATCCTACATGGAAAATCCTGTAAGTGTAGAAGTAAAGTCAATTACAACAAAAAATACCCAAAAATTATTTTTGGATTTTAAAGATGTAGAAAAAATAAAAGGGAAGAAAGTAGCCCTAGTTGATGATGTAATTTCCACAGGAGAATCTATAAAAGCTTTAGAAAATCTTGTGAAAAAAGCAGGAGGAGAGGTTGTTCAAAAACTTGCGATTCTTGCAGAAGGAGATGCAGCTAATAGGGATGATATAATATTTTTAGAAAAACTTCCAATTTTTGAAATTTAAATATTAAAAAAAATAAAAACTTCCAAGAAAAATGGAAGTTTTTTTAATTGCAAATAAAAAGCGCTTATTGTAAAAATAAGTGCTCAATTAGAATTTTTGTTCCTAATAAAATTAAAATTACTCCGCCAATAAGCTCTGAAATTTGTTTGCTTTTCATGCCCAATTTATTTCCTATTTTAAAGGCTATTGATGAGAGAATAAAGGTTGTGATTCCTATTATTGTGCTTGAAGAAAATATATTTACATTTAAAAATGCAAAGGAAACTCCAACTGCCATTGCATCAATACTTGTTGCGATTCCAAGTGAAAATAAAGATTTTAAGCTTAAACCATGGCTTATTTCGCAACTTGCATCTTTTGATTCTCTTATCATTTGAAAGCCAATTATAAATAATAAAATAAAGGCAACCCAATGGTCAATTGCTTTGATTGAATTTGCAAAATTTGATGCTAGAAAATAACCAATTATTGGCATAAGTGCTTGGAAAATTCCAAAACAAAGTCCAATGCTTAGGGTATTTTTTATATTATTTTCTTTTATTTGAAGACCTTGACAAATGCTTGCTGCAAAAGCGTCCATACTAAGTCCGATAGCTAAAATAAAAATTGAAATAAGACTCATTGCTACTCCTTTTTTTCGGGAAAAATTTATCAACGAAGAAACTATACTTGATATTTTTATATAAGCAAATAGAAGGCCTTAGCCTTCTATTTCTATAATTTTTTGTATTATTGGTTGGTCTTTTATTTCATCAAATCTATTTGAATCTATATTTATGTCAGGATTTGTTTTTTCTATTTCGTTTATATATCCTGATTCAGTCACTCCGATTTCTTTTGGAAATCTCAATACATATCCAGAATTTGGTAAATCAATTTGCAAGGGGTCAGTCCCAATTCCATCTCCCTTGCTTTGGCTTCCTACAATTGTTGCAAGTTTTGTTTCTTTGCAAAAAGATGCTAGCATTTCTGCTGATGAAAATACTGATGAATCTATAAGAAGATAGATGTGTCCTTTGAATTTTATGGAATCTTCGCTTGGGCTTATTTTTGCAGGATAATTTGTGTAATAATCAAATTTTGAAAGTATCTGTTTTGTATCATTTGAAAAATTACTTGCATTTAAAAATTCGCTTACTCCTTCTTTGTATTTTTCTTGGCTTATTACTTTCTTATTTAAATCTCCTTTTTTGATAAAAGAATAATAACTTGTAGAATATGGCTTATCTATAATTTGTGGAAGAAGAAAATCTTGCCAATATCTAGAATCGCCACCAGTATTTCCTCTTATATCAATAACTAGAGCTTTTTTGTTTTTTACTTTTTTTAGATAGGTTTTCAATTTTTTTTGGTCATAATTTGAATAATCATAATTTACCATTGAATTAATTTTTAAATATCCTATCTTATCATTTATATCTTTAGCTTCAATATTGTCTGTACGAATTTCGTTTGAATTTTCTGTTGCCTTTCCTAAAATATTATTATTTTTATTTATTTTAGCTTTTGTTTCATACTGGTTGTATTTCAAATAATCATTTATTTTTTTATTATCTAAATTGTACCTTCTTCTTACATTTTCCTTTTCATAAACATGGCTTATATAATGACGCCAATCATTTTCTGGCATTTTGTAGTAGGTTATATACATTTCAACTGCCTGATTTTGGTCAATTATTTGGGTGTGGTCGTTATTTAGCTCATACAAAATTTTATTCATTCTCAAGCCAAAATCCACATCATTTTTGGAATTTTCTATATATTTTTTGAAGTTTTCTTTTTTTCCTAACCAGTCAATATTATTAATTTTCTTATTTATGTCAAAATAAGGATAATAAGTTTCTAAAATATTGTAGGCAAATTCAAAATCTTCTATATATTTATCCTTTGTCAAATCTCTCATCTTTTTTTCTTCCAAGCTTGGAAGATTTATTTTTTCAGCATTTTTTGGACTTGTAAAATTCAAAAAAGCCAAAATAAGTAAGAGTGAAATTATAGCAAAGGGAAAAAGTCTTCTTTTTTTCATCTAATTTATCCTTTCCTAATTAATTATAACAAATAAAAATTTCTTTCACACCTTTCTTATGGAAATAAGGAAGGGAGGATTGTTTATTTGATTATAAAAATTATATTTTATGACTTGAAATGTTTTTTGATCTAGATTTTTTAAAAATTCTCCCACATATTTTTCCTCATTTTTGCCTTCTTCATGACCTGGATAAAAAGTTATAAGAATAAGCCCATTTTCATTTAATAAATTTAAACAAGATTTTAGAGATTGTATCACAGACTTATGATTTGTTGTAATTGACTTATCTCCTTTTGGCAAAAATCCCAAATTATAGATAAAAAGGTCAATTTTTTCTTCTATATATTTTTCAATATTTTTGTGATCATCAAGGATAAATTTAAAATTATCCCTTTGACCTATAAGTTTTTCACATCTTTCTTGTGAAAGTTTTTGTATATCAAAAGCATACAAAATTTTTGGATTTTTCTTATCCAAAATAAATTTTGAATCATTACCATTTCCTGCTGTCATATCGCAAGCTCTTATATTATTTTTCACCCTATTTTCTATCAAATAATGGGAAAGCTTTACCGGATTATTTATAATTTCATCAGTATATATCATGATTTCTTATATCCTTGCCGTCAATATTCTTAAAAAAATTAGGATCAGCTTCTTCTTTTTTTATATTCATGCCCATCTTATGCATCTCATTTAATTTAAAAATCATAAGATTTACATTCACATTATACATAGAGGCTAGTTGGTTGTAAGTGTAGCCTGCTTTTACATCATTTATCAGTTCTTTTTCATCCAAAAGAAGATGAGCTGCAAAAATATTTGCACACAATTCCATTTCACTATTTATATCAAAAAGTTCATACTCAATCAGATTTTCATTTTTTGCCATATCTTTGTGATAAAGGTCATGGCCCAATTCGTGAGCAAAAACCATATTTTGAATTCTTTTGTCAACAAAGGGATTGTAAAAAACAAAAGAATTTCTTTTGATAATTTTATACATACCCAAAAGTTTTGTATTTTCCTTAAAAGCAATTATATTTACGCCCCTTTGAATTAAAATTTCTTTTGGATTTCTGCTGTCATATTTTTTAATTAATTTTTTTACATCATCAAAAATATCATCGTATAAAAAAGACATATTTCACCTAATCCTTGTGAGGATTATATTTTTTATTTTTATTTTTTGCAATATAGTAGGCCTCTTGGATAGAATCAAGGATTGCTTTTTTATCTTCCTCATCAATTTCTCCACCAGCCATAAGACCAATTACCCCATCAACCATTTCCTTTGCATCTCTTGCTCCCTTGTAGCCGTATTTTTCCCTAGCATCAAGAATAAAATTCTCCTCATCAGTTACAAGATAATCGTGGCTAGTGTCCAAAACCTCTGCAAGTTTATCATAAATTTTTCTATATCTCGGTTTAGATTCTCCCATTTCATATCTTGAAATAGTTTTTAAAGAAACACCAACAAGCTTTGCCAGCTCTTCTTGAGTTAAATTTTTATTTTCGCGAAGCTTTCTTAACTTAGATTCAAAACTCATAATTTCTCCTTTTAATATACACTCAAAGACTGATAGACATTTAAAGTCTTGGCAAAAGACATTAAGCATCTTAAAATTTAATTAAGTCATTTAATGACATAATTATACAATAATGGCCATTTAAGTTCAAGGAGGGAAAATATGGGAATAATTGCTAAAATTGCATAGAAATTATTGAAGATAGAGGATAAGTGCAAAAGCAAATACAAAACTAGAAAAATGTAGATTGCAAAAAATTATTAATTTTCTTAAAAAAAATAAAAATATATCTTTAATTTTTAAAAATATTGTGGTATGATTATTTTACATTCATTTGGGGGTATTTATCATGGATTTTATTTTTAAAATTGAAAAATTTACAATTATGATTTTATCTATGAAAAAAATTGAAAGGCTAAGATCTTTCTGTGAATTTCTATGCCCAAATTTGTCTATGAATGGAGTAATGTTTTATCAGGGAAGCTAATTTTGTTAGCTTCCCTTTTCTTGTCTTTAAATTTAGACTAAAAGCTTATGGGAGGGATTAATGAGAGCTTTAATATCTGTTACTGAAAAAAAGGATGTAGAAAAACTTGCTAGAGGATTGAGTGAATTAGGTGTGGAAATTGTATCTACTGGCGGTACATATAAAAAAATTAAAGAAAGCGGAGTAGATGTAAAAGAAATTGAAGAGATAACAAATTTTCCTGAAATTTTGGACGGTAGGGTAAAAACTTTATCTCCTTATGTTCATGGTGGAATTCTTTACAAAAGAGATAACGAAAATCACAAAAAAACTGTGGAAGAAAATAATATCAAAGACATTGATATAGTTGTTGTGAATTTATATAAGTTTGAAGAGTCCTTAAAGAGTAATGATATTGACAATATTATTGAAAATATTGACATAGGTGGGCCTACTTTGATTAGATCTGCTGCCAAAAATCACAAGGACTGTGTAGTTTTGACTGACCCAAGTGATTATGATGAATTTTTGGAAAAATTAGAAAATAATCAAGTTGATTTGGAATATAGAAGATATTTGGCTATGAAAGCTTATTCTCTTACAGCTTATTATGACAGTGTAATTTCTAGATTTTTCAAAGATTTAACCAAAAAAGAAAGTGAGTATAAAACTTACGGTCTTAGAAAAATTGAGGATTTAAGATATGGAGAAAATCCAAGCCAAAAAGCAAGCCTTTATGAAGATACTTATGCAAAGGGACTTTTAAAAGATATAGAAATTTTACACGGCAAGGCAATGAGTTTTAATAATTATAATGATTTAAATATTGCTTTGGAACTTGCCAAAGAACTTGGAGAAAATTCTTGTGTAGCTTTAAAACACCAATCACCTTGTGGGGCTGCTATTGGAGAAAATTCTTTTGATGCTTACAAAAAAGCTTACGAAGCTGATTCATTATCAATTTTTGGTGGAATTGTTGCTTTAAATGGAGTAGTTGATGAAAAAACTGCAAGTATGATGAGTGAAATTTTCCTAGAAATTATTGCAGCAAATGACTTTACAAAAGAGGCTTTGGAAATTTTATCTAAAAAGAAAAATGTTCGTCTAATAAAAGTAGATTTATCAAAAGAGATGATTAAAGAAGATGTAAAATATTTGGAAGGAAAAGTTTTAGTTCAAGATACAGATTCAAAAGAAGATGATTTTGAAGTTGTAACTGAAGTTAAACCAGAAAAAAAAGATATTGACGATTTAAAATTTGCAATGAAGGTTGTAAAATATACAAAATCAAATGCAATTGTAATTGTTAAAGACGGAAAAACTTTGGGAGTTGGCTGTGGACAAACTTCAAGAATTTGGGCGTTAGAATCAATCAAAAATAATCATCCAGACGTTGACTTTACTGATTCAATTATGTCATCTGATGCCTTTTTCCCATTTGATGATTGTGTAGAATTTGCTCACAAAATCGGAGTAAAATCAATCATCCAACCAGGCGGATCAATTAGAGATAAGGATTCAATTGAAAAATGTAACGAATACAAAATGTCCATGGTATTTACCAACAACAGGCACTTTAGACATTAAGGATATGATATGAAAAAGTCAGTTAAGAGAATTTATGTAAGAAAAAAAGATAGGTTCGATTACAAGTCCAAGGAAGTCAAAAAAGAAATTGAAAATCTTTTGAAAATAAAATTAGAAAAATTAAATATCTACAACAGATACGACCTTGAAATAAGCGATGAAAATTTGGATAAGGCAATTAACAATGTCTTATCCGAAAGAAATCTTGACTATGTATATGCAAAAGATGAAGCAAAAAAACTTGAGGATTCTTTTGAATCTGCCCTTGCAGTTGAATATCTTCCAGGTCAATTTGACCAAAGAAGAAAGGGAGTTCTTGATACCCTAGATTTAATTTTGGATGAAAAAACAGATTGTAAAACTGCAACCGTCTATGAATTTTCAAAATTAAGTGAAAATGACCTAAAAAAAATTGAAAATTATCTAGTAAATCCAGTTGATAGTCACAAGATTGATTTAAAAGAAATGCCAGAAAGTTTGGATACAAAAAGGGAAAAAAATCTTGAAAATGAAATATATGATGGATTTATAAATTATTCAGATGAGGAAATTTCTAAATTTTTAAAGGTACATGACCTTGCCATGGACGAAAATGATTTGAAAATGGTTAGGGATTATTTTAAAAAAGAAAATAGGAATCCAAATGAAACTGAAATAAAAATATTAGATACTTATTGGTCAGACCATTGTAGGCATACAACTTTTAATACCAGTCTTGATATTGATATAAAGGCAAAAACTATTCTTGATGAGGCTATTAAAAATTCTTTTGAAAAATATTTAAAAATGAGAGATGAGCTTGATATTAAAAAGCCAATAAATCTTATGAGTTTTGGAACGATTCTTTCAAAATATATGAGAAGTAAAAATGAATTTGATGATTTGGAAGTTTCAAGCGAAATAAATGCTTGCTCTGTTTATGTAAAAGTTAGGGTAGAAAAAAATGGAAAGGAAAATCTTGAAGATTATCTTTTGATGTTTAAAAATGAAACCCACAACCATCCTACAGAAATCGAGCCTTTTGGTGGGGCATCAACTTGTCTTGGGGGAGCAATAAGAGATCCACTTTCAGGAAGAAGCTATGTCTACCAAGCTATGAGAATTACAGGTGCTGGAAATATTTTGGAAGATGTGGATAAGACAATGGAAGGAAAACTTCCTCAAAGAAAAATTTCAAAACTTGCCGCAAAAGGATATTCTTCCTACGGAAACCAAATCGGTCTTGCAACAGGATTTGTAAAAGAAATTTTCCACGAAGGCTACAAGGCAAAAAGAATGGAATGTGGGGCAGTAATCGCCGCAGCACCAAAAGAAAATGTAAAAAGACTTACACCAAAAAAAGATGATATAGTTTTATTAATTGGAGGAAGAACTGGAAGAGATGGAATTGGTGGAGCAACAGGTTCATCAAAATCCCACAAATTAACTTCAATAATTACAGAATCTGCCCAAGTTCAAAAAGGAAACGCTCCAGAAGAAAGAAAACTTCAAAGATTATTTAGAAGATGTGAAGTTTCAAAACTTATAAAAAAATGTAACGATTTTGGAGCTGGTGGAGTATCAGTTGCAATTGGAGAACTTTATGATGGAATTGATATAGACCTTTCAAAAGTTAAATTAAAATATGAAGGCCTAAAACCATCAGAAATTGCAATTTCAGAATCCCAAGAAAGAATGGCAGTTTTAATTGACAAAAATGACAGGGAAGAATTTGAAAAATATTGTAGGGAAGAAAATGTAGAAACAGCTTTGGTTGGTGTGGTTACTGACACAAACAGGATGAGAATGTTTTATGAAGATAAAAAAATTGCAGATATTTCCTATGATTTTATAAATACAAATGGAGCAGAAAGAAATGCGAAAGTTAATTTTGTAAGCGAAGAAGTTCCAAAATATTTGACAGAAAAATCAGATGATCCAAAATATTTTTACGAAAAAATAAAAGACTTAAATGTAATAAGCCAAAGAAATTTAATAGAAATTTTCGATTCAACTATTGGACAAAATACAGTCCTTCAACCTCTTGGAGGAAAAAAACAAGTAAATCCATCCCAAGCCATGGTTGGAAAAATTCCTGTAAATGAAGGAAAATCTAAAACTGTTTCAATAATGTCCTACGGATTTGATCCATATTTGTCAGAAAAAAGCCAATATTTGGGAGGCTATTACGCAGTAATTGAATCAATTGCAAAACTTGTTTCTGTTGGAAGCGATTTGGAAAAAATAAGATTATCCTTCCAAGAATTTTATGAAAAAATGGACAATAACAAGGCTTGGTCCAAACCATTAAAATCACTTTTGGGAGCCTTTGAAGTAACAAACTTTTTCAAAATGCCTCCAATTGGTGGAAAAGATTCAATGAGTGGAAGCTTTGAAGATTTGAATGTTCCACCAACTTTAATTTCTTTTGCAACAACAACTGAAGATATTGAAAATATAAAATCAAATGACTTGAAAGGCAAAGGAAAAATTGGTCTTGTTAGGGCAAAATATAATTCCGATATGACTCTTGACCTTGATCATTACAAAAATTTATTGGAAAAATTAATAAAGGCAATGAGAGATGGAAAAATTATTTCGACGATTGCTCTTGATAATAAGGGAATTTTAGCAAATATTTACGAACAAACCCTAGGAAATTCTAATTTCATTTTAAATTTTGATAATTTATACAATCCAATGTTTGGATCTTTTGTGGTTGAATATGAGAAAGATTTAGATTTTGTTGAAAAAATTGGAGAATTTTCTGATGATTTAATTGTAAATGGAGAAAAATTAGACGGTGAAAAATTAGAAAAATCTTATTTACATGAACTAGATCAAATTTTTGCTCCAAAAGAAGAAATTCCTTATGAAAAAATTAAGCAAAAAGAGATGAAAGTTTCTTTAAAATCAAAAAAACCAGTTGATAAGGTCAAAGTTTCAATTCTTGCCGTAACAGGAACAAATTGTGAATGGGATACAAAAAAAGTCTTTGAAAAATATGGGGCAGAAGTTGAGATAAATTTATTTAGAAATTTAGATAAGAAAGCTATCGAAGAATCTATTGAAAATCTTTCAAAATCAATCAGAAATTCACAAATTTTTGCCATTCCTGGTGGTTTTTCTATGGCAGATGAGCCAGATGGTTCTGGTAAATTTTTGGCAAATATTATAAGAAATAAAAAAATAAAAGATGCAATTGAATATATGCTTGATGAAAATGATGGCCTAATAATTGGAATTTGTAATGGTTTCCAAACTTTGATAAAAACAGGACTTCTTCCTTACGGCAAAATCAAAGAAATCGAAGAAGATGATCCATCTTTAACTTACAACACAAATGATAGACATATTTCAACAATCGTTGACACAAAAGTTTTAAATAATCAAAGTCCATGGACAAGTGGTCTTGATTTGGAGAAAACTTACAAAATTCCAATTTCTCATGGCGAGGGAAGATTTATTGTAAATGAAGAAAAATATAAGGACTTATTAGAAAATGGTCAAATTTTTTCTGTTTATGAAATAAATCCAAACGGCTCTGATTATAATATTGAAGGAATTTTATCCAAAGATGGAAAAATCTTGGGTAGAATGGGCCATGTTGAAAGACTGGATTCAGACTTATACAAAAATATTTACGATAAAAAAGAACAAAAAATATTTGAAAATGCAATAAATTATTTTAAAAAATAGGAGGCTTTATGCAAATAATAGGAGAAGGATTAACATTTGATGATTTATTGTTGGTTCCAGGACCATCAGAAGTTTTACCAAATGAAGTTTCATTACAAACAAATCTTACAAAAAAAATCAAATTAAATATTCCTTTGATGTCAGCGTCAATGGATACTGTAACTGAATCAAAAATGGCAATTGCCATGGCAAGGCAAGGTGGAATTGGAATAATCCACAAAAATATGTCAATAGAAGACCAAGCCAAAGAAGTTGATAGGGTAAAAAGAAGTGAACACGGAGTAATAACCGATCCATTTTATTTAAAATCTGAAAATATTTTAAAAGAAGCTTTGGAAATAATGGCAAATTATAAAATAAGTGGTGTTCCAATTGTTGATGATACTATGACCTTAAAGGGAATTTTAACCAACAGAGACGTGAGATTTCAAAATGATGAAAATGTAAAAATTGACGACATCATGACAAAAGATGGTCTTATTGTTGGTCAAGTTGGAATTTCTATGGAAGAAGCTGTTAAAAAAATGGAATCAGGAAAAGTTGAAAAGCTTCCAATAGTTGATGATGATTTTAAATTAAAAGGATTAATTACAATAAAAGATATAGAAAAATCAAGACAATATCCAGATTCTGCAAGAGATGAGCATGACAGATTATTGGTGGGAGCTGCAGTAGGAATTACTCGCGATATGATGGATAGGATTGACGCCTTGGTTCGTGCAAAAGTTGACGTTGTAACAGTCGATACAGCTCACGGTCATTCAAAAGGAGTAATTACTGCAATTAAAAAAATCAAAGAAAAATATCCTAATCTTCAATTAATAGCAGGAAATGTTGCTACAGGAGAGGCTACAAAAGATTTGATAAAAGCAGGAGTTGATGCTGTAAAAGTTGGTATAGGACCTGGATCAATTTGTACAACAAGAGTTGTAACTGGAGTAGGAGTGCCACAAATTTCTGCAATAATTGATTGTGTAAAGGCTGCTAAAGAATATAATATTCCAATTATAGCTGACGGTGGTATAAAATATTCTGGAGATATTACAAAAGCTCTTGCTTGTGGAGCAAGTGTAATAATGGCAGGATCATTATTTGCAGGAACAGAAGAATCACCAGGAGAAACAATTGTCTTTGAAGGAAAACAATACAAAGAATACAGGGGAATGGGTTCACTTTCTGCTATGAAATCAGGATCAAGCGATAGATATTTCCAAAATGATACCAAAAAATTTGTACCAGAAGGAGTTGAAGGAAGAGTTGCTTTAAAAGGATATGTTGGAGATGTAATTTATCAACTTCTTGGAGGCCTTCGCTCAGGAATGGGATATGTTGGTGCAGGAAATTTAAAAGAATTAGAAGAAAAATCAAAATTTGTAAAAATATCCCCAGCAACCCTTGTAGAAAACCATCCACACGATATTCAAATAACAAGAGAATCTCCAAACTATACAAAAAAATAATAAATAAAAAAGATTGGATTTTGTCCAATCTTTTATTTTCTAAAAAATTAGGGTAAGAATATAAAAAGAAAAAAAATTAGGGGGATATATGTCAGATCTTACAAAAATAATTATTGATTATTATCAAGGAAAAAATCTATCAATAGAAGAAATTGCAGATGAATTGGATAAAGCGAAGATTGAAGTAATTGAAAATTTTTTGGACAACAAATTATATGTTAAAAAAAGAAATGGAAAAATTGAATTATTTGATATTGACAAGATATTAAGGTCAATAAAAAATGCAGCAAGAGATGGAAATATTGACCTTAATACATCAGATATATCAATTTTAAAAAATGATTTAATTAAAATGGTAGAAAAAAACCACAAGAGAATTATTCCTACAGCAAAAATAAAAGAATATGTAGAAAATATTTTAGAAAAAGATGGTTATAAAAAAGTACTGGAAAGCTATAAATCTTATATTAAAAGCAAATAAAATGAGCCTTTTATGGCTCATTTTATTTTTCTATTAAATTATTATTTCAACTAATTTCATAGCAAGTGGCATTATTATTACAGCTGTTATTCCAGCAATTGCAATTGATAGTCCGCTCATTGCTCCTTGAATTTCTCCCATAAGTCTTGCTTGACTTGTTCCAACTGCGTGGGATGATGTGCCTATGGCAACTCCTTGGGCAACTGGATCTTTTATTCTAAATATTTTCATTACAATAGGGGCAAAAACTGCTCCGCTTACTCCTCTAATTACAACGACAATTGCAGTAAGTCCAATTATTCCTTGGTATTCTCCGGAAAGTGAAATTGCTATTGCTGTTGTTATTGATTGTGGAATTAAACTTGCAACTAGATTTTTATCAATTTGGAATATTTTTGATAAAAATATGGCAAGTACAAATGAAAATATTGTTCCAAATCCAACTCCAACAAGTATTGGCAAAATATTTTTCTTTAGTGTGTCAAGATTTGCATATAAATCTAAAACCATTGCAACTGTTGCGGGTCCTATAAAAAATGCTATAAAATCTCCACCTTTTTTGTAATATTCGTAGTCGATTCCTGTGATGGATAAAAATCCTATAATCAAAAGTATAGCAATAAGAAGTGGATTTGCTATAGGAGTTTTTAATTTTTTATTTATCCATTTCCCAATTTCGTAGGCAGCAAAGGATAAAACTATGCCAAAATATTGATTATCAAGCATCTTTCCTCCTTTGTAAAAATTGCACTACAAGCCCTGTAAGAGCCATTGAAATTATTGTTCCAATTATAACTAAAATAATTATTTGGAAAATTTTTCCTTTAATGACATCGACATTAGCAAGTATTCCTACTCCTGCTGGTACAAAAAGAAAAGCTAAATTTTTTAAAATACCATCAGAAGTTTCTTTTATATCTTCACTTTTGAGTATATTAAATTGTAGGGCTATAAAAAGATAAATCATTCCATAAACAGGTTCTGGTATTGGATAATTTATAATACTTCTTGTAATAGCTCCTAAAAATAAACAAACACAAAGGATTACAAATTCTTTTAGGTAATTCATAATCAAATCCTTTAAATTTACTCACCTAATAAGGCAATAACTTTATCTGGATTCAAAATCATATTTGGGTCAAAGGCTTTTTTAATTCCTCTCATTATTTCAATATTTACGTCACCTTCAAAGCTCTTTAGATATTTTTTCTTTCCGTTTCCTATTCCGTGCTCTCCAGAAATTTTTCCTCCCAAATCATAAGCTTTTTTATAGATTACATCCATAAATTTATCAACTTCTTCTTTAAATTGATCAAGTTTGTCTTCTTCATTTGATAGGGTGTAAATATGCAAGTTTCCATCTCCAGCATGGCCGAATGATTTAACATTAAACATATAAGATTCGCTTTCTTTATTAACAAAATTAATAAATTCAGCAATTTTTGTTACAGGAACTACAACGTCGCACTCATCCAAAAGTTTATTTTGTGTTTCAATAGCTTCAAGGAAAGAACTTCTTGCAGCCCAAGCATCTCTAATTGAATTTGGAGTATCGGCAACTAAAACATCAATTGCGCCATTATCAACCAAAACTTCAGCAGCTTGCTCAAGAGTATTGTCGATTAAATCTTCATCATCGCCATCAAAAGTAATTAATAAATAAGCTCCAACATCAATTCCTTCCATATTTTTAGGGAAAGTTTCTTTGCCTATGTATTTTTCACTAGCTATAACTATATCTCTTTCCATAAACTCAATAGCTTGTGGATTTAAATTATTTTGGAATAATTTAGGAACAGTAGAAATACAATCATCCAAATCTTCAAAAGGGACAATTAAAGAAACAGTATGTTTTGGATTTGGAACGATTTTTAAAGTAAGCTCAGTAATAATTCCAAGAGTTCCTTCACTTCCAACCATCAAATCTTTTAAAGAATAACCAGTAGATGATTTAGATACAATAGATCCAAAAGTTGTAATTTCTCCACTAGGAAGAACAACTTCCATTTTTCTTACATAATCACGAGTTGTGCCATATTTAACAGCACGCATTCCGCCTGCATTTAATGAAACGTTTCCGCCAAGTGTAGCATTTTTTTCGCCTGGATCAGGTGGATATAAATATCCCTTATCAAGACAAGTTTGAGCCAAAGTACTTAATAAAACACCAGGTTCAACTCTAACAACTAAATTTTCTTCATCAAATTCTAAAATTTTGTTCATGGATTGCATATTAATCATTACGCCATTTTTAATAGCAACACCAGCGCCAGTCAAACCACTACCAGCACCTCTTGCTATAACAGGAATTTTATTTTCATTACAAATTTTCATTATTTTTGAAACATCTTCCTTGCAAGTAGCGTCAATCAAAACATCAGGGATTCCTTCGCCATAAATTGGCATTTCATCGTGGAAGAAATCTTCATTAATTTCTTCTCCTACATAAACTTTTCCATTTACTGATGATTTAATTTGTTCAATAATTTCGTCATTAATTTTGTTGTAATCCATTTTTCCCTCCTAAATGTAAATAGAAATTGTATACTTAACTAAGTAACTTAGTTAATTATGTATCAATTATAACATGGAAAAATCGAATGGAAAATTTTTCCTTTAATTAAATATAAATATCAATAATAAATAAATTTATAATTTAAAATTAGAAATCATTTTAAAGTTCTTAAAAAATCAAAAAAATAAATTTTCTAAGAAAAAATTGGGAATTGACTAAAATAAAAATAGAAAGTGAAAAATTTTGATTTTTAAATTTTAAAATTTTTAAAATCAAGACATCTAAATATATTAGCTTTTTAATAATAAACAAAATATATTTGGATTAGATGTAATTTTTTATCTTAAATTTAAGCATAAAAAAATATTTTTCATTCTTAAAATTTAAAAACTGATTTATAAAATAAAATATATAGTTAAAATTTGTAAATATATTGATAAAGATTTGACAGATAGACTGATTGTGATATTATTATAATGTAGGTAAATGTTTTTTTGGGAAATCTTTTTACTATATTATAAAAGAAATAAAAAATAAAGAAATAAAATTTATCAAAATTATTTAATTAAATTTTAAATTCCATATAATAATAGACTAAGTTTTGTTTTTTGATTTTGAGTTTTAGAATTTTAAATTATATAAAAAATGATAAAGAGAGGAAATTTTAATTTATATAATAAGAGTATAAAGCTAGAAAAAATTTTCCAAAAAAATTCAGGACTTAAAGCTAGAAGCTTGATAAATAATTGGCTAAAAAGCTTGACAAGTCTAGTTCCGATTGTTAATATAATAACATAAGTGATAAAAAGTGTTTCTTAATATTATTTTTAAAAATTTAAAAATAATAAATATGGAAAATTATTTAGGAGAAAATATGTATAAATTATCAGAAGATTATGAAGAAATGAGAGAGATGTTCCACGGCTTTGCAGAAAGTGAAGTTAAACCATTAGCTCAAAAAGTAGATGAAGAACATATGTTCCCAGAAGAAACAGTTGCAAAAATGCAAGAATTAGGTTTCTTTGGAATTCCATTTGATGAAGAATTTGGCGGTCAAGGTGCTGACACACTTACATACGTACTTGCAGTTGAAGAAATGTCAAAATACTGTGCTTCAACAGGTGTAATTTTATCAGCTCACACATCATTATCAGCTGATTGTATCAATAAATTTGGTAATGATGAACAAAAGAAAAAATATTTAACACCACTTGCAAGTGGAGAAAAATTAGGTGCTTTTGGACTTACAGAACCAAATGCAGGAACTGATGCTTCAGGTCAACAAACAACAGCTAAACTTGATGGAGATGAATATGTACTTAATGGTACAAAAATCTTTATAACAAATGGTGGATATGCTGATATTTATGTAGTATTTGCCATGACAGATAAGTCAAAAGGAAATCACGGAATTTCTGCATTCATAGTTGAAAAAGGAACTAAAGGATTTGATTTTGGTACACTTGAAAACAAAATGGGAATCAATGGTTCATCAACTATGGAATTAATTTTCCAAGATTGTAGAATACCAAAAGAAAATTTACTTGGAGAAGAAGGTAAAGGATTTAAGATTGCTATGGCAACTCTTGATGGTGGAAGAATTGGAATTGCAGCTCAAGCTCTTGGTATTGCAGAAGGAGCTTTAGAAAAAGCTGTTCAATATTCTAAAGAAAGAGAACAATTCGGACGTCCTTTAGCTAAATTCCAAAATACACAATTTAAATTAGCTGAGATGGCTATAGAAATTGAAGCTGCTAGAAATTTAGTTTATAAAGCAGCAAGCTTAAAAGATGCTGGAGAAAATTATTCAGTAGCAGCAGCTATGGCAAAATTAAAAGCTTCAAGAACAGCATCATTCGTTGCTGATAGAGCAGTTCAAATTCTTGGTGGATATGGATATATCAAAGAATATGACGTTGAAAGAATGATGAGAGATGCAAAAATTACAGAAATTTATGAAGGTACTTCAGAAGTAATGTTAATGGTTGTATCAGGAGCTCTTTTAAGATAATAATTAAGAAGATAAATTTAGGAGGAATAAATGAATATTTTTGTATGTGCAAAGCAAGTTCCAGATACTAATGAAATCAAAATAGATCCTGAAACTAATACTCTTATTAGAAAGGGAGTTCCTAGTATCTTAAATACTTATGATGCTTTTGCCCTTGAACAAGCTTTAAGAATAAAAGATAATGATCCAGAAAATGTAAAAATCACAGTTATTTCTATGGGACCACCTCAAGCTGAATCTATGCTTAGAGATACTCTAGCAGTAGGAGCTGACAAAGCTTATTTGGTTACTGATAGAAAATTTGGTGGTTCTGATACACTTGCAACAAGTTATATAATCTCAGAAGCTATAAAAGAAGTAGCTAAAAGAGAAGGAGATTATGACATGATTTTCTGTGGTCTTCAAGCTATAGATGGAGATACAGCACAAGTTGGACCAGAAATTGCTGAACATTTAGATTTGCCACAAGTAACTTATGCTTATACAGCAGAATTAAACGATGAGGGAATCAAAGTTCTTAAAGAAGTTGAAGGCGGAGCTTTAAATATTCAAGCAAAACTTCCAGCTCTTATAACATTTACAAAATATGGCGATGAAGAATTAAGATATCCAAAAATCAAAAATAAAATGAAAGCTAAAAAAGCTACAATAGAACAAATTACTTTTGAAGAACTAAAAGAAAATATTGACGAAACAGCAATAGGACTTAAAGGTTCACCAACAAGAGTTAAAAAATCTTATACACCTGAACATAAGAAATCTGGAGAAATCTACAACGATGAAGATGCTAGCGTTTCTGTAGATAAGTTAATAAATGCTCTTTCTGATGAGAAACTTATTTAGGAGGATATAGATGAGTGAAAATAAAAATCTTTGGGTAATTGTAGAAACAAAAGAAGATGGATCAGCTGTAAATGTTGGACTTGAACTAATGAATCCAGGAAGAAGAATGGCTGATGCTATTGATGAAAAACTTTACGCTATAATTATCGGATCAAATGTTGATAAAGCTAAAGAAGAAGTAAAAGAATACGGCGTAGATGGAATTATCACAGTTGATAATGAAATTTACAAAGAATATAATACAGAAGTTTATGCAGATGCAATAGACCAATTAGTTAAAAAATATAGTCCAAATATAATTTTGATAGGTGCAACAAATCAAGGAAGAGATTTGGGCCCAAGAGTTTCAGCAAGACTTCACACAGGACTTACAGCAGATTGTACAGAACTTGATATTGACGCTGAGAAAAAAGAAGTTAGATGGACAAGACCTGCATTTGGTGGAAACTTAATGGCAATGATTCTTTGCCCAGATCACAGACCACAAATGGGAACTGTAAGACCAGGAGTATTCTCAAAAGAAGCTATTGGTGCAAAAGAAAATATTGATATAGTTGATGAAGATATTAAATTTGAAGGCGAAGCTAGAACAAAAATCTTAGATTTCATCCCAAGAGATGAAGGAGATGAAGTTGATTTAGTTGGAGCTGAATTTATAGTTTCTGGTGGACGTGGACTTGGAGATCCTAAAAACTTTGCATTAATAAAAGATTTAGCTGATGCACTTGACGGAACTGTTGGATCAAGCCGTGCGGCTGTAGATGCTGGATGGATTTCACACTCTCACCAAGTAGGACAATCAGGAAAAACTGTAGGACCAAGAGTTTATATAGCTGTAGGAATTTCTGGAGCTATTCAACACTTGGCAGGTATAAATGCTGCTGATAAAGTTATAGCTATAAACAAAGATCCAGATGCTCCAATATTTGGAAGAGCTGATTATGGTATAGTAGGCGACTTATTTGAAGTAGTGCCAAAACTTACAGAAGCAATTAAGAATAAAAAAGCAAATTAATTTAAATAAAATTTTAAAATTTGGGTATATCATTATTAGTATCTCAAATTAATTTAAGGATGAGAGAAGTCTCATCCTTAAATTTTTATGAAGATAATTAAAAATTATTCCAATATATAAGTAAAAATATGCGTATTTAATGGGAGGATGACGTGGATTATAATAAATTATATAAGGAAAAACTAATAAGCGCTGAAGATGCAGCAAAATTAGTTAAAGATGGAGATTATGTTGACTACTCTTGGGGAATAATTTCTCCACACGATTTTGATGAAGCATTTGCAAAAGAAATTACTAAGCTCAATGACATCGTTGTCAGAGGAGGAGTAGAATTAGAAAAATTTAAATTATTTGATGCAGATCCAACAAATGAACATTTTGTTTATAACTCTTGGCATTCATTGGGAGCAATTAGAAAATTAGCTGGAGAAGGAAGAGCATTTTATGCTCCTATAAAATATTCAGAACTTCCAAAATATTATAGAACTTCAATAAAAAAACCAAATGTTTTTGTAACACAAGCGACACCTATGGATGAACACGGCAATTTTAATTTTGGAATTTCTGCATCTCATCTTTACGCTGCAATTGAAAATTCTGATATTGTAATAATAGAAGTAAATAAAAATGTACCAAGAGGACTTGGTGGATTTGAAAATTTTGTAAATATTAAAGATGTAGATTATATAATTGAAGGTTCAAATCCAGAAATGGTAGCTTTGGGCAAAGCAAATCCAAGTGATTTGGATAAGGAAGTTGCTAAATATGTAGTTGAAGAATTAGTTGATGGTGCATGTTTACAAATAGGAATTGGTGGACTTCCTACAGCAATTGGAAAAGAAATAGCAAATTCAGATTTAAAAGATTTGGGAGTTCATACAGAAATGTATGTAGATTCTTTTGTAGAATTATCAAAAGCTGGAAAAATTACAGGTAAAAAGAAAAATATTGATAGGGGAAGACAAGTTTATGCCTTTGCAGCAGGTAGCAAAGAATTGTACGATTTTATAGACAATAATGAAGAACTTTGCGCGGCGCCAGTAGATTATTGTAATGGTATTGAACAAATTTCTGCTTTAGATAATTTCATGTCAATAAACTCAGCCCTTGAAGTTGATTTGAATGGTATAGTTTCTGCAGAAAGCTCTGGAACAAAACATATTTCAGGTTCAGGTGGAGCTTTAGATTTTATGATAGGCGCTTATAATTCAAAAGGTGGAAAATCTTTTGTAACCCTACACTCATCAAGAGTAGATAAAAAAGGCGTAAGACATTCTAATATTGTTCCAAGATTGATTGAAGGAACACAACCAACTGGTTGTAGAGCAAATACTCATTATGTAGCAACAGAATATGGTATGGTTAATTTAAAGGGTCAATCTTTGTGGGAAAGAACAGAGAAATTGATTTCAATTGCTCATCCAGATTTTAGAGATGAATTAATTAAAGAAGCTGAGAGCATGAGAATTTGGAGAAAATCAAATAAATAGTTAAAAAAAAGTCAATATTTCTTGAAAAACTAGGAAAACAATGTTATAATATATGTATAAGTTATTAATTTAACAAACAAACGAAACTTTTTTAAAACACACAAAGGAGTAAATATGAAAATTGGTGTAATTGGATCAGGAATTATGGGTGGCGGAATTGTAGAAGTAGCTGCTAAATTCCACGAAGTAGTAGTAAGAGATATCAAAGATGAATTCTTAGAAAACGCTAAAGCAAGAATTGAAAAAGATTATGCTAAACAAGTTTCTAAGGGAAGAATGGAAGAAGAAGCTAAAGAAAAAGCAATCAAAAACATTTCCTACACAACAGATGTTAAAGATTTAGCTGATTGTGATATAGTTATAGAAGCTGCAACAGAAAATCCAAAACTTAAAAAAGAAATTTTCAAAGAATTAGATGAAGTAGTTAAAGAAGGAGCAATTCTTGCTTCAAATACATCTTCACTTTCAATAACAGATATTGCTGCTTCAACAAATAGACCAGAAAATGTAATAGGAATGCATTTCTTCAATCCAGTTCCAGTTATGAAACTTGTAGAAGTTATTAGAGGACTTCACACAAGTGATGAAACAAATAAAAAAGTATTTGAACTTGCTGAAGAATTTGGAAAACAACCAATAGAAGTAAAAGAAGGTCCAGGATTTGTTGTAAATAGACTTTTAATTCCAATGATTAACGAAGGAATCGGAGTTTTATATGATGGACTTGCAAGCGTTGAAGATATTGATAAGGGAATGCAACTTGGAGCAAACCATCCAATGGGACCTCTAGCATTAGCTGACCTTATAGGACTTGATACATGTCTTGCAATTATGGAAGTATTATTCAATGAATTTGGTGATAGCAAATATCGTCCAAATCCATTATTAAGACAAATGGTAAGAGCAGGAGATCTTGGTAGAAAAACTGGTAAAGGATTCTACGATTACTCTAAATAAATTTAAATTTACAAATGGACTTTGCGAAAGCAAAGTCTATTTTTTGATTAAAAATTTTTATTTTTAAATTTTATTTTCAAAAAATCCTTATGGTATAATTGTAGTGAGGTAATTATGGAAAGAAAATGTTATGGAAAAATTAATCTTAGTTTAGACTCTTTGTATAAAAGAGATGATGGTTATCATGAAATTGATACAATTATGACTAGGATTTCTTTGTTTGATAAATTAAAAATTGAAAAAAATAATACTAATGAAATTAAAATTAAAACCAATAGCCAAATTTTATCAAAGGAAAATATTGAAAATAATTTGATTTACAAGGCTTGGAATATTTTAAAAGATAGGGTTAAATCTTCTGGAATTGATGTATATTTGGAAAAAAATATTCCTATAGCTGCAGGGCTTGCTGGTGGTTCAACAAATTGTGCAGAAATGATTTTGGCTTTAAATGAGCTTTGGAATTTAAATTTGAGTGATGATGAGATTTTTAAAATTGGGAAAAGTTTAGGAGCTGATATTCCATTTTTCTTTTTGAAAAAATCTGCAAGGGCTCAAGGCATCGGAGAAATTTTATCTCCTTTTGATATAAATTTAGATATGAAAATTCTTTTGGTAAATGATGGGACAAGTATTTCTTCAAATTTTGTATATAAAAGATTAAAAGATTATGGAAATATTGAAACCGAAAAAATAATTGAAGGATTAAAATCTTCTGATAAAAATATTGTAAAATATTTTTCTAATGTGATGGAAGATGTTGTATATGAAAATTTTCCTCATCTTTATAAAATAAAAAATAGACTTGAAAATCTAGGGGCAGCCAAAGCACTTCTTAGTGGTAGCGGAGCAAGTATTTTTGCTGTATTTTTTGATGAAGAAAAAATTAATTATGCATTAAATGAAATAAAAAATGATTATAAATTTGTTGAAAGGGTGAATTTAATAGATGACTAATATTGGTGTATTTGATTCAGGACTTGGAGGACTTACTGTTCTTAAAGAATTGTCTAAAAAACACAAGGCAAATTATTTTTACCTTGGAGATAATAAAAATGTTCCTTATGGAGATAAGTCAAGTGGTGAAATAATCGACCTTTCAAAAAATATTGTTAAATTTTTACTTAAAAAAGATATTGATTTTTTTGTTGTTGCTTGTAATACTATTTCTGTTGTGGCAATTGATGAGCTTAAAAAGACTTTTGATAAGAAATTTATTTCTATAACTGATGAAGCAGTAAAGGAGATTTTAAATAGAAAGGGAGATGCTTTTGTTATGGCGACAAAGGCGACTTGCCTAAAACATGGCTATAAAGAAAAAATCCAAAGATTTTCAGATAAAAAAGTTTATGAAAAAGCCTGCCCTTCTTTGGTTTCTTTTATTGAAAATGGGGAAATTTGTGGAAAAGATCTTGAAAATGATTTGAAAAAGTATTTGGATCTTGCAAATGAGAGAAAAATTGAAAATATAATCTTGGGTTGCACCCATTATCCAATTATTGAAAAAGAAATTAAGAAAAATTTAACTTATGCAGCAAATATTATTGATCCTGCCAAGGTTTTGACAAGAGATATTGTTTTTGATGAGGATGAGAATTTAAATATAGAAATTTACATGACTGATGTAAATGAAATTTCTCAAAATATGACAAATATTATAATGGGAAGAGAAATTAAAATTAAGAAAGTTTCTAATTAAATCTTACATAAATTTTACAAAGCTTTAATATAGAAAAAAGGAGAAAATTATATGATATATGCGATTATAGATATCGGATCAAACACTATAAGACTTTCAGTTTATAAGGAAAAAGATGGAATAATCCATAATTTATTTAATGAAAAAGAAGGAGCAAGTCTTAGGTCATATATAAAAAATGGAAAGCTTAGCGATAAAGGTGTTGAAAGACTAATGGATACTTTGAAAAGATTCAAACACCTTATTGATAATTTTGATGATATAGATGTAGTTTTACCATTTGCAACAGCTACAATCAGAGATTCTTCTAATAGAAGTGAAATTTTAAAAAAAGTTAAGGATGAAATAGGCTTTGATATTGAAATTTTATCTGGTGAAGAGGAATCACAATTTGCCTTTATTGGAGCGAATTCTTCACTTGAAATTAAAAAGGGAGTTTTGACTGATATAGGTGGTGGATCTAGTGAAATTGTAATAATTGAGCAAGGTAAGGTTATTAAATCAACTTCACTTGATATTGGTTCACTTTCTGCATTTAATGATAATGTTGAATTTTTATTTCCTACAAAAGATGATAGAAAGGCTATTGAAAAGGCCATTGAAGATGAATTAGTAGAGAGAAATTTCTATCAAGAAAATCATGAAACTTTGTGTGGAGTTGGTGGTTCTGCTAGGGCAAGCCTAAAATTATACAATGAATATTATAATATTGATAAGGATAATTTTTCTATGGAAAGGAAAAAGCTCAAAGATATGATAAAAGATTTGATTGACCATGAAAATAAAGAACTTTTGGATTTGATTCTTTCTGTAAAGGCTGATAGGGTTCATACTCTTATTCCTGGCATGATTATTTTAAATAAAATTGCAAAATATTTTAAGGCCGATGTTATAAATATAAGTCAAACTGGTGTAAGAGAGGGATATGTTTACGATAAAGTACTAGGAAAGGAATAGAAAATGGATATATCTTTTACGCAAAACAGGGAATTGTCTTGGCTGAAATTTAATGAGAGAGTTTTGGATGAGGCGGATGAAAAAAATGTTGAATTGTTTGAAAGGCTAAAATTTTTCTCTATATTTGATACAAATTTAGAAGAATTTTTTATGGTTAGAGTAGGTTCACTTGAAGATTTGACAAGGCTTAAGAAAAAAGCAGTTGATAATAAGTCAAATATGACTCCAGAAGATCAGCTTGCTGCCATTATGAAAGAATGTAAAAGATTATACCAAAAAAAAGACTCAGTTTATACTAGTATTATAAATGATTTTAAAAGTGAAGGGATAAATATTGAAAAAGTTTCAAATCTTGATAAAAAAGATTATGAAACTGCAAAATTTTATTTTGATAGTAAGATTGAACCAATTTTAAATTTTCAAGTTGTCGATAGGGTAAGACCATTTCCAAGGCTTCCAAATCTTTCTATAAATGTTATTTTTAATCTTGTAAAGGAAAGAGAAAATAAGAAAGACAGAAATTATTTTGGAATAATTTATGTCCCAGATAAGATTGATAGATATTTAAAAGTTTCTCAAACAACTATGGTTTTGCTTGAAGATATTATTAAAGAATTTGGGGAAAATGTCTTTGATAATTACAAATGCATTTCAAAGCATATAATGTCTGTTACGAGAAATGCAGATATTTCATACGATGATGATGATTATGATGTCGACCTTGATTATAGGTCTTATATGAAAGATGTTTTAAAAAGAAGAAAAAGACTCCAACCTGTAAGGCTTGAACTTGATGAGGAAATTGAAGAAGAAGTTTTTGCTTTATTATTGGAAAAACTTCCCTTAAAAAGAGAGAATGTATTTGTTACAAAATCACCAATGAGGGCAGGTTTTGTTTTTGATATGCTTGATGATATGCCTGAAGAATTAAAAGAGAAATATTATTATGAAAGTTTTTCGCCACAAAAATCAGACAAAATTCAAGATGACATTCCAATGCTTAATCAAATAGAAAAAAATGATCTTCTTTTATCCTATCCTTATGAGAGTATGGATCCAGTAATTAGATTATTAAATGAGGCAAGTGCTGATGAATCAGTTATAAGTATAAAAATAACTTTATATAGGATTGCCAAAGATTCTGAAATTGCCAAAGCCTTAATAAAGGCAGCGGAAAATGGAAAAGAAGTTTTTGTTTTAATGGAATTAAGGGCGAGATTTGATGAAAATAATAATATTATTTGGTCATCAAGACTTGAAAATGCTGGATGTAAAATTGTCTATGGATTTGATAATTACAAGTGCCATTCGAAAGTTTGTCTAATAACAAGAATAAAAGATGACAAAATTGCCTACACAAGTCAAATTGCTACAGGAAATTATAACGAAAAAACTGCAAAACTTTACACGGATTTTTCTTTTATGACAAGTAATACAGGAATTGGAAGTGATGTTAAGGAAGTTTTTGATAATATCATGATAGGAAATCTTGATGGGGACTACAAACATCTTTTAGTTTCACCAAAACCAATGCAAAGAAGGCTTTATAAATTAATTGATGAACAGATACAAAGGCAAAAAGAAAGTAAAAATGGTTATATAAGACTTAAAATGAATTCAATTTCTGATAGAATTTTGATAGATAAATTATCAGAAGCCTCAAACGAGGGAGTAAAAATTGATCTTATGGTTAGGGGAATTACTTGTATTTTACCAGGAATAAAAAATAGGACAGAAAATATAAAAATACATCAAATTGTTGGAAGATTTCTTGAACACCATAGAGTTTATCAATTTGGTCAAAGTGATGATTGCAAATTATATATTTCATCAGCAGATTTTATGACAAGAAATATTAGAAATAGGATGGAAGTTGCCTGTCCAATTTACCAAGAATCTATAAAAAAACGAATTTTGGAATTTTTAGATATAATGTTTGCCGACGATGTAAAAACTAGGGTCATGAACTCTAAGGGTGAATATGAAAAGGTAGAAAATAAAAAAAATCTAATTGCCCAAGAAAAATTCATAGAGATTGCAAAAACTAGGGCAAAAGAGAAAAGTTTAGAAAATAAAAGAGAAATAATACCAAATAATATTTCAATAAAAGAAAATAAAAATAAGGATAAAAAAGAGAAAACATTTTTTGAAAAAATTAAAGATCTTTTTAGAAAATAAATTCAAATTATTTATAGTTTGGATTTATCAGAAAATAAATTTTAAAATCGCTAAATTAGAATTTCTAATTATTAGCGATTTTTTTAATAATTTTCGAAAAAAATCATTTATACTATACATATTTTTTTTAACTTGTGTTATAATGGAGTTAAGAAAATATTAAAAAGTTTTGTAAAGTCTTTTATTTTAAATTGAAATATATTTATATGATTTTATAAACTATCCCACAGACGTAAATTTAGTTATATTGAAATAGATTTAAGGAAGAAAACTAAAAATGGCAAACAAAAGTATTAGAGATTTAAGACGCAAAAAGGTAAAAGAAAGAAAAAGAAAAAGAAGAAATAATTTAATAAAAGTTGGAATTTGTGCTCTTTTGATAACAGGAGCTTTGAATATAGATTTTAAAAAAAGTAGTGATGATTTTCAAATTAGAAAACCAATAGAAAACAGGTATGCCCAAGCTAATAAAAAACAAGAAAATGAAGTGCTTAAAGAAGAACTAAAAAATGTAAAAACTCAAGTTGCAACTCCTATTGGTTTTGAAAATGTAGTAATTAGTGATGGGGAAAAAATTGATGATGATGGATATAGTGATACTATGAAATCCTATGTCAAATCTCTTAAAAGTCAATATTGCTACCAAGAACCAAGCGATTTTACAAAAACTGATGTAATCATTAATAATAACCAATACATAGAATATTTTGGTACAGAAAATTCTTTTTCAAAAATTAAAATTAATGATGAATTTTATTATGTAAATAAATATGGTCTTGGAAAGCTTAAAGATAGCGAAAATATTAGTGTAGTTAAGGGTGTTGTTTTTGTAAATGAATCAAATCCTTTGCCTAAAGATTTTAATCCTGGCGTTGATTCTACAAGCAAAAAAGCTTTTGATACTATGCTTATTGATATGCAAAGAGAAGGTTTGGATATAAAAATCGCATCTGATTTTAGGATGGGACAAAGTGAAGAAAAATTGGTAGATCAAAATAATCCTGATGCTGATTTGCCTTATACAAGTGAGCACCAAACAGGAACAAGTTTTGATTTTTATACTGGACAAAGCAAATATTCTGACAAATTTAAAGATACAAATGAATATAAGTGGCTAAAGGAAAATTCTTATAAATATGGATTTATTCAAAGATACACCAAAGAAAAAGAAGAAATTACTGGCAAAAAAGAAAGATGCTGGGAATTTAGATATGTTGGTGTAGAAAATGCAAAGTCTATGTATGAGAACGATCTTTCTTTGGAAGAATACTTGAAAATAAAATAATAAATTATAGCACAAGTGATAGCTTTATTTCTTGTGCTTATTTTTATTTTTAATTTTTTTTTAAACAATAAATAAGATAACAGAAAAATAAAGATTTTATAAAATTATCGTAAAATTTTCTAAGATAATAGACTTATTTATGGATAAATTTATCCATTGAAAGAGGATTTTTTACAGATATAATAAAATTTATAAATTAAAAAAGAGAGGTAATTATGGGACAAACTGCTTTTATGTTAATGCTTGTAACAATTCTTTCTAAAGTCTTTGGATTTTTGAGAGAATCTGTTATGGCTTATTTTTATGGAGCGGGGGATATAGTTGCAATTTATGCTGTTGCAAATACTCTTCCTGTAGTAATAGCAAATTTTGTTGCATCTGGTATTATCTATGGATTTATTCCAATTTATACCAAGGCAAAAAATGAAGAAGGCGAAGAAGTTGCTGAAGAATTTACATCAAATATTTTTAATATCTTGATGATATTTGGTCTTGTAGCTGTTATTTTTGGTTTTGTTTTTGCTGGAGCATTTTGTAAATTATTTTCTCCTGATTTAAAGGGCGAACTTTTACATACTGCCATAGTTTTTACAAGAATTATAATGTTTGCAATATTTGCATATTTATACTCAGCTGTTTTTAGGGGATATTTAAATTTAAAAGGCAATTTTTTCATTCCAGCTGTGACTGGCTTGATTATGAATATAATTATAATTACATTTACAATTATAAGTGGACTAGCCAAAAATCCTTACCTACTTGCCATAGGTTGTTTGTTGGGAAATGTTTTGCAATATATAATGTTTCCTAAGGCAAATATGGAGCATGGATATAAATACAAGAAAAAAATAGATATTCACAATAAATATATTAAGTCTTTAATTATGATTGCAATTCCTGTTATAGTTTCATCAGCTGCAGGGGAAATAGCTCTTACAGTAGATAATTCTATGGCATCATACTTTTTTGGAAATGCATCAATATCATTTTTGAGATATTCAAAAACACTTTTGTCACTGATTACAGGAGTAATAACAGTTTCAGTTACAACTTCAATATTTCCTACCATTTCACATTTGGGACAAAAAGGCGATATAGAAAATATGAAAATTCAAATAAATTCAGCTATAGTTTTGACTATGCTTTTGGTAATACCTGCAACAATTGGGATGATGTCTTTGGCAGAGCCAATAATAAAATTGGTTTATCAAAGGGGAGCTTTTGATAATAAATCTGTAGTAGTTACAGCATCAATGCTAATTGCTTATGCACCATTTGTTATTTTTCAATCATTTTCTGATGTAATCGACAAGGGATTTTATGCAGTTGGGGATTCAAAATCGCCGGTAATAATTGTAGTCATCCAACAAATAATAAATGTAATATTGAATTTTATTTTGATACAATTTTTTGACATTCAAGGTCTTGCCCTAGCAACTGCAATTTCTGCTGCGGCTGGCGCAATTATGATGTTAATAAAATTTAGGAAAAATTTTGGAAGAATTAATTTTAAAAGTTCTTTAAAATCTTTGATAAAAATTACAGTTTTATCAATTTTAATGGGACTAATTGCAAGTGTTATTTATGGAAATTTGAGTGGGAAAATGTCATATCTTTTGGCTATGTTTATTTCCATAATAATAGCAGCAATATTTTATGCGCTTACAATTTTATTTGCAAGAATTCCTGAAGTTATGAAAATGGTAAATCGTATGTACCATAAATTTTCTAAGAAAAAATAAAAAATAATTTAAAAGGCTGGTAAAATTATAAATTATTATGGTTTATAATTTTTTGCCAGCCAATTTTAATTTGCTATTAAATTTTTCATATAAATTGAAACTATTTTTGAGAAATTGTCTAAATTTTTTATCCTACAAAAATCTGCTCCATAAATTAATTTTGCATTTTCTATATCTTCATCTTCTCCAGTAAATACTCCCAAAACTTGGATTCCATCGCTTTTTAATGCTCTTATTTCTTTTGCAGTATCATCAACAGCTTTTTTGTCTATATATTGGTCCTTGATTTTTGCATTTACTGTGTTTATATTGTGTTTTTCATCGTTTGGACGACCGTCTGATAAAATTATTAAAATTTTTCTTACGCTTTCATTTTTATCTTCATTGATTAATTTGTGGATTGTTTTAAAGGCAAGTCCATCTCTGTTTGCACCTGAAGCAAAAAAATTATAAATATTTTCATTTTTTCCCTTATCTTTAAAATCTCTGTACATATTAAAAACTGTATAATCTCTTAAAGTTGAAAATGAAGAAACTCTTATTGGAATATTTACCTTGTCCATGGCATTTGCAATTATAAAAGCTTGATTTGCTACAAGATTTTGTCTTTTTATTTGACTTGCCGATCCATCAATTAATAAATCCATTTGAAATTTTGGTTTTGGGTCTTTGTTATTTGAAAAAAATACCTTAGATTCATTTAAAACTGGAGCTTTCCAAACATTAACAGAATCTAAAAGTCCATAATTTTTCCTGTAAAGCTCATCTTCTTCGTGATTTGCCAAAGAATTTTCTATAGTTTTTGTTAGCTCATTTACAGCCCTGTTGTTTATTGAAAGATTATTTTCAATATATTCTTTTGTTTTTTCCCTTTGTTTTTTTCTAACTTTTTGGTTGAATTTTGCATTTGGAGAATCGGTGTATTCTCCCTTGGTAAAATACAATTTTTTTGATTTATGGATACCCTTGGCAAGTTCTTTTTCCAAAAGTTCTTGTCTTTTTTTGCTTATAGAAAGTTTTCCATAAAAATCTTCTATAAAGGAATCTTCTCTTTTTTCTTTTTCCTTATCGGATTTTTCAAAGATGAATATATCCTTATTCATATCTTCTTTTTTTTCTTCAAAATAAATATAACCATTAAATTCTGCTGATTGGATTTGAAATTGGTCTTCAATATTTTTTTCAACATCAGCATCTTCCAAGTCTTCATGATCAAAATTTTTGGGCTTTTCTTCCTTAATCATTTGATCAAAAAGTTCATTGTATTGGTCAAATCTTTCAAAAAGAAAATATTTTTTGAAAAGATCATTTAATTTATCTATAATCTCACTTGATTTGTAAGTATCAATTGAAAAAAGTTCAGCATAAAAATCTCTTACAAGCTTTGCTTCGGTTATGGGTTTATTAAAAACTTTCCCATAGTAGGCTTTTTCGATTTGTTCGTAAACATTGTCGGTTTCTTTTTTGTATTGGTATTTGTCTAGAATTTTTTTGGCGTAGGATTTTCTTAAATCTTTTATTACAAGATTAGTTTTTTCTAATTCTCTGTAGGATAAATCTTCCAACAAAAGAAGGGTGATTGCCTTAAATTCTTCAAAAAAAGGGTTGTCTTTTTTTAAATAGGAAAAAAATGAAGAAAATAAATCAAGCCTAAAAATTTTAAACTTGTATCCTTCAATTATATTTTTGTAATTTTTATCCATTGGATAGTAGGATTTGGGAAATATTTTATAATCATCAGCAAAATCCCAAATCACATTCATGGCCCTTAACTTTTCAAAAGTATCAGTCATCAAATACACTCTCTTTGATTTCTTTTGGAAGTTTTGAATCAACGCTATCTCTTACAAGCTCTCTCTCAAATTCATCAAAAGATTTATTAATAAGTCCCATTTCAATTGCATCGTATGGGTTAAGGCCGATTTCCATAGTTTCAATTGCAGAAATTAGTCCCCTAAGGTCGACTGATTTTGTAGAAATTTCTGAATTTTCACTTTTTTCTTGGAGAGATTCAAAAATGTCTATAAAAGTATTCATATATTTTTCCTTTAATTTTGGAAATTTATCCTTTAGTAAATGTTTTAAATTTTCTCTCGTAATATTTGGCATATTTATAACCATAAATCTTGAAGCAAGAGCCTCATTTACCTCTCTTGTTCCAACATAGCCATAATTCATAGTTGCAATAAATCTTGTTTTATCGTCAAGTTTTATTTTCTCATAACCTGGAATATCAATTACACGTCTGTGGTCTAAAGTTGCGTGGAGAACAGAGATGGCTTCATTTTTTGCCATATTTATTTCATCCAAAACTCCAAATCCACCTTTTTTTGCACATTCATAAACGGGACCTTTTCTAAAAACAACTTTTCCATCTTTAAAAGTATCAGCTCCAACTAAGGAATTGTAATCAGTGTTTACGTGAAAAGAAATATCCCATGATGGACGATTAAAAATATAGGAAAGATTTTGAGCAAGAACATTTTTTCCTGTAGCTTTTGGGCCAGAAAGTAAAATATTTTTTCCAGAAAGAATAGCAGTGATTGCTTTTTTCAAAACATCCTCTCCATAATATTTAAATTCTGGTTTAACAATCCTATCCTTGTCTTCATCATCTATATCTTCATTTCTAAATTCTATAATTTTATCTATTAAATTTTGATCTAAATTTATTTCATTTAAATAATCTATCATAATTCACCTCATTTGCTATTATACAACAAAAATATTCTTAGGCTATTGATAAAGTCCATTTTAATTTGTAAAATATTTCAAATGATTTTTTGATTAAAAATTATAGAGATTTTAAAATGGAAATTTTCAAAAAAATAAAAGCGTAGAAAATCATCTAAGACTTCTACGCTTTTGGATATACATTATTTAATTATTACTTAACAAAAGAATTTATTATTTCTCTTTCAATTAGATTTCTATAAGCTTTTGCACCTTCAACTTCTGGATGAACCATATCTTTGGCAAATAAATTTGCTTTTTCTTTTGCAAATTTATACCAATCAACCATGTAGGCATTTTGGTTTTCATCGCAGAATTTTTTAATTTTAGAATTAATAGTCATCTCCCAAGATTGACTATTTACAGTATTTACAAAATAAACTTTTCTTCCTTCAGAAATATTTAAAATATCTACCATATTTTGCTCACTTAAAGTTCCGTTAGAACCAAGGCTTACAAGAACAATATTGCCAAGGCCGTTTTTATTTTTTATATTTTGCAATACTTTTGGACCATCGGTCATTTGTCTGCCAACTTCTCCATCAAGGTAAAGATTTGGATTAAATTCTCTTAAAAATGGATCAATATTAATCAAAACAGAATCGCCAACAGCAGTAATAGAAGTATTTTTTAAAAATTCTTTTTCCTTATCGGTAAAGTTGAAATCATCATAAGCTTTCTTTTCAAAAACAGGCTCTTTATTTTCTTCTTTATTTTTATTTTCATTTTCTTTGTTACTTTCATTTTGCTTTGGATCTGTTTCTTTATTTTCGTTTGAAAGCTGATTTTTAGATTTTTCTAAATTTTCTTTATTCTCTTTTTTCTTTTGTTCTTTTACATATTTCTCATTGTTTTTCTTTATATTATCTTGATTTTCACTAATTCTTTTTTCAAGCTCTTTCATATCTTTTTCCTTAGGATTTGGAATAAAAAATGCCAAAGCATTTAATCCTAAAATAAGAGAAGATGTGATAATAAAATATTTTTTAAAATCAAATTTTCTATTTAAAATAACGTAAGTTAGCTCCGATAAAATCAAAACAATAATTATTTCCAAAATATAAGCTATAATCCTACTTTTGCTTGTGTGGGCAAAAGCATAAGAAAGAAAAGTGCTTATTATATATTGCCACAAATAAATGTAATAAGATCTAAGACCTATATAATAAAGGAAAGTTTTGAAAATTCCCATTTCTTTTTTATTTATTACAAATTTATTTTCCTTTTCATAAGAGTATAACACGCCAATTAACAATGCTTGAATAAGAGTGTAGATTGGGATTATTATTCTGTAAGTATATAAGTTTTCACCCCTTACAAAAAAGTAAGCAAGCAAAGTTAAAAACAAAAGAGCATACAAAATATATTTTTCAGAAAAATTTTTCTCCTTAGCAAATTCAAAAATTTTTGAAAAATAATCTATCAAAAGATAAGCAAGTGCTCCAATAAAAATAGCATTTATTCTAGCGTCAGGTCCATAATAAATTCTTGAAATATTATTTTTATCAAAAGAAAAAATAATCATCAACAAAATACTAATTGCAGAAATAAGAGCAAAAACATAAATTTTTATATTTTTACTTTCAAATTTTTCCTTATATTTATTTATAAAATAATTTACCAAATAAAAAATAAGGATAAATTGAACTTGCATGGATATATACCAAAAATGTGTAAACATATCAAAATATCCATTTTTTATAAAATATGAACCACCCTTAAAAATTTGGTATAAATTTTGAAAAGAAAGGGCTGTAGGTAAAGATGATTTTATAGAATCATGAAAGATTATTCTTGAAAAAATCAATGCAAAAATCAAAGATAGGCTTATAACAAAATATAAACTTGGCAATAGCTTTTTGAATCTTTTTTTAATAATTGATTTAAATTCATTAAAATCATAATCATCTATAGTATTTAATTTTTTCATCATTAAAAATCCACTCATTACAAAAAAGCCAATTACTGCCATAAAACCACCAGGAAGAAATTGTACTGATGAATGAAATATGGAAATAGCAATAATAAAAATAGCTCTTAAAAAAGTAAATGAATCAATTTGTTTTTGTTTTCTCATGTGTCCCCCAATGAATTTTATTATAGGCGAAAAAATAAAAAATATCAAGAAAAGTGCGAAATTGTAACCTTTGTAAACTATCGTAAAATAAATATTTTAAAATAAAATCACATAAATAAACCATAAAGCATTATTTAACATTAAATAAATAATAAATATACCTTTGCATAAAATTATAAATAAATATTCATTTTAAAAATCAAAAAATAATAACAAGATAAGCGTTGAAAAAAAGACAATAAAATAATCAAGCAAAAAACATTTGACAAGATGAAAATCCTGTGCCATAATTATTATTATAAATTTTAATCTTTATTTATACTTAATTATTAAAAAAATATGTGGAGGAAAAAATGAAAAAAACAAAAAAATTAATGACCTTAGCTTTTGCATCAATATTTGCATTTGCAGGATGTCAAGCAAAAAATGGAGAAAATAAAAAATCTGAGAATTCTGACACAATTAAAATTGGAGCAATAATACCACAAACTGGTCCAGTTTCAAATTATGGAAATTCATCAGAAAAAGGAGCTTTGTTAGCTGTTGATGAGATAAATAAAAATGGTGGAATTAATGGCAAAAAAATTGAATGGATTTCTTATGATGATAAGGGAGAAATAACAGATTCAACAACTGCATACAATAAATTAAAAGGAGAAAAAGTAACAGCAATTGTAGGGCCTATTACATCAAAACCTGCTCTAGCAGTTTCTGAAATTGCAAAAAAAGATGGAATTGCTATGATAACTCCAACAGGAACTCAAGGAAATATTACAGAAGGCAAAGATAATGTATTTAGAACCTGCTTTACTGATCCTTATCAAGGAAAATTATTAGCAAAATTTGCAGCAGAAAATCAAAAAGCAAAAAAAGTAGCTATCCTCAGAAATACTTCTTCAGATTATTCAAATGGAATTGCTGATGAATTTAAAAAAGAAGTAGAAAAATTAAAACTTGATTTAGTTGCTGATGAATCTTATGGAGATAATGACAATGATTTTAAGGCACAACTTACAAAAATTGCAAAAGCAAAACCAGATGTATTATTAGTTCCAGATTATTATGAAAAAGTTGCTCTTATAGCTCCACAAGCAAGAGATGCTGGAATTGATGCAAAATTTATTGGTTCTGATGGTTGGGATGGAGTTGTAAATGTAATGGATAAATCTCAATTAGGATTGGTAGAAGGCTCATGTTTTTCAAATCACTTTGCTTTAGATAGTGATGACCAAAGAGTAAAAGATTTTGTAAAAAAATATAAAGAAGAAAATAAAGAAGATCCTTCAGCTTTTTCTGCTTTGTCATACGATACAATTTATTTATTAAAACAAGCTATTGAACAAGCGAAAAGCGAAGAAAGTGATAAGATTATAGAAAAAATTAAAGCTATAGAATTTGATGGAATAACCGGCAAATTTAAATTTAATGAAAATCATAATCCGATCAAATCAGCATCAATGATGGAAATAAAAGATGGAACATATAAATTTAATTCAACAGTAACAGCTGATGAAAATTAATAAAAAGGGGGATTGCGAATTAGCAAAACCCCTTAAATTTTAAGGAGATTTTATGGATTTTTTAATTCAACTTTTTAATGGTCTACAATTAGGATCAATATACGCTTTAATAGCCTTGGGTTATACAATGGTTTATGGCGTAGCGAAATTAATAAATTTTGCCCATGGAGATATTATAATGGTAGGCGCATATACAATATTTTTTGTTGTTCAAACAAGTCTTTTCAGAAGTGGTTTACCATTATATTTAGCAATAATACCAGCAATTATTGCCTGTACACTTTTGGGAGTTGTAATAGAAAGAATTGCTTACAAACCTTTGAGGAATTCTTCATCAATTTCAATTTTAATTACTGCTATAGGAGTATCTTTATTTTTGGAAAATTTATTTGTAAAAGTTTTTACTGCTAACGCAAGACCTGTTCCAAGTTTATTTAATCAAGCTAGCTTAAATATTTTTGGAATAAGATTATCTTTTCAAACAATTTTTACAATAGTTTTAACTATTATTCTTACAATAATTTTGCAAATTTTTATTTCTAAAACAAAATATGGCAAGATGATGCTTGCGGTTAGTGAAGATTATAAGGCGTCAAGTCTTGTTGGAATAAATGTAGATAATACTATGACGATGACTTTTGCAATTGGCTCTGCACTTGCTGGAGTTGCATCTTTATTGTATGTTTCAACATATCCTCAAATAACTCCTTTTATTGGCTCTATGCTAGGAATAAAAGCTTTTACAGCAGCAGTTGTTGGAGGAATTGGTTCAATACCAGGTGCTGTAATTGGTGGATTTATTTTGGGAATGATAGAAGTTATGACTAGAGCATATCTTTCAAGCTCATACGCAGATGCAATAGTATTTTTGGTATTAATTTTAGTTTTAATAGTAAAACCAACAGGAATTTTAGGAAATATGGAAAAGGAGAAAGTGTAAAATGGATAAAAATAAAAAAACATCATATCTAGTTAGCTTTGTCCTTGTATTAGTTTCATTTGCAATTATTCAAATATTAATTTTAAGTGGAATAATCGATTCTTATTGGCAATCAATTCTATTTTTATTGTGTATCAATATAATACTTTCAATTTCGCTAAATATAATCGTAGGAAATTTGGGACAAATAACTTTGGGACATGCAGGTTTTATGTCAATAGGTGCATATAGTGCAGGAATTTTTTTGAAAACTGGAATAATAGAAGGAATACCAGGATTTTTTATAGCCTTATTAATTGGAGGGCTGTTTGCATTTTTATTTTCTCTTGCAATCGGAATACCAGTATTGAGGTTAAATGGAGATTATCTTGCTATAGTAACCTTGGCTTTTGGAGAAATAATTAGGGTTGTTGTAGAAAATTTATCTATTACTGGTGGAGCTCAAGGAATGGCAGGAATACCTACAGTTGATTCTTTTGCTTTAGTATTTTTTGTTACAGTTTTGTGCGTTGTATTTATGTATTCAATTATGACATCAAGATTTGGTAGGTCAGTTTTGGCAATAAAAGATAATGAGCTTGCCGCTGAAAGCTGTGGAATAAATACAACAAAATCTAAAATATTTGCCTTTACTTTATCAGCGCTTTTTGCTGGAGTTGCAGGAGCTATATATGCCCAAACAACTGGAGTAATAGCAGCCGATGTATTTAATTATAATAAAAGTTTTGATATTTTAGTAATGGTTGTTTTAGGAGGAATGGGTTCATTTACAGGCTCAGTAATTTCAACTATAACATTAACCATAGTTCCAGAAATGTTAAGAGCATTCGCAGAATATAGGATGATAATTTATTCTGTAATCTTAGTAATTGTTATGATATTTAGACCACAAGGCTTAATGGGAAGAGAAGAATTTTCTATTTCAAGACAAATTGCAAAATTTAAAAGAAAAATCAACAAAGAAGGAGTAAAAAATGGATAAAAGAAGATCGGTATTAAAATGTGATAATATTTCCATCTCCTTTGGAGGATTGAAGGCAGTAAATGGATTTAGTCTTGATGTAAAAGAAAAAGATTTAATTGGTTTAATTGGGCCAAATGGAGCAGGAAAAACTACAGTTTTTAATATGCTAAGTGGAGTTTATGAGCCAACAGAAGGAGCGATTTATTTAGATGGAGAAAATATAACAGGCTTACCTGTTCACAAACTAAGTCAAAAAGGAATAGCAAGAACTTTTCAAAATATAAGATTATTTGATTACTTATCAGTTGTAGATAATGTAAAAGTATCTATGAACAGAGATATGAGATATAAAATTGTTGACGGAATGCTCAGGCTTAAAAATTATTGGAAAGAAGAAAGAGAAGCAACAAAAAAAGCCTTGGACATTTTAAAAATTTTGGGACTTGCAGCTTATGCAAATGATAGCGCAGGAAATTTATCCTATGGAGCCCAAAGAAAATTAGAAATAGCAAGAGCTCTTGCGACAAATCCAAAATTATTATTATTAGACGAGCCAGCTGCAGGTATGAATGCAATTGAAACAGAGTCATTGATGGATACAATTAGAATGATAAGAGATAATTTTAATTTATCAATTGTTTTGATAGAACATGACATGAAATTGGTCTTGGGAATTTGCGAAAAACTCTACGTATTAAATCACGGAATAGTTATAGCAAAAGGAAAACCAGAAGAAGTTGTAAAAAAAGATGATGTAGTAAGCGCCTATTTGGGAAGTGGATATGGAGAATAAAAAATGCTTAATGTAGAAAATTTAAACGTATATTATGGAAATATCCACGCTATAAAGGATGTTTCCTTAAAAGTAAATAAAAAAGAAGTAGTTTCATTAATTGGAGCAAATGGAGCAGGAAAAACTACAACTCTTCAAGCAATATCTTCTTTGCTTAAAAAAAGAAGCGGAAAAATAACATTTGAAAACGAAGATATAACAAATAAAAAAGCATACAAAATAACAAGGCTTGGAATTGCACAAGTTCCAGAAGGAAGGAGAGTTTTTTCAAATCTTTCAGTTGTAGATAATATAAATTTAGGTTCAGTTGCAACAAATTTAAAAGACAAAGAAAGAGAAGAAAAAATTGAGAGAATATATGAGCTTTTTCCAGTTTTAAAAGATAGGAGAAATCAAAAAGCAGGAACTTTGTCAGGAGGAGAACAACAAATGCTTGCTATGGCAAGAGCTATAATGACAAATCCAAAATTGCTTTTATTAGACGAACCATCAATGGGACTTTCGCCTCTTTATGTAGAAAAAATATTCGAAACGATAAAAGTTTTAAAAGAAGAAGGCACAACGATTTTGCTTGTAGAACAAAATGCTAATCTTGCCCTAGATATATCAGATAGGGCTTATGTAATAGAAACAGGAAAAATTGTAAAAGAAGATAAGGCAGAAAACCTTAAAAATGATCCTGCTGTTAGAAGTGCATATTTAGGAATTTAAAAAACTAGGAATTAGTTTTAAGCTAATTCCTAGTTTTTTTAAAAAATTTTTTATAAGCTAAATTTATAATTTTTGCAAGTTTTTTTGGATTATCAATTTCCATTATTTAATTTTCTTTTTTGATTTTTTAAAAATTTAATTGTAGCAATTGTAGCTTTCCAAAATAAAATTCCAATTATAAAAAATATCAAGGCTAAAATAAGACCTGCAATTAAAGCGAGAATCCCTTTTAATTCAAAGCCAAAAAAGATAAATTTTAATTCATCGATTGGTTTAATGTGAATTATTCCTTTAAATAGTCCCATTACACCTGCAAATGTGCTAATTCCACTAGAAAAGAAAAAAGATATGGAAAGTATTGCAAGAGTTGGTATAAGACAAATCCACGCTAATGAAGCGTAAGAATAAAATCCTATAGCCATAATTAAATTTTTAAAGGAAAAATCTCTACTTTTTACAATACTATCGCCCATATAAGAAAATGCTAAGTCTTTTGGACTTTCCATTTGAGAGATTATGTACTCAGAACTTTGTCCATCATTAAGCCTTTCATAAAATGAATTTTTAAGTTCACTTAAAATATCAGTTTTTTCAGAAATAGACATATATTTTAAATTGCTGTCTACTTTTGATAAATATTTTTCTAAATTATTATCAATTTTACTATTTTTCATTTTTCTTCCTCACTAAGATCTGAAATATTTTTTACAAGAATCATCCAATCTCTTTTCAAAGCATTTAAATAAAAATTTCCAAGCTCTGTAATTTTATAATATTTTCTTGGAGGAGTGCCTTCTTCTATATTTTTCCAATAAGCTTCTAAATAACTATTTTTTAGAAGTCTTCGAAGTAGTGGGTAAACAGTGCTCTCCTTTGTTTGTAACATTGGATATTTTTCAAGAGTTTGAATTAAATCATAGCCATATCTATCCTTTTTTTTAATTAAAATTAAGATAGCATATTCTAAAGTTCCACGTTTAATTTGAGAAATCCAATCTTCATTCATAACAATCCTTTCAAATTATAAGTTAATCCATCTTATTACTATATACATTGTACAACATAGTATATTAATGTCAATAGGTATATGGGATTTTAAAATTTTATTTTCCTTGTTTTTATAACAAATATTTTGTAAACTAATACTTAATAGAAAGGATGAGAAATGAGATTAAGATTTAAAGAAAATGCAATTCCAGAAATGAAAGAAAATCCTTTGATTTATTTTGATGGAAAAGAAAATAAGGGGAAATGGAAAGAAATTTTTGGAAATGATAATGAAATATATTTGGAAATTGGATCTGGCAGGGGAGATTTTTTAATTAAAATTGCTAAGGATAATCCTTCTATAAATTTTATAGGACTTGAAGTAAATACAAATGCCTTTGTTGTTGCAAGCAGAAAAATAAGAGAAAATGAACTTACAAATGTTAGAGGGCTTATAGCAGATGCTGAAAATTTGGAAGAAATTTTTGAAAATGAAGAAATTTCAAGAATATATTTGAATTTTTCAACTCCTTGGCCAAAAAGACGCCACCACAAAAGAAGACTTAGCCACGAGAGATTTTTGAATAGGTACAAAAATATTATAAAAGATAAGGCGATTTTGGAATTAAAGACAGATAATAAAGAATTATATGAGGCTTCAGTTAAATATTTTGAAGAATTTTCTATGGATATAATTGAAAAAGATGAAAATATTTCAGAAGAAAAAAGCAAATATATAAGCGAATATGAAAGAAAATTTAGAAATAAAAATATGCCGATTTATTATATAAAAGCGAGATTTAATAAATGAATATTTCAATAGTAAGTGTGGGAAAAATTAAAGAAAAATATTTTAAAGATGCAATAAGCGAGTACGAAAAACGATTAAAACCATACGTAAAATTAAAAATAATTGAAGTAAATGACGAAAAAGCTCCTGAAAATTTATCAGAAAAAGAATTGGAAATTGTAAAAGATAGGGAAGCTGATAGGATTTTAAAAAAGATTAAAGAAAATTCCTATATTATAAGCCTAGAAATTGAAGGCAAAAGCCTATCATCAGAAAATTTTTCAAAATTAATTAAAGAGCAAATGACATACGGAATGGGAAAAGATCTAGTTTTTGTAATCGGCGGGTCAAATGGACTTTCCAAAAAAATAAGCCAAAAGGCTGATTACAAATTATCATTTTCAAAAATGACTTTTCCCCATAAATTAATGAGGTTAATTTTAATAGAACAAATTTATAGGGCTTATAAAATTATAAATAATGAACCTTATCACAAATAAAACGGACCAAAACGGTCCATTTTTTAATTATTTTTCTTCAATTATTTCAATAGAAAAACCTTGAGGGTCTTTTATAAAATAAAATTTATCAGAACCGTCAGAAAGTCCGCCAATTTCTTGACTTACTACTCCCATTTTTTTGTGAAGGTCATAGGCTTTTTCAAATTCTTTTGTTTTAAATGCCATGTGACCATAATATGAGCCGTGCTCATATTTTCTTCCATCGTGATTAAATGTTAATTCAAGCTCGTAAGCTCCATCTTCTGTTGCCATATAAATTAAAGAAAATTCATCTTCATCGTAATCTTTTCTTCTAGTAATGTGCATATTTAATGCATCTTCATAAAATTTTATACTTTCCTTATCATTATCTGTGTATATACATGTGTGAATTGATTTAAATTTCATAAAACCTCCTAATTTTTATATTATATTTTTACCCAAAAAATTTAAAATGAATTTTACTAATATTTTACAAGATAAATTTTTTCTAGGGTATATAAATAAGGGATAAGAAATTTCGCGACCTTATGACCAGAGCTTTTGCAAATTTATGAAAAATAATTTGTTTTGCAAGGCTCTTTTTTTTGAAAAATTTTATTTGCCAATAAAATTGATTTTGTAAATTTAAAAATATAAATCGAATTATTTCTTTGTGAAATTTTAAAAAAATTTGACAAGAATTTTAATTTAGCATATACTATAAAAGTAATGTTTAGCCCAGATAGCTCAGTCGGTAGAGCAGGGGACTGAAAATCCCCGTGTCGGTGGTTCGATTCCGCCTCTGGGCACCAGAAAAAATGCGGAAGTGGCTCAGTGGTAGAGTATCGCCTTGCCAAGGCGAGGGTCGCGGGTTCGAATCCCGTCTTCCGCTCCAATATGGCGCCATAGCCAAGTGGTAAGGCAGAGGTCTGCAACACCTTTATCCCCAGTTCAAATCTGGGTGGCGCCTCCAAATTTGTCCTCGTTGAGGACTTTTTTTGTACCTAAATTTAAGGAGAAATATGTTAATTATTAGTCACAAATCAAAAAAAGAATTTACAGATTTTTTGGATTTTAAAAATATAAAATATTTAAAAACAATTGATAATCCAAATCTTGACAAAAGAATTTCAGATCATCCTGATCTTTCTTTATTTAAAGTGGATGATAAAAATTTAATAGTTGATAAAAATGTCTATGAGTATTACAAAAAAAATATAAAAAATATTAATATTATTAAAGGAGAAGAAGTTTCAAAAAATTATCCTTATGATGCTCTTTATAATATTGTAAAATTTAAAAATTTTTATATCCACAATGATTTTACTGAAAAAAATATAAAATTATTTTTTGAAGAAAAAAATATCAAGCATTTATTTATCAAGCAAGGCTACTCAAGGTGTTCTATGCTTGTTTTTAATGAAAATATTTTGACAAGTGATATGGGAATTTTCAAAAAATTAAAAAATATTTTGCCGGTTACTTTATTAAAAGAAGAAAAAATTTCTCTTGACGGATTTGATCAAGGATTTTTGGGTGGATGTTTTGGAAAAATTGATGAAAATACTATATTATTTAATGGAAATATAGAAAGATTAAATTCGTATGATATAATTAAAAATATAGTATATAAGGAAAAATTAAATTTATTATATCCAGACACTAATTTAGTAGATACTGGATCTTTAATATGGATATGATTAGGAGATTAAAATGAATATAGTAAAACCACAAACTATTGCAGGTGTGATGGAGTTATTACCAGAAGATCAATTAGCATTTGATTATATAAAAAATATCATTGAAGAAACTTTTTTGTCTTATCAATTTTTACCAATTGATACGCCAGCAATTGAAAAAAATGATATTTTATTTGCCAAAGGCGGCGGAGAAACCGAAAAGCAAATTTTTGGAATTGATTCATCAAAAAAAGATATGTCTTTGAGATTTGATTTAACAGTTCCTCTTGCAAGATATGTTTCTGAACATTTTTCTGATTTGAATTTCCCTTTCAAAAGGTATCAAATTGCAAAAGTTTATAGGGGAGAAAGAAATCAAAAAGGAAGATACAAGGAATTTTACCAATGCGATATTGATATTATTGGAAACAATTCTTTGTCAATTCACAATGATGCACTTTTGCCTAAGGTTATTTATGAAATTTTTCAAAAACTTGACTTTAACGGAATAAAGTTCCATATTAATAATAGAAAGCTATTGAATGGATTTTTTGAATCGCTTGAAATTTCTGATAAAGAAGAAGTTTTAAGAACAATCGATAAAAAAGCAAAAATCGGTGAAGAAAATACAAAAGAGCTTTTGGTAGAAATTTGTGGAGAAGAAAAAGCAGATAAATTGATGGAGCTTATAAATAATAAAAGAGAAAACAAAGAACCTTTGACTTATCTTGAATCACTAAATTTAAATGATAATTATAAAATTGGATTAAATGAATTAAAAGAAGTTTATGATTATATGATTAAATTTGGAATTGATGATGATTCAATTATTATTGATTTGTCAATTACTCGTGGTCTTGATTACTATACATCTACAGTTTATGAAACATTTTTGGATGGTTATGAATCAATTGGAAGTGTATGCTCTGGTGGAAGATATGAAAATCTTGCAGGAAATTTCTCAAAACAAAATTTACCAGGAGTGGGGCTTTCTATTGGTCTTACAAGATTGTTTTATCAATTTCAACAGCTTGGTCTTGTAGAAAAATATAAAGCTAAATTTACAGATTGTCTTGTAATTCCTATGGATGAGAAATTAAATTTTTATGCCATAGATATAGCAAATAAATTAAAAGAGCAAGGTCTAAAGGTTGACATATATCTTGAAGATGGAAAATTTAAGAAAAAAATTAATTATGCAGATAAAATTGGCGTAAAAAAAGTCTTAATAATTGGACAAGAAGAATATGAAAACAAAATGGTTTCTGTAAAAAATATGGAAGATGGAAAGCAGGTTAGTGTGAAAGTTGAAGATATTAGAGAATATCTATAAGGAGAATTATGAATTTTAGAATAATAACAGACGGTTCTAGCGATATGAACGTTGATTTCATAAAATCATCGAATATTACTATAGTTCCTATGCAATCAAATATGGAAGATGAAATTTATGAAATTATAGGTACAGATATTGAAAAACTAAATAAATATTATGAATTTATGCTAGATGATAAAAATGTATCAACAAGCCAAGTAAACTTAGCCTCTTTTGAAAAATATTTTGAAGAAGTTTTAAAAAATGGAGAAGATATTTTTTATATAGGTTTAAGTGATGCCTTGTCAGGAACTTTTGAAAATGCTCAAAAAGCAAAAGAAATTTTAGATAAAAAATATCCAGATAGAAAAATATATATTTATAATATAAAACAAGCATCAACAGGTGCAGGACTTTTGTGCCAAATTATTGTGAAAATGCAAGAAGAAGGAAAAGATATAGAACAAGTTGCATCTTATATAAAAGAAAATTCAAAATACATGGTTTCACAATTTGGAGTTGAAAGTCTTAAATATCTTTATAAGGGCGGAAGAATTTCAAAAACTAGCGCTGATATAGGTGATTTTTTGAAAGTAAAGCCAGTAATTCACATTACAGATGATGGTTCTCTTGAAGTTTTAAAACTTGAAAGAGGAACAAAGAGGGCTATAAAAGTATTATTCAATAATTTCAAAAAAAATTGGAAACCAGAAATTTCTAATGAAGTTCTTATAGGCTATGCTTATTTTGACGAAAATGCTATAAAATTAAAAGAGATGGTAGAGAGCAAATTTCCAAAAGCAAAAGTAAGCCTTGCACCAATTGGCTCATTGATTGGATCTCACGTTGGACCAGGAATGTATTCTTTGTCATATTTTGGAGAAAAAAGATAGGAGAAATATGCTCAAAAATAAAAAAAATGCAGTAATTTTTTCTTTAATAGCAATGTTTTTATGGGGGAGTGCAATCCCCCTTATTAAATCCACTTATCAAGTTTTGCAGGTAGAATCATACGACACCTTTGCAAAAGTTTATATAGCTGGAATTAGATTTTTTATGGCAGGGATTTTGGCGTTTTTTTATGCCAAAATTTTTGGAAAAAACAAAATTTCATTTTCTAAAGTAAACATAAAATTAGTTATAATTCTTGCAATACTTCAAACTTTTTTGCAATATTTTTTCTATTATATAGGTCTTTCAAATACAAGCGGAGTAAAATCATCAATCATACAAACATCAAATTCATTTATGATTGTAATAATTTCACTTTTTCTACTTCCAGAAGATAAAATTTCGATAAATACAATTATAGCCTTAATAATTGGAACAGCAGGAATTATTTTGGTAAATTCAAATCAAAAAATGGGAAGTGGAATTAAACTAACAGGAGAAGGATTCATTTTTACATCAACATTTATTAATGCTTTAGCATCAGTTTTATTAAGAAAATATTCAAAAAATTCAGATCCATATATTTTAAATGGCATGGTGCTTTTATTCGGTTCCTTGCCTTTAATAATACTTGGCAGATTTTTATATATAAATCCAGTTGTTATAAACTTGAAAGCTTTTTTAATGCTTTTTTATGGAGCATTTATCACAGCAACTTCATTTACAATTTGGACAATAGTTTTGCAAAATCATAGCGCAAACCAATTTGGAGTATTCAAATTATTTATCCCAATATTCGGATCAATTTTATCAGTGATAATTTTGGGAGAAAATTTTACAATAAGATTATTTATAGGACTTATTTTAGTTCTAACAGGCTCTTTGGTTTTGATGAGAGGTAAAAATAAAAAAAGTGATCTTACAGAATAATTAATTTTTTTGTAACATGGTTTTTTATTTTAAATAATACATTCTAATACAATTAAAAAGAGACGTGGATTTTATTTCCACGTCTTTTTTTGAGCTTTTCTTTTAAATAGTAATAATTTTAGAATTTCGTTGTAACGAAAAAAAGCAACTTAATGAATTTTTAAGAATCACTTATAATTAAATTAATCAAAATTACTTGTTAGATAAAAATAAAAAATGTGATGGAGGACTTATGAAAAATTTAATAATTTTAGCGGGATATCCAGCCACAGGGAAAACGTGTATCATAAATGGTTTGATGGAACATAATAAGAAATTAGAATATATTTCGATAGATGAGATAGAAGAGTTTTTCTATGATAATTTAGGTTTTAAAAATAAAAAAGAAAAGAATAAAATTTATAATTTGAGCTTTGAATTTTTTTATATGAAACTAAAGTCTATGATGAATAAAAATCATGATATCGTAATAGATTATCCTTTTAGTTATTTACAATATCCAATTCTTAAAGAATTATCTTTTAAATACGATTATAAGTGTATCACAATTAGATTAAATGGAGATATAAAAGAAATCTACAAAAGAAGAGTTAAAAGAGATTTAGATGAAAGTAGAAATCCTGCACACCTAGTAAATAGTTATGACAAAAATATAAAAGTGAGTTTAGAAGAAAGAAAAGATAATCTAATAAGTCTTGAAGAATTTATAAAACATTGCAAATTAAGAGAATACGATAAATTTGAATTAGGCAAGCTTTTAGAAATAGACGTTACAAAAAAATATGCAGATGTAGACTCTATTAATGAATTCCTTGATTTAGAAATGAGAACTTAAATGGAAATTACAAATAGGCAAAAGAAAATTATAGGAATTTTATTAGAGTCAAAGGATACAATAACTTGTCAAGAAATAGCAGAGATAATAAATGTATCTGACAGGACTGTTTTAAATGAAGTTAATAGTATAAATAAAAAACTTAGTGATGGTAATAGGTTAACTGTTGCTAAGGGAAAAGGGATAAAACTTAATAGAAATACAACAATTTATGAGTTGCATAAATTATATAACTCAGAAGATGAAAATGAAATTTTGATAAAAAGATTTATCAACACAATCTTAATCAATAATTATTTTAAGCAAAAAAAATATAGCATAGATTTTATAGAAGAGCTTTATATTTCCCAAAATACTCTAAAAAAACTAATAAGGGATACTAGAGAAGTATTAAAAAGATATCAGATAGATTTAATAGTGAACAATAAAGAAGGAATATTTATAAAAGGTAGAGAAAATAATATAAGGCTGTGTATGTCCAATATATTATTTTCTTCATCTAGTGATTATGAATATTTTTTAGATTCTATTAATCTTTTTAATATTAAAGAAATTGATGAAATAAAAAGACTAACATTAAAAATATTAAATAAATATGACCTATCCTTAACAGGAGTTGCTTTCAATAGTTTTGTAATTCATATATTAATTTCCATAATTAGAAATCAAAACGAAATTGGATACGATAAAGATTTATTACAAACTATGGATAAATCAGTTGAAAAAGATATTGTTAGAGAACTAATAAAAATCATAAAAGAAAAGCTAAATTACGATTTATCTAGTGATTATTACTATTTAACAAAACATTTAATAACAAGTCAAAAATTTTCAAAAGATGATGACAAATTAGAAGCAGATGAAGTTGTAAATATTATATACAACAACATAATTAATAGAATCAAAAGAGATTTTTCAATAGACTTTTCAAATGACGAGATACTTACAGGAAGTTTGAAAATTCATCTTACAACCTCAATAAATAGATATATGTTAAATAGTTCTATTAACCATATCGATTTATCTGAAATAAAAAGTCAGTATCCTATTGCTTACGATATGGGAATAGTTGCAGCCGAAGAAATACATTCTGTAATTAAAAGAGATATTGATGATACAGAAATATTATTTTTAGCCTTACATCTAGGAACTGCTTTTAATAGAGTGAATAATGATGGGAAAGAATCTGGAAGTAATATTTTGATAGTTTGTGGAGCAGGGCTATCAACAGCTAGATTTTTAAAATATTCTCTCTTAGAAAAATTTGATAAGGAAATTAAGAACATAGATATAATATCTTCTAGTCAATATAAAGACGATATGTTTGATAATTATGATTTGGTATTAAGTAGCATAAATAACTTAATTAATATTGAAGGCTCAATAAAGGTTAATTATATCTTAAATAATATAGAAGTAAATATTGTAAAAAACAAATTAAGATACGCAAAAAATTTAGAACATCTTAAAGTATTTAATAATGAATTATTTTATAAAAAATCATTTGAGAGTAAGAAAGAAGTGTTAGACTATTTAACCACAGATTTGTCAAATAAAAATATACTTAATAAAAAACAAATTGAGTCTATATATGATAGAGAAAAAATGGGAAATACTTGTTTAGGAAATAGAATTGCTATACCTCACCCATTATCATATACAGCAAAAGAAATGAAAATTTCTGTATTGATAAATGATAAAGCAATAAAATGGGATAATGAAGAAGTTTTTGTGGTTATGCTGTTACTAATACCTAAAGATAAAATCAAGGACTGGGATGTTCTTTTCAAGAAGATGTTTAAAGTATTTAGTTCTAGAAAAAATGTAGATAAATTAATAAATAGCAATACATTAAATGAATTTAAAGAAGTGTTTATGTTAGAAATGGAGTGATTATTTGGAATTTACAGATAAAAATACAGAATTTGACATTGTAGTTAAAGACTGGGAACAAGCAATTCTTGAAACTGGAAAATTATTAGAAGAATCTGGCTATGCCAATGAGAATTATAAATATAACATAATTAATGATGTTAAAAATTATGGTTCATATATTATGATTAGTCCAAATGTTGTAATCCCACATACAAGACCAGAAAATGGTGCGTTAAAAATTGGTTGTTCGATTATAACAATAAAAAATAATATATATTTTGATGATAACAACAAAGATGCAATTAAAGTTTTAATTGGTTTTACGGCAATAGATAATAAAAATCATTTAGAAATGCTAAAAAATATCATTAATATAATTGAAAAAGGATTAGTGGATAAATTAAATTATTTTTTAAATTTATCAAAAAAAGATAAGCTTATATATTTAAATTCATTAGTAAAGGAGGGGAAATAATGAATATTTTAGTTGTGTGTGGCGCAGGATTAGGCAGTAGCTTTGCCTGCCAAATGTCGGTAGAGAGTGTTTTGAAGGAATTAGGAGTTGATGCAAAAGTCGATCACAGTGATATTTCTTCAGCAGCAGGAACTAGAGCAGATATATTAATGCTTGCTTCTAACTTTAGAAATCAAATAGACAAATATAATTTAGACACAAGAGTAATATATTTGGATAAATTGATTGATAAAAAAGAAATTAAAGAAAAATTAGAGCCAGTTTTAATTGAAATGGGAAAATTATAGGAGGAATTTATGGCAGTATTAAATTTTATTATTAATAATATTTTAACCCAAGCTTTTATAACAATAGGTTTAATAGCTTTTATAGGATTATTAGCGCAAAAGAAAAGTTTTGGCGACATAGTATCAGGTACATTTAAAACTATGTTAGGTTATTTAGTTTTATCAGCCGGTTCATCAATAATAGTTCAAGTATTAATATATTTTGGAGAAATTTTTACAGCAGGCTTTGGAATGCAAGGAATAGTTCCATCTATTGAGGCAGTTAATGGTCAAGCAATGAATGAGCTTGGTCTTGGAAATCAAATAGCTTTAGCATTTTTGGGAATATTTTTAGTAAATATTATAATAGCAAGACTTACTAAATGGAAATATATATTTTTGACAGGACAAGCTATTTTGTGGATGGCTACAATGGTAATAGTTTTTGGAGCAGATGCAGGATTAGGAGTTGTACCTAATATAATAATTGGTTCAATTATTGGAGGTATTTTTGCAGTAGCAATGCCAGCAATTGCGCAACCAATAGTAAGAAAAATAACTGGAAGCGATGATATTGCATTAGGACATTTCTGTACAATAGGATATTTGTTTGCAGCCTTAGTTTCAAAAATTTCTGGAAATAAAGAAAATTCTACTGAAGATATTGAATTACCATCATCATTGTCATTCTTAAATGATACTTATCTTTCTGTAGGATTTGTTATGATCTTGTTATTTATAATAACAGCAATATTTGCAGGACCAGAAGTAGTAGCAGAAAGAACAGGTAACTTAAATTATATCGTATATGCATTTACACAAGGAATGCAATTTGTTGTGGGTGTTTATGTATTGCTAGCTGGAGTTAGATTATTGCTTGGAGAAATAGTTCCAGCATTTAGAGGAATCGCTCTTAAAATAGTACCAGATGCAAAACCTGCTTTAGATTGTCCAGTACTATTTCCTTATGCACCTAATGCAGTTACCTTAGGATTTGTTTCAACAACAATAGGAACAGTTATAGGAATGTTATTCTTCCCTAAAATTGGATTAGCAATGCTTTTACCAGGTATGTTGTCAAATTTCTTTGCTGGTGGTACAGCTGGAATTTTCTGTAATGAAGTGGGTGGAACAAGAGGAACAATAATTGGTGGTATCGCTCATGGACTATTTATTACCTTATTACCAGCTTTACTGGTTATGATTTTCAATTCTATGGGATTTATAAACGCAACAGCTACAGACGTAGATACAGTTGCAGCAGCCTTATTATATGCTTGGATAATTAAACCAATTATTGGATTTGTAGGAATTTAAAATGTTTTTTAAAAGAAATAAAGATAAAAAAAATGAAGAAAAAATATTGTTTGATGAATGCAAAAATTTAGTTGGAAAAAATGATGTAGATTCAGCGATTAATAAATTAGAAAAATATATAGAAGAAAATAAAAAATTAGGTAAAGTTTTTACTTATCTAATGGAATTATATAACAAACAATTAAGTGAAGCTAGGTTGAATGGAGAAGATGAAAAAATAAAATTTAATTTAGACAGAATTGATAAACTGATGCAAAAATCAAAAGATATAGTTAGGGGAAGATAATGTATTTAAATTTGAATGAACTATTTAAAAAATATAGGGGAAAGACAGGAATTGGTGCTTTTAATCTACATTGTATGGAGATGTTTCCATATATTGTAGAAGGAGCTAAGAAATCTAACAGTCCATTGATAATTCAAACTTCAAAAGGAACTGCTGAATATTTAGGACTTGATTGGATAGTAACAACAGCAAAATTATTTGCTAAAGATATAGACCTATGTATTCACTTAGACCATTGTAAAGATATTGACTTTATAATAAAAGCAATAGATTCAGGTTATAACAGTGTAATGTATGATGGTTCATCTCTGGATTTTGAAGAAAATGTAAAAAATACAAAAGAAGTTGTGAAGTATGCACACAAAAGAAATGTAAGCGTTGAAGGTGAAATTGGGAGCATAGGTGGTTCAGAAGATGGAATTGAAGAAAAAATAAACTCAATTATTTACACAAAAGCAGAAGATGCAGTAAAATTTGTTGAAGAAACAGAAATAGATGCCCTAGCGGTAGCTATTGGTACAGTTCATGGTTTATATAATGGAAAAGCTAAAATAAATTTTGAATTACTTGATACTTTGACAAAAAAATTAATAGATGTTGGAATGGTTTTACATGGTGGAACAGGCGTTTCAGATGAAGATTTTCACAAGTGTGCAGAAAAAGGAATGATGAAATTTAACGTTGGAACTGAGCTAAATAAAAACTATATTGAAAAGATAGTTAAAGATTTTCCATCAGCTAAGCCAACTACATCTTTAAGAAGTTTATTAAAAAATGCAAATGAATCAATTGTTAAGATAGTTGAGCATAGGTCAAATGTAATAAAATTAGCTTAATATTATACAAAATTTCTAAAATTTAAAAATGTATGACCATTATCTTTAGTTAGAATTTATATTGATAAAGAATTATTGCCTACTTAAAGATTAAAAAGTGGTGTTAGAGAAAAAACTAATTTTCTGAAACATCACTTTTTTTTATTGGTCTTTTTAAATTGTTTGTTAATTTATAAATTTCATCTATATATAAATACCTATTTTTATCTTTATATCTTGCAATTTTCATTAAATCAAGTGCCCAATTTACTAAATATTTTGATAAGTAAAAAGCGTAAATGTCGTTTGCAAGTATTGATCTTCTTCCGTTTATTACTATGTCATTTCGAATTTCTTTAAAATATCTTATCAAATTTTTTCTATTGTATTTTGAAAATATCACTTCTATCATTGCTACTAAGGCTAAAATATATTTATTTTCTAGATAATTAATTTTAAAATCTATGCTCTCATCTTCTTTTAAAATAATATCTTCGATTTTGTCGTGGCTTTTATAAAATTCAAAATAATTTTTTTTAGAAAAATTTTCGAAAAAATTAGGATAGAGTCCATATTCAAAATTTGATTTTTCTAAATTTTTCTTAAAAAATTCTAGGGAAGTGGAATTGTCAAAAATTGTTATAAAAATTGGAGATAAAATCACCAAAAGTCTTAAAAATTCGTTTTCTTTGTCATTTTTAAAATTTATAATTATTTTTTCTTCTTCACTTGTTTTTTCTAATTTAGAAAAGTCTTTATTTTTTAATTTATTATCAAGTTCGAATACATCTTTTGCGTGATATTGATATATTTTTTTATTTTTAAATATTTTAATTATCATTGTCTTATATTTTCAAATTTTCCATTTACTGCTTTTGCCAAATCAAATGGATTTAGTTTTAAACTTACTCCACATTTTCCACCTGATACAATCATTTTATCCAAATCTTTTGCGCTATCATCTATAAAAACTGGATAATCTTTTTTCATGGCAAGGGGAGTGGTTTCGCCTCTTTGATAGCCTACTTTTGCTTTTAAATTTTTGGTTGGAAGGATTGAAATACTTTTAACTTTTGCAACTTTTGCAGCTTTTTTCATATCAATTGAATCATAGCTTCTTAGTAAATAGATTATTATTTCATTTTCTTTTGAAATTGTCGCTATGGTTTTATACATTATATTCAAATCTACGTGAGATTTTTTGCCAGCATCTACGGCTGATTTAAATTCTCCGCCCAAATCATATTCTATTTCTTCGTATTCTATCTTATTATTTTCCAAAATTCTCATTGCGTTTGTTTTAACTTTTCCCATACTTGCTCCTTTCTTTTTTTATATTACCAGAAAAATATAAAAATTCATTAATTCAAGGCGATTTTGGGTATATTTATTTTATAAGAAATTAGGAGAATTTTGATGATTGAAAAAATTATAATAACTTATATTTATCATTCCTGTTATACTGTAGAAATAGGGGATTATTTTATTATATTTGATTATTATAAGGGAGTTTTAAATATTCCTGAAGATAAAATTGTTATTTTTGTTGCAAGTCATGGACATTCTGACCATTATACTTCAGAAATTTTAAAAATTCCTAATATGAAAAATTATACTTATATTTTATCAAGTGATATTGGACATTTAGAAAGCGATGATAATATTATTTATATAAAGGATAATAAACTTGGCATGGACCAATTGAAATCTTTGTATAATTCTAAAAATGTTTATCTTGTTGATCCTTATCAATTTAAAGAAATTAATATTAATGGAAGAAAAATTTCTATAAAAACTTTCGGCTCAACTGATGAAGGGATTTCTTTAATTTTATATATTGAATCCTTATCAATATTTCATGCGGGCGATTTGAATTATTGGGCTTGGGAAGATTATGATGACAAAAGACTAGAAAAAGAGTATTATGCTTTTATCGACCAAGTAGAAAAAATCAAAAAAGATTCGATAGATATAGCTTTCTTCCCAGTTGATTATAGGCTTGGAGAAAATTATTATAAGGGTGCAAAAATATTTGCAGATACTGTAAAGCCTCAATTGATGTTTCCAATTCATAGTGGAGATCATGAAAGCATAAGCCAAAGATTTGCTAGAGAAATCAAATTAGGAGAAACTGTATTTAGAGCAATTATTGACAAAGGTCAAAAAATTATTGTAGATATAAAGGATTAGAAAAATGGAAAAAATAGCAGTATTAGTAGATTCTGGATCAGATATAGATTTAGAAAAAGCTAAGGAATTTGGCATTTATATGATGCCATTTTATGTAAATTTAGATGGAAAATTTTATAGAGAGCAAGTAGACTTAAAAGCAGACGAATTTTATAATTGGATTAAAAAGCACGAAAAATTACCAAAAACATCAATTCCATCTCCTGGAGAATTGATAGAAAAACTTGATGAAATAAAAAATGATGGTTTTGAAAAAATAATAATAATAACTATATCAAAAAATTTCACAGGTTTTTATAATTTGTGTTCACAAATAGAATACGACAATTTAGAAATTGAAGTAATAGATTCAAAATCAGTTGCCCTAACCACAGGCTTACTTGCAATTTATGCAAAAGATTTAATCAAAAAAGGCTATGAATTTAAAGAAATTGTAGATAGGTTGGAAGATAAGAAAAAAGAATCAAAAATATTTTTTACAATCGATAGCTTTAAATATCTAGTGGCAGGGGGAAGAGTGCCAAAAGCTTTTGGAAAAGTGGGAGAGCTTTTAAATATCAAACCAATAATTGTTTGTAGTCCAGAAGATGGAAAATATCATATAGAAAAAACTTGCAGAGGAGAGAAAAAAGTTCTTAAAGAGATGGAAAAAATTGCAAGCGAATATTTGGGAAAATTTGATAAATATTATATGATAATTTCAAATGGCGGATACAAGAAAGGCTCAGAAATTTTAGAGGAAAAATTAAAAGTATTCAAAGAAAAATCTACTTTATTTTTGACTTCACAAATAGCCCCAAGCCTTGGAGCAAACACGGGTCCAGGCTTATTTGGTTTTGGATTTTTGCCACTTGATTAAATATATTGTTCAAGGTTGATTTTTTAATTATATATTTATAAGCAAATAAAAAGGAGTCAAGCAATGTTTTTACTTGAATCCTTTTTTTGTTTATAAAAGAGCAATTATAAAATATTTTGTTTTTTTATCTTGGGTCATTTAATTTTAAATTTTCTTCAAAACCAGATGGGTCATTTGCTTTTGCCTTATCTAGTCTATCTTTGAAAAATTTTCTTGTGGCATCATCACAACATTCTTTACTCAAATATCTCATATTTAAAGCTTTTTCTAGCTCTTCAATTGCCATTTGTGCTTTTTGTGGATTAGTTTTGTAATTTTTTAACCATTCCTCTTGCCATGCACATTCCCAATAATTTGATGCCAAGGTATCCCCATATCCTTCTTGATAAACAGCATTTGCATCATCGTCTAATTTTTCAGGAGCCTTGTATCCTTCTGGCCAATTTAATTTATTAACTGTTTCTTTAAATTCTTTTTGAATATCATCATATTTTACAAAATCTTTTGCACCATTTTCTGAATTTGCCGTTGCACTAGACTTTTTGCAAGATGAAAATCCAACCATTAATACCATTACAAACAAAAAACTAAGAACTTTTTTTAAACTTAACTTCATAAAAATCTCCTTTTAAAATAATTCAGATAAGTTTTGCTTAACTGTAAGATTATTATAGCTTGCTTTATAAGCTAGTTTATTTGTTTTTTATGATAATTTCTTAAAGATTCCTATACAAATTCCTATTTTTTTCCTACTTTTTTTATTTTTTAGGAAGAATCACACAAAACTTGACACAATTGTCCTTGCTTTCAGCACTAATTTCTCCCTTGTGTAAAAGTACTATCTCTTTTGCAATAGCAAGACCCAGACCTGAGCCACCTTTTGAATTTCTTGAAAAATCTAGGCGATAGAATTGTTCAAAAATTTTTGATAATTTATCTTCCTCAATATTTTCAGTTTTATTTTCGAAAATTATCTCTACCTTTTCTTTTTTTACATTCAAATCTATATGAATTTCACTATTTTCAAAAGAATATAGGCAAGCATTACGGAGCAAATTATCGAAAACACGAGAAATTTTATTTACATCACAGCTTATCATTACATTTTTTTCTGCCTTAACTTTACAAGTTAGATTTTTTTCTTCAAACATCGGTTTAAATTCAAAAACAAGCTGTTCTAACATCATAGTGAGATTTGTCCGAGAATAATTTATTTTTATTTTTGATAAATTATATTTTGTTATCTCAAAAAATTCATTAATCAAATCCGATAGCTGTTTGGATTTTCTAAGAGCAATACCTAAAAATTTTTTTCTTTGCTCATCATCTAAAGAAATATTCCCATTTAACAACTCCAAATATCCAATAATTGATGCTAGTGGTGTTTTCAAATCATGAGCTAAATTCATTATCAAATCATTTTTTTGCCTTCTATTTTCATTAGCTAGTCGTTCATTTTCTATAGACTGCATTTTTAATTTATTAATTTTAGTGGAAATTTCTGATAATTCATCAGATAGGTGAATGTAATTATTATCTTTGTCAAAAAGTTTGTTTGTTGCTTCTTGTAATTCATCAACATAACTGACCAATTTCTTAAATAGTTTATATGTTTCTAGCATTATCAATAGTGCCCATATAATTATTGTTGGAAATAACAAATATAAGGATCTGTAGAACATATAGGCATTTTCAAAATTATTATAAATGTAATTGTTGATTATAGGAATAAGGATACAGGCTAAAATCACAACAAAAATTGTTATGACAAAACACTTTTTTAAATAATTTTTAAAAACTGAATTTAGGAGGCGATTATTCGATTTCATATCCTACGCCCCAAACAGTTTTTATAAATTTTGGATTTCTACCAGAATCATTCATCTTATCCCTAATCCTTCCTATATGAGCCATTACAGTATTGTTATTATCAAGATATTTTTCCTTCCAAATATTTTCAAAAAGCTCTTCAGATGAAACAACCTTGCCTTGATTTTTACACAAATACCAAATTATCTCAAATTCTATGGGCGTAAGTTGGATTTGCTTATCATACAAAAAACATTTATGACTTTTTTTATCTATTAATAGACCTCTTATATCATAAGTTTCATCATCTTTTATCTTTTCAGTCTTATTATATTTTTGTGAGCGTCTAAGCTGAGTTTTTACTCTTGCAATAACTTCCAAAGGATTAAAAGGCTTAGTTATATAATCATCCGCTCCCATTGTAAGGCCAAGTATTTTATCATTTGAATCTATTCTTGAAGTCAACATAATGATTGGGAAATAATGCTTTTCTCGGATTTTTTTACAAACAGAAAATCCATCCATATCTTCAAGCATTATATCCAAAATCATCAAATCAAAATTTTCAGCTTCTACCAAGTCCAGTGCATCCTTTGCATTAAAAGCTTTAGAAACAGAAAATCCATCATTAGTTAGGCATAAGTCTAACAAATCTGCTATCTCTTTTTCATCATCAACAATAATTATTTTGTCATTCATTTTTTCACCTTAAAATTTTGATTTAATTTCTTAAAAATATTATATCATTAATTTGCAAAAAAAAAGGGGCTGTTGCAGAATGAATAAACAATCACTTCATTAGAGGAAATGATTGTTTATTCATAGCCTTGCAACGGCCCTTTTTAATAAAATCTTTAATAAAAATATTATTTAATTTCTAAAGAACTTTCCCAAAGTCCATGAATATTGCAATAGCTTAGTGCAAATAATGTACCTTTTTTATCAGATTTAAATTCGCCAACTGCTTTTGGTGTAGTGTAAATTTCACTTTCGCCATGAGCAGAGAAATTATAATTTGCAATTTCTACTGGCAATTTTCCACCTTCAGGAACAAAGAAAACTTTAATCCAAACAATATGATGTTCTAAAGTATTTGGGTGCGCAATTTCTTTTCCAACAAAAGCAGAAACTTCATATTTTCCTTCGCCAAGTTCTTTATATTCTAATTCTGGTACGTGTTTTTCATTTTTCCAATCGCCTGATTGAACTGTTTGTGTTAATAACATAAAATCCTCCTAAATTTTTATCTACATTTATTTAATACCCTTCCATGATAAAAAATAACAAAATTATAAAAGTTTTTAAAATTCCTTGAATTTGATATAATAAATATATTATGGAAAAAATAATAATAACAACAAGCTTTGGTATGGAAAGCTTAATAAAAAGACAATTAGAAGAAGAAAATTACAAAAATTTTGAAGTTTTAAATGGAAAAATTATTTTAAATGGAAATTTTGATGATATAGGCTATTTAAATTTAAATTTAAGAGAAGCTGATAGGATATTTTTAGAAATTGAATCTTTTACTGCAAAAACCTTTGAAGAATTATTTGAAAATATAAAAAAAATAGACTGGTTTGATTATTTAAAAATCGATGATAATTTTATTGTAAATGCAAGAACTTACAAATCAAAATTGTTTTCTATTCCGTCAATCCAATCAATAAGTGAAAAAGCTATAATTGATTCATTAAAAAGAAAATATAAAATTTCAACTTTTAAAAAATCAGGCTCTCGTGTTCAAATTGAAATTATGATTGAAAAAGATAAGGTTTCAGTTTGCCTTGATACATCAGGAGATGGTCTTCACAAAAGAGGTTATAGACAAGGAAGTGTAAAAGCCCCTATAAGAGAAAATTTGGCAGCAGGACTTGTTGATTTATCTTTTTATAAAGATGATAGGTTTTTGTTTGATGGATTTTGCGGTTCAGGTACTATTTTAATTGAGGCTGCAAGAAAAGAAAGAAATATAGCACCAGGACTTGATAGAGATTTTGATTTTACATCTTTTAAATTTTATGACAAAAAAAGATTTGAAAAAATAAAAAAAGAAGCTTATGAAAAAATTGATTATAGGAAAAAAATAAATATTCTAGGTTCTGATATATCCAAAAAAGCAATTGAGCTTGCGAAAAATAATGCTTTGAATGCAGGAGTTTATGAAGATATTACTTTTTTAAATAAGGATTTTAAAGAAATAAATTTAAAAGATAATTTTGGAATTTTCATTTCAAATCCACCATACGGAGAAAGATTATCAAGATTTGATAAGGCAAAAATTTCAAAAATGATAAATGAAAAATTTAAAAATTTAAATACTTGGTCAATGTTTATAATTTCATCAGATGAAAATATTGATAAAAATATAAAAAGAAAATTATCCAAAAAAAGAAAATTATATAATGGAGGACAAAAAGTAGATTTATATCAATTTTTCGGCAAAAAACCAAAAAAAGATAGATAAAATTACTTTTAAGTGGTACTATAATTACAGTTATTTAGGAGGTGTTTATTATCGATAATCAACAAACAAGTAACAATACAAAAAAAGTTATTTTAACAATAGGCGGTATTGTTGTAGGAATATATATAATCGGTACTATTTTATTTACATTTGTAAGCTTACCAAATACACATGTAAATGGTAGAGATGTTTCATTTGCTCCAAAAGAATCAGTTATTGGAGATAGCGTTGGAGATTTTGATATAAAAATAAAAGGAATTGATGATAAAGAGCTAGTTTTTAATTCAAAAGATATTGACTATAAGGCAAATATCCCAAAAGGAGCAAGTCTTGACCAAAATCCATTAAAATGGCCTATAAGTTTTTTCTCAAAAGAAAGTTTTGAATTTGATTATAAAGTAAACTATGATGAAAATAAACTTGAAGATATTTTAAAAAATTCTAAGTTTATGAATAAAATAGTAGAACCAGAAGATGCAAAATTAGAATTTGATGGAAAAGAATTTAAAATTAAAAAAGAAGTAAAGGGAAATAAAGTAAAATATAATAAATTAAAGGAAGCCCTAGTATCAGCAATAAAAACAAGAAATGCTGATATAGAACTTGATGAATCTTTTTATGAACAACCAAAAGTTTATGCAAAAGATGAAAATTTACAAAAAGCATTAAACCAAGCAAACGAAGCATTAAAATTGAGCTTTAAATTTAATATTAATGGATTCGATTATAAAATTGAAGGCGAAAAATTAGCTGAAATGGTTGATTTTGAAGATGAAAAATTAACTTTAAATCACGAAAAAGTTACAGAATATGTAAGTAAAATGGCAGAAGAAACAAATACTTACGGCAAAAATAGAAAGTTTAAAGCTACTGATCTTGGAGAAATAACTGTAAATCCTGGAGTTTATGGTTATAAACTAAATGAAGAAGAAACAATTAAATCATTTTTAGATGCTTTCGAAAAAGGTAAATCAGCAGAAATAGAGCCTGTTTATTTAAAAGCAGGTCTTAACAGATATGAGGATGGGTCTGATATTAAAGACACATATATAGAAGTAGATTTATCTAGACAACATCTTTGGTATTATAAAAATGGAGAAGTATTATTGTCAACTGACATAGTTACAGGAAGATTATCTGAGGGAGCTTTAACTAATAAAGGTGTAGGGTCTATACTTTCTAAAGAAAAAAATTCTACATTAAAGGGAAAAAATTTTGATGGAAGTGATTACAAAACTCCAGTAAAATATTGGATGCCAATAGGCTGGGATGGCGAAGGATTCCATGATGCTAATTGGAGATATTCTTTTGGTGGAAATATTTATTTATATAATGGTTCTCATGGTTGCCTAAATATGCAACCAAGTCAAGCTGAAAAATTATTTAATTTAGTTGAGCATAATACACCTGTAGTTATATATGAATCATCAACAGATTATTCACCACCAATGTCATATTAATTTTTAAAAAGTGCTATCTATTTTTAGATAGTCGCTTTTTATGTTTAAAAAAGTATTGAAAGGAAGAAAAATTGATTAAAATTGAGAATTTAAATTTTTCTTATAAAAATAATTCAGACGAAAATGAAAATGTAGAATACACTGCGGCTTTAAATGATTTAGACTTGTCAATTAATAAGGGAGAATTTGTAGCTATTTTAGGTCATAATGGATCAGGAAAATCAACTTTGGCAAAGCTTCTTAATGGACAAATATTTCCTACAAGTGGAGATATTTTAATTTGCGGAATGAATACAAAGGATGATAAAAAAATTTGGGAAATTAGGGAAAAATGTTCTATGGTTTTTCAAAATCCTGATAATCAAATGGTGGCAACTACTGTAGAAAATGAAGTTGCATTTGGTCCTGAAAATTTGCAAATTAAAAATCCCGAGTTAAGACAAAGAGTAGATGAGGCAATAAAACTTGTAGGTATGCAAGATTATATAAAAAAATCTCCTTCAGAGCTTTCAGGCGGTCAAAAACAAAGAGTTTCTATAGCTGGAGTTATAGCTATGTTATCAGATTGTATTATTTTTGATGAACCAACGGCTATGCTTGATCCAAAAGGTAGAGCCGATGTTATGAATATAATACATGATTTGAATAAAAAATATAAAAAAACAGTTGTCCATATTACTCATTATATGGAAGAAGCAGCTCTTGCTGATAGGATAATTGTTTTAAACAAAGGGAAAAAAGCACTTGAAGGAAGTGCTAGGGAAGTTTTTTCAAATGTTAAAGAAATGAAAAAATTAGGACTTACAGTTCCACAAGTTACAGAAATTGCCTATGAGCTTGAAAAAGAAGGCTATAATTTTGATAAATTGCCTTTAAATATAGAAGAATTTTTGGAGCTAGTATGAAAATTGAATTGAAAAATGTCGATTATATTTATAATGAAGATAGAGAAGAAAAAAGCTATGCTCTAAAAAATATAAATTTAGAGATTAATAAACATGAAATAATTGGTTTAATCGGACAGACTGGTTCTGGAAAATCTACTTTAGTACAACTTTTAAATGGACTTTTGCTTCCTACAAATGGAGATGTTTTTGTAGATGGAGTTAATACAAAAGAAAAAAAGACAAGAAGAGATATAAGATTTAAGGTTGGTCTTGTTTTTCAATATCCAGAAAATCAGTTGTTTGAAGAAACTGTTGCAAAAGATATTGCCTTTGGTCCAAAAAATATGGGGCTTTCTGATGAAGAAATTCAAAAAAGAGTAAAAAATTCTATGGAAGCAGTAGGTCTTGATTATGAAACTATAGCAGAAAAATCTCCCTTTGAATTATCTGGAGGTCAACAAAGAAGAGTTGCTCTTTGCGGAATTATTTCTATGAATCCGAAAGTTTTAGTTTTAGATGAGCTTACAGCAGGACTTGATCCAAGGGGACGAGATAATATTTTTGGAGAAATTTTAAAATTATATAACAATGACCCAGAACTTACAATTGTTTTGGTTTCGCATTCAATGGAAGATGTGGCAAAATATGTTGATAGAGTTATTGTTATGAACAAGGGAGAAATATTTTCTGACAAATCAACTTATGACACCTTTACAAAAACAGATTTATTGTCGATAGGATTGGATATTCCTCAAGTTACAAAATTTATGAAAGCCTTAAAAGAAAGAGGCGAAAATGTAAGAGATGATATTTATACTGTTGAAGATGCAGTAATTGAATTAAAAAAATATTTGGAGGCTAAAAATGAGTAACATAGCTATAGGTCAATATTTGCCATACGATACATTTATTCATAGACTTGATCCAAGAGTAAAATTAATTGCATCTTTGTTTTTTATAATTACAATATTTTTTGTAGAAAGTTTTGTAGGATATATTCCTTTTGTGATTTTATTAATTGCCATGGTAAGTATTGGAAAAATTCCTGTAAAATCTCTAATAAAAAGTGTTAAGCCCTTGATATGGATTTTATTAATAACTGGACTTATAAATTTATTTACAACAAGTGGAAGGACACTTTTTACAATTTTTTCCTTAACGGCAACTTATGAAGGATTGTATAAAACTATTTTTATGTTTGTAAGAATTATAATGATAGTTGTATCAACTTCAGTTTTAACTTTTACAACTTCTCCAATGGAATTAACAGATGGTTTGGAAAAATTATTAGGACCTTTAAAAAAATTTGGTTTTCCAGCAGGAGAGCTTGCTATGATGGTTTCAATTTCTCTAAGATTTATTCCGACTTTATTTGAAGAAGCTCAAAGAATAAAAATGGCGCAAATGGCAAGAGGGGCAGATTTTGAGTCTGGAAATATTATTAACAGGGCAAAAAATATGATTCCCTTATTAGTTCCTCTTTTTATAAATTCATTTAAAAGAAGTGATGATCTTGCAACAGCGATGGAGGCAAGACTTTATAGAATTGGTAGAGAAAGAACAAGGTTAAATGAAATAAAAATGACAAAAACTGATAGTTTAGTTTTGATTTTATTTATTTTATTTTGTATCATAGTTATTATTAAATTTTTTATATGACAATTCAAAACATTTTATTAAAGATCCAGTATGATGGGTCTTTATTTGAAGGATTTCAAATTCAAAAAAATAAAAGAACAGTACAAAAAGAGTTGGAAGATGCTATTAGAAAAGTTACTGGAGAAGAAAATAGAATTATTGCTAGTGGAAGAACAGATAGTGGTGTTCACGCAAATGAAATGTATATAAATTTTTTGACTGCCAAAAATATTAGGGCTGATAAATTTTATTTTCATCTTAAAAAATATTTACCTTATGATATTTTAGCTCTTGAATCAAAAAAAGTAGATAAAAATTTTCATGCAAGATTTTCAGTAAAAACAAAAACCTATAAGTATGTTATTTCGCTTGATAAAATTCTCCATCCAATTTATAGAAATTATATGGAGCAGGTAACTTATAAACTAGATTTTGATAAACTTAGACAAGGAATGGAAATTTTAAAGGGCGAACATGATTTTAAAGCCTTTATGCTTAGTGAAAAAAATGATATAATTAATACAATAAGAAAAATTGATGATTGCTACTTTGTTTTGAATGAAAATAGATTGTATTTATATTTTAAGGCTGAAAGTTTTCTTCACAATCAAGTTAGAATTATGGCTGGCTCTTTGATTGAATTAAGTCGTGGGAAAATTAGCCTTGATGATTTTAAATATTACTTTAATGAAAATAATACAAGAAGAGCAAATCCAACTTTAAAAGCTGGAGGGCTTTATCTTGATAGCATAGACTATAGCAATTTAAAAAGTTAGTTATTATTATGGGAGAGTTAAATGAGTAAAAATAAAAAAAATAATAGCTTTAAACTTGATAAAAAGCAAATGGCTATAGGCTTTTTTGCCCTTATTGTTTTGGCTTTAATTTTCTTTTTGTCAAGAAATATAGATTTTGCTAATAAAGAAGGCAAGTCTTCAAAAGAAATTAATGAAAATTCTTATAATTCATCAAAAATTATGAGAGTTGACCTTGATGATTTAAAATCAATTGATTTTGATTTGAATACTTGCGATGTAAGAATTCAACAATCTTCTACAAATCCTTACGTAGAATATACAAATCTTTATAAAGATGATTATTCCTATGAAGTAAAAACTAAGTATAAAGATGGTAATTTAAAATTATCTTCTGATATAAAAGGAAAAGAACTTTATATGAAAAATAAAATTCAAATTGTTAGAATTTTTTTGCCAAAAAATAAATATCTAGAAAGTATCAAGGGCAGAGTTGGTGCTGGGGATATAAAAATAAGTGGGCTTTCATGTAAAGATTTGGATCTTGATTTAAAAAGTGGAAATATTTCTTTTGAAAATTCAAAAATTTCTGGTGCAGTTAAAAATAAAACTGGCTCTATTATGATAAAAAAATCTGAAATCAAAAATACTAATTTGACAACAACAAGTGGAAATATTTTGGTTTCCGATTGCAAGCTTATGGCAAATGAGTCCATGGAAACAGAAAATGGAGATATAAAAATCAAAATTAAAGATCCAATAAATTCTTTTAATATTAATGCAAAATTAAATGTAGGAAATTTTGTTTTGGGAGATGTTTCTTATAGAAATATTTTGGATGGATACCAAACTGGAAAAAATAAAAAGAAAATCCTAAATCTTAAAACAAACATAGGAGATATTTTGTTTAATCAAAATGAAAAAGAACAAATAAATGAAGAAGATTTTATAGATGGGCCAGATGAGCAATCTTCAAATGAATCTTCAAATTCAAATGACGACAATATAAATAATAAAGATGAAAATAATTAAGTGTTAGGCTTAATTATTTTTTTTAGGTAAAAGGTAGGATATGGATATTTTAAAAAGTTTAAAAAAATATTTTGGTTTTGATTCTTTTAGAAAAGGGCAAGATGAATTAGTTGAAAATATATTAAAAGGAAATGACGTTTTGGGAGTTTTGCCGACAGGAGGTGGCAAATCAATTTGCTACCAACTTCCGGCATTAATGCTTGATGGAATTTGCCTAGTTATTTCTCCCTTAATTTCTTTAATGAAAGATCAGGTAGATTCTTTAAAAGAAAATGGAATTAAGGCAGAATTTATAAATTCAAGCCAAGATATTAAAACTTATACACAAACTTTAAGAAAAATAAAAAGAAATGAAATAAAAATTTTATATATCTCCCCAGAAAGATTAGAAAACGAATTTTTCATCGATTTTATTAAAGATTTAAATATTTCATTTATAGCAGTTGATGAAGCACATTGTATTTCTCAGTGGGGACATGATTTTAGACCATCATATAAATTAATTCCCCAAATTTATGATTTGTTTGATAAAAAAATACAAATAGCAGCCTTCACTGCAACAGCTACAAAATCAGTTAGAGAAGATATAATAAATAATTTAAAATTATCTAATCCTTTTGTAAAAGTTACAGGATTTGATAGGGAAAATCTTTTGTTTGAAGTAAGAAAGCCAAAAGATAAATTGGCATTTCTTTCGAATTATTTATCAGATAAAAAAGATTTATCGGGAATTATTTATGCCTCAACTAGAAAAAGGGTTGAAACTTGCTATAAATATTTGAAAAAATTATCTTATAATGTAACTTTGTACCATGCGGGACTAAGTGATAAGGAAAAAAAGAAAAATCAAGAAGATTTTATTTATGATAGAAAAAATATAATTGTTGCAACAAATGCTTTTGGAATGGGAATTGATAAATCTAATGTAAGATATGTAATTCACATGAATATGCCAAAGGATATGGAATCTTATTACCAAGAAGCGGGCAGGGCAGGAAGAGATGGCGAAAAATCTGATGCAATTTTACTTTATTCAACCCAAGATATAGTTATAAATAAATATTTAATTTCCCAATCTCCAAACAGAGCATATCAATTAGTAAAACTAGAAAAACTTCAAACAATAATAAATTATGTAAATACAAATAAATGTTTGAGGGCATTTATTTTGGAATATTTTGGTCAAGATGCAAAAGAAAGATGTAATAATTGTTCGAATTGCCTAGATGATTATGAAAAAATTGACGTAAGCCTTGATAGTCAAAAAATTTTATCTTGTATTTATAGATTAGGACAAAGATATGGGATTTCTACAATTGTCGATTGTTTAAAAGGGTCAAATAACAAAAATTCCAAAGAAAAAAATTTAAAAAATATATCAACTTTTGCTTTGATGAAAGAAAATAATACAAAATATATAAAAGATCTAATTGGAATTTTGATAGCAGATGGTTATATAAAAGTTTCTGGTTTTAAATATCCAATCTTAAAATTAAATGAAAAATCAAAAGAAGTTTTATTTTCTAAAAAGAAAGTTTATATTAGGGATTTGAAAGAAGAAAATAAAAAAGAAAAAATTGATAAATTTAATGGAAATTTTGATTATGATATAGATTTATTTAATAATTTGAAAAAATTAAGGCTAGAAATTTCTAAAAAAAGAAATATTCCGCCTTTTATAGTTTTCTCTGACGCATCTTTAATAGATATGGCAAGATTAAAACCAAAAAATGAAAGAGATTTTTTGAAAATAAAAGGAGTAGGCGAAAAAAAATTAAGTCAATATGGGGACTTGTTTATTGGAAAAATTATAGAATTTGATAATTAAAAAATAAAAAAGGATTAGAATACCTATTCAAAAACTCTTAGGTATAAAAATCCTTTTTTTAATTTATAATAATATAACTGAATTTTTCTTTAGTTCTTCTCTCATTTCATCTGGCCAATAGGATACTTGAACTTCTCCAATGTGAGATTTTTGTAAAAAGAACATACAAAGTCTTGATTGACCGATTCCACCTCCTATTGTTTGTGGAAGTTCATTATTTACAAGTAATTTGTGATACTTATAATTTAATCTTTCTTCGCAATCAGAAATTTTTAATTGTTCTTTTAGTGTTTTTGCATCAACTCTTATTCCCATTGATGATAGTTCTAATTGGTCATCTAAAACTGGATTGTAAACTAAAATATCTCCATTTAAATTCCAATCGTCATAATCTGGAGATCTTAAATCGTGAACTTCTCCATTTGATAAAACTTTTCCGATTTGCATTAAAAATATTGCCTTATATTTTTTGCAAGCTGCTCTTTCTCTTTCCTTGCTGTCTTTACATTCTGGAAATTCATCTATTAATTCTTGGCTTGTCATAAATTTTATATTATTTGGCAACAATTTAACTCTTTTTGGAATTAGATGACAAAGATATTCGTCTAGGGCTCTTAGGGTATTAAAAATTGTAAGAACTGTTGCTTTTAAATAATCTACATTTCTATCGCTAGGCTCAATTACTTTTTCCCAATCCCATTGGTCAACATAAAATGAGTGAGTATTATCTGGCACTTCACATCTTCTAATTGCGTTCATATCTGTGTAAAGTCCCTCATACATTGCAAATTTATATTCTTTTAGAGCATATCTTTTCCATTTTGCAAGGGAATGAACAATTTCCATTTTTTCATTATTTGCTTCAGGAAGTGTAAATTTAACAGGTTCTTCAACACCAGATAGGTTATCATTTAAACCAGTAGAATTTTCTACAAATAAAGGTGCTGAAACTCTTTTTAAATTCAAATTATTTGATAAATTTATTTGGAAAAAATCTTTTATTTCTTTTATTAACATTTGTGTCTTATATAAATTTTTATCGCTTTGATAATTTTCTGGTATTTTTATTTCTTGCATATTCTCTCCTAATTCTTTTTCTATTTTTACTATTAGATTATATAGTTTTTTATATTAATTACAAGATTTTAAAATAATTAACATAAATTTTACATTTGCCTAATCATTTCAAAACAAAAAGGATTTATTATTCATAATGAAGTTACAAATATTAAAGGAGAAAATAATGAAAATTAAAAATTCAAAAATTATAGTTGCGGCACTTTCTTTATCAATGATTTTATCAGCTTGTGGAAATAAGGATAATTCTAATGATGGATCAAACGGATCAAATCCAACTGAAAATGCAAGTACTGCAAGTGAGAAAAAAGATGGCGAAAATACTAAAGCTAATCAAGAAGATTTTGATATAAGTGTTGTATCAAGAGAAGATGGTTCAGGAACAAGAGGAGCTTTTATTGAGCTTGTTGGTCTTGAAGAAGAAAAAGATGGAGAGAAAAAAGATTTAACAACTGATGAGGCTGTAGTTCAAAATTCTACAAATGGAGTTATGCAAACTGTATCTCAAGATCCATCTGCAATTGGTTATGTTTCTTTGGGAAGTGTAAATGATAATGTAAAAAAAGTAAAAGTTGATGGAGCAGAAGCTACAGAAGAAAATATTGAATCTGGAGCTTATACTTTACAAAGACCATTTAATCTTGCTTTCAAAGAAGATAAACTTGACGATTTGGCAAAAGACTTCTTGGCATTTGTTTTGAGCAAAGACGCTCAAGAAATAGTTGAAAAAGAAGGATATATTAAAGTTGAAGCAAAAGATTATGAAGGCAAAAAAATCAAAGGAGATTTAACAATTGCAGGTTCAACATCTGTTACTCCTCTTATGGAAAAACTTGTAGAAAAATATAAAGATGTAAATCCAGATGCAAATATAGAAATTCAATCTACAGGATCATCTTCAGGAATTGAATCAACAATTTCTGATGTTAGTCAAATTGCTATGGCATCAAGAGAATTAAAAGATGATGAAAAAGATAAACTTCAAGTAGAAGTTTTGGCAAAAGATGGAATTGCAGTAATTGTTAATAAAGAAGATTCTAAAATAAATGACTTAACAAAAGATCAATTAAAAGAAATTTTCTCAGGAAAAATTAAAAATACAGCTGATTTAAGCAAATAATAATTTTAAATAGGCTCTAGGAGATTTCCTATGAGCTTATTTTTTTGAAATTTTTTATAAACTTTACACAGATTTTACATAAGATTTATCAAATCAATACAAGGATTTAATATTATTATGTAAAGAAAATGAGAAGGAGATTGTATGGCAAAAAAAATATTATTGCTTATTTCTACTTTGCTTTTAATTACATCTTGCACTGGCAAAAAAACAAATGTAAATAAGAGCAAAAATTTTGACCTTACTGTTACAAGTAGGGAAGATGGTTCAGGAACGAGAAAAAGTTTTATCGAACAAGTTGGTTTGATAAAGGAAGATAAAAATGGAAATTATAAAGATTTGACAACAGATAATTCTATGGTAATAAATTCGACAAGTGGAGTTTTGAAAGCTGTTGGAGTTGACAAAACTGCAATAGCTTATGTATCTTTAACATCTTTGGATGATTCAGTTAAAGCTATTAAAATTGATGGAGTAAGTCCAAATAAAAATACAATTGAAAGTGGCGAATATAAGTTGCAAAGACCATTTGGACTTGCCTACAAAAAAGATTCAGCCAAAGACTTATCCAAAGATTTTTTGGAATATGTTAAAAGCAAAAGTGCAAAAAAATTAATTGAAGATGAAGGACTTCTTGCTATTACAAATGAAAAAGAATATAAGTCAAAAAATCTCAAAGGCAAATTAACAATTACAGGTTCATCATCACTAAGTTCAATTGTAGAAAAACTTGCTGAAAATTATGAAAAATTAAATAAGGATGTTGAAGTTGAAGTTTTATCCAACGAATCTTTGACAGGTTTAAAAAATGTGAAAGATAATGTTGTAGATATTGCTATGGTTTCAAATAAATTACAAGATGAAAATCTTTTTTCAGAAATTTTTGCCATTGATGGCATAGCAATAATTGTAAATAAAGACAACACTCAAATTAATGATTTGACAATGGAGCAATTGAGAGATATTTATAGGGGAGAGATAAAAAATACAGGAGAGTTAAAATAAATGAAATCATTTAAGGAAAAATTTGGAGAAATTGTATTTTTAATTTCTGCTATTATGTCTATTTTATTAATAATTCTTATTACTTTTTTTATTTTTAGATCAGGAATAGATTTTGTTAATAAATATGGACTTATAAAATTTATTACAGGAAATAAATGGGCGCCAACCGCAAAACCAGCTTTTTTTGGAATAGGACCAATGATTGTCGGCTCAATTATTGTAACAGTTTTATCAGCAATAATTGCAATTCCATTTGGACTTGCTGTATCAATTTTTATGGCTTATTATTCAAAAAAATCTTACAATTTTTTGAACGGACTTATTAATTTGATGGCAGCAATTCCTTCAATTATTTATGGATTTTTTGCTATGATGGTTTTGGTTCCATTTATTTCAAAAACTTTTAAAACTGGTGGAATGAATATGCTAACTGCATCGATTTTATTAGCAATTATGATCCTTCCAACCATGGTAAATATTTCAAAAAATTCCTTAGAGCAAGTTCCAGAAGTTTTTTATACAGGCTCTCTTGCTCTTGGTGCTACAAAGGAAGAAACAATTAGAAAAGTCATGGTGCCTTATGCAAAAAGCGGAATTTATTCTTCAATAATTCTTGCTATTGGAAGATCAATCGGAGAAACTATGGCAGTGTATTTGGTAATTGGAAACCAACCAAGAATGCCTAATAGTCTTTTTGATGGAGTGAGAACTCTTACAACAAATATAGTTTTGGAAATGGGCTATGCATCTGGTCTTCACAGAGAGTCCCTCATTGCCACAGGTATGGTTTTATTTGTATTTATTCTTTTAATAAATATAATATTTAATTTTATAAGAAATAAAGATCAATCAAGAATGTAGAGGTAGAAGATGAAAAAATCTTTTAAAATAATAATTTATGTCTTATCACTTTTGGGATTTGCTGCAGGTGGAATTGTTATTGCATATATTTTATTAAATGGAATTCCAAATATTTCGCCGTCACTTTTTGAATTTAAATATTCATCCCAAAATGTTTCTATAATTCCAGCTCTTGTTACAACATTTTTATCAATTTTGATAACCCTACTTGTAACTTTGCCAATAGGAATTTTTACTGCAATTTATTTGTCCCAATATGCAAAAAATAAATTTATAATTAAATCTGTAAGATTTGCTACAGAAATTTTATCATCAATTCCATCAATCGTTTATGGTTTGTTTGGATATTTATTTTTTGTTGATGCTCTTCATTTGGGATATTCCTTAATCGCTGGTTGCTTGACAGTTTCAATTATGATTCTTCCAACTATAATTAGAACAACAGAAGAGGCGATTTTAAATGTAAATCCTCTCCAAGCTCATGCATCACTTGCTCTTGGTGCTACAAAAATTCAAACAATTTTCAAAATAATAATTCCAGAAGCAATAAATGGAATTTTGGGAGGAATATTTTTATCAACAGGAAGAATAGTAGGAGAATCAGCAGCCCTAATTTATACAATGGGAACTGTAGCCAAAACACCTTCATCAATTTTTGATTCTGCAAGAACTATGGCAGTTCACATGTATGTTTTGTCGACTGAAGGTTTTCATGTAAAAGAAGCTTATGCAACAGCTGTTTTGCTTTTGGTTTTTGTGATTTTACTCAATTTTGTATCAGCAAAAATTTCAAAAGCAATAGTAAAATAAGGAGATAATAATGGAAAAAACAAAGAATGAAAATTTAAATAAATTTTTATCAGAAGATAAGAATAGGATAAAAACTTTTTTTGGAAAAAACGAAGAAAATAATTTAGAAAATAAAAAAACAATAATCAATGTAAAAGATTTAGATTTATTTTATGGAGATTTTCAGGCTTTAAAAAAAATAAATATGGAAATAAAAGAAAATGAAATCACAGCCTTTATAGGACCAAGTGGTTGTGGTAAATCTACAACTTTAAAATGTTTTAATAGGATGAACGATTTGGTTGATGATTGTAAAATAAAAGGGCTAATAGAAATTGACGGCAAGGATATTAATAAAAAAAATGTTGATGTTGTTAGTCTAAGAAGAAATGTAGGCATGGTTTTTCAAACTCCAAATCCTTTTTCAAAATCAGTTTATGACAATATAACTTACGGTCCAAAAATTGATGGTATCAAAGATAAGGATGAGCTTGATGCGATTGTGGAAAAATCTTTGAAAGCTGCAAGCGTATGGGATGAAGTAAAAGATAAATTAGACAGAAATGCTCTTTCATTTTCTGGTGGCCAACAACAAAGAATTTGCATAGCAAGAACTCTTTCTGTAAATCCAGAAATAGTTTTGATGGACGAACCAACTAGCGCCCTAGATCCAATTTCTACTGCATCAATTGAAGAGTTATTAGAAGATTTAAGGGGTAAATATACTATAGTAATAGTTACTCATAATATGCAACAAGCAGCAAGAATTTCTGATAGAACGGCATTTTTCTTGACTGGAGAAGTTATTGAAATGGATGAAACAAAAAAAATATTTAATGATCCAAGAGATAAAAGAACTGAAGATTATATAACAGGAAGGTTCGGTTGATATGAGAACAAGATATATTGAAGATTTAAATAATATTAGGGAAATGGAAAAAAATGTTTCGGAGCTAATCGAGGTGTCATACGATAGATTTATTTTATATGTTGAAAATAATCAAAAAAATAATCTTGAAGAGATAATTGACCTTGATCATGATATTAGACAATATGGCGCAGATATAGAAAGATTTTGCTATGATCTTTTGGCTTTGCAACAACCAGTTGCAAGAGATTTGAGATTTTTACAAATGTCTATTAAACTTGCATCAACCTACAAAAGAATTTCAAATCATTTGGCACAAGCCGCTGCAATTATTTTGGAATTTCCATTAAGAGATGAAGAAAGAGAATTTGTAAAAGAATTTATAAAAAATCAAAAATACATGAATATTAATAGCATTCAAAGTTTCGAAGACAATGATAATGAGCTTGCCCTAAGAACAATAGAAGATGACCAAATTAATAATAAATTATTTGAAGATTGCCTTCATTACCTTGTAAAACTTACAAAAACAGACCAAATAACACCTATGGAATTGTCTGAAAAAGTACTTTTCTATAAATATTTTGAAAGAGTAGGAGATAGGCTAGCAAAAATAGCTGATTATTCAACAAGATTATGATTTATGTTGTAGAAGATGACAAGGCAATAAGAAATTTAGTTTTATATGCTTTAAAAGAAAAAAATTATCAAGTTAGAGGCTTTGAAGATGGTCTGAATGTTGTAGAATCTTTGAAAAATGAAAATGTAGATTTGTTAATTTTGGATATAATGTTGCCAGAAAAAGACGGAATAGAAATTTTGAAAGAAGTTAGAGAATTTTCAGATATTCCTATAATAATGCTTACAGCAAAAAATGATGAATATGATAAAGTTTTGGGACTTGAAAGCGGAGCGGATGATTATATTACCAAACCATTTTCTATTTTAGAATTAATTTCAAGAATTAAGGCTGTTTTAAGAAGAAGCGAAAAGAAAGATAGTGAGCATTTATCTTATAAAAACATAAGAGTAAATATCAAAAAAAGAACAGCAAAAATTGATGGAGAAAAAATCGACTTAACCTATAAGGAATTTGAAATGCTCTTGTTATTTTTGTCAAATATTGGTAATGTTATAACAAGAGAAGATTTTCTACTAAAAATTTGGGGCTATGATTATGAGGGCGAAACAAGAACAGTTGACGTTCACATAGCAAGTCTTAGAAATAAATTAAAATCTGCAGGCGTTCACATAAAAACTGTAAGAAATTTAGGATATAAACTTGGAGAAATATGAAAAAAATAATTGAGAAAAATATTAATATTATAACAAGTTCACTAATTATTGTTATTTTTATAATTTTCTCTTTATTTTCATACCAAAGACAAACAAAAGCTCAAGATGAATTTGTAGAAAATTCCTTGAGCTTTTTTGCTTTTGGAGAAATTGATGAAAATAAAGTTGAAAATTTTAAAAAATCCTACAAATACGATTTGCTAGTAAAAGATGAAAAAGAAAAAGTCATCTATAATACTGGGATAGATAAAAATATAATAAAAAATTATGAGTTTGAAGATATTGATATAGTAAAAAAATCCAAAAAAAATTACCTAGGCTATGAAAGAAAAATTTTTGCGAAAAAATCTCATGAAAAAATATTTGCCATAGAATTTTATAATACGTCTTTTCTTTTGTATCTTTTTAAAAGAATTTATATGTTAATATTTGCAATAATTTTTGCTTTAATAATAAATAAATTTTTCACAAATTCCCTATACGAAAAACTTATAAATCAATTCAAAGAAAAAATAAATGATAAAAAAGATTTTGAAGATTTAAAAGACAATCCAAAAAAATATTTGGACAAATTAATAAATGAAAAAGGAAAAATTGAAGATGAAAATTTAAAATTAAAAACAAGAATAGCCAATATTGAAAAAATAACATCAAATATGGAAGAAGGATTTATATATTTCGATAAAGATGGAAATATTGTAATAATTAACGATGCTGCAAAAAATTTATTAAATATCAACAGAGAAAATAAACTAGATAATTTAATTGACAATGAAGACTTTAAACTTGCCCTAAGACAAACAAGACTTCTAAAAAAAGGAAAAAATTTAGACTTGGATCTTGATGAAATTTCAGTAAAAATATTTTTGGATCCTGTAATAGATGAAGAGATTGTTTCTTATATTGTAATTGTAATTGACAATTCAAAAAACAAAAAAGCAGAAGCAATGCGAAGAGAATTTAGCTCAAATGTAAGCCATGAATTAAAATCTCCTCTAACAAGCATAAATGGTTATGCAGAGCTAATAGCCACAGGCCTTGCAAAAGATGACGATATAAAAAAATTTGGACAAATTATAAATGAAGAAGGAAATAGACTTTTAAATATTATTGACGATATATTAAAACTTTCAAAACTTGATGAAGAAAATTTACAAGAAGGAAAAACCATAATAAATATAAAAAATGTCGTCGATGAAAGTATAAATAGATTCAAAAGAATTTCTGAAATGAAAAATATCAAAGTCGAAAACAAAGTTTGTGATATAAATATAAAAACTCACGAATCACTTTTTACAGACTTAGTTACAAATATTTATGAAAATGCAATAAAGTACAACAAAACAAACGGACAAATTATAATAAAATGTGAAAAAAATAAAAAAAATATAAAATTAATAATTGAAGATAGGGGAATTGGCATAAAAAAAGAAGATTTGCCAAGAATTTTTGAAAGATTTTATGTAGCTGACAAACAAAGAACGAGAATATTAAAATCAACAGGACTTGGCTTATCAATCGTAAAACATATTTGTGATTATTTAAATTACGATATAAAAGTAGAAAGCAAATATGGATATGGTAGTAAATTTATAATTTCAATTCCAGCTTTGTAATTTTATTTTTTAATTTTATTTGATATAATTATTATGAGTAATTATTAAAATTTTAAGGAGTAGATATGAAAATACAAGTTTGTGCAGGCGCAAGATGTACTATGCTAGGATCTGACATAATTTACAATAGATTGTCAGATTTTGTAGAAGAATTTAATAATAGAATATATAAGGGAGATTTAGATGTACAAGAAATCGAACTTGAAATAGAAATGGTAACTTGCAATGATGTTTGCAAAAAAAATAAAAAAAATTCCCCAGTTGTTATTGTTGACGGAAAAATTTTTACAAATGCAAAAACACAAGTTATCATGGAGTACATATTAGATAAGGCTTTTGAAGAAAATTTTAAATAAAATATTTAAGGAAAGAATAAATAATGAAAGAAACATACATAAACATATTAAATATTAGAAGAATGGCCTTTGAACACATTGCAAAAATTGCTTTTGAAAATAGGCCAATATATGACATAGCTACAGAAGTATTTGATATACTTCCAGGAGAAGAAGCATCTTATAGGGAAAATATTTTTAGAGAAAGAGCAGTAATGGGCGAAAGACTAAGAATGGGAGTTGGTCTTCACGCAAGAACAGCCGATAATACTGGGGCTATTACTGATGGTTTGGATGACGAAGATTTTGATATAAAAAAATATGAACCACCACTCGTTTCAGTAATAAAAATAGCTTGCGAAGCATGTCCTGAAAATAGGGTTGAAGTTACAAATACTTGTAGAGCATGTATTGCCCACCCATGCGTAAATGTTTGTCCAAAAAATGCTATCACCTACACATCAAAAGGTTCAATAATTGACCAAGATAAATGTATAAAATGTGGAAAATGCGTAGAAGCTTGTCCATACAATGCCATTGCCCATACAAAAAGACCATGCGCAGAATCTTGTGGAGTTAAGGCGATAAAAAGCGATAAATTAGGAAGAGCAGAAATTGACGATGACAAATGTGTAGCTTGTGGAAGATGTATAACAGCTTGTCCATTTGGAGCAATTTCAGATAAAACAGAAATTTACCAATTGGCAAAAGCATTAAATACAGATAAACACGTTTACGCAATTGTTGCCCCATCATTTGTAAGACAATTTGGTCAAATGGCATCTCCTGTTCAAATAAAAGAAGCAATTAGAAAATTAGGTTTTAGAGATGTAATAGAAGTAGGACTTGGAGCAGACCTTACAACATTAAATGAAGCCCACGAATACGTAGAAAGCGTGCCAGAAAAAATTCCGTTTATGGGAACATCATGCTGTTATTCTTGGAAATTAATGGTAAAGAAAAAATTCCCAGAAATAAATGACAAAATTTCAGAATCATCAACACCAATGATTTATTCAGGAAAACACATCAAAAAAATGGATGAAAAAGCCCAAGTAGCATTTATTGGGCCGTGTATTTCCAAAAAACTTGAAGCAAGAAGACCAGAAGTTGCAGAAACAATTGATTATGTAATAACTTATGAAGAGCTAATGGGAATGTTCTTGGCAAAAGATATAGACCCTGCAGAAATAAAAATTGAAGAAGATTGGCAAGATGCATCAGAAACAGGAAGAAATTATGCAGTAAGCGGAGGAGTAGCTGAAGCTGTAAAAAGAAGAATTGCAGAAATAAATCCTGATTTAGAAGTTAATGTAGAAAAAGCAGAAGGACTTGCCGACTGCGTAAAACTTGCCCAAATGGCAAAACTAGGAAGAAAAGACGGACTATTATTAGAAGGAATGGCATGCGTAGGAGGATGCGTAGGAGGCCCTGGAACCTTAATTTCAGAATTAAAAACAGGCAAAGCAGTAAAACAATTTGCCAAAGAATCAATCTACAAATCCCCATACGACAACAAAAACATCCCAGAAGAAGATAAACCAAAAGACTGAAAAAATAAGAGCAAGAGCACAGTAATGTGCTCTTTTTGAGTACAAAAAAAGATGCAAAAATTTGCATCTTTTTAAAATTAATTATTATTCTTTATCTAAATCTTCCTTAATAGCCTTAGCTAAATTTTCAAGAGTTTTTTCTTGGTCATCTTTCATTGAAGAATTTATTATAAAATCTTCTCCAACATATTCGTGTTTTCCTTTTTCAAGAATTTCTTTTGCTTGTTCAAGAGATTTTCCACCCCATGAATAATTATGAATGAATGAGATGTGTCTGTTTTGGTAGCCTGTTCCAACTAATTCTCTTAAAAGAGCATCCATCTTATGGTATAAACCTGCATTATAATTCATAGCTACAAAAACTTGGTTTGAATATTTGTGGCTATCAGCAATAATATATGAAAAATCATTGTCAGAAACATCATATAATTTTATTTCTTCAACTCCAAGCTCATCAAGTTTTGAAGCCAAAACATCAGCGCAAAGTTCTGTGTTTCCGTACATTGAAGAAAATACAATATTTACACCCTTAACTTCTGGTTTAAAATTTGCCCACTTATCATATTTATCTAAAATAAATTCTATAGATTTTTTGTCATCATAAATTGGTCCGTGAAGAGGTAAAATTCCATTAATTTCAAAATCTGAAACTTTTTTTAGAAGATTCGTAACCATTTTTCCTTGTTTTCCAACTATATTTATATAATATCTTCTATTTTCATCTACCCAAGAATCTTTTTTGATGTAATGTTTTGCGGAAACATGTCCTTCAAGAACATTAAAAGAGCCAAAAGCATCAGCTGAGAAGAATAAACCTTCTGTTGTTTCGTAAGTCATAAAAACTTCTGGCCAGTGAACCATTGGAGCAAAAACAAATTTTAAATTTCTTTTACCGATATTTAATTCATCGCCATCTTTGATTTCTAAAAATCTATCTTCATTGTATTTGTCATTTGGATAAAATTGATGGAAAAATTTTATGGTTTTTTGATTTCCTACAAATTTACAATTTGGATATTTGTCCAAAATAAAATCAATTGATCCACAATGGTCAGGTTCCATGTGTTGAACGATAATATAATCTAAATCTTCTCCGTCAAGAGCTTTTTCAACATTATCAAGATAAGTTCTTATTACAGAAGAATCAGAGCCGTCCATCAAAACATTTTTTTCATCTTTTATAATATATGAATTGTAAGTTACGCCATTTGGAAGGGTAAACATATTTTCAAATCTTTTTAAGTCCCTATCATTGGCGCCCACCCAATATATATTGTCATAAACTTTTTTTATAAATTGCATATAACCTCCAAAGTTTTATTTTTCTTAAAATCTATTATACCTTAATAAGTATAAAATTAAATAAAAAACAAAGCTATCATTATTTAAATTTTAATATTTTTACTAGAAAACTTTTTCATTAACAAAGTTTTTAAATATATATTTATATTATGAAAAAATATTTGGAAAAATTTTAAAAAATTTGATTAAATAAAGAATTTTAGGATATATAATAAGTGTAGATGTTTTACATATTCATATATTGCAATTTAATTTTATCATTATTTTTAATCTTTATAAAAATAAATTGTGTTGACAAAAAAACATTTTCAGTATAGAATTATATTGTAAAACAAAAATGGATATTATATTTTTTAGGAGGAATATATGCTTTTTAAAACAACAGATGAGCATGAAGCTTTACGTAAAAAAGTCAGAGAATTTGCTGAAGAAAAAGTAAAACCAATTGCTTTTGAGCTTGATCAAAACAACGAATTTCCTGACGAAATTGTAAAGGAAATGGGAGAATTAGGATTTTTAGGAATTCCTTATCCTAAGAAATACGGTGGTCAAGGTCTAGACGTAATGAGCTATGCGATCACAGTTGAAGAATTATCAAGAGTTGATGGTGGTGTTGGAGTTATTTGTTCTGCACATACATCTTTGGGTTCATGGCCTATCTACGCTTTTGGTACAGAAGAACAAAAGAAAAAATATTTAACACCATTAGCTAAAGGTGAAAAAATTGGTGCATTTGGTCTTACAGAAGAAAATGCTGGATCTGATGCAGGTGGAACAGAAACAACAGCTGAATTAGATTTGGATGGAAAAAGATATATTTTAAATGGTAAAAAAATCTTTATTACTAACGCACCAAAAGCAGATACATACGTAGTATTTGCAGTAACAACTCCAGGAATTGGAACCCATGGTATTTCAGCATTCATAGTTGAAAAAGGAATGGAAGGATTTACATGTTCTGATCACTATGACAAATTAGGTATTAGATCTTCATGTACTGCTGAATTACATTTTGATAATGTAAAAGTTCCTAAAGAAAATCTTTTAGGAAAAGAAGGTCAAGGATTTAAGATTGCTATGGCAACTCTTGACGGTGGTAGAATTGGTATTGCATCTCAAGCTTTAGGTATTGGACAAGGTGCTTATGAATCAGCTCTTGCTTATGCTAAGGAAAGAGAACAATTTGGTATGCCAATTGCTCATCTTCAAGCAAATACATTTAAACTTGCTGACATGGCAACAAACTTAAAAGCTGCAAGACTTATGATTTATTCTGCAGCAGAATTAAAAGAAAATCACGAAAGATATTCAGCAGATGCAGCTATGGCAAAACAATTTGCATCTGATCTTGCTGAAAAAATAACTTCAGAAGCATTACAATTGTACGGTGGATCTGGATTTATTAAAGGCATTGATGTAGAAAGATTCTACAGAGATTCTAAGATTACACAAATCTATGAAGGTACAAATGAAATTATGAGAGTTGTTGTTGGAGCAAATACAGTAGGTAGAGCTCCAAAGGTTAAAGCTGTTGGATCAAATAAAAAATCTGGCCCTATTGCAGGAGTTAGAAAGGGAGAAATCTATGAAGGAGATCCTAAAGAAGCAGTTAAAAATCTTGTAGCAGCACTTAAGAAAGACGGATATGATTTTACTGTAGGAATTGATCCTTACACACCAATTGCAGATTCTGAAAGAATAGTTGTAGCAGGTCGTGGTATAGGTGAAAAGAAAAATATGAAATTGATTGAAGATTTAGCTTACCAAGCAGGAGCATCTATTTCATCATCAAGACCAGTTGCAGAAACACTAAAATATGTTGATATTAATAGATATGTTGGTATGAGTGGTCAAACATTTAAAGGAAACTTATATATAGGTGTAGGTGTATCTGGAGCAGGACAACACTTAAAAGGAATCAAAGACGCATCAACAATAGTTGCAATTAACAATTCTAAAAATGCTGCAATATTTAATAACTGTGATTATGGTATAGTTGGAGATGCTATGGTAATTCTTCCACTTCTAATCAAAGAATTAGACAATGGAGAAGCTAAAAAACCAGCACCACCAATGAAGAAAATAAAAAGATCTAAACCAAGAAAAATGGCTCCTACAAATCCAATTTATGTAGATTTAGGTTCTGGATATGAATACAATCCTGAACTTGGAGATCCAGAAAATGGAATTGAACCAGGAACACCATTTGACAAATTACCAGATTCTTGGGTATCACCAGTATCAGGCGAAGCAAAAGATCAATTCATTAAAATGGATGTACCAGAAGACAGAAAGTAGTAGGAGGAATATATGTATACAGTTAGAAAAGTTACAGACGACTTATTTTATGTAGGTGGAGATGACAGAAGACTTGCTCTATTTGAAAATATTTTTCCTATAGACGGAGTTTCATACAACTCATACCTTTTAATGGATGAAAAAACAGTTTTAATAGATTCAGTTGACTGGTCTATTACAAGAGAATATATATTAAACGTATCTAGAGTTCTTGGAGATCGTGATCTTGATTATATGTTAATTCAACACATGGAACCAGACCACTGTTCTGCAATCGAATTAATGCTTCATTACTATCCAAACGTAAAAATTATAGCAAGTGAAAAAGCTATATTATTTATGAGACAATTCGGTTATCACGTAGATGATAGATACATTGAAGTAAAAGAAGGAGATTCAATCTCATTTGGTAAACACGAATTTACATTCGTAGAAGCTCCAATGGTTCACTGGCCAGAAGTTTTAATGACTTATGATTTAACAGATAAAGTTTTATTCTCAGCAGATGCTTTTGGTTCATTTAAATCTAATGACGGAAGACTTTTTGCCGATGAAGTAAATTGGGATAGAGATTGGCTAGATGAAGGAAGAAGATATTTCACAAATATAGTTGGTAAATATGGTACATTCGTACAAGCAGTTCTTAAAAAAGCAGCAGGACTTGATATTAAATATATCTGCCCACTTCACGGACTTGTTTGGAGAAAAGACTTTGGCTATATTTTAGATAAATATGATAAATGGTCAAGCTATGAACCAGAAGAAGAAGGTGTTTTGATTGCTTATGCATCAATGTATGGAAATACAGAATATGCAGCTCAAGCTCTAGCATCAAAACTTGCTGAAAGAGGAATGACAAATATTTCCCTAAGAGATGTTTCAAGCACAGATGTATCTTACCTAATTGCAGACGCATTTAAATATTCAAATATCGTTCTTGCATCAGTAACATACAACCTTGGAATATATCCAAAAATGAAAGACTTCATCCATGATATGGCAGCACTTAACGTACAAAATAGAGCAGTATCATTAATGGATAATGGTACTTGGGCTCCAACAGCTGCAGATAAAATGGAAGAATTTTTAGATAATGAAATGAAATTAATAGATGTTCTACCAGAACAAGTAAACATAGTTTCATCATTAAAATCTGCAAAAGAACCAGATATGGATGCTTTAGTTGACGGAATTTTTGAATCAATGAAGAAAAGAAGAGAAGAAGTTCAAAAAGCTAAAGATCAAAAATAAAAATTAAATTCAAAACTGTCACAGGAAACTGTGGCAGTTTTTTTGTAAATCTTATATAATAATTTTATAGTTTAAAAAGATTTGAGGTTTATATGAAAAAAAATTTAAAATTAAGAGCGGAAAATTTTAAAATTAAAATTGGAAATATATCTTATAACAAGAAAAAGATAAAAGAAACGATAAAAAAAGCAAATGATGATTTGGTAAATATTTTGCTTTTGCCAGAACTTTGTCTTACTGGAGCAAGTTTGTATGATGGATTTGCGAATGATGATATTTTAGAAGAATGCCTTGATGCTTTATTTGATTTGAAAAATTTTTCAAAAAATATTGATACTTTGTTTTCTGTTGGACTTCCTGTAAAAGAGGGAAGAAAAATAATTGATATGGTATTTTTATTAAAAGAAGGCGATATTATTGGAGGATTTTTTAAAGATAATTTTAAAGACCACGAAAAATATGTTTTTGATACTCCAGAAGAAGATGAGTTTATTAAGATAAAAGATGAATATGTTCATCTATATAATAAATCATATATAGAAATTAACGATATAAAAATAGCCGTAAGCGTAGGAGAAAATGAGGAGAAAGATATTCCCGATTCATTAATTTCTAAGTCAAAAAATAATATAGATATAATTTTAAATCCATCAGCAAAAACTAGATATATAGGATCAAAAAAAGATATAGAAGATAAAATTAAATTTTTGTCAAAAGATACAATTTACCTATATTCAAGCACAGGACTTGGAGAAAGTTCAACCGATTTTGTTTATGAAGGCTTAAATATTATTGGAGAAAATGGAAAAATTAAAGAAAGTAAGAGAGATGAATTTGTTGATTTATGTTCATATTTTGATATAAGTCAAAATACTATAGAAGAATTTTTTGATTTTAAAAATAAGCCAAGTCTTTCATATTGGGATAAATTTCCTTATTTGCTTGATGATAAAAAAATCTATGTAGAAGATGCTTTTGATATAGTAACAAGAGCTTTAATTCAAAGAATGGAGGCAATTTCTTGCAAAAAAGTTATCTTGGGACTAAGTGGTGGACTTGATTCAACCATGGCACTTTTATTTATAGTAAAAGCATTCGAAAAGATGAATTTGCCAAAAGAAAAAATTCTTTTATACACAATGCCAGCCTTTGGAACAAGCAAAAGAACAAAATCAAATGCCTTTAAGCTTGCAGAAGCTTTTGAAATAAAATTAAATGAAATTGTAATAAAAGATGCAGTAAATATTCATCTAAAAGATATTGGTCATGATGGAAAAACTCAAGATATAGCCTACGAAAATGCTCAAGCAAGAGAAAGAACTCAAATTTTATTTGATATAGGAAATATGGAAAATGCTCTAGTAATAGGAACTGGAGATAAGTCAGAAATTTCCCAAGGTTTTGCAACCTACAACGGCGATCACATGTCATCCTATGCAGTTAATGCCTCTTTGACAAAGACAGAATTAAGATATATTGTTTCCTATCTTGTTGAAAATACAAAAAATCAAAAGTTAAAAGAAGTTTTGGATGATATATTAAAAACTCCAATTTCTCCAGAGCTAAAAAATGAAAATGAAGAAAAAATCAGCCAAAAAACTGAAGATATAATAGGCCCTTATGAATTAATAGACTTTTTCACATTTGAATTTTTGGAAAATTCATCAGTAGAAGAAATATATGAAAAAGCAAAAGTTGCCTTCAAAGACGACTATGACAAAAAAACCATAAAAAAATGGCTCAAATCATTTTATAAAAGACTAATTACAAGTCAATTTAAAAGATCAGTTTCAGTAGACGGCCCAGCCTTATCACAAAAATCATTCTCCCCAAGAAGAGGATACTTGTTAGCCTCAGATATGTCTGCAGAAGTTTTTCTAGAAAGAATAGAAAAATTAGATGAATAAAATAATGATTTTTATAATATTTTGCCTAATTTTACTTCTTTTCTCATACATTTACTATCAATGCAAGTGGGCAAAAGAAGTAAAGCAAGATATATACAGCAAAAAAATAAAAAATAAAATAAAAATAACACAAATTAGTGATTTTCATTCGAATAAATTAAAAAATATGGAATATTTTAAGGAAAAAATCCTAGAATTTAATCCGGATTTTATAATTTTGACAGGAGATATAAACGATTACGGAGAAGAAAAGAAATTTAATAGGGCAATAGACTTTCTAGAGAAGCTTTCAAAATTAGAAATAAAAACCTATTATATAACAGGAAATCACGAAGAAGCAGGCCCTATGCTTGATGAATTTATAGAAAAAATCAAAAGGCTTGGTATAAAATATTTAAAAAATGAGGGAGAATATTTAAAAATTAGGGACGAAAATATTTATATTTATGGAATAAGCTATAATAATTTTTCATTAAAAAATTACCAAACAAAAGATGAAAATTTAAATATAATATTAAGTCATTTTTCTAAAAACATAAGAGATAATTTAGACGATACTATGGATATAATTTTTTCAGGTCATACCCACGGAGGACAAGTTAGATTTCCATTTTTGGGAGCTTTGCTAGCACCTGGGGAAGGATATTTTCCAAAATTTGATAAAGGATTATTTAAATATAAAAATTCACAAATTTATATAGATTCAGGACTAGGAAATACCTTTATGGATTTGAGATTTTTAAATAGGATACAGTTTTCCAATATCACTATCATGCGCCAATAGTTTAATGGTAAAACAAAAGTGTCCGAAGCTTAAGATAGGGGTTCAATTCCTCTTTGGCGTGCCAAAAAATAGACTGAAGTAAATTTACTTCAGTCTATTTTTTATTTATTTTCTTTTATATACAAAATTAAATCTTCAATCAATTCTTCTTTTTTCTTATAAATTCTTGGTTTTTTGAATTTATTTCCATTTTTATCTACGTAAGAAAGTCCTGTTACTAGTTTGTTTATATATAAAAAATCATTTTGAAATATGTCTTTTTTCATTGGTGGAAATTTATCTTCTTTGTCATTTCCTCCAAGTCTTATATCTGTGTAGAGTTGAAAAATTTGAAGACCTTTTTCAAATGCAATTCCCATCTCTGCTGCAAGACCTAAATCTTGTGTGTCCATCAATCCTACCAATATATCTGCATTTTTAAGTCTTTCGTAGTCTGCTAATAGTATATCGTAATTTGATGTAAAGCCTGCATCTTTATCATTTATTTCTAAATTTTGTGCGGGATTGTAAATTTCTATATCTGAAAATTCATTTTCAAGGGCATTTTGAATTTCTAGTGCTTGCCATCTTTGTCCTTCTGTAAATAAATCACAACCTAAATATATTTTCATATTACCACCTTTCATAAGTATATTATAGCACAAAAAAATAAGGGCGAACCCTTATTTAAATTGTATATTTATTGTATAATCTTCAAGACTATTGTCTATGTTGATTATATCTTTTATTGCTTTTTCACATTTTTTGTTGGCTTCTATCAAGATTCCTTTGTCTATTGCCCTTTTTTCTACTGATTTTTTTTGATTTTTGGCAAAGTCATTGTAGTCTTCAACTTTAATTGGATTAAAAATTGAAGTTTTTTGGTCGAAAATTTTTAGGGAATCTTCGTAAATTTCGTGTGATAAAATTTTTGATTTTGGTAATTTTATATTTATAGTTTTTCCTGAAACTTTTACATCCATTTTTTCAAGGTCTACTCCACAAGAAATCATTCCATCATAAGAAACTATAAATTTCTTTTGGGTAAATGGTATATCGTAGCCATAAAATTTATTTGAATTTTCAAATTGTCCCATATTTGTGTAGGAATATTTTAAACTTGTTAGCTCTTTTGCATTTTCAATTCTATTTTCTATTAATTTGTTGTCTATTTTATTTTCATTTTTTGAAGAAAAATAATTGAATGAAAATAATAAACAAACGGCTAAAAGAATTGCTATAATAATATTTTTTATTTTTGACATTTTTGCTCCTTTATTCATAATTAATATTATCTTATTATAAATATAATGAATTACAAGTCGTAAATGAAAAATATTAAAATTTATCAAAAAACTTTCTTGACAATTAAAATTTACCTTGGTATTATGAATTTGAACGAAGAATAGGCTCATTGAAATGGGCGAAAGTGTACCTAGGGATCTGTTTTTTTCAAGACCGAGCGGTACGGATATTTTTTAGTATTACACCAGAGGGACAAAAGCCCAGGAGGATAGGTTTCGTAGCCTGTCCTTCTGGGCTTATTTTTTGTAAAAATTTTTAAGGAGAAAAAAATGAATACAATCTACGAAGGTAAGACAAAAAATTTGGTTGAAAATGATGGAAAATATTTTTGTTTATTTAAGGATACTATGACTGGTACTGATGGAGTATTTGATACTGGTGGAAATCAAGTTGCTGGAGAAAAAGAAGGCGCTGGTCAAGAGTGTCTAAAAGTTTCTAAATTTTTCTTTGAAAAAATAAATGAGGCTGGTGTAAAAACTCATTATCTTGGAGCGGACCTTGATAAAAATCTTATGGAAATTGAAAAATGTACAGTTTTTGGAAAAGGTTTAGAAGTTATTACAAGATTTAAAGCTGTTGGCTCTTTTATGAGAAGATATGGTCTTTATGCAAGTGAAGGACAAGATCTTGATGCTTATTCTGAAATTACTTTAAAAGATGATGATCGCGAAGATCCACTTATAACTGAAGATGGATTGGTTGAATTAAATATTTTATCTCATGATGAATACAAAAAAATAATTGAAGAAAATAAAAAAGTTGCAAGACTTGTAAAAGATATTTTGGCTGAATATGGACTTGATTTGTATGATATAAAATTTGAATGGGGAAGACTTGCTTCAAGCGGAGAAGTTGTTTTGATTGATGAAGTTTCTGGTGGAAATATGAGAGCTTACAAAGATGGAGATTATATTGAACCTATGGAATTGTCAAAATATTTGGGACTTTAATAAGGAGTTTATATGAAAGTTTCTATAATTATGGGATCTTTGTCTGATAGTCCAATTGCTGATAAGGTTGTTTCAAAATTAATTGAATTTGGAATTGATTATGAAGTCAAAGTAATTTCTGCTCACAGAGCTTTAAAAAGTTTAGAAAAATATGTAAAAGAAAGCGAAGATGAAAGTGAAGTTTATATTGGAATTGCTGGAAAGGCTGCTCATTTATCTGGAGTAATTGCAGCTTTGACAATAAGACCTGTAATTGGAATTCCTGCAAAATCATCTCATCTTGGTGGACTTGAAGCTTTACTTTCTACAGTTGAGATGCCAAGTGGCGTTCCTGTTGCAACTGTTGCAATCGGAGGAGGAGAAAATGCTGCAATTTTGGCTACAGAAATTCTTGCAATAAAATATGATTCTTTAAGAGAAAAATTAAAGGATATGAGAGTTAAAATGAAAGAAACTATAGATAATTCTGAATATGAATATAAGGCAAATAAATGAGTGGAATTGTAGGAATATTTTCAAAAAAGAAATATAAAAATGTTTTTCCCGAATTATACTCTGGCCTCTATGCAATCCAACATAGAGGCCAAGAGTCAATGGGAATATCACTTCTTGCTCATGAAAAATTATCAGAAATTAGAGGTAAGGGAGAAATCGCCAACAATATTAGCCTAGATAATATTTCAACTCTTGCAGGAAATGTTGGTCTTGGATATGTAAAATATAGGTTTGCTGAAGATGATAAATCTCTTATGCCTATGCCATGGTTATTTTATCCTAAAAATTCAAATTTTAAAAATTTGATTGCAATTGATGGAAAATTTCTTGATGAAACAAGTCCTGAAGATGTTGTAAATAAATTAAATTCGAATAATATAGATGAAATTATACAATTTATAAACAATTTAAAGGGAGCATATTCTATTATTCTCGTAAATGGAAATAGGATGATTGCAATTAGAGATCCTTATGGAATTAAAAATCTTTGTGTTGGTAAAAAAGAAGATTCTTATATAGTTGCAAGCGAATCTTGTGTGATTGAATCAATTGATGGGCAACTTTGTCATGAATTAAAACCAGGAGAAATTTATATAGTTGACGATAATGGAGAAGAATCCTATTTTACAAAAGAGCTTTCTAATTCTCCTTGCATTTTTGATTTTGTTTATACTGCAAGACCGGATTCTTCAATAAATGGTGTTAGCGTCTATGATGCAAGAATTAAAATGGGAGAAATTCTTTACAAAGAACATCCTGTAGATGCGGATATTGTTGTTGGAAGTCCTGATAGTGGATTAATTTCAGCTGTTGGATTTTCGCGTGCATCAAATATAAAATACGAAAGAGCAATAGTAAGAAATAGATATATAAATAGAACATTTATTCTTCCAACAAATTCAATGAGAAAAAAAGGAATAAGAATTAAATTAAATCCAATAAAACATCTTATTGAAGGAAAAAGAGTTGTTCTTGTGGATGATTCTATTGTAAGAGGAAATACTATAAAAAGAGTAATAGAAATTTTGAGAGAGTCAGGAGCAAAGGAAGTCCACATTAGGATTGCATCTCCTCAAGTAATAAAAGAAGAAACTTTTACATTTGATGTGCCAGACAAAGATCATTTAATTAGTAACAACAGAAGTGTAGAAGAAGTTAGAAAAATTATAGGAGCAGATTCTTTGGGATTTATTTCCCTAGAAGGATTAAGACAAGCTTGTGGAAATAAAACATATTACGAAAATTGTTTTAATGGATATAACCCTTTAGAAAGGATATAAAATGCCAATAAATTATAAAGACGCTGGAGTCGATGTAGCTAACGGTCAAAAAGAAGTCGAACTTATAAAAAAATTAGTAGAAAAAACTCAATCAGAAAATGTTTTGAGCAAACTTGGAGGATTTTCTGGTCTATTTAGTTTGGAAAATTTAAATATAAAAAATCCAGTTTTGGTTTCAGGAACAGATGGAGTTGGAACTAAAGTTATGCTTGCACAAATGATGGACAAGCACGATACAATTGGAATTGATTGCGTGGCAATGTGCGTAAATGATATTCTTTGCCAAGGAGCAAAGCCCTTATTTTTTCTAGATTATATAGCATGTGGCAAACTTGTTCCAGAAAAAATGGAAAAAATTGTAAAAGGAGTAGCTGACGGATGCCTTCAAGCTAATTCTTCTTTGATTGGCGGAGAAACTGCAGAAATGCCAGGTCTTTATAAGGAAAATGACTATGACCTTGCAGGTTTTTGTGTAGGAATACTTGATAAAGAAAAAATAATTACTGGAGAAAAAATTAAAAAAGGCGATCATATTTTTGGTTTAAAATCTTCAGGAATTCATTCAAATGGCTATTCTCTTGTAAGAAAAATTGTTTTAGAAAAAGAAAAATTATCTTTGGATGAAAAAATTGAAGAACTTGATACAAGCCTTGGAGAAGAATTATTAAAACCAACCAAAATTTATGTGAAAGAAATTTTAGACCTTCTTGAAAAAATTGAAATAAATGGCCTAAGCCATATTACTGGTGGTGGATTTTATGAAAATATTCCAAGAATGATTCCAGATGGACTTTGTGCAAAAATTGATGTGAGAAATATTCCTCTTCCAAAAATATTTTCACTTTTGGAAAAATGGGGAGAGCTTGACAAAAAAGATATGTACGAAACCTTTAACATGGGCGTAGGACTTGTTTTTGCAGTCGATAAAAATGATATTGAAAAAGTTAAAGAAATAATTGATGAAGATGAGCTTTTGGACCTTGGAGAGGTTATAGAAAATAATGAAAAAATCGACCTCAAATTCTAAAAAAATTGCAGTTTTGATCTCAGGCTCAGGAACAAATCTTCAAGCTATAATTGATTCGTGCCAAAATAAAATTATTAATGGGAAAATATCTATAGTAATTTCAAACAAAGAAAATGCTTACGGGCTTACAAGAGCAAAAAATGCCTCAATTAAAACATTGGTTTGCAAAGATAATGATATTTTGCTTGATACTTTAATAAAAGAAAAAATCGATCTTGTTGTTCTTGCAGGCTATCTTAAAATTTTACCTCAAAAAATAATTGACAAGTTTGAATCAAGAATTATTAATATCCACCCATCCCTTATACCATCATTTTGTGGGATGGGATTTTATGGAAGAAAGGTTCATGAAAAAGTCTTTGAAAAAGGAGTGAAATTTACTGGAGCAACAACTCATTTTGTTACAAAAGATGCAGATGATGGCCCAATAATTTATCAAGAAATTGTAAAAATTGACCAAGAAGATACAATCGATGATATAGCAAAAAATGTTTTGGAAAAAGAACACGAAATTTTGATAAAATCAGTAAAAGATTTTTGTGATGATTTATTTTACATAAAAAATAATAAGGTTTTCGTAAAAAAATAGGAGTTTTTGATGAAAGTTTTAATAATTGGAAATGGTGGAAGAGAACACGCACTTGCTTGGAAAATTTCACAATCAAAAAAAGTAGACCAAATATTTATGGCAAAAGGAAATGCTGGCACTGATTCTTTTTGCAAAAATATAAATATTGAACCAACAGATATAAAATCCTTGGTTGATTTTTCTAAAAAAGAAAAAATTGATCTTACAATTGTAGGGCCAGAAGATCCTTTGTGTATGGGAATTGTAGATGAATTTGAAAAAAATAATCTTAAAATTTTTGGACCAAACAAAGAATGTGCAAAATTTGAAAAGTCAAAAAAATTTACCAAAAATTTCCTAGAAAAATATAAAATTCCAACAGCAAAATATGAATCTTTTGAAAATTTTGACCTTGCCAAAGATTCCCTAAAAGATTTTTCCTATCCTTTAGTTATAAAAGCTGACGGACTTTGTCTTGGAAAAGGCGTTATAATTTGCGAAGATGAAAAAAAAGCTATAGAAACTCTTGATGATATTTTTAATAAAAAAATATTTGGGGATGAGGGAAAAACTGTTGTAATTGAAGAATTTTTGAAAGGCGAAGAAGCTTCACTTTTGTGTTTGGTATCAAACAATAAATTATTTCCATTAGAAACTTGCAAAGACCACAAGCAAATTTACGATGGAAACAAGGGCCCAAATACTGGAGGAGTTGGAACATATTCTCCAAGCAAATTTTCGCAAAAAACAGGGGAAAATATAGAAATAATTTTAAGGCAAATTGAAAATGGACTTGATGATTCAAAACTTTCTTATAATGGAATTTTGTTTATTGGCTTTATGATTGATAAAGATGTGCCAAAAATATTAGAATTTAATGTAAGATTTGGAGATCCAGAAACAGAAACCCTAATGCCAAGACTTGAATCAGACCTTGTAGAAATTATAGAAAAAACTCTTGATAAGAGCCTAAAAAAAGAAGATATAAAATGGTCAGATGATTATTCCTTATCACTAATTCTTGTTTCAGATGGTTATCCATTAAAATATGAAAAAAATAAAGAAATTAGTGGACTTGAAGATGTAAAGAATTCAATAATTTTCCACAATGGAACAAAATTAGAAGATGGAAAAATTTTAACAAATGGCGGACGAGTTCTTACAATAAACGCCAAAGCAAAAACTTTAGAACTTGCAAGAAAAATCGCCTATGATGATTGCGAAAAAATAAAATACGAAAATAAATATTATAGAAAAGATATTGGATTAAATTAGCTAGTTTAACTAGCTTTTTTTATTTGCTTAATTTATTTTTAATTTTTGCATAGGATAAAGAACAAACAAAAATGAAAAATAATTTGCAATATGTTATAATAAAACATATAATTAATTTTTAAAAAAATATAGAAAGGAAAATTTATGAGAATTAATACAATTTGGATTACAGGAGCTCATGGAAGACTTGGCTCTACTCTTGTAAGATATTTAGATCCTTTGGAAGCTGAAATAATTGCAACTGACAAAGAAGAAGTTGATATTACAAAACAAGAAGAAGTAAATTTGTTTGTAGATAGGAATAGACCAAAAATAATTATTAATTGTTCAGGCATTACTAATCGATTAAAATGCGAAAATGATCCTGACAAGGCGTATTTGCTAAATGCTTTGGGCGCAAAAAATATTGCTATTGCGTCAAATAGGGTTAGAGCAAAACTTGTTCAGTTATCTACAGCAGATGTCTTTGATGGACAAACAATTCATCCATACAAAGAAATTGATAAGGCAAATCCAAATACAGTTTATGGAAAAAGTAAATTTTTGGGGGAAGAATTTGTAAAAAATTTTGCTAATAGATATTTTATAGTTAGGGTTTCAAGACTTTATTCAAAAGAAAATAATTTGGTTGAATCAATTATTGAACAAGCAAAAAATGGTATTGTTAAAGTGCCAAAATCAAGATATGGTTCGCCAACATCAGCCTATGAGCTTTCAAAATTTTTGATTTCAATAATGGGAACTAATGCCTATGGAATTTATCATGCTTCATGTGAGGGGACTTGTTCTTTTAGAGCTTTTGCTCAAAAAATTATTGATATAACAAAAATTGATGCAAAGGTAGAAGAAGTTAGAGATTCTGATAGAATCGATTTTGAACCAGCCTTTAGGGGAATAGATAATTATTTTTTAAATCTTTTGGACAAAAATACTTTTTCAACTTGGGAAGATGCCTTAAAAGATTACCTGAGAAGGGAGTATGGTTATGAAAGCTAAATCTAATAAAAAATTAGGCTTAACTTCTAAAATTTTTATTGCCCTAATTTGTGGAATGATTCTTGGAATTGTAATGCATTATTTTGTTCCAAAAGGTCATATTAAAGATGACATTATAATTGATGGAATTTTTTATTTATTAGGTCAAATGTTTATAAGAGCTATGCAAATGCTAGTTGTGCCATTGGTATTTTTTTCAATCGCTGATGGCTGCAGAAATATGGGAGATACAAAAACTCTTGGAAAAGTTGGAATAAGAATTGTATTATTTTATCTTTTAACAACAGCCCTTGCAATAATTATTGCTCTTTCTTTGGCGTCAATTATAAATCCTGGAAAAGGAATGAATATGAAATTGGGTTCAAATGAATTTAATATGGACGCTGGAGAAAAAACTTCAATGAAAGATACGCTTTTAAATATGATTCCAACAAATCCTATTGAAGCTTTGGCAAAAGGCGATATGCTACAAATAATTATTTTTGCAGTTATAGTTGGACTTTTGATTGCAGGAATGGAAGATAGGATGGAAACTTTGGGAAATATAATTACAGAAATGAATGAATTAATGATGAGTATGACAATGGCTGTAATGAAACTTGCACCAATAGGAGTATTTTTCTTAATAGCAAGAACATTTTCAAATCTTGGTTACGATGTAATTTTGTCTATGCTTTCATATATGATTTCTGTAATTTTGGGACTTGCTTTCCAACTTCTGATAGTTTATATGCTGCTTTTGACGATTTTTGTAAGAGTAAATCCATTTGCTTTTCTAAAAAAATATTTTCCAGTTATGACTTTTGCATTTTCAACCGCATCATCAAATGCAACAGTTCCATTAAATATTCAAACTCTAGAAGATATTGGAGTTGATAAAAAAATTTCTTCATTTACAATTCCTTTGGGAGCGACAATAAATATGGATGGAACTGCAATAATGCAAGGAGTAGCTGTAGTATTTATTGCAAATGCTTACGGAATAGATTTAACGTTGAATGATTATTTAACTGTAATATTAACAGCGACGATTGCATCAGTCGGTACAGCAGGAATTCCATCAGTAGGACTTGTTACTTTGTCAATGGTCTTGTCATCAGTTGGACTTCCAGTAGAAGGAATTGCTATGATAATGGGAATAGATAGAATTTTGGATATGGCAAGAACAGCAATAAACACAACAGGAGATGCATCGGGAACAATTATAGTTGCAAATTCTGTAAATGCATTTAATAAAGAAAAATTTAATAAAAGGGTTTAAAATAAAAAAAGTTGGTAAAGAATTTTCTTTATCAACTTTTTTGTTTATTTAATTTTTTTTGACACTGTGGGCAAATTCCTGTAAATTCAAAACTGTGTCCTTTGATTACAAAACCAGTTTCTTTTTCTATCTCTTCTTCAATTTCATGGATTGGGCAATTTTCTATTATAAATTTTTTATTACAAGAAATACACCTTATAAAATGTTTGTGATTGTTAGAATTTAATTGAAAATAAGAAATGCCATCTGTATTTGTATTTTTTAAAAGGAGGTTTATCTCTTCCAATGTATTTAAATTTCTATAAATTGTTGAAAGATCCATATTGATATTTTCTTCTTTTAATTTGTCTAAAATTTCTTCTGCAGAAATTGGATCATCATTTTCAATTATTTTTTCTAAAATTATTTTTCTTTTTTCAGTAACACGAATCTTATTTCGCTTTAGTAAATCTTCTGCTTTCACAATCTCACCTCTATAAATATATTACCATATTGACAAAAAATGAAACAGCTATATAATATTCTTTGCAAATGATTTGCAATTAAGGAGGAAAAATGAAAAAGAAAATTTTAGCAATGATTTTGGTTTTCGGAATTTTTGTTACAGGATGTGCAAAAAATAATGAAAAATCAAATATAAATTCAAATAATTCAAATCAAACAAGTCAAAGTGAAAATAAAGATAAAGAAACAATTTATGCTTCTTTTTATCCAATTTATAATTTAACTAAACAAATTGCAGGAGATAAATTTAATGTAAAATCTTTTACAAATTTAAATACAGAAGTTCATGATTTTGAACCATCTGCAAAAGATATGGCAGATTTGTCAAAGGCAAAAGTTTTATTTTTAAATGGAGCAGGACTTGAATCTTGGCAAGAAAAAATAGCAGAATCTTCAAAAGTTGAAATTGTTGATACTTCTAAAGGAATTAATTTGATAGAAAATACACATGAAGATGAAAAAGAACATGATAAAAAACGTGAAGATAGACCTAAATCTTGTTGTGACGCTCCCCATTATCACGAATCTTTAGATGAAGATGAAAAAGAGGATGTAGATAATCACGAAGATAATAAAGAAGATGAAGATATCGAAAAAGATGAGCACGAACATGAAGATGAAGAAGAACACCACCATCATCATGGAACATACGATCCTCACGTTTGGTTATCTCCAAAAAATGGGATAATTCAAGCAAAAAATATAGCAGAAAAACTTTCAGAAATTGATCCAGAAAATAAAGATTATTATGAGAAAAATTTTGAAAAAATAAAAAAAGAGCTTGAAGAAATTGATAAAGAATATGAAAAAAAATTAGAAAATAAAGAAAATAAAAAATTCTTAGTAGACCACGAGGCATTTTCTTATCTTGCTCGTGACTATGGTTTAGAGCAAATTCCACTTACATCAATAACTTCAACAAACGAAGCTGACGCAAAAACAATGAAAAATGCTATAGATTTTGTTAAAAAAGAAAAAATTTCTGCAATTTTTTATGAAAAAGGCGGATCTGATAAAAATGTAAAGACTTTGGCAGATGAATTATCTCTTGACGCAAAAGCTATAAATACTATAGAATATGCAAGTGATGATGATTTAAAAAATGAAAAAACTTATCAAGAATTGATAAGAGAAAATTTTGAAATAATGGAAAGTAGTTTAAAATAAATGAAAGATATAGAAGTTAAAGATGTAGTCTTTTCTTATGGCAAGGATGAAGTATTAAATAAAGTTAGTTTTGATTTGAATAAGGGCGATTTTTTGACTATTCAAGGAGAAAATGGCTCTGGCAAATCAACTCTAATAAAATTAATTTTAAAGGATTTGAAAAAAAATTCGGGAGAGATTAAATTATTTGGGACAAATATAGAAAATTTTAATGATTATTCAAAAATTGGCTATGTACCTCAAGTAAATGATTCAAACAAGCTTGCCTTTCCAGTAACGGGAGAAGAATTTGTTATTTTAAATTTGTATAAGAAATTTAATATTTTTAACAGACCAAGCAAAAAATGTTATCAAAAGGTTCGTGATATTTTTGAAATTTTAAATATTGAAAATCTTTTGCATATTCCTTTCAACCAACTTTCAGGAGGTCAAGCTCAAAAAGTTATGATAGCAAGGGCGATGGTAAATGATCCAGAGGTTTTGCTTTTGGACGAGCCAACTGTTGGCGTTGATGAAAAATCTAAAAGAGACTTTCTTAAACTTCTAGCTCACTTAAATGATAAACACAAAATCTCAATTTTGATGATAAGTCATGAAATGGATGTTGTTAGGGAATTTTCCAAAAGAGAAATAAGGATAAAAAATGGAAGGATAGTTGATGCTTAGTTATGAATTTATGCAAAGGGCAATTTTAGTTGGTCTTATGCTTGCAATAATAATTCCTATGATTGGAATTGTTATGGTAAACAGGAGAACTTCTATGATTGGAGATGCCTTATCTCACACAGCCCTTTCGGGAGTTGCTCTGGGTTTAATTATTGGAATAAATCCAGTTTTTACTTCAATAATAATTTGTATTGTTGCAAGTTTTGCAATTGAAATAATTAGGAAAAAATTTAAAAGTTTTGGAGATATGGCAACGGCTATCATTATGAGTCTTGGAATTGGACTTGCAGGAATTTTATCAGATTTTACACCAGGTGGAACAAGTTTTGAATCATTTTTATTTGGTTCAATCACAAGTGTTACGAGTGAGGATGTAATTATTGTAAGTGTAATTTTCATTCTTGTTCTATTTTTTAGCCTTTATTTATATTATCCGCTTTTGTATAATTCAATTAGCCCTTTGATGGCAAATCTTGCTGGAATTAATTCAAAATTAATTTCTAGCATTTTTACATTTTTGACAGCCATTACCGTGGCAATTTCTACAAAAACTGTAGGAGCTTTGATGATTTCCTCATTAATGGTTTTGCCAGTTGCAAGTGGGCTTTTGATTTCAAAATCTTATAAAGAAACTTTTATAAAATCAATTATAATTGCAATTATTTATATGATGGCAGGAATTAGTGCAAGTTTTTATCTTGGAATAAAACCAGGTGGTGCCATAGTAGTTATTGCAGTTTTTGGAATGATAATTTCTCTAATAATTCAAAAAATTTTAAAAAGATAGGTTTGAAGTGAACCCCAAAATCCGGAATACGGATTGAGGGGTTTTTTCTATGATATAATTAATTTAGAATGAAAAATAGAAAGGTTTGATATGAAAATTATAATTTCGCCTGCAAAAAGGTTTAAACATTTTGAAAATGAAAAAACAGAAGGGCTTTTGTTTGAAGACGAAACAAAAGAATTAGTTGAAAATTTAAAAAAATATTCAATAAATGATTTAGCAAATATGTTTTTTTGCAATGATGATCTTGCTATAAAAGCTTATTATGATTACAAGGATTTCGATTTCGAAAATTTAAAAAATCCAGCGATTTTTTCTTATGATGGACTTGTTTTTAAGCAATTTAAAAAAGAAGATTTTAACGACTTAGCTTATTTGAATGATCATGTTTATATTATTTCTGCCTTATATGGTTTGTGCAAGCCTTTTACAGGAATTTCTGATTATAGACTTTATATGGATTCAAAAGGAATCGATATGCACGAATTTTGGGCTGACAAAATTTACAAAAAAGCCTTTGAGGATGAAAATTTTATTATAAATTTGGCAAGTGCTGAATACGCTAAGCTGATAAAAAAATATTTGAAAAAAAATCAAAAATTTTTGACCTTGACTTTCAAAGAAAATAGAAATGGAAAAATCCGTTCAATTGTTTCATATACAAAACAAATGCGTGGGAGAATGTTAAAATATTTAATTAATAATAAAATTTCAGATATTGAAGAAATTAAAAAAATAATTCTTTGTGATTATATTTATGATCCAATTAATTCAACAAAAGATGAGTATATTTTTGTGAGGGAAAATAAATGAAATTATTACATTTATCAGATCTTCATATAGGAAAATCAATAGGCTCTTATTCTTTGCTTGAAGATCAAAAATTTTGTCTTGACCAAATTTTAAAAATTATTGAAGATGAAAAAGTAGATATTGTTTTGATTGCAGGAGATATTTTTGATACATCTATTCCAAATAATGAAGCCATGAAGGTCTATTCTGATTTTGTGGATGAAATTATTTTTAATTTGAAGAAAAAAATTATAGCAATTTCTGGAAATCACGATTCTGGAAAAAGGCTTGAAATTTCTAAAAGTTTTTTTGAAAAAAATTCTTATTATATTTATGGAAATTCTTCTGATGAAAAAATTTCTTTTGATGATGAATATGGTAAAGTTAATTTTTATCCGATTCCTTATATTTCCCTTGCAAGGGCAAAAAATGAAATTGATTCAAATATAGAAAATTTTACAGATCTTTATAAAGTTTTATTAAAAAATATAGATTATAAGGATAGAAATGTTTTGATAAGTCATTGTTATGCAAATGAAAAGCCTTATGAAGATGAAAAAATAGAAGGAGAAAAACCTCTTACAATTGGTGGAAATGACGCTATGGATGCCCATTTATTTAAAAATTTTGATTATGTAGCTTTAGGTCATCTTCACAGAAAGCACTTTGTCCTTGATGAAAAAATTAGGTATTGTGGAACTTTTATGAAATATTCATTTTCTGAAATAAATCAAAAAAAATCAGTTACACTTATAGATTTGAAAGAAAAAATTTCAATAAAAGAAATTGACATTAAACCTTTAAATGATTTTGAAAAAATTTGTGATTATTTTGAAAATGTTTTAAAAATGAAAAATTCAAATGCTTATATAGAATTTACTTTAAAAGATGATAATCCAATAGATTCTCCAATGGCAAAATTAAAAATGAAATTTCCTCATGCAGTTTCAATAAAGTACGAAAAATCAATAAATATTGAAAAGGATGAGGATATTGATATTGATTTTGAAAAATTATCAAGCATGGAAATATTTGAAGAATTTTATAAGTTTAAGATGAATGAAAAAATGACAGATTTAGAAAAAGAAATACTTAAAAAGGTGATACAATGAAGCCAGTAAAACTTGAAATGTATGGATTTATGACCTACAAAAATAAAACTTTTATAGATTTTACAAAAATATATGATTCCAAAATTTTCATAATTTCAGGAGATACTGGAAGTGGAAAAACTACAATTTTTGATGCTATAAGCTTTGCACTTTTTGGAGAAATTCAAAGAGAAGGATTTAATTCAAACGATATTAGAAGTGATTTTCTAGGTGGAGATGATCCTATAACTTATGTAGATTTTTATTTTGAAATTGATGGAAAAAATTATAGGATAAAAAGAATTCCAAATCAAAAAGCAAAAAAAACAAGAGCAAATGTCAATGTTTCTCACAGCGTAGAATTTTATAAAATCGAAAATGAAAAGGAAATTCTAATATCTGATGGGCCACAAAAAACAGACAAAAAAATAATTGAAGTAATTGGACTTGATTATAATCAATTAAATAGGGTTATGATTCTTGCGCAAGGAGAATTTTCAAAATTTTTAAAATCAAATTCAGATGAAAAAGCTGAGCTTTTGTCAAAAATTTTTTCGTCTTATCTTTACAAGGAAATAGAAGAAAAATTGAAAGAAGCAAGCAAAAATTCAAAGAGAAATTTGGATATGATTTCTAATAGCTTGGAAAATGAAATTGTAAAAAATGAACTCTTAGACGATAAAGTTGATGATGAGTTAATAAAGCTTAAAGATTTTCAAAAAATTATAGATATTATAGAAGATTTGCTTTTAGAAAGTGAAAAAAATATTCAAATAAAAAATGAGGAGAAATTATCTTTAAATAAAAATCTAGAAAATGAAAATTCTAAATTGAATTTCTATGAAAAAGAAAATGAACAAATAGAAAATTACAAAAATTTATTTAAAGAAAAAGAAAAACTTTTAGAAGATGAATCTTTTTATAAAAATTTAAAGAAAGATTTTGCTTACGCAGAAAAATCTATAGTAATAAAACCATATTACGAATCTTTTCTTGATTTAAATAAAAGCCAAAAAGATTTAAAAACAAAATTAGATTTTGAAAATAAAAATTTAAAGACCATTGAAAAAGAATTGAAAGAAAATAAAACTTATCTTGGAAATAAGGATGAGCTTTTAAAAATTATCGACCAAAAGAAAGAAAATATAGTAAAAAATCTTGAAATATTAAATAAATTTGAAAATTTACAAAAAATTAAAGATGAATTAGATAAAAATAAAAAAGCATTTGAAGATGGAAAAAATTATAAAAAATCCATAGAAAATAATTTAAAAGAAAAAGAAAAAATAAATGAAAAAATAAGAAAAAAATCAGATGAATTGCTAGATTTTTCTAGAAATCTTGAAAAAATTACAAACGAAAGTCACAATGCCTATCAAAAAGTTTTTGAATGTCAAAATCTTTATGAAAAAGCGCTAATTAATGATGAAAGAATTAAAAATTTAAATGATGAGAAAATTCAATTTGATAAGGCAAATAAAGCTTATGAAAAGAAAAAAATATCATTAGATAAGGCAAAAGAGAACAAAAAATCCATACAAATAAATGAATTTAGGAAAGATTTAAATGAAAAAGGAATTTGTCCGATTTGTGGAAGGATTTATAAGGGAGAAATTGAGTTTTTAGAATCTTTTGACCTTGATATAGAAAAAAATAAGAAAGATTATTTTGATTTGGAATTAAAAATTAATCTTTCGAAAGATAAAATTTCAGATTTGGAAAAATCAATAGATTTTAATATGGAAAAGGCGGAAGATATTGAAAAAAATCTTCAAATTTATAAAAATGAACATAAAAAATTAAAAAAATCTTATGAAAAAGTTAGGGAAGAATACGAAGAAGAAATAAAAAACAAAAAAACTTTGGAAAAAGAAGCTTTTGAGATTGAAAAAATAATTGGAGATTTAGAAAATAAATTAGAAAATTTAGGTAATTTGAATAATATAGAAGAGCTTGGAAATAAATTTAAAATAAAAAAAGAAGAGCTTGATGATTTTGATGAAAAAAAAGTTATTGAAAATGTAAATTTTGACAAAAAATTTGTCGAAAATGAAGAAGGAAGAATTAAAAAAATTGATGATAAAATAAAAAACTTAGAAAAGGAAAAATCTTCATCAAATTCAAAGGTGGAATCACTTAGCTCTTATATAAAAATAAATCAAGAAAAAATTTTAAAGGCTGAAAATATTTTTGAAAAGAAAATTAGGGAAAATTTTAAGTGTATAGATGAATTTTTGAAATACTTAGAAAAATCCAAGGACTTAATTGAGAGAAAAGAAGAAATTCAAAAATATTTTGAAAACTTAAACAATATTTCTATAAGACTAACAAGTCTCAAAGATTACGCAAACAAAGAAAAATTTGAAACGGATAAAATAAAAGAAAAAATTGAAAATTTAAAAAATATTTTGGAAGAAACAAATGATTCAATTTTTTCTCTTAAATTAAACGAAACAAGATTAAAAGATAGCAAAAATGAAATATATTCGATAGAAAAAAACTTCAATAAATTAAAAAATGAGGATGGAATTTTATATAAACTTTCAAAAATAGCTGATGGTTCTTTGTCAAATGTTTCTGGAAGGGAAAAATTAAATTTTGAAACTTTTGTTCTTTCTCATTATTTTAGAAAAATTTTATCACTTGCAAATATAAGGCTTAAAGAAATGACTGATGGTCAATTTACAATGATTAGAAAAAAACAAACTAACGATAAGAGAAAAAATTATGGTCTTGATATAGAAATTTTGGATGCAAATACAGGAAAAATCAGAAGTGAGGCTTCTCTTTCTGGCGGAGAAAGTTTTATTGCATCACTTGCTTTGGCTCTTGGACTTTCTGATGAAATAAGTATGGAAAATGGTGGAATAAAAATCGACACGCTTTTTATTGATGAAGGTTTTGGAACTCTATCAGATGATTATTTGGAAAAAGCAATAAGAACAATTGAAAAATTATCCTATGATAATAAATTTATTGGTTTAATTTCTCATGTAAAGGAATTAAAAGATGCTATCGACGCAAAAATTGAAGTTTCATATTCAAAAACAGAAGGGTCAAGTTTGAAGGTGGTTGTATGATAAAAATAATTATGAGCAAATTTCCTAAAGAAAATTCATTTTATATTTACAAAGATATTGAAAAAAATTTGGACAAAAAAGAAAAATCATTTCTTATAGTTCCAGAACAATATACACTTGAAAGTGATATGGATTTTATTGATTCAATAAAATATAAATCGGTTATGGATGCAAAAGTTTTATCATTTTCATCTTTAATTTCATATATTTCTCAAAGGCTAAGTCTTAAAAAAAATGAAAATTTAAATCAAGTTTCTAAGGCAATTTTACTTACAAGCGTACTTGATGAAATAGATAATAAATTAAAACTTTTTTCAAACAAATCATTTGATATAGATTTTGTAAATAATCTTTCTGATTTTTTCTCAAATATTAAGGAATATTATTTTGATGATGAATTTTTTGGAAAAATTAATAAAAATGAAAATTTAGATCCAATGACAAAATTAAAATTTGAAGAAATCAAATTGATTTATGATTCTTATATAAAAAAGCTTGAAAATTCTTATATTGACAAAGAAGATGAGCTTGAAATTATAAAAGATAATATTAAATATTGCGATTTTTTTAAAAATGTTAATTTTTATTTTGATAAATTTGATTTTTTGTCTGACCTTAAAATAGATTTTATAAAAGAGTTAATAAAAATCGGAGCAAAAGTTACGATTTCAATTTGCCTTGATTGGAAATATTATGAAAATAATATGGCAGGCGATATGGATATATTTGATCAAGCAATTCGCTTTGTTGAAAGCTTAAAAAATATAGACAAAATAAAAATTATAAATTTAGAAAAAGAAAATGAGCTTTTGGATATTAAACACCTCTATGAAAATTTTGAAAAATATAATCCCCAAATTTATCAAGAAAAAACTAAAAATATAAATCTTGTTGAATCAATTTCTTCAACAAATGAAATTGAAAATATAAGCTTGATTATAGAAAAATTGATTAGAGAAGGTCATAGATATTCTGAAATTTCTTTGGTTTTGGCAAATAGCGATGAGTACGAAAATCTTGTAAAAAGAATTTTTGCAAGGACAGATATTCCTATTTTTGTTGATAAAACAAAAAAATTATCCGACAATCATATATTAAAAACATGGCTTTCTATGATTAGACTTGTTGTTTTTAATTTTAGAAAAACAGATCTTGAGGCTTTTATAAGATCAAATGTAATTGATTTTGGAGAAAATGCCTACGAAAGGATTTTAGATTTTCAAAATTATATTGAAAATAGAAAAATCAAAGGGGCGATGATTTTTGATGATAAGTATTTTGTTTTAGATGAAAAATTTTATGAAAATGATGAGAAATTAAAAAAAGAAAAAGAAGCTGAGCTTAAAAATGTAAATTCAATAAGAAAAATTTTAATAGACTTATTGTATGACCTATATAAAATTAGAAATGAAAAGATTAAGGCAAATGATCTTGTAAAAGAAATTTATAAGAGTTTTGATAAAAAAATAGTAAAATCAGGTTTTAATCATTATCAAGAAAATATAAGAGAAAATAGGCTTGAAATTTTTGAAGAAAACAAACAAGTTTGGGATAAATTTTTGACGAATTTAGAACAAATAGCAACTATTTTGAGTGATAGTCCTACAAAGCTTAAAAAAATTTACAGATTAATTGAAAATTCTTGTAAAGCAACATCAATTGGCATAATTCCTCCGGCAATCGACCAAGTTTTAATTGGAGATTTTTCAAGAGATAGGATAAATGATAGAAAAATTAAAATTTTTGTTGGAATGACAGATATTTATTTTCCAGGAAATAACAATAGTGAGATGTTAATATCAGAAAATGAAAAGACTGCTTTGGAAAATGAGGGGATTGACCTTAAAATTTACAAAGAAAAAAAGGATGATAAAATTCTTTTAAATTTACTTAGGATGTTTACATCATCGCAAAAAATTATTTTTTCATATTCTTTAATAAATAAAGAAAATGACCCAATGAATAGGGCAACAAGTATTTCTGATATTATAAATATTTTTCCAAATATTTCTTACAAAAAAATTGCCCAAAGTAAATTTGATTTTATAAAATATTCCACAGATCTTTTGGACTTAAAGGCATATCAAATTTTATGGAATATAAAAAACAAAGAAGATACAAAAAAATCAGAAAAGGAATTTGTAAAATCATATCTTAAATTTAAAAAAGATAATATAGAAAATTACAATTATTCAAAAAATTCATCTTATGACTTATTTATAAAAGGATTTACTTATTCTAATGATAAAAATTTATTGAGTTCTGAAATTTCAAAAAAACTTTATGATAAAAATAAATTTTCAGTTTCAGAAATTGAAACTTATGCAAAATGTCCTTACAAACATTTCATAAATTATGGGCTTAGGGCAAAAGAAAATAAAAATTTGGATGTTGATAATTTAGAAATTGGAAATATTGTTCACTATAATATGGAAAATATTTCAAAGAAATTGATTGATATGGATCTTAAAGAAGCTGATGATGAAAAAATAGAAAATCTTGTAAAAGAAAGTTTCCAAAAAGCAATTGAAAATTCTCTTGATTTGGGAAGGGCAAATGATAATAAAAATAAATTTATTTTATCAAATATTTATGAGTCAACTCAAAAATCATCTAAAAAAATAATCAACCAAATCAAAGAAGGAAATTTTAAAATTGATAGTGTAGAAGAAAAATATGGAAAGGGACAAAAATATCCAGAAGTTTATGTGGATGACAAAAACTATCTTGAAGGACGAATTGACAGGATTGATAAGTGTAATAATTTACTAAGAATTATTGATTACAAAACGGGCTCAAAAGAAATTAAAATTTATAATCTATTAAATGGCTTAGACCTTCAATTGTTTGTATATATGTTGGCTGCAAAAGAAAAAAAATCTGAAAATTTGTTTCCAGTTGCAAGTTTTTATTTTCCTTTAAAAGATGAGGTAAAAAAACTTGAAAAAAATTATGATAAGGATGAGATTAAAAAAATTTATGATGACAAAACAAAAATGAATGGAATTATTATAAAAATTGATGAGGAAATTTTAAATCTTTTGGATAAGAATTTTGACGGCAAAAAATCTGATATTTTTAAAATTACAAGAAGTAAGGATAATATTTTTTCTCTTGAAGAAGAAAAAATAGTTGAAAAATTTATTAAAAAATTAATTTCTTCTTATATAAGTGAAATTAAGAATGGAAATATTAAATTAAATCCACTTAGAATAAATCAAAATTCTTATGAATGCATAAATTGTCCTTATAAGTCAATTTGCAAATTTGATTACACAAGAGATCAAGACAAATTTCATGATATAAATAAAAATATTTCCATAAATGATATTAAAAAGGAGCAATCAGATGAGTAAATTTAAGCCAACTGATGATCAAAAAAAGGCAATAGAATCAAGAGGAAAAAATATTATTGTTTCTGCTGCGGCAGGAAGTGGAAAAACTAGAGTTTTGGTTGACAGACTTGTTTCAATTATGCTTGAAGAAAAAATTCCCATAAAAAATATGATTATCGTAACTTTCACAAACAAGGCATCTGTTGAAATGAAAGATAGGATAAGACAAAAATTAAATGATTTATTAAAAGAGGAAAACTCTGACAAAATTTTCATAAAAAATCAAATCAAATCTATAAATGATGCTTTTATAAAAACTCTCCATTCATTTTGTGCAGATATGCTAAGGGAAAATTTTTATTTGTCTGATAATCTTTCTCCTTCTTTTAAAATTGCTGCTGATTCTAAACAAGCACTTTTGAGAAAAGATGCTATTGATGAGCTTTTTGAAGATGAATACGAAAAAAATGATTCGAATTTTATAAATTTTTTGCATAATTTTGCTTCATCAAAAGATGATAAGGATGCAAAAAATATAATTTTGGACTTATATGATTTTTCAAAAAGTCAAATAAATCCACACCAATGGCTTTGTGATAATACAAATAATAATTTTGATTTTGAAAAATTTAAATTTTATATAAAAGAAATAATCGAAACAATTATTTTAAATGCAAGAGATTTGGAAAATTATATAAAAGAAAAATCTATGAGGGATAAGTATTTTATAATGATTGAAAAAGATTTATCCTATTTAGAAAAAATAAAAAATTCCATAGAAGAAAAATCTTGGGATGAGGTCATAGAAATTTTTGAAAATGGATTAGCTAATATGGTTACAATTTCAAAAAAATTAGATGATCCAAATGAAAATGCCTATGTAAAAGCAAAGAAAAATGCCTACAAAGACGAATTTAATATTGTAAAAGATTTTGTAAAAAATACAGATTCTATTACTAGGGGATTTTTTAATCCTTTAGAAGATAAAATTTTAAAAGAGTTAAAAAATCTTGTGTTCTCATTTGAAAAAATTTATACAAATAAAAAAAGAGAAGAAAATTATTTGGATTTTTCTGATATGGAACATGAATTTATTAAATTATTGGACAATGAAAAATTGCAAAGCAAATTAAAAAAGCAATTTAAATATATTTTCTTTGATGAATATCAAGACTCAAACGACATACAAAATTATATAGTAGAAAAATTAAAAAATGAAAATAATTTATTTTTTGTAGGAGATGTTAAACAATCAATTTATGGTTTTAGAAATGCAAGGCCAGAATTATTTTTAAAAAAGCTTGAAGATTATGACACAGATTCAAATTGCCTAAGAATTGATTTGTCCAAAAATTTTAGAACCGATAAGGACTTGATTGATTTTAATAATTATATTTTTGATAGGCTTATGACAAGAAAAAAATCTGACATAGCTTACAAAGATGACAATCACAGATTAAATTATCATTTTGAATTTGACGAAAAATATCCAAAAGTTTCAATCAAAGCTCTTGCAAAAAATGTAAGCGAAGAGGCTTATTTGACAAAAGAAATAAATAATTTAATAAATTCAGGTTTGGAATATAAGGATATTGCAATTTTACTTAGATCATCATCAAAAGCATATTTATTTGAAAATGAATTAAAAAAAGCAGGAATTCCATTTTCATCTGATATTTCAAAAATTTCATTTGAAACAGTTGAAGTAGAATTTTTCATAAATATTTTAAAATATATAGCCAATCCAAACGATGACATTAGCCTTCTTTCAGTTCTTAGGAGTGAAATATTTAATTTTTCTGAAGATGATTTGGCAGAAATTAGTTTATCATCTGAAAAATCTCATTTTTACAAAAAATTTAAGGAATATGAAAAAGAAAATGAAAATAATCTTTCTCAAAAAATTTCTGATTTTAATACGATTTTTACAGATTTTTCTTATATTTTAAATTTTTCTACCATGTATGACTTTGCAAATATTATTTTTGAAAAATCTGGTCTTTATGATTTTTTGAAAGCAAGGGATAGAGGAGAAGAAAGAGTAAAAAACATTGAGGCTTTTATTGAATTGATGGATGATTATGACAAAAATAATGAAAATTCTTTATTTGGATTTTTAGCCTACATTGATAATTTAAAAAATCAAAAAAAAGATAATTTAAAAGCTTCAAGAAATTTATCTGATGATGAAAATTTAGTGAGAATTATGACAATTCACAAGTCAAAAGGTCTTGAATTTAAGGCTGTAATTTTACCAGATTTTTCTAAAAGATTTAATACTCGTGACAATTCAAAAGATATGGTTTTGGATAAGGATTTGGGTATTGGAATTAATATTGCCGATTGGGAAAATAAAATAAAAATTTCATCTATAAAGAGAGATTTGATTTTAGAAAAATCTAATCTTAATGATAAAAAAGAAGAAATGAGAGTTTTATATGTTGCGCTAACTCGTGCTGAAAGAAAAATTTCTATAATTGGAAAAAAAGATCTAAATGAAAAAGGGCTTGAAAAAGTTTTAAATGCAAACTCAGTTTTGGATTTATCATCTTATATGGATTGGATTTTAAAAGTTTTGTGCGATGATAAAATAATGAGTAATTTTGTCGATATAGATTATAAGACAGATGCTTTTAATAAAGGATTTTTGGAAATAAAATATATTGAAGATTTCATAGAAGATTATAAAAAAGATTATACAGATGTTGAAAAACTTATTGGGGCAGATGAGTATAATCAAAAAATTTATAAAGATATAGAAGAAGTTTTTAATTTTTCTTACAAAAATAAGGAAAATATAAATAAATCTTTGAAAAAATCTGTAACAGAAATTGCAAAAAATTATGATTTATCAAAAGATGGCTACGAAAAATCTCCTTTTGAAGAAAATGAAGATTTTTATGAATTTAGAAAACCAAATTTTGAAGAAATAAAATTATCAGCAACTGATAAGGGAACTTTAATCCACAAAATTTTCCAAGAATTAGAATTTAAATCTTACAATTTAAATTCATTAGAGAAAGAAATAAATAAATTAGTTGATTTAGGAAAAATAAAAAAAGAATATCTCTCATATATAAATTTTGAAAATATTTTGGGATTTTTTAATTCAAAAATCATCCAAGATTTAATGAAAAAATCACCAAAAATTCGAAAGGAAGAATCATTCCTTAGAAAAATTGATGATTTTTATGTAAATGGTCAGATTGATATAATGTTTGAATCCCAAAATGAAGTTGTACTTATGGATTTTAAAACAGATTCTTTAAAAAGAGAAGGATTTTATGATAAGCAACTTGAAATTTACAAGGACTCCATAGAAGAAGCTCTTGGAAAAAAAGTTATATCATCTTATATTTATTGGTACAATTTTAAAGAATTTGAACAAGTTAATAAAAACCACCGTTAATATCAAAAATGGAACCTGTAATATAAGAACCTTTTTCAGATATTAAGAATTCAACGAGATTTGCAATTTCTTCGGATTTTGCAAATCTTTTTTCTATTAAATCTTCTTTCAAAGATTTTTTATCATCTTCAGATAAATCAAATTTTGTCATATCGGTATCTACAATTCCTGGCGCAATCGCATTTACCCTAATATTTGATGGCAAAAGTTCTTTTGAAAGAGCCTTTGTAAAAGAATTTACTCCACCCTTAGTCGCAGAATAAGCAACTTCAAAACTCGCTCCTAAACTTCCCCAAATTGATGAAATATTTATAATAACTCCAGATTTTTGACAAAGCATATTTGGAATTGCTCTTTTTGAAGTTAAAAAAATTGAGGATAAATTTGTCTGTAAAATTTTATTCCAATCGGACAAAGTCATATCTTGAATTAAACCAAAATAAGAAATGCCTGCATTATTTATTAAAATATCAACATGAGAAAAATTTTTCTCAGCAAGATCAAATAAACTATTTATTTCATCTTCATTTTTAACATCACATTTTACAGCAATTACATTTGGATTTTCATCTCTCAAATCTTCTAATAAATTTAAAGCTTTTTCCTTATTTTCCTTATAAGTTAAGACTAAATTGTAGGATTTATTTAATTTTTTTGCAATGGCAGCACCAATTCCTCTTGATGCGCCAGTTATTAATACAGTTTTCATAAAATGATTATATCATATATTTAAGGGTAAAACTTAAAACAGGAGGATGATATGAAATATTACAAACTAAATGACGGAAATGAAATACCAGCTTTGGGTTTTGGGACTTATAAAATTACTGATAGAAATGACATGGCAAATGCAATTGAGGCATTTTTTGAAAATTCTTATGAATATTTAGATACAGCAAAAATTTATAATAATGAAAAAATGATAGGAGAAGAACTTAAAAATTCTGGCAAAAAAAGAAATGAATACAAAATAGCAACCAAGGTTTGGCCAAGTGATTTTGGCTATGACAAAACCAAAAAATCAATTGACGAATCTTTGGAGAAATTACAAACAGATTATTTGGATGTGGTTTTACTCCATTGGTTTGGAAAAGATTTTGAAAAATCTTGGAAAGTTTTTGAAGATTATAAAAGACAGGGAATTGTAAAAACAATAGGAGTTTCAAATTTTGAACTTGCTCAATTGAAAAAACTTTTAGAAATTGGAGAAAAACCAGCTATCGATCAATTAGAATCAAGTCCACATTTTCAAAATGACGAAACGGTTAGATTTTTAAAAGAAAATAATATTATTCATCAAGCTTGGTCGCCAATTGCTAGGGGAAGAAGTGAATTGTTGGAAGAATTTGTAATAAAAAAACTTTCAAGTAAATACAATAAAACTCCAGCCCAAATAGTTTTGCGTTGGCACATTGAAAGAGGATCAATGCCAATTCCAAAATCAACAAATCCAAAAAGAATAAAAGAAAATATAGAAATATTTGATTTTTCACTTGACGATGAAGATTTGAAAGCAATAAAATCAATTGACCTTAAAAAAAGATATTCATCAGATCCTGAAGATGAAAATTGGTTAAAAGAATTATTAAAAAGAATATAAAGAAAAAATAAAAATTCTGCAGTTTAATGCAGAATTTTTTTATGGGGCATATTGTTTGATTTTTATTTTATCTATTTTCAAAAATTTCTTTTATTTCGTCTTCATTTATTCCAACCATTGCTTCGCCGAGATCTTTTGAAACTTCTAAAATTATTTCTGGTTTATCAAAATTTTCTACAGCTTTTACAATTGCATTTGCTCTTTTTTCTGGATTTCCAGATTTAAAAATTCCACTTCCTACAAACACACCGTAAGCTCCAAGTTGCATCATTAAAGCTGCATCAGCAGGAGTTGCAACTCCACCTGCGGAAAGATTTGCTACAGGAAGTTTTTTATTATCTCTTACATATTTTAAAAGATTTACATCAACAGCTAATTCTTTTGCGTATGAAAAAATTTCATCATCAGTTAAAACAGAAATTCTTTGGATTTCTCTGTTAATTTCTCTCATATGTCTTACAGCTTGGACAATATTTCCTGTTCCAGCTTCGCCTTTTGTTCTAATCATTGAAGCTCCTTCAGAAATTCTTCTCAAAGCTTCAGAAATATTTCTTGCTCCACATACAAAAGGAGTTTTAAATTTCTTTTTGTCGATGTGATTGTAATCATCAGCTACTGTTAAAACTTCAGATTCATCTATGTAATCAATTCCCAAGGCTTCAAGAATTTGTGCTTCAACGAAATGTCCAATCCTTACTTTTGCCATTACAGGAATTTTTACAGCATTCATTATCTCTTCAATCATTTTTGGATCGCTCATTCTTGAAACGCCACCAGCAGCCCTTATATCTGCAGGAACTCTTTCAAGAGCCATAACAGCACTTGCACCAGCTGCCTCTGCAATTTTTGCTTGTTCAACGTTCATTACATCCATAATAACTTTTTTTTCAAATTGAGCATTTATATTTTTTTCAATCATTTTTTTCTCCTTAATATTTATCTTGATTCTATTATATGATAAACTGTAACTAATAAAAGTAACAAAAAATAAAAAAATGAGGGTTACAGATGTATTTAAATTTACCAAATGACAAAAAATATTTATATGAACAAATATATGAAATTATAAAAAATAAAATAATTAATGGAGAAATAAAAGAAGACGAAAAGCTCCCATCAATTAGAAATTTATCAAAAGATATTAATGTTTCAAAAAATACAATAAAAAAAGTTTACTATAAACTTGAAGAAGAAGGCTACATTTATGCAAAAGATAAAAGTGGATTTTATTGTCGAAAAATTGATGATTTAATTATTTTGAACAAGAAGGAATTGAAAAATAATAAAATAGATGATGAAAAAATAAAATATGATTTTTCAATTAGCGGTGTTGATTATGATAATTTTCCATATAAAGTTATGCAAAAATATATGAAAGAGGCAATAGATAAGGATGATATAAAAATTTTGGACAAGGGCTCCTATAAGGGATACGAGCCTTTGAGAAAGGCTATAAAGACTTATTTAAAAAATTCTAGAAATATAAATACAAATTCTAGAAATATAATTATTTCATCATCAACTGAACATTTATTTTCTATGATAAAAAAACTTCTCACAGATCAGACTCTTTTTGCTTTTGAAAATCCTGGTTATGCTTTTGGAAATAAATTTTATACTTATGATTTGAAAAATCCAATTCCTTTGGATTTGGATGATGAGGGTGTAAAAATTGATAAGCTAAGAGACCTAAATGCTTTGTGTTTATTTGTAACCCCTTTTCATCAATTTCCGATGGGTACAGTTATGTCGATACAAAGAAGAATTGAACTACTAAATTGGGCTTCGCTTTCAAAAGATAGGTATATAATTGAAGACGATTATGATAGCGAATTTAAATTTAAGGGTTATCCAATAGAAAGTTTAAAAGCAATGGATAAAAATTCTGATGTAATTTATTTTGGTTCATTTTCAAAATTGATTGCGCCATCAATGAAAATTTCTTATATGGTTTTGCCAGATGATTTATTAAAAAAATATGAAAATAATTTTAAAGATTTATCAAATACAGTTTCAAATTTTTTGCAAAAAGCTTTGGCATCTTTTATAAGAAGCGGAGAATTTGAAAAGCATATAAACAGGATGAAAAATATTTATTATAAGAAATTTAATTTTATAGTAAAAAAATTAGAAGAAATTGAAGAAATTTCTTTTCCAACAAAGGCAGATTCTTTAAATTTGCTTATAAAAATTGATAAGTCTGTAGATATAAAAAAATTTAATGAAGTTTTAAATGAGAAATCTTTAAGACTAATTAATTTGAATAGATTTTCTTTTAGAAAGGCTGGAAAAGAGAATTATTTTATCTTAGGGTTTGCAAATTTAAGTAAAAAAGAAATTAATGAAGGAATAGAAATTATTAAATTTGCCATAAAAAAATCAAAAATGTATTAAACAAAAGCTTGATTTCATAATGTTTTATGTAATAATAAAAAAATTTTAAAATTTTTTACAAAAAAAGTTGAACATCGTTCAGAAAGTTGTATCATATAAATGTAGCAACGAATGAACGGTGTTCATTTTATATTATTATATAGGAGTAGATTAATTTATGAGTGATGTAGAAAATAAAAAAGAAAAAATTATGGATGCAGCCCTGAAAATTTTTCAAGAAAAAGGTGCTGAAAAAACTTCTGTTAGAGATATTATGACAGAAGCTGGATATGGTTTGGGTACTTTTTATTTGTATTACACAGATAAAAATGATTTGGAAGAAAAAATGGTTTTAAATATTGGTACACAGATTATTTTAAATGCTGAAAAAATGTGCAAGGAAACTGATCCAATTGAAAGATATATTTCTTTTGTAAACTATATAATTGATTATTTGATTGCTCATCCTTTTGAGCTAGATCTTTTGAGCAAAAATATTACTTGGACTCTTTATACAAAAATTGAAAATGATTATGGTCTTAGCGAAGCGGATTCGACTTTAAAATATATTTTAAATAAATATGATAATCTATTTTTAACAAATCATACGGAGTCGCAAAAGCTTTATATACTTTCTCTAACTCTTGAAATTATGATGTCTACTTGTAAAAGCGCTGTATTGGAAGAGTCGATTTTATCAATTGATGAAATGAAACCAGTTTTATTTGCTATTATTAGAAAAATTTTCGATAGAATAGGAGAGAATAAATGAAAAAAATAACGAAATTTATTTCGCATCATCCTAGGCTTGTTCTATTAATAATGACTTTATTATTAATACCTTCTTGGCTTGGATACAAGAATACTGGTGTAAATTATGATATTTTGTCATATTTGCCAGCTGACTTAGAATCCACTCAAGGGCAAGAAATTCTTGATAAAGATTTTAAAAATGCTGCCACGGGCATGCTTCTTTTGAAAGGCGATGATTATGATGCTGATAAACTTAAAAATGAAATTTTAAAGGTTGATGGTGTTGAAGATGTAATTTCAAAATCATCAATTGTTGGAGATAGCATTCCAAATGAGTTTTTACCTGATGAGATAAAAGATATTTTTTATTCTGAGGATTGTACTTTGCTCATGGTTAAATTTAAAGAAAGCTCATCATCTTTTAGGACTATGAAAGCTATTGAAAATATTAAAAAAATAGAATCCAAGGAGAAATTTTTAAGTGGTATGAGTTCACTTGTAAAGGATACAAAAGATTTAATAGATCACGAAACGCCAATTTATGTTGCCTTGGCAGTAGCTTTGGCTTTGATTATTTTATCTCTTACAAATGAATCAACTATAATACCATTTTTATTTATTTTGAATATTGGATATGCAATTTTATATAACTTTGGTACAAATTTATTTTTGGGAGAAATTTCTTATATAACAAAAGCTATTGCAGCTGTTTTACAACTGGCTGTAACTACAGATTATTCTATATTTTTATATCATAGATATGTTGAAGAAAAGAAAACTAATGATGATAAGAATGACGCGATGGATATAGCTATTCAAAAAACTGTATCATCAATTTTTGCATCATCACTTACAACTTTTGCAGGATTTATTGTATTAATTTTAATGCGTTTAGGACTTGGAAAAGATATAGGTCTTGTTATGAGTAAGGGTGTTTTATTGGGACTAATTTCAACTGTTGTAGTTCTACCACCAATGATTTTGATTGTAGAAAAAATAGTTGCAAGATTTAATCATAGAATATTTTTACCATCATTCGACAAGACATCAAATTTTGTACTAGGTCATAAAAATGGATTATTTATTGCATTTTTGATTTTGTTTATTCCTGCTATATATGGAGCAAGAAACACAGATCTTTATTACAATCTTGATAGGTCTTTGCCACAAGATTTGGATTCAATTGTTGCTTTAAATAAAATGAAAAAAGATTTTAATATGGCTTCTACACATTTCGTAGTTGTTGATGATAAATTAAGCAAAAAAAATGTAAATGGCCTTGTTGATGAATTAAAAGATGTTGACGGAGTAAATAGTGTTTTAAGTTTAAATTCATTTACAGGACTTACCTTACCAGATAGTGTATTGCCAGATAAAATAAAAGATAATTTCAATAAAAATGGATATCAAATGATTATGATAAATTCAAAATATCAAACAGCATCTGACAAGGTAAATAATCAAGTAGATAAAATAAATAAAATTGTAAAAGAACATGATAAAAATGGATATTTAACAGGAGAAGCTGTTTTAACAAAAGACCTTACGATTTTATCAGATAGGGATTTTAAAATGGTAAATATTGCATCAATTATTATAGTTTTTCTAATAATTGCAATAGTGTTTAAATCATTTGCTATTCCTGTTGTTTTAATTGCGGTAATTGAGCTTGCTATTCAAATAAATATGGGAATTCCATTTTATTTAAGTCAAACTATTCCTTTCGTAACATCAATCATTATTGGAGTAGTTCAATTAGGTTCAACTATAGATTATTCAATACTTATGATGGATAGGTTTATTGCAGAATATAAAGAAACTAAAGATGTGGATATGTCTTTAAAATTGACAGTAAAAGAAACATCAAAATCAATTGTAACATCTGCTTTGTCATTTATGGCAGCAACTGTTGGAGTAGGCTTATATTCAAAAATGGAAATTGTTTCAACTATTTGTATGTTCTTGGCAAGAGGAGCAATAATAAGTATGCTTGCAATAATATTATTCCTTCCAGCCATAATAAAAATAGCATTTCCATTTATTAAAAAGACAACAAAAGGATTAAATTAGGAGGAAAATATGAAAAATAAATTAATGAAAGGATTCTCATTAGTTCTAGCAAGTTCATTATTGATGACAAATGTGGCTTATGCCAAAGATTTAAATGTTAGAAAAAATGAGACTATATATGTTACAAAAGAAGCTGATAAAATAAAAGATAAAACTGGTTCAATTTGGATAAATTCCGATAATAATATCAAAGTAAAAGATAAAACCAATTTAAAAGAAATCAAAAATTTAAAAACAGACAAAAAAGTAAATTTAGATAATGGATATATAAATTGGAATGAAGATAGCAAAGATATTTACTATCAAGGAAAAACAAATGAAGATTTGCCAGTTGATATAAATGTAAAATATTTTTTAGATGGAAAGGAAATGACTTTTGATAAATTAAAAGGAAAATCTGGACATTTAAAAATCCAAATTGAGGCTGTAAATAAGAAAAAAACAAAGGCAAAAATCAATGGTGAAAATAAAGAGATTTATTCACCATATCTTGCCCTTGCAGAAATGAATTTCAATTCAGATAAGGTAAAAAATCTAACAACAAAAGATGGAAAAATTGTAAAAGATGGAAAAAATGAAATAGTAGCAGCAATTTTAACACCAGGGATTAAAGAAAATTTCCAAGGAATTATTGAGGCAGATAAACTTGATAATTTTAAAGACAAAGTAGAAATGGAAATGGATGTTAAAGATTATGAACCAACAGAGGTGTATGCACTTATAACTAATGAATTTTTCCAAGAAGATGCAAAACTAGATTCCTTAGATGAATTAAAAAATGGAATAAACGAATTAGAAGAAAATGCAGCAAAGCTTGTTGATGGTTCAAACAAATTGGATGAAGGAAGCAAAAAATTAAATGATGGAATTGGAAAATTAAATGACGGAGCAGAAAAGTTATCTCAAGGATCAAATAAAATTGTAAGCTCATTTGACCAATTATCAAGTGCTTTTTCAAGTTTGCCAGGAAAAATTCAAACAGTAAATTCAGCAGTAAACCAACTAAATAATGGAAGCTCAAAACTTTATAATGGAGTTAACCAATATACCATGGCAGTTGGACAAATAAATAATAATATGGCAAAATTACAAGATGGATCAGTAAGTTTAAATAATGGAGCAAGCGAATTAGATTCATCACTTTTAAAATTAAATAAAGGAACAACAAGCCTAAGAAATAGTTTGTTACAAGCAACAAACGGAGAAGATATAGGAAAATTGACAGATTCAATGAATCAATTATCAAATGGACTTGAAGAATTGTCAAAAGGAATTAGTCCGCTTGCAGATAATATTGGACAATTGAGTGGGGGACTTTCAAAAATTGAAGAATCTTCAAAAACATTAAATCAAGGAATAAATAATCTAAACCAAAGTGCTCAAAATGCTCCAAGTATTGATTCATCAATTCAAAATATAAATGCTCAAGCAAGCTCAATTGACCAAGTTATAGCAAATTTACAAGCAAAAAATGAAGATGGTTCACTATCAGGAGAAATTGAAAATTTAAAAGCAGTAAAACAAGGATTAAATAATGATGTAGCTTCATTAAGTGCAAATAATCAAGCAAATGCTGCTATAAAATCTGGACTTGGACAAGTAGCAAAAGGCTCATCAGATCTTACAACATCAATTGGACAAGTAAATGATGGACTCTCCCAAGTAAACACTAAATTAAATGATTCAAAAACAAAAATACAAACATCATCAGAAAAACTTGCACAAGGAAGTAAAAAAATAGGCGAAGCTTTGTCAAAGAGCAATATTAAAAAATTACAAGATTCAGTAGTAATGCTTGATGAGTCAACAAAACAAATTAAAGCTGGATCAGAAAAATTAAAAAATGGCACACAACAAAACCAAGATGGAGTTAATAAACTTTCTAATGCAATTAGCCAATTAGACTCAAATTCAGAAGAATTAAGAAATGGATCAGCATCTCTTTCTAGTGGCTTAAAACAATTCCAAGAAAGATCAAAAGCTCTTTCATCACTTGCAAATATAAATGAAACATCAATAAATCCAATGGCAAATGGAATCAAACAATTAGATAATGGAATTAATAAATTGAGTGATTCTACAGGTCAACTTAAAAATGGAAGTGACGAATATGCTTCATCATTTGAAAAGTTCAAAGAAGGACTTAGCGATTACAAGACAAAAGGAATAGATAAATTAGCTGATAAATCAGAAGATGTAAAAGAAATTAGCGAAATTCTAGACCAAATGTCAAAAATAGCAAAAGAAAATAAATCAATAACAGGAACAAGTGATAATTTCGAAACAAAATCAAGAATAATCGAAAAAATCAAATAAAATACAAAAGAAAAAATCCGATTACACGATAAATAATCTGTGAATCGGATTTTTATTTTTTCTAAAATATCATTAAAAAATTTTAAAATTAAAATATCTAGAGATGATGTAAAATTAAAAATTTAATTTGGATTTTAAGATTTCATCATAAGATAGGTTTAAATTTATTTTGCTTTATTTTTTATATATTTATCAATATTTTCAGCAGCTTTTTTACCAGCTCCCATTGCAAGAATTACAGTTGCAGCACCGCTTACGGCATCTCCTCCTGCAAAAACTCCATCCTTACTTGTCATTGTAGAATCGTCAATTATAATTCCACCCCAAGATTCAGTATTTATATCATCATTTGTTTGTTTAATAAGTGGATTTGGAGATTGTCCTATTGAAACAATTACAGAATCAAAATCAACCTCTTCATATTTTCCGGTTGGAACAGGACGTCTTCTTCCAGATTTATCTTCTTCGCCTAATTCCATTACTTCTAATTTAACTTTTTTAACCCAACCATTTTCTCCTTCAATTTCTACAGGATTATGGAGGTTCATAAAGTTAATTCCTTCTTCTTTTGCGTGATGACTTTCTTCAGCTCTTGCTGGCATTTCTTCAAAACTTCTTCTATAAACAACAGTTACGTCAGCGCCCATTCTTTTTGCAGATCTTGCCGCATCCATTGCTACGTTTCCACCACCAACTACACAAACTTTTTTTCCTATATGAACTGGAGTGTCATATTCTGGGAATTTATATGCTTTCATCAAATTCATTCTTGTCAAAAATTCATTTGCTGAATAAACTCCGTTTAAATTTTCTCCTTCAATTCCTAAAAATTTTGGAAGACCTGCTCCAGTTGAAACATAAACTGCTTCAAATCCTTCTTCAAATAATTCATTAATTGTTTTTGTTCTTCCAATAATTGTATTTCTTTGAAGTTTAACTCCAAGACCAATTACATTTTTCAATTCTTTTTGAACTAATGTTTTTGGAAGTCTAAATTCTGGAATTCCATACATCAAAACTCCGCCTGCAGTGTGGAAAGCTTCAAACATTACAACTTTATATCCTAATTTTGCAAGATCAGCTGCACAAGAAAGTCCTGAAGGACCAGATCCAACAACGGCTACTTTCTTATTTTGTCCAGTAACTTCTGTTGGTTTATTATATTCTTTATTCATGTGATAGTCTGCTACAAATCTTTCAAGACGACCAATTCCAACTGGCTCGCCATTTCTTCCTCTTGTACAAACTCCTTCACATTGATTTTCTTGTGGACAAACTCTACCACAAATTGCTGGAAGGTTATTTGTTGATGAAATAATTTCGTAAGCTTTATCCAAATCTCCTTCAACTACTTGATGAATAAATTCTGGAATTCTTACAGAAACAGGACAGCCTCCCATACAAGGTTTATTTTTACATTGAACACATCTAAGAGCTTCTTCTTGAGCCATTTTTAAATCATAACCAAGAGCAACTTCATCAAAATTTTTATTTCTAACATTTGGATCTTGTTCAGGCATACTAACCTTTTCTTTATTCATATTAAATTTTGCCATTTCTCATATCTCCTGTTAGTCTACAAATGTGTTCTCTTTCTTCTTGTTGGTAATTTCTTCCTCTGTTCATAGCTTCATCAAAATCAACTTCAAAAGCATCAAAATCTGGTCCATCAACACAGGCAAATTTCATTTCGCCGCCAACTGTTACTCTACAACATCCGCACATGCCAGTTCCATCAACCATAATTGAGTTTAATGAAACAATAGTTGGTATGTCATATTCTTTTGTTACAAGGGCAGTATTTTTCATCATAATCATTGGGCCAATTGCCAAAACAAGATCATATTTTTTTCCATTTTCAATATTTTCTTTTAAAACTTCAGTAACAAAACCTTGTTTGCCATAAGAACCATCGTCAGTTGTAATGTATAAATTGTCTGAAGCTTCTTTTAATTCGTCTTCTAAAATTATTATGTCTTTATTTTTAAAGCCCATTATTACATCAGTGTGAGCTCCGATTTTATGTAAATATTTTGCTTGAGGATAGGCAATAGCTGTTCCCAAACCTCCACCAATTACACAAACATTTTTTCCTTTATATTGGTCAAGTTCAGTTGGTTTTCCTAAAGGACCAACAAAATCTAAAAATCCATCGCCTGCTTTTAATTCGTTCATTCTAATTGTTGTTCCACCAACAATTTGAACAATTATTGTTACATTTTTATCATCAGTTTCAGAAATTGTAAAAGGAACTCTTTCGCCTTTTTCATCTATTCTTAAAATTATAAATTGACCAGGTTTTGCTCTTTTTGCAATATCTGGAGAATTTACAACAAATTTAATGGTTGAGTCATTAAGATTTGTTTTTTCAATTATTCTTGCCATTATTCCTCCTTATATGTCTTTACTAGTATTTTAACAATTAATCTAAAAAAATCAAGTGAATAAGTTTAAATTAATAGTAAAATACTATAGTATAAAAATTTTTAAAAGGAGGAGAAATGGAAAAAAGAACTTATTCTGATAAAGAATTAATTAAAAAATTTATTCCTTATTACAAGGATTACAAAAATATTTTGGCTATTGATTTATTTTCTGCATTTTTAACAACTGTTTGTGAATTGATTTTACCAATTATTTTATCATCACTTACAGATCACGCATCAAATTCTAGCCTGACATATTCAATTATTTTAAAATTAACTTTAATATATACTCTTACAAAACTTGTAGAAGTTGCTGGAAGATATTTTATGCAATCTTACGGCCATATAATGGGAGCTCACATTGAAAAAGATATGCGACGTGATATTTTCAAACATTTTTTGACAATGTCAACAGCTTTTTTCAATGAAACAAAAATTGGGCAACTTATGAGTAGGATGACGACAGATTTATTTGATATTACAGAATTTTCTCATCATTGCCCAGAAGAATTTTTTATTGGTTTTATAAAACTTACAATTTCTTTTGTAGTTTTGATGACTATAAATATTCCTTTGACTTTAGTTTTGTATATAATAATTCCACTTATGGTTTATGCTGCAAGAATTAAAAGAAGAGCTTTTTCTAAATCTGTTAAAAGCGAGAAAAAACAAATTGGAGAAATTAATGCAAGCATTGAAGATTCTCTTTTGGGAATAGACGTTGTAAAATCTTTTGCAAATGAAAATTTGGAAAAGGAAAAATTTAAAAAGGGAAACGATAAGTTTGTAGATATTAAAAAAGTAAAATATTACAATATGGCATCTTATAATATGATTAACCAATTATTTGCGGGAAGTATGTATGCGGTTTTAATTATTATTGGAGGAAATTTTGTAATAAAAAATTTAATGAGCCCAGGAGACCTTGTTGCTTTCGTTTTATACTTAAATACAATAATTGCAACTGTAAATAGGCTCGTAGAATTTACAGACCAATATCAAAAAGGAATTACAGGAATTGAAAGATTTTATGAAGTGATTAATTTGAAATCTGATATTTTTGATAAGGAAAATGCAAAAGAACTTACAGAGGTTAAGGGAGAGATTTCCTTTGACCATGCTTATTTTAAATATCCAGACCAAGATGAAAAAGATTCTTGGATTTTGGAAGATATTAATTTTAACATAAATGTTGGAGAAAATGTTGCTCTTGTTGGCCCATCAGGAGCAGGCAAGACTACCATTACAAAACTTATTCCAAGATTTTATGAAATTAATAAGGGAAAAATATTAATCGATGGCAAAAATATAAATGATTTAACTCTTGATTCTTTGAGAGATAATATTGGAATTGTCCAACAAGATGTGTATTTGTTTGGAGCTACAATTAAAGAAAATATTTCTTATGGTAAAAAAGATGCCAGCGATGAAGAAATAATAAGAGCAAGTAAGCTTGCAGGAGCTTATGATTTTATTATGGAACTTTCCGATGGCTTTGACACCTATGTTGGAGAAAGAGGAGTAAAACTTTCTGGTGGGCAAAAACAAAGAATTTCTATTGCAAGAGTATTTTTGAAAAATCCACCAATTTTAATTTTGGATGAGGCGACTTCATCTTTGGATAATACAAGTGAGGCTATAGTTCAAGATTCTTTGGAAAAATTATCAAAAGGAAGAACAACTTTAACAATTGCTCACAGGCTTTCTACGATAATAAACGCAGATTCAATTTTAGTTTTAACAGAAGATGGGATTGTTGAAAGAGGATCTCATAAAGAATTATTAGAGAAAAAAGGAATTTATTACAAACTTTATAATTCTAATAATGAGGAGCTTTTTGGCTAGTAGACAGATAAAAATAACTTGGGTATAATCAAGATAGATTGGAGAAAAAACGTGAAAAAAATATTTGGAAAATTTATCCACGGACTAGCAAGCGTATTAAATTCAATATTTAATTTTTTAATAAATATTTTAAATGCAATAGTTACAGTCTTTGAAGGTTTAAGCCAAGTTATAATGTTAATTGGATGTTCAGTAATATTTGTACTTCCTTTGTTTTTTATAGCTATACCGCCTGAACTTTTTACTATTTTTTTGATAATAGCAGTAGTTCCATTTCTAGGAAAATCTTTCATTTCCCTTTTGAGATATGGAAATTATACTTTGATAGAATGGATGTACGATAAGGCTGATACTTTAATTTCTGGCGAGAAAAAAGGATTTGATAATTTATCAGATTATGCAAAAAAATATAAGCTAGACCAAGAAAGAGAAAGAAGAAGACAAGCTGAAGAAGAAAGACAAAGAAGACAAGAAGAAATGAATCAAAGATTTGAAGAATTTTTTCAAGGTTTTAATTTTTCAGGATTTGATTTTGACGAAAGAAATTTTAATGGAGGATACAATACAGGTTCTTATCAAAATGGTGGTTTTGTAAATGACCTTGGTTTTAAAGAAAAATATCAAAAAGCTTGTGATACTTTGGGAATACCATATACAAGCGACCAATATGAAATAAAACTTGCCTACAGAAAACTTGCAAAAAAATATCATCCAGACATAAGCCAAGATCCAAATGCAACTGAAAAATTTCAAAAAATAAATGATGCTTACGATTTTCTTTCATCAGATAATATAAATAAATACAAAAATATGTAAAATTTTTTAAGTAACTTTCCTTCAATTTTGGAAAGTTACTTTTGCATTGAAAAGGATAATAAAATGTATAAAGAAGATGATATAAATAAATTACTTGAAATAACATCAAGGGCGGGAGCTATGATGTTAAAAAATGGAGCAGAAATTTATAGGGTTGAAGACACAGTCGAAAGAATAATAAGATCAATTTATGAAGCAAGTGACATAGATGTTTTTGCAACCTTTAACGCTTTAATGTATTCTTTTAATGTTGATGGCAAAACTTATGCAAATGTTAAAAGAGTAAAAAATAGAGGAAATAATTTAATAGTTGTAGATAGGGTTAATTCATTTTCTAGAAAATTTTGTAATCATGAACTAAATTTAGACCAAGCTTTGATAGAGCTTGATAACATAAAAAAAACCACAAAAGCAGACGTAAAATTAAAAATAATAGGAGCAACACTTGCATCAACAGCCTTTCCGATGCTGGTAAATTCTAAAGCTCCAAATTTTTTAGATTTGCCAGTAACTTTTGTTGTTTCCTTACTAACATATCTTATTTTTATAAAAATAGAAAAGAAAATGTATGGATATTTTATAGAAAATTTTGTGGCAGGGATTATGGTTTCACTTTTTGCCCATATTATAGGGAAATTTGTTTTTGGATTTAATATGGCAAATGTAATTGTTTCATCGATGATGCCCTATGTTCCAGGATTTTTGCTAACAAATTCTATAAGAGATCTAATGAGTGGCGATGCAACAAGTGGACTAACAGGACTTGCTATGTCGTTTTTTGTATCCCTTGCCCTTGCAATTGGCGTTGCCTTCCCAATGACTTTATTTTAAGGAGGAAATATGCATTTAATAATAGGTTTTATATCTTCATATTTATCAGCAGTAGGATTTGCTATGTTTTTTTCTTGCCCAAAAAGATCAATTGGATTGTCATCACTTGCAGGAGCAATAGGATTTTTGATTTATATGATAGTTGGAGATTTTTTTGAAGGAGTATTTTTGCCAGCACTTGCAGGAGCATATTTTACAGGAATTTCTGGAGAAGTTTTTGCAAGAAAATGTCATATGCCTGCGATTTTATTTATAGTACCAGGAATTATAAATTTAGTACCAGGAAAAGGGATTTACAATACACTTTTTTATTTTGTAGATGGAAAAAAATCACTTGCCATTGTAAATTTATTTGATACCCTTGCAGTTGCATCAGCAATTTCATTTGGAATTTTGTTGGCATCAGTTTTATCAAAATCACTTAGAGGATTTAAATTTAGAAAACCAAGTAGAAGATATGATTGGAGAAAGAAAAAATGAAAAAAATTTATTTAGCAGGCGGATGTTTTTGGGGAGTTGAAGCATATTTTAAAGACATAAAAGGAGTAGAAAAAACTATTGTAGGATATGCAAATGGAAATAGTGAAAAAACAACTTATAAAAATTTATACCTAACAGACCACGCTGAAACCGTAGAAATAAGCTACGATGGGAAAGAAGAATCATTAGAAAGAATTTTGGAATATTTATATTATATAATTGACCCATTTTCAATAAATAAACAAGGAAATGATATAGGACGTCAATATAGAAGTGGAATCTTTTCAAAAGATGAAAAAGATTTAGAATTTGCAAAAAAATTTTTAGAAGAAAAACAAAAAAATGAAGAAAGAAAAATCCAAATTAAAGTAGAAAAATTAGAAAATTTCGTAAAAGCCGAAGATTATCATCAAAAATATTTAGAAAAAAATACAAATGGATATTGTCACATTGATTTATTAGATAAACCAAACCTAGATTAAACTAGGTTTTTTCTTTTGGAAAAATTTATAAAAAGATATAAAAAAAATTATGAATTGATTTTTAAAAACTTTATAATACAATCCTTGTAGAAGAAATTATTCTATGATATTATACTCAAAGGAGAGGATAATATGGATCTTATTGATGAAAATAATTTAACTAAAAATCAAAAAAATTTGTTGGATTTAAAAATTCGTCTTATCAAGGCTGAGTACGAATTGAATTTTTATTTGACAGGATATGAAAATCTTAGCCAATTTTATGATGATAAGGAAAAACTTGATAGGATTTTTGTTGATTCTTATGTTTCATTGAGAGATCATAATCTCTATGATTTTGTTGAAAAAATCGATAGAATTAAAGAAAGTGATTTTTTCTATAAAACTGACGATAGGAAAATTCAAAATTTTCTTAAAAGTTTAGAAGATATTAAAAATTTAGATGATGATGAGATTATAAAACAAAAGGGTAGAATAAAAAACAGAATTCGTAAAATGGAGATGGCGACAAGTGAGATTGAATATGTTTTGCTTGGATCTTTGCCTAGAAATTATTATAGTTAGGAGTTTATATGGCGATAAAATATGATATAGTAGAAAATTTGGGAGTTCTTTCAACAAATGCAAAAGGATGGACAAAGGAATTGAATCTTGTTTCTTGGAATGACAGGGATCCTAAATATGATTTGAGAGATTGGAATGAGGATCATACAAGAATGAGCAAGGGAATTACTTTCACAAAGGAAGAAGCTGAAGTTTTAAAAGAAATTTTAAAAGAAGAATTTGACGACTAAGACCTAAATTTTTAGGTCTTTTATAAATTATAAGGAAATTTTAATGATATATTTTGATTATGCAGCTACATCAATAAAAAGAAAAGAAATCTTGAAAGATATTTTTGAAAATATGGATGATTTTGATGGAAATCCTGATTCTTTACACGCTTTGGGAAGGGCTGGAAAAAAAGTTTTGGAAGATTCTAGATTGGAAATTGCAAAGTCTATTAATGCAAATCCCAACCATATAATTTTTACTTCATCTGCAAGTGAGGCTAACAATACAATTTTGTCAAATTTTAAGGATGATTTTGTTATAACTTCAAAAATTGAACACGATTCTATTTTAAATACTGTAAATAAGGAAAAAACAATTTTTCTTGATGTTGATGAGGACGGATTTTTTTCTCTTGATGAATTGAAAGAAAAACTTACAGATGATGTAAAATTGGTTTCTTTGATGTTTGTAAATAATGAAATAGGGGCAATTGAGCCAGTTTATGAAATTGGAGAATATTTAAAAGACAAAAATGTATTTTTTCATGTAGATTGTGTTCAAGCTTATTCTCACCTTGATATTGATGTAGAAAAACTTCATTGCAATTCTCTTTCTCTTTCAGGGCACAAAATTGGAGGAATAAATTCTTTCGGCGTTCTTTATTGTAATAAAAAAATAAATCCACTTATTAAAGGAGGCGAGCAAGAAAAAGATAGGCGTGCTGGAACTTCTTTTACTATGGGAGCTTATTCTATGGCAAAATCTTTCCCGAAAGCTATTGGTGAAAGAGAAAAAATTAAAGAATTAAAATCTTATTTTGTAAAAAAATTAGAAGAATCAAATTTCTTGTATGAGATAAATGGAAATTTGGAAAATTCTACTGATCATATATTAAATTTATATTTTCCAAAAGTTAAAAATGAACTTCTTCTTACATATTTGGACATGAATGGAATTTGTATTTCTGTTGGTTCTGCTTGTAGGGCAGGAAGTGTTGAAGCAAGTAATGTTATAAAAAATATGTATGATGAAGAAAGGGCAAGACATTCTGTAAGATTTTCTTTTGGATTTACAAATACAAAAGAAGATATTGACTATACATTTGAAGTTTTGAAAAAATTAAGGGGGATAGATGGAAAAGAAAGATAAAAAAGATATAAAAGTTATCGTTGGTGTAAGTGGTGGAGTCGATTCATCTGTTGCTGCCCTTTTATTAAAAAAAGAAGGCTACGATGTCAGTGGAATTTTTATGAAAAATTGGGACGAGGAAGATGAAAATGGAGTTTGTACTGCAGAAGTCGATTACGAAGATGCAGTTAAAGTTTGCAATCAAATAGGAATTCCATATTATTCAATAAATTTTGAAAAAGAATATTATGACAGGGTGTTTTCATATTTTCTCGATGAATATAAAAAGGGTAGAACTCCAAATCCTGATATAATGTGCAACAAAGAAATAAAATTTAAGGCTTTTTTGGATTATGCAAAAGATTTGGGAGCAGACTATCTTGCAACAGGTCATTATGCAAGAATTGATAGGTCAGAAGGCGAAACCAAAATGCTAAGAGGTCTTGATTCAAACAAGGACCAAACCTATTTTCTTTCCCAACTATCCCAAGATCAAATAAAGGATGTTTTATTTCCAGTAGGAGATTTGGATAAAAAAGAAGTAAGAAAAATTGCCAAAGAATATAATTTAGCAACAGCTGACAAAAAAGATTCAACAGGAATTTGTTTTATAGGAGAAAGAAATTTCAACGAATTTTTATCAAATTATCTTCCAGCAAAAGAAGGAAATATTGTTGATACTGATGGAAATATTATGGGAAAACACTATGGTTTAATGTATCATACAATTGGACAAAGAAGAGGACTTGGAATTGGTGGAGAAGGAGAAGCTTGGTTTGTTTGTGGAAAAGATTTAGAAAAAAATGAGCTTATAGTTTGCCAAGGAAAAAATAATGAAAAATTATTTTCAAATAGGCTAATAGGATCAAATTTATCATCAATTTCAGCCAAGGGATTAAAAAAAGAATTTGATTGTACCTGTAAATTTAGGTACAGACAAAAAGATATAAATTCTCATGTAAAAATTTTAGATGATGGAAGAGTAGAAATAACCTACGATAAAACAAAAGCTGTAACACCAGGCCAAGCTGCAGTTTTTTATGATGGAGAAGTTTGCTTGGGATCTTGCATTATAGATGAAGTTTATAATGGAGAAAAAAGATTAAAAGTTTAAAAAAAATCGGAGAAAATTCTCCGATTTTTTTAAAAAATATTTTTAAATTTATTTCTAATTAAAATAATAAATTGAATCTAAAATTTCTTCAAAGCTTGTGATTCCTTCCAGAACTTTTTTTATTCCATTGTAGGTCATCGACTTGAAATTTTTTTCCTTATTTAAAATATCCAAATCATTTTTGTTAAAATTTTTATTTTCAAAAAATAATTTTTTATAGTCATCATCAAAATCGACAATTTCTTCAACGGCTTCTCTTCCTAGGTAGCCATCGTGACACTTTTCACAAGATCCTGGTTCATAAATATAAGTTTCTTTGTCTATATCAAAATAATTTTTTATAAAATTATATTCTTTTTTGGAAATTTTTCTTTTTTTCTTGCATGAGCAAAGTTTTCTAACAAGCCTTTGGCTTGCAAGAGTATTTACAGATTGTCTTATTAGATAATCTTCAATTCCCAAATCACGAAGTCTGTTTATTGATGCAAAACTATTATTTGTGTGAAGAGTTGTTAAAACTAAATGTCCGGTTATGGCAGCTCTTACTGCCATTTTTGCAGTTTCCTTATCCCTGATTTCTCCAAGCATAATAATATCTGGATCTTGCCTTAAAATTGACCTGAGAGCATTTTGAAAAGTCAAACCGATTTTTTCATTGATTGAAATTTGATTAATTCCTAAAATATTTATTTCAACTGGATTTTCAATGCTGATTATATTTCTATTTTCATCATTTAATTTATTTAACAAAGAATATAACGATGTAGATTTTCCAGAACCAGTTGGTCCAGAAAAAATTATCATTCCAGATTTATTTTTGATTGCATTTTCCAAAATTTTTTTTGAATCATCAGAAAAACCCAATAAATTTTGAGATTTTTTAAAATTTTCAATCGATAAAATTCTTAGAACCAATTTTTCTCCGACTATAGTATTTAAAGTGGAGATTCTAAAATCAATTTCTGGAAATTTTTCTAATTTTAAATAACCGTCTTGAGGTCTTCTTTTTTCTGAAATATCTAATTTGGAAGATAATTTAATTCTAGTTAAAAGTTTAATATAAGAAGGATAGTCCATCTCACTTATTATCCTAAGTTTTCCATCTATTCTAAATCTTATTCTTGAAAATTTTTCATCCATTGGCTCAATGTGTATATCACTTGCATTTAATTTTAAAGCTTTTTCTACAAGCTCATTTATATACAAATCTATATTTGAATTTATCAAATTATTATCCATCACACACTCCAATATTTATCATCCAAAGACCTATATCTTACAGCTTCAAGGAGATGTCTTGCCTCGATTTTTTCGCTACCATCAAGATCTGCTATTGTCCTACTCATTTTAATAATTTTATTGTAAGATCTTACAGAAAAATTATATTTTTCAAAGGCTTTTTGTCCGATTTCCTTTACATTTTTATCAAGTTTTATATATTTTTTCATAAGTCTTGTAGACAAAGAGCCGTTTGTTGAAATTTTTTCATTTTCATATCTTTTTATTTGAATCTCTCTTGCTCTTTGTACTTCTTCTCTCATTTCTTTTGAAGATTTTGTTTTTATATTATCGTCCAAATCTTTGTATTTTACAGGTTTTATTTCTATATGAATATCAATCCTATCAAGAATTGGGGAAGATAATTTTGATAAATATCTTCTTATTTCATTTTGAGTGCAAGTGCATTCTTTTAAAGGGTTTCCAAAATTGCCGCAAGGGCAAGGGTTCATGGCAGCAATTAAAATAAAATCAGACGGATATTTTATACTTGCCATTGACCTTGAAATATTTATTTCCTTATTTTCCAAAGGCTCTCTCAAAGCTTCTATGGTTTTTTTGGAAAATTCTGGAAATTCATCTAAAAATAAAACTCCCTTGTGGGCGAGAGTTATTTCTCCTGCTTTTGGAATATTTGCTCCTCCTCCAATCAAAGAAACTTCACTTGCTGAATGGTGGGGAGATCTAAATGGTCTATTATTTATCAATTTTCCGCTTTTAAGAAGTCCCATCACTGAATAAATTTTTGTAACTTCAATTTTTTCTTCAAAATCCATATCTGGTAAAATTGATGGTAAATGTTTGGCAGAAAAAGTTTTTCCACTTCCAGGTGGTCCAATCATCAATAAATTATGGCCGCCAGCTGCTGCAATTTGTAGGGCCCTTTTTAATGAATCTTGTCCCTTTATATCAGAAAAATCAAAAGGATATGTAATTTTTTCATTTGTATTTGATAATTTTATTTTATAGGGAGATTTTTTTGTATTTTCGTTAAGGTATGAAACTAATTCTTCTAAATTTAAAAATGGAAAAATATTGCAATCTTTTATTATTGCACATTCGTCCTTATTTTCATTTGAAATTATAAAATTTTTAAAGCCTTTTTCTCTCATAGAAATTACCATGGCAAGAGCGCCTTTTATAGGAACAATTCTCCCATCAAGAGAAAGCTCTCCTATAAAAATAAAATCATCTTTTGAATTTTCGATCACTCCCATACTTTTTAAAAGAGAAATTGCAATTGGCAAATCTAGTTGAGTTCCTTCTTTTTTTATATCTGCTGGAGATAAATTTATGGTAATTCTTCCTTGGGGAAATTTAAAACCAGAATTTATAAGAGCGACCCTAATTCTATCTTTGGATTCTTTTATAGATGAATCGGGAAGACCGACAATATTAAAAGCTGGCATGCCAGAAGTTATATCAGATTCAACTTCAATTGCCTTTCCATCAAGTCCCAATAGACTTACTGTATTTGTTTTTGAATACATTTTATTCTCCTAAACCCAAAATTTTTTGATATTTTTTAAAATCTTCGTGACAATCTGCACAAAATTCTCTATAAATTCCATTTTTATCAGTAAATCCTAATTTGTGACAATGAAGTAGTTGATGGTCTAAATTAAATTTGTGTTTTACATTTCCATAAACAGGATCTCCCAAAAGTGGATGATTAATGTGGGTCATGTGAACCCTAATTTGGTGAGTTCTTCCAGTTAAAATTTTTATTTTCACCAAGGAATATCCATTATTTTCTGAAATAACCTCATATTTACTAATAGCATCACGACCAGAATTTCTTACTGCCATTTTTCTGCGATTATTTGGATCACGATCCATAAAAGTTTGAATTGTTCCAGATTTTTTTTGAAAAATTCCATTGCAAATTGCCAAATATTCCTTGTCAATTTTTCTTGTTTCAAAAAGATTTTTCAAATATTTGTAAGATGAATTATTTTTTGCAATTACCATAAGACCCGTTGTATCCTTATCAAGTCTGTGAACAATTCCTGGTCTGTCATCGCCTCCGATATGTGATAAATTATCGTAGCCAAAATAATCCAAAAGCCCATTTACCAAAGTTCCACTTACAATTGAACCTGCTGGATGAACAATTACATTTTCATCCTTATCAATAATTGCATAGTCTTCATTTTCATAAATGATTTTTAAATTCATTTTTTCAGCTTCGATTTTTTCTTTTTCAAATAATTTGTCAGAAATTTCTATTTCATCTTCTAAAATTAATTTGTAGGAAGGTTTTATTTTTTTATTATTTACTTTTATTTTTTCATCCTTGATAAAATCTTTTACCTTTTCTCTTGGAATTTCTTCAAAAATATCTGAAAGATATTTATCAATTCTAATTTCTTTATTTGCTTTAATTTTCATAATTAAATTATAGCATTATGAAAAAATATATACAAAATCCTAATTTATTTACAAAGAAAAAATCATTTTAGCTTTTTATATTTAAGAATAATTCTTATGGTATAATCATATAGAGATAAAATTAGAAAGAAGGGTGTATGAAAGAGAAAGAACTTAATCATCTTGCCATTATTCTTGATGGAAATGGTAGGTGGGCTAAAAAAAGAAATTTGCCAAGATCTATGGGCCACAAGGAAGGTTCTGAAAATGTTGTGGATATTGCGCTATATGCTAAAGAAAAAGGCATAAAATATCTAACTCTTTATGCTTTTTCTACAGAAAATTGGAAAAGACCACAAGTAGAAGTCAATTATTTAATGAAATTATTGGCAAAATTTATAAAAGATAAGACAAAATTACTCATGGAAAATGAAGTAAAATTAAATATTATTGGAGATATATCAAAACTTCCAGAAAAAACTATAAAAGCTTGCCTTGATGTTTGTGAGCTTACAAAAAATAATGACAAGCTCGTTTTAAATATGGCTATAAATTATGGGGGCAGAATGGAAATTGTAAAAGCCTTCAAAGATATGGCAAAAGATGGAATAGATTTTGAAAATATAAATGAGGATGATATTTCAAATTATTTGTATACGGCAAATATGCCAGATCCTGATCTTTTGATTAGGACAGGAGGAGATCTTAGGATTTCAAATTTTTTAATTTATCAAATGGCCTACACAGAATATTATTTTACAGATATTTTGTGGCCAGATTTTTCAAAAAAAGATTTGGATGTGGCAGTTGATTCATATTTTGGACGAGATAGAAGGTACGGTGGATTAAATGAACTTAGCTAAAAGATTATTTGGTGGAGGAATAATTCTTTTTATATTAATTGCAATTACTTATCTTGGTGGAATTTATTTTGCAATTGGTTTTGGGATTTTTTCGTGTATTGCTGTAAAAGAATTGGTAAATGCATTAAAAAATTTGTCATACAATGTTCCTTTAAAATTTGCTATGGTAATAAATTTATTTTTTGTTATAAATGCCTTTAGCAATCATCAAAATTTATTTATGTTTGGTTTTACATCTATACTCATAGCAATTTTTGTATATATGATTTTTAATAAAAAATATAGGATGGAAGACTTTTTTGCACTTTTATTTGTAGTAACCTATGTTTCTATTTTTATGTCAAGTGCGATAAGAATTAATAATAAAATATATCTTTATATGCTTTATATAATTGCTTGGGGCTCAGATACTTTTGCTTATCTTACAGGCTCAACTATTGGCAAACACAAAATCAAATCATTAGAATCTATTTCTCCTCACAAAACCATAGAGGGATTTATTGGTGGAGTTTGTGGAGCTGTGATTTTAAATTTGATTTATGTAAATTATGTAAAGCTTGACAAAAATATATTATTAGTAATTATTTTTACAATAATTGCTGCATTTTTGTCAGAAACTGGAGATTTGGTAGCATCATTTATAAAAAGAAAATGTAATATAAAAGATTATGGAAATTTAATTCCAGGTCATGGAGGGATTTTGGATAGATTTGATTCAATCTTATTTATCAGCCCTTGCCTTTATTTATTTACATTAATATAAGTTAGGAGAAAAATGAAATCAGTTATTATATCGATTATAATGTTCTTATTTTTGATTTTAATTCATGAATTTGGACATTTTATTATAGCAAAAAAAAGTGGAATTAGGGTTAATGAATTTGCCATTGGCATGGGCCCTAAAATTTTTTCAAAACAAAAAGGAGAAACTCTTTATTCTGTAAATCTTTTTCCAATTGGTGGATATTGTGCTATGGAAGGAGAAGATAGCGAAAGTGATGACGAAAGATCATTTGACAAGGCACCAGCCTACAAAAGATTTTTTACAATTCTTGCAGGACCATTGACAAATTTGATTTTTGCAGGATTAATATTTGCTTTTGTATCTTTTAATACAGGAACTGCATCAACAAGTATTGGAAATTTTACAAAAAATTCGCCAATAAAAGCTCAAGGCTTTAAAGTCAATGACGAAATTGTAGAAATTGACGGAAATAAAATAAATAATTTTAATGATATTTCAAAAAATTTAGAAAATTATTATCAAAAACATGGGAAAAATGACAAAATATCATTAAAAGTAAAAAGAGATAATAAATATATAGAAAAAAATGTCAAAGTAAAATTTGAAAACAAAAGACCTCTTCTTGGTTTTATTCCAAAAAATAAAGACGTAGGATTTTTTGAATCAATTAAAATTGGTTTTAAAGAAGTTGGCTCAATGATTGTTTTGATGATAAATGTTCTTAAAAGTTTATTTACAGGAAAATTAGGATTTTCTGCTTTGTCAGGGCCTGTTGGTGTTGTAAAAGAAATGGGAAGACAAGCAAATCTTGGAATTATGAATTTATTATTCTTTTTGGGATATATAAGTGTAAATTTGGGATTTTTTAATTTGCTTCCAATACCAGCTCTTGATGGGTCAAAAATATTTACTTCCTTATTCGAAATGATTACAAAAAAGACAGTAAATAAAAAAATTGAAGAAAAATTTACAATTGGAGGATTTGTTCTCTTGTTAGGACTAATTCTTTTGGTTACGATTAAGGATTTAATTAGCTTATTTTAAAGGAGTAAAAATTGAAAAAAACTAGAAAAGTTTATGTAGGAGATGTTGCCATAGGAGGAGGATCTCCTATTTCTATCCAATCAATGACAACAAAAGAAACGAAAAATATTAAAGAAGTCGTAAAACAAATTAATGATTTTGAAAAGGCAGGTTGTGATATTTCAAGATCTGCTATAAATTCTCTTGAAGATGCAAGGGCAATTTCTGAAATTAAAAAGAAAACCAATCTTCCTTTTGTCGCAGATATACAATTTGATTATAAACTTGCTCTTGCGGCTGTAGAAAATGGCTGTGATTGTTTAAGAATAAATCCAGGAAATATTGGAGGAAGTGACAAGGTAAAAATTTTGGTTGAAAAATGTAAGGAAAAAAATATTCCAATAAGAATTGGTGTAAATTCTGGTTCTGTGCATAAGGATATGATTGAAAAATATAAGGGAGTAAATGTTGATAGCCTTGTTTATTCTGCCCTTGATGAAGTAAAAGTGTTAGAAGATTTAGACTTTCACGACATAGTTATTTCTATAAAATCATCAGATGTAAATACAATGATTGATGTAAATAGAAAAATTTCTTACCTTTGCGATTATCCACTTCATTTGGGAGTTACAGAAGCAGGTCCTCTTTATCAAGCTTTGGTTAAATCATCAATTGGCATGGGATCACTTTTAAAAGATGGAATTGGAGATACAATTAGGGTTTCAATAACTGGAGATCCACTCCAAGAAGTAAAGGCTGGAAAAACAATTTTAAAATCTCTAGGACTTAGACGAGATGGAGTAGATTTGGTTTCTTGCCCAACTTGTTCAAGAACAAGTGTAAATTTAGATGAAATTGTAAACGAGGCAAGCGAAAGACTTGATAAATTGAATTTAAATTTAAAAGTTGCCATAATGGGTTGTCCTGTTAATGGACCAGGAGAGGCAAAAGAAGCAGATTATGGAATAGCTTGTGCAAAAGGCTATGGATTTTTATTTAAAAAAGGAATTACAATAAAAAAAGTAAAACAAGAAGAAATAGTTGACAGTTTGATTGAAGAAATTTTGAAAGATGAAAAAAATGAAAATTAATCTAAAATCTATTATTGAAATTGACAAAGATTATTATATAAACAAGGCGATTTATTCAAAAAAATTAAATAAATTGAAATTAAATATTCTAGGAGAATATGATGAAAATATTGAAAAAAAACTTGAATCATATTTTTCTTATGTTAATTTGTCATTGCAATTTGAAAAGGAAAATAAAAAAGAAACAAATTCCATAGATGATTTTTATGAAAGCCAACCTCTTCCAGATTATTATGAAACAGGTTATGAAAATCCAGAAAATTTGGGCGAAAATAATGAAGAAAAAAATCAAGAAAGTAAAGAGTCTTCATTAAACAATCAAGATATATTTGATTTGCCAAAAATTAAAGAAGAAAAGAAAGAACCTTCAAAAAATCAAGAAGAAGAAAAAGCATCAAGCCTTAGAGATTTAAAAAAAATCGAGCTTGAAAATATGATTGAAAATGCTAGAAATAATAAGAAAAATTCTGAAAAAAAAGAAATAAATCAAGCAGAAATTTTAAAATATGGCAGAAATATAAATGGAGATTTATTTAAAATTGAAGAAATTTATGACAAAAAAGGCATGAATCTTTCTATAAAGGGAGAAATATTTGGCATTGATGTTTTTGAATCAAAAAGAGGAAACTTTATTTATTCTTTTGACCTTGAAGATGAATCTGATGCCATAGCTTGCAAGATGTTTGTTCAACCAAGAAATAAATCAAAACTTGAAAATTTTAAAGAAAATATGATAGTTCAAGTTCAAGGTGTTCTAAACTATGATAGCTTTTCACATGAAGATGTTTTTACTGTAAACTCTATGGTGGAATGTGAAAAAAAAGAAAGACTTGACACTTATCCTAAAAAAAGAGTTGAGCTTGAAATTCATACGAAAATGACAAACCTTGATGGATTTGTTGATATGGATGAGCTAGCAAAAAAATTAAAAGCTTGGGGCCATAGTGCTTGTGGAATTACAGATACAGAAACCCTACAAGCTCTTCCAGATATGTATGATAAGCTTGGAAAAAATGATATAAAAATGCTAGCAGGTGCAGAGCTTTTGTTGGTTGATAAAAATTTAAGAATTTTAACTAACAACTACAATAAAAAAATAAATGATATAAGCGATTTAAAAAATCAAAGATTTATTGTATTTGACTTGGAGACGACTGGACTTTCAAAATATATAGATAAAATCACAGAAATTGGTGCGGTAAAAATTGAAAATGGAGAAATTGTTGAAGTTTTTAATGAGCTTGTAAATCCAGAAAAAATGATTCCTCAAAAGGTTGTAGAGCTTACAGGAATTACAAACGAAATGGTAATGGATAAGCCAAAAATTGATAAAGTTTTGCCAAGATTTTTAGAATTTTCAAAAGATTCATATTTTGTAGGACAAAATACAGATTTTGATATTGGTTTTATAACAGAAGCTTGTCAAAAATTATCTTATAAATTTGAGCCAGTTTATTTGGATACTTTGCCAATGGCAAGAGCAGTTTTTCCATATATGGGAAGATTTTCTCTTGATAAACTTGCAAAAAAATTAGGAGTTGGACCTTTTAACCATCACAGAGCAAGCGATGATGCAATGACAACTGCCAAAATTTTTATTAAATTATTTGAAAAAATTAAGGACAAAAATAAAGACCTTAGCCTTGAAAAAATTAATTCAATAAAAACAAAATGGCCTATAGCTCGTCACGAAAATTTCTCATCAATTATTTTTGCCAAAAATTATCATGGACTTAAAAATCTTTATAAAATAATTTCAGAATCTAGGATGAAATATTTTAATTTGGAAGCAAAAACGCCTTTTGATTTGGTAAAAGAAAACAAAGAAGGTTTGATAATAGGATCTGGTGGAAAAGATGGTCTTTTGTTTAAGGCTATAAGAGATGATTTTTCTGAAGAAAAAATAGAAAAAATTTGCGAATTTTTTGATTTTTTCCAAATAGAGGCGATAGGAGTTTTTGCTGATGATTTGGAAAATGGATCTATAAGAGATAAAAATCAAATTATAGAAATAAATAAAAAAATAATTGAGCTTGGAAAAAAATATAATAAATTGGTTGTAGCAACTGGCTCTGTAAGATATATGGAAAAGAAAGATTATGTTCTTAGAAATATTCTTCACAAGGGACAATTTTTCCATTACAAAGAAAATAATCCCCTTTATTATTTAAAAACAACTAATGAAATGCTTGATGAATTTTATTATTTAGATGATCAAACAAAAATGGAAGTTGTAATTGATAATACAATTAAAGTTGCTGATAGTTTGGAAAGCATTATGCCAATTCCTCACGAAACTTTTCCACCAAAAATTGAAGGCTCTGATAAAAAATTAAAAGATACAACTTATGAAAAAGCAATCTCAATTTATGGAGATCCTCTTCCTGATCTTGTAAAAACAAGACTTGATAAGGAGCTTGATTCTATAATTTCAAATGGTTATGCAGTTTTATATATAATTGCAAAAGAGCTTGTAGAAAAATCAAATGAGGATGGATATTTGGTTGGCTCAAGAGGTTCTGTTGGTTCATCTTTTGCAGCAACCATGGCAAATATTACAGAAGTAAATCCGCTTGCTCCTCATTATGTTTGTCCAGAATGTAAGCATTCAGAATTTATAACTGATGGTAGCGTTGGAGCTGGAATAGATTTGCCAGATAAAACTTGTCCAAAATGTGGAGCAGAAATGAACAAAGACGGCCACGATATTCCTTTCGAAGTTTTTTTGGGATTTGAAGGAGATAAGGAGCCAGATATTGATTTAAATTTTGCTGGAGAATATCAACCAACAATTCACAAATATACTGAAGAATTATTCGGAGAAGGAAAAGTTTTTAGGGCAGGAACAATTGGAACTATAAAAGACAATACTGCTTTTGGTTATATCAAAAAATATATGGAAGATAATGATTTAACTCTTAGCAATGCACAAATTAGAAAATATCAAAGAGGACTTTTTGATGTAAAAAGAACAACTGGTCAACACCCAGGTGGTCTTATGATAGTGCCAAATGATAAAAATATTTACGATTTTTCTCCTGTTCAATATCCAGCAGATGATGGAAAAGACGATATAAAAACAACGCACTTTACCTACAATATGATGCATGGAGTAATTTTAAAACTCGATTTATTGGGCCACGATGTTCCTACAATTATTAGAAGTCTTCAAGATTTAACAAATACAGATCCTTTAAAACTTCAAATGGATGATGAAAATGTAATGAATATTTTCTCTTCAACAAAACCATTAAATATAAAATATGATTTTTCAAATAATGAAATTGGAACTTTAGGAATTCCAGAATTTGGTACTTCTTTTGTAAGAGGAATGTTAAAAGATACTTTTCCAACGAAATTTTCTGAAATGACAAGAATTTCTGGACTTTCTCACGGAACTGATGTGTGGTTAAATAATGCTCAAGATTTAGTTAAGTCAAAAACAGCAGGTTTTGATCAAATAATTTCAACTCGTGATGACATAATGAATTCTTTGATTAATCTTGGACTTGATAAGAAAAAATCTTTCCAAATAATGGAAAAAGTAAGAAAGGGAAAAACTTTATCAGAAGAAACTTTGGCTTATATGAAAGAAAATAAGGTTCCTGATTGGTACATTGATTCTTGTTTAAAAATAAAATATCTTTTCCCAAAAGCTCACGCAGTTGCTTATTGTTTGATGAGTTACAGGATTGCATATTACAAAGTTTATTATCCAAAAGCTTTTTATGCAACATATTTTTCTACAAAATTAAATGATTTTCAATATTCAGTTATAGTGAAAGGATTAAAATCAATTCAATATGCTTTAAATGAAATAAATCAATTAGAAAAACCAACTCAAAGAGAAAAAAATCTAAGATCTTTGCTAGAAGTTGCTGAGGAGATGGCAGCAAGAGATATAAAAATTAAAAAAGCAGACTTATATAAGTCAGAAGCTGTTAAATTTATTTTGGATGAGGATGGAGAAATTTTGCCACCACTTTCAGCAGTCGATGATGTTTCAGAAGCTATGGCAAAAGATATAGTTATTGAAAGAGAAAAAGCCAAATTTATTTCGATTGAAGATTTGAAAAAAAGAACTTCACTAAACAAAAATGCTTTAAATTCTTTAAAAAATTTGGATATAATTGATGGATTGCAAGAAGAAAATCAAATGTCTTTATTTGATTTATAAATTAAAACTCTAATAGAGATTAAATCTTTATTAGAGTTTTTTTATTATATTTTTTTAAATAACAATTTATGCATATATATAACAATAAAAATCAATTAATTATCAAAGTTAAGCGACTTGTGTAGGATTTTTATTATTTTTATTAAAAAATCTTACAAAATTTAAAATTTTTGATATAATACAAGCAAGCGGAAAAAATCTATTAGGAGTAAGTATGAAAAATAAACATAGGGGAGAATTACTTTTACTATTGACTTCCTTTATTTGGGGCTTTGCTTTTATTGCCCAAAAATTAGGAAGTGATTACATAGAACCATTTACCTTTAATTTTTTTAGAAATTTGACAGCTGGAATTTTTTTATTGGCTTATTCATTTTTTAGAAAAAATAAATCGAGAAAAAAAGTAGATAGTATTACAAAAACTGCAACAATCAGAGGTGGAATTGCCACAGGTCTTGTTATGGCAGTTGCAGTTAGCTTTCAACAAACTGGAGTTTATTTTACGACAAGTGGTAAGGCAGGTTTTATTACATCACTTTACGTTGTCATAGTTCCGATTTTTGCAATTTTTATGGGAAAAAAAGTTTCCAAAAAAACTGCAATTTCTATAATACTTGCTCTAGTTGGTTTATACTTATTAACTGTAAGAGTTGATGATGGATTTTCTATAAATAAGGGAGATATTTTAATTTTTGTTGGATCCTTATTTTTTGCTTTTCATATTTTATTTATTGATAAATTTTCTATAAGAGCTGATAGTGTAAAAATGTCTATGATTCAATTTTTTGTAGCAAGTTTAGTATCTTTAGTTCTTATGATTTTATTTGAAAAACCAAATTTTGATTTATTAATCAAAGGCATGCTTGCTATTTTGTATTTGGGAATATTTTCATCAGGTTTGGGCTATACTCTCCAAATTGTTGCCCAAAAAGATACTGATCCTACGATTGCTAGTTTGATTTTATCTTTGGAATCAGTTTTTGCTGCATTTTTTGGATTTTTATTTTTGAAAGAAAGACCAGTAGATAGGGAAATTATTGGAGGCATAATTATGTTTATCGCAATAATTTTATCTCAAATACCCGAACAAAAAATAAAAAAATTTTTTAAAAAGTAATGCACAAATCTCTAGTTATTTAAAATAAAATGCTAGAGATTTTAATTTTATATTTTTATTAAATTTTATTTTGTAAATTTATTTTAAAATTGAAAGTTAAGTCTTTTATAGTATAATAATTTTAAGCGAAGAGTGGACAAATCCACTCTTTTAATATGTAAAGGGGAAGTTATGGATATAATACGCAAATTAAAAGAAAATTTGGAAAGTGATATTAATGGACTTGGTTACGAGCTTGTTGATATTGAATTTGTTAATGAGGGTAAAAATAAAGTATTAAGGTTTTTTATTTACAAAGATGGAGGAATCACAATTGATGATTGTGAAAAGACTTCTAATTTTTTAAGCGAAAGATTAGATGAAATTGACCTTATAAAATCTTTTTATTATTTGGAAGTATCTTCTCCTGATCTTTCAAGACCATTAAAGACTGACAGAGATCTTGAAAGAAACAAAGATGAGCTTTTAGAAATAAAGCTTAAAAATGGCGAGAAGTTTATAGGAAAAATTAAAGAAATAAAAGAAAATTCCTTAATTTTTACACTTGAAAATGAAGAAAAAGAAATTGAAAAGAGTGAAATTAAGACTATTAAAATTGAGATAGTCTTCTAGGGGGACAAATGAATAAAGAATTTATAATTGCCTTAGAGGAGCTTGAAAAAACTAAAAATGTTGACAAGAGAATAATCCTTGAAGCATTGGAAAAAGCTTTGGTAAAATCTTACCAAAAAAACTACGACAATAATGAAAATGTTGATGTAAGCATTGACGATGAAACTGGAGAAATCGAAGTGTATTCTCTAAAAAATGTAGTTGAAGAAGTAAATGAACCAATAGCTGAAATTTCTAAGACAAAAGCAAAAGAAATTGACCCTAAACTTGATTTGGGCGATATTTGTAGGGTTAAAATTGCACCGAAAAATTTTGGAAGAGTTGCAGCTCAAACTGCAAGAAATATTGTAATCCAAAAAATTAGAGATGCCCAAAGAGATTCAGTTTATTCTGAATATTTGGATAGGGCAAATGAAATTATAACAGGCGTTGTACAAAGAGAAGATAAGTTTAATGTCTACATAAATCTTGATAAAATTGAAGGGATTATTCCGATAAAAGAGCAAGTAGAAAATGAAACTTATACTCCAAACCAAAGAATAAAAGTTTTGATTAAAGAAGTAAAAAATACAACAAAAGAGCCACAAATCATTTTATCAAGAAAAGATAAGGCCTTGGTTGTAAGATTATTTGAGCTTGAAGTTCCAGAAATTACGAATGGAATAATTGAAATTTATGGAATAGATAGAGAAGCAGGTTCAAGAACAAAAATTGCAGTGTTCTCAAATGATCCAGAAATTGATTCAATTGGAGCTTGTATTGGCTTTAAAGGAAGTCGTGTAAATTCAATAGTAGAAGAATTGCAAGGAGAAAAAATTGATATTATAAATTACGATAAAGATATAAAAGTATTTATAAAAAATTCCCTATCTCCTGCAGAAATTAATGAAGTTTATATAAATGATAAGAAAAAACAATCCTTGGTTGTTGTAAGAGAAGATCAATTATCTCTTGCCATTGGAAAAGAAGGACAAAACGCAAGACTTGCAGCAAGACTTACAGGCTGGAAAATTGATATAAAAAGTCAAGAAGAATTCGACCAATTAAGCCAAGAAGAAATTGATGAAATACTTGGGCTTAATGAACAAACATACAAAGATTTAGAAAATATTGGAGAAAATTCAAAAGAAGATATTTTAGAAGATGAAAATGCACAACAAGGCGAAAATTTAGATATAGATAAAGAAAATATAGAAGATTTATCAAATGACCTTGACCAAATTATTAAAGAAGATATTGAAGAAAGTGATGAATAATAACTTATTAATAATGGTGAAAAAATGAAACAAAGAAAAATACCACAAAGAAAATGTATAGTTTGTGGAGAAAACAAAGACAAACACGAATTGATTAGGATAGTAAAAAATAAAGAAGAAGGAATTATCCTAGATCCTACCGGCAAAAAAAATGGTAGGGGAGCTTATATTTGTAAAAATGAAACTTGCATAAACGAAGCCAAGAAGAAAAGAAAATTAGAAAAAGTTTTTAAAACTGAAATTAGTGATGATCTTTATGAGGAGATAATTGCTATGAAATAAAAGAGGTGATTAGATGGCTAAAAAATTAAGAATTTATGAATTAGCAAAAGAACACAAAAAAAGTACGAAAGAAATGCTCAGTCTACTAAAAGACGAATTTGGACTAAAAATAAAATCCCACATGTCAGTTTTAAGTGGAGATGAACTTGCAATAGTTGAAGAATATTTTGGAGAAGATAAAAAAATAAAAGAAGAGAAAAAAGAAACAAAGGAAGAAAAAAAATCAGAAGAAAAATCTTTGGAAGATAAAAATTCAAAAAATAAAAAAGACAAAAAGTCATCAAAGAAAAAAGAAAAAAAGAAAAACAAAAATAAAAAACAAAATAAAAGATCAAAAAAATCAACCAAAAGAGAAATAAAAGCAGAAAATAATGATGATGGAAATATTTATATTCCAGAATCAATTTCAGTAAAATCTTTTGCGGAAAAAATCAATGAAAATGCCAACCAAGTTATTATGAAACTTATGGGACTTGGAGTAATGGCAGGTTTAAATGATCAAATAGAATTTGAACAAGCAGAGCTTGTTGCTCTTGAATTTAATAAGGAAATTGCAAAAGAAGTTAAGCTTGATGAAATTGAAATTCAAGAAAAAGATTTAGATTTCGAAGATGACGAAAAAGATTTACAAACTCGTCCACCAGTAGTTTCAGTAATGGGACACGTTGACCACGGTAAAACTTCAATTCTAGATGCAATTAGAGATACACAATTTGCATCTGGAGAAGCTGGAGGAATTACTCAACACATTGGTGCTTCAACTGTAAAAATAAATGATAAAGAAATTGTATTTTTGGATACACCAGGCCACGAAGCTTTCACTCAAATGAGAATGAGAGGAGCTCAATCAACTGATATAGCAATTTTGGTTGTAGCTGGAGATGATGGAGTAATGCCACAAACAATTGAGGCAATTAACCACGCAAAAGCTGCAGAAATTCCAATAATTGTTGCAATAAATAAAATGGACAAAGAAGAAAGTGATCCAAATAGAGTAAAACAAGAACTTACAGAATATGGTTTAGTTTCAGAAGACTGGGGCGGAGATACAATCATGGTAGAAGTATCTGCAAGAACTGGCGATGGAATTAAAGATTTATTAGAGATGGTTTTACTTGTTGCAGAAATCAGAGAATTAAAAGCAAATCCAGACAGAGCTGCAGTTGGAATTATAATTGAAGCTCAACTTGATAAGGCAAGAGGTTCTGTTGCAACTGTTCTTGTTCAAAAAGGAACTCTTCACGATAAAGATTATGTAGTTACTGGTTCATCATCAGGAAGAATTAGAGCTATGTTTAATTCAAAAGGAGAGCCAATCTCAGAAGCAGGTCCATCAATGCCAGCCCAAATTTTAGGACTAAGCGATGTGGCAGAAGCAGGAGATAAAATTTTTGCTGTAGAAGATGAAAAAACTGCAAGAGCTTATGCAGATCGTGCAAAAGAGCAAAAAAGAGAAGAAAGACTAATTCAAAAATCTAATACAAACCTTGAAGATATGTACGAAGGCATCGAAGATGGAGAATTAAAAGAATTAAATATTATAGTAAAAACTGATGTAAAAGGAACAGTAGATGCAGTTTCAAGTTCATTCTCTAAACTTTCAAACGAAGAAGTTTTTGTAAATGTAATTGCGGGCGCTGTTGGAGGAATTTCAGAATCAGATGTTCTTCTTGCTCAAGCATCAAATGCTATAATAATTGGATTTAATGTTCGTCCAACTCAAGGTGCTCTTCAAATGGCAGAAGAAAATAATATAGAAATAAGAACTTATTCTGTAATTTATGAAGCGATAGAAGATGTAGAAAAAGCTCTCAAAGGAATGCTTGATCCAGAATTTGAAGAAAAAGTTTTAGGTCGTGCAAAAGTTCAAGAAACTTTCAAAATTCCAAATGCAGGAATGGTTGCAGGTGTTCTTGTAACAAGTGGTTCAATTCCAAGAAGAGCAAAAATAAGATTATTAAGGGACAATGTTGTTATCTTTGATGGAGAAATTGAATCTATGAAAAGATTTAAAGATGATGCCAAAGAATTAAACAATGGCTACGAAGGTGGAATTGGCCTTGAAAAATTCAACGACATCAAAGAAGGCGACGAGCTTGAAGCCTACGAAATGATAGAAAAAGAAAGAGAATAGAATGGATAAAAGAAGAACCTTAAAAATATCTTCACAAATGCAAAAAGAATTATCAAAAATTTTGGCAGAAGATATTAATGATCCAAGATTATCAGATAATGTAATAGTTTCTATAACTGAAGTAGAAGTTACAAATGATTTATCCTATGCTGATATTTTTGTTTCAGTTTTGGGAGATGAAAACAAAAAAGAATCTGTAATAGAAGCTCTCGAACAAGCAAAAGGATATATGAAAAAATTAATTGGCGAGAGAATGAGATTAAGATCTATGCCAGAATTTAGGTTTAAATATGACAATTCTATCGAACATGGCGTGTATATGGATAAGCTAATTGCTGAAACCATAAAAAGGGATGAAAAAAATGCCAAAAATCGAGAAGATTAGCCAAAAAGAATTAGAAAATTTTAAAAAATTTATTGATGAGGCTGACACAATTGCAATTTCAGCCCACATAAATCCAGATGGAGATGCCCTAGGATCAGCTCTTGGTCTTAGGAAATCTCTTGAGCTTTATGGAAAAAAATCTGATGTTATAAAAATTAGCGAAGTAGATGATTATTTAAAATTTTTACCACAAATTGATTTTTATAAAAATCCAAGTCTTGAAGAATACGATTTATTTATAATAGTAGATTGTTCAGAATTTGATAGGATTGATAAGGCTATAGAAATTTGTAAAAAATCTAAAAAAGTTCTTGTAATTGACCATCATGAAGGTGGATCTATCAAAACGGATTTAAATATAATTCATTCAGATTCTCCTGCAAGCTGTGAGCTCGTTTATGAAATTATAAAAAGATTAAAGCTTCCGATTGATAAAGAAATAGCTACACTTTTGTATGCTGGCTTGGTTACGGATACTGGTAGATTTTTATATTCAAATATAAGTGAATTAACTTTTTATACTGCAGCAGATTTGTATAAAATCGGAGCAGATTTTGAAATGATTTATAAAAATCTCTACCAAAATAAAGAAATTTCAAAATTACAATTTGAAAATCATCTTTTAAACAAAGTAGAATTTAAAAAGCCTTATGCTCTTGTTGGGGTAAGCCAAAAAACTTGTAAAGAATTTGGAGTACAAATGGGTGATAGTGAATCGGTTGTAAATATGCTTAGAGATTTAAAAGGAATTGAAGTAGCTTGTCTTGTAAAAGAATATGGAGAAAATGAATTTAAAATTTCTTTAAGGAGCAAAGATTATCTTGATGTTTCTAAAATCGCAAGAGATAATGGTGGCGGTGGTCACATTAGAGCTTCTGGATTTACAATAAATACAGATTCAATGGATAAGGCTATAAATATAATGAGAAAAATTTTAGAAGAGGCAATAAATGACTAGCGGAATTTTGTTAATTGATAAAATTACAGGAATGTCATCAGGAAAATGTGTATATCAAGCAAGAAAAAAACTAGGCATAAAAAAAATAGGCCATGCAGGAACTCTTGATCCTCTTGCAACTGGCCTTTTGCCACTTTTAATTAACAAAGCAACAAGAGTTTCAGATTTTTTAATGGATGAGGTTAAAATCTATGAAACTCTTGCATTTTTTGGGCAAAAAACAGATACCCAAGATATTACAGGGGAAATTTTAGAAAAATCTTCAAATATTTTTGAAAAAAAAGATTTGGAAAAGGCAATAAAAGAAAATTTTTTAGGAGAAATTTTTCAAACTCCTCCCATGTATTCGGCTTTAAAACAAAATGGCAAAAAATTATATGAGCTTGCAAGAGAAGGAAAAATTGTAGAAAGAAAACAAAGAAGAATTAAAGTTTATGATTTTGAAATTCTAGATTTTGATTTTCCTTATGCAAGATTTAAAATAACTTGTTCAAAAGGAACTTATATAAGAAGTCTTGTAAATGATTTGGGAGAGATTTTAGAAACTTTTGCCACAGTAAAAGAACTTAGAAGGCTTAAAGTTGGAAATTTTGATGTAAAAGATGCCATAAAAATTGAAGATTTTGAAAAAAAAGATGTTGATAAGCTTTTAAAAAATCTTATTCCAATTGATGATGCCCTAAATCAATATGAAAAAATAATTTTAGATAAGTCTTATTACAAACAAGCTACAAATGGGATGACTATGAAAATTGATCTTGAAAAAAATTTTGATGAACTTATTAGAGTTTATGTGGAAGATTTATTTATTGGGCTTGGGGAATATAAAAATAAAAACAAGACTTTGAAGTTAAAGAAGGTGTTTTATGAAGGATAATATAAAAATATTTGACCTAGATTTTAATGAATTTGACTTATCGCCAAAGGCAGTAAGCCTTGGAAATTTTGATGGGGTCCACAAGGGTCATCAAAAACTCATGAAAGAAAATATAAAAATTTCAAAAGCAAAAAATCTTACCCCATCTGTATTATTATTTAAAGAAAACACCAAAAATATCCTAAATGGAGAAAGAGAATATCTTACAAGTCTTGAAGATAAAATAGAAATTTTGAAAAATTTGGGCATAGAATGTTTTTGTCTTTTGGAATTTTCAGACAAATTTAAAGATCTATCTCCTTACGAATTTATTGAAGAAATTTTATATAAAAAATTAAATACCAAATATGTAATAGTTGGAGATAATTATAGGTTTGGAAAAATGGCAAAAGGAGATATAAAAACTTTAAAAAAATACGAGGAAGATTTTGCCTACAAAACAAAAGTAGTAGATTTTGAGCTTGATGAAGGAAAAATTATAAATTCCACAGACATAAGACAAATGGTAAGAGAAGGAAAAATTGAAAAAGCCAACAAAGACTTGGGACATCCTTTTAAAATGCAAGGAAAAGTTATAAAAGGCGCCCAAAGAGGAAGACTTTTAAATTTCCCAACAGCAAATCTAAAGCCCTCATTCAAATACGTTACAGCAAAATCTGGAGTTTATTTTACCAGAGTAAATATAGACAGGGATTTTTATTATGCCCTAACAGATATAGGAACAAATCCAACCTTTGAAAATAAAAAAATGAAAATCGAAACTTATATAATGGATTTTTCCAAAGATATATATGGGAAAAATATAAGCATAGAATTTTTAGAATATCTAAGACCTGATTATAAATTTAATTCTCCTGAAGAATTAATCGCACAAATGGAAAAAGATAAAAAAACAGGAAGAAAATTAATAGAAAAATATAGAAAAGAGTAGGAAACTGCTCTTTAATAATGTAAACAAATCCTCAAGCACGAACATCTGACTCCAAAAATTGTTGATTTCTAAATTTCTAAATTTCAAAATTCTAAAATCGCAAACTCGCTGACGCTCAAACAGTGCGATTTTTGACGAATTTTCAAATTTGAAATCAAATCAATTTTTTCCGTATGATATTCTTAGCGTGAGGATTTGAATACATTGAAAGCAATCTAAAGAGAGGTAACTGCTCTTTTTTTGTGCTCAAATTTATTTTTAATCCTATTGGGTATTTATAATATAGAATTTAAAATTGTAATTTGAAAATTTTAAAAAGGAGATTATTATGAGTAGTTCCAAAAAAGTATTTGATAGACTTGATAAATTAAATATAAAATATGACATGGTAGAGCATCCTCCAGCTGAAACTACAGAAGAAGCTGATAAATATATTGAAGGAAAAGAAGGGGCAAGGACAAAAAATCTTTTTTTGGCTAATAGAAAAAATAGACAATATTATTTGATAGTTATGGATGATAAAAAAATGATTAGCTTAAAAGATTATAATAAATTATTAAATGAAAAAGGAATGCACTTTCTTGATCCGAAAAAAGTTTATGAAATAATGGAGCAAGAAGTAGGAATTATATCAGTTTTTGGTTTGATGAATACAAATGAAAATATAAAGGTGTTCTTTGATAAAGATATGATAGAAGAAAATGATCTTATGACCTTTCATCCAGACGACAACACCAAAACTCTTTTTATAAAAAATGAAGATATTTTCAAATTAGTAAAAGACTGTGGATATGATTATGAAATTTTTGATTTTAAAGCAGGAATTAATGAATTAGATTTTTAAAAAATTGAGATTAATTTTATTTTTAAATAAGAAAAATTAATATGCAATTTTTTCTTTGCAAAAATAAAGATATTTGGTATAATATCAAAGATACCTTAACTATGGACTAAGTTTCCTCGGACTATTTCATGGTTATGGCGAATAAATTTTAGGAGGATTTTATGTTAAATAAAGATCAAAAAACAGAAATTATTAAACAATTTCAAAAAGACGAAAAAGATACTGGTTCACCAGAAGTTCAAATTGCTATTCTTACTCAAAGAATCAAAGAACTTACTGAACATTTAAAAGCAAACAAAAAAGACCACTCATCAAGAAGAGGACTTTTCAAAATGATTAGACGTAGAAAAGGACTTTTAAATTACTTAATGGAAAATGATATTGAAAGATATCGTGAAATCATTGAAAAACTTGGTTTAAGAAAATAGTTAAATATGACGGGACTTATCCCGTCTTTTTTGTAGTTAGGAGAAAAAATGGAAAAAACTTATGAATATAAGTCACAAAATGGTTCCGATCTTTCTATAACAATCGGAAAAGTTGCTGAGCAAACTAATGGAGAATGTTTAATTAAAACAGGCGATACAATTTTATTAGTTACTGCTGTTGCAAGTGACAAGCCAAGAGAGGGAATTGATTTTTTCCCACTTATTTGTGACTATCAAGAAAAACTTTATGCAGTTGGAAAAATTCCTGGTGGATTTATAAAAAGAGAAGGTAAGGCATCAGACAAGGCTATTTTAATTTCTCGTCAAATGGATAGACCTTTAAGGCCTTTGTTTCCAGAAAATTTTTACAATGATGTGCAAGTAATTGCTACACCATTTTCTGTAGATGAAGATAACGAACCTGATTGTATGACAACAATTGGTGCATCTATTGCTCTTGGAATTTCTGATATTCCTTTTTACGGACCAGTTGCTGCTGTTTCTGTTGGATATGTTGATGGAAAATTTATTGTAAATCCAAACAAAGACCAAAGAGAAAAAACTTCTTTGAATTTAACAGTTGCAGGTACTGCTGATGCAATCAACATGGTTGAAGCTGGTGCAAATGAATTATCAGAAGATGAGATGCTTGAAGCTATGATGGTAGCTCACGCTGAAATTAAAGAAATTTGTGGATTTATTCAAACAATCATTGATGATATTGGCAAAGAAAAAATGGAAGTTTGTGAAGAAGTTGAAACAGAACTTCAAAGAAAAATAAAAGATAAATATACAGAAGATATTAAAAATTCTATAAGAACAACTGATAAGGTTCAAAGAGAAGACGATATTAATGCAATTGAAGAAAAATGTAAAGAAGATTTCTTAGAGGAATTTCCAGAAAGTGAAGATGAAATTCACAAAACTGTAGATTCTATTATGAAAAAAGAAGTTAGAAGAATGATTTCAATTGATAAAATAAGACCTGATGGACGTAAGATGGATGAAATTCGTCCTTTATCTGCAGAAGCTGGGCTTTTGCCAAGAGCTCACGGCTCTGGGTTATTCCAAAGAGGTCAAACTCAAGTTTTATCAGTTCTAACATTAGGATCTCCTGGGGAAGAACAAGTAATTGATTCAATGAATAGAGAAGAAATTACAAAAAGATATATTCATCAATATAATTTCCCACCATTTTGCGTTGGAGATATTAGACCACTAAGAGGACCTGGAAGACGTGAAGTTGGACATGGACATTTGGCTGAAAGAGCTTTGATTCCAGTTTTGCCTGATACAAATGATTTTCCTTACACAATAAGAGTTGTAAGTGAAGTTTTATCATCAAACGGTTCATCATCACAAGCTTCAATTTGTGGTTCAACCTTATCACTAATGGATGCAGGAGTTCCAATTAAAAAACCTGTTGCAGGAATTGCTATGGGCTTAATCAAAGAAGAAAATTCAATTTCAATTTTAACAGATATTCAAGGACTTGAAGATCATCTTGGAGATATGGACTTTAAAGTTGCTGGAACAAAAGATGGAATTACTGCTCTTCAAATGGATATGAAAATTTCTGGAATAAATAAAGAAGTTTTAGAGGAAGCCTTGGCTGATGCTCATAAGGCAAGACTTAAAATTCTTGATGTAATAACATCAGCAATCGACAAGCCAAGAGAAGACTTATCAAAATATGCTCCAAGAATTTTTTCAATAGATATTGATCCAGAAAAAGTTAGAGATGTAATTGGATCTGGTGGAAAAACAATCAACAAAATAATTGATGCAACTGGTGTAAAAATTGAAACTGAAGACGATGGACACATAACAGTTGCAAGCAATGATGGAGAAAGCGGAAAAAAAGCTATCCAAATGATTAAATCAATTGTAACTGATCCAAAAGCTGGCGATATTTATGAAGGCGAAGTAAAAAGAATAATGAACTTTGGTGCCTTTGTAGAAATTGCAATTGGCAAAGAAGGACTTTTACACATATCTCAAATTGATACAAAAAGAACCGAAAAAGTTGAAGATGTTTTAAAAATTGGAGATAAGGTAAGGGTAAAAGTTACAGAAATTGATAGGCAAGGAAGAATCAATCTTTCAAGAAAAGCCCTATTAATTGAAGAAGAAAAAAACAATCTAAAGAAGACTAAGTCTTAAAAGATTTTATAAACTAACTACAAAAAATTATGGTTAAAATGAATTAATTATTTTTCTTGTGCGAAAATTTTTAATTCATTTTGCACCATAAATAAAATTTTGTAGAAGTTAAAAGAAGGCTGCCATTTATTAGGCAGTTTATTTATTTTCCCCTTTGTTATATAATCTATGTGAGGTGAATATGGCAAATACAAATTCAAATAGAAAAAGAAAAAAATCTAAATATTCAAAAAAATCTGCAAATAGAAAATTTAATAAGAAATCATTTTCTATATTTTTTATGTTTATCTCTCTTATAGGATTTATATTTTTAATTCTTCCAAATACTGGAAGATTGGGAGATTTTATTACATATACAAATTTTAGAATTTTTGGATTTATGTCTTATTTTGTTTTTATTTTTGTTTTTACAAGCTTTTTATTTGTATTTATGGATAAATTCAAAAAAAATCTTAGGATATTTAATATTTTATTTATCCTGATTTTATTAACTATGGCAATTTTATCTATGAAATTTTTGGATAAAACTTTGCCCCTATCAATTAAAAATGCTCAAAGATTGATAAGAGAATCTGGTGGCATTTTGGGAGTAAATATTAGTTTTTATCTAGAAAGGCTTATAGGTAGTGCGGGAATAATAATTTTATATATTATTTTTTGGATTTCTTTAATTAAAAATTTATTAGGCATATCTTATAAGGACTTAATTACAAAGACCAAAGAAAAAACTGTAATTTTCGGAAATTTTATTGGAAAAAACTATATGAAAATTTCCAACAAAATAAAAACTTACTTTAGAGAAAAAAAGCTTAAAAAAATTAGAAATAATAGAGAAAACAAAAAAATAGAAGATATAGATAAAAAAGAAGATTCAAGCAAAAATAAAGTTATAAAGATTGAAGAAGAAGTAGAAAAAGAAAATAAGGATGATTTTGACCAAAGATTTGAAAAGGCAAAAATAAATTCCTACAAATTAAAACAAGTCGATTTATCAGATTTTGACCAAACTTTTAAGGAAGAATATACTTTAAATTATAAATTCCCAAAACTAGATCTTCTTGATGATAGAGATGATGATAGCGAGCTTGACCAAAATGATATAAAAGATAAGGCGAGAAGGATTGAGGAGTGCTTGGATTCTTTTGGTATAAAATCAAAAGTTGTTCAAATAAATATCGGACCAAGTGTTACTTGTTTTGAATTAAAACCCCAAAGAGGAGTCAAGGTTTCAAAAATTTTAAACTTATCTGATGATCTTTCTCTTGCCCTTGCAACAAGTGATATAAGAATTGAAGCTCCAATTCCAGGGAAAAGTCATGTAGGAATTGAAGTTCCAAATTCACAAAAAGAAGTTGTTGGCTTAAAAGAGATGATTGCAAGCGAAGAGTTTATGAAAAGCACTAAGGAACTTCCTTTTGTTTTGGGAAAATCTATATCAGGCTTGCCAAAAGTTTCTGCAATAGAAAAAATGCCCCATCTTCTTGTATCGGGTGCGACAGGATCTGGAAAAAGTGTTTGTATAAATACGATTATAATGTCAATTTTATATAAGCATTCGCCAGATGAAGTTAAATTGCTTTTGATAGATCCAAAAATCGTAGAGCTTTCAATTTATAATGGAATTCCTCATTTAATTATGCCAGTTATAACTGATCCAAAAAAAGCATCGTCTTCATTATTTTGGGCAATTAGGGAAATGGAAAGACGTTATAAATTATTTGAAGAAAATCACGTAAGAGATATTTCATCATACAGAGATTTATCAGAAATTGATGAAAATATAGAAAAACTTCCCTATGTTGTTATAATAATAGATGAGTTATCAGATTTAATGATGACAGCAGCAAGTGAAGTTGAAGATTATATTACAAGACTTGCTCAAAAATCTAGAGCTTGTGGAATCCATTTGATAATTGCAACTCAAAGGCCAACAGTTGATGTTATAACTGGAACAATCAAGGCAAATATTCCATCAAGAATTGCTTTTGCAGTTACAAGTCAAATTGATTCAAGAACAATTCTTGATATGAGCGGAGCAGAAACTTTGCTTGGAAAAGGAGATATGTTATTTTCTCCATCAGATGCAATGAAGCCTATGAGAATTCAGGGAGCTTTTGTATCGGATTCTGAAGTTTTGAGAGTTGTAAATTATATAAAACAAACTCGCGAAGAAGAATACGATAAAAAAGCTATGGAAACTGTTGAGGAAAAAACAAAAATTGTTGAAAATGATGATGAAGATGAATTGATTGATGAGGCAATAGAAATTATTATAAATGAAAACACTGCTTCAGTTTCTCTTTTGCAAAGAAAATTAAAAGTAGGATATGCTAGAGCTGGGAGAATAATTGACCAATTGGAAGCTCGTGGCGTAATCGGTGGTTACGAGGGCAGTAAGCCTAGAAAAGTTTTGGTAGATCATAGCTATTTAGAAGGAGAGTAATATGAATATAGCAAATAAAGTTACAACCGTAAGAATGATTTTGGTGCCAGTATTTGTGGTATTATATTTAATTTTTGGTAGAATGTATAATGTTGCCGCAATTTTATATGCAGTTGCATCATTGACAGATGCTCTTGATGGACATCTTGCAAGAAGTAGAAATTTGGTTACAACTTTTGGAAAATTTATGGATCCATTAGTAGATAAAATTTTGACTATGGCAGGATTTGTTTTATTGACAGCAACAAATATAATCCCAAGCTGGGCAGTTATTTTAATAATTTCAAGAGAGCTAATTATTACAGGACTTAGAACTCTTGCTGCAAGCAACAATATAACAATTGCAGCAAGCAAGGGCGGAAAAGCAAAAACAATGAGCCAATGCGTATCTACTGTAATGCTATTATTAAATAATCCTACATTAAATTCAATAGGTCTTGTTTTATTTTATGTAGCAGTTGTATTGACAGTGCTTTCAGGAATTGATTATTTAGTTAAAAATAAAAAAGTTTTAAATTTAGATGATATATAAATTTTAAAGAAAATTTTTTAGATTTTTGAAGACAAGTTTTATTTTTTAATTTATAAAATAGGAAGGAAAATATATGGCTAAAGAAAAAAACACAGATAATGATAAAGAAAAAGCCCTAAGCCAAGCTTTTAAAAATATTGAAAAAAAATATGGTAAGGGTGCTATTATGAAAATGGGCGAAGCTCCAAAGGTTGATGTAACTGTAATTCCAACTGGCGCAATAAATCTTGATATTGCTCTTGGAGTTGGTGGACTTCCTAGAGGAAGAGTTATAGAAATATTTGGACCAGAATCTTCTGGTAAAACAACTCTAACTCTTCACTGTATTGCTGAAGATCAAAAATTGGGAAATACTTGTGCCTTTATTGATGCTGAGCATGCTATGGATGCAGAATATGCAAAAAAATTGGGAGTAAATATTGACGAATTAATTTTATCTCAACCAGATACAGGAGAACAAGCACTAGACATTGCAGAATCTTTGGTAAGATCTGGGGCGGTAGATTTAATTGTTGTCGATTCAGTTGCAGCTCTTGTACCAAAAGCAGAAATTGAAGGACAAATGGGAGATAGCCACATGGGTCTTCAAGCAAGACTTATGAGCCAAGCTTTGAGAAGATTGACTGGAATTATTTCAAAAACAAATACCACAGTTATTTTTATAAATCAATTGAGAGAAAAAATTGGAGTTATGTTTGGTAATCCTGAAACAACAACTGGAGGTAAGGCTCTTAAATTTTATTCTTCAGTAAGACTTGATATTAGAAGAATTAAAGGAATCCAACAAGGCGATGATTATATAGGAAATAGAACCAGAGTAAAAGTTGTAAAAAATAAGGTGGCTCCTCCTTTTAAAGTTGTAGAATTTGATATTATGTATGGACAAGGAATTTCAAAATCTGGAGTAATTTTGGATTCTGCAGTTGATGAAGACATAGTAGAAAAATCAGGAAGCTGGTATTCTTATAATGGAGAAAAACTTGGTCAAGGTAGGGAAAATGTAAAAACATATCTTGAAGAAAACGAAGACATTCTCCACGAAATTGAAGAAAAATTAAGAGAAAATATAAATTCTGACAAAAAAGATTCAAAAGAATCTGGAAATGTTGAAGAAGATTCTGAAAACGAAGAAGAATAAAAAAAATCGCAAGCTAGTAGAAAATTCTATTATCTTGCGATTTTTTATTTATGAAATTTTAAAAAATTATTTATCGAATAAGCTTAATTGAGTATGATTCTTTTTTGATAAATTTGATAGGGAAATTCCTATAAGCCTTAAATTTTCGTTTGAAATAATTTGGTCTAACAAGTCCTTGGCAATTTCTGCAATATCTTCTTTTTTTGATATTGGAGAAAGTAGGGTGTAGGATTTTGTATGAGTTTTGAAATATTCTGTTTTTATTTTTAAATTTATAGTGTAGGCTTTTATGTCTTTTGCTTTCAAATCTTCTTCGATTTTTTGGGAAATTTCGTCTATATAAGCGTATAAAATTTTTAAATCTTTTGTATTTTTCCTAAAGGTAAATTCTCTGCCTATTGATTTTCTTTTTGTATTTGTTTGAACTTTCCTATTATCTTCGCCTCTTATAACCTTATAAACATATCTTCCTTGCTTGCCAAAAAGTGATTGTAAAAATTCTTGGTCAAGTTTTAATAAATCTGCAATTTTATAAACTCCAATATCTTTTAATTTTTGAACAGACTTATTTCCAAGTCCGTGAACTTTTTTTATATCTAAATTTTTTAAAATTTCAGGCACTTCTTCTTTGCTTATTTCTTTTATGCCCATTGGTTTATTCCAGTCGCTTGCAAGTTTTGCCAAAAATTTATTGTAAGAAATTCCAATTGATACTCCAATTCCCGTTTTTTTTAAAACTTGATTTTGAATTTTTTGAGCTAAAATATTTTTATCTTCATTATTGTCTATAAAAATATATGCCTCATCAATTGAAACTTGTTCTATTGTATGAGAATAAGATTCTATAATATCAAAAACCTCTATGGATTTTTTCTTGTAATATTTTCTGTCGACTTTTACCATAATTAAATCTGGACAAAGTTGTTTGGCAATAAAAACTGGCATGGCAGAATGGATTCCATACTCTCTTGCCTTATAATTTGCTGTTGTAATTATTGATTTATTTGAAAGACCGCCGACAGCCATTGGGAAATTTTTTAAATTTGGATTTCTAAGCTCTTCGCATGATGCGTAAAAGGCGTCGCAGTCTATATGAAAAATTTTATTCATAATATCACCATTACAATTATACTCATAATAAAAAATAAATGAAATTGTTTTATTATGGACTAAATGGGTCTTTATTTGTTATAATTAATTAAGGTGATTTAATGAGAATAGATAAATTTTTAAAAAATTCAAGAATAATTAAAAGAAGGCAGGTTGCAAAAGATGCTTGCCTAAATGAAAGAGTAAAAATAAATGGTAATATTGCCAAGGCAGGAAGTGATGTGGAATGTGGAGATATAGTTGAAATTTGCTTTGGAAAAAGCAATTTAAAAGTAAAAGTTCTTGACTTGATTGATGGTGCTAAAAAAAATGATGCAAGTGAAATGTATGAGGTTATAGATGAATAAATGTGAAAAATACCTTAAAAATAGGTCAAAAAAGAATAAAAGATTTTTGATGGGAAGTATCCTTGTTTTTGTATTGGTATTTGTTTTGTCAAAATCATTTAATAGCAAAGTAAATGCACAAATTGTGGATTTAAATGCTAATATTAAAACAACAACTAGTAAAATTTCTAGCATAAGAGGAGAAATTGACTCTATAAAAGAAGACTATGAAAATAGAAATACAGATGAGTATAAGGAAAAAATAGCTAGAGAAAAATTAGGTATGATTAAGAAAGACGAATATGTGTACAAAGACGAAAATAATAAATAAGTTTAAGTCCACAATAGAAAAAAATAATCTAATAGAAAAAAATGATACCATAATTGTTGGAGCAAGCGGTGGCCCTGATAGCCAATTTTTAATTTATTTGTTAAATGAAGTAAAAGATTACTACAAAATAAATATAGTTCTTGCCCACCTAAATCATCTGCATAGGCTTGATGCAAATGAAGATGAAAAATTAGTTGAAAAAACTGGAGAGAAATTGGGATTTAAAACATTTATAGACCATAAGTCTATGGATGATTACGCAAAAAAAGAAAAAATTTCAGCAGAAAATGCTGGAAGAATTTTAAGGTATGATTTTTTTAGGTCAATAAAAAATAAATACAAAAATGCAAAAATAGCAGTTGCCCACAACAAAGACGATCAGGCAGAAACGGTTCTTATGAGAATAATAAGAGGATCAGGTCTTGATGGACTTAGGGCAATGGATTATAAGAACAAAGATATAATTAGACCAATACTGGATTTTACTAAAAGTGAAATTTTGGAATTTTTAGATGAAAATAAAATTTCCTATCACATAGACTATACAAATTTGGAAACTGATTATACCAGAAATAAAATTAGACTTGAAATAATACCAGAAATCGAAAAAATAAATCCGAATTTCAAAAATTCTTTAATTTCCTTATCAGAAATTGCAAAAAGTGATTATAAAATTATAAGAAAAGTTGAAGACAAAAAACTTGAAAAAATTCTTATAAAAAAAGATACAAACCATATCTCTTTTGATAAAAATGAATTTGAAGAAATTTCAGATGAGTTGAAGGCAAGGCTTATAAGAAGGGCTGTAGAATTTTTGTATGGAAATATCAATGATTTTTCAAAAACAAATATAGACGATTTTATAAAAATAAGGTCATTGGAAAATGGGAAAAAAATTATTAAAGATGATTTAATTTTTGAAAAAAATTATAGGTCTTATGATTTTTACATAAAAAGAAAAACTCTTGAAAAAAATTTAAAAGAAACCTATATGAATTTAAATGATAGGAAAATTTTTGGAAATTATAAATTTAAAACAGCTCTTGTTTCCTATGATTTTTATAAAAATTCTAGCAAAAAAAATAGAGTTTTTTATAGTTTGGAAAATTTAGATGATATTTCAATAAAAATCAGGTATAGAGTAAATGGCGATTATCTTACCGCCATGAAAAATGGGAAAAGAAAAAAACTCAAAGATTTCTTTATTGATGAAAAAATTGATAGAAAAGATAGGGACAAAATTCCACTTTTATTTATAAACAACAAGCTAGCATGGATTGTTGGAAAAAGAAGAAGTGAGGATTTTAAAGTAAAATATGAAGATACGAATATTTTAATGGTAAGTGTGGAGGAGTTATGAAAATTGATTTAGAAGATGTAATAGACCAAGTACTAATTGATGAAGAAAGTTTAAATAAAAGAATAAAACAGCTTGCAAGTCAAATAAATGAATATTATTTAGACAAAAACGAGCTTGTACTTGTGGGAATTCTAAAAGGTTCAATTATGTTTATGGCTGAACTTGCCAAAAATATTAAATTAGATTGTACTTTAGAATTTATGGATGTTTCATCTTACGAAAATGGCACACAATCTTCAGGAAATGTAAAAATAATAAAAGATTTGGATACAGATATTACTGGAAAAGAAGTTTTATTAGTTGAAGATATAATTGATACAGGAAGAACATTAGATGCCTTGAAAGAGTCTTTAATAAAAAGAGGAGCAAATTCTGTAAAAATTATAACCTTACTTGATAAACCAGAAAGAAGAGAAATAGAAATAAAACCAGATTGGTCTGGCTTTAAAATTCCAAATGAGTTTGTAGTTGGCTACGGACTTGATTATATGCAAATGTATAGAAACCTACCCTTTATTGGGGTTTTAAAAAGAGAAGTTTATGAGTAAAATAAAGATAGAAAAATGTTAAAATCTTATTAAATTTGGCTTTATTTCATTTTTTGAAAAAAGCCTTATTTTTTGAGTTTAAATAAAAATAGGAGGTAATATGAAACAATTTGACAAATTTATTATATTAATTTATGTAGGACTTATAGCATGGCTTGGATTTAAATTATTTAAAAGCAAAAAATCAGTTAAAAATTTACAAGGCGATGTAAAAAGTTTTGGAAAAAGATCATCAACTATGGAATATATTTTGTTTGGGCTTTTAATTGTAACAGGAGCTATAAATTTATTTCAAGGAATCAGAATGAAAAATCAAACAGGTCTTATGACAGCATCTGTAATGATAGTTATGGGCTTAGTATTTTTTCTAAATACAAAAACAAAAATTTATATTGGAGAAAATGGAATTTTATTAAACGATTCATTTTATACTTACAAAGAATTAAAAAAATGGGGCTTTGATAAAGAACGTGGAAATTTGGTAGTAATTACTAGAAAAGACCACCAAGATAATCAAGAATCAGTCCAAGTTAAATTTGAAGATATTGAACAAATAAATACCCTAATAAGAAAATATAAATTAGGTAAATAATCTTGAAAAATCAAACAAGATGATGTATCATATTAGAGTTAATGTTGAGATTATAAAAATTTAGGAGAATATATGCTACTTGTAGTAGATGTCGGCAATACAAACACTGTGATTGGCGTTTACAATAAAAAGAAATTAAAAACAAAATTTAGAATTACAACAAATCAAATTGTAACAAGCGATGAAATAGTTCAAATTCTATATAATTTTTTGGCAATTCATAAAATTGATAAAGATAATATAGAAGATACAATAATATCATCAGTAGCACCCGATGTTTTATATTCATGGCAATCTGCAAATAGAAAATTTTTTGGAAGAGAAGCTATGATTGTAGGAATAGGCACAAAAACTGGAATTGATATAAAATATGATAATCCAAGAGAAGTTGGTGCTGATAGGGTAGTAGATGCTGTAGCAGCTTACGAAATGTATGGAGGACCTACAATAGTAGTTGATCTTGGAACTGCATCAACCTTCGATGTTGTAAATAAACATGGACAATATTTGGGAGGCTCAATTGCACCGGGGCTCAAAACAAGTCTTGATGCTTTGATAGATAGAACAGCTCAACTTCCAAGAATCGAATTGCATGATCCATCATCAGCCATTGCAAAAAATACATCAGAATCAATAAATGCTGGAATGGTTTTTGGATATATTGGTTTGATTGATGGAATAATAGAACAGTTGATAAAAGAAACTATTAAAAAAGAAAATATTACAAAAGAAGAAATAAATATAGTTTCAACTGGAGGATATTCTGAATTATTGGCATCAGAGTCCAGATACATCGAAATCGTAGAAAATGACCTAACCTTAGAAGGTTTAAGATTGATTTATGAGAGAACAATTAAAAAATAAACAAATAATGTTGGCACCCTTGGCTGGAGTGAGTGATGTTGGTTTTAGGTTGATTGCAGAAAAATACGGAGCAGACAAAACCTTTACAGAAATGGTTTCAGTAAATGCTCTTTATTATGACAATAAAAAAACTGACGATTTGTTATTTATTTCAGAAAACGAAAAAAATTGTAACATACAAATTTTTGGTTCAAAACCTGACATAATTGAAAAAGTAGTAAAAGATAAAATAAATCCAATTGAAAAGTCAAAAGAAATTTCTTTTAATATGGGCTGTCCTGTAGCAAAAATCACAAAAAACGGCGAAGGAAGCGCCCTTATGGCAAAGCCAAAATTAGTTGAAGATATTTGTAAGACTTTGAGAAAATCTACTGACAAAAAAATAAATATCAAATTTAGATTAGGAATTGATGGCAAAAATTTAAATTATTTAGAAATAGGAAAAATTGCCCAAGATGCTGGAATAGATTATGTGATTTTGCACGCAAGAACAAAAGAACAGATGTATTCAGGAAAGGCTGATTGGAATCATATAAAAATATTAAAAGAAAATCTCTCAATTCCAGTTATAGCAAATGGAGATATATTTTGTGTAGAAGATTTTGTAAAAGTAATTGATAAAACAAAAGCTGATGGGGTAATGCTTGCAAGGGGAGCAATGGGCAATCCTTTTTTATTTAAAGAAATAAAAGATTATATAAATAAGGGATTTTATGAAAAGCCATCTTCCAAACAAATAATTGACCAACTTATAGAACAATACAAATTAGAATTAAAATATAAAAAAGAAAAATTAGTAGTAACGCAAATGAGAAAACACCTATCATGGTATATAAAAGGACTTAAAAACTCAAGCAAAATCCGTGATTTGGTTAATAAATTAAATACAATTGAAGAAGTGATGGATGCCTTAGAAAAATATAAATCCACACTGAAAGGATGATAAAATGACAGAACAAAAAGAAGTAATTCTATCAAAAGAATACCTACAAAAATTACAAGACGAACTAGAATATTTAAAAACAAAAAGAAGACCAGAAATAGCAGAAAAAATTAAAGAAGCAAGATCTTTTGGAGATCTTTCAGAAAATGCTGATTACGATGAAGCTAAAAACGAACAAGGCGAAGTCGAATCAAGAATTGCAAAAGTTGAAGATATGATAAGACATGCCAAAACTTTTGAAGATTCTACAAATAAAGATGAAGTTAGCGTAGGAAGTAAAGTTTTAATTCACGATGAAGAATTTGATGAAGATTTGGAATATAAAATAGTAGGAACTGCAGAATCAAATCCACTTGAAGGATTTATTTCAAATGAATCTCCTGTTGGGGAAGCTTTACTTGGAAAGAAAAAAGGCGATAAAGTAGAAGTTGTTACACCAAATGGAAAATGCTACTATACTATTAAAGAAATAAGATAGGAGTAAATATGGATAATAAAAATCAAGACCTTAATGAAATGCTTCAAATTAGAAGAGAAAAACTTGAAAATTTAAAAGCTGACGGCAAAAACCCTCACGCTATTGTAAATTTTAGAAATAGAAGTTTATCCAAAGATATAAAAGATAATTTTGAAGAATTTGAAGGAAAAATCGTAAGAGTTGCTGGAAGAATTATGGCAAGACGTGGCCATGGCAATATGAGCTTTATGGATGTTCAAGATTCTCTTGGACAAATCCAAGTTGTAAATCGTAAAAATATCATGGGAGATAATTTCAAAGAAACAAAAGGCTATGATATTGGAGATATAATTGGAATAGAAGGAAAAGTTTTCAAAACAAATCAAGGCGAAATTTCTATTGAAACAGAACACGCAGATCTTTTAACAAAATCTTTGCAAATTTTACCAGAAAAATGGCACGGACTAAAAGATACAGATATTAGATACAGACAAAGATATGTAGATTTAATTGTAAATCCAGAAGTAAAAGATGTTTTTGTACTTAGAAGTAAAATAATTTCTGAAATTAGAAAATTTTTAGAAAATAGAGGATTTTTGGAAGTTGAAACACCAATATTAAATACAATTGCAGGTGGAGCAAGTGCAAGACCATTTATAACCCACCACAACAGTTTGGATATTGGAATGTATTTAAGAATTGCATCAGAGCTTTATTTAAAAAGATTAATTGTTGGTGGATTCGATAAGGTTTATGAAATAGGCAGAATGTTTAGAAACGAAGGCATGGATGCAACTCATAATCCAGAATTTACAACAATGGAATTATATCAAGCCTATGGCGATTTTGAAGATATGATGGAAATTACAGAAACAATGGTAGAAGAAGTAGCAAACAAAGTAAAAGGAACTACCCTTGTAGAGTTTGATGGAAAAGAAATCGAATTAAAAACTCCTTGGATAAGAATTTCTATGATTGATGCTGTAAAAGAATATTCTGGAGTGGATTTTAACGAAATTACAGAATATGAAGATGCAGTAAAAATTGCTAAAGAGAAAAATGTAGAAGTAAAATCAACAAGAGGCGAAATAATTGCAGAATTTTTTGATGAATTTGTTGAAGATAAATTAATTCAACCTACATTTGTAATTGATTATCCAGTAGAAATATCTCCACTTGCAAAAAGAAAAAATGATGATGAAAGCTTAACATATAGGTTTGAAGCTTTTGTAAACGGAGCAGAAATTGCAAATGCCTTCTCAGAATTAAACGATGCAGTTGATCAAAAACAAAGATTTTTAGATCAAGTTGCAAAAAGAGAAGCAGGCGATGACGAAGCACACATGATGGATTACGATTTTGTAAATGCTCTTGAAGTAGGAATGCCTCCAACAGGCGGACTTGGAATTGGAATTGACAGATTAATAATGATATTAACAGGTCAACGTTCAATAAGAGACGTATTACTTTTCCCAACAATGAAGCCAATAGGAAAAGAAAAATCAGAAAATGAAATCTCATCAAATGAAAATTATGGAAAAATTGCTACAGAAAAAATTGACTTATCAAAAATAAAAGTTGAACCACTATTTGAAGATTATGTAGACTTTGAAACTTTCTCAAAATCTGATTTTAGAGCTGTGAAAGTGAAAAATTGCGAAGAAGTTCCTAAGTCAAAAAAATTATTGAAATTTACATTAGATGATGGTTCTGAAAAAGAAAGAGTTATTTTATCTGGTATTAAGGAATATTACAGCGCAGAGAGCTTAATTGGAAAGACGCTGCTTGCAATTTGTAATCTTCCTCCACGTAAGATGATGGGAATCGACTCAGAAGGTATGATTATATCTGCAATTTGTGAGTACGACGGAGAAGAAAAACTTAACTTAATAATGTTGGATGATAATATTCCAGCAGGATCAAAATTATATTAAATAACACGCTAATTATTAAACTGGGGTTTGTAATGAATCCCAGTTTAATTTTTATAATTGGATTAATAGAATTATTAAGCTATACAATAGAATCAGTTTAAAGAAAAATAAATATTAGATAATATCAGGCGATAGAAATTAAAAACTCTATCGTCTTTTTTTATACTCAAAATTAGGAGGTTAAAATGGTAAGGGTAAGAAGTCTCACTTAAACAATTTAATATATAAGAAATTTAGCGATTGAATTATAAGTTTAGTCGCTTTTTTAATATGAAATTTAAAGACCGATTAAGTAATATTACTGGTTGTTTTTTTCTAAATCAGTTAAAAATTATGTTGTTTTTATAGTTTTGTTATATTTACCTCTTATAATAGAATCATCAAAGGAGGAAATTATGTCCGAAAAAGTACTTGAAATAAAAAAATTATGTAAATCTTATGGTAAAAGAAAGATTATAAATGATCTGAATATGACTGTGTTTAAAGGAGATGTTTATGGTTTTCTTGGAGCAAATGGAGAGGGGAAAACAACTACTATTAGAATGATTACATCATTAATTAGGTCTGATTCTGGAGAAATTTTAATAAATGAAAAATCTGTAATAAAAAATAGAGATCAAGCAATTAAAAACATAGGTGCTATGGTAGAATCTCCTAAGTTTTATGAAAACCTATCTGGATATGAAAATTTAAAATTAATGGCAAAACTAATTGATGGCACAAGTGATAAAGATATTGATAAATTACTTGAATTAGTGGGTCTAAAAGATAGGTGCAAAGATAAATTTGCCTCATACTCCATGGGTATGAAACAAAGACTTGGCATTGCTAATGCCTTATTAGGCAATCCAGATTTAATAATTTTAGATGAACCTACAAATGGACTAGATCCGTATGGTATGAGGGATATAAATGAACTTATAGTATCTTTGGCAAAAACTTCTAATAAAACATTTATAATCTCATCTCATCTTCTCCATGAAATGGAAGGTATTTGCAATAGAGTTGGAATTTTACATGACGGAAAATTATGTATAGAAGGTGATGTAAAAAAATTAGTTTCAGAAAATAATGTATCTAATCTTGAAGAACTTTTCTTTGATAAAGTAGGTGGAAAGAATGAAAGCATTAATTATTAATGAATTAGAGAAAATCATTAAATCAAAGATAGGATATGTATTTTTATTGTCAGCCGGACTTTTGATTTGGATGAATATTACCATGTATGATCCAAAAGAAGGCGTGTGGAATATTGATAGTTTTTATACTTTTCCTGCAAGCCTTTTAGATATTTATATGCAAATATTAATATTTTTCATACCAATTTTAGCAAATGCCTTAGTAACAAAGGACCTAGTAGCAGGTACAATGAAATTGAGCATATTGAAAGAACCGTCAAGAATTAAAAATCTAGTCAGCAAACAAATTGCCTTTATTATATTTTGCATAATGGCAACCACAATTTTTGTTCTCTTGTGCTATTTATTTGGAATCCTATATTTTAAAAGCATGAGTGATTTATCTTTAATAAGACCAGGATTTACAAAAGCTAGTGATCTAATATATACATTCTTAACTTATGGGAAGATTCTTTTACCAACAATTACCTACGGCTTATTAAGTATGTCAATAGGATTATTTATTGAAAATGTAAGCCTAGCAAATATCATTTCTATTGTTGGTCTTATATTTTTATTTAATACAAGTATGGGAGAAAAATTTACAATGATAAAAAATGTGTCGGCTAATGAAATTAGTATTCTAATATTAGCAAGCGGGATACTATTAGCTTTATTTTTAATAATAAGCAATATTTATTTAGAAAAGAAAGATATTTTATATTAGGATGAGATATGAAAAAATTTATAGATTTTGAGTTATATAAACAAAGGAAAAATAAGTTTTATTATCTATTTTTTCTAATAATTTTAATTTCTCATATAGTAAAAGCGAATCAATTTATTCATACGGATATGAATTGGAGGTCATTTCCCTTAGTTTCAGTTCCGGATACAGTTTTGTTTTTAGTCTTATTTGTGATTTATATATCATCAGATTTAACAGCTATAGAGTTTGAAAAAGGTCTTATCAAATTATCAATAATGATAAATGGAGATCGAAAAAATTTAATAAAAGCAAAAATATTAACTATAATCATGTGGCTAATAGCCTTAGTGATTATTGATATAATGTCATCTTTTCTAGTTGGTAAAATAATGCTTAATGATGGAACAGTTTTGATTTCCGATAGAAAAGCTATTTTGCTTGGAGGAGTAAAGTTAGAGGGAATAAGAGGCTTTGTTAGTGTATTTTTTAGTGAAATTTCTATTATCTTGCCACTAATATGTTTAGCTATGTTTATTGTATATGCTGGTCTTGTTTTAAAAAATGCTTCAAGTGTTATGGGAATGGGATTTTTATATTATATTCTAAGCTTAATAGGTCCTGAAAAATTAAAATATTTATTTTTAGTAAGACATGTTTATAAAATACCATCTCTTTTAATAAAAGGGGAATTTGGTATTGAACTTAGCTTGTATATTGCAATATCTTTAATAGGTATATTAATCTTATATTTTGTCAATATTTCCTATTTTAAAAGGGTAGAAATATTAAAATAGGAGAGGATAGGATGAGTAGAATTTTAATCGTAGAAGATGAACTTGACTTGGCAAATATAATAAAAGATTATCTAGAAAAAGAGCTATATGAGGTAGAAATTTGTACAGAAGGTGATAAGGCAATAGAAATTTTTGATAAATTTAAGCCGTCCTTGGTAATATTAGATTTAATGCTTCCAGGTATGAATGGTTATGAAATCTGCCAAAATATAAGAATAAAATCTACAATACCGATTTTGATTTTGTCAGCAAAAATTGATGAATTTGATAAGGTAAAGGGACTTGATCTTGGAGCTGATGATTATATTACCAAACCCTTTAGGCCAAGAGAATTACTTGCAAGAGTTAATGCTCAACTTAGAAGAAGCCAAGTTTTTAATAAGGAAAATCTTGAAATAATAGAAATAGAAAATATAAGAATATATACTAAGGAATATAAGGTAGAAAAAGATGGTAGAGATCTTGATTTAAGTAGAAATGAATTTGAACTTTTGATATTTTTATCTAAAAATCCAAGACAAGTTTTTAGTCGAGAACAATTATATGATAGAATATGGGGCTTCGATAGTTATGGAGATTTAAATACTGTAACCGTTACTATAAACAGACTCCGCCAAAAAATCGAAGATAATCCAAAGAATCCAAAATATATTTTAACAGTTTGGGGAGTAGGTTATAAATTTGAAATCTAAATCACTTAAAAAAAACTTAATAATATTTGTCATATCAATCATTCTAATACCAATTTTATTTTTGTTGGTCTTAGGAATACCAGAAAAAGAACCTAAAAGTCTTTTGTTATCTTTAACATCAATTTCTATATTAATAGCTATAGTAATTGTCATTATATCGACTATATTTTTAGCTTACGTCGATAAGATTATTATAAAGCCTATATATAATTTGCTAGATAATTTTAAAAAGTTATCTAAAGGGGAATATGATTTATATATAGAAAATGATAGGGTGGATGAAATAGGAGAATTATTAGATAATTTTAATAAAATGGTAGCGTCTTTAAAATCATATAGGGAAAGAGAAAATAAAGCAAAGGAAGAAAGAGAAGAGCTGATATCATCTATAAGCCATGACTTATCAACTCCCTTATCTGTAATACAAGCCCATATAGATGGAATAAGTGACGGCGTTGCTGATAGCGAAGAAAAAAAAGATGAATATATAAGGATAATAAACAAAAAGATCAAACAATTAAATAATAGAATCAAACAACTAAAAGATTATTCATCATTTGGTATATATGACAAAGAAATAAATAATATCAGAGCTAAAGAATCTTTAGATAGAATTGTAGATGAATTAAATAGATCATTTACAATTGAAATAGAAAATTTATTTTACAAAAATGATATAAAAGAAAGTACAGTTATAGGTTTATCTGATAGGATGCTTGAAATCATATTAGAAAATCTGTTTTCAAACTCTATAAAATATAGAGGTGAAAATCCATTGGAAATTGATATAATTGCAAAAGAAAACCCAGATACAGTTATAGTAGAATTTAAAGACAATGGAAAGGGCATAGAGAAATCTGAATTAGATAAAATATTTAATCCATTGTACACAGTGGATAAAGCTAGGTCGACTGATAAAGAATCAATGGGATTAGGCTTATCAATAGTAAAAAAAATACTTAATAATTTGGGAGGAAACATCGGAGTAAGAAGTGAGTTTGGAGAATATACAGTATTTTTTATAGAGATACCTATAGCTTGCAAAATTGAAATGGGTGTAGAATAAATAGGATAAATAACCTAGGCGATAGAAAATAAAAACTCTATCGTCTTTTTTATTGCAAGAAGGGAGATTAGTATGAAAAAATTATATCAAATAAGACAAGAGTAAAAAGAAATAAAAGAAAAAATAGACGATACAGAAGAAAGATTAAGGCAACTAAAAAATCAAGAACAAAAGATATTAAAACAAGACATAGTGAAAAGAAGAAAAGAAAGAACTCATAGGCTCATAATAAGAGGAGCAATCTTAGAAAGCTTTATAGAAAATGCAGAAGAACTAACAGATGAAGAAATAAAAATCCTACTAGAAGAAGCAACAAAGACAAAAGAATTCAAAGAAACACTTAGAGCAATAAGGCAAAATGGAAAAGTATTAACATAGATATTATGTAATAATATACGAGGAAAAGGTAATTAAAAAATATGATGAATTATTGACACCTGGATGAGATTGTGTAAAACTATAGTTAACCAAAGAAAGGTGAAATAATGAATAATAGAATCGAGAAATACCGTAAACCTCTAGGTTTATCACAACATAGACTTGGTAAAAAAGTGGGAATATCAAGGACAAGTATAAATAAAATAGAAACAGGAAAAACGATTCCGAGCCTAAAAACTGCTAACGATATAGCAAATGCTTTGGACGTTTGTATATACCAAATATTTGATTTAGATGGTACAGGACATTATAAATGTTTAGATTCAAATTGTAGTAATAATTAGCAAAATGCATTACTAATTTATGTTATTTCTTAAAATAAAGGTAGGTTTAATTGTGATAAATTATATGAATCCTCAGAGGTACAAGAACGGAGATTTATTTATATTATAGTTTGAGAATAAGAATTGACACAGTATTATAGTTTGTATTTGAAAAACAAATAATTGATAATAAGGAGGTTAGAGATTATGATAAAAAACTTTAAAAAGCGAATGAGTGTATTAATATTGACAGTTTTAGTAATGTCTACAAGTCTAATTTCACCAATATACGCAAGTGAAAATTATGGTATAGAGAAAATAGAGGGACAAGATTACTCAATAAGCGAAGATGGCAACGATGCTGTTACAATAAATTCAAAAGATGGAATTGAGCGTGTTAGTGTTAAAGAAGATGATAACACAAGAAAGGTTACCATTTATAATAATACTACTGGTGAAGAAGAATACTTAATCTTAAATAAAAAGGATGGTTCAATTTATTCATCCATTACGAATAAAACATTAAGTAGCGATGAACAGAATCCTATTATATCACCTCGCTCAGATACTTCATATAGTACTGTATATATATCATGGGCAGAGTTTAAAACTACTATCGGTACAACTGCAACAGTGGGTGGTGTAGTAGGTTTAATTTTGACAAGAGTTCCTGGTGGGCAAGTTGTAGGAAGTGTAATTGGAACAATCAGCACTATAGTTGGTGGAGGAACATTACTTATTCCTAATGATTCTAGCCATGGTTTGAAATTTACAATAAAAAAAGTTAAGCATTATCGTAGTAGGCTTGGGAAAAGACATGTATGGTATATATCTAAATCAATCGTTTCAGTTAGTCGTTATTAGGTGTATATATGAATAAAATATTAGGAATAGTATTTTTACTTGCTACTATCCTGATTGGGATGGTAACTAATGAGAAGATTAAGTTAGATAACATCTGGGTTATTTTGATATTTATTGTACAAATTACAAGTTGGATTGGATATATTAATTTATTAGATATAGAAAAACGCTATAAATTATGGTTGAGTGTTTTATCTATGTGTGCTGTTTTTATTATAGGATTTTTTTATATCTTAAAATAGCAAAATTAAATATAGTACAGAATTATTTAAGAAATGTTTAAAAAATAAATACAGAAATCTATTTCTGTGTGAATAATATTAAAGGCTATTTATCTGAGAAATATTTAGTCTTTTTTATTTTTTATTTGTGTCGCATTTAATTTTACAACTTATCATATTGAAAAAAAGAGAATTACAGACTGATATAAATTATAGGACGGTGAGAGTATATCTTCATCGTCTTTTTTTTTGAAAAATTTCAAACACTTGCAAAATAAAATTTTGCTTGTAGATGGAATTTAAAGGATAATTTATTTAAATTAAATTTTTAAACTATCTTTTTGTAGTTTTTGATCGTTAAACATTACAAAGGGCAAGATTTATTTGAGGAGAATTGTTAGGCATGAGCGTAGATTTTTTATTGATATATAGGGCAAAAAATGGCGATAGTGATGCTTTTGAAATTATAATACGAAAATATTATGGAAATATATTTAACTATTGCAAATATCATGCTTTGGATATAAATACGGCTGATGACATAACGCAGGATGTATTTTTAACTTTTCTAAAAACGATTAATCATTATAAACATAAAGGCAAACTTTTAAATTATTTATATACAATTGCTCGTAATAAATGTATTGATGAAAAAAAGAAGACAAGCAATAAAGATCTTTATATTGAAGATTTTTCTGAAAAGATATTTTTGGAATCTACAGATTCTGATAGGAAAATAGAATATTTAGATGTTAAAGAGGCTGTTAAAAAATTGCCAGCAGATATTAAGGATGTAATAATTTTATATTATTTTTTTGATAGAAAACAAAAAGAAGTTGCAAAGATTTGTGGCATCTCACTAGAATTAACAAAATATAGGCTTAGGAAAGGCAAGGATATGATAAGAAAATATGTAGAAGGTGAAAGATGAAAAAAATAGACAAGTATGATAAAAAAATGGAAAAAATACTAAGAAATATAGGAAAATTTGATGAAAAAAAGCCTTCCAATGAAGCAATTGATAAATTAGTTTTTAAGGCTAAAGAATTTATTAATAGTGAAGAAAATGAAAATAGAATTGGCTTTATTGAATTTATTGCCTTGCAGATTAAAATTATTAAAAAAGAGTGGTTACTTGCACAAATGCTTTTGCTTTTTTTTGCAGGATATTGGCTTTCTATTTCAAAAGAAATAGTTTATATGCAAAGGGGATTGAGTGTTTTGGCGGCACTTTTTGTAATATTTATAATTCCAGAACTTTGGAAAAACATTGAAAATAAATCGATGGAAATTGAAAAAAGCTCACTTTTTGATTTGAGAAGAGTATATGCTGCTAAATTAATAGCCTTTGGACTTATTGATACAGGAATTTTAACTGTGTTTTGTATTTATGCGGTAGAAATTCAAAAAATATTGGTCGTAGATCTTTTGGGGCAGTTTGTATTTCCGATTATGATTGCGTCAATCATTTGTATGATGGCTTTTTCTAGAAAAAGATATTTAAATCAATTTGTGACAATGATTATTTGCTTGGCTGCCAATATGGGGTGGATGTTAATAATTTTAAATGATAATCTCTATTTAAAAATAACACCAGTAGTGTGGATTTTAATCTTTATTATGTGTGCCTTATTATTATTTTATTTTATTCAAAAAGTTTTACACGATAAAACTGAATATTTGGAGGGAAAATTTAATGAGCTTAGTTTTGAATAATGTTAGAAAAAAATTTGGAAATATGGTGGCAGTCGATGGTATTTCAATTGAAATGGAAAATGGCTTATATGGACTTCTTGGCACAAATGGAGCGGGCAAAACTACCCTTATGAGAATCTTGTGTACGGTTTTAAAACCTAGTGATGGAAAAATATATTATAATGGCGAAGATATATTTGAAATGGATGGGAGATATAGAAATATTATTGGCTATCTTCCGCAAGAATTTGGTTTTTATCCAAACCTTAGTGTCAAAGATTATCTTTCTTATATAGCTTCTTTAAAAGGATTAAATAAAAGATTAACTAAAATTCGTATTGAAAAATTATTAGAAATTACGGGAATGCAGATTCATTCGTCAAAAAAAATGAAAAAATTATCGGGTGGAATGAAAAGGAGAGTTGGAATTGCTCAAGCTTTATTAAATGATCCCAAAATTCTTATTCTTGATGAGCCAACTGCAGGACTTGATCCAATGGAAAGAATTAAATTTAGAAATTTAATAGGAGAGCTTTACAAGGATAAGATTGTTCTTTTATCTACCCACATAGTTTCTGACATTGAAGCTATTGCAAAACATATATTTATCATGAAAGATGGAAAAATTATAAAACAAGGAAGTGCTGGCGAATTATGTTCAAATATTTCTTATAAAGCATGGACTTATCGTTGTAAATCCGATCAAGCAGATGAATTAATAAGTAAATTTAAGGATTCGATTAGTTTTGTAAAAGAGAGTGGAGAATATGTTGAAATGAGAATTTTATCAGAAGATAAGCCCGACAACAATGCAAAATGCACTGAGCTTACGCTAGAAGATGTATTTTTCTATTATTTTAGAAGAGAAAGTGGAGATAAATATGATAAGGCATGAAATAAAATTATTACTTAGCAATCGTATGAATAAAATTTTATTAATATTTTTGTTTGCTATAGCAGTTTCTTTTAGCATATTTGCAGTATGGAGTATAAGTTTTGTGGATAATAATGGCAATACCCATAATGGAATATTTGCACCAAGAAAACTAAGTGAGAAAAAATCTAAATATGCGGGTAAATTAAATTCTGATGTTTTTGAAGATGTGATAAAAAAAGATAAAAAAATTAAGGCTATTTATAAAAATGAAATTCCACAAAAAATATATGCTACAAATACGCAAGAGTATATGGATATTAAAGATTTTATGGTAAGCACTTTGTCCTATGGAAGTGAATTGGATTATGAAAAATTTGATTTTTTAGAAGTCAGCAAAGCAAAAAATATTTATGGTATTAGGAAAGAAAATATAAAAAAATTGGTAAAAGAATATGGAGTTACTGAGAAAAAAATGAAATATTTGAAAGAAAAATTTTCACAAAATAAAACTCCTTTTTATTACGAACCTGCCGATTCGTGGATAACTATGGGCTTATATGCAACAACCTACTCATTAATATTGATTATTGGCATATCATTTCTTGTATCAGGAATATTTACTGAAGATTTTAAATTGAAAGCTGATTCGATTTTTTTTAGCACAAAATTAGGAAAAAATAAAGGAGTAAAAATAAAAATAGGAACAGGCTTATTGATGACAACAATTATATATTGGGCATTAATGCTAAGTCTTTGCATAATATCTTTTACGATAATTGGTGTAAGCGGAGCAAAATCGCCCATTCAATTAGAATACAGTTATTGTATGTATAATTACACTTTTTTTGAAAGATATTTGCTAATAATTATTGGAGGATATATTGGAAGCATTTTTGCAAGCGTATTAACAATGCTAACATCAGCCAAAACACATTCGTCACTTCTAAGCTTGTGTATTCCAATAATATTATTCGTAGTATCGCCATTTATTGGAAGAGTATTGCCATTTGAAAGTTTATTTAAAATAACGCCCGACCAGCTAGTAAATATTTATAATTGCATAAAACTACCAATATTATATGAAATTTTTGGTCATATATTTATGCAAATACCAATGATAATTATATTATATTTGCTAATTTCAATAATATTGATTCCATTTATATATTTCACATTTATAAAATATGGGCAAAAGTAGATTAAAAAATTTATTAATAAAATTTTTAAAAGGTTGATAATAATCAGCCTCATAGCGTAGACAAACCCTCAAGCACGAATATCGGACTTCAAAAATTGTTGATTTCTAAATTTCAAAATTCTAAAAACGCAAACTCGCTAACGCTCAAACAGTGCGTTTTTTGACGAATTTTAAAATTTGAAATCAAATCAATTTTTTCCGTATGATATTCTTAGCATGAGGATTTGTATACTTTGTCAACAGTATAAGGTTGATAATAATCAGCCTTTTTTTGTGGGAAAAATTTAAATATTGATAATTTTTTCTTGTAAAAAGCTATTAATAAGTATCTATGATATAATTAATTCTATAGAAACTTAGAGATTTAAAAAATCGGAGAAATTTATGAGAACTTATAGTAATAGAGAAGAATTGAAAGCTGAAATTGAGAAAAAATTTGAAAAATATATTTCGGAATTTGATGATATTCCAGAAGAATTGAAAGATAAGAGAGTTTATGAAGTTGATAGAACTCCAGCTGAAAACCTTGCTTATCAAGTTGGATGGACTACACTAGTTTTAAAATGGGAAGATGATGAAAAGAAAGGTCTTGAAGTTAAGACGCCATCTGAAGATTTTAAGTGGAATCAACTTGGGGAATTGTATCAATATTTTACGGATACTTATGCTCATTTATCGTTAAAAGAATTAGGGGAAAAATTAAGTAAAAATATCGAAGATATTTATAAAATGATTGATTCTTTGAGTGATGATGAATTATTTAAACCAAACATGAGGAAATGGGCTGATGATGCAACAAAAACGGCAGTTTGGGAAGTTTATAAATTTATTCACATCAATACTGTTGCACCTTTTGGAACTTTTAGGACAAAAATTCGAAAATGGAAAAAAATAGCTCTATAATATTTTTTATAAAAATAATAGAAAATAAAATCTATTTTGAAAATATTTGGAAAAATATACCAGAAAGGATAATTTATGATTAAAAATATTATATTCGATCTTGATGGAACAATTTCAAAATCTGCTAGGGGGATTTTGAATGCTTTTGAATATGCTTTGGAAAAAATGGGCAAGTCTTATCAAAGAGATAAGCTCTATGAATACATTGGTCCACCTTTGAGAGATTCTTTTGTAAAAGAATTGGGAGAGGATTTGGCTGATGATGGAGTTTATTATTATAGAAAGTATTACTTTAAAAACGGTTTGTTTGAAACTTCTCTTTATGAGGGAGTTAAAGAATTAATAGAAGATTTATATTCTGAAGGCTTTAATATTTATCTTGCAACAAGCAAGGGCGAAGAATCTTCTAAGAAAATTTTAGAATATTTTGGAATTTTGCAATATTTTTCTTATATTTCTGGTTCTTCTAATGATAAAAATACAAAGAAAAAGGTAATTGAACATCTACTTTTTGAAAATGACTTAAAAACTAATGAATCTATTATGATAGGCGATAGGTCTTATGACATAGATGCGAGCAATGAATTAGCCATAAAATCAATTGCTGTAACTTATGGTTATGGAAAAAAAGAAGAATTTGAAAATGCAGATTTTATTGTAAATAAACCAAGTGATATAAAAAAAATAATAATGGAAAGATAGACTAAACCCTTAAATCAAAAAGATTTAGGGGCTATTTTTATAAAGGAGAAAACAATGCTTGATAGGAAATATTTTAGGAAAAATACTCTAGACCTTGCCAAAGATTTGCTTGGAAATATTTTAGTTAGAAAAATTGATGGACAAATTATAATGGCTAAAATCGTGGAAACAGAAGCATATCTTGGAGTAAATGATAGGGCATGCCACACTTTTTTAGGCAAAAAAACTGACAGAAATAAAATTATGTATATGGATGCAGGCACTTTGTACGTTTATCAAACTTATGGAATTCATTTTCTTTTAAATATATCAAGCGTAAAAGAAGGAGTACCAGAGGCAGTTTTATTGAGAGCAATTGAGCCTTTGGATAATTTCGATTTGATTTCAAAAAATAGATTTGGAAAAAATTATCAAGATCTATCGATTTATCAAAGAAAAAATTTAAGCAATGGCCCAGCAAAACTTACAAAAGCCTTAAAAATTGATAAAAATTTTAATGGTAAAGATATTTTTTCCAAAGATTTTTATATGGAAGATGGCAAGAAAGATTTTGAAATAATAAAAGCAAAAAGAATTGGAATAGATTATGCCAAAGAGGCGAAAGATTACCTGTATAGATTTTATATAAAAGATAATCCTTATGTGTCAAAATTAGAAAGTTAGATATAAAAAAGGGACTGTTGTAGAATGATGATTATTCATAATTTTACAACAATCCCTTTTAAAATTACATATCAAAATAAGTCCAAGACAAACAATTTTCAATAATTTCAAAATTTATTATCTTATTTTCAAAAATTTCTCCGTCTATATTTGCTAAAATTTTTTCATCTGATTTTATTTGTCCTTTTTTGACTTTTATTTCATCTAAATATTTTGAATTTTCTAAAAGTCCATGTTTGTATCTTACTATCAAAGATGGCAACAAGATATTTGGAAGTTTTTTCGCATAAACTAAATTTAAAATTCCATCATCAATTTTTGCGCTTGGTGCTGGATTAAAACCAGATCCATAATAGCCACCGTTGCAGATAGCAGTGAGCAAAAATTTATCTTCAAGTTTTATTTCCTTGTAATTTTTGTCATATAAAGTTAATGATAGATTTTGATATGACAAATATTTTAATGCCTTAATGACTCCAAAAAAATATGCTTTTTTTCCCAAAGATGGATTTTTATCTAAATATTCATAGGCTTTTTCTAAAACAACTGTATCAAAACCTAGGGATAAGACGTTTATTCCGACTTTATCATTTACTTTAATTAAATCAATCTTTTTTTCTTTTAAATTTAATAGACTTTCTACTTTGAAATTTTTGTACGAAAAATTTTTGGAAAAGTCGTTGCCAGTTCCCATAGGAATTAAACCAAGACTTGTATTTTCCAAATCATTTTCATAAATCACGTTACAAATTTCATTTAATGAACCGTCGCCACCCCCAACTATTATTGTTTTTTTGTAATTTTTGTATTTTTCAATAAAGGCTTTGGCTGCATCGGTTGCGTGGTCTTCATAAGAAGTCCTAATTATTTGAACATTTTCTTTTAAATCTTTTTTATTATAAATTTTTTCTATATCTTTTTCATTAATATCGAACTCGGTTTTTCCTGCCATGGACGATAATATAAATAGCATTTTTCTCATAATTTATCCTTCATTTAATAATTATATCACTATTAAAGGATTTATCGAGAAAATGTTATAATTGATTTGTAAATAGAAAGGATATTTTATGAATTTTGTTGATTATTTGAAAATGGAATATGTGAAAGATGATGATGGAGAAATAATTACAAGAGTTCCTATTGAAGAGTATTGTTTAAATATAAATAAAATTGTTCATGGTGGTTTGACTATGACTTTGATTGATACAGCTTGTGGGAAAAAAGCGTCGGAATATTTTGATGGAGAATTTGTAACAAGCGATGGATATGTAAATTTTTTTAGACCAGCAAGCAAGACTTCTTATCTTTATGCAAAATGTAAGGCGAAAAAAATTGGTAGGAAATTAGCTAATATTGATTGCAATGTTTTTGATGATGAGAAAAATTTGATTGCTATTGGTAGATTTTCTTTTATGAAATTATGATTTGTTTTTATATTTAAATTATTTTTGAAATTTGTTTTACAAATAATAAATTTATGATATAATGAAACAAGTTCAATAGTACGCCGACGCCTTGGCGTACTAAAGTAAAAAGGAGTTAAATATGAACAAAGAAAAAAAATTCTCATCGAGGTTGGGTTTTATCCTGACAGCTGTAGGCAGTGCCGTTGGAATGGCAAACGTATGGGGCTTTCCTTATAAGTTCCAAGAAGGTGGAATATTTTTCTTATTATTTTATTTAGTTTTTGTAGCTCTTTTTGCTTATGTAGGTTTATCAAGTGAATTTGCAATAGGTAGAAGAGCTGAAACTGGAACTTTGGGCTCTTATGAATATGCCTTAAATTCAAAAAATAATAAGAAAGAGCATTCTTTTATTAGTAAAAATATCGGCTTTTTGCCTTTGTTGGGTTCTTTATTTATAGCTATTGGCTATGCTGTTATAGTTTCTTATGTTTTAAAAGCTTTAGTAGATTCTTTGACTGGAGAACTTTTAGTTGTAAATAGTAAAAAATGGTTTGAATCTTTTTCAAATAAAGATTACTCTGTTGTTATTTATCATTTTATAATAATTTTGGTAACACTATTAACTTGTTTGAAGGGTGCAAATACCATAGAAAAATCTAATAAAATTATGATGCCTGCATTTTTTATTTTATTTTTAATTATTGCAATTTTTATTTTAACTTTGCCAAATGCTCTTGAAGGTTATAAATATATGTTTAGGTTAGACTTTGACAAATTGTCTTTAAAAACTATAGAAAATGCAATGGGACAAGCTTTCTTTTCTCTTTCTGTAACAGGAAGTGGAATGATTGTGTGTGGATCTTACCTTGATAAAAATGAAGACATTTTATCAGCGGCAAAATCTACTGCATTTTTTGATACTTTGGCAGCTTTGTTGTCATCTTGTGTAATTGTTCCATCTATTTTGGTTTTTGGTCTTTCACAAGCTGGTGGACCTGGACTTTTATTTGAAGTTTTGCCAACTATATTGCAAAATATAAAAGGTGGAAGAATTTTTGCTATAATTCTTTATACTGCGGTTGTATTTGCAGGAATTTCTTCTTTACAAAATATGTTTGAAGTTATAGCGGAATCTCTTATGCACAGGTATAACAAAATTAAAAGAATTACTGCTTTGACTATAATTGGTCTTGTAACATTTTTGATTGGCGTTAATATGGAAGCTATTAGCAAATGGGGCCCATGGATGGATCTTGTTTCTATTTATATAATTCCAATAGGAGCATCAATTGGAGCAATTTCTTGGTTTTATTTTTGGAAAAAAGATGAAATTTTGGAAGAAGTTAATAGTGGCGCAAAGAAAAAAGCAGGAGAAGGATGGCACAAGCTTGGAAAATATGTTTATGTTCCAATAGCAATTGTTTTATCAATTTTAGCTTTAGTATTTAAAGTTACTTTTTAAAATTTATGGAGAAGAAAATGGAAAATAATTCGAAATTTAGTAACAAATGGGGATTTATAATGGCATGCGTTGGAAGTGCAGTAGGACTTGCCAACGTATGGGCTTTCCCCTATAAAATTGGAATGAATGGGGGATTATCATTTTTGATTCCTTATTTATTCTTTGTATTTTTATTTGGTCGTGTTGGTCTTTCTGCAGAAAGTGCTGTAGGAAGAAGATATAAAGCAGGACCAATGGGAGTTTTTAGAGAAGTTTGGAAATCTAGAAATAAAGAAGGAGTAGGAAGAGTAATAAGGTGGATTCCTTTAGTTGGTGTAGTTTTACTAGCTATTGGATATACAGTTGTTATTACTTATGTACTTAAAGCTCTTCTTGATTCAATTACTGGATCACTTTTGACTCAAGATCCGAATGTATGGTTTGAATCAATTTCTACAAATGATTTTGCACTTGCAAAAGAACATTTCTTATTAGTTATTATTGTATTTTTGACCTTAGCTTATGGGACAAAAGGAATAGAAAAAACAAATTCATTTATGATGCCTCTATTTTTTATTTTATTTATAATTCTTGCAGTAAGAATTGCATTTTTAAATAAGGCAGTAGAAGGATACAAATTTATTTTCACTTTAGAACCAGAAAAATTATTGGATATAAAATTGTGGATAGGTGCAATGGGACAAGCATTTTTCTCCCTATCAATTGTTTCAACAGTAATGGTTGTTTATGGTTCCTATCTTCCAGATAGTGAAGATATAGTTCATTCATCAACAATCACATCAAGCCTTGATACAGTTGCAGCTATGCTTTCAACTTTCGTAATGCTACCAGCAACTTTTGCTTTTGGATTTTCCCAATCACAAGGACCAAAATTAATTTTTGTTGTTTTGCCAAAAGTTTTACAAGAAATAGCTGGAGGAAGAATTTTTGCAATTATTTTGTATATAGCAATAGTTTTTGCAGGAGTATTGTCAGTTCAATCAATGATAGAAACAGTTGCTGAAGCAATAACATCTAAATTTGAAAATTTAAAAAGAATTAATGTCCTACTTGTTCTAATGATTCTTGTATTTGTTTGTGGATTATTTTTACATCCTATAGCAAAATGGGGAGCATGGATGAATTTTGTAACAATTTATATTCTTCCAATATCTGCAATTATAGGGGCCATTTCATGGTTTTGGGTAATGAAAAAAGAAGATTTGATGGATGAAATAAATAAAAGTGCAGAAAGTAAGCACGGTGATGGTTGGTATAATTTAGGAAGATATTTATATGTTCCACTTGCTGTAATTCTTTGTATAATTGCAATAAGATACCAAATTTCATTCTAATATGACTTTATTTATAGAATAATATATAATTGTATATGATTATATAAATAAAGGAGTAGAAATGAAAAAAATTAAGAGAATATTATCGGTAATTTTTATATTTTTTCTAGCTATTAGTTTTACATCATGTAAGAAAAATGAAGATAAAACTGATTCTAATTCAAATATTGCAGAAAATATTATAATAAAAGAAAGAAAAAAATCAAACGACGATAGTTCTGATTCAAATAACAAAAAGATAGATATAAGTAAAATTGAGAAAAAAGATTCAAACACAAATGATTCAGATTCAAAAGTTGAAAAAATAAATATAAAAGCTTTTGGAGATATTATGGCTCACATGGGTCAAGTAAATTACGCAAAAAATTATGGAAAAGGAAATTATGATTTTTCTAGACAATTTGAATATATAAAAGAATTCATATCAGATTCTGATTTAGCAATTGGAAATTTTGAAACAAGTATAAATCCTGACAGACAACCTTCAGGTTTTCCACAATTTACAAGCCCAGCTGAATATTTGAAAGATATAAAAGATGCGGGTTTTGATTTACTTTCAACAGCGAACAATCACACCCTAGATTCAGAAGAAAAAGGAATCTATGATACAATGGAAGCCATGGATAAGGAAGGAATCGCTCACTGCGGAACAAGAAAAGCAGGGGAAAGTAGGATAAAATATATTCAAGTAAAAAATATGAAAATAGGATTTTTATCTTATACCTATGGAGTTAATGGTTTAGAAAGTTTAGTAGTAAATCATAAGCCAAATGAAATTATAAATTATTTGGATGAAAAAATAATAGAAGAAGACATAAAAGAAGCTAGAAAAAATTCGGATTTTATTATAGTTTATCCACACTGGGGAATAGAATACCAATCATATCCAGCCCAAGAACATATTTCTTTGGCAAGAAATATGATAAAGTGGGGAGCAGATGTAGTTATTGGAAATCATCCTCACGTTGTTCAACCAGCAGAAAGATATAAAGCTGAAAATGGAAAAGAAGGATATATAGCTTACGCTTGTGGAAATTTTGTATCAAACCAATCCTTGGAGGCTTTAGGAGATATTAGAACAGAACAATCAGTTGCCTTTGATATAAATGTGGAAAAAAATACAAAAACTGGAAAAGTAAAATTAGGAGAAGTTAATTTTTATCCGATTTGGGTTGGACATAGTAATGATGAATATGGAAAACTTTCAAGAGTTTACAGAACAAAAGATTTCCTTGAAGGAGGAAAATATTTTGATAAGGTTGATGAAAATCAAAGAGCAAGAATTTTAAAAGCCGATCAAATGGTTAAAGAAACCATAAATACAAAAGTACAATAGAGACTGCTTAGTGCAGTCTTTTTTATTTTTCTTCTTTGTGATATTATATTTGTAAAAATAAAGGGGAAAGTATGAATTTTATAACAAAAATAGATATTTCAATATTAAATTTAATTCAAAATATAAAAAGTCCCATTTTGGATAAAATAATGACAACCATTACTGCTCTTGGGAATATGGGAATTTTTTGGATATTGTTGATTTTGATTTTTTTAACTACAAAAGAATATAAAAAAATGGCTAGGCTTATGATTGTTTGTTTTTTATTTAATGCCTTGGTTGTAAATTTAATTTTAAAACCTGCTGTAGGGAGAATTAGACCTTTTGAAATTGTTGATGGAATTAAATTGTTAGTTTTAAAACCTCAAGATCCATCATTTCCATCTGGGCATTCTTCAATTTCTTTTTGTATGCTTACAGTAATATTATTATTTTCAAAATCAAAAACAATTAATATAATGGCAAGCATTTTGGCAATCCTGATTGCTTTTTCAAGATTATATTTGTATGTTCATTTTCCATCAGATGTTTTTTGCGGAATTCTTATAGGAATATTAACAAGTTTAATTGCTTTGAAATTTTGTTTTTCTAAAAGTGGGATGAAACTTATTAATAATTTAAAAATTTTAGGAAATGATTTTAATGATTTGAGAAAAATGTAAAAAAATTTGCATAAGGCGATTAATGGTGTTATAATAATCAGGTAGTGTTAATGCTGGTGTGTCGGAATTGGCAGACGAGACAGACTCAAACTCTGTTGTTCTCCGGAACGTGTGGGTTCAAGTCCCACCACCAGCACCATTAATTTTTTTATTTTTTTCATATTTAAGCTATGCAAAATTGCATAGCTTTTTTTGATGCCTTTTTAAAAAAATTTTTTAAAATTTTAATTTTCAAATTTTTAATCAGCAAATTTTTCTACTTATTTTTTTGTGAAAATTAAAATGTGTTATACTTATAGAAAGGAGAAATATATGAGTAAAAAAGTAATGCTAATTGACGGATCTAGTTTGATTTTTAGAGCCTTTTTTGCCCTTCCTAATCTTACAAATGCTGATGGTGTTATGACAAACGGTGTTTATGGATTTTTGACCATGTATTTTAGGGCTGTTGAAGAATATAAGCCAGATTATATTTTGGTTGCTTTTGATAAGAAAACAAAAACTTTTAGGCACAAAGAATTTGAAGATTATAAAGCAAACAGGGATAAGGCGCCAAACGAATTGAATTATCAATTTGGAATTTTAAAAGACATTCTTGATTCATTAAATGTAAAGTATTTGGATATAGATGGTTATGAGGCTGATGATATTGTTGGAACTTTTTCTACAATTGCAAAGGAAGAAGGCCTTGAAACTGTAATTATTACAGGGGACAAAGATTATTTTCAACTTGTAAATGATAAGGTTGTGGTTTTTCTTACAAGAAAAGGAATTTCTCAGATGGAAGAGGTCACTGTAAAATCTATTGAAAATGATTATGGTCTTAGTCCAAAACAATTAATTGATGTTAAAGGTCTTATGGGAGATAAGTCTGATAATATTCCTGGTGTTGATGGAATTGGAGAAAAAACTGCCATTAAATTTATAAAAAAATATGGGTCTATGGAAGGCCTATATGAAAATTTGGATGATATTAAGGGCAAAAAAACCAAGGAAAATCTAGAAAATTCAAAGCAAATTGCCTTTTTGTCCAAAAAAATCGGAACAATTGTTACAAATGCTCCAGTTGGGATGAAAATTTCAGAATTAAATATAAAAGAACCAGACTTGGATTCTTTGAGAGAAAAATTTTCAAAATATAATTTCAATAAATTTATGGAAAAATTTGAAGATACTAGCGAAGAAAGAAAAGATGAAATAGAATTTACTTATTCATTTTCTGATGATTTTTCTATAATAGATGATATTGAAAAAGATGGGGTATTTTATTTTAAAAGCATTTTTGAGGGAGACAATTATATTCACTCTAATGCCTATAAAATAGCAATAAAAACATCTTCATCAAAAACTTATATTTATAATCCCGATGAAAAATTTGTAGAAAAATTCAAAAAATATTTTGAGGATGATAATATTAAAAAAGTTTCTTTTGATATTAAAGAAGATATTGTCTTGTTTGATAAGCTTGGGATAAATATTTCCTTGCCTTATGATGATACTATGCTTATGCACTATCTAATTGATCCTTCAAGGTCATCTTATGATTTAAAAACTTTTAGCCAAGCATTTTTGAAATATGAAGTAGAAAATGAAGAAGATTTGCTTGGTAAGGGAAAAAGTAAAAAATCTTATGAGGATTTGGATTCTGATAATCTTGGCAAATATTTGGCATCTATTGTAAATGCAATTGAAGATAGTCTGGATATTTTAACCCAAAAATTAAAAGAGCTTTCTATGTATGATCTTTATAAGGATTGTGAAATAAAATTATCCAAAGTTTTGGCGGATATGGAAATAACAGGTTTTGTTTGTGATAAAAATGAGCTTGAAAAGATTAAAGATGAAGTTTCTCTTGAACTTGAAGATTTAGAAAAAATTATTTATGAGCTTGCTGGAAGTGAATTTAATATAAATTCACCAAAGCAACTTTCAAAAATTTTATTTGAAGATTTGAAACTTCCTATAATTAAAAAAACAAAAACTGGCTATTCAACAAATGCTCAAGTTTTAGAAAAATTAAGAAAAAAACACCCTATAATCGAAAAAATTGAAAGATATAGGGAAATGTATAAATTAAAATCAACCTATCTTGAAAGTTTGGAAGAATGTATTGATGAAGATGGAAGAATCAGGTCAACATTTAAGCAAAATGTTACAGCAACAGGCAGACTTTCTTCAACAGAACCAAATTTACAAAATCTTCCAATAAGAACCGAAGAGGGTAGAAAAATCAGAAAGGCTTTCAAAGCTGATGATGAGAAAGTATTAATTGATGCAGATTATTCACAAATTGAATTAAGAGTTTTGGCACATCTTGCAAATGATAAAAAAATGCAAGAGGCTTTTTCGAAAGATATTGATATACACACAAAGACTGCATCAGAAGTTTTTTCTACACCAATTGATGAGGTTACAAAATTACAAAGAAGTGAGGCTAAAGCTGTAAATTTTGGAATAATCTATGGTATAAGCGATTATGGACTTAGCCAAAATTTAAATATACCAAGAAAAAGAGCCAAGGAATATATAGAAAATTACCTTGACACCTATCCAGAAATTAAAAAATATATGAAAGATATTGTAAAAAAAGCCAAAGAAGATGGATATGTAAATACAATATTTAACAGAAGAAGATATGTTCCAGAAATAAATTCAAAAAATTTCAATGTAAGAAGTTTTGGAGAAAGGGTTGCTTTAAATACACCAATACAAGGAACAGCTGCAGACATTATAAAATTTGCCATGATAAATTCATACCAAAATTTGCAAAAAGCAAAAATAGATGCAAAAATAGTTTTGCAAATCCACGATGAAATAATCATAGAAGCAAGTAAAAAAGATTTGGAAAAAGCAAAAGAGATTCTTAAATCATCTATGCAAGATGCCGTAAATTTAAACGTTCCACTTTTGGTTGACATAGATAGCGGAGAAAGTATGTATGAGTCAAAATAAAATTGTTATAACTGGAACAATTGCAAGTGGTAAATCTTCTTTATCAGAAATTTTGAGAAAAAATGGCTATAAAGTTATAGATAGCGATGAAATAAATAAGAAATTACTAGAAAAAGACCAAATAAATTACAAAGAAATTTTATCATCAAAAGCTTTTGACGAGGCTTTTGATGGAGAGAATTTAGATAAGAAAATCTTAGCAAAAATAATTTTTAATAATTCACAAAAAAGAGAATTGATAAATGAAATTACCCATAAAAATATCATTGCTTATATAAATAATTTGATAAGAGAAAGTAATGAGAAAAATATTTTTGTAGAAATTCCCTTGTATTTTCAAATGAAAGAAAAATTTCCTTGTGATTATGTATGGCTAGTTACCGCTGATAGAGAAATTCAAATAGAAAGATTAATGCAAAGAGATAAGATAGGAAGAGATTTTGCATTAAAAAAAATTAACAGTCAGGATTTTTTAGAAATGCAAAAAAAATCAGATGTGATTTTTGATAATAGCACATCCTTAGAAAATTTAGAAAAAAAAGTAGAAATAGCTTTAAAAAATTTGGAGAATATATGAAAGCTTTAAAAAATATTTTTAAAATAATAGGAATAATAATATTAGCGTTTGTGATGGTTGTTATAATTAGTTTTTCAATAGTAGCCTATCAAACATCAAGACAAAAAATTGCCTACCAAGAAGAAATAGAAAAATATTCACAAAAATATAATGTAGACCCACTTTTGATTGCATCAATTATAAAAGTAGAAAGTGATTTTGACACAGAAGCTCACTCAAGTCAAAATGCTATGGGACTTATGCAATTATTAGATTCATCTGCAAAACATAGTGCAGAAATAATTGGAGAAGAATATTATCCAGATAAATTAAAAGAAGTAGATTATAATTTAAATCTTGGAGTAGGGTATTTCAAATATTTGAATGAATATTATAATAATGTCGACTTAGCTCTTGCAGCTTATAATGGGGGAATAGGAAATATAGACAAACTAATTGCAGATAAAAAAATAGACAAGCATGACCCAGATCCAACAAAAATTCCTACAAAAGAAACTAGACAATATGTAATAAAAATAAATTCAAATTATGATTTGATGAAAGTATTTTACGATGATGGACTTCCAAGCAAGGAAGAATTAAAAGATAGAAAATCATTATCTATAAAAAATTATAAGAAATTTGTTAAAAAAATATTATTTGATGTATTATAATCATTGAATAATATTTTTAAATAAATTATAATGCTAGTATACGGATTAAATGAAAGGAGAGATTATGGCTCTAGAAAATTTAACATTTGCTAATGGAGTAAAAATTCCAGAGTATAAGGAATTAAGCGAAAAAAAAGACTTAATTGTTGCAAAAATTCCAAAAACTGTAACAATTCCACTTACTCAACACATTGGAGCTCCAAGTAAATGTTTAGTTAAGAAAAACGATGAAGTGAAAATTGGACAGCTTATCGGCGAAGCTGTAGGAAATTTTTCTTGTAATATTCACTCATCAGTTAATGGTAAAGTTTCAAGTGTAATCGATATCCAAACAGCATCTGGTAAAAACAGCAAAGCTGTTGTTATTGACACAGAAGGCTATGACCAAGAGATTAACTACGAAAGAAAAGACGTTACAAACTTAACTAAAGAAAAAATAGTTGAGGCGATGAAAGAAAATGGTCTTGTAGGTATGGGAGGAGCATCATTCCCAGCACATATTAAATATTCACCAAACAAACCAATTGATACTGTTATTATAAATGGTGCTGAGTGTGAACCTTACGTTACTTGCGATGATTTTATTTTAAAAACAAAACCTGAAGTAATAGTAGATGCTTTGGAATTACTTGTTAAAGCAGTAGATGCAAAAAAAGGAATTATTGCAATCGAAGATAACAAACCAGAAGCAATCGAAAAAGTTAAAAAGGCACTGGCAAATAAAAATTCATCAAAACTTGAAGTGGCAACCATGGTTACCAAATATCCACAAGGAGATGAAAAAAGAATTATTAATGCCGTATTACATAGAGAAGTTCCTTCAGGCGGTCTTCCAATGGATGTTGGAGTAATTGTTTCAAACGTTTCAAGTGCAAACGCAGTTTATGAAGCAGTTTATTACGGAAAACCACTAATAGAAAGATATATGACAGTTACAGGTCATGGAATAAAAAATCCTTCAAATTTCCTAGTAAGAATTGGAACAAGTTTTGATCATATGATAGAAGAAGCTGGCGGACTTACAGAAGATGCTGGAAAAGTTATAAATGGTGGACCAATGATGGGAATTGCCCAACCAAATATAAATCAACCAGTAGAAAAAGCTAGTAACTGTATCTTAGTTTTAAACGAAGAAGAATCAAAAGCACCAATTACAAATCCTTGTATAAGATGTGCTAAGTGTGTAAATGTTTGTCCAGTTGGACTTATGCCATTATTAATTCACAAATTTTCATTAAAAGAAAAATTTGATAAGGCACAAGATCTTCACATACTTGATTGTATAGAATGTGGATCATGTTCATATATTTGTCCATCAAAAAGACCTTTGGTTGAAGCAATTAGGTTTGGAAAAAGACAAATTCGTCAAGCAGGAAAGTAGAGGAGAAATAAATGGAAGCAAAAAAATTATTAGTATCATCCTCTCCTCATATGAGAAGCGAGAGAACTGTTACTAAAGAAATGTTAGATGTAATAATTGCTCTTATTCCAACAGGACTTGCAGGAATATATTTCTTTGGAATGAAGGCACTTGTTTTAATGATTGCATCAGTAGCAAGTTGTGTTATTGCAGAATTTATATCTAACAAAGTAATGAAAAGACAATCATCAATAAATGATTTATCAGCTATAGTTACAGGTTTACTTTTAGCCTACAATATCCCAGTTACAATGCCAGTTTGGCAAACGGTAATAGGCGCAGCTTTTGCTATAGTTATTTGTAAGCAATTTTTTGGTGGAATAGGACAAAATATTGTAAACCCAGCTTTGGGAGCAAGAGCATTTTTACTTGCATCTTGGTCAAAAAATATGTCAAATTATGTAGCACCAGGAAAAGTTTCAGCAGTATCTGCTGCAACAGTTTTATCAGGGGGAGAAAAACCAGCTTTATTGGATATGTTTATAGGAAATATGGGTGGATGTATTGGAGAAGTTTCAACTCTAGCTATATTAATTGGAGCAGCATATCTTGTAATTAGAAAAGTTATTTCACTAAGAATACCTGCAGTATACATATTAACAACAGCAATCCTATTGATGGTATTTAATAAATCTGTTGATGGAATAATCGAACAATTATTATCAGGTGGTCTAATGCTTGGAGCATTTTTCATGGCAACAGACTATACAACAAGTCCTGTAACAAAAAAAGGAGAAATAATATTTGCTTTTGGTTGCGGACTTATCACTTCACTAATAAGAGTTTTCGGTGGATACCCAGAAGGTGTTTCATATTCAATTTTATTAATGAACTTATTAGTTCCTCTTATAGATAGTAAGACAATGCCTAAGGTATTTGGTGTAGCTAGTAAAGGGGCAAAAGATGAATAAAGCATTAAAATTAGGAATTAAATTATTAATAATTACAGCTGTATCAGCTTTAGTATTGGCCTTTACAAATTCAGTTACAGAACCAATTATAAAAAAAGCTGAACAAGAAAAATTAAATGAATCATTAAAAATTGCCTTTCCAGAAGGAAAAGACTTTGAAGAAGTTAAGGGAAAATTTCCTGAAGCTGTAAAAGGAGTTTATAAAGCTGATGGAGGCAAAGGATATGTGTTTGATGTAAATTCTAAAGGTGGATATGGTGGAGACATCGAATTTATCGTTGGAGTTGATAGTGAAAATAAATTAACAGGTTTCAGTCCTTTAAAACATTCAGAATCTGCAGGATTTGGTCTACAAATGGAAGAAGATTGGTTTAAAGAGGGAGTTAAAGGCGTAAGCGTTGACAAGAAAGTCGGTGCATCAGAAGCTGGATCTGAAAACGAAATTGTAGGAATTTCAGGAGCTACATATTCAACTAATACTATCCTTAATGGTATAAATACTGCTCGTGAAGTATTGAAAGATCTTAAGTAGGAGGTAAAGATATGGAAAGACAAACTGGAAAACCTATAGATGTTCAAAAAGAAAAAGAAAAAAGAAAGAAAAAATCTGTAAATTTGGGAAAAGTTTTTAAAGACGGAATATTTTCAAATAACCCAGTATTTGTACAAATGGTAGGAATGTGTTCTGTACTTGCTATTTCATCTTCACTTTCTAATGCAATTGGAATGGGAGCTGCAGTAATTTTTGTACTTACACTTTCAAACTTGGTAATTTCTGTTTTGAGAAATTTTATTCCAGATGAAGTAAGAATTCCAGCATTTATAGTTGTAATAGCAAGTTTCGTAACTATGGTTCAAATGATTATAAAAGCATACTTGCCAGCACTTGATCAATCACTAGGAATTTTTATTCCACTTATAGTTGTAAACTGTATAATTCTTGCAAGAGCTGAAGGATTTGCTTCACAACAAGGTCCTATAGCATCAATTGTTGATGGTATTGGTCAAGGTTTAGGTTATACAATAGCAATTTCTATTCTTGCAGCTATTAGAGAATTATTTGGAAATGGTACATTACTAGATAATAGAATAATTCCTGAAGATTATACAATTGGATTTTTAATTCAACCAGCATCTTCATTTATTATCCTAGGAATCATGTTTGCAGTAGCAGCAGCTATTTCAAACAAGAAGAAAAATAATAAGTAGGAGGAATTATGTCAGAATTATTTTCAATAATTATTGCATCAATATTTGTAAATAATTATGTTTTGGGACAATTTTTAGGAATTTGTCCAACACTTGGTGTAACAAGTAAAGTTGAAACTGCAAAAGGAATGGGAGCTGCAGTAATTTTTGTAGTAACCTTATCTTCAATTATTACTTGGGTTATCCAATATTATATATTAGATCCATTAAAAATTGGATATTTACAAACAGTTGTATTTATTTTAGTAATCGCTTCATTAGTGCAAACAGTAGAGATGATTATGAAAAAATCAATGCCAAATCTTTATGAGGCTCTTGGTGTTTACTTACCATTAATTACAACTAACTGTATAGTACTTGGTGTGGCTATTAAAAATATAAATGAAAGCTATAATTTATTAGAAACAACAATAAATGCAGCAGCAGCTGCAGTAGGTTTCTTAATTGCTTTAGTAATACTTGCTTCTATAAGAGAAAAAATCGAAGATAACGACTTGCCAGAAGCTTTCAAGGGTGGACCTATTACTTTGATTACTCTAGGTCTAATGTCAATTGCCTTTATGGGCTTTGCAGGATTAGCATAGAGGAGAAATGTGATGAATAATATATTAATTCCAACACTTGTATTAGCCATATTAGGATTTGTACTAGCTGGCTTATTGGGTGTTATTAGTAAAAAATTTGAGGTTGAAACAGACCCAATTGTTGAAAGAGTAAGAGAAGCACTTCCTGGAGCAAACTGTGGAGCTTGTGGTTATCCTGGTTGTGATGGTTGTGCAAATGCAATTGCAAAGGGAGAAGCTCCTGTTTCTGCTTGTGTAATTGGTGGACAATCTGTAACAGATGCAGTTGCAAGTGCTATGGGCGTTGAGTCAGCTGGAGCTGGGGACAAACAAGTTGCAGTTGTAAAATGTAATGGAACTTGCGAAAATGCAAAAGATTTATACGAATATGCAGGTCTTGAAGATTGTAGAGCACAAATTGCTTTATTTGGCGGAAAAAAAGCTTGTAATTATGGTTGCCTTGGTTGTGGCTCATGCGTTAAAGCTTGTGAATTTGATGCTATACATATGGTGGATGGAGTAAGTGTTGTTGATAAGGAAAAATGTGTGGCTTGTGGAGCTTGCGTTAAAACTTGTCCAAAAAATATTATTGAGCTTGTTCCTTATTCACAAAAAGCAATTGTAAAATGTTCTTCACACGATAAAGGAAAAGATGTTAGAGGAAATTGTAAAGTTGGATGTATTGGTTGTTCAATTTGTGCAAGAACTTATCCAGAAGGATTTACAATGGATAATTTCTTATCAAAAGAAACAATATCTGATAATTTAGATCTAAATCTTTTAAAAGAAGCAGCAGAAAAATGTCCTGCAAAATGTATTGATGTTGAATAAATAATAAGATAATGATTTGACCATCGAAATAAATCGGTGGTCTTTTTTTATTTGGATTTTTTAAATTGACATCAATCTATTTTAAATGATAAACTCTTATAAGAGGTAGATATGAAATTAAAAAAAAGAGATATTATTGTAATTTTATTACTTTTATTATTAAGCTTGAGTATGGCTTTTTTTGTGCAAAAAATTAAGTCGGGAGAAGATGGAAATTATTTGAGAGTTGAGCTTAATGGGAAAGAATATGGTAAATATCCACTTAATAAAGATAAAAAATTTAAAATTAAAATTGACGATGATGAATTTAATATTGTTGAGATAAAAAATGGGCAAGTTAGTATGAAGGAAGCTAATTGTAGAGATTTGCTTTGTACTCACATGCCTAGTATAAAAAAAGTTGGAGAAACTATAGTTTGCCTTCCTCATAGATTAATTTTAGAAATTGTTTCTGAAAAAGAGGATAGCAATGAGGAAGAAATTGATAAGGTGGTTGGATGAAGAATAAAACTTTAAAAGTATATGTAAATTTATCGCTTTTTGTCGCTTTATCTCTTGCTATTTCTTTGATTGAATCTATGGTTCCAATGCCTGTTCCAATTCCTGGGGCTAGGCTTGGTTTTTCGAATATAATAATATTAGTTGCTATTTATATTTATGATTATAAAAAGGCTTTGGCTGTAAGTATATTGAAATCTTTTTTGTTGGTTTTGATTACTGGATCAGTAATGAGTTTTTTCTATTCTTTTGTTGGAGCTATTTTTTCTACAACTGCTATGTATTTTTCACTTAAAAAGGTAGATGATGATTTTTCACTCATTGGAGTAAGTGAAATTGGTGCTTTTTTTCATAATTTAGGTCAAATTATTGTTGCAATATTTTTTATGCAAAATATAAAGATGTTTTATTATTTTCCAGTTTTAGTTTTTATAGGAATTTTTACTGGATTTTTTGTTGGTTTGAGTTCTAATTTTATAATTGAGCATTTAAAGAAACTTGGTGTTATAAATGAATAAAAAAATCAAAGATTTGGACCTTAGTCAAAGACCAAGGGAAAAGTTGAAAAATGAGGGATATGCAAGTTTGAGTGATGAGGAATTGTTAGCAATTCTTATCGAAACGGGCTCTAAGAAGAAAAATGCTATTGAACTTGCTAGAGAAATTTTAAATACTTTTTCTAGCGAGGAGCTTTTGTCTATAAGTATTGAGCAATTAAATGGAATTGATGGGATAAAACTTGCCAAGGCTAGTAAAATTATTGCCGCTATCCAGCTTGGTAAAAGACTCACTGAGAAAATTGTTAATAAAGAAATCACAAGTATTAATTCTTGTGAGGATGTTTTTAATTTGATGAAAAATAAATTTATAGACACAAAAAAAGAACATTTCTATGCTATATTATTAGATACAAAAAATGTGATTATTAGCAAGGAGTTGATTTCTACTGGAGATCTTAACTCTTCTATTGTTAATCCTAGGGAATGTTTTATTTCGGCTGTAAAAAAGAGTGCAAATTCTGTGATTTTTGTACATAACCACCCAAGTGGAAATCCAAATCCTTCTTGTAATGATAAAGAGATTACTCAAAGATTGGTTAAAGCAGGAGAAATTTTGGATATAAAAGTATTAGATCATATTATTATTGGCAATAATAAATATTTTAGTTTTAGACAAGAAAATATTATATAGGAGAATAAAATGAATTTTAGAATTATGGCAGAAGACCTAGCAATTGATTTGGGTACTAGCTGTATTAAAGTTTTTAAGAAAAATGAAGGGGTTGTAATTTCTGAACCATCTGTTTTAGTTCTTGACCACCAAAATAAGGAAATAAAAGCTATTGGTCAACAAGCTAAGGAAATGATTGGAAAAACTCCTGATGAAATTATAGTACAAAGACCTATTGAAAAGGGTGTTATATCTGATTTTAATTTAACTGAGGCAATGTTAAATTATTTTTTCCAAAAAATAAATCCTGGGTTTTCGGTTGTTCAACCAAGAGTTGTTGTTTGCGTTCCTAGTGGTATCACTGACATTGAACAAAGAGCTGTCGAAGATGCTTCTTTGCATGCTGGAAGTAGGGATGTAATAATGGTTGATGAGTCATTGGCGGCTTGTTTTGGAGTTGGACTTACTCCAGAAGATCCAAGAGGTATTTTGACTTTAAATCTTGGGGCTGGAACAAGTGAGATTTGTGTAATAAGCCTTAATGGAATTGTAGCTAGCAAAACTTTAAAAATGGGCGGAGATGACATCGATAAAAATATTCAAAATTTTTTGAGAGAAAAGAAAAAAATCGAAGTAGGTATAAATACAGCAGAGCTTATTAAAAAGGAATTGCTATCACTTAGACTTAAAGATAAGGATATAGGAATGGAAGTTGAAGGTAGAGATGTAAAAGATGCTCAACCTAAAAGAATAAAAGTTACAAGTGAAGAAATAGCACCTTGCATAAGCGAATTTGCTGATAGTCTAATAGAGATGATTTATTTAGTAATGGAAAAAACACCGCCAGAATTATCCAGTGATATTAAAAATGATGGATTTTTAATGACTGGAGGTATGGCAAATGTTAGAGGTCTTCGTGAATATATTGAAAAAATAATTAATTTAAAGGCGAAAATATCTGACAAACCAGAATTAGATGCTATAAAAGGTGCAGGCTTAATTATGGAAAATCCAGATAGATTTTTAAAATATCAAAGTAGGTAAGTATGGCTTATAGAAGAAAGAAAAAAAACAATAAACATTTTTTTATAACGGTTATTTTGTTAGTATTGTTGATATTTACATCAAGCCTTACTGATGATTTGGTAGAGGCTGGTAATAATATAACAAATACCATATTTAAACCCGTAAACAAAGCTTCTTATTCAATAACTTCAGAAATAATTAAAGCTATAGAAGATACAATTGGTTCAAAGCAAACAAGAGCCGAAGTTGAAAAATTAAAGATAGAAAATCAAAATCTTTTAAAAGAAAATGCTAACTTAATGGAAGTTATTAATAGAAAAGATTTTTTGAAAGCTGAAAATGATGCTATAAAAAATCAAAAATATGAATACGTCAAAGCTCAAGTTATTAATTCTGATGTAAAAAGCATGCAAGAATCATTTTTTATAGACAAGGGTAAAAAAGACGGAATAAAAGTTAATGATGTAATTTTGCAAGCTATAGGAAATAGCGAATATTCATCTGCTGTTATAGGAAAAGTTGTTAAGGTAAATTCAACAACAAGTAAGGTTGAAACAATTAAAAATTCATCAAATGACGTTTCGTTTATTAATTCTAGAAGTGGAGATTATGGGGTTATTGATGATTATAAAAACAAAAAAATTAGTGGATATATGCTAGAAGTGTCTAGTGATGTTAAAAATTCTGATACATTAATTACAAGTGGAATAGGTGGAGTTTATCCTAAGGGTTTATATTTGGGAGAAATTTCTAATGTAATTATGAGCAAAGATTCACTAAGAAAAAATGTAACAATTGATTCTCCAGCAGATTTTACCCATCTGTATAGGGTTTTGGTTCTTAGAAAGTAAGGTGGATATATGAATAAATTTAAAACATTTTTAATAGCTTTTATTTCTTTTATCCTACAAGTTAGCGTCTTTTCTAAGGTGGATATATTTGGAGCAAATATCAATATTATAGTTGCATTTGTAATATGTTTATCCTTAACGCTTGGTTCTAAAAGTGCTTCTTATACGGGTCTTGTTATTGGTTTGTTGGAAGATCTTATGTTTTCAAAAATAATTGGTGTAAGAGCTTTATCATATTTTTTGATAGGTCATGTAGTTGGAGATGAAAAGTTTAGATTTAGTAGCGATAAAAAAACAGGTTTGATTTTAACTTTTGTTTTTACTATTTTAAACTTTTTATTTGTAAGTTTAATAACATATATTTTTAATGGGGATATAGTTGTTATTAAAAATTATTTATTTGTACCAATTTTGGTAGAAGCTTTATTGAATACTTTAATGTATTTAATCTATCATATAATAATAAAAAAACTAATGTATATTCCAACATATAGGATATAGGGGTGTAAGTTTTGAGAAAACAAAAAGAAAATAGAATAACTATTTTGCAAATAGTTTTTGGTCTAATGTTTTTTGCAATTTTTGTGAAATTATTTATCCTTATGATAAATCAAGGAGAACATTACAGAGACTTATCAGATAATAGAAAAGTTCAAGAAGTTGATGAAATTGCAAGTAGAGGAGATATTTTAGACAGAAATGGAAATGTTCTTGCTACAACAGTTCCATCTTTTGCTGTGCAATTATATAAAGATAAACTTACAAGCTTGGATGATGAAGATAGGATAAAGGCTGTAAATTCTTTGGTAAATATTTTGGAAGAAGCAGGTGTAAATTACCAAAATGATTTTGATATTAGACTAAATTCATTCCAATACAAAAGTGAGGATGATTATTTCAAAGAAGAAAAATCACCAGAAGATAAGATTGTTGATATAATAGTTGAAAAAAAATTAACAAGAGAAATAGTAGGATCTTTTAGCAACAAAGATGGGATAAAGTATGAAACAATAAAAACTGCCCTTCTTGCCTTGAAAAAAAGAGGAATAGACATTCCTATATTAGTTAAGCAAAAAAATAATAAACTTAATTTAGTATATAAGGAAAATGCAAAAGAAAAATTAAAGGCATTAGGTCATAGCACAAAAGATGATCCTCTTGATGTTGTCGTTAGTGCAATTGGTGGCGATAAGTCTGTTATAAAAAATATATTAGAAAATAACCAAGCAAGATTATTAACTTATAATATTTTGAAAGAAAAAAACTTAGAATCTAATGTAGTATTAAAAGATTATAGTCTGATAGCAGATGAAAAGCTCATACAAAAAAAAGCAAGCCTAAATGATGGCTATCCAGAAATAAAATTAGATACAAAAGCTAGTGATGATTTTTATGAAATTGTAAAAAAATCTTCAATCAAAGAATTTTTAAAATCAGCAAGCTTAAATGAAGAAGATGGTTCTTACTTAATTCCGGCAAATATTTTGATAGAAAAATTGGAAAACAAAGGTGTATATGCAAACTTTACAACAGAAGTAAAAACCGAAACAAAAGATAAAAAAAACATATATTCTGTTGATATAAAATTTAAAAATTTCCAAGCTGGAGATCCTGCAGAAGAATTGGCAAATCTTGCTGACAAACATAAATTATTGAAGGGCGTAATCTTAGATAAAGATTTAAAATATTTGGCACAAAATGCTAATGCTATAAATAACGTCTATCCATCAATCGATATTTCAGAAGATAAGCCTAGCAAATGGGATTATACTTTCAATGTTGCCAAAAAAGATTTCTTTGAATACTATGCAAGCAGAGATAAAAATGAAAGTCGAGATAAGGTTGTAAAAAAACTAAATAAAGCAAAAAGCGCAAAAGAAGTTCTTGATTATATAAAATCAGTGTCAGATATAAAAAATGACAATGACTATGAGGCTTGTGGAATTTTGACAATCGATAGCATTATTAATAGGCAAGGCTCATTTGGTTTTAGACCAATTAATTTAGTTTATAATTTAGATGATTCGACTGTTCTAAGAATTGAAGAAAATATTGACAAATCAAAGGGAATTAGTGTGGCAACAATTCCTATAAGATCTTATCCAAATAGAAATTTGGCAAGCCATGTTTTAGGCTACATGGGACCAATAGCAACCGATGAAGAAGTGGAAAAATATGTAAAAAAAGATTCATATTTAAGAGATGAAATTGTCGGCAAAACTGGAATCGAAGAATCATATCAAGATACTCTTAGAGGAAAAAATGGAAAAAGTATTGTAACTGTAGATTCATCAGGAAATAGAATTGAAACATTATCAAAAACTCCATCAGAACCAGGAAATGATGTTTATCTTTCTATAGATGCTAATTTGCAAGCACAAGCAGAAAAATCTCTTTCAAAAGTTCTAGAATCAATTAGAACAGGTAAAACCTATGAATCTGAATATGGGAATTTTAATACTAGCGAAATTGCTCCTTATGCAACAAATGGAGCAGTTGTTGTAAGTAATGTAAAAACTGGAGAAGTTCTTGCAATGGCTTCATATCCAAGTTATGATCCTAATTTATTTTCTACAGGAATTTCTTCTTCAGATTGGGAAAGCTTACAAGTAGAAGATGATTCATCTGTGCTAGCGGCAAGACCTATGTTAAATGTGGCAAGTCAGACTGCTGTTATGCCTGGATCTACTTTTAAATTAGTAACTTCTTTGGCGGCTTTGGAAAAAGGATTAAATCCACAAATGACAAATTATTGTAATGGTTTTATGGATATAGGAAGTAGGAGATTTTCTTGTTTAATTTGGTCAACAACTGGTGGCAACCATGGAGAAGAAAATTTATATGATGCAATTAGAGATTCATGTAACTATTACTTTTATTGTTTGGCTTTGGGAGAAAATCCATCTACTGGCAAAAGCCTTGGATTTAAACTTGAACTAAGTGATGTAAAAAAAGCTGCTAGTACTTTGGGATTAGATGAAACTTCTGGAATAGAAATAAATATTCCACAGGAATCAAGTGGAAATATACCATCTGTCGAAAAGAAATTAGAAGTTACAAAATCATTAATGAAGAAGTACCTTGATAAAAATATAAAAAAATATTTGAAAAAAAATGTTAAAAAAACAAAATCTGATATTGAAAATGATAAAAATGAACTTGTAAAATTAGCGGATAATCCAAATTCTATAAATAGAAAAAAATTAATAGAAATGATTGATAAAATGGGTTATGAACCATTAGAAATCAAAAAAGATGATAGGGCAGGTCTTGCTGATACTTTAAAATTTACTTATCTAAATCAAGCAAAATGGGATATTACAGATATGTTAAATATAGTTATAGGACAAGGTCAAAATTCATACACGCCACTACAAATGAATAGAGTTATCTCTACAATATCAAATGGTGGTTATTTAAATAAATACACATTAATAAAAGAAGTAACAAACCATAATTCGAAAGATATTTTATATCAAAATCAAGTAAAGCATAAGAAAATTTCTATTAAAGATGGTAAATATTTGGAAGATATAAAATATGGTACCTTGTTAGTTGCTCAAAATAATGCTATTTTAAATAGAATGCCTCTTGAAGTTGGAGTAAAAACAGGAACAGCAGAAGTTGAAGGTAAAAATCCAGATGGAAGTGGTTACGACCCTTATGCATGGATGATTGGATTTGCTCCATACGATGATCCAGAAATTGCAATATCAATAATTTTAACTCAAGGAGGAACATCATTTAATGTTTCACCAATTTTTAGAGACATAGTTTGCAAATATTTTGATATAAAAATAAATCCAGATAAGCAAAATCTTCTTAATGAAGTAAAAACCGAAGGTAATAATCAAGAAAATACACAAGGAGAATAAAATGGACATATATTTAATAAATTCAAAAAATCAAAATGAATTAAAATTTATAAAAGATTTTTCAAAAATTTTATCTAAGGATAAGTCTGTTTTGATTCTCTCATTTGAAAGAAACAAGGATTGTAATATTGAAGATTTATTTGATATGGGAGGAATGATCACATACGATATATGTGATTATTTCCTTGACCTTGTAGGTCTTGAAAAAATTATTAGAAAAACTTGTGAAAATATAGATTTTGCCATAGCACCTTTAATAAATTCAAAATATAAAATAAAAAAAGAAGATATATCAAATCTTTTAGAAAAAATAAATTATTATGATGTTCTTATTGTAAATGGTTTAGATAAAGATTTAATAGATGATAAAAAAATAATTCAAATTACTGATGAAAGTGAAATTAATGAAGACTTTGATTCTGATTATTTTTTTATTGAAAGTAATGACAAATATTTTGATATTAGGGAATATAGAGATGAAATTCTTGCTAAATCTTCAAAATTTTTAGGTTTAAAATCAAAAGATACATCTTATGAAAATATTATTTCAAATCTTTTGAATGAAAAAAATGAAAATATCGAAAAAATTGGATTTTTTGAAAAATTAAAGAAGAAATTAGCGAAATGAAATCATATATTTTTGTAGATTATAAAGAAAAAGCCTTTGGTAAAATTGTCGATAACAAGCTTATTGAATTAAAATTTTATTCTCCATATTTGTTCAATATTTATAGGGCAAAAGTAGTAAATAAAATTGATTCTATTAATGCTTATTTTTTGTTGTATGATGATGGCAAAAAGGCTTTTTTAAAATCAAATAAAAAATTTAAAATTGGAGATAGTGTAATTTGCCAGATTATTAAAGAAGAATTTGACGATAAATTAGCAACCATGAGTGCAAATTTTAGAATCGAAAATGAAGATTATTATTTGTATAGGTTCAAAAATAAGGGATTTCCAAAATTGAAAAAAGGCAGAAAGAAAAATTTTGAAAATCATAATAAATTACTTGAACTTAAAGAAAATTTAATAAATGAAGAAAATTTTACGCCTTCTCCAAAACTCTTGAAAACTTACAATGAATTTGACTTATATTGTGAAAAAAATAGAGATTTGGAACTTGTTGAACTAGATATAAAAAATAATAAAATTATTTCAGATTCAATAAAAAGCATTAAGGAAAAAAAGATTTACAAAGACGATTTATCAATAATAATCAATGATCTTGAAACTCTTTGCTTTATTGATGTGAATTCATCAAAGAAAAAATCAACTATGGATAAAGATGATTTTTATTATAAGGTTAATGAAGATTTGATAGATTTTATTTTTTACAATTTAAATCTTAGAAATATTGGCGGAATGGTCGTTATAGATTTTTTAAAATCTAGTAAAAATGATCAATTGATTGATAAAATAAATGAAAATATAAAAAAATATTTCAAGACTTATGAAATATATGGCTTTACAAATATGGGACTATTTGAATTGTCAATAAAAAGAAGAGGAGAAAGCCTCTATAAAAAATTAAAAGAAAAAGAGCTTATCTAGTCGATAAGCTCTAATTTTTTTCTATCGAAATTATTTACAATATTTTCTTTGAATTTTTTGTTTAATCTTTTTATTCTATATTCAATTTTCATAGCCTTATTTTTGTCAGAAACTTCTTTATAAAAAACCAACTTGCAAGGTCTTCTTGCTCTTGTATATTTTGCGCCAATTCCCTTGTTGTGTTTTTCCAATCTATTTTGTAAATTATTAGTCCAACCAGTGTAAAGACTTCCATCAGAACATCTTAAAATATAAACAAAAGCATTTTTCATTTAAACAAATCACCCAACACATCACTTATAATATCATAAGAAAATCCCCTAGAAGCAAGAAATCTATATACCTTATTTTTATCATTTACACTTTCTTTTTTGTTAAGACCTGCATCATAAGCTTTTTCATACTCTTCATCATAGGAAATTTCATCCAAATAAGTATCAATTAAACTATCATCAATAAATTTTGCCTTTAGTTTATATCTAATTTTACCCTTGGACCAATTATTTATCCTTGATTTATCATTTATATAAGATTTCACATAAGCTTTATCATCAATTAAATTATATTCAGTCAAAAAATCAATAACCCTAGAAATCGAATCATTATTGAATTTTCTTTCTTTCAATTTTTTTTTCAAATCGAAAGAAGTCTTTGCACCGTAAGATAATTGTTTTAAAGCTTCATTTTTACATCTATTAAAGTCATTTTCCCTTAAAATTTCCTTATACAAATCAAAATCAATAACCGCTCCAACAGATAAAGCTAAATCATTAAAAAAATCATAAGAAATATAAAAAAATTCATTTGAAATGGTAATTTTTACCAAATTATATTTATCAGAATATTCAATATCTTCAACAATCATAATGATTCAACAGCATTCATAATAATAGGAATAACCATAGACAAAACAATTACAACAGCAAAAATTTTTAAAATCATTTTGCTATTAGATTTTTTCTTCATAAAATCACCTCTAAATCTATCTTTCTTAAAAGTATTTTACTATAAGAGATATTTTTTGTAAAACTTTAAAATAAAAATAAATTTGCATTAATTTTTTATTAGTGGTATTATATATAAGTCGAAAGAGAAAGGCCCTTGTAAAATGTAAAAATATTTTGAATATTTTACACTTTGCTTGACAAGTGATTTGATTGGATGTATACTTGTATAGTAAGTTATTTATTTGGTGGGTATGGTCCAGTTGGTTAAGACACCTGGTTGTGGCCCAGGAGATCGAGAGTTCGAATCTCTCTACTCACCCCATATGCGGGATTGGCGGAATTGGCAGACGCGCTAGACTTAGGATCTAGTGAGATTTTCTCGTGAAGGTTCAACTCCTTTATCCCGCACCAAGAAATAAAAAGAAACGTTGAGAAATCAACGTTCTTTTTTTATGTTTGGGCAATGTGTGGGTAACGGTTTTGTTATCCACTTTTTTTATTCTATTTTTTGGAATTCTTCATAAACATATTGATCTAAATCTTGGATATATGAATTTGCTGTCACTTCAAAATTTTTGTGTCCCATTAGTTTTTGGAGTGCTTTATCTTTTACGCCACTAAAATGGGCAATGGTTGCAAATGTGTATCTGCAAGAATAAGGTACTCGTCTTGGTATATTTGCTTTGTCTAGTGCTGGATAGTAGATATTTTGATTAAAGTAACTGTCGCTTACTGGAGCTTTTTTTGTGCTTTCTGTTTCTACCAAATATTTTGTTGTTGATTTTTTAATTAGGTATTCTAATATTGGTTTTATTTTTGGGTGGATATACATTATTCTCTTTTTGCCTGTTTCTGTTTTTATTCCAAAATCCTCAATTTTATTGCTTTCTAGATCTATGCTTGGTTTTTCTAATAGTCTGTATTCTCCTGGTCGCATTCCTGTAAATATTAATATAAGTATGTGCATAGCGTTTTCGTTGTAGGGGATAGATTTAAATAAGGTTTCTATTTCTTCTTTATTAAAGATTTCTTTTTCTCTTTGTACTCCTAATCCTCCAACTTCAAGCTCGGCTGCTAGATTATAGTTAATTATGTTTTCTTTTATTGCTAGGGTATAAACTTGTTTTGCTACTGTTCTAAGTCTATCTATGGAATCTTTAGAATAGTCTTTTTTTACTAACTCGTTATTTATTTTTTTAACATATCCTTCTTGTTCCATTTCTTCTAGGGGTGCTTGTAGCTGGGTATAGGTTATGTCGGCTATATTGGTGTTATGGATGCTTTCAAATTTGCTAAAGGCATTGTCGTACCTATTTTTTGTTTTTTGTGTTAGTTTATTAAATCTATTTGTATTTTTAAATTGGGTATATAGTTGTTCAAATGTTACTGGTTTTGCTGGTTCTTTGTAATTTAGTAAGGCTTCTAAGGCTTCGTTGTAGGTTTTAAAAAATCCTATATCTTTTTGGATTTTCTTTCCATCTTTTGTGTATTTGGCTGGCAGTCTTGCTCTATATTGGCTTAGTCGTGTTTTGCCTTGGACTGTTTTTTTTACTCTTTCTATGGATCCTGTGCCATTGGGGAGTTTTCTTCTTTTTGCCATTTGTTTTTCCTTTCTTGGTACAAATAAAGTGCAGCAATTAATCTGCACTTTATTAGGGGGTTATAAAATTATTTTTGTTTAAATGTGTAATCTACACCACTACCAAATTGTGTTTGTAATCTTACGTTAGATTCTGGTTTTTCTAGTTTATATGTTATATACCAATCTGTATTTCCATCTTTTTTAATACTTGTATTTAATGGGGAGTCATATTCGTCTGGAACTTGTCCTTGTCCTCCGTTAAGTGTGTATTCTTGGTTTTCGTCTTCTTGGAATACTTTATAATCAAGCACAAAGGTCATCCAAGGATCAGCAGCATCTTCTTGTTTGTTTGTAAAGTTTATAGGAATTACTAATATTTTGCTATCATCATATTTGGAATTTGTAATAAATGCATCGCCTGTTTGTTTATAAATAGCTTTATTTGTTTCCCAATTAAAATAATTACTTTCTTGGGTATTTCCTGGTTGAGCTTGGATTTCTTGTTCGTTAGTAGCTGTTTCTTCTTCTTTTTTTTCTTCTTCTTGTGTTTCTTTAGTTTCTTCTTTGTTGCTCTCTACAGATTGAGTTTGCTCAACTTCTTTACTAGGTTCTTCTTTTGTATCTGTAGCATTTTTGTCTTGTCCACAAGCTGTCAATATAAAGCTTGCTGCTAATAATATGGATAATAATTTATTTTTCATTTGTTTTCTCCTTTTTGTTTTTACATTTTATATTTTAAAGTTAGTCCCCCTTATACTAACTTAATAGCGTATTTTAAGTATTATATTTTCCTAAAGCATAACTGAATAAATTACAACTTTTCCAATTATTCTTATGTTGTCGTTTATGTCGAAGGCTTTATCGTAATAGTAGTGGTAGGTGGAGGAGGGTTTGAAGATTAGTTTGTTTTCTTCTTTGTAGAAATATTTTACGGCGAATGAATGGTCTTCGGTTGCATAGACTACTATGTCGCCGTTTTTTATGTCGTTAATGCTATCGTAGCTTATTACTCCTATAGTTGAACCGTTGGGAATTATTTTATTCATTGATTCTCCGTTTACTTTAAGAAAGAATAATCTTTTGCTACCTGCATAGCTTCCAAGGAGTTCGTCTGGTACGTAGATATTCGGGACGTCTTTCATACCTTCTATATTTACTGGTGATCCTGCTGATACGTAATCATCTATGTAAGGATACTTATTCATTGTTACTGCTTGACCTAGCATTTCTACTGTGTCGTTGGGTGTGCCTAGTAAGTAATCTATTGATACATCAAATAATTGTGAATATTTCTTTAATATATCAGGACTGGGTGTTCTTTCATTTCGTTCGTACATGCTTATAGTTGATTTTGTTACATGTAATAGTTTAGATAACTCTAACTGTGTTTTATCAATACTATCTCTTAACTTTCTTAATTTAGTACCAGTATCCATAAAATTTACCTCCTTATAATATTTACTTATTGTGTACCTCAATATAAGTATATACACTTATTGTGGATATGTAAATAGCTATAAGTTAACGTTTAGTGAACCTAAATATAAAAATTTAAAAAAATATTTGACAAGTACACTTATAGTGTATATAATATAATTAACAAAACAAGAAAGGGGGAGAGAATGAGTAAAGAAGACAATAAAAAAGATGATCAACTCATAAAATTAGCATTAGCTACTGCAATCATCAGTTTAATAGATAAGCTAATTGAGTTAATCATCAAAATAATAGATATAGTTAGGGTATAACCCTACTATATCAATACTATACTCATTCTATAAGGAAAATGAAAGATGATAGAAATAAAATTTCAAATGTTTTAAAAATTATAATTGGTTTGAATGTTTTTAGTATTTTGTTAAGTTTAATTAATTTGTTTAGGTAGGAAGGGGATATATGGAAGAAAAAGTTGATAAAAAAGAAATTGGATATTTAAAAGATGATATTAAAGAAATAATTGTTGAAACTGATGACAAGAACCCTAAAGTTGTTGCTGTTATAAGTGATGTTCTTAGTCCTAGCAAAGGTTATAGAGTTCGTGTCAAATTTAAAGATGATGTCTCTATACCTATAAGTATAAAGACTAGAGACCCATTTATTTTGTTTGATTATTTTAAATTGATAAAACAAATAGAAAAAGAGTACGATTGTACTCTTAATCTAACTAATATAGAGATTGTTGATTAATCTTACTAGTGGGTTTGTATTTAATGTAGTCTTGATCTAACTCTTTTAGGGTATCATATATTTCTTTAGCATAGCCATATATATTTTCTTTTTCAGCAGAAGTTATTGGCTTGTCAATGTTTGATACTCTAGCTTTGAGAATTTCTATTGTTGCATTATATATATCCATTTTATCCCTCCTTTCTTATTTGATAATTATATTATACCATATATAGGGGGTAGTCATAAATGGAAACTAGATATAGTATGTTGAAAGATTTAAGAAATAAATATAAGGTTACTCAAAAATTTATTGCTGAGCTTTTGGAAATAAGGACTAATGTTTATCAAGGATATGAGTATGGAAATAGGGAGCTTCCTATTAAACATGCTAAGAGATTGGGTAGATTTTTCCAATTTGATTGGTGGTTATTGTATGAAGATTAAATTAAGGGGGTGGTTGTTATTGAAAAGGTTAATAAAAAATTAGGAAATAAATTAAGGAAATTGAGAATTGACGATGGGAAAACTCAAAAGGAATTGGCTGATTTATTTGATGTTTCTGTAAGTTCTATTTCAATGTATGAAATGGGATTGAGAGTTCCTAGCGATAGAATTAAAGTCAAATATTCTACTTTTTTTAAAAAAGATGTAGGAGATATATTTTTTTAACCTTAAAGTACACTTTAAGTTATATAATTAAACATAAAATAGAATAAAGTACACAAAAAGATTATTTAAGGAGGAAGAATGAAAGATTTAAAAATTTTTGAAAACAATGAATTTGGAGAAGTGAGAACAACTGTTATAGATGATGAACCGTATTTTAGTTTGAATGATGTTTGTAGGATTTTGGAAATTAAAAATCCAAGAGATGCTAAGTCTAGATTAAATTTAGATGGCGTCGGTAGTACCGACGGTGTCGATTCTTTAGGAAGAAGAACAGATGTAACAATGATTAATGAATCTAACTTATACAAATTAATTTTTCAAAGTAGAAAACCAGAAGCAGAAAGATTTGCTGATTGGGTAACAAGCGAAGTTTTACCAGCTATAAGAAAGCACGGTGCATATATGACAGACGGAGTTATAGAAAGAACTCTTACTGATCCAGATTATTTGATAATGCTTGCTACTAACCTCAAGGAGGAAAAGGCAAAAAGAGCATTAGCTGAAGCACAAAATGAGAAAAACAAACCAAAGGTATTATTTGCCGACACTGTATCAGCTTCAAAGAGGTCTTGTCTAATGGGAGAACTTGCTAAGATGATAAGTCAAGAGGCTATAAGACAAGGGAAATTAGATAAAAAGATAGGACAAAATAAGTTGTTTGCTTGGATGAGAAATAAAGGCTATTTGTGCAAGGGTGGAGAAAGAAGAAATCAACCTAAGCAAGCGTATGTAGAACAAGGTTTATTTGAGATTAAAAAAGGAACTAGACTTGATGGACAAGGAAACAACATTGTTACAAGCACTACCAAGATAACAGGTAAAGGACAGATTTATTTTGTAAATAAGTTTTTGGGATAGGAGGAAGTTATGGAAAGCATAATTGGAATATCAGAAGCTGCAAAAAGACTTGGAAAAGGGGAGCAACAAGTTAGAGAAATGTTGAAAAATAATAAATGCACATTTGGGATTGCATATAAAAGAGAGGGGTCAACAAGGCATACTTACAAAATTGATAGCAACGCACTAGACAGATGTTTGAAAGGCGAACAAAATTTATTTAAAAATTAGGAGGAATTTATGGAGAATAAAAAAACTAGAAAAATTAGAAAAAGAAGCCAAGTTTTTGAAATGTTAGATGGAAGAAAGGTTGATGATGTTTGTGTGAGATTTACTGCCAAGCCAGAAAAGGAAAGAATAAGAGATAAAGTTTTAGGAGTTTTTATTGTTAGTATATGTATGACCTTAGCTCTTGCAGGACCGAATGAAATTGCTAGGGTAGCAGGGATTGTGTTGATGTTTATGGGGTCTTTGATGGCGTTTTTGGCATAAAAATAAGCCGACGCAAATCGGCTAATTTAAAACTATACAAGATAATTATACTGCTTTTTAAAAAAAGGAAAAGTAAATGGAAGATATAAAAGAAATTATAAAAGATTGGAAAACTGAACACATTGAAAACAGAATAATTTTATTAGAAAAACAAGGAGCAAATTTAGATAATAGCGAATTTTTAAAAGCATTAGATAAGGAACTAGAAAGACGAGATAGGCAAGAAATTGCAATGCTTGGAGATTATTACGAGGTGTAAAAATGGAGATTATAATTAAAAAATTATCCTTTAAAAATTTTAAGGGATTTAAAGAAAAAGAAATTGATTTTGAAAAAGATTTAACGAATATAAGTGGGGACAATGCAACGGGAAAGACTACTATATTTGATGGTTTTTCTTGGCTTTTGTGGGGAAAGGATAGTCAAAATAGAAAAGATTATGAAATAAAACCCTATCAAGAAGACGGAGAAAATATCCACAATGTAGAAACAATCATTGAGGGTGTTTTGAGTATAGATGGAAAAGAAAATGTTTTAAAAAGAGTTTACAAAGAAGTTTGGAAAAAGAAAAGAGGATCTAACGATTCAGAGTTTTCAGGACACACAACAGATTTTTATATAAACGAAGTGCCAAAGAAAAAGAAAGAGTATGAGGACTTTATAAGTGAGATAGTAAACGAAGATGAATTTAATTTATTATCTAATCCGATGTATTTTAATACGATTATTGACAAAAAAGAAAGAAGAAAAATCCTCTTATCCTTGGTAGATGATGTAAGCCCAGATGATATTTTTAAAATTAATAAAGATTTAAAAGAACTAGATTTAGAAAACTACACAATTGATGAATTAAAGGCAATGGCAAAGTCCACTTGTAAAAAAATAAATGAAAAGCTAATAGAAATCCCAGCAAGGATTGATGAACTAAATAAGGCAAAAACCGATGAAGATTTTACAGAGCTTGAAAGTAAAAAAGAAAGAATAAAGGCAGAGCTTGAAAAGATAGACAAAGAGCTTGCAGGGGCAAGGTCGGTAAGTGAAATACTTGATGAAAAATATGAGAAAATAAGCGAACTAAAAAAAGAAGTTAGAGAAATAGTAAACGTATATGAAGAAAGAAAAAAAGAAAGAATACAAGAATTTACTAATAGAAATATTGAAATAAAAGGAAAGTTAGATGCTTGTAAGTTTGAGCTTGAAAATGCTAAAGACAGAACAAAGTTTATAAAAGAAAAAATAAAAGATGAAAAAGATAGGATAAAAGAAACTAAAATTAAGCTTGAAGAAATGAGAGAAGAATGGGAAAAACTAGCTAGAAGTAAATGTGATGATAGTTTTATATGCCCAACTTGCGGACAAGAATTCCCAGAAGAAAAGCAAGAAGAAATAAAGAAAAAATTTAATCTAAACAAAAGCAAAAAACTAGAAGAACTTGGAAAAACAGGCAAAAAAATTAATGAAGATATTAATAAATATACAAAAAATATAGAAGAAGACGAGGAAGAAATAAAGCAAATTGAGATAGATTCTAAAAAAATCTACGAAAAGAAAAATAGCCTAGAAGAAGAAAAAGAAAAAAACGAAGAACTAATAGAAAAAGAAAAAGAATTAAAACTTATGATACTTATGCCAAGCGAAGAAAAAAGAAAAGAGGAGATAAAAAAAGAGATAGAAAAAATCGAGGAAGAAATTAAAAATAAGGGTCAAAATGACAATACCGAGTTATTAAGTCGTAAAAGAGCTTTAGACGAAAAATTAGATGATATTAATAGCAAAGTATCACTAAAGGGACTTAACTCCGAATTGGATAGGAAAATCGAAGAATATGAGCAGGAAGAAAAGAAACTGTCTTGTGAGTTTGAAGAAAAACAAAAAATCCTATATTTGTGCGAAGAATATATAAGAGCTTATACCGAACTTGTAAGCGAAAAAGTAAATAATTTATTTACCTTTGTAAAGTTTAAGCTTTTTGATAAGCAAATAAACGGAGGAATACAAGAAACAGCCGAGGCAACTTATAAGGGTGTGCCTTATGGATCATTAAATAATGCAGCAAAAATAAATGCAGGTCTTGATATTATAAATGCTTTAGCAAAGAAATTTGAAAAACAAATACCAATATTTGTGGATAATGCAGAAAGTGTAAATGAATTAGTTGATGTAGATAGCCAATTGATAAGGCTTGTTGTTAGTAAGTATAAAAATTTGAGGATTGAAAAATAAGGAGAATGATATGACAAACAATTTAGAGGTTAGAAAAGATAATGAAATAGCTTTAAATGGTGGTGTTTTTAGTGATTTAAGACAATTTGAAGCAGCACAAAGAATGGCAAAAGCTCTTCAAGCGTCAAACATGGTTCCCGCTAATTTTAAAAACGATATGGGATCTTGTTTAATAGCCTTGGATATGGCATCAAGATTAAATATGAATGTACTTGCAGTAATGCAAAACATGTATGTTGTACATGGTAAACCAGCATGGTCAAGCCAGTTTATTATATCAAGTATAAATCAATCTGGTCTTTTTGGGTCATCTTTGAATTTTGAGTTTGTCGGAAAAGAGAATACAGATTCATACGGTTGTTATGCTTGGGCTTTAGATAAGAAAACGAAAGAAAAAATAAAAGGTACTACAATTACGATTGATATGGCTAAAAAAGAAGGCTGGTATGGAAAGGCAGGAAGTAAATGGAAAACAATGCCTGAACAAATGCTTAGATATAGGTCAGCCTCATTTTTCGGCAGAACTTATGCACCAGATGTAACAATGGGGATTTACACAAAAGATGAAGTTGAAGATATAGGCGAAGATAGATATCAAGTAATCGAAACGGACAATTCCTTTGAAAAAGAGAAAGAACAAAACGCTAATAAACAAGAATTAAATATTGAAACTGAGCCAGTAGAAGAAAACCAAAAAAAGGAAGTACCAGAAAATGTAGACGAAGATACGGGAGAAATTCTTGAAGAACCAATTGAGGGGCAATCAGACTTTTTTGGAGAAGAATTTGAAGCGTTAGAAAAGGCACCATTCTAATGGAAATTGAAGTATTAGGAACTGGATCAAGTGGCAATTGTTACAAGGTCAAAATTGGCAAGGCTACACTTCTTTTGGAGTGTGGTCTGCCATATAAGGTTATCCAAAAAAAACTTAATTTTAAAATATCGGAAATAGATGCTTGTTTGGTAACTCACGAACATATGGATCATGCAAAGGCTGTAAAAGACCTTATGAAAGCAGGGGTCGATTGTTATATGACCAAGGGGACTGCAGAAGCTCTTGGAATTAAGGGGCATAGACTTAACAATTTTTATAAAAGTCCAGATAGGGGTTGGCAATATAATTTCAAGCTTTTAAAGGATTTGATAATTTTACCATTTGAAGCAGTCCATGATGTAGCCGAACCAGTTAGTTATTTTATTAAAACTAGAGATGATAAAGAATCCATAGTTTTTGTTACAGACACAGCCTATCTAAAATACAAGATACCAGAATGTGATTGTCTTATGATTGAGTGCAACTATGTAAAAGCTAAGCTTGACGAAAATGTAAGGTTAGGAAATATAAACACAAATTTAAGAAATAGAATTGTAAAAAATCACTTGTCTTTAGAAAGTCTTGTGGAAGCTTTAAGGGCTGCAAGTTTAGACAGGTGTAGAAAGATATATTTATTGCATTTATCAGACGGAAACTCAGATGAAGAGATGATAAAAAGAACTATACAAGAAACGACAGGAATTGAGGTGGTGGTGTGTTAGATGAGTGATAACAAAAGGTATTATTGGCTGAAGCTACCAGAAGACTTTTACGATGATGACACAATCCAATGGATTGAGGACCAAGAAAATGGGGCAGCCTATGTTAATTTTTACTTGAAGCTGCTCCTTAAGAGCCTGTCTGATGAAGGAAGGCTTATAAGATATGTCGGTCAAAGGCTTATACCTTATGATGTAAAATCTCTTTCAAGGCTAACCAATACCGACACAGATACAGTTAGGGTTGCCCTTGAACTCTTTGTAAAGATTGGTCTTGTAGAAAGGCTAGATACTGGAGAAATCTACATGAGCCAGATTGATGAGATGATAGGCTCTGAAACACAAGCAGCGACTAGAATGAGAAAAATGCGAGCTAGGAAAGCTTTAAAATCTGACAACCAAGCTAAAAAGCAAGAAATAGATGATGAAAAGCGTAACAATGTTACAGATGAGCGTAACAACGTTCAAAAATGTTACACAGATAATAGAGATAAGATAATAGATAAAGATATAGAGATAGAGAAAAGAGACAATAATAATATAAGCAAAAATTTTAATGATGAAGAAAAAATAACAGTGGATTATTATTATCGTCTTGTTAAGAACAACACAAGTAAAAGTGATATTGATTTGGTGGTTAATGCTATTAATCAGTACGGCTGGAAGAAGATATTTTATACACTTTGGTATTTAAAAAATGAACAAAAGGCAAATATAACAAGTTTTAAGTATGTAGATAAGGTCTTATCTAGTCAAAAAGAACTTGACATGGGAGTTGTTGACTTTGTTGTTAATAGAGAAATTAGAAATATTAAGTGTGCGAGTTTAAATTGATTATGATTGATTATGAATGAAAGGTAAGTGAATGGAATATTTAGTGAAATTTAAAGACGGAAGAAAAACAACTATATTTTACGAAGGCAGTTTAAATGATATGTATTTTGATGATATGGGTTATTTAAGAGGAGATGATTTTATTATTAATCTAAACGATGTTATTTATATTATCCCTTATGAGGGGGAAGAAGAGTAATTGATTTTATGAATTTAAGTTTTTAAATTAGGAGAAACAAATGATTGATAAATTAGCAAGAGTAGATACTTACAAGGGATATATGTATTTCATAAAACACATTTACCAAGATAAAGAATACGACAATATTTTTAGAGAAATGTTAGAAGGAGCTCTTATGTCGACTAATTGGTATAACGGATATGTAATTTTACCAGATGACCACGAATTAGTTGATAAATTTTACGGGGATTTTGAAAAAGAGTACGACATAGAAGTTCATGGAGGAATAACTTTTTCGGATTATTTGAGTGAAATTATGGATGTAGAGGTTATGGATCTTGAAGATGGATATGTACTTGGTTTTGATTGTAATCACGTAGGCGACAATCCTAAAGACTGTAATCAAGAATATGTAAAAAATGAATGTAAAAAGCTTATAGACCAATTAATAAATCTTGATGATTGCAGAATAAATAATAAAAATAAAGCAGTTGATGTTATTAGGAATATTGACAGCAAGTCTAGGCTTGTTGTCAAACACGTACTAAGCGATAAAGCCTTTTGGGTAATCGAAGAAAATCATAAAGGCGAATGGATTGAAGTTTTAAAGATTTGTGAAAATCAAGCAGAGGCTGATTCTGTTGTTAATTTTTACCTAGAAAATAGGAGAAGGAGTTTGTATGAAAACTAAGGAATTTATAAAAAGAGTTGAAGAGTTGGGATTTGAAGTTTTTAACGAAGATGATTACCTTGTTGTTAAAGATGAATATGGATATAACCTTGCCTATGTAAACAAAACTACATTAACACAGATGTCTACCGATCATATGAAATGGGATGGAGTTTATGATGAAGATAAAACAAAACTCTTTGACCTAATTATTGAATATGCAAAAACACCAATTAATGAGAGGGAAGAAGAGGTGGAAAAATGACACTAAAACCAACTAAAGATATTAAGGAATATGAAAAATACGGGTTTAAAAAATGCAAGGGTAGCTATGGTAAAAATGGTTGTTATTATTTATGCGTGGCTAAAGGTTGTAAAATGATTTTTCTGAGTAAAGAAATGATTGATATTATAGATTGGTCTGATAGCGACCCCAGAATACACAAAAGACCGAATTGTAGATATAGCGATACAAGAACTGCTTTAGATATTGTTACAAGTCTTGCAATTAATGGAATGATTATGACAGAATATCCGATTATAGAATGGGAGAAAAAAATATGAAATATAAAGTAACAGCACATTTAGATTTTACGGAAGATGTTTTAGAATTAGATGATGATTTGAGCGAAGAAGAAATAGAAAAAGAATTATACGAGTATGTAAGTAGTTTCTTTGATTGGAATTATAGCAAGGTGGAAGAATGATTTATAAAGTATTAAAACCAGAATTATTTATAGCAGAAACAAAACTATTAGGGAAATATAAACTATGGGAAAATAATGCAATGAATCCAACTCATATTTGCCACAATAAAACGTTTGGTACAAAAGAAGATTTTGAATATATGTCTTATAATTCTTTTTGGTGTGGATTTAACACTAAAAATTATGAATTAAGGATTGAATGTGGTTCTTTTGGTGGAATGTGTGGATTTGAGTTTGATAGAAAAGATTTAGAAAATCCTAATTTATCGAAAATAGATAGGGATTGTATGGAATATTATTTTAATTTTATTGATGATTTAAAGGAAAATGGAGTTATAGGAGAATGAAAGTAAAAGATTTTTTAGAATGGTTTGCTGATTTTGATTCGGAAAGTGAGTTGAAATTTGAATTGTTTGACTTAATAGTCAGTAGATTTGGGGACCATAAAGAAGTTCACACTCCTTTAGATGCTACAGATATAGATTATTTAGATGAAACTGATACTGTTTTTGTGACTTTGGAATGGGAGGATTGAAAGATGAAGATTAAATTATTTTATGATGATGAATACATTGAGGGCAAGAGTGATTATAGTTGTCTTGGAGTTACTGTTGATAGTTGGAAGAATTTTTGGGATTTATGGACTGATTCATCTGAATTTATCAGGTGTGATGACACGTGCAATAAAAAGAGGAATTATCTTAGAAAAGACCGAGTTATACAAATTATGGAGGACTAAAAATTGAATTTTGGAGAATTAAAAGAATTAGTTTTGGAGTGGGCAGATGATAAGGATTTGCTTCATAGTGAAAATGCTGAAAAACAGTTTATGAAATTTATTGAAGAAGTTTTTGAGTTTAAAACTGAAATGGATTTTTATTCTAATAAATCTGAAATTTTAAAATCAATAAATAAAGAACATATGAAAGATGAAATGGGAGATATTTTTGTAACTTTAATTATTTTATGTGAGGATTTGGGAATTGATCCTGTTGTATGTTTGGAGATGGCTTATAAGAAGATTAGTAAAAGGCAGGGAAAGACTATCAATGGAAACTTCTATAAACAAGAAGACTTGGAAGGAATGGAATGGCAAAAGTAATTAACGAAGAAGGAAAAAGATACGGAAAATTAACAGTATTAAAAAGAAATGGAACATCTAAGGATGGAAAAGCTATGTGGCTTTGCAAGTGTGATTGTGGTGGTTATGTTACTACAATTGGCAAATCACTAAGAAATGGAGACTGTAAATCCTGTGGATGCCATAGGAAAGAAGTTTTAAAAAGAGGAGCGAAAGTGAATACAATTCACGGAGAAACTAACAATAAACTTTATAATGCTTGGAGAGGTATTAAAAAAAGATGTAGGTTAAAATCTAATCATAATTATGAATTATATGGGGGTAGAGGCATAGATGTATGCGATGAATGGTATGATTCATATGAAAATTTTAGATATTGGAGCCTAGAAAAAGGATACAAAGAAGGTCTAACAATTGACAGAATAGATGTAGACGGTGACTATGAACCTAATAATTGTAGATGGGTAGATTGGAAAACTCAAGAAAATAATAGACGAAATACTGTTTATGTTGAGTATAAGGGAAAAACCTACCCTAGGGCAGTTCTAGCTGATAAGTTAGGGGTCACTAATCAAGCTTTATTGTATAGACAAAAGAATAATATACCACTTACAAGACCATTCAAGGAGGAGGACCTAAAAAATGAATAGGCAAGAAAAAAGACGTTATAATAAAAAATTAAAGTTAAGTGACAGGGAACTTGATAATCTTAGTGAACATTTTAGAAAAGAGAATGAAGAGGCTAATCGAAAACTTGTTGTAGATTTTTTGGCGGTTACTGTTGAAGCTTTGAGGTTAGAGTTTGGGTTTTGGAAGTCTCGAATTGATAAGTATGGAGCTAGGGTTAATTCGCTTCTTGATTGTATTAATCTTGATTTTGTAACTTTTCCTGATTTACTTAAGGAGATAGGTTTGAGTAAGATTAAGGTTGAGAAGTTTACTAAAGCAGGGAGTTTGAAAAGTGCCAAGGTATAGCAAATATAGAGCAGTAAAAACAGAAATTGATGGCATTAAGTTTGATAGTAAGAAAGAGGCTAGGAGATACAAGGAATTGAAACTACTTGAAAGGGGCAAGGCTATTTCTTGTTTAGAGTTACAACCTAGTTTTGAGCTTATTCCTAAACAAATTCTTAATGGTAAAACTATCAGAAAAGTTGTTTATAAGGCTGATTTTAAATATTTTGATAATAATAAAAAGGTTTGGATCGTTGAAGATGTAAAAGGTTTCAAAACCGACGTATACAAGCTTAAAAAGAAGATGTTTTTGTTTAAATATGGGAATGAATTTAGATTTTTGGAAACTTAAGGAGAAGTGATGAATTATAAGAAAAGAAAAAGCGTTTTAGAGGTCAAGAACGAGATTGAAAGGGAAGGGGTGAAAAAAAGATTAAAAAAATATAAATACGATCTCGATTATATCTATATGAAAATGGATAAGAGAGATAATCTAAGGGCGAGTATTGATGGTATTAAGGCTTGTATGTCTGATAGTGAAGCAGTCCAAGGTGGCGGTTCTACACAGGAAGAAAAGATAATAAAGGTTATTGATAAAATAAACGAAATTGATAAGGAAATTAAAGAAATTAAGCTTGAAAATGCTGATATAAGGTATGCTATTAAAAATTTAAAAGATGATGATTATAGGTCTATTGTTTATCATATTTGGATTAACAACGATATGACTATGGAGGAAATGGGGAAAAAATTACATCTAAGCAAAACTGCTGTTTGGAAGAAGTCTGACCATGCTTTAAAGGCTATTAGTAAAATACTTGAAAAATATTAATTATGTTTTATGGTGAACGAAAAGTGAATGTAAAACTTATCTTTAGATGATATAATATTAAGTGTTAAAATATAAGCCGTTATCAAAACGGCTAAGGAGTTGTAAAGTTAACATTTTTAGGCAGGTGGGAACCTGTCTTTTTTTATATAAATAGATTGACTTTCTTATCATAATGTATTACAATGTAAACAAAGATAAGGAGGACTTTATGAGTGTTGTATCATTAAGATTAAATGAAGAAGAAAACAAGCTTTTTAAAACTTATTCAAAGCATACTGGTAAGAGTTTATCTGAACTTTTTAAGTCTGCTTTGGCTGAACAAATTGAAGATGAACTTGATTATGAAATTGGGATAAAGGCTTTAGAAAATTTTAAAGAAAATCCTAAGACTTATTCTATTGATGATTTAATTTTGGAACTTGAAAATGACTTATAGACTTTTGATTTCTGATGATGTAAGGAAAAAGATTAAGAAGATGGATAAGCATTTAGGTCTTATGTTAGCTAGAGATATGAAGGCTAAACTTGATGGTCTTGAAAATCCCAGAAGTATTGGAAAGGCTCTTGTTGGTCAATATAAGGGACTTTGGCGATATAGAATTGGTGCTTATAGGGTTATATGCGATATAAGAGATGATGAACTTATTGTCATAGCTATTGATATTGGACACAGAAAAAATATATACAAGTAAGGCGAACGATTGGGTTCGTCTTTTTTTATATAAATTTATGAACTAAGCTGCCAAAACCTCCTTTCGAATTATTATATTATTATTGTTTTTAAAAAGTGCGTGTAAGTTCTCTTTCATTTGTTTTTTTGGCAGCCTAGTTGATGGATTTAAGAAAAGGGGTGATGTACTTTGAAGAAATTGACAATTAAACAAAAGAAGTTTGCTGATGAGTACATCAAGACAGGGAATGCTACTCAATCGGCTATTAATGCGGGTTATAGTAAGAAGTATGCTAACACTAACGCAAGTAAATTACTACAAAATACTACAATAAAAGCTTACATAGATGAAAGGATGAAAGAACTTGACGAAGAAGCTATTGCTGACCAAAAGGAGATATTAAAAGGACTTACAAGACAAGCTAGACGTGAAGAAAAAGAGTATCAAGTTGTTGTTATACAAAAGCCAAGATATGATGACAATGGTAATTTTTTAGGTATGGAGCAAACTCCGAAAATGGTCGAGATGCCAACCCAAAATAAAGACTCTATTAAAGCATGGGAGCTATTAGGCAAGAGATATCAGCTATGGACTGACAAGGTTGATATGACTTTAGATGTGCCGACTATAATCTCAGGGGCTGATGACCTTGAAGATTAGCGATGTTTATTTGCCAGATATTGTCGGCAAAGGTTATGGAACTTTTTGGAACTATAAGGGCAGGTATAGGGTTGTTAAAGGGTCAAGAGCTTCTAAGAAATCAACCACTACTGCTATGAATATGATTTATAGGATTATGAAATATCCCGAATCAAATGCTCTTGTTGTCAGAAAGACTTATAGAACTTTGAAAGATTCTTGTTTTAACCAGCTTAAGTGGGCAATTCATAGGCTAAAGGTTGATAGGTATTGGAAGTCTACTACAAGTCCTTTGGAGCTTACTTATTTGCCTACTGGGCAGAAGATACTTTTTAGGGGAATGGATGATCCTTTAAAAATTACTTCTGTTACTGTTGATAAGGGTTATTTGTGTTTTTTATGGATTGAGGAAGCTTACGAGATTATGGACGAAGCTGCTTTTGATACTCTTGATGAATCTATAAGGGGTGAAGTTCCTGATTATTTGTTTAAGCAGATAACTTTATCTTTTAACCCTTGGAATGAACGCCACTGGATTAAGGGGCGTTTTTTTGATGTTGTAGATGAAGATATTTTAGCCTTGACTACAAATTACAAGTGCAATGAATGGCTTGAAGAATCGGATAGAAAAGTTTTTGAGAGAATGAAGAAAAACAATCCCAGAAGATACCAAGTTGCAGGTCTTGGCAATTGGGGGATTGTTGATGGATTAGTTTTTGAAAACTGGAGAGAAGAAAATTTTGATTTAGAAGATGTTAGGCAATTTCAATCGGTATTTGGTCTTGACTATGGTTATGTACATGATCCTACAGCTTTTGTTGTTGCCTTTGTAGATTTTAAAGAACATAAGATTTATATTTGGGACGAATTTTACCAAAAGGCTATGACTAATGAGATGATAGCAAAAAAAATCAAAAGTTTAGGTTATGAAAAAGAAAAAATTATTGCTGATTCTGCTGAACAAAAAAGTAATGATAGACTTAGGACTTTGGGACTGACAAGAGTTCAAGGGGCAAAAAAAGGTAAGGATTCTATTATGAATGGAGTTACTTATTTACAGGAATTTGAAATTATTATCCACCCCAAATGTGTGAATTTTCTTACGGAAATATCTAACTATCAATGGGATAAGGATAAGTTTGGCAAGAATATTAATAAGCCGATTGATGATTTTAACCACCTTTTAGATGCTCTTAGGTATGCAACTGAGGAATATCAATTTGGTAAGGGTGGAACTATTAAACTATTTAAAGGAGGTTTTATTTGATAAATATAAAAACAATCGTTGGCGATTTTAAAGAATTTATAATAGATAAAGATGACCCTTTGGACTTAGAAAGTTTGGAGGGTTTTATTAATGCACATAAAAGCTTGGTAATTGAAAGATACGAGCCTCTTTTGAATATGTACCAAGGCAAGCACAATATTTTATTTGATGAACCTAAGCCACTTAATAAACCTGATAATAAAGTGGTTATGAATTTTGCTAAATATATTGTGGATACTCTTAATGGATATTTTTTGGGTATTCCAATTAAGATTAATCACGATAGCGAAGATTACATCAATAAATTAACTGATGTTTCAGATTACAACAATATTGATGATGAGCAATACGAGTTGGCAAAGGATATGTCTATTTTTGGTGTAGGCTATGAAATGCTTTACTGTGATGAGGAAGCAGTCGAAAATATATTGCATGTTAGTCCTTTGGAAACTTTTGTTATTAGGGATAATTCTATAAGAAAAAAAGTTAGATACGGAGTGCATTATTATTTAGATCAAGATAAAAAATTAAAAGGCACTTTTTCAGATGATGAAAAGATTTATTATTTTGAAGAAGGCAAAGACGGACTTTATATTTCTGAGGAATATCCTCATTATTTTGGTTTTTGTCCTATTATAGAATATAGGGAAAATGAGGAGTGCCAATCAGCTTTTGAATCGGTTTATACGCTTATTAATCAAATTGATAAGGTAATAAGTGAAAAGGCTAATGATGTTGATTATTTTGCTGATGCTTATTTAAAGGTTGTTGGTGTAGAACTTACAGAAGAACAAGTCAGATTTTTAAAAGAAAATAGGATTTGGAACTTATATAAAACCACTAATGAAGCAGATGGAACTGTACCTGATGTTAATTTTTTACAAAAGCCAGACGCCGACCAAACACAAGAAAATTTACTTAATAGGCTTGAAGAAAAGATATATCAACTTTCTATGGTGCCAAATTTGTCTGATGAGAACTTTGGAACATCATCAGGAATTGCTTTATCTTATAAACTACAAGGCTTGGATAATCTTTGTAAATCTAAAGAACGTAAGTTTACCGCTGGTTTAAATACTAGATACAAACTGCTTTGTAATTTGCCGAATTGGGGAGATAAGGAAGCCTACAAGGGAATTACCTATCAATTTACTAGAAACGCTCCTAAGAACGTATTAGAAGAAGCACAGGTTGTTAATTCTTTAAATGGATTAGTGAGCAAGGAAACTGCCCTATCTTATCTTTCTATTGTCGATAATGTAAAAGAAGAAATTGAGAAAATGAAAGAAGAAGATGAGTTTGATACAGATATAGAACACGACCACGGCGACGATTGGAGTATGGAAGATGTCAACGAGCAAGGAATATTGGAAAAGGCGAGAATATCAAAATCTTCTGAAATCCAAGAATAGAGATGAAAGCTTTGTTAAAGAGCGAATAGCCTATATTTATAACGAGCTTTTAAGAAATATTAATAAAGAAATACAAGGTCAAATTACAAGATTTTCTGATAGTCAAGGGATATCTATAAACGAGGCTAGAAAAAGAGTTGAAAAAGCTGATGTTGAAGATTATAAGTACCTAGCCAAAACTTATGTAAAAGATAAAGATTTTAGTCAAAAAGCCAACCGAGAAATGAAGCTTTATAATATTACAATGCGACTTAATAGACTTGAAATGCTTAATCAAATGGTAAGGCTTCATATTATTGGGACTGGTTCAAAAGTTGAAAATGAGTTACAAGACCATCTAATAAAAGGATCTATTGATGAGTACAAACGCCAAGCAAGTATTTTGGGACTGAATATAAACCAAACAGGAATTGAAAGAAGGGCGAGATTTATTGTTAATCAAGATTATCACAACGCCCATTTTTCTGACAGAGTTTGGCGAGATACTAGAGAATTATCGAGAAGAATTGAAAGAAATATTGAATCGGTTGTAATTCAAGGCAAAAATCCCAGAGAATTTGCAAGAAAATTAAGAGATTTAGTAAATAAAGATATTAAAAATATCACAAATGCTACTGAAAGATTAGCCTATACAGAATCTGGCAGGGTATGGATTCAAACTCAAATTGAAGCATATAAAGATGGTGGTTATGAATATTTAGAAATAATGACCGAGCCTACAGCTTGCAGTCATTGCAGCCCTCATAATGGGGATATTGTGAAGATATCAGAAGCGGTTGAGGGAGATAATATCCCTTTATGGCATCCTAGGTGTAGGTGTACTACTGTTGCAGCCTTTGGAGAAGTGAAAGATTTAGATTATTGGGAACACGACGGAGAAAAATATTATGTAGATGATCATCATGTTATTTTAGATTATTCAGAACATGAGAAAGAAGTTGCTGATTTGTTAGCTATAAAAATGAACACAACTGTTAATATGGTTCCTAAAGTTGTTTATCCTCAAGATATAAGTACACCAGACTATTTGATAGATAATAAACGTTGGGATTTAAAAGATATTTATGGTAAAAGTAAAAATACTATAGACAACGCTGTATTAAGTAAAAAGAAACAAGCCAGTAATTTTATATTTGATATAAGTAAAACAGATTTAACTTTTGATCAAATAGATAAACAAGTGAAAAAATTATATTTATCAGAAAGGAGAAAATGGATTGATGATATAAAATTAGTACAAAACAATAGAATTATAAAAGAATATTATAGAAAAAAATAGAGATACTAACTCACTCCCCCACAAATGTGGAAGGTGGAAAGTATCTCTAATTATTTACAATATACTATATTCTTATTAAAAAATCAACTAAGGAGAAATAAATGGTAACTTTACTACAAATAACATTAATAATATTAAAGGCTTTAGGTTATCTATCTTGGTCTTGGTGGGCGGTGTTTATTCCTATAATATCATTAGGGTTGCTAAGTCTGACAATGCTAATATGGGTAATTATAACTGGAATGAAAAACGAAAAGTGGTATAAAGAAAATTTTAAAAACGATTATGAAACTAACAATCAAATACTATCCAAAACTACCGAAAAGAAAATGGATACTAATTAGAGAGGGCGGTGCTTATGAACAACACGCCCATTTTTTGTGCAAAAAAGATGCTGAAAATGTTAGAGGATTAATAGATAGCAATAAGTATCCATATAACAAGAAATACAAAATAGCAATGCAAAGGATACTGACAGAAGAAGAATTTAAGAAGCTTAATAAGAAGCAAAGATATTTTAATGTGAACAAAGGAATTAAATATTAAAACTAAGCGGGCAGGAGTATGCCCGCTTTTTTTATTGTCCAAGCTTTAATGACGTAAAACTTTAAGGATAGTTAAGCATTACAACTTTAAATTATGGAGGTAAATATGGCAGACGAAAACAAAAACCAAGTTGAAGAAGCTACAGAAGAAATCGAAGAAACAAAAGAAAAAAAGGCTGAGAATAAAGAGCCTGAAAAGAAATATTCTGATGAACAAGTAGACGAAATCATTAAGGAAAAGAAAGCCAAGTGGCAAAAGCAACAAGATGAAAAAATCAAGGAGCTTGAAGAAGCCAGAAGGCTTGAAAAGATGAATGAAGATGAAAAGTTGAAATATAAGCTTGAAAAATACGAAGCAGAAATTGCAGAGTACAGAAAAAAAGAAAATCAATCAGCTATGGCAAAGGTTGCTAAAAATATGTTGATTGAGGAAGGCTTCAATATTTCCGATGATCTTGTGAATAATCTTATAACTGATGAGGCAGAAACTACAAAAGAAAATGTGAAAGATTTTGCAGGAATGCTCAAAGACTTGGTGGAAAAAGAAGTGAACGAAAGACTAAAGGGCAAAAGCCCAGAAGTGAAAAAAACAGGTGTTAAGTCAAGCCAAGGTCAAAGAAGTGAAATATTAGGCATTAAAGATGCTGTTAAAAGACGCGAGGCCATGCTTAATCACCCAGAATTATTTAATTAGGAGGAAATTATGGCAGTATTAGAAAATACTATGAATGCAAGCAACTATTTACAAGTTGCAGATCAAGATTTTGTAAATGTGTTTGGAAATCAAATTGAATCTTTATTAGAAATGTTGGGAATCCAAAGAGCTACAAAAATGAATATAGGGGACACTATTAAAACCTATAAATCATCTGTAACACTTGCTGATGGAAAAGTAGCACCAGGAGATGTTATCCCTCTTTCTACAACAAAAAGAGAACCAGACCAAACTTACACTTTGGAATATAAAAAGTACAGAAAGTTAGTACCAGCAGAGGAAATCCAAAAAAGAGGTTTTGCAGTTGCTGTTGCTGATACTGATGACTTAATGACAAGACAAATGCAAGAAAATATCAGAAATGATTTATTTACCCAAGTTAAATCTACAAAGAAAACAGCTGATGCCTTTGGGGTTCAAGATGGCTTTGCCAAGGCTTGGGGAAATGTAAATACAGCATTTGCAGGAGAAGGAGCAGGAACTATTGTTTTTGTAAATCCTTTAGATGTATCTGATTATTTATCTAAGCAAAATATATCAGTTCAAACAGCATTTGGTTTGACTTATTTAACTAACTTTATGAATACAACAGTAACTATTGTAACAAGCCAAATACCAAAAGGAACAATGTATGCAACAGCACCAGAAAACTTAAATCTTGCTTATGCAAATGTATCTGGTGGAGAAATCGGAAAAGCTGGCTTTGGTTTTACAACTGATACAACAGGAATTATAGGCATTACAAGAGAAGTTGAAAAAGACAGAATGTCTGTATCAACTTACGCTATGTATGCAATAAAATTGTTTGCTGAAAGAACTGATGGTGTCTTTAAATTTAATATTAAAGAAGCACCAAAAGAAGCACCAAAAGAAGCAACTCCAGCAGCATAAATAAGATAGGTGGTAAGTATGGATAATTTTAAGATGTATGAAAATTTAATAGGCGATATTGATAAGGACTTGATACAGTCAATCGAGAATTTGCAAAAAGCAAAAATGATTGATGTAATGAGTCCTTTTTTAGTCCTTAAAGAAATACCTGATGAGCTTAATTATATTCTTGTGGAACTTACCATCTATAGATTTAACAAAATAGGCTCTGAGGGAATGACTTCTGAATCCAAAACAGCGGGAACTGAATCCTATGATCCAAATTATGAAGATAAGCTACTAAACAAGTGCGTTGACTATGCAAAAAATTCTAGTGGACTACAAGCCAAATGGGGAGTGAAGCTCTTATGAGATTTGATACTAAAGTTATTTTTATAAAAAATGGCGAAGAAAAATATAACCCTCAAATTGGTGGAATGGAAGCCACAGAAACAAGGGATATAAAATACTGCTCTTATAGGTCTGTGAGCCTTAAAGAACAAAACGAGTTATTCTCTAAAGTTGATGTTGGTGCTATTAGTTTAGTAGTTAAGGGAAAAAGTCCTGACTATGATTATGTAATTTTGAATGATAGAAAATATAAGGTCTTGGCAAAAGAAACTTTTAGGCAAAAGACGGGATATATAGTGGGGGAAATATGAAAATATCTGTAAAAGGTACTGATTTATTGACCAAGCACTTATCCAAAATAAAAGACCTTGAATTTGCAAGAAAAACTGTTAAAAAGCACGGGGCGAAATTACAAAAGGCAATGAAAGATAATGCTACACCAAGAAAAATATTTGTTAAAGGATATTCGACAGGTGAAACCAAAAGGTCAATAAGTTTAGAAATAAAAGATAGCGGACTTACTGCCGTTATAGCTCCAAATACTGAATATGCAGCCTATGTTGAATATGGGACAAGATACATGGAGGCAGAACCTTTTGTTAAGCCTGCTTTAGACAGTGTAGAAAGTGGATTTATAGAAGATTTAGAAAAGATGGATAAGTGATGAACCAAGAAATATATGATTTAATTTTTAAAAGAATACAAGAACTAGGGTATGACTGTTACCCCTTTTTACCAAAGGAGGGAACGGCATACCCTTTTGTTGTATTAGGAGAGGTTGACCTTAAACCGAAAGCCACTAAGTCTTTTTCTTTAGGTCAGGCCTCTATTTTTATACACGTATGGACTAAGAAAGAATCTAGAAAAGAATGCGAAACAATGTGCCAAAAGATTGGTCTTGCTTGCCACAAGTTTACAAGTCCTCACATTTGGATTTTACTTGATGGCTCTACAAGAGTTTTAGCTGATAATTCGACAAATGAAACCCTTTGGCATGGAGTTTTGAATTTAACTTATAAATTTTATTAAGGAGTGAAAAGATGTTAAAAGCAATTTATGGAAAAGATAAAATCTTAATGTTTAGACTTTTAGAAAATGCTACAAAAGAAAAAGCTACAAAATTAGCATTACAAACTGAACACACTTTATCTTATGAAAACAATGTTGATACAACTCAAACAAAAGATGGGGCAATTACATCAAATGGCGGAATCGAAGTGTCTTTAGAAATAAACGCTATTGCAAGCCACGATGAAGTAAATGAAATGTTAAAAAAATCAGTGGTTGAACAAAAAGTATTGGAATGTTGGGAAATAGACTTGGCAGGAGAAGCAAAAGAAGGTAAATATCCTGCAAAATATATGCAAGGAAAACTTGAATCTTGGGAAATGCCAGCAAATGTTGAAGATTTGGCTGAAATTTCTACAACTATGAAAATAGATGGAATACCACAAGATGGGTTTGCAACTATAAGCAAAGACCAAGAAAAGGCAATTCTTTATGCTTTTAGAGATGTAACTATCTTTGATGACAAGGCAGAAACAACAGGAACAGAAGGACACGCATAAGTGTCCTTTTTATTTTATAAATTTTAAGGAGAATATATGAATTTAACAATAAATGGAAATGATTACGAATTAAATTTTGGTCTTAAATTTTGTAGGGAAATTTCTAAAGGTAGATCAAAAAACGCAAATGGTATTGATATTAGATTGGGGATTGAAAATGCTACAACTGCTTTATATACGGGCGATGTTTTAATTTTGCCAGAGCTTATAAAGGCTTCTACTGCAACTTTAGATAAAAAACCAAGCGATAAGGATATTGAAGAATATTTAGATAATCACGAAGATTTGGGACAGTTGTGTGATGATTTTTTAGAGCAATTGAAAACTCAATCAGCGACCAAGAAGAAAGCCTTACAAGTATGGGAGAGCATGAAGAAAGCGGAAAAGGTAGAGAAAGAAAAAGAGAAAGTGAAAAAGAACAAATAGAGCCTTTACTCTATAAAGACTTAATTATCAATGGTTTAAGATATTTTTCCGACAGTATAAAAGAGCTTGAAAGAATGACTTTAGTTGCCTTTTACATGATGTTTACAGCTTTTAGATTAAAAGAAATTGATAAGAAAAGAGATTTTATCGAGAATGAACTTTTGAAAAGAAAGTTGAAAGAAACGGAAACCAAGGGCAAAAAGACCTATTATGTGATCAATGATATTAAAGATATTTTTGATTATGAGAAGGCTGAGAAAAAGGTTCTTGGAGAAGAAACGGAAGATGATAATACCTTTGATAGATTAAGAAATATCGCTATTAATGTAAGAAATTACGAAAAGAAAGGTGGTAAATAATATGAGTTATAGAGTTGAAGCCATTCTTTCGGCGGTTGATTCTGGATTTACCTCTAAATTTAATCAAGCTACAAAATCGGTTGAGAAACTACAAACGCAAGCTGGGAAAGTTAGTTCGGTTGCTTCTAAGATTGGAAGTGCTACTGAAAGCATTGGGAAAAGTTTGACTACAAAACTAACTTTACCATTAGGTGCTGCTTTTACTTATGCAGGTAAGCAATTTTCAGAGTTTGAAACTGGACTTGTAGGAGTTGGTAAAACAACAGGTATGACTGGTGATGATTTAAAAGGTTTTGGAGATGATATTGCAAAAATGTCATCTGTTATCCCTGTATCGACAAAAGATCTTTTAGGCTTATCAGAAACTGCTGGGCAATTAGGAATCCATGGCAAAAAAGACTTGTTAGAATTTACAAGAGTTATGGCTGAAATGGGTTCTGCAACTAACCTTGCAGGAGAAGAAGGTGCAAAACAAATGGCAAGATTTGCCAATGTAATGGGGATAGATGTTGGTAAAAACATAAGACAAGTGGGAAATTCTGTTGTTAGGCTTGGTAATAACTTTGCTACAAGTGAAGCTGAAATAATGGATATGTCTTCTAGGCTTGCTGCTTCATCTAGGCTTGTTGGAATAACAACTCCAAATGTTTTGGGTCTTGCAACCGCTATGTCTTCTGTTGGAATTGAAGCAGAAGCAGGCGGTACTGCCATGTCTACAGTCATGACAAAGGTTGATAAGGCTGTAGCAAGTGGTGGTGAAAAATTACAAAACTTTGCAAAGGTTGCAGGAATGAGTGCAGAAGATTTTGCTGCTAAATGGAAATCAAAACCTACAGAGGCTTTAGAAGATTTGATGAAAGGTCTTGATAAGGCTTCAAAATCTGGTGGTAATATGAACCAAATTTTGGATATGCTAGGCATTAAAGGTGTAAGAGAATCTAATGCCGTTAAATCTCTAGCTCAAAATCACGAATTATTATCAGAAGCTATAAAACAATCAAATGATGCTTATAATCATGGGAATGATTTGGCAAAAGAGGCAGCAGAAGCATGGAAAACTTTACACGCAAAACTTACGACTTTAAAAAATACCTTTGGGAATATAGCAAAAGATATATTTTCTATTGTCGCTCCTGCTCTTAAAGATATTGTAGATAGGGTAAATGAATTTGCTAAAAAATGGTTTGATTTATCCGAAACATCAAAAAAAGCTATAGGAGAAATGATTTTAAAAATCGGTGGACTTTTGGCAGCCGTTGGACCAGTTATGTTAATTGGTGGAAAGATAACAAAAACTTTATCGCCTGTTATTGGGGTTTTAAGTCAAGTTGGTAATGGATTTAAAACATTTACTAATGTTGCAGGAAATTCCCTAAAGAATGTTCTTAGTATCACAGGAAAAGTTTTAAATGTTTTTATGAGTGGACTTACAGGCGGAGCTTTTGATAAATTTGTTAAGGCAGCACAACTTTCTATGATTCTTTCTGGTAAAGAATTATCTAAATTTGCCCCTATGGTAGAGAAAGCTGTATCTTTAGCAAATATAGGCATGCAAGCATTATTCCCTGCTGCTGTAATTGGTATAGCCCTAGCTGGACTTGGACTTTTATATTCTAAATTTGGTACACAAATTGATAAATTATTGGAAGTAGCAAAAACAAAGGGCCCTGAAATAATAACTAATTTAGGAAATGGAATTGCTAATAAAATTCCTGATCTTGTAAATCAAGGAGCAACGCTTATCAATCACTTTGCCCAAGCATTGGCGGCAAATTTACCTGCTATTTTGACTGCAGGAACTAATATAGTTATAGCTTTAGTACAAAGTGTAGGTAATAATGCGGGTAAGCTTATTCAATCTGCTTTATTGGTAGTTGGCTCATTTTTACAAGGAGTTATGCAAAATTTACCTAGATTAATAGTTGCTGGTGTAACTTTGATAGGACAATTATTAGTAGGAATTGTGCAAAATATACCGATAATAATAGCTACTGCTGGAAGGATAATAGCAGGTTTTATTGATGGTTTAGGAAAATCAGCACCTCAATTATTAGGATCTGGTATAAAAATAATCTTTGAGCTAATAAAAGGAATTGTACAAGCTATTCCACAAATTGTTTTAGCTGGAGTTGAAATAGTTATGACTCTAGGTAAGTCAATTCTTGGAGCTTTAGGAAATATTGGAGGAAAACTTGTTTCTGGTGTTAAAGGATTTTTCAAAAATATCTTTAGTCCAGGAAAAGAAGAAGCGACAAATACAAAAACGGATGTAGAAACAGAAATGAATGGTTTAAGTAGTACGCTTGATGATATGACGAGTAGTCTTGGACCTAAATTCCAACAAAACGCAAATCAAGCGAAAATTGGTTTTACATCAGAAATTTCATTGATGAGCCAAGAAACTCAAACCAAGTTGCAAGAAATGTCTAATGCTACTGGAATGAGTATGGACGAAATTGTTAGAACAGTCCAAGAAAAAGGTGAGCTAACAAAAGGAAACTTGACTATAAAAGCTTCTGAAATGAATACTAACGTATCAGGCCAAACTGACCAAATGGCAACAAATATGATTGATTCTATCACTCGAGGAGTTGATGGAGCAAACACCCAATTTGACGGTTTAAGTGCAAAACTCCCAACTGATGCAAGTGCAACAAACCAAGCCACAGCGGGTCAATATGAAGATTTGGCAAATAGAATTACATCTTCTACAGAACAAGCAAATACTGCTGTAACAAGTGGAATAGATACAATAAATTCTAATTTTGAGATGAGACTTGGAACTTTGCCAGCTAAGACTGATACTATTTTAAATAATGTTTCTAATTCTTTTACAAATGCTTTTAATGCACTAGGTAAGGGTGTAAATAGTAATCTTAATAAGATTGTATCATCTTTCACATCTTCTATTTCAAAAATTAATAGTGTTTCTACATCTGGATTAAGCAATTTATCCTCTAGATTTTCATCGGCCTTTAATAATATAAGTGCAACTGTAACTTCTGGAACTAATAAGGTTGTTGTTAGCATTTCAAATATGAATAATCGTATTAATGCTTCATTTTCTCAATTTGCAAGCAGGTTTATAGCAACAAATTCTAATATGTGGAATAGGTTTAATTCTCAATCTACAGCTGCTTTAAATAGAAATTATTCAGCATTTTCTAGCAATATTGGTAAATTACAAAGTAAATTTACATCTTATTCTAGTAGATTAAAATCATTAAATAATTCTATGTGGTCTGCTGTAGTAAGTAAAACAAGACAAGCTGGAAATTCTATGGCAAGTGCGTATTCTTCTGCTTGTAATAGGACAACGAGCCTTGCAAGTAGTATGAGAAATAGGCTTATATCGATTATGAACTCTTCTGTAGGTGGAATGAGAAGTGCTGGATATAATGCTGGAATGGGTTTTTATAGTGGACTTGCAAGCACAAGAGGCTCAATTATGGCACTTGCTTCATCAATCGCTGCTTCTGTTTCTGCAAGAATTAGATCAGCTTTAAGGATTCATTCCCCATCAAGGGTTTTGATGAATTTAGGTTCTTATGCAGGTGAAGGACTTGCAGTAGGTTTAGAAAAATCTAAGAGATATGTTAATAATGCAGTTGATGGTTTATCTGACACTATAAAAGGTGTTGATACTGGCTTAAATTCTTCTTTTAGCGATTTTAATACTAATAGCAAAGCAATGCCATTAGTTATTAATTTAAGGCTTGGAAATAAAGAATTTAGAGCAATATCAAGAGATATTACACAAGAACAAGGAAAAGATTTAAGATTGGAGGCAAACTTTGGTATATAAGTTTATTGACACTAACGAGGCTAACCTTAAAAGTTATGCCTCTATTCAAACTATTATTAATGGATTTAATTTAGATACTGAGCTTGATGGATATAGGACTTTGAATGTATCGGGTAGGTCTGTATTTGGTAGAGATATTGAAACATTAAAGTTTTCTGCAAGAAGAAACGCAGGTTCAAAATCTACCAAAAGTAATTCTAATAAGGCTGGAAATAACAAGTTTTTTAGCTCCGATATACAAAGTGTAGTGATAGAAGTTGAGTTTTTGTTGGAAGCTCCAACAAACGAATTATTTAGAGAGCTTTTATCTAAATTCATAACGATTTTGCACCAAGAAGAAGCAAAATGGACTTGGACTGATGACCCAAATTTTTATTACACAGGAACAATAAGTGAAATTGGAGATTTTAAAGAGGATAAAAATTCTGTGATTTCTACTTTTAAAATTCTTTGTGTAGATCCAATGAAAACAAGTATTGAAACTTATGTTTTAAAAGGAAATGGGAAAGAAATTGAAATGCCAGATTTTAAAGAAGAAATTGATATTTTAGAAATGAAATTTGTTTTGAATTCCGATTCTAATAAATTTACTTTTGAAAATATGAATGGAAATGGAAAAACTATTTTTTCTTATCTTTTTAAATCCAATAATAGGATTAATATTTTATTAGAAGAGCAAAAGTGCCTATTAAATGGCAGGAATTTAATGCCAGCTATGGACTTGATGAGCGATTTTGAAGACTTTTTTGTAAATCCAAAAGACACAATCCTCTTATCTAGTGCTTGTGATTATGAGATTAAGTACAAATTAAGGAGCTATTGATGTTATATTTATTTGATAAAAACGAAAATTTAATAGATGAGTTAGCTTCTGATGAAATTGAATCTTCAATCCAACATGAAGAATTAAATAAGCTGATGACCTTGGAATTTGCAGTATTTATTGATTCTAACGATAAGATGGAAGATATAGAGTATGTTGCCCATAAGGATATGGAAGATTATGAGAAAATACAAATGTACAGGGTAATATCTTCTGAATCTGACGATTACACAGTTAATTATCAAGCGGTGCATATAATTTTTGATGAGTTAAAAGCTTATGGATATATACGAGATAAAAGACCAGACAAGGCGAAAGCTAGTGCTGCATTAGGTATTGCACTTGCAGGATCAAGATGGAAAGTTGGCAGGGTAGATGATAGTGATTTATTATCTACTAATTTTTATGATTTAACAAGGCTTGACGCCTTATCAAAAATCATTAAAACTCGGAATTTAGATTTACATTTTTATTTAACTTTTGATGGAAACAAGATAACTGGAAGATATGTTGATTTATTAGAATTTAGGGGAGAAGATACTGGAGAAAGATTTGTCTATGGATCTAATGCCCTTGAAGTTGTAAAAGAAGTTGACGTGTCTGAGGTTTATACAAGAATTATTCCAAGAGGGAAAGGCGAAGAAAAGGTAGATGAAGAAGGAAAGCCAACTGATGGTTACGGAAGAAGAATAAAAATCGATGATGTGGTTTGGGAAAAATCCAAAGGCGATCCAATAGATAAGCCAAAAGACCAAGAATATATTGAACTTAAAGAGATGACAAGTAAGTTTGGATTTTCTGATGGCGAACCTAGAACAAGGGTACAGATTTTTGAAGATATAGAAGATCCAAAAGAATTGATAAAGGCTGGATATGATTTTTTAGTAAAAGTTTCACGACCACTTGTCCAATTTAAAACAAAAATTGAAAAAAAATCGAGAACCAACGTTGGCGATATTGTAAGAATAATTAGAAAAGATTTAGATTTTTATTATAGAACCAGAATCTACAAAGCACATAGAAACTTGTTAAATGAAACCCTTGAAGTTGAATTTGGTGATAAATTAGTCCAAAGTCCAGCTGATAGGGAAAAGATTGTAAGCTATAGCTTAAATTCTTTGGAAGAAAGAATAAAAGAAACAGAGACCGACCTTAAAAGTTCTTTTGTAGACAAGGTGAATGAGGGAATAACCCATGCCACTTTTAATCGTGATGGCTATAATTATGAGTTAAAAAAGGGAAATAAGTATGGACTACCAGCAGGATATTATAGTTTTGACAGGGAAATAGATGACAATCCCCAAAGGGTGATATATGTTGGAGCAGGAACTCTTGCAATTGCCGATAGTAAAAAATCTAATGGCGATTGGAATTTTAGAACCTTTGGAACAGGTCAAGGATTTGTTGCGGATTTGTTAGTAGCTGGAACTATACTAGGTGGTAAAGTCCGTTGGAACTTGGAAGACGGAACTTTATTAATTGGAAATAGTCCAGATGATTATAACCTATATTGGGACGGAGAAACTCTTAATCTAAGAAATACTGATATTGATTTATCAAACAATGTTGATATAGAAGATATGAAAAAAAGTATTTCTCTAAAGGTATCACGTGGGGATATAATTTCCGAAATAAATCAGTCACCTGAACAAGTTAAAATCAGAGCAAATAAAATTGATTTGGAAGGGTCGGCTGTAAATATAAAAGGAACTTTACAAACTTTAAATTCTACTGATGATATTGGAATAAAAATTGACTATAACCAAATACATTTTCAAGACAATCGTAGACAAGGATATAGATTTGGAATGATAAATGTAAATAAATTATGGTATAAAGATAGAGCATTTTCTTTAAATTTGGGTCATTATCAAGAAGGATTTTTGTCAGTAGGATGGTATAAAGATGACTGGAAGGAATGGGAACCATATATAGTTTTTGATAGATGGGGTAAAAGTACCTATGCTACAGAGGGTTATTCTATACGTGTATTAGATACTATAAACTTTGATAAGACGGCATTATTTAAGGGAAATGTTGTAATTAATAACTCAACAACTTTTAATGATGAGTGTAAATTTGAACGAAATATTACTTTTGGTGGAAATAGAATAAAAATAGTAAACTATTCTGATGGTTTAGGATTTGTTAATGGCAATGGCGAAGGGCTATTTATAGAAGGTAGTGGAGCAGTATATTTGATGGATACACAATATAAATACAGAGTTGCCAAAGAATAAAGGGGTAAATACATGGACAATTTAATAGAAATATATATAGATATGTTGGCACAAGCAAACCATAAATTGGCTTTGTTGAGAGATGAAAACGAAGGATTGAAATTAGAGCTTAAAAAAATAAAAGCTGAACAAAAGGGAGAAATAAAAATAAAGACCAAGGAAGAAAAAGAAATAAATAAGGAAATTAAGGAGGACTAAACCATGTCCTTAAATACATTAAATTTAAAACAAAAACAAGGTGGAAGAGTTATCAAACAAGCTGATAGGTCATCCACCTTAAAATTTGCCTTACAAGATTCTAATGGAGGATTAATTAATCTTAATGAACAAGAAGCAGATATAAGCTTATTTAATCCAAATATTAAAAAATATTGGTCTACTAAGGCAAAAGTTAAAGACAGTGAGGTAGAATTTAAGTTGCCAGGGAATATAGAAGAAAACGACTATGTATTAGAAATAACAGTTGGTGGCTATGTTTTTCCGTCTGATAATGATTTTATAATCGAAGTAATCAAAGGCTTTAAAGACCTACCAGATATGGAAACGGGTTTAAGATACAAGCAAACCATAGAAGAAATCACACAAGATTATATAGAAAGGTCTGACAACAAATTAAAAGAAAATCTTGATGGAATAACAGATGAAAGAGTAAAAATTGACAAAGCAAATGCTGAAATATTAAAAAACATTAATGATACAGGAAGTAAGTACATTAACGATATTAATACTAATTATGCAAAAGTAAAATTAGAATTTAACCAAAATGTCCAAAAACGAAAAGATGAATTTACAACAATTGCTGATAATAAATTAAATACATTTAAAACAACTAGTGATGAAGCCTTAAAAAATATTAAAAATACTGGGGATAATTATATTAATAATTTGGTGGTAAATTATAACAGTGCAAAAACAGAATTTGGAAAAAATGCTAGTCAAAAAAATGAAGAGTTAAAAAATAACTATGACATTTATGTTACAAACTTAGAAAATAAAAAAGATGATGTAATAGCTATAATTGGTAATAAAAAAGAAGAAGTAATCAGAGAAATAGATGGACAAGTTAAAATTTCTGCTAATAAATATTTAAGTGAATTTAATCAAAATATTGATAATAAAGTTGATAAAGTAGAAGGAAAAGAATTATCTGATAATAATTTTACAGATACGTATAAAGAAAAATTAGATAATATTGATAGTAGTATTAATATAAAAATTACTGATTTAGAAGACAGAACTAATACTAAAATACAAGAAAATACTAATAAGATAAATGATAAAGTAAGTAAAGTGGCTGGTAAAGAGTTATCAGACAACAATTACACTAATCAAGATTTAAATAAAGTTAAGAAATTAGATAATTTACCATTGGATAATTATAAAAATGGAGCTTTAAACGTAGATTTTATAGAATCTGGTGGTAATGCAAACACAGTAATAAAAGAGTGGGTTTTAATTAAAGGAAGTAATTTGCCTACTGCGGATTATTGGTATTTACACACTATTAATTATGGAATAGGAACACAGAAACTACAAATAGCATACCCATATTTTGACGGACAAACACAAACCGTATATTTCAGAACACAATATCAAGGCAAATTTTCATCTTGGAAAAAAATCGGAAGTTAAAGGAGTAAAACATGTATAAATTAAAAGCAAAAGAATTTTTTGAAGGTAAAAACGAAACACAAGTAAGAATCCAACAAGAGAACCCTTGGAGGGATTTTATTATCTTTTTAAAAGGGGACAAGAGAAATGAGAGCGACAGTTTATTAATTGAGCTTGGACTTGCTGAAATAGCAAAAGAAGCAAATCCTAATATTGCTATCGATAAGTTAGATAGCATAGTTGCAGAACTTAAAAAAGAAATAAAGACAGCGTTTGAAACCCTTGTTTTATCTAAAGATTTAAGCAAGGAACAACAAGAAAATATCCTAAAACAATACAAGCCTTATCAAGTTGGAAAAAATTATGAAGAAAACGAGAAATTTATCTATAACGACAAGGTGTATGAGGTAATCCAAGCACATACAAGTCAAACAACTTGGCTACCAGAATCAACACCAGCACTTTATAGGGAATATCTAAATGTTAAAATCCAAAATCAAGATGGAAGTACAACAGAGGTAGTAGCAGAGTTTAAGCAACCAACAGGAGCACATGACGCTTATAATAAAGGGGATAAAGTTTTATTTAATGGAAAAATCTACCAATCTAAGATAGACGCAAATACCTTTAGTCCAGACCAATACGCTGATGGTTGGGAAGAAGTAACAGAATAATTAAGAGAGTGAAAACTCTCTTTTTATATAGTAGAAAGGAAGTAGGGAATAATATGGAATGGACTATGATAGCAAGTGCATTAATTAAAAATGGTCCTCTGGTAGTAATAGCGGCGATTTTTTTGAAAGTATATATGGAAGATACTAGCATAAAAAGAAGCGAAAGAGCAGAGGACAGAAATTTACAGAAAGAAAATAACGATAAGATTTTAAAACTTACAGAAAAAGTAACCCAATCGATAGAAACAAACAAAGGCGAAGTAAGATGTCTAGGAGAAAAATTAGAGGTACACAATTCTTCTTCCGGGGCAACCCTTGCTGAGATTAAGCAAGGGGTAAACCAAATACAAAAAGACGTTACGATATTAAATAATAAAATTGACGATATAGCAGACGATATGGATAAAAGTGCTTAGGGCTAGGTAAAATCTAGTCCTTTTTTAGTACACACTAATAAACATATAAAATAACACAATGTGGATAAAGTATTGGAAAATAGCAAATACAAGTTCACAAGGAACTTCACAAGGAGTAAAAAATGAATGATATATTAATAAAAATTTTAGTAAGCGTAGGAATATTAGTTTTAACAAATGTATTTGTATATTTAAGTAACCTAAGCAAAGAGAAAATAGCAAAAATAGAAAATATAAAATTTAGAGAAGCAAGCGAAAAGCTATTAGATATAATTACAAAATGCGTAGCAGCAACTAACCAAGAATTTGTTGGAGATCTTAAAAAAGAAGGGAAATTTGATAGAGACCAACAAGAGGAAGCTTGGAACAAAACAAAAAATAAGATTAATAAAATACTAGATAAAGAATCTAGAGAAATTTTAGAAAAAGCTTATGGAGATCTTAATTCTTATATAAATCAGACAATAGAAGACGAAGTTACTAATCAAAAAGGAGAAATAGATGACAAAAATACAAGATGCAGTTAATAATGCAATAGCAATAGCAGACAATAATTATTTTGGATACAGTCAATATGATAGATGGGGACACGACAGAGATTGCTCATCTTTAGTTATAGATTGTTGGCAAAGGGCAGGAGT